>ERZ1034401.3-NODE-3-length-470045-cov-23.281451_pt1 | contig 470045 bp, 441 predicted proteins | sample MGYA00520601_ERZ1034401 | MGnify/ENA primary metagenome ERZ1034401 (study PRJEB33736, sample SAMEA104288476) | Azolla filiculoides | biome: Urban; feature: water surface; material: ditch water | place: Netherlands | collected 2014 ... | reverse complement strand
CCGGCCAAGAAAGCTGCAGTGAAGAAGGTTGCAGCCAAGAAGGCCCCGGCCAAGAAAGCTGCAGTGAAGAAGGTTGCAGCCAAGAAGGCCCCGGCCAAGAAAGCTGCAGTGAAGAAGGTTGCAGCCAAGAAGGCTCCGGCTGCGAAGAAGGCTGCTGCCAAGCCGGCTGCGAAGAAGGCTGCCGCGAAGAAGGCCCCGGCCGCCAAGAAGGCTGCTGCCAAGCCTGCTGCGAAGAAGGCTCCGGCCAAGAAGGCTGTCGCCAAGCCTGCTGCTGCTCCGGCCGCTGCACCTGCTGCACCCGCTGCCAAGACCGCGCTGAACCCGGCTGCAGCATGGCCGTTCCCGACCGGCAACCGTCCGTAAGTCATTCTTACGACGGTGATCCTCCGGGGCCACAGCGGCGCGCACGTCGCGCCCACCTGATCGGATACTGCGTATCCGGTCCGCAAGACCTTGGTGTCTTGCACCGCCCGCCGATCGGCTCACGCCCGGCGGGCTTTTTCTTGGCGCAAGCGTCGCACATACGTTTGTCTCGGGCATAAAAAAACCGCACCGGCACGAAGCCGATGCGGTGTTTCCGATGAACCCCTCGGTCTATCGGCCGAGCGTTCTCGATCAGTGCGTGACGCGCGTCACGCCGCCCGATGACAGCAGGCGCACGCGCTCGCCAGGGCGGAACGCCTCGTCCGCGTCTTGCGTGATGGCGCGGTACTCACCGTTGTCGAGCTTGACGGTGATTTCCAGGCCCGGCCGCTTGTTCATCTGACCTTCGAGCGCGCTGCCTGCGACGCCGCCGAGAATCGCACCGAGCACACCCGCCGCAACCGAGCCGTTGCCGCGCCCGATGGCCGCAGCCGAACCGATGCCGCCAATCGCGCCGCCGGCAATCGTGCCAACGCCGGTCTGCTCACGGTCGATCACGACATTGCGCACGGAATCTACCGTACCGAAGCGCACGGTCTGCTCGCGCTGCGCCTGACCAGAGGAGTAGGCGCTGTTGGAATTGGTGCCCATGGCGCAGCCTTGCAGGCCAAGGGCGGCGACCAGCAGAGTCGCGGCGCCGATGCGATAGATGGGTTTCATGTCTATTCCTTATTGATACCGGTACCCGAAAGCGGATTCGAAGCGCCGGGCAATCTCGTCGACGGGCATGCCATGATTCTGCGGGCCCTGGCAAGCGATCTTGAGCGAGCCCATCAGGCTGGCGAGTCGACCGGTGGTGTCCCAGTCCAGGCCGTTCTCGATGCCGTAGAGCAGGCCGCCGCGGAACGCGTCGCCGCAACCGGTCGGGTCGACCACACGTTCGGCCGGCACGGCCGGAATAGTGTACTGCTTGCCGTCGGCGTAAATCTCCGCCCCTTCTTCCCCGCGCGTGACGATGTACGCCTCGACGCGCTGCGCAAGTTCTGCCGCACTGTAGCCCGTGCGTGACAGCATGACCTGCGCTTCGTAGTCATTGACCACCACGTAGCTGGCGAGTTCAACGAAGTGGCGGAGGTCGGCGCCGTCAAACAGCGGCATTGCCTGGCCCAAATCGAAGATAAAAGGCACGCCGGATTCAGCAAATTGGGTGGCGTGGTGCAGCATGCCTTCGCGGCTGTCGGGGCCCACCAGGCCGAGCCTTGCCGGCAGTGCATTCTTGACCGAATTGATGCTGGAATGGCTCATCGCGCCGGGGTGGAACGCGGTGATCTGGTTGTTGTCGCGGTCAGTCGTGATCATCGCCTGCGCGGTGAACGTGTCCGGAACCTCCGTGACATGCGCTGTCGAGATACCGAGCTTCTTCAGGTAGTCCAAATACGGGCCCGCATCCTGGCCGACCGTGCCCATGATGATGGGCTCGCCGCCGAGCATCTTCAGCGTGAAGGCGATGTTGCCTGCGCAGCCACCGAACTCCCGGCGCATGGTCGGCACCAGGAAGGAAACGTTCAGGATGTGGATCTTGTCGGGCAGGATGTGTTCGCGGAAGTGTCCGTCGAACGTCATGATGGTGTCGTAGGCAATCGAGCCGCAGATCACGCTGGCCATATTGAAGCACTCCAGATATGACACGGCCGCCCAGTGGACGGCCGTGTGATGAACGAGAGACCGGAAGCTGGTCTCGATGCAATCAGTTCAGCTTACTTCAGCGCAGCCAGGGCCGCGTCGTAGTTCGGCTCGTCCTTGATCTCGGGCACGAGTTGCGAGTACAGGACGGTGTCGTCGGCGTCGAGCACGACCACGGCGCGGGCGGTCACGCCAGCCAGCGGGCCCGACGTGATGTCGACGCCGTAGGCTTGCTTGAAACCCTTGTCGCGGAAGGTCGACAGCGGCTTCACATTCGCGATGCCTTCGGTGGTGCAGAAGCGGCCGGCTGCGAACGGCAGGTCGGCAGAGATGGACAGCACGACCGTGTTGTCCAGCTTGGCAGCGGCTTCGTTGAACTTGCGCGTGGAGGTGGCGCACACCGGGGTGTCCAGGCTCGGCACGATGTTCAGGACCTTGCGCTTGCCGGCAAAGTCAGCGAGCGACACGTCTTTCAGGTCTGCGCCGACCAGCGTGAATGCCGGGGCCTTCGAGCCTGCGGTCGGGAATTGGCCGCCGACTTCGATCGGGTTGCCGCCAAGGGTCACGTTTGCCATGGTGTTACTCCTTCCTTTGATACGTGTTGGGGGAAGAGCCGCTAACAGAACCCGCCTGGCGTCGCCTCCTTGCCGTACCGCTTGCACTGTCTGCGTCGGCATGCCCGGCCAGGAGGGTCTTGTTAGCGGCTCTACGCCAGGGGTGAAAATTCAGGGGTAAAAAATCAGGACCCGGTAATTGGCCGTCGGGCGCTGTGACTGGAATCGTACCCGAATCGGTAGTTCGGCGCGGGCGGGCAGCCCTGACTTGCCGTATGCACTGTCGGTCGGGTTCAGGTAGTCGGTAGGCAGCAGTGCGCGGCGCGACAGCAGCTGGTCTTGCAAGTCGGTCGTGACCAACTCGATGGCCGGCAGGGCGATGGGGCCGCCGGCGCGGTTGCGCAATGTCGCCGTCAGCACGTACTGGTCGGACGCTTCGCCTTCTTGCCGCTGCAGTTGTGACGATTCGATCTGCAATGCATCGAGATCACGCGGCGGCGCGATCATGCAGTGCAGTGGCTGGCACAGGGCTTCCAACATCGGGCGGGTGGAGGGCGCGCGGTGAGCGATCTCGGCGCGGGCGAGGAAGAGCAGTTGCGCCACCGCCAACACCGTCAGCAAACCGATCGCGACGCGCGCGAGCGCACGGCGTCCGGTCGTTTTACGCGCTTGCTCGCGGGCCTGTGCGGCACGCAGAAAATCCAGCGTCGCGGCAGAGACTCCATGATTCGGCCCCCGCACCTTGCGCGGACGCGGCGCGCCAGTCAGCGTGCGCTGCGGCGTCGGGCTGGCGGCCTCGGCTTGCGTGCGACGTGCGTGACCATGGCGGCGCGGCACCGGCGCGAAAAGCGTGTGCGGATCGGTTTGGTGGCGCATCCAGACCGAATCGTGCTTTTCCGCCTCAGGCTTCAGGGATGCGACGGCTACCGGCGCAGACGCCGTCACCACCGGAGCCGCCGGGGGCGCGATGGCCGGCCCTACCGGCAGATCCGCCGACGGCTGCTTGGGCACGGCGGCGGCGAACGCGTCTTCCTCGTCGTCAAGGTCGCGGATGGGAGGCAGGCCGTGGAACGGATCGGCGGGCGTGGCGGCCGCCGCGGACGGTTCCGGTTGAGGTGCCTGCTGCGCAGGTTCGGCGGCAGGCTCGGCAGCGCGCTCGATCGGCGCTTCGTCCGGCAGCGGTCGCGTGTCGGGTGCGGTCGATTGCACGTCGGGCGCGGGTGTTGCGCCTTCAACTTCCCCCAGATGCACTTCTGCGACGCCTTCTTCGGGAACGTCTTCTTCCCAGATCAGCGTCATGCCGAAGCCGTGGTCGTCGTCTGCGGCAGGCGGTGCCGCGGGCGTTTCCGGTTCAGGGGCGGCGGGCGTTGCGAGCGGCGCAATGCGAGCAGCGTGTTCCGGTGATTGCTGTGGCTGCGGTGCTTCGGCGGTCGGCGCTGCAGGCGCGGGCGGGGCGCCAAGCTCGATCAGGTGATCGCGGCCATCGAAGACGTGATTGCAGCGGCCGCAACGAACCAGCCCGCCGCGCAGCCGAAGCTGATCGGCAACAACGCGGAATGCGGTTTGACAGTTGGGGCAGCGGGCGGCCAAACGTGGCGCAGCTTGTGACGCAGTTGCCATGCGGGACGAGGAGAAAAAAGCCGACCGCGCGAGTATTGCAGACAGAGGCGCCAGCGTCGACCTTTGCAGGGGGCACTGGTGCGCAATGCGATGAAATTACGTCGGCTTCACACCATGCAGGCAGACCCAGCCGTCACGTGCACGCCACACGGTAAGCGGAATGGCGGAGGCGTACGCAGCGGCGACTTCTTCGGCCTGGCGCTCAAGCACGCCCGATAGAATCAGCCGGCCGCCCGGGCGCACGCGCGCGCAGAGCATGGCTGCCATCAGCTTGAGCGGGTTCGACAGGATGTTGGCGACGACCAGATCGAACGTGCCTTCCGGCGCATCGTCGGGCAGGGCGAAGGTGGCTTCGACGTGGTTGCGTTCGGCGTTGTAGCGCGAAGCCTCCACCGCGTTGGGATCGATGTCGACACCAATGGTTTCGCCGGCGCCCAGCTTCTTGGCGACGATGGCCAGGATGCCCGAGCCGCAGCCGTAGTCCAGCGTGCGTTCACCGGGTTGCACGTGCTGCTCCAGCCATTCCATGCACAGGCGCGTGGTCGGGTGGCTGCCGGTGCCGAACGCCAGGCCTGGGTCCAGTTCCAGCACCACGGCGTCGGGTTCTGGCGCGTCGTGCCAGGACGGCACGACCCAGATGTGCTCACCAATATGGATGGGCTCGAACTGCGATTGCGTGACGCGCACCCAGTCCTGCTCTTCGACTTCGCGCACGGTGTACGCAGGCAGCGGCGACAGGTTGATCTCGTTGGCTGCGGCTGCCGCCAACAATGCCGGATCGGCATCCTCGGCGAGCAGGGCAACCACGCGCGAGCGGTTCCACGCCAGGCGTGTTGGTTCGTGGCCGGGCTCGCCAAAGAGCGGTTGCTCTTCGGGCGTGTCGGCATCGGCATCTTCCACCGAGACCGACAGCGCGCCAAGATCAAACAGAGCTTCGGACAACGCTTCGGCGTCGTCACGCGCCACTTCGAGCACGCATTCGCGGTACGTCACTTGCCGCCACCCTTGGCCACTTCCTGTTGCGCCAGACGGTGCTCCAGGTAGTGGATGTCGGTGCCGCCTTCAACGAAGTTGGCGTCGAGCATCAGGTCGCGGTGCAGCGGCACGTTGGTCTGGATCCCTTCCACCACCATTTCCGACAGGGCGATGCGCATGCGGGCGATGGCCTGCTCGCGCGTGGCGCCGTACGTAATGACCTTGCCGATCATCGAGTCGTAGTTGGGCGGCACGAAGTAGCCGTTGTAGGCGTGCGAGTCCACGCGGACGCCCGGACCACCCGGCACGTGCCACGACGTGATGCGGCCAGGCGAGGGCGTGAACTTGAACGGATCTTCCGCGTTGATGCGGCACTCGATCGCGTGGCCCTTGAGCACGATGTCCTTCTGGCGGAAGCGCAGCTTTTCGCCGGCCGCCACGCGGATCTGCTCCTGCACGATGTCGACGCCCGTGATCATTTCCGTGACCGGATGTTCGACCTGTACGCGCGTGTTCATTTCGATGAAGTAGAACTCGCCGTTCTCGTACAGGAACTCGAACGTGCCGGCGCCACGGTAGCCGATCTTCTTGCAGGCCTCGGCGCAGCGGTCACCAATGCGTTCGATCAGGCGGCGCGGAATGTGCGGTGCCGGCGCTTCCTCAATCACCTTCTGGTGGCGGCGCTGCATGGAGCAATCGCGCTCGCCCAGCCAGACGGCATTGCGGTGCTGGTCGGCCAGGATCTGGATCTCCACGTGACGCGGATGCTCCAGGAACTTCTCCATATAGACTTCCGGATTGCCGAAGGCGCGGCCGGCTTCTTCGCGCGTCATGTTGACGGCGTTGATCAGCGCAGCCTCGGTGTGCACCACGCGCATGCCACGGCCACCGCCGCCGCCAGCTGCCTTGATGATCACCGGATAGCCGACCTTCTTGGCCGTTGCCAGAATTTCCTTCGGGTCTTCCGGCAGGGCGCCTTCCGAGCCCGGCACGCACGGCACGCCTGACTTGATCATCGCCTGCTTGGCTGAAACCTTGTCGCCCATCAGGCGAATCGATTCGGGCGTCGGGCCGATGAAGGTGAAGCCGGATTGCTCTACACGCTCGGCAAAGTCGGCGTTTTCCGACAGGAAGCCGTAACCGGGGTGGATGGCCTGGGCGTCGGTCACCTCGGCGGCCGAGATGATGGCCGGCATATTCAGGTACGACAGGGGCGACGGTGCCGGGCCGATACACACGGCTTCGTCGGCCAGCTTGACGTATTTGGCTTCCTTGTCCGCCTCGGAATAGACCACCACGGTCTTGATGCCGAGTTCGCGGCAGGCGCGCTGGATGCGAAGAGCGATCTCGCCGCGATTCGCGATCAGGATCTTGTCGAACATCGTGTTCTCGCTACAAAAAGGAGAGGCGAGGGCGCTGTGGCCGGGCCGCGCTCAGTGGCAGCCCTTGTACGCCGGCTCGCGCTCGGATGCGGCGCGCTGCGCGCCGCACGAAGAGGGTCAGATGCCGGAAGATCAGCCGATCACGAACAGCGGTTGGCCGTATTCCACCGCCTGGCCGTTCTCGATCAGGATCTCCTTGATGACGCCGGCCTTGTCGGCTTCGATCTCGTTGAGCAGCTTCATCGCTTCGATGATGCAGATGGTCTGCCCTTCCTTGACGGTGTCGCCCACCTTGACGAACTCGGCTGCGCCCGGCGACGGCGAGCGGTAGAACGTGCCGACCATCGGTGACGTTACGATGTGGCCAGCCGGCAGGGCCGGGGCAGCAGCCTCAGCGCCAACGGCAGCCTGAGCTGCTGCGGCGGGTGCGCCCATAGCCGGTGCAGCCTGCATCGGCATCGGCGCATATTGCATCGGGGCCATCACTTGCGGCGCCGACTTGACGATGCGGACCTTGCCTTCGCCTTCGGTCACTTCGAGCTCCGAAATGCCCGATTCGGCCACCAGGTCGATCAGCGTTTTCAGCTTGCGCAAATCCATGAACGTTCTCCTGCAGCGTCGGCGATCTGGGGCGGTGGATGCGCGCGAATGGCTCTTCAGCCGCGCATCGGTCAAAGGCGCTCCAGGCGCTGGCGTCGTTGCGTTGGTTAAGTGATTGAAATAAAAGGAAGAAGACGGCTGATCAGCCGCCGTGTTGGTCGATTGCGAAGTCCAGCGCCGCCAGATAGCCGCGCCAGCCCAGCCCGCAAATCACGCCCACCGCCTGGTCCGCCAGATACGAATGGTGGCGGAACGGCTCACGACGATGCACGTTGGACAGATGCACTTCGATGTACGGAATCACCACGCCGGCCAGCGCATCGCGCAGGGCCACACTCGTGTGCGTGTAGGCGGCCGGATTGATGATGATGAATTCGATGCCTTCGCTCTTGGCGGCATGGATGCGGTCGACCAGTGCGCCTTCGTGGTTCGACTGGAAGTGCGCCAGCGTCACGCCGCGCGCCGTAGCGCGTTCGACCAAGGCGGTATTGATGTCGGCGAGGGTGGTTGCACCATAGACTTCCGGCTCGCGCGTCCCAAGCAAATTGAGGTTCGGGCCGTGCAGTACGAGCACGTTGCGAAGCGCTTTGGCGATGGGTTTGTCAGCCACGGTTTTGACCGGTTGAGCGAAGTTGGGCGCAATTTACAGCAACTTAGAATGCTTTGTCTAGTTTTTGCTGAAAAACTCTCAACAAATCGGTGTTTTCACCGATCTTGGGCGTCCCGCCTATGCTTTTGCCGGAGAAGAAGGGGAGTTGCGTGCACATGAGCGTCATATGACGTTTTTGTACATTCACGTGCGCTGCAGGGCCTCGCGCAGTTCGTCCGCATGCACACGACCCATCTTCCGGAAAGTGATCTCACCTTGTGCATTGAGAATCACAGTAAACGGTAGGCCGCCGACTTCGTTGCCGAACTGGCGGCCCAGTTCCGTCCCACCAAAGCCCGCCACCGCAATCGGGTATGTGACGTGTACCTTACCCAGGAAGGTCTGGATATTGGACGCCGAGTCAATGCCAATGCCAACGAACTTTACCTGGGCCTTCTGCTCCTGCGCCAGCGCAGACAGTTCTGGCATTTCTTCCACGCAAGGACCGCACCACGGTGCCCAGAAATTGATCACCACCGGCTGACCACGAAAAGCGGCCAGATCCAACGGGGCGCCATTGGCGTCCGGGAGCTTGCTGCTGTAAAACGCGGCGACGGCAGTGTCAGCCGGCGTTTTGGGTTCGGTGGCACGATGCCCGAAATAGACGCCCGTCGTCGCGGCAATCAGGCCGGCCATCAGCAGGGCAGTCAGAGTGGTGCGGCGGGACATGGTTTTGCAGAGGTCTCTATATATAGACAGAGGCGGAGCGTGCGGGATTGTACTCCTGTCGGCCGATCACCCCTGCGACAGCAGGGCGCGTACCGCCGCCGCGTCGCCGCGTTGGGTCCTGCCGGTAGCGTCTGCGCGCCGCGCGCCGCGCACGTCGTTCATGTCGTATAGGGCAATATGAACGCCGACGGGCGTGCCCGTTTCAGCGCGCAACTCCCGCGCAAGCTCACGAGATTCGGGCCCGGCGGGCCACTGGCCACGCCACAGGAAGCTGAGCGTTTCCACTTCGTCGCGGCCGGCGAAGTGAGCACTTTCTGTCGTGTCGAAATCCACGCCGGCGTTGAGCAGGAAGATCGCCACATCCTTCGGGCTGTCGCAGAAGACCTGCAGGTGGATGTCGGAGTGCTCGCTGGCGGTGCCGTTGAAGACCGCGCCCGCGAGGTACGGGTTATGGATTGCCAGCCCTTCCATCAGCACCAGTGCAATGCGACGCAGCAACGCCAGCACGCGCGGCTGGGATTCAGCCTGGAACAGCGCCTGGTATTCGCGGACTTCCGTTTCGACCTGTTCGTTGTCCGGCAGCCATTCGCCGGGCGCGCGGGATTCCGTACCGAGCACCTGGCGCGCGGCCTTGCGTTTAGCGGTGGCGTAGTCAACGCCGTCTTCCGCGATCATGCGGGCGGCGCTGACGGCGATTTCCTCCCGCACGCGGGCGGGGTCGAGGGTGGGTCGTTTGGACATGGCTCTATTTTACTGAAGCGCGCGGGCCGCCCTGAAGCCGCAGGTACAATGCGGCGCAACGAAGTTGAGATGGCTCCCATGCATATCCACATCCTTGGAATCTGCGGCACCTTCATGGGCGGCATTGCCCTGATCGCCCGTCAGGCCGGCCACCGCGTCACCGGCTGCGACGCCAACGTCTACCCTCCGATGAGCACCCAGCTCGAAGCGCAAGGCATCGAGCTGATCGAAGGCTTTGACCCCGAACAGCTCTCCATCGGCGCCGATCTTTACGTGATCGGCAACGTGATCTCCCGTGGCAACGCTCTCATGGAAGCCATCCTGGATCGCAATTTGCCCTACATCTCCGGTCCTCAATGGCTCGGCGACAACGTACTACGCCAGAAGTGGGTGCTTGCCGTGGCAGGCACACACGGCAAGACGACCACGACATCGATGCTCGCGTGGATCCTGCAGGATGCCGGCTACAACCCGGGCTTCCTGGTGGGCGGCGTGCCACGCAACTTCGGGCTGTCGGCGCGCCTGACGGAATCCGACTTCTTCGTGATTGAAGCGGACGAGTACGACACGGCCTTCTTCGACAAGCGCAGCAAGTTCGTTCATTACCGCCCCCGTACAGCCATATTGAACAACCTCGAATTCGATCACGCCGACATCTTTCCCGATCTTGCCGCGATCGAAACCCAATTTCATCATCTGGTGCGCACCGTGCCCGGTCAGGGCCGCCTCCTGGTCAATGGTCGGGAAAATAGCCTGAAGCGTGTACTTGAGCGCGGATGTTGGTCGGAAGTCGAGCAGTTCGGGGCGGAGGGCAACCTCGGCTGGGAAGTCGAAAACCTCGCCGATGACGATAGCTTCGATGTCGTTTTCCAGGGCCAAACGCAGGGCAGGGTCCGGTGGGCACTTCAGGGCGACCACAACCGCATGAACGCGCTGGCCGCCATTGCCGCCGCCCGCCACGTGGGCGTGCCGCCTGCCCAAGCCATTGAAAGCCTGGCCCGTTTCGAAAATGTGAAACGGCGCATGGAAGTGCGTGGCACCGTGAATGACGTGACTGTGTACGATGATTTTGCCCATCACCCGACGGCGATTCGCACCACCATCGAGGGCCTGCGCCGTCGTGTCGGCAAGGGGCGCATCCTGGCAGTGCTGGAGCCACGGTCAAACACCATGAAGTTGGGCGTGATGAAACTGGCCCTTCCCGACAGCCTGTCCGGCGCTGAACAGATCTTCGCTTATGGCGCAGCCAATGGCCGCGACGCCCTCGGCTGGGATTTGGCTGGGGCGCTGGCCCCGCTGGGGGAGCGCGCGAAGACGTTTTCTGATCTGAGCGCATTAATCGAAGCCGTCACAGCTGCCGCCCGCCCGGGCGACCATGTGCTTGTCATGAGCAACGGCGGCTTCGGAGGCGTACATCAGAAGCTGCTGGACGCCTTGGCCGAACGCGCCGAGACAGCGAATTGAATCTCATATGCTGGCATCCATCGTCTATCTGCACGGATTTCGTTCGTCGCCGCGCTCGTTCAAAGCGCAGCTGCTAGGCAGGCGGATGGCGTCCGTAGGGCTGGCGAATCAGTACGTATGCCCGATGCTGCCCGTCTCGCCGCGCGAGGCGATGGCCGAGACAGATGCGCTGATCGCGGAGCTGAGTGCGCGTGACGGCACCAAGCCGGCACTCATCGGCTCGTCTCTGGGCGGCTTTTACGCCACTTGGCTGGCAGAGCGCCATGGGCTTCGCGCGGCAATGCTCAATCCGGCTACGCGTCCTGAGCGGGATCTCGCCAAATACGTCGGCGAACAGCCGTTGTGGCATGGCGGTGGCACGATCCGCGTCGAGCCGCATCATCTGGATGAGCTGCGCGCGCTGGCCGTACCCGCCATCACGCAGCCCGAGCGCTACTACCTGCTCGCCGCCACCGGCGACGAGGTGCTCGACTACCGCGAAATGCTCGATCACTTTCCTGGCGCGGCCACTCGCCTCATTGACGGCAGCGACCACGGCATCAGCGACTTCGCGCAGTATATGGACGAAGTGCTCGTGTTCTGCGGCGTTCCAGCCGATCTGTTGGCGGCCCACCCTTTTTGTGCCGCATGACCGATTTCCCGTCGTACCCGCGGGGCCTCTGGCGCAGCGCGTTGCCTCCGGCAGTGGTCTATGACCGGCACTGGGCGCGCTGGGCCGTAGGCGCCGATTCGCTGACGGCCAGGCTTCGTGCGGCATCGTCGCGCTTTCGCGTGCAATTGCTCGGCCAGCGGCGCGCGATGCCGTTGCGTGACGAGTGGCGTTGTCTTGGCATGTCGGGCCCTGCTGAGACGCTGGTCCGCGAAGTCCTGCTGATCTGCGACGAGATCCCGGTGGTCTATGCACACACGATCGTGCATCCGCGCAGTGTGGCGCTCGACTGGCCGTTCCTGAAAGCGCTGGGGACGCAGCCGCTGGGCCACTCGCTGTTTGCCGATCCGCGTGTCGAGCGCGGTGGTTTCGAATTCGCCTTGCTGGACGCGCGCCACCCGCTGGTGCGCCGCGCGCATGACGCGCTAGGCGATGCGCCTGTTGTCGGCACCGCCCGGCTGCCAGCCCGCCGGTCGGTCTTCCGGCGCGGAGCGAGCGCGATGCTGGTAACGGAGGTTTTCCTACCTGCGCTGGCTCGCTTCCAACCTCCGCGGTAAGCGTATTTCGCGGGCCGGGCGTCGAGCCAGTGCGGTATCATCGCCCCCAACTTTTTATCGCCGCGCGTAACGTTGTCACGTCAGGGCGCGCGGTCATTCCACTCATTCAAAGCGGTGCCTGCTCGTGCGAGTGCCGCGATCCATACAAATCCATGCAGTTGCTGTTTGAAGAAGGCGGCGAAATCCGCGCGGGCACCGTCTTGTCCCAACAGGGCGAGGCCTATCAGGTCGAGTTGCCGAGCGCCAAGCGCACCAAGGTCAAGTCGCGCGACGTGTTGCTGCAATTCGCGCAGCCGTCCGCCGGCGAGTTGTCGCAGGCGGCCCAGGCGCTGTCGGCAGAGATCGACTTGGATTTCCTCTGGGAATGCGCTTCAGCGGACGAGTTCGGCTTCACCGATTTGGCCGGCGAGTATTTTGGCGCCGGCGCCAATGCCACACAGCAGGCGGCGCTGGCCATCGCGCTGCATGGCTCGCCGATCTACTTCCGCCGCAAGGGCCGAGGCCGCTATCAGCGCGCACCTGAAGACCAACTGAAGGCCGCGCTCGCAGGCTTGGAGCGCAAGAAGCAGCAAGCTGCTCTGCAAGCCGAATACGAAGCCGAGCTGAAGGCGATGCGACTGCCCGAGGCCTTCCGCGGCAAGACGCTGCAACTGCTGTTCAAGCCGGACAAGAACAGTCTCGAATACAAGGCGCTCGATGCGGCGTGCACGGCGCTGGGCCTGTCGCCGATGCGCCTGATGGTGGCAGTGGGCGGCATTGCCAATGCCCGCGCGCTGCATGAGGCGCGTTTCCTTTCGGAATGCTTCCCGAAGGGCACCGGCTTCCCGGATGTGACCGTGCCGGAACCGGCGATGGAGCTGCCGGCCGCCGACGTGCGCGCCTTTTCGATCGATGACGTGACCACCACGGAAATCGACGATGCCATCTCCGTTACGCCCATTGATGACGCCACGGTGCGGATCGGTATTCACATTGCCGCGCCGGGCTTCGGCATCCAGCGTGGCGAGCCGTTGGACGTGATTGCACGCCAGCGTTTGTCGACCGTGTATTTCCCCGGCGACAAGATCACGATGTTGCCGGAGTCGGTGGTTGACCGTTACACGCTGCAGGAAGGGCGCGCATGCCCGGCGCTGTCGCTGTACGCGACGGTCGACCGCGCCACGTGGACGGTCACCGCCAGCGAGACGCGCTGCGAATCCGTGACCGTGGCGGCCAACCTGCGCCACAACCTGCTCGACGACGTGATCACCGCCGACGCGCTGGCCGATGGCTCGGGCGACTACCCGTTCAAGGCCGAACTGGCCGTGTTGTGGCCGTTTGTGTGCGCGTTGTACGACGGCCGCCAGCAGGCACGCATTGCCAGCGGCCTGAAGCCCGAGGGCGCGCAGAAGGGCGATTATTCGTTCTACATCGATGCGATTCCCGAGGCCAATGGTGGCGGCGAGCGCGTGCGGATCGAACAGCGCAAACGCGGCTCGCCGCTGGACAAGATCGTCGCCGAATTGATGATCCTGGCCAACAGCACGTGGGGCCGCATGCTGGCCGACGCTGGGGTGCCGGGCATCTATCGCACGCAGAAGGCCTGGGGTATGCACCGCACGCGCATGCAGACGTATCCGGCGCCGCATGAAGGTCTGGGCGTGGCGCAGTATGCGTGGAGCACCTCGCCGCTGCGCCGCTATGTCGATCTGGTCAATCAATGGCAGATCGCTGCGGTGGCGCAGCATGGCGTGACGGCCAAGCTGATCGCGCCGTTCAAGCCCAAAGATGCCGACCTGCTGGCCGCCGTGGCCGACTTTGAAGCCACCTACGCTGCCTATGCCGACCACCAGTCGACCATGGAGCGCTACTGGTGCCTGCGCTGGCTCAAGCAGGAAAACCGAACGCGCATGCAAGCCGTGGTGCTCAAGGAAGGCGCCGTGCGCTTCGCCGACATTCCGCTGGTGACGAAGGTGCCGGAACTGGCACAGACGCCACGCGGCACGCATGTCGTGCTCGATATCCTGGACACCGACGAGGTCAGCCTGGAAGTGTCGTGCCGCGTGGTTGAAATCCTCGCGCCCGAAGCGGGCGCACAAGCCGAAGCCATTGAAGAAGAACTGGCCGAGGCAGAGGCTGATGTGCCGGCCGAACCACAACCGGCTGCTGATGGGGAAGAGGCTCGCGCAGAAGCCGACGCTGCTGTGGCGCCGCCGCCGCAAGACGGCGAGAGCGGTGGAACGCCCGCCGCTGCCTAACTACAATCGCAACCTGACCTTCATTCTTCGCGCATCGACCAGGAATCGCCCCATGGCCGCCCTCGCAAACCGTCCGGACTGGTCCGGCAGCAGCACGCTCACCAAGGCGCTGGTGGTGTCGCTGGCCGTGCATGTTGTACTGCTGTTCGTGCGCGTGGTGGCCCCCGAGGCGTTCGATATCAAGCGCGACGATCCGGGCCTGGATGTGGTGCTGGTCAACGCCAAGTCGTCGACGGCACCGTCCAAGGCGACGGCCGTGGCCCAGGTCAACCTGAACGGCGGTGGCGAATATGACCAGCAGCGCGCCACCACGCCGCTGCCCGCTGACACCAATGAGCAGACCGGCGACGCCATCAAGCTCACACAGCGCCGCGTTGAGTATCTCGAGCAAGAGCAGCGCCGCCTGCTGACGCAATCGACCGAGCGCGCGCCGCTGGTCAACGATCGTCAGGTCAAGCCCGGCGAGCGTCCGCAGCCGTCGCCCACCAACGGCACCGACGACCGCACCACGCAAGACGAAATCGCCCGGCTGCAGGCCGAGATCGACCGGAATCTCGAGAACTACGCCAAGCGCCCGCGCCGCAATGTGCTGACAGCCGCCAGCGCCCGCCAGGTGGATTACGCCCGCTACTACGATGCCGTGCGGCGCAAGATCGAAGCCCGCGGCACCGCAAACTTTCCCAGCCAGAACGGCCGCCCGCTGTATGGCGAGATGATCGTCGTGATCAGCATCAACCGCGAAGGCCAGCTCGGCTATAACCAGGACGGCTACAAGATCGAAGGCATCGAGATCGCAAAGAGCTCGGGCAACCCCGCGCTGGATCGCCAGGCCGTGGCCATCGTGCGTTCGTCTTCACCGTTTGGCGCCTTCCCGGCCGAGATGCGCAAGCGCGTCGACATCCAGGATGTGGTCGCCACGTTCAAGTTCACCCGCGCAGGCTTGGAAACCCACCTGCAGACCCGTTGATTTCGTCGTCCATGCCGTCGTCGTTTCAAGAGGCCATCCTCGCCGCCGCGAGCGCGCCGCCCACAGATCGCTATGGCGTGATCGGCAACCCGATCGCGCACAGCAAGTCGCCCATCATCCATGCCGCGTTTGCGCAGCAGACCGGGCAGCGCATCCGCTACGACCGTATCTACGCCGAGTTGATCGCGTTTGACGAAACCGTGATGACCTTCGTGCGTGAAGGCGGACGCGGGCTCAACGTGACGGTGCCGTTCAAGCTCGATGCGTATGCCATGTCGACGTCGTTGTCGCTGCGGGCGGAATCGGCCGGCGCGGTCAACACGCTCAAGTTCGATGGCGAAGAGATTTTTGGCGACAACACCGACGGCGTCGGCCTGATGCGCGACATCACCCACAACATCGGCAACGCGCTCGAAGGCGAGCGCGTGCTGCTACTGGGCGCGGGTGGTGCGGCGCGCGGCGTGCTGCTGCCGCTGCTGGAGCACAAGCCCGCGCGCGTGTTCCTGGCCAACCGCACGGCCGATCGCGCCAACAGGCTGGTCGAGCGCTTCGAGGTCTCGGCCAAGCTGCACGAGGTTGAACTCGTGGGCGGGGGCTATGACGAGCTTGCTGCGGACGACGTTTTCGACGTCATCATCAACGCCACGGCGAGCAGCCTGCAGGCCGAAGTGCCGCCGATCCCGACCACCGTGTTCGGCCCCAACGCGCTGGCCTACGACATGATGTACGGCCCGCGTCCGACGGTGTTCATGGAGTTCGCCCGGCGCAACGGCGCCCGCGCATGGGACGGCCTGGGCATGCTGGTGGAGCAGGCCGCGGAATCGTTCTTCGTCTGGCGCGGCGTGCGCCCGGACACCGCGCCGGTGCTGCTCGCCATGCGCGAAGGGCTGCAGGGCGAAGCCGCGGTCGCGGCGCGCGCGCCTCGCTGAACCTGGAGCGCAGCCCTGCGATGACGCGTTGGTTCGGCTACGTGATCGGCTGCTTCGTTGCGGGCGTGGTCGCACTCAACCTGTACTTCTTCGCTGCCATCGCGAGTTGGCAGGTATTTGATCCGTCGTCTACGAGTTTCATGCGCGCTGAGCGTATGCGCTTGTGCGGCGCCAATGTTTTCACCTGTAAGGTCGACCACCGCTGGGTCAATTACGACCAGATCTCGCGCAACCTCAAACGCGCGGTCATCGCCAGTGAAGACGCGGATTTCGTCTCGCACAGTGGCTGGGAAGTCGACGCCATGCTCGACGCGTGGGAGAAGAACAAGCGGCGCGGCCACGTGGTCGCGGGCGGTTCGACCATCACGCAGCAATTGGCCAAGAACCTGTTCCTCTCGGGCGAACGCCACTACCTGCGCAAGGGCGAAGAACTTGTCATCACGTGGATGCTCGAGTTCTGGCTCGATAAGGAACGCATTCTCGAGATCTATCTGAACTCGGTGGAATGGGGCGAGGGTGTGTTCGGCGCGGAAGCGGCGGCGCAGCATTACTTTAAGCGCCCGGCCTCGCAACTCACGGTAGGTCAGGCAGCGCGACTGGCGGCCGCGCTGCCTGCACCGAAGTGCTTCGACAAAAAGAGCTATTGCGCCAACGTGCACGTCAACTTCACGCGCAAGGCCACTGTGATCGCCAACCGCATGGGCTCGGCCACGCTGCCGGATTGACCTGGCACAGGGCTACTTCAGCCAGCCCTTGCGGCGGAAGTACACCAGCGGAATCGCCGCCGACACCACCATCATCACGATCGCGTACGGGTAGCCTTCGGCCCAGTCCAGCTCCGGCATCACCTTGAAGTTCATGCCGTAGATCGAGGCGATCAGCGTGGGTGGCATCAGCGCCACCGACACCACCGAGAACAGCTTGATGATCTTGTTCTGGTTGATGTTGATGAAGCCGACCGTGGCATCCATCAGGAAGTTGACCTTGTCCGACAGGAACGCCGTGTGGTTCTCGATGGAATCGATGTCGCGCAGCACCTGGCGCGCTTCGTCCTGCTGGTCGGCCGAGAGCAACTGGCTGCGCAGCAGAAATGACACGGCGCGGCGCGTATCCATGACATTGCGGCGGATTCGGCCGTTCAAGTCTTCCACGCGGGCGATGATCTCCAGCACATCGGCGGCGGCGGCGTCGGTCACCTCATCGGCCAGCACGCGTTTGCTGGCATCTTCGAGGCGTTCGTAGACTTCTTCGATAGAGTCGGCCGAGTATTCCGCGTCGGTGGCGTATAGATCCATCAGCACATCCTTGGCATTGCGCACCGAGCCCGGGCGCAGCCGCGCACGCATGCGCACCAGCCGGAACGCGGGCAGATCTTCGCCGTGGATCGAGAAGAGCACATCCTTGGTCAGCACGAAGGCCACGCGCACGTTGCGCGAGGTGGTTTCTTCGTCGAGAAGGAAATCGGTGCGGATGTGGATGTGGCCGTCTTCGCCCTCAAAGTAGCGGGCGGAGGCTTCCAGGTCCCCCAGTTGCTCCAACTCGGGCAGCACCACGCCGTAGGCTTCCTTGATCCACGCCAGCTCTTCGTCGTCTGGGTCGATCACGTCGATCCAGATCGGCTTGTGCTGCAGCAGTTCACTGCGTTCTTCAACCTGTTCCTGCGCGAGACGACCTTTTTGCACGACGAACAGATTGATCATGGGGTGTTTCCTTGAAGCAGGCGTTGAACGGGCGGCGAAAAATCGCGCCGAGTGTAGCCTAAAGAGGCGGCGGGTTCAGCCACATGCGGTGGCGTGCCGCGCACGCGTGGGGCGGGCACCACGTCCGGAAGATGCCGCCGCCGGGTTGCCTGACGAGTAAAATGCAGACAAGTCATGCGGCCGGCCGGCCGCTCTTACATTCCCGATACCATGCGATTTACCGAACAACTGGCTGCCGCCTGGCAACGCAACAACTCCCTGCTGTGCGTCGGGCTCGATCCTGACCCGGCACGCCTGCCGGCGTCGCTGACCGGCACGGGCGGAGCGATCTTCTCGTTCTGCCGCGCCATCGTGGACGCGACCGCCGACCTGGTCTGCGCGTTCAAGCCGCAGATCGCCTACTTTGCCTCGCAGCGCGCCGAAGACCAGCTCGAGCAGCTCATCAGCTACATCCACGAAGCCTATCCGGGCGTTCCCGTCATTCTTGATGCCAAGCGCGGCGACATCGGCTCAACCGCCGAGCACTACGCCAAGGAAGCCTTCGAGCGCTACCAGGCCGACGCCGTCACCGTCAGCCCGTACATGGGTTTTGACTCGATGCAGCCGTATCTCGCACACGCCGACAAGGGCGTGATCGTGCTGTGCCGCACGTCCAACGCCGGCGGCAGCGACGTGCAGTTTCTGGAAACCGATGGCCGCCCGGTCTATCAGGTCGTGGCAGAACGCGCGCGCGACGTGTGGAATACCAGCGGCCAGATGGGCCTGGTGGTGGGCGCGACCTTCCCGGAAGAAATTGCCAAGGTGCGTGAAATTGTCGGCGACATGCCGTTGCTGATTCCGGGCGTGGGCGCCCAGGGCGGCGACATCGAAGCCACGGTGCGCGCTGGCCGCACGGCCGATGGCACGGGCATGATGATCAACTCGTCCCGGGCCATTCTTTACGCCAGCACCGACAGCGATTTCGCCGATGCCGCCCGCCGCATGGCTGAGGCCACACGCAATCAGATCAACCAGTTCCGCACCTGATCGGCACTGTCGGTCCGGTTGCGGCGAGAGCGAGGACGCCATGACCACGCATCCGCACGGCCCCGTGGCCGGTACGCACCGGGAAGAGACCGGCAAGGACCCGGACCGCAAGCTCGAGAAAGAGCGCGACGACACCCACCAGCACGAGACAACGCGCCGCGATCATGATCGCGACCGTCGGCACGAGCACGATCACGAGCACCAGCCGGAACACGATCACGGAGATCGTCGCCGGCCGGATCATCCCAGCGAGATCTAGATCAGCATTCCGCCGAGTCGAGGAAGTCGAGTACGCCGCGCAGCGCGTGCTCGGCAGCCTGCAGGCGAACCTGCTTGCGATCGCCCTTGAAGTGGCGCGTTTCCACGCGCGTTTGCAGCCGGTTGCTCCAACCAAAGCACACCATGCCGACGGGCTTGTCGGGCGTACCGCCGGTCGGGCCCGCCACACCGGTAATCGCGACGGCCACCTGCGCGCGGCTGTTGAGCACTGCGCCCTCAGCCATGGCATGCGCCACCGGTTCGCTCACGGCGCCATGTTCGCGGATCAGCGCCGCCGGAACGCCCAACATCTGCGATTTCGCTTCGTTGGAATAGACGACGAAGCCGCGCTCAAACCACGCGGAAGAACCCGATACGTCGGTGATGGCGGCGGACACCAGCCCGCCAGTGCACGACTCGGCGGATGCCATCATCAGGCTGCGCTTGTGGAGCGTGTCAGCGACGAGTTCGGCCAATTGGGCCAGGGCGCGGGATTCAGCCATTGCGATACCTTCGAAGCTTCGGTCGTCAAACGTCAAAACGAGCGCCACAGCGCGAACACAAGCAGCGTGTAGAACGCCGCCAAAATGTCATCGACCATCACGCCGTAGCCACCGCGCACGCCGAAGCCCTTGAGCGTGCGGTCGTAATAGCGGATGGGCGCCGGCTTGACCATGTCGAAGAAGCGGAACCACAGGAATGCGGCGAACTGCCCGCCCAGCGTGGTGGGCGTGACAAACGCCAGCACGATCCAAAACGCCACCATCTCGTCCCACACCATGGCGCCGTGGTCTGCCACACCCAGATCGCGTGCGGTGCGTGTGCATGCCCAGATGCCGATCACGAAACCAACGGCCGAGATCAGCAGCCAAGTCGGCCCTGAAACCCAGCGCGCCAACACCACATAGATCAGCCAGGCGTACAGCGTGCCGACCGTGCCCGGCAGGATTGGCGATAGGCCCGTGCCGAAGCCGAGCGCGAGAATGCGTGCGGGATGGCCGAACATGAAGCGCGCCGTCGGGCGGCGTACCTGTGCGGCCTGGCCCGCCTCAAGGACGACGGTTTCAGGCTGGCCCGGCGGATTGGAGGGCGGGAAGGGAGCGGAAGACATCATGATGCGGAAGAGAAATGGTCGAAGCTGCCATGCGTGAAGATGACCGGCTCACCTTGGGCATCGACGAGGCGCAAGCCGGTTTCGGCGTCAATGCGGCCGACGCGTGTGACAGCCACCCCCGCACGCTGGCCCGCTGCGATCACAGCGTCGCGAGCATCGGCAGGAGCAGTAAAGCACAGTTCGTAGTCGTCGCCGCCGGCCAGCGTGCATTGCAGCTGAAGCGCCCGGGACTGCGCGGCCAGCGTCGGCGAACGCGGGACATCGTCGACCATGACCGTCGCCCCAACGCGGGATTGCGTGAGGATGTGGCCAAGATCGCCCAACAAGCCGTCCGATACGTCGAGCGCCGCCCGGGCGACACCGCGCAATGCCAGACCGAGTGCCACGCGCGGCGTCGGCATGTCCATGCGTGGCTGCACTTGTGCGAGCGCTTCGGGCGTAAGCGCCCATTCGTTGCGCAGGGCACCCAGCGCGAGTCGCGCATCGCCGACAGTGCCCGAGACCCAGAGGTCATCGCCGGGACGGGCGGCGTCGCGGCGTAATGCCGCAGCGAGGGGGACGTCGCCGAAGACGGTCAGGCTCAGCGTGAGCGGCCCCCGCGTTGTGTCACCGCCAATGAGTTCACAGTGAAAGGCATCCGCTAGGGCGAGCAGGCCTTCGGAAAACGGTTTGAGCCAGGCGGGGTCGGCTTCGGGAAGCGCCACGGCCAGCGTAAAAGCACGTGGCTCCGCACCCATGGCAGCCAGATCCGATAGGTTGACAGCCAGCGCTTTGTGCCCAAGTGCGCGGGGCTCCGCATGGGGAAAAAAGTGACGACCGGCGACCAGCATGTCGGTGGAGATCGCCAATTCGTACCCAGGACGTGGCCCGAGCAAGGCGCAATCGTCGCCCACGCCCAATGTCGCTCTTGGCGTCGGCCGCGTGAAATAACGGCGAATCAGGCCAAATTCGGAGAGGTCTGACGCATCATCAGCGGAGTTGCGGGGTTGGACGGGCTTGGACACGGCAGCGGCGATGGAGGAATATGGGGCAAGCCCGATGGTGCCGTGACAGGACGGTGAAATATTGTAGCGAATGCGCATGGCACTCCCACCCAAAATCCCGTTGTGAGATCGCTTTTCACTATATAAAATGACGGGCCCAAGGAGGCGGACCGTATTCCCGTGGCGCTCGTGAGGGTATCCCGGTGGCCCGCTAGATGCGACGGCCGGCGCGCGCGCTGGCCACCCGATACGAGAGACCCATGACCACGGTGGATACCCAGCCTCAGCAGCCCGCCCGCACGGATGAAGAACTCAAGGCGCAGCAGCGCGCCGCCTTGCGCAAGGCCGCGCTGGAGTACCACGAGTTTCCGACCCCGGGCAAGATTTCCGTCACGCCGACCAAGCCGCTGTCGAACCAGCGCGACCTCGCCCTGGCGTATTCACCGGGTGTTGCCGCCGCCTGTGAAGAGATCGTCGAAGACGTTACCAACTCGTTCCGCTACACCGCCCGCGGCAACCTCGTCGGCGTGGTGACCAACGGTACGGCCGTGCTCGGCCTGGGCGATATCGGACCGGAAGCCTCGAAGCCGGTCATGGAAGGCAAGGCGGGCCTGTTCAAGAAATTCGCCGGTATCGATGTGTTTGATATCGAGATCAACGAAAAAGACCCCCAAAAGCTTGTCGATATCATCGCCTCGCTGGAGCCGACCTTCGGCGGCATCAACCTCGAAGACATCAAGGCACCGGAGTGCTTCTTCGTCGAGCGCGAACTGCGCAAGCGCATGAAGATCCCCGTCTTCCATGATGACCAGCACGGCACCGCCATCGTCGTGGGCGCAGGCATCACCAACGCGCTCAAGGTGGTCGGCAAGGACATCAAGAAGGTCAAGCTGGTGGCGTCGGGCGCGGGCGCTGCGGCGCTGGCCTGCCTGGACTTGCTGGTCGACCTCGGCCTGCCGCGCGAAAACATCTGGGTGACGGACTTGGCCGGTGTGGTCTACGAAGGCCGTACCGAACTGATGGATCCGGACAAGGCGCACTTCGCACAGAAGACCGATCTGCGTACGTTGGCCGAAGTCATCGATGGCGCTGACATTTTCCTGGGCCTGTCCGCCGCCGGCGTGCTTAAGCAGGACATGGTCAAGAAGATGGCCGACAAGCCGATCATCTTCGCGCTGGCCAATCCGAACCCGGAAATCCTGCCGGAACTGGCCAAGGAAGTGCGCCCGGACGTCATCATGGGCACCGGCCGCACGGATTACCCGAACCAGGTCAACAACGTCCTGTGCTTCCCGTTCATCTTCCGCGGCGCGCTGGATGTGGGCGCGACCACCATCACGCGTGAGATGGAAGTTGCCGCCGTGCACGCCGTGGCTGAACTGGCTCGCCAGGAGCAAAGCGACATCGTCGCTTCCGCCTACGGCATCCAGGACTTGTCGTTCGGCCCCGAATACCTGATCCCGAAGCCCTTCGACCCGCGCCTGATTGTCAAGATCGCGCCGGCCGTGGCGCAGGCGGCCATGCTCTCGGGCGTGGCGCAGCGTCCGATCGAAGACATGGACGCCTACCGCCAGCACCTGCAGCAATTCGTCTACCACTCGGGCACGCTGATGAAGCCGATCTTCTCGGCCGCCCGCAAGGTGCCGATGGAGAACAAGCGCATCATCTTTGCCGAAGGCGAAGAAGAGCGCGTGCTGCGTGCCGTGCAGATCGTTGTGGATGAAAAGCTCGCCAGCCCAATCCTGATCGGCCGCCCGAGCGTGATTGCCCACCGCATCGAACGCTTCGGCCTGCGTCTGCGTGAAGGCGTGGATTTCACCGTGGTGAACCCCGAGCACGACGAGCGCTTCCGCGACTACTGGGAAACGTACTACAAGCTGATGGCGCGCAAGGGCGTGACGCCGCAGTACGCGAAGCTGGAAGTGCGCCGCCGTTCGACGCTGATCGGCGCCGTCATGATCCACAAGGGCGAAGCCGACGGCATGATTTGCGGCACGGTCAGCACCACCGCTGCGCACCTGCGCTACATCGACCAGGTCATCGGTGGCACGAACTGCGTGTACGCCGCCATGAACGGTCTGGTCCTGCCTGGCCGTCAGATCTTCTTGACAGATACGCACGTCAACGTCGACCCGACCGCCGAGCAATTGGCCGAGATCACCATCATGGCCGCCGAGGAACTGTGCCGCTTCGGCATCAAGCCAAAGGTCGCGCTGATGTCGCACTCCAACTTCGGCTCGTCGGAGGCGCCTTCCGCCGTCAAGATGCGCGAAACGCTGGCTATCCTGCGCGAACGCGCCCCCAACCTGGAAGTGGACGGTGAGATGCATGGCGACGCCGCGCTCGACGAGAAGCTGCGGGACTCGCTGGTGCCGGATTCGACGCTCAAGGGCGAAGCTAACCTGTTGGTCATGCCGAATATCGATGCCGCCAACATCGCCTATAACCTGCTGAAGGCGGCCGCCGGCAACAACATCGCCATCGGCCCGATCCTGCTGGGCGCAAAAAAGCCGGTGCACATCCTCACGCCGTCGGCAACGGTGCGACGTATCCTCAACATGACGGCCCTGACCGTTGTGGATGCCGCTGCACAAGCACAACGCTGATCGCCACTGCACTGGAAAAGGGAGCGCACGATGCTGCGCTCCCTTTTTTAATTCACTAAGTTTGCGTGCGCTTACATTTCTTAAGACGTAATAGCCATATCAAAAAACCCTTCAGGCTTTCACCGTCGGTTGATTGTTGTCATCGATGAGCGTACCCTTATGGGCTGAAGGGGTGCTTCTGAGCACATGAGGTCTGATCCTGGCCAGACGGGTTCAAAAAGGCGGTTTTCCGTACACACGTCTGACAGGGTCGCCTTATTCGGTGCGCGCAATGGGTAGGTTTTTGCAGGCGGAAGGATTCCCCAAGTCTTCGGCAGTCGCCCGACTTGTCATTTCCTGCCAGGCCTCTCGCGCATTGAGCCGCTTCGCTTTCAGCTGCAAACCGGCTGTCCGGATCGTTATTGGACGGCCACCTGCGCTTGTGACCTGCGCCGGGCTCCGGTCGGCGCGATTCTCCCGTTAGGGCCTGCTGATGACAAAGCGACTTGGAGCGTGGATCGGCCGCTCCGTATCTCAGGCGATGGCGCGTGGCGCGCTTGCGGCAACGCTTGCGTTGTCGGTGGCCGGCTTGCCGACCAATGCGGTCGCCCGGGACACCTCCGGCATGGCTGCCGCCGTGGGAACCATTCGCCCGGCAGACCTGCCCAACGAGGCGCAGCGCACGCTGGCACTGATCGAGCAGGGCGGTCCGTTCCCCTATGCCAAAGACGGCATCACGTTCGGCAACTATGAACGGCGTTTGCCTGCCCAGCGGCGTGGCTATTACCACGAGTACACCGTGAAGACGCGGGGGGCTCGCAACCGCGGCGCCCGACGCATCATCTGCGGCGGCGACCAGCAAGCGGCCAACGACTGCTACTACACGGAAGATCACTACAACAGTTTTCAACGGATACAGCGATGACGACCAACATGTTTGGGCTGGACGACTCGCTCACCGCACGCGATGAGCGCGTGGCCCGCGATGCGTGGCACAAGGCGCAAAATCTGTACGACGGTGTGGTCGGGATGCAAGCCCTGGGCGCACGCGTCGGGGGGGCGACCAAGTTGCCTCAAAGTGCACCGCAGAACATCATGACGCAGGACAACACTCAGACGGACGACGACGGAGGTCGCGAAGACGCCATGAACCTCTTCAAGACGGTGCGTCCGAATATCGTGCAGTCGATCCGCGCGTTCCGCGTGGCGGATCTGGCCGAGTCGGCGGCCAGCCTTGGCCAGCATTTCCTGTACGCCAACTGCGCGGCTGCGACCACCAAGAGCGAAGTGCTCGACGTGATTGCGCGTGAGTTCCTGTTCCCGAAGCATTTTGGCAAGAACTTCGATGCCCTGGCCGACTGCCTGACCGACATGATCTACAAGGCCGGCCCGCAACCGGGTTTTGTGATCGTGCTTGAGGGCCTGCCGTGCCAGCCGAAGTTCGACAAGGAAGCGCGTGAAGTGCTGCTCGACGTGTTCCGCGACGCGGCCGAATTCTGGGCCGAGCGCAAGGTTCAGTTCCGCGTGTTCTATTCGTTCGCTTGAACTTGCTCGTCTGCCGGACAATCGGCGTTAAATGAAAAGCCCGCACTTGCGGGCTTTTTTGTTGCCGTATGAAGACCGACCGGCCTGTCAACTCGCCGGCCTGTCAACTCGCCCGCTTATTGCGGCGAATGCGGTCGAACCACACCGCCAGCAGCAGAATGCCGCCGCGGATCAGGTACTGATAGAACGTCGGCACGTTCATCAGGCTCATTGCGTTCTGCACCGACCCCATGATGAGAACGCCGACCAGCACACCGGACACGGTTGCCACTCCTCCCGTGAGTGAAACCCCACCCAGCACGCAGGCCGAGATCACGCCCAGCTCAAGCCCGACCGATGTTTTCGGATCGCCCAGGCTCATGCGCGAGGCCAGCATCACGCCGGCAAAGCCTGTCACTAGACCTTGCAAGACGAACACGGCGATCTTGATGCGCGTCACCGGTAGGCCAGCAAGCAGTGCGGCCTCTTCATTGCCCCCGACGGCGAGCACGTTCTTGCCGAACACCGTTTTCTTGAGCAGGAAGCCGAAGAGGGCAAAGCCGACGATGTTGCTCCAGATCGGGTACGAGATGCCGAGGAATGACCCGCCGCCCAGGTCGAAGAAGCGCTCTTCGGAAATCATTACCGCGTCGCCGTTGGAGGTGATGAAGGCGAGGCCGCGCACGACTTCCATCATGGCCAGCGTGACGATCAGCGAGTTGATCTGGTAGCGCGCCACCAGCACGCCGTTGACGAGCCCGACCAGGCCGCCCGCCAGAACGCCGGCCCCGACGCCAAGCACCACGCTGTGCGTTGCGGTAATGAGCGTGGAGGCCACCACGCCCGCGAACGCGACGATGGAGGCAACGGAGAGGTCGACCTCGCCGAGTGCGAGCACGAACATCATCGTGACCGAGATGGAGCCGATCAAGGTGACGGAGAGCAGCAGCCCCTGGATGTTGCGGCTGCTGACGAAGCCCGGCACTGTGAAGGCCAGCGCGGTGAACAGCAGGAGGAACACCACGACGATGCCGGAACGGTTGACCAGTTCCCACGTGAGCGCGGCGCGGCTGGGTATGCCCGGGGCAGCCAACGGCGCGCCGCCCGGCACGGATTCGGTGGATGGCGTTTGCATAGGGTCGGTTTCCATGAAGGCGTGAAGCGCGCGCTAGCGCGGCAGCGCTAGTTTGATGAGGGTGTCGGGCGAGGCGTGCTCTCGGGGCAGATCGCCGACGATGCGGCCCTGCTTCATCACGAGCACGCGGTCTGCCACGCCGATGACTTCCGCCAGATCGCTCGACACCACGATGACGGTGCGGCCCGTCTCGGCGAGGCCGTAGAGCAGGCTGTAGATTTCGCTGCGGGCGCCGACGTCGATGCCGCGTGTGGGCTCGTCCATCAGGAAGACGTCAATGTCCTCGGCCAGCCAGCGCGAGAGGATCACCTTCTGCTGATTGCCGCCCGAGAGCTTGCCGATGGGCGTCTCGCCGTTGCGTGTCTTGATGGCGAGCTTGTCGATGAACGACTTCGTGGTCCGCGCTTCCTGCCGGTTGTTCAGCACGCTGAAGCGGCTGAAGTGGCGCCGGCAACTGATGTTCAGGTTGTCCGAGACCGAGGCGATGACAACGATGCCTTCCTGCTTGCGGTCTTCCGGGCAGAGCGCAACACCCGCGCGCACCGCATCGCGCGGTGTGTTGAACTGGACGCGCTTGCCGTTGAGGCGGACCTCGCCCGCTGTGGGTCCGACTGCGCCGTAAAGCAGCTTCATCAGCTCCGAGCGTCCCGCGCCGACCAGCCCGAAAAAGCCGACGATTTCTCCTGCATGCGCCCGGAACGTTGCGGGTTCAGTCAAGCCTGGCCCCATCAAGCCGCGTACGTCGATCTTCACCCCACCGCGCGGGCGCGGCTTGTAGCCGTACACGTCCTGGATCGAGCGGCCGACCATGCAGCGGATCAGCCGTTCGCGGTCGAGGCTCGCCCCGGCGTTGAACGTGTCAATGTGCCGGCCGTCACGGAATACGGTCACGCGATCGCACAGTTCGTACACCTCTTCCATGCGGTGCGTGACGTAGATGACCGCGCGGCCCTCGGCCTTGAGCGCGCGGATGATGCGGAACAACTGTGCCGTCTCCCGCGAGGAGAGCGAACTCGTTGGTTCGTCGAACGCGATCACGCGCGCGTCGCGCATCAGCGCCTTGCCGATCTCGATCATCTGGCGCTGGCCGATCGATAGATGCTTGACCGGTTGCGCCGGATCGAGCTTCTCGCCCAGCCGTTCGAGTTCGCGCAGCGCACGGGTGATCAGCGTCTTCTCGTCGAGCACGCCAAAGCGGTTGGGCAGCGCGCCGAGCATCAGGTTTTCCGCCACCGTCAGTTCCGGCACGAGGTGCAGTTCCTGATAGATGATCGCGATGCCCGCCGTAATGGCCGCGCGCGTGTTCGTGAACTGCTGCGGCACGCCATCGAGCGACAGCGTGCCAACCTCCGGCTGGTTGACGCCCGACAGCACTTTGAGCAGCGTCGACTTGCCCGCGCCGTTCTCGCCCATCAGGCCGTGCACCTCGCCGCGGCGGATGTCGAGCGAGACATGGTCGAGCGCCAGCACGCCAGGAAAGCGCACGGTGATGCCGTCGAGCTTCAGATAGGCGTCAGCGGAAGCGTCGGGCGGGCCGCTCTCATCAAGTGATTGGACTGTCATCGATTGCTCTTTGCGGATGCGCGTGGGGCGCGGGACCGGCCCGCGCCGCGCGTTGCATCAAATGCCCAGTTCCTTGCGCACTTCCTGCCAATTGCCGCGCACCATCAGCTTGCCGGTGGTTTGCGTATCGGCCGGCGGTTGCTTGCCCGTCTTGATCCACTCGACAAGGTTTGCCGCGCTGTCCTTTCCGTGGTTGGTCGAGCTGACGGCAATCGTGCCGAAGAAGCCTGTCGGCTCCTTCTTCTGGAACTCGGCAAACGCCTCGCCCGCCCCGTTGATGCCGACGCCGATCACATCGGCGGCCGGAATGTGCAGTTGCTCGGTGGCGCGCACGCCGCCCAGCACGCTCTCTTCATTGAGCGCGAAGATCACCCATTTCTTGATGCCCGCATGCTGCGCCAGCACCGGCGACGCCGCATTGAAGCCGCCTGCGTCGTCGGTTGTCTTTTGCGGCGCGTCGAAGATGTTCTCTTTCTTGAAGCCGCCGGCCAGCAGCGTCTGCGTGGCGCCGTCGGTGCGCAGCTTGGCGGTGGGCAACTCGTAATTGGTGATGCGCAGCGCGCCTACTTCCTCGGGCTTCCAGCCGCGGCGCTTCATCTCGTCAGAGATAGCCTGGCCGACCTGGTTGCCGATCTTGAACGCCGACATGCCCAGGTGCGGCACGTTGGCCAGCGGCTTGCCGGACGAGTCGACGAGCTGATCGTCAACCGTGACGAACTTCATGTTGTAGTGCTTGGCGCGTGCGGAGATGGCCGGCCCCAAGCGTACGTCCGGTGCGCAGATGACGAAGCCCTTCGCACCTTGCGCGCCCAGGTTGTCGATGGCGGACAGCACCTTTTCGCCATCGGGCGTGCCGATGTTCACCACCGAAAAGCCGTCCTTCTGGCCAAGCGCCGTGGCAGCCTTCTGTTCGTTGATGAACCAGGCCTGCTCCGGCATCTTGACCAGGAAGCCGATCTTGAGCGGCTCGTCGGCGTGGGCGGGCAGGCTGGCGGCCAGCGGCCCCAGGCACAAGGTGGCTGCCAGGGCGGACAGGGTCAGCCGGCGAAGTTTGCGTTGCATGGTTGTCTCCTCGTTGGAATGGCTCTGATGGCACTACGTGGGTCGGGCGTGCTTCACGGCACGAACGGATCAATCAGATGGCGCCGACCGAGCAGCATGGCGTCGGCCACGTGCTGAAGCGGGCGGACATCCACATCGCTTTCGCCGCTGGCGATCAGTTCGAGAAAGCGGGTGTACAGGCTCGGGTATTCGCGTTCGGGGCCGACGTCGATCTCCGCGCCGTCGATGGTCAATTGCTTGCCGCCCTGGGCGAGCCGCAGGGTGCCGTCGCTCGTGGTCACACCGATCTGCCAGAGTTCGCCTGCGTCATGGCGCCAGTCGAATTCCGCTGCGATGGCAGTGCCGCGTTCATCGGTGAATGCGAGGTGGGCGGCAATCGGCGTCTGCTGATTGGCGGGCACCCACAGGTTGGCCGCCGTCAGAAAGAACGCATGCGGCAGGATGCGGGTCAGGATCGATAGCGCGTTGATGCCGGGGTCGAACACGCCCAGGCCGCCGGGCTCCCAGATCCATGCCTGGTTCGGGTGCCAGCGGCGCACATCTTCTTTCCATTGCACGTTGACCGAGACGATGGCGCGGCTTGCAAGCCACTCCCGAGCAACCTCGACGCCAGGCGCGTGGCGCGAGTGCCAGGAGGCGAACAATGTGCAGCGATGCTTTCGCGCCAGTTCAGCGAGGATCGCCACTTCCGAGACGCTGGCACCGGGAGGCTTCTCCAGCATCACGTGCTTGCCCGCAGCGAGCGCCGCGCGGGCCTGGGCAAACCGCACCTGCGGCGGTGTGCACAGCGAGACCGCCTGCAATGCGCGTTCGTCTGCCAGCATGGCCTCGAGCGTCGTGTAATGCGGCAGGCCGTCAATGCGCGAATGCGGGCTCGCGCAGGCCGCAAGCGTGAAGCCCGGCTGCGCGGCAAGCGCCGGCAGATGCTGGTCGCGCGCGATCTTGCCAACGCCGACAATGCCGATCGCAACGGGGGAACGGTCACCGTGCATGGCTATCGCCCCCAGCGCAAGACCAGCGGGTCAAGCCGCCGGGCAATGTCGATCAGGCCGCGGCGCGTATCTGGATGCATCGGTGGCAACGGATGGCGCGATGCCTCGCAGGCGATCACGCCGCCTTCCTTCATCAACGCCTTGGCGGCCAGGATGCCGGCCTGCCGGTTCTCGTGATTGATGAGCGGCAACCAGCGTTGGTACAGATCGAAGGCGAGATCGTGCTGCCCTTGGGCGTGCGCCTCGATGATCGGCCGGATCCCGTCGGGATACGCGCCGCCGGTCATGCTGCCCGTGGCGCCAGCATCGAGATCGGCCAGCAGCGTGATGGCTTCTTCGCCGTCCCAGGGGCCTTCGATGGCGTCGCCGCCGAGGCGGATCAGTTCGCGCAGCTTGGCCGCCGCACCGGGCGTTTCGATCTTGAAGTAGGCGACCTGCTCGATTTCGCGGGCCACGCGCGCGAGGAACGCCGCTGAGAGCACCGTGCCGCTGGCCGGCGCGTCCTGAATCATGATCGGAATGCCCACCGCATCCGACACGCGCGCAGAGAATTCGTAGATCTGCGCTTCGGGCACGCGGAAGGTGGCGCCGTGGTAGGGCGGCATCACCATCAGCATGGCGGCGCCCATGTCCTGCGCACGGCGGCTGCGTTGCGCGCAGACCTGGGTGCTGTAGTGCGATGTGGTGACGATCACCGGTACGCGGCCTGCCACGTGTTCCAGCGCGGTGCGGGTGAGCACTTCGCGTTCGTCGTCCGACAGCGAGAATTGCTCGGAGAAATTGGCCAGGATGCACAGGCCATCGGAGCCTGCATCGATCATGAAATCGATCGCGCGCTTCTGGCTCGGCAAATCGAGTTCGCCGGTTTCGGTGAAGGTGGTGGGCACCACCGGGAAGATGCCGTGATAGCGTGGTGCGTGCGCGGCGGGTTGATCAATCGGCAAAGCCAGTCTCCTACGCGTGTGTTGATTCAGTGCGAGTGGCGCGGCACGGCGGCGCCACGGCAGCCGACCAGGAAATCGAGGTCGCAGCCTTCGTCAGCCTGCAACACGTGGTTGACGTACAGGCGCTGGTAACCGCCTGCCTCGGCATGCGAACGCTGGGGCTGGTAGGCCGCCAGCCTGCGCGCGAGTTCTTCCGGCGCGATGTCCAGGTGCAGCGTGCCGGCTTCGCAGTCGAGTTCGATCCAGTCGCCGTCCTGCACCGCGGCCAGCGGGCCGCCGGCCGCCGCTTCGGGCGCGACGTGCAGCACGACTGTTCCGTAGGCCGTGCCGCTCATGCGTGCGTCGGAAATGCGGACCATATCCTTCACACCCTGGCGCAGCAGCTTGGGCGGCAGGCCCATGTTGCCCACCTCGGCCATGCCCGGATATCCCTTGGGCCCGCAGTTCTTCATCACCAGCACGGAGCTGGCATCCACGTCCAGCGCTTCATCCACGATGCGTTCCTTGTAGTGTTCGAGGTTTTCGAACACGACCGCACGGCCGCGATGCCGCAGCAATTCCGGACTGGCGGCCGATGGCTTGAGCACCGCACCGCGCGGCGCGAGGTTGCCGCGCAGCACGCGAATGCCGCCATCGTCGATCAGCGGGTTGGTGAGCGGGCGGATGACTTCATCGTCGGTGATGGGCGCGCTCTTGACGTTCTCCCACAGCGTCTTGCCGTTGACCGTCAACGCATCGGGGTGCGGCAGCAAGTCTGCTTCACCGAGGCGGCGCAGCACGGCGGGCAGGCCGCCGGCGTAGTAGAACTCCTCCATCAGGAAGCGTCCCGAGGGCATCAGGTCGACGATGGTCGGTGTGTCCCGGCCGATGCGCGACCAGTCTTCCAGCTCAAGCGGCACGCCAATGCGCCCGGCAATCGCCTTGAGGTGGATCACCGCGTTGGTCGAGCCACCAATGGCCGCGTTGACACGGATGGCGTTTTCGAACGCGGCGCGCGTGAGGATCTTGGACAGCGTCAGCCCCTGCAGCGCCATCTCGACGATGCGGATACCTGACATATGCGCAAGCACGTAGCGCCGCGCATCCACCGCGGGAATGGCCGCGTTGTGCGGCAGCGATGTGCCGAGCGCCTCGGCCATGCATGCCATGGTGGAGGCCGTGCCCATCGTGTTGCACGTGCCGGCCGAGCGCGACATCCCGGCTTCCGCCGACAGGAAGTGATGCAGGTCGATCTCGCCCGCCTTGAGCGATTCGTGCAACTGCCACACCGCCGTGCCCGAGCCGATGTTCTTGCCGTCGAGCTTACCGTTGAGCATTGGCCCGCCTGTCACGACGATGGCCGGCACGTCGCAGCTGGCTGCGCCCATCAGCAGGGCAGGCGTGGTCTTGTCGCAGCCGGTGAGCAGCACCACCGCGTCGATCGGATTGCCGCGAATCGCCTCTTCCACATCCATGGCCGCGAGGTTGCGCGTGAGCATGGCGGTCGGGCGCAGGTTCGATTCGCCGTTGGAGAACACCGGAAACTCCACCGGAAAGCCGCCCGCCTCGTAAATGCCGCGCTTGACGTGTTCGGCCAGCTTGCGGAAATGCGCGTTGCACGGCGTCAGCTCCGACCAGGTATTGCAGATGCCGATGATCGGGCGGCCGTCGAATTCGTGGTCGGGGATGCCCTGGTTCTTCATCCAGCTTCGGTACATGAAGCCGTTTTTATCGGCGGTGCCGAACCATTGGGCCGAGCGCAGCTTGGGTTTCGATTCCGACATGGGTGCGTGTGTCACGGACGTGGTTGTCGAGGCGCGCGCGTCGCCCAGCAACGTAGCACTTGCGGGCCGCGCGGCACGTCCGTTGTCTCCGGTGTGGTTGTGGTTTTTTGATCGGACCGAGTGTACGGAGCACCCTGATATCCTTCCAATGAAATATTGGCCGCGACCGATATCCGATTTGATATCCCGAGGAAGACCCGATGTCGAACAGCCCCTGGTATGTCCGTGCGCGCCTGAAGACGCGGCAATTGCTGTTGCTGATTGCCCTTGCCGAGGAGGGCAACATCCACCGGGCGGCCGCCGCGCTCAACATGACGCAGCCCGCCGCCTCCAAGCTGCTGCGCGAGCTGGAGGCCATGCTGGATGTGCAACTGTTTGAGCGCATGCCGCGCGGCATGCGGCCCACGCGCTATGGCGACGCGCTGATCCGCCACGCGCGCGCAGTCGTCGGCAGCCTGGACCAGGCGCAGGAGGAAGTGCTCGGCCTCAAGGCGGGACACCTCGGGCACGTGGCGGTGGGCACCATCACCTCGCCGGGCGTGCGGCTGTTGCCGCCGGTGGTGGCGCAGATCACGCGCGAGCATCCGGGGCTGCGGGTGTCGCTGGAAATCGAAAGCAGCAACGTGTTGTTGGAACGACTGGCGCAGGACAAGCTCGACCTGGTGGTCGGTCGCCTGTTTGCCGAGCACGACAAGCTGCATCTGCGCTACGAGCCGCTGGCCGACGAACCGGTGGTTGCGGTGGCGCGGCCGGGGCATCCGCTGCTGGCAGAACCGTCGCTGACCTTGGCCGATGTGCAGCCGGCCACCTGGGTGGTGCCACCCATCGGCAGCGTTCTGCGCCACCGGTTCGATTTGATGTTCCAGCGGGAGAGCCTGACAGCGCCGTCCAGCGTGGTGGAAACCTCCGCGTTGCTGTTCCTGACGCGCATCCTTGAGCAGAGCGACATGCTGGCCGTGATCGGCACCGACGTCGCGCAGTACTACACGTCGTATCGGATGCTGGCGATTCTTCCGATAGCGATGCCGTGCCAGATGGACGATTTCGGCATCATCACGCGCACCGACCGGTTGCTGTCTCCGGCTGCGCTGCATGTGGTGCAGGCGCTGCACGAAGCAGGCCGAATGGCCTACAGCGCGGGTTGACTGCCAGCGCAAAAAAAGAAAAGCCCGCAATTGCGGGCTTTTTTCTGTGCGGCGATGACGTTCAGGCCGCCGGCACTGCGCCCTGCGGCGTGAGGTGGTTGACCGCTTCGGGCAGGCCTTCAGCGAGGTGGTTGGCGAGGTCGCCTTCGCTGATGCCCAGGTGGGCGGCCAGTTTCGACACCTCCTCCAGCGCACCCGTGCCGCTCAGTGCCTGCGTAATCTGCTCGCCCGACACCGGCAGGTTCTGGCCATTGCCGATCCACGATTTCACCTGTTCGCCCAGGCCGGCTTGCTCCAGGATCTGCTGCAGCGGCCCGAGGCCACCCACCGCTGCCTGATCAGCATTGGCGTTGCCGCCGCCCAGCAAACCGCCAAGCAGACCGCCAAGGCCACCCGCTCCGCCAGCGCCGCCGAGCAGGCCGCCCAGCGCGCCGGCACCGCCTGCCGCACCCAGCAGGCCACCGAGCGAACCGAACAGGCCGCCGCCCTGATCTTCCTGGCCTTGCGGCGCGGCCGCATCGCCCGCGCCTTGCGACTTGTGCTTCATCGCCAGGTAGGCCAGCACGCCCATGGCGAGCAGCACTTTCTTGTTGCCCAGCAACGACGATTGCGCGCCGCTGGCGTCATTGCCGCCGCCGAGAATCGAATCGAGTAGACCCATGATGAAGCTCCTTTGGTCGATGGCGGGCACGGGGGAAAGGCCCACCTGTGGGATCAAACGGCCAGTAACGGTCAGTGTTTCGTCGTCAGAACCTAGAACTCGCCGAGCACGGCGTGCAGCGCGGAGACGGCCACAAGCGCCGCCGATTCCGTTCTCAGAATACGTCGCCCGAGTGTCAGTGGTAAGAAACCCGCAGATTCGGCAAGTGCTTCCTCGTCGGGCGAAAGCCCGCCTTCGGGGCCGATCAGCAGCACGATGCCGCTGCCTACGATGCGCGTGCGCGATTGCACGGCCCACTGCGTGAGCGATTGCGCGCCGCGCGGTGACAGCAACACGCGCGGCGCGTCGGTGGACTTGGCGGTGGCAAGCCATTCGCGCAGCGTGGCGACGGGTGCGACCACCGGCACGCGGGCTCTGCCGCACTGCTCGCAGGCCGCTTGCACCAATGCCTGCCAGTGCTGCACGCGCTTGACGGCACGCTCGCCGGAGAGTCGCACCACGCCGCGTTCGGTCTGCAGCGGCGCGACGGCATTGACGCCCAGTTCGACGGCCTTCTCGATCAGCCAATCCATCTTGTCGCCGCCGGCAATGCCTTGCGCGAGCGTGATGGCGTAGCGCGCCTCGGTGTCGGGCTGCGTGGCGTCGACAAGGCTGGCGGTGGCGTCGCGCTTGTTGATGGCGTCGAGCCGTGCACGAAATTCGTAGCCGGAGCCATCGAACAGGCAGATGTCATCGCCAGCGGCCAGGCGCAGCACGTGGATGTGGCGTGTGACGGACTCGTCCAGCGTGACGGTGGTGTTGGGGGCCAGCGGCGTGTCGACGAAAAAACGGGGAAGCCCCATTACAGCAATCCTTGTGGTGAATCGGGTAAGGCGATCAGGCGATGGCGCGATCAGGCCGCTGCGGGGCGGCAGGCGAGGCCCCAGCGATAGCCGTCGGGATCGCGCACGGCGGCGTAGCGCTCGCCCCAGAAGGCATCGTGCGGCGCCATGATGGACGCGGCGCCCTGGTCGAGCGCGTTCTGATACACGGTGTCGACGTCGTCGCAATACAGGTGGAAGCTCTGCGGGCATTCAAAGCCCGCGCCGGCCGGGGCTTTCGCGGTGGAGCCGAAGACGCCTTCGGGCGCAAACATCAGCATGAGCTGGCCCTGGTAGGTCATCTCGACGTGGATCGGGCGGCCATGGTCGTGCATTTCATCCTGCACATCAAAACCGAACGCGTTGCGATAGAAGGCGATGGCGGCCGAGGCGTCGCGCACGGTCAGGTACGGGACCAGCCACGGGGTGTTGGCGGGGCGGGGGAAGCTCATGGCGGGCTCCTTCTTCGGCGCGGTGCAACCAGGGACGAGTAGTGTAGAGCGCCCGCCACGCCACAATCAAAAAGAAATCAAAACACCTCGCTTGCCGGGGGCTGGTTGCGTGCGCGGCCGCCGCCGCGTGCAACCTCGTCGACGAGCCACTGGCGGAACAGTGCAAAGCCTGCGTGCTCGGCCGCCTGGTGCGGATGGATCAGGTAGTACGACAGGCGCAGCGAGGCTTCGGTCGCCAGTGGGCGCATCAGGCGTCCGGCGGCGATGTCGTATTCGACGAGGATGCCCTGCCCGAGCGCCACGCCCTGGCCGTCAATGGCCGCCTGCAGCGCCATCAGCGCCTCGGAAAACGCCGGCCCGCGCGTGGCATCGATCTGGGGCACGCCCACCTCGTCGAGCCATTGCCGCCATGTCGGATGATGCGCGAGATGGCGTCCGCCGCGCTCGTGCAGCAGCGTGTGTGTGGCGAGGTCTTGCGGCATGCGGATGGCGGCCTGCAGCGTGGCGTTGCACACCGGGAAGAAATCGGTGGAGGTGAACCACTCGACGCGCAGATTGGGTGCGTTGACTTGCCGGTCATCAATGCAGAGATCGAACTGGCCGTGGTCCTGCACATCGGCGGTCGACACCTCGACGCGCACGTGCGGGTGCTGGTTGAAGAAGCGGTACAGCCGCGGCACCAGCCATTTGGCGCCGAAGGTTGGGGGCACGGCCACGCGCAGGGGCGCATCGGCGGTGTCCATCAACAGGTCGGTGGCTTGTTCGAGCGCACGCAGCGCGTCCCGCACGCGGGGCAGGTAGTTGTCGCCCGCGTCTGTGAGCGTGAGCTGGTTGTTGCGGCGTGCGAAGAGCTTCTTGCCCAGATGATCTTCGAGCTGCTTGATCTGGTGGCTGACGGCGGCGTTGGTCACGCAAAGCTCATCCGCAGCCCGGCTGAAGCTCAGGTGACGGCCCGCGACTTCAAAGACGCGCAATGCATTAAGGGGAGGGAGGCGCCGTGGCATGCGTTCTCGTTAAGAAAAATTTAACGTCTCACGAAGAATTTGTAGTTTGCCACGTTAAGGCTGCCCCAACTACAAATGCGCCTGGGGACGGTGACGATGCCTGGTGCGTGCCTCCAGCGATCTCAAACCACGCGACGCACCGGACCCCGCCTACAAAAACATTTCAGGAGACGTCATGAATCGAACCACCGCTGTTCGCGGGATGCTGGCGTGCGGCCTTGCGCTCGCTGGCTGGACCGCTCCCGCCCTCGCACAAACCAGCGTCACGCTGTACGGCCGCGTCGCCAGCGGCATCGACTACCAGAACAACGTCGCCCCCACCGCGACCTCGCCGGGCGGCAGCCTCTGGCGCGCCGCCGACAACCAGTGGGGGACCAGCATGTTCGGATTCATGGGCAAGGAGGATCTGGGCGGTGGTCTGCAGGCAGTGTTCCGGCTTGAATCCGGCTTCGGCGCAGCCCAGGGCAAAACCAACGGCGATGCGCTCTTCAACCGCCGTTCGTACGTCGGCCTGTCCAGCCCGACCTGGGGCACGTTGACTGCGGGCAAGAACCTCTTCATCAGCAACGACGTCTGGTTCCTCGACCCGACCGGCCAACAGTTCATCGGCTCGGCCACGCTCGTGCGCGGGCGCAACTGGCCGGGTGCCAACAACATCGTCGAATACCAGAGCCCGACCTGGGGCGGCTTCCAGATCGGTCTGCAGAGCGGGCTGGGCGAGCAGCCGGGCTCCTTCACGAACAGCCGGCGCGATGGCGTGTCTGCTGTCTACTCCGCCGGTCCGCTGGAAGTGCGCGCGATTTACGACGTGATCCGCGACGGCAACGGCAAGTTCAGCGACATCTTCAACTTCTCGAAGGAAGCGACGGTCGGCGGTACGTACACGATCGGCAAGGCGAAGCTGTTTGCCGTGTATGAAAACCTGTCGGCCCCGGATGCCGCAGCGGGCGCCCCGACCAAGGCGAACCACTATTGGCTGGGCATCAACTACGAACTCACGCCGGCGCTGACGCTGATCGGCGCGGCCTACCGCGTCAACGTGAACCACGGTGGCGGCAACGCCAACCTGTTCATGGCCGGCGCGAACTACAACCTGTCCAAGCGCACGATGCTGTACGCGAGCGTGGGCACCGTGCAGAACAGCGCCACCGCCAACTTCTCGGTAGAAGCGACCAACAACAACCCGGCGCCGGGCAAGAACCAGCTGGGTGCCTATACGGGTATCGTTCACTCGTTCTAAAAAACCGCTCATGATCGTGGTGCGCACCCCCAACTTGACCCCGCGATGCTGCTGTTTCCGGATGACGTCTTCATGAGCGGCGGCAATTCTCAAGTCAACCTGGGGCCGCCCGCTGCGGCTCATGGATGGTTTTAACCCGGGCCGTGTCCCAAGTCACACCAAGCAATGCCACGCATGAACATCCTCACCATCGATACCGGTACCACCAACACACGCGTCACGGTCTGGCGCGATGACGTTGCGCTTTGCCAGGCTGCGCGCCAGGTTGGTGTGCGCGACACCGCCATCACCGGCAACCGGACGACGCTGCAGCGCGGCGTGCAGGACACCATTGACGCTGCGCTGCAGAAGGCCGGGTTCGGCATGGGCCAGGTCGACTTGGTGCTGGCGTCCGGAATGATTACCTCCAACGTCGGCCTGCATGAAGTCCCGCACCTGATGGCGCCGGCCGGCCTGCGCGACCTGGCGGCCGGGATGGTGCAGGCGAGCATTCCCGAGGTGTGCGCCCAGCCGATCTGGTTTGTGCCGGGCGTGCGCAATCCGGTGGACAACCTCGGCCTGCACAACATCGAGTCGATGGACATGATGCGCGGCGAAGAGGTCGAGACCATGGGTTTGGTCTCGCGCCTGGGCATCACGGAGCCGGCGGTGATCGTGCTGCCCGGGTCGCACTCGAAGTTCGTGCATCTGGACGCCAACCAGCGCATCACCGGCTGTGTGACCACGCTGGCCGGCGAGCTGCTCCACGTGATCACGCACAACACCATCCTGGCCGACGCGCTCGACTCGGACTTTGCCACCGAGGTCGATCCGGAAATGTTGCTCTCCGGCGCGCGCAGCGCCAGCAGCATCGGGCTGGGGCGTGCCTGCTTCATGGTGCGCACGCTGGGCCAGTTCACGATCTACGAGCGCAATGCGCGGGCCAACTTCCTGCTGGGCGCGGTGCTGGGCGCGGATCTGCTCACGCTCAAGAACAGCAGCGCGATCCGCATGAACCCGGGCACGCAGTTCGTCATCACGGGCAAGCCGCTGCTGCGCGAAGCGCTGGCCGTGCTGGTGTCGGACGACGATTTCTTCTCGGGCAAGGTCACCGTCACCAGCAGTGAACAGCAGGAGCACCTGGCCGGCAGCGGCGCGATCGCCATCGCACGCGAGCGCGGCCTGGTCAAAACCTTGAAGGTGGCGTGAGCCCGGCGCACACGTCATCCCTCTTTCATCCAACGCAGAACAGATGCCGCAATGACGGCATCGCAAGGAGACAACATGCAACAACAACGACGCGGGACGTTCAAGGCCATTGCGGCTGCCACGCTGTTCGCCATGGCCGGCGGCCTTTCAGTGTTTGCCCATGCAGCCGATGACGTGAAGATCGGTTTCCTGGTCAAGCAGCCCGAAGAGCCGTGGTTCCAGGATGAGTGGAAGTTCGCAGACCAGGCCGCCAAGGAGAAGGGCTTCAAGCTGGTAAAGATCGGCGTGCCCAGCGGCGGCGAAGTGCTGACGGCCATCGACAACCTGGGCGCGCAGCACGCGCAGGGTTTCGTGATCTGCGTGCCCGACGTGAAGCTCGGACCTGCAGTCGTGGCCAAGGCCAAACAGAACAACCTCAAGCTGATGACGGTGGATGACCGTTTGGTGGATGGCGCCGGCAAGCCCATCGAAGCCGTGCCGCACATGGGCATCTCGGCCACGAAGATCGGCGAGCAGGTGGGCGATGCCATCGCGCAGGAGATGAAGAAGCGCGGCTGGAACCTGTCGGAGGTCGGCGCCATTCGCATCGCCTACGACCAGCTGCCGACCGCCAAGGAGCGCACCGACGGTGCAGTCGCCGCGCTCAGCAAGGCGGGCTTCCCGGCCGCCAACGTGCTGACCAGCCCGCAGGCCAAGACGGATACCGAAGCCGCCTTCAACGCCGCCAACATCACCCTGACCAAGAACCCGAAGTTCAAGCACTGGATTGCCTTCGGCCTGAATGACGAAGCCGTGCTGGGTGCCGTGCGCGCAGCGGAAGGCCACGGCGTGAAGCCGGCGGACATCATCGGGGTAGGTATCGGCGGCAGCCAGTCTGCGCTCAACGAGTTTGCCAAGCCCGAGAAGACCGGCTTCTTCGGCACCGTGCTGATTAGCCCGAAGCGCCACGGCTATGAAACCTCGCTCAACATGTACGAGTGGGTCAAGAGCAACAAGGCGCCGGACCCGCTCATCCTGACCAGCGGCCGCCTGATGACGCGCGACAACGAAAAGGCCGTCCGCCAAGAGATGGGTTTGTGATCTTGCGGATGACGTTGTTGAAGGAGACTTGCCATGTCGGCGTTTCTTGAGTTTCGTGGCATCAGCAAGGTGTTTCCGGGTGTGCGGGCGCTGTCCGATGTGTCGTTCGGCATCGAATGCGGTCGCGTGCACGGCTTGCTGGGCGAGAACGGCGCGGGCAAGTCGACGCTGTTGAAGATTCTGGGCGGCGACTATCAGCCCGATGGCGGGCAGATCGTCGTCGAGGGAAAGCCGACGGCGTTCCCGACCACGCGGGCGGCGCTGGATGCCGGTATTGCCGTCATCCACCAGGAACTGCAGACGGTGCCCGAGCTGACGGTGATGGACAACCTGCTGCTGGGCCACCTGCCGGCCAGCGGCGGGTTCATCCGTCAGCGCGAGGCGATGGCCTGGACGCGCGAGCAGCTCGGCCGCATCGGCGTCGATCTGGACCCGCGCGCCAAGCTGAAACACCTGTCGATCGGGCAGCGACAGATGGTCGAGATCTGCAAGGCGATCCTGCGCGATGCGCGCGTGATTGCGCTGGACGAGCCGACGAGTTCGCTGTCGATCCGCGAGACCGACATCCTGTTCCGCCTTGTGAAAGACCTGCGCGCGCAGGGCCGGGCGCTGATCTACATCTCGCACCGTCTCGATGAGATTTTCGAGCTGTGCGATGGCTGCACGATCTTCCGCGACGGCCGCAAGGTGGCGGATTTCCCGTCGATGGCCAACGTCACGCGCGACGAGCTGGTGGCGCAGATGGTCGGCCGCCAGATCGACGACATCTTCGATTACCGCGCGCGCCCGCTTGGCGACGTGCGCTTGCAGGTGGATGGCCTGATGGGCCCGAAGCTGGCTGAACCGGCAAGCCTGTTCGTACGCCGCGGCGAGATCGTCGGCCTGTTCGGGCTGGTGGGCGCGGGGCGTTCGGAACTCGCGCGATTGATTTACGGCGCTGATCGCAAGACGGCGGGCAGTCTTACGCTCGACGGCGCGCCAATCCGCATCCGCGACGTGGCCGACGCCATCCGCCAAGGCATCGTGCTGTGCCCGGAAGACCGCAAGGAAGAAGGCATCATCGGCTGCCGCTCGGTGTCGGAAAACATCAACATCAGTTGCCGGCGCAACCAGCGTCGCTTCGGCCTGTTCGTCAACGACAAGCAGGAAGCGAAGACGGCCGACCACTACATCACGCGCCTGCGCATCAAGACACCCAACCGCGAGCAGCCGATCCGCCTGCTGTCGGGCGGCAACCAGCAGAAGGCGATCCTGGCCCGCTGGCTGGCGGAAGACGACATGCGCGTGCTCATCATCGACGAGCCGACGCGCGGCATCGACGTTGGCGCCAAGAACGAGATTTACCAGGTGCTGTACGAGCTGGCCGAACGCGGCGTGGCCGTGCTGATGATTTCCAGCGAGCTGCCGGAAATTCTGGGTGTGGCCGATCGCGTGCTCGTGATGAGCGAAGGCCGCATCGCCGGCGAATTGCCGCGCGAACAGGCGAACGAGCAAGCCGTGCTCAAGCTTGCGCTGCGGCCTGAATCTGCGCCGCTGCCGTCCGCACCTTTGCCGCCGCTGGCGGCATGAGAACCCCGGAGTCCAAGATGTCCCAGTCTCAACCCCTGCAACATTCCGATGCGCTCGCCGCATCGGCACGCTCTGCCATGAACAAGACGCGCCTGCTTCGCCTGCTGGACGATTTCAGCCTGCCGCTGATCTTCGCCATCCTCTTTGCCGCGCTGTCGTTCTCGGTCGAGTATTTCTTCTCGTGGCAGAACATGGTCGGCCTTGCGCTGTCGGTCTCGCAGATCGGCATGGTCGCCTGCACGATGATGTTCTGTCTGGCGTCGCGTGATTTCGATTTGTCGATCGGCTCGACGGTGGCGTTTGCCGGCGTGCTGTGCGCCATGATCATCAACGCCACCGGCAGCATCGCACTCGGCATCGGCGGGAGCCTCGTGGCGGGCGCGATCATCGGCGGCGTCAACGGTTTCGTGATTGCCAAGCTGAAGATCAACGCGCTGATCACCACGCTGGCCACGATGGAAATCGTGCGCGGCCTCGCCTTCATCGCTTCACATGGGCAAGCGGTGGGCGTGTCCGACATGGATTTCTTCGACCTCGGCAACACCATCTTTTTTGGTGTGCCGACGCCAGTGTGGGTGGCGGCGCTGTGCTTTGTGGTGTTTGGTGTCCTGCTCAACAAGACAATCTACGGCCGCAATACGCTGGCGATCGGCGGCAACCCGGAGGCGGCGCGGCTGGCCGGCGTGAACGTCAACATGACGCGCATCGTCATCTTCCTGATCCAGGGCGTGATTGCCGCGCTGGCCGGCGTGATTCTGGCGGCGCGCATCACCAGCGGCCAGCCGAATGCGGCGCAAGGCTTTGAGCTGAACGTGATCTCGGCCTGCGTGCTGGGCGGCGTGTCGCTGCTGGGCGGCCGCGCGACCATCAGCGGGGTGCTGGTCGGCGTACTGATCATGGGCACCGTGCAGAACGCGATGAACCTGCTGAACATCGACGCGTTCTATCAGTACCTCGTGCGCGGCGCGATTCTGCTGGCTGCGGTGCTGGTCGACCAGTTGAAGAACCGCGGCGGCCGCGAGTGAGGCGGTGCAGATGACAACCGCAACCACGCTGTCCGATCTGCGCTGTACGTTGGGCGAAGGCATTGTCTGGGACGACGCCCTGCGCGTGCTCTGGTGGACCGACATCCAGGAATCGCTGCTGTGGCAGCACGATCCGGCGACGGGGCAGGAGCGCCAATGGCCGCTGCCGCAACGCGTGGGTTCTTTCGTGCTGACGGACGAGCCCGGCGTGCTGATCCTGGGCCTTGCCAAAAACATCGCCCGCTTCGACACGCGTACCGGCGCGCTCACGCTGCTGGCCGACGTCGAGCCCGACAACCCGACCACGCGCGTCAATGACGGCCGTGCCGACCGCTCCGGAAACTACGTCTTCGGCACCATGCACGAAGGCGGCCCGGAACCGACCGGCAGCTTCTATCGCTTCACGCCCGTGGGCACGCTGCAACGCCTTGCGCTGCCGCACATCGCCATTGCCAACAGCATCGCCTTCAGCCCCGACGGCGCGACCCTGTATTGGTGCGATACGAGGAGCCGGCGCATCCACGCGTGCGATTACGACGGGCAGACCGGCCAAGTCGCCAATATTCGCGTCTTCGCCGATCTGCGCGACCAGGATGCCGATGGCGCCCACAAAGGCTCACCCGATGGCTCGACTGTCGACGCAGACGGCTGCCTGTGGAACGCAGAGTGGGGCGGCAACCGACTGACGCGGTACGCACCCGATGGGCGCGTGCTGACGCGCATGTCCGTGCCGGCATCGCAGCCCACGTGCTCGGCATTTGGCGGCGAGGCGCTCGACACGCTGTATCTGACGACGGCGCGCGATGGTTTGCCTCTGCATCGCCTCGCAGAAGACGTGAATGCAGGCGCGACCTTGCAGCTTGCCGTGCCCAACGTACGCGGATTGCCGGAGGGCCGGTTCGGCCATGCCTACGTTACGGCTTGAAAACGGCGTGCTGTGCGCCGAGGTGTTGCCCGAGGCGGGCGGCGGGTTGCTGCGATTCGATCTGTTGCGCGATGACGACGTGATGCCCATCTTCCGTCCGGGCGAGGCAGACGCCGCGCTGCGCGATACGAGAACCCTGGCCTGTTATCCGCTGGTGCCGTGGTCCAACCGCATCGGCGGCGGGCGGTTCCCGTTCCGGGGGCGGACCATCGAAGTGCCGCGCACGCGTGGCGACGAGCCGTATCCGCTGCATGGTCACGGCTGGCTGATGCCTTGGCACCCAGTCTCGCAGACAGCCACGTCGGTTGAACTCGCTGCGATGGTCGATCACGGCCGCCCGTTCCGCTATCTCGCGTTGCAGCGCTACGTGCTGGCAGGTAACACGCTGAATATCGCGCTGACGGTACGCAACGAGGGCTCACCGCTGCCATTCGGGCTGGGCGTGCATCCGTTTTTCCCCCGCACGCCCGATGTCCAGTTGCGCGCGGGAGCCACGGCCATGTGGCAATCCGCGCCGGACAATCTGCCGACGGTCCTGAATGCGCCATCGGCAGATGCAGACTTTCGCAAGCTGCGGAAGCTGGACGCCAGCGCCGCCATCAATCACAGCTTTGAAGGCTGGGATGGCCGCGCCGAGATCGTCTGGCCCAGCCGCCGCGTGTCTGTGGGCATCACCGCCGATACGTCGTGCTATGTGTTGTACACGCCGGTTGCGTACGACTTCTTCTGCTTCGAGCCGGTTGACCACGCGATCAATGCGCACAATCTGCCTGGCCTGCCGCAAGACCACGGCCTGACCATTCTCGGCACCGGGCAGAGCCTGCAGCGCAGCTATCAATTCACCGTGAATCAACCCAACGCATGACTGCTTCTCCGATGTCTTTTCCGCCGCGTCTTGCTGGCAAGGTCGCCTTGGTAACGGGCGCCACGCAGGGCATTGGAGGTGCGATTGCCAAGCTGTTCGCGCAGCATGGCGCGCGCGTGATCGTCAACGCGCTGGTGCGTGACGCGCGCGCCGAAGCCTTTGCCGCCGAAATTGGCAGCAGCGTTGGCAACGACGAGAACATCCTCCTCGTGCAAGCCGACGTACGCGATCGCGCGCAGATCGACGCGATGGTCGCTGCCGGTGTCGAGCGCTTTGGCGGGATCGACGTGCTGGTCAACAACGCCGGCATCAACGTATTTTCCGATCCGCTCAAGTTGAGCGAGGACGACTGGGCGCGCTGCCTGTCCGTCGATCTGGAAGGCGCGTGGCACTGCGCGCGTGCCGTGCTGCCGCACATGCTGGCGCGCGGGGCGGGCAGCATCGTCAACATTGCCTCGGTGCATGGGCACAAGATCATTCCGGGCGCGTTTCCGTACCCCGTGGCCAAGCATGGACTGATCGGGCTCACGCGGGCGCTGGGCATCGAATATGCGGCGCGTGGTATCCGTGTGAATTCGATCTCGCCGGGCCTGATCCTCACGCCGATTGCCGAGGCTGGCTTTGCCGCCGCGCCTGACCCCGAAGCCGAACGCCGCCGCCAGGCCGAGCTGCTGCCGTGCAAGCGCATCGGCGAGCCCGAAGAGGTGGCCTACACCGCGCTGTTCCTCGCTTCCGACGAGGCGCGTTTCATCAACGCGACCGACATCCTCATCGATGGCGGGCGCTCGCAGCTTTATCACGAATGACCTGGACAACCCACCTTCCGCTGATCGCCATCCTGCGCGGCATCCGGCCCGACGAGGTGCTCGCGCACACGCAGGCGCTCGTCGATGCTGGCTTCGATGCCATCGAAATTCCGCTGAACTCGCCCGACTGGGCGCAGAGCGTGCAACTTGCCGCGCGCGCCTTCGGTGAACGCGCATTGATCGGCGCAGGCACCGTGCTGCGCCCCGAAGACGTTGACCTGATGGTCGCGGCGGGCGGCAAGCTGGTCGTCACGCCCAACACGCATGCGCCTGTGATTCGCGCCGCCGCACAGGCCGGGCTCGTCACCTGCATCGGCTGCATGACCGCCACCGAGGCTTTTGCCGCGCTCGACGCGGGCGCGCAGGCGCTGAAGATCTTCCCGGCCGGCGCGCTCGGCCCGGGCTACGTGCGCGCGCTCAAGGCCGTGCTGCCCGCCGAGGTGCCGGTGTTTGCCGTCGGTGGCATCACGCCGGAGAACCTCGCCGATTACCTTGCCGCCGGCTGCATCGGCGCAGGCCTCGGCAGCGACCTGTATCGCCCGGGCCAGCCCGTCGAGCGCACCGCCGAACGCGCGCGCGCCTTCGTCACCGCCTACCGCAGCGCCCAATCCGACCGCACTTGAACGCACCATCGATTCGATCCATGAAAATCACCCGCCTGACCACGTACCGCCTGCCGCCGCGCTGGATGTTCCTGAAAGTCGAGACCGACGAGGGCGTCACCGGCTGGGGCGAACCCGTCATCGAAGGCCGTGCGCGCACAGTGGAAGCGGCGGTGCACGAGCTGTCCGACTACCTCATCGGCCAGGACCCGAGCCGCATCAACGACCTCTGGCAGACCATGTACCGCGCGGGTTTCTACCGCGGCGGCCCGATCCTGATGAGTGCCATTGCCGGCATCGACCAGGCGCTGTGGGACATCAAGGGCAAGGTGCTGGGCGTACCGGTGTACGAACTGCTCGGCGGCCTCGTGCGCGACAAGATGCGCACCTACAGCTGGGTGGGCGGCGATCGGCCGGCCGACGTGATTGCCGGCATGAAGGCGCTGCAGGCCGGCGGCTTCGACCACTTCAAGCTCAACGGCTGCGAAGAGATGGGCATCATCGACACCTCCCGCGCCGTGGATGCCGCGGTGGCGAAGGTGGCAGAGATTCGCTCGGCTTTCGGCAACACCATCGAATTCGGGCTCGATTTTCACGGCCGCGTTTCTGCGCCGATGGCCAAGGTGCTCATCAAGGAGCTTGAGCCGTATCGCCCGCTCTTTATTGAAGAGCCCGTGCTGGCCGAACAGGCCGAAACCTATGCCCGCCTGGCCGCCCACACCCATCTGCCTATCGCTGCCGGCGAGCGCATGTTCTCGCGCTTCGACTTCAAGCGCGTGCTGGAAGCGGGCGGGGTGTCGATCCTGCAGCCGGACCTGTCTCACGCCGGCGGCATTACTGAATGCGTGAAGATCGCCGCAATGGCCGAGGCCTACGATGTGGCGCTGGCACCGCATTGCCCGCTCGGCCCCATCGCGCTGGCCGCCTGCCTGCACGTGGATTTCGTCAGCTGGAACGCCACGTTGCAGGAGCAGAGCATGGGCATCCACTACAACAAGGGCGCCGAACTGCTCGATTACGTGCGAAACAAGGCCGATTTCGCGCTGGAAGGCGGCTATATCCGCCCGCCGCGCCTGCCCGGCCTGGGCGTGGACATCGACGAGGCGCTGGTCATCGAACGCAGCAAGGAAGCCCCCGACTGGCGCAACCCGGTGTGGCGTCACGCCGACGGTTCTGTCGCGGAGTGGTAAGCCGGGCGGGGGAGGGGACGTCGTAGCACGTTTTACTGACCGCGATCACCCCAGCCGGGTCATCCCCGTCTGGTAAAATCGCGGTTTTCCCGCCTATCTCCTGCCGCAGGTTCGCATGACCGCCCCCGCCCTCCACTCGAACACCACCCAGCCTACCCAGTTGATGGCCAACGCCATTCGCGTGCTCGCCATGGACGCCGTCCAGCAGGCCAATTCGGGCCACCCCGGCGCGCCGATGGGCATGGCGGATATCGCCGTGGCACTGTGGAGCCGCCACCTGCGCCACAACCCGCTGAACCCGCGCTGGCCTGATCGTGACCGTTTCGTGCTGTCCAACGGCCACGGCTCGATGCTGATCTACGCGCTGCTGCACCTCACCGGCTACGACCTGCCGATGTCGGAACTGAAGAATTTCCGCCAGCTGCACAGCAAGACCGCCGGCCACCCGGAATACGGCATCACCCCGGGCGTGGAAACCACCACCGGCCCGCTCGGCCAAGGCATCACCAACGCCGTCGGCATGGCCCTGGCTGAACGTCTGCTGGGTCAGGAATTCAATCGCCCAGGCTTTGACATCGTCAACCATCACACCTATGTCTTCCTGGGCGACGGCTGCCTGATGGAAGGCATCAGCCACGAAGCCTGCTCGCTGGCCGGCACGCTCAAGCTGAACAAGCTGATCGCGCTGTGGGACGACAACGGCATCTCGATCGACGGCGACGTCGTCCACTGGTTCAACGACGACACCCCGAAGCGCTTCGAAGCCTACGGCTGGAACGTGATCCGCGCCGTGGACGGCCACAACGTTGACGCCGTGGACGCCGCCATTGCCGAGGCCAAGAAGTCCGACAAGCCGACCCTGATCTGCTGCCGCACGCTCATCGGCAAGGGTGCGCCCAACAAGGAAGGCGGCCACGACGTGCATGGCGCCCCGCTGGGCGGCGTTGAAATCGCCGCTGCGCGCGAAGCGCTGGCTTGGCCGCACGCCCCGTTCGAAGTCCCGCAAGCCGTGTACGACGCCTGGGATGCCAAAGGACAGGGCCAGGCGCTGGAAAAGGCCTGGAACGCGCTGTTCGATGCATATTCCGACCGCTACCCCGCCGAAGCCGAACAATTCGAGCGCCGCATGCGCGGCGAACTGCCCGCCAGCTTCGAAAAGGCCGTCGACGAGTTCATCGAGAAATGCGAACTCAAGGCTGAGACCATCGCCACCCGCAAGGCCAGCCAGAACACGCTTGAAGCCTACGCCCCGGTCCTGGGCGAGCTGCTGGGCGGCTCGGCCGATCTGACCGGTTCGAACCTGACCAACTGGAGCGGCAGCAAGGCCGTGCGCGTGGATGCCTGGGGCAACCACATCAACTACGGCGTGCGTGAGTTCGGCATGAGCGCCATCATGAACGGCATCGCGCTGCACGGCGGCTACATTCCGTACGGCGGCACGTTCCTGACGTTCTCCGACTACAGCCGCAACGCGCTGCGCATGGCCGCGCTGATGAAGATCCGCTCGATCTTCGTCTTCACGCACGATTCCATCGGCCTGGGCGAAGACGGCCCGACGCACCAGTCCATCGAGCACGTTGCCAGCCTGCGCCTGATCCCGAACATGGATGTCTGGCGCACCGCCGACACGACCGAAACCGCCGTTGCCTGGGCCGCTGCCATCGAGCGCCAGAACGGCCCGAGCTGCCTGATCTTCAGCCGCCAGAACCTGCCGTTCCAGGCGCGCAACCCGGCCACGCGCGAAGCCATCGCGCGCGGCGGCTATGTGCTGCGCGATGCGGCCAACGGCAAGCCGGACGTGGTCATCATCGCCACCGGCTCGGAAGTTGGCCTGGCGGTCGGTGCAGCAGACCAGCTCGCCGCCGAGGGAATCCACGCGCGCGTGGTTTCCGTGCCCGCCACCACCGTGTTCGATAAACAGGATTCGGCCTACAAGGCGAGCGTGCTGCCGGCCGGCGTGCCGCGCATTGCCGTGGAAGCGGGCGTGACCGATTTCTGGTGGAAGTACCAGGTACAAGCCGTGGTCGGTATCGACACGTTCGGTGAATCCGCCCCGGCAGGTGTGCTGTTCAAGCACTTCGGCTTCACCGTCGAGAACGTGGTGAACACCGCCAAGAGCGTCATTGCTTAACTGAATTTGCGCACGCGGCACCTACGAGGTGCCGCGCAGGTTTTTATCGCATCGTCGATTTCTTTTCTGCTATCAGGAGACTGACCATGACCATCAAGATCGGCATCAACGGCTTCGGCCGCATCGGACGCATGGTGTTCCGCGCCGCCGCCGCCAACTTCAAGGACATCGAAGTTGTTGCCATCAACGACCTGCTCGAGCCCGACTACCTGGCGTACATGCTGAAGTACGACTCGGTGCACGGCCGCTTCGACGGTGAAGTGTCGGTCGACGGCAACACGCTCGTCGTCAACGGCAAGAAGATCCGCCTGACCGCCGTGAAGGACCCGTCCGAGCTGAAGTGGGGCGAAGTCGGCGCCGACGTGGTGATCGAATCGACCGGCATCTTCCTGACCAAGGAAGGCGCGCAGAAGCACATCGACGCGGGCGCCAAGAAGGTGATCATGTCGGCCCCGTCGAAGGACGACACCCCGATGTTCGTGTATGGCGTGAACCACGAAACGTACAAGGGCGAGGCGATCATCTCCAACGCTTCGTGCACGACCAACTGCCTGGCACCGGTTGCCAAGGTGCTGAACGACAAGTGGGGCATCAAGCGCGGCCTGATGACGACCGTGCACGCTGCCACTGCCACGCAGAAGACCGTTGACGGCCCGTCCAACAAGGACTGGCGCGGCGGCCGCGGCATCCTGGAAAACATCATCCCGTCGTCCACTGGCGCCGCCAAGGCCGTGGGCGTGGTGATTCCGCAGCTGAACAAGAAGCTGACCGGCATGTCGTTCCGCGTGCCGACCTCGGATGTGTCGGTCGTCGACCTGACCGTCGAGCTGGAAAGCGCCGCCACGTACGCTGAAATCTGCGCCGAAATGAAGGCACAGAGCGAAGGCCCGCTGAAGGGCGTGCTCGGCTACACCGAAGACAAGGTCGTCGCTACGGATTTCCGCGGCGATGCACGCACCTCCATCTTCGACGCCGAAGCCGGCATCGCACTGGATGGCACCTTCATCAAGGTCGTGAGCTGGTACGACAACGAGTGGGGCTATTCGAACAAGTGCCTGGAAATGGCACGTGTGGTGGGCAAGTAATCCAACCCACTTAGCAGTCGAAAGAGAACGCGCCTTCGGGCGCGTTTTTTCATAGGCCTGCGGTCCGGGTGAGGTGTCTCCCCAAAACGTTGTCGCTTGGGTACAAATCGATGTTTGTTATGGACTGGAACGAAAACGTTTGCGAATTGGCAAATTTCGAATTCGGGCTACAGGAATTCGCTTTGAAAATCGGGTTGCAGTCCGTACACTGAACAAATACTACATTGTGATGTGGCGGGCTTTTACGTCGTGTCCGGCCCATTGCCTCGGCAATGGTTGCCTTTCCAGTCTCCAACGTGTTCGAGCCAAGGCGTCCCATGGTCAACGTCGATACCAAGCTGCTGGTGATTTTTGTTGAGCTGCTGAGCAAGCGCAACGCCACCTACGTGGCTGAAAAGATGCACATGACCGCACCGGCTGTCTCGCATTCGCTGGACCGTCTGCGCGAAATCTTCGACGATCCCCTCTTCATCCGTGTTCCGCACGGCCTGACGCCTACGCCCAAGGCGCTTGAGCTGGGCCCGAAGGTGCGCGAGATGCTCGACCTGTGGGCCGCCATCAACGAAGGCGATATCGCCACGTTTGACCCGGCCGAAGCCACCGGCACGTTCAACGTGAGCTTTGCCGGCACGCTGGGCGATGCGCTGTTCGATCGCTTCCTGCTGCGCATCAAGCGTCTGGCGCCGGCATTGCAGGTGCGCCTGACGGAGTCGTCTTCGTGGGAAGCCGATGTGGCCGCCATGCGTGCCAATGAGCTGGATCTGGCGTTCTCGCCGTTCCCCACGCGCCACCCCGAGATCATGGAAGAGGTCGTGACCTCCTTCAACCTGTGGGTCTGCGCGCGCAAGGACCACCCGATCCTTGGTGACCGGTGCACACTCGAGCAATACCTCGAGTGCGAGCATATCTTCATCGCGCAGGGTAGCCCCGGCAGCCGTGTCGCGCCGTCGCTGATCCCGCTGGACTACGCCTTGCAGCAGCGCGGCCTCAAGCGCAGTTCGACCATGACGGTGCATAGCTGGCGCACCCAGGGTGAAGTGGCGGCCCAGACCGACATGATCTTCACGGTCAATTCGCTGATGAAGGATATGGTCTGCAAGATGTATGACCTCAACGCATTCCCCCTGCCGACGGAACTGGAAACCGTGCTGGGCCTGAACATGCTGTGGCACCGCAGCCGCAACACGCATCCAATGCTGGTGTGGGCGCGTCAGCTCTTCAAGCAGGTCGTGGCCGAATACACCGGGCAAGCGTCCGGCGCACTGGCTCATTCGCCTGTGCAGGCGAATGAGCATGGCAAGGCCGAGAAGGGCGGCCAGGGCGACGCAGAAAAGGAGGGCGAGACGCGGCTGTCCGCCTGACATTCGTCGTCTCTCCGCTCCAATGAAAAACGGACGCAGATGATGCGGCCGTTTCTTTTTTGCGACGCTGCTTCAGCGCTTGGGCCGATGCGGGCAGGCTTCCTTCGTGCAATTGCCATAGAGCGACAGCGCATGCTCCTGCAGCGCAAAGCCGCGCGCACGGGCAATGCTCTGCTGGCGCTGCTCGATCTCGGCATCGAAAAATTCTTCGACGCGGCCGCAATCGAGGCACACCAGGTGATCGTGGTGCTTGCCCTCGTTGAGTTCGTAAATGGCCTTGCCGGATTCGAAGTTGTTACGTGACAGCAGCCCCGCCTGTTCGAACTGCGTCAGCACGCGATAGACCGTGGCCAGGCCAATGTCCATGTGCTCGGCGAGCAGGATGCGGTACACGTCTTCGGCGCTCATGTGGCGCTCTTCGCTGGTCTGAAAGATCTCGAGGATCTTCAACCGCGGCACCGTGGCTTTCAGACCGATGTTCTTGAGGTCTGCAGGACTCGGCATGCGCCAGGCTCCCTAGAGTACAATGTTCGGATTCCAATCATAAGGGTTTTGGCGGCAAAAGTCCTACTGACGGGCCTGCACGATGTGCCTGGCCGCCGCCGATTCCTCCTGTACCGGCATGTCCGGAACCGTTTGAAGGCCGATCGCTCATGACCTTTCCCTTTGCGCGCAGTCCTGTCCATTTTGCCAACGTCGCCCGTCGCGGCGGCCTGTTGGTGGGTGCCATGCTCGCCGCGTCGGCGTTGCTGGCCGGATGCGGCACCTATGACAGCACCACGCGCAAGATCGCCAATGCCATCACGCCGTATCGCATCGATATCGTGCAAGGCAATTTCGTCTCGCGAGAACAGGCTGCACAACTCAAGGAAGGCATGACGCGTGACCAGGTCCGCTTCGTGCTCGGGACCCCGCTGCTGACGGACATGTTCCACGCCAACCGCTCGGATTACATCTTCTCGTTCAAGCGTGGCAATACGTCAGTTGTGCAGGAGCGCCGGCTGACGGTGTGGTTTGATGGCGATCGCCTCGCCAAGTGGGTGGGCGCCGATGAGCTGCCGTCTGAGTCGGAGCTGATTTCCGAGATCGACGGCATCAAGCGCCCGAAGAAGGATGCCGCGCAAGCCGCTGCTGCTGCGGGCGCCGCGCCGGCAGCGCGTGCACCGTCGATCCCGTCGGCTGAGGTGACTGACCGCGTGCAATCGACCGCCGGCTCCAAAAACAGTGTTGACGTGACGCTGCCGGAGCGCCGCACGGGCGGTGGCGGCACCGACACCAGCGTTCCGCCGCCGGCTACGACGTCGCCCTGAGCGCCCAGGCATCGGCACACCATCTTCGAGCGAGCGGCGGACGGGTTCCGCCGCTTGTGCGTTTGACAGACCGTTTTCTCTTTTGCAGCTTTTCGCTTCCACCGACATGAAAATTGCGATTGCAGGCGCCTCGGGCCGCATGGGCCAGATGCTGATCGACACCGTACTGCGCACGCCCGGCGTGACGCTGGGCGCTGCGCTGGACCGCCCAGGCAGCGACGTCGTGGGCCAGGACGCCGGCGTCAAGCTGGGCAAGACCACCGGCGTGATTGTGACCGACGACGTGCATGCGGGGCTTTCGCAAGCCGACGTGCTGATCGACTTCACGCGTCCTGATGCAACGCTCAATCACCTGAACGTGGCCCGTGAGCTGGGCACCGCGGTGGTCATCGGTACAACCGGCTTCACGGCCGAGCAGAAGGCCAGCTTCAAGACCTACGGCGAGTCGATCGGCGTGGTCTGGGCACCGAACATGAGCGTGGGCGTGAACGCGACGTTCAAGCTGATCGAAGTCGCCGCCAAGATCCTGGCGCAGGGCTACGACGTCGAGATCATCGAGGCGCATCACAAGCACAAGATCGATGCCCCGTCGGGCACCGCACTCAAGATGGGCGAGATCGTGGCCGAGGCGCAGGGCACCAAGCTGGCCGATCGTGCGGTCTATGCGCGCGAAGGCGAGACCGGCCCGCGCGAGCTTGGCACCATCGGCTTTGCCACCGTGCGCGGCGGCGACATCGTCGGCGACCACACCGTGCTGTTTGCTGGCGACGGCGAGCGCATCGAAATCACGCATCGCTCCAACACCCGCCAGTCGTATGCCGAAGGCGCCGTGCGCGCTGCGGTCTACGTGGCTGGCAAGAAGGGTCTGTACGACATGAACGACGTGCTCGGCCTGTAATCAGGCTGGCGGCAGAAGGCGCTGGCAGGCCTGTCCAGCGCCTCTTTCCAATGCTCGCGATCGCCCGGATGGGGCGGGTGGCGACGGTATAATCGGGCCTTTTCCGTTATTCAATCCGGCTGCGCGCGTTGGCGGCGCGGCTGCAATCGCCGGGGCATCCGGGCGACCCATCACCATGCAAGACAAATACTCCCCGTCCGACGTCGAACAGCAAGCGCAGCAACACTGGCAGGCCCTGGATGCCTACCGCGTGACCGAACACGCGCACGCTGCTGACGGCTCGGACAAGCCCAAGTTCTACGCCTGCTCGATGCTGCCGTATCCGTCGGGCAAGCTGCACATGGGCCACGTGCGCAACTACACGATCAACGACGTGATGACGCGTCAGCTGCGCATGAAGGGATACAACGTGCTGATGCCGATGGGCTGGGACGCCTTCGGCATGCCGGCAGAAAACGCGGCGCTCAACAACGGCGTGGCGCCGGCTGCATGGACCTACGACAACATCGCTTACATGAAGAAGCAGATGCAGTCGATGGGCCTGGCGATCGACTGGTCGCGCGAAGTGGCGACCTGCAGCCCCGACTACTACCGCTGGAACCAGTGGCTGTTCCTGAAGATGCTCGAAAAGGGCATCGCCTACCGCAAGACCGGCACCGTGAACTGGGACCCGGTCGACCAGACCGTGCTCGCCAACGAGCAGGTGATCGACGGGCGCGGCTGGCGTTCGGGCGCGGTGGTGGAAAAGCGCGAGATCCCGATGTACTACCTGGGCATCACCAAGTATGCGCAGGAACTGCTCTCCGACCTTGACCCGCTGGGCTGGCCCGAGCGCGTCAAGCTGATGCAGCAGAACTGGATCGGCAAGAGCGAGGGGGTGCGCTTCGCATTCCCGCACAACATTTCCGGTGACGACGGCAAGCTGATCAACGACGGCAAGCTGTACGTCTTCACCACGCGCGCCGACACGATCATGGGCGTGACGTTCTGCGCCGTGGCCGCCGAGCATCCGATTGCTACGCACGCCGCGCAGAGCAACCCGGCACTCGCCGCGTTCATCGAAGAGTGCAAGCACGGCAGTGTCATGGAAGCCGACATGGCCACCATGGAAAAGAAAGGCATGCCGACTGGCCTGACCGTCACGCACCCGCTCACGGGCGAATCCGTGCCGGTGTGGGTCGGCAACTACGTGCTCATGACCTACGGCGACGGCGCCGTGATGGGCGTGCCCGCGCACGACGAGCGCGACTTTGCCTTCGCCAACAAGTACCACTTGCCCATCAAGCAGGTGATCGACGTGAAGGGCCAGTCGTACGACACGACCACCTGGGCCGACTGGTACGGCGACAAGGAACACGGCGTGCTGTTCCACAGCGGCAAGTACGATGGCCTGAACTATCAGCAGGCCGTTGATGCCGTGGCTGCCGATCTGGCCGCACAAGGCCTGGGCGAGAAGAAGACCACCTGGCGCCTGCGCGACTGGGGCATCTCGCGCCAGCGCTACTGGGGCACGCCGATCCCGTTGATCCATTGCGAGAGCTGTGGTGTCGTGCCGGTGCCCGAGCAGGACCTGCCGGTGCGTCTGCCCGAAGACCTCGTTCCGGACGGCACGGGCAATCCGCTCGCCAAGGATCCGCGCTTTCTGAATTGCACGTGCCCGTCGTGCGGCAAGCCCGCGCGCCGCGAGACCGACACGATGGATACCTTCATCGATTCGTGCTGGTACTACATGCGCTATACGTGCCCGGACGGCGAAACAATGGTCGATGCCCGCAACGATTACTGGATGCCGATGGACCAGTACATCGGCGGCATCGAGCATGCGATCCTGCACCTGCTGTACGCGCGCTTCTGGACCAAGGTCATGCGTGACCTGGGCCTCGTCAAATTCGACGAGCCGTTCACCAACCTGCTCACGCAGGGCATGGTGCTCAACGAGACGTACTACCGCGAAGATGCATCGGGCAAGAAGCAGTGGATCAACCCCGCCGATGTTGACGTGCAGACTGACGAACGCGGCCGCCCGGTGGGTGCCACGCTCAAGGCCGACGGCCAGCCGGTGGTGATCGGCGGCGTGGAGAAGATGTCGAAGTCGAAGAACAACGGCATCGACCCGCAAGCGCTGATCGACCAGTACGGTGCCGACACGGCGCGCCTGTTCACGATGTTCGCCGCGCCGCCCGAGCAACAACTCGAGTGGAACGACGCCGGCGTGGAGGGCGCCTCGCGCTTCCTGCGCCGTCTGTGGAACTTTGGTGTGGCGCATGGTGACGCCATTCGCGGCGGCCACGGCAATGGCGTCGTGGCGGGTGCGACGGATGCCGATCGCGCGTTGCGCCGCGAACTGTACACCGTACTCAAGCAAGCGAACTACGACTACGAGCGCCTGCAGTACAACACCGTCGTCTCCGCGACGATGAAGATGCTCAACGCGCTGGAAGGCGCCAAGGACGCCGGTGCCGACGCGCGTCGCGAAGGCTTGGGGCTGCTGCTGCGCGTGCTGTACCCGGTCGTGCCGCACATCACGCACGTGCTCTGGACGGAACTGGGCTACGCGGGCGCATATGGCGATCTGCTCGATGCCCCGTGGCCGCAGGTCGACGAAGGTGCGCTGGTGCAAAGCGAGATCGAACTCGTGCTGCAGGTCAACGGCAAGGTGCGCGGCAGCATTGTCGTGCCGGCCGATGCCGACCGCGCTGCCATCGAAGCGATTGCCGCCAAGGATGAAGCTGTCCAGAAATTTGCTGAAGGCAAGCCGCCCAAGAAGATCATCGTGGTGCCGGGCCGTCTGGTGAACGTGGTGGCCTGATCGGCCATCCCACTCAAGGAACGCATGGTTATGTCGTTGTCCCGAGGTTTGTCCCGCCGTCGCTTTGGCCGCTCTGTCCTTGCGCTTGCGATTGCGCTGCCGGCGCTGTCCGCTTGCGGTTTCCACATGCGGGGCAACACCGACTTCGCGTTCAAGCGGCTGTACATCAACTTGCCGCAGAACTCGCAGATGCGCGCGCAGTTGCGCCGGCTGATCGACAACGGCTCCGACACCATCATCGTGTCGGATAAGAAAGACGCCGATGCGCTGCTCGACGTGCTGGCCGAAGACCGCGTGAAGACCATCTCGTCGCTCACGCCGCAGGGTGTGGTGCGCGAGTACCGTATCACGTACCGCTTCCGCTTCCGGCTGCGCGATGCGCACGACAACCTGCTGATCCCGCCGTCGGAAATCACGCAGTTCCGCGATCTCTCGTACAACGAGACACAGGTGCTCGCCAAGGAGTACGAAGAAGCGGCGCTCTACCGGGACATGCAGGGCGATACGATCAACCAGCTCGTGCGGCGCCTGGGCGCCGTGAAACTGCCGTCGTAAGCGGCAGATCAGGGCAAGGTTTCCCATGCAATTGCGGCTCGACGCGCTCGAAGGTCATCTGAAGCAGGCCACTGCCAAGGGGCTCGCGCCGCTGTACGTGGTGCACGGCGACGAGCACCTGCTCGCACTTGAGACTGTCGATGCGCTGCGCCAAGCTGCGCGCGCGCAGGGCTTTAGCGAGCGCGAGGTGATGAGCGTCGAACGCGGCTTCTCGTGGTCGCGCGTGACCGAGGCGCAGCAGTCGATGTCGCTGTTCGGAGATCGCAAGATCGTCGAGCTGCGCATTCCGTCCGGCAAGCCTGGCAAGGATGGCGGCGAAGCATTGCGCGCATTGGCGGCCGGCACACCGTCCGGCCCCGCCACCGACACCCTCACGCTGATCACGCTGCCGCGCCTGGATTTTGCGACCGCCAAGTCGGCGTGGTTCGCGGCGCTGGAAGGCGCTGGCGTGTCGATCAAGGTCGATTCGGTGGACCGCACCAAGCTGCCCGGCTGGATTGGCGAGCGCTTGGCGCGCCAGCAGCAACGTGTGGAGCCCGGTGAGCCTGGCCGCCGCGCCCTGCAGTTCATTGCCGACCGTGTGGAAGGCAATCTGCTGGCCGCGCATCAGGAAATCCAGAAGCTCGGTTTGCTGCATCCGCCCGGTGTGCTGACATTCGATGATGTGCACGATGCGGTGCTCAACGTGGCGCGCTACGACGTGTTCAAGCTGTCCGAAGCCATGCTGGCTGGAGACGTGCCGCGCCTGGTACGCATGCTCGAAGGGCTGCGGGGCGAGGGCGAAGCGACGGTCCTGGTCCTCTGGACGTTGACCGAAGAAATTCGCGTATTATCAAAAATCGCCTCGGGCGCGGCCCAGGGCAAGCCAGTGGCGTCCATGCTGCGGGAACTTCGGGTGTGGGGCCCGCGCGAGCGGCTGGTGCCGCAGGCGGCGCAGCGGTTGTCGCAGCGCGAGCTGGAGGGAGCGCTCTCCATGGCGGCCAAGCTGGATCGGCAGGTCAAGGGGTTGCGTGAACCATCGCTACCCGCTGAACCTTGGGATGGCTTGCTGCAACTGGCGATGCGTATCGCGCGGCCGGGCAGCCTCCCGGTGCCGGCCTGATCCGCGCCATCGGCGCAAGCCTTCGAATTGTCCTCACACTGAATTGCCGGCAGCTTGCCGGTCGCGATCATCATGAAGCAGCTCGACGTCAACGAATACATGGCCCTGGTCGGCCGTCAGGCGCGCACTGCCTCGCGCGGCATGGCACGCGCCGGCACTGCGCAAAAGAACCGCGCGCTGTTGCATATTGCGGCCGCTGTCCGTCGCGATGCCGCCAAGCTCAAAGAGATCAACGCCCGCGACGTCGAGCGTGCCCGCGCCAACGGCCAGGATGCTGCCTTTATCGACCGCCTCACGCTGACCGACCGCGCCATCGATACCATGGCGGCGGGCTTGGAGCAGATCGCTGCGCTGCCCGACCCGATCGGCGAGATCAGCAATATGAAGTTCCGGCCCACCGGCATCCAGGTCGGCCAGATGCGCGTGCCGCTTGGCGTGATCGGCATCATCTATGAGTCGCGGCCGAACGTGACGGTGGATGCCGCGGCGCTGTGCATCAAGTCGGGCAACGCGACCATTCTGCGAGGCGGTTCCGAAGCGATCGAATCGAACGGCGCTCTGGCGGCGCTCATCGAGGAAGGCTTGGCAGACGCAGGCCTGCCGGCCAACGCCGTACAAGTGGTGGCTACGACGGATCGCGCGGCCGTCGGCAAGCTGATCACCATGACGGAGTATGTCGACGTGATCGTGCCACGCGGCGGCAAGAGCTTGATCGCGCGCCTGATCGAAGAAGCACGCGTGCCGATGATCAAGCATCTGGACGGCATCTGCCACGTCTACATCGACGTCGATGCCGACATCGAGAAGGCCGTGCGCGTGTGCGACAACGCCAAGACGCAACGCTATGCGCCGTGCAACACGATGGAAACGCTGCTCGTGTCGCGCGATGTGGCTGCGCGCGCGCTGCCGCCGCTGGCAAAGATCTACCAGGACAAGGGCGTGGAACTGCGCGTGTGTCCGGCCACGCGCGCCACGCTGGAAGCGGCAGGCTTCGGCAATCTGAAAGATGCCGTCGAGGCCGACTGGCATACCGAATATCTTGCGCCGATCCTGTCAATCCGCACCGTCGACGGCCTGGACGACGCCATCGAGCACATCAACACCTACGGCTCGGCGCACACCGATTCGATCATCACCGAGAACTATTCGACCGGCATGCGCTTCCTGCGCGAGGTCGATTCGGCCAGCGTGATGATCAACGCGTCCACGCGATTTGCCGACGGCTTTGAGTACGGCCTGGGCGCCGAGATCGGGATCTCGAACGACAAGCTCCACGCGCGCGGCCCGGTCGGCCTGGAGGGGCTGACCTCGCTGAAGTACGTCGTGTTCGGGCACGGCGAGATTCGCACCTGATATTGACTGCTGCACGTTAAGCGCCGCCATGAGCGGCGCGACGTTTTTACCGATCGCGGTTCACGCCTTTTACGGGACGCTTCGCATGCTCTGGGTCAAAGCCTTTCACATCGTCTTCATTGCGTCGTGGTTTGCTGGGCTGTTCTATCTGCCGCGCATCTTCGTCAACCTGGCAATGGAAACCGAGCGCGCGGCCATCACGCGCCTGCTGATCATGGCGCGCAAGCTGTTCCGCTTTACGACCATCCTGGCAATTGTCGCGATCCTGCTGGGGCTGTGGCTGTTCCTGGGTTATCGCATTGGACTGTATCCGCCCAACGGCTGGATGCACGCAAAGCTCGCGCTGGTGCTCGTGACGATCGGATACCACCATGGCTGCGGCGTGCTGCTGCGCAAGTTCGAGGCGGGCGCCAACAAGCGCTCCCACAAGTTCTACCGCTGGTTCAATGAACTGCCGGTGCTGTTGTTGCTGGCGATTACGATCCTGGTGGTCGTGAAGCCATTCTGATTTTTTCTGATTTTCCGATGGCAACTGCTTACTTCGCGCCATGCCCCCGTGGGCTGGAACAGGCGCTGGCCGATGAACTGGCCGAAATCGCCATCCGCCCCGAGGTCGATGAGCTGGCCGCGTTCGAGGTGGGCCGCACCGTACCGGGCGGCGTGCACTTCTTCGGCACGCAGGGCGCGGCATATGCGGTCAACCTGCACAGCCGCATTGCCAGCCGCGTGCTGATGCGCCTGGGGTCGCGCGGGTATCGCTCCGAGGACGATATCTACGCGCTGGCCGCAGCGCAGCGCTGGGAAGACTATTTCACGCCCGACGAGATGATCCGCGTGGACGTGACCGCGCACAAATCGCCGTTGCAGAGCCTGAAGTTTGTCGGCCTGCGCGTGAAGGACGGGGTGTGTGACCGCTTCCGCCAGCGCATGGGCGCGCGCCCCAGCGTGGATACCGTCTCGCCGGACGTGCGCATCTACGCATACCTGACCGAGACCGATTGCACGATCTATCTCGATACCACCGGCGAGCCGCTCTTCAAGCGCGGCTGGCGCCAGGAAAAGGGCGAGGCGCCGCTGAAGGAGAACCTCGCCGCCGGCATCCTGCGCCTGACGGGCTGGACGGGTTCCCACGGCATGCCGTTCTACGATCCGATGTGCGGCAGCGGCACGTTCCTCGTCGAAGCTGCACAACGTGCACTGGGCATTGCACCGGGCGGGCAACGCGCCTTCGCCTGCGAGTGGTTGCAGGACCACGATGCCAAATGCTTCAAGCGTCTGCGCGAAGCCGCTGCGGATGCGGCCGCCGCGTCCATGCGCCGTACGCCGCCATTGGTGGCCGGCGCGGACATTTCCACCGATATGCTGGCCTATGCCGCCGCGAATTGGCAGCGCGCCGGTCTGCCCGGCGAGCCGGTGCTCAAGCAGGTCGATGCACGCTTCGGCAAGCCGCCGTTTGAGGTAGCCGGCGTGTTGTTGATGAACCCGCCGTACGGTGAGCGTATCGCCGTGCGCGGTGCACACGGTTCACGCCGCCGCCGACCGGAAGGCGAGGGCGACGAGGATGGCACCGTGTTCGAGCGCGCCAGCCGCGCCATGGGTGCCCCGCGCGACGATGGCCGCCGTCCGATGCGCGAGCTGCGGCAACCTGAGCCGCCCCCCCCGGTTGACCCCGAGGAAGAGGCCGCCGCCAACGAATTCGCGCAGGCTTTTGCCGGCACGCTCAAGCGTGAGTTCGCCGGCTGGAAGGCGTTCGTCTTCACCGGCGATCTTTCGATGCCGCGTCGGATGCGGCTGAAGGAATCGCAGCGCACGCCGCTCTACAACGGCAACATCGAATGCCGCCTGTTCCGCTTCGACATGGTGAAGGGCGGCATGCGTGATCGACCCGAACGGCCCGAGCGGCCCGCAAAGGGCGATGCCTCAAACGACAACGCCGACGCATAGGCATCGGCGCTGTGTGACAACTGCGGGCCCGTTTCAGGCGGCCTGCAGATCCTGGAAATGCTCCATCCACGCCGCGAGTTGATCCGGCGTGAGCTGCGTCTGGTTGTCGAGCAGGCGCAGCTTGACGGTCGCGCCATCGCGCTCGGCCGTGAGCGACCAGCCCTTGCCATCGAGCCACAGCAGGAACGCCAGCCACTTGGCATGCGCCTCCGACACCTTGTGCGTGGACGCGGCTTCCAGGAATTCCGTCAGCGTGGTGAGATCAACCACCGCCGCAGCATCGTGGCCCGACGGCGAGACCTTGCCGTCCAGCGCCTCGGCCAGCACCTCCAACGCCTGGGCTGCCGGCTTGCTGTCAAAGCGCGACGACAAGTCGAGATAGGCCTGCCGTACTGCGTGGCTGAACTCGCCGGTGCGCAGGCTTTCTTCGCCGACCAGCTCGGTGTAGTCCTTCATCGCCCAGTCGGGCTGTGCCAACGATTGCAGACCCACGGCGGCGGCGGCACGCAGGTAATCGTTGACGGCGCTGAACGACGACAGTCCCGACACCGCGAGGTACAACGTCTGCAGCGCGCCGATGCGGTGCGTGAGCGTCTGGCTTTGGCGCACCGTCATCTTCTCGCGTAGCAGCGCGTCGCGTTCGCGGCGCAGATCGGAGAACTCCAATGCTTGCTTCAGTTCCACGCGCAATGCGGTGATGTCCCACGGCTTCTTGATGTAGCGGTGAATCTGCCCCTGGTTGACGGCCTCCACCGTGTCTTCGATTTCGGAGTAGGCGGTCGTCAGGATGCGCACGAGGTGCGGATAGCGCTCGCGGGCATAGCGCAGCAGCTCGTTGCCGAGTTCACCGGGCATGCGCTGGTCCGACACGAGCACACCGAGTGTGGCGGCGTGCCGGTCGAGCATGCGTTTGCCTTCTTCGACCGAGGTGGCGGTGACGACCGGCGCCAGTGAACCGATGGCACGGCCGAAGTACGTCAGCGCCAATGTCTCGTCGTCCACGTACAGGATCTTGGGCGGGTTAGTGGGCGTGTGGCCCCCGGGATTGGTCATCCGTCACTCCTCATAGCAAATGCGGCCAATACGGCAAACGCGCGGATCACGTGCGGCGTGGTTCGTAGTGTTGATGGTCTTGTCATGGGAACGTCAGAGTCACGCGCGTGCCTGCGCTGGGTGCGGAGTCGATTGCAATCGCTCCCCCGAACGATTGCATGATCCGCGTACAAAAAATCATGCCCATGCCGTTGCCGCCTTCTTCGGCGCGCGTGGTCACGGGGTCGATGGTCAGCCGCGCGAGAACATCGGGCGCGATACCGGGGCCGTTGTCTTCGATGCGGATCATGTGCTGGGCGTTGCCCGCATCTGGCGCACGGCTTGCGACGATTTCAAGCTTCGGCGCATGGGTGTGTCGCAGTGCCTGCAACGCGTTGCTCGTGAGCGACGAGAGCACCAGCATCACGCAGTTGGGCAGCGTCTGGATCGGAAAATCGTCTTCCACGCGGTACGACACCCATTCGCGCTGTGCGTTCGTAAACGGGTACGTATCGAACAACGAGCGGATCAGCCCGCCCGCGCTGTTGGGCGTGGCTGCGGTGCCGGGCTTGCCGTAGGTGTTGCGCACGGAGTTCAGAAACGTGGCGATCACTGAAAGGCAGTAGCGCGCGTTGTCTTGCACGCGATCGGCCGCGCGCCCAATTTCAGGAAGGGCGCCGGGCGTGGGCTCACTCTGGTCCACGCGCATGCGGATGCCGCGCGCAAAGTTGGAGATGGCCGCCAGCGGCGTGTTCAACTCGTGCGCCAGAAAGGCCAGCGTTTCGTCGATTGCCATGAGGCGCTGGGTACGCAAGAGGCGGTCCTGGCGCAGTGCCAGAGCCTCCTGCAGCGAGCGCCGCACGTCTTCGGGCTGATAGGGCTTCTCCAGGATCTTGAACACGCGTCCGGTGTTCACGGCCTGGATCAGCAGGTCCTTGTCGGCATACGCAGTGACGAGGATGGTGGCGATGTCGCCGTATTCTGCATCGATGAAGCGCAGCAGTTCGGTGCCGTCGCCGCCGGGCATGCGGAAGTCGGTCAGGACCACGCTGATGCGCTCGTGCGAATCGCGCAGCACGGTCTTGGCTTCTTCGACGCTGTTGGCCGTCAGCACCTCGTAGCCGACGCCGATGGTGCGCGCGAACCATTTGCAGGCTTGCGCTTCATCGTCGACGTAGAGGATGGTGACGGTCTCCGGCGTGGTGTCCATGATGCGTCTACTCCGAGCGCGGCAGATCGAACGTGAAGCGCGCCCACTCGCCTTCCTGGCTCGTCACCGCAAGGGTGCCGCCGTGGCGCTGGATCACGCTGTAGCTGATCGACAGGCCCAGGCCCAGGCCCTTGCCGACATCGCGCGTGGTGAAAAACGGCTCGAACACGCGCGACAGGTTCTTTTCCGAGATCCCCGGGCCATTGTCGGTCACCACCACATGGAGGCGGTTGTCGATCCACTCACCGGCAATTTCGATGCGCGGGTTCTCGCGCTGCACCTTTTGCATGGCAAGCGCCGCGTTCGACAACAGGTTGATCAGCACGCCGATGATGGCCGCCTCGTCGCCGCGCACGAGCGTGTCAGCCGGCAGCTTGCGTTCCAGGGCCACGCCGCGCAACTCGTGGCTCGTCAGGCGGACGGCCGAGTCGATAGCCTTCTCGACCAGGAACGGTGCATCGGCTTCGCCTTTCTCGGGGCTGCGGTAGGCGAAGGTCTTCAGGTCCGACACGATGTGCTGCACGCGCTGCATGCCTTCCTTGGCATCGGTCAGGCATTCGAGCAGCATCGGGCTGCTCTTGGCGGTCGGATCTTCCTGCGCCACGGCAATCGCCATCAGGCAAAAGTTGACCGGGTTGTTGATCTCATGCAGCAGGCCGGCGGACAGCGTGCCGATGGCGGCCATCTTTTCCTGCTGCAGAAGCTGGCCCTTGATGTCGGTGAGGTTCTGATTGGTCTGCGCCAGCTGCTCGTTCTTCTGCGCCACTTCTTCCTTGAGCCGGAAGAGCTGGAAGCGCCCGCGCTCGTTGAAGTACGTGTACAGCGTACTCGTCGCAATCGAGAACAGGATGAACATCGAATGCACGATGAAGATCTCGCGCGACTGGATGCCGCCCGGATGCAGCGTGCACGCGATCACCCAGAAGATGTACGTGCAGGTGCCGAACAGTACGGCCTGCAGAAAGCCGATCGGCATCACCATGCCCACTGCATAGATCGCCAGGTTCAGCCCCGAGTAATACGGTGAACTGGCGCCCTCGGTGTCGTAGATCATCCACGAGATCATGATCTGCGGACAGATCAGCCAGAAGAACGTCAGGCTCTGCACGTGCTCCTCGCCCCAGCGCGTGTACAGCACAAGCAGTGCGCCTAGCATGATGAGCGACGTGATGACGCGCAGCGAAGCGAACAGCCACAGCTTGTCCACATACATGCCGTAGTCCAGCCCGACACCGGCCAGCACCAGCACGATGCCGGTAATGGCGGCCATGCGGCTGAAGACGAGCCGGAACTGCTTGAGCTCGGCCTGGTATCCGTGATGTGTAATAGGCTCCATGCGTGTTCCTGGGCTGCGGATTAAGCAGCGGATGTGGCAAGCCGGGCCACGCTGGCCTGGGCGAATACGTTGACGCCGGTCACGTCGGTATAGACACGCACGTCGTGCGAGCCTTCGGGCAGCAACTCAGCCATCAGCGGTTCATCGCGATAGACGAGGTACCACTCCAGCACGTGTTCCATCACGAAGCGCATCGGGTTGTTGCCGTGCACGTTCGTCGCAAGAATGGCGCCGCCCTGGCGCGTGCGCGAAGCAAAGTAGGAGAGCAAGCGCTGGCAGACCTTGTTGGACAGATAGTCGAACAGGCCGGCGCAATACACTGCATCGCAATCGCCGGCTTGCGGGCTGTCGGCCGTGATGCGGCGCTTGAGCAGTTGATGCACCGATTCATGCACGAAATCGACGGTGACGGTCTTGCGCGCGCGGTCCATCGCGCGGCGCATCTGCTCGCGGGTGTAGTCGAGCGTCTCTTCGCTGAAATCCACCAGCTCGAACGACAGCAGCGATGGCTCGGGATGCTCCTGAATGAAGCGCTGAATTTCCACCGCAGGCCCGCAGCCGACGTTCAGCACCTTGAACGGTCGGCCCGCCGCCTTGGCCTGGGCTGCCAGGTCGCTCAGATACTGCACGAGAATGTCGATGCGGTTGCGGTGCGCCTCGGCCACGTCGGTACGCAAGAAGGCGGCGTTGACGATCTGGAAGTACGTGTTCGGCCCCTCTCGCGGGTCGGAGAGGATCTGGTTGACCATCTCGTAGTCGCCCGCGTAGCCCAGCGGCTTGGTGTACGTGCGATAGATGAATGGCGCGCGCAACAGCAGCGGATGCAGCGCCGCCTGCGCGAACGTGCGGTGAGCAGGTGCAAGCTCCGCCTCGACCTTGCCCGCTTCCGATTCCAGCCCGTCCATGTAGCCCTTGAGCTTGAGCATGATCGGCTCGGCCAGCTCCTGGAAGACATCCATGCGCAGCTTGTTGTCTTCGCGCGGCAATGTCTTCGACAGATCCACCTGTTCCACCCAGCGCGACACTTCGGCCAGGAACGCTCGCATCTCGTTGACGACGATCTGATAGTCGCGATGGATGCGGAAACGTTCCTGCCATTCCTGCACGAACGTTCGCGCTTCTTCGCCCACCGAGGCGGGCGTGTCGGCCACTTCCGACAGCTCGCGCCATTCGTCGATCAGCGTGAGCGAGACGACGGCGGTCAGCCCCGTGTTCACCAGGCTGATCACCACCGCCTTGCCAAGATAGGCTTGGCGCGTCCCCATCTTGATCGCGAGTTCGGACAGCACCTCGCTCACCTGCACGATCGAGTAGGGGTTGTAGATCTCCATCACCAGGGCACGCCGCTGCAGCGTGATGATGGTGCCGCGGACCTGCTGACCCTGTGAGTTGCGGAAGCTGACCGCGGGATCGATTTGGTTGGGTGAGTACACGGTGCGAATTTGCCGGAGACTTCAGGGAAAACGTCTGCCAAGCGGGACGCTCACTCCAACAACCGCGCACCCGGGGTCGTAGCGCGATCCGGGCACCGCGAATACGGCGCGCCCCGCCGACACTGCCGGGCATGCCGCCGCATCAGTCGTGAAAGCGTGCTTGAAGCCGTCCGCTGGCTGTGCGCAATACGCGCCAGCCCGGGCGTCTCTCGCCCAAACCCGCTTCGAGAAGATCGGGGAGGATGATCGACTGCAGCCGGCGCCTTCAGTACTGCTACCGCGGCACCTCTACTGCTCGCCGATCAACAGCGTGGCAACGGGAATCGTGCAACCGTGAACCATGACCAGATTGGAACGATGCACTCCGCTGACATCCGCAACGCGCGCTGCTTGAACGCGCGGCCCGCTGCTGCATCCCAAATCGTCCCTCAAGGAGAATCCCGCACAGTAATGAACTCGGGGCGCCATATCGTATGTTGCGTGCTGGCACCCGTATTCGCCATGATGCCGCAGGTATGCCACGCATGCATCAGGGCGATTCAGCCGGGCCATGCTCTGACGTCATGGCTGCCGGATGACGCAATTGATTGTACTTGCCCAATGTGACCCACACAATGCGGAAACCCGCAGTGCAGAGCAAAGCGGAAACACCACCTCAGCGTGGCTTGCGGCCGGTGAGCGCGTCCGGATCCTGTTTGTAGTTGGTGAGGAATTGGGCGTAGCTGTAGACCTGTGCCGGCAGCAGATGGCTGGGCATGTCGAACAGCGCGTAGTAATACGGCTCGCGCCCCTGGCACACCTCTGCGGGCAGGCAATATTGTTCCCACTCCACACAGGCCGGGGTGTACATCCCATCGCCGGGCCAGAAGAACGGGACGATCTGCTTGTCGTGTAGCCCCTTGAGCAGCGCGTCGGGCGCGTTGTAGGCCTCGGCGTTTTCCAGGTGCGTGAGCATGCTCGCGTTGGTCTCGATGACCATGAGCGTCGCCCGCCCATCGGCCGTGAGCAGCAGCACGCCGGCGGGGTGCGGATAGAGGTAGTACTCGATGAAGCGGTAGCGCGTAGACAAATCGCGCACGAGCCGTGTGATCGCCGGGTCTGACAGGAAGCTGAACGAGTGGCGCGACAGGAGATCGCGCAGTGTGCTCGACAGGTTGCTGAAGTAGCGCACCTGCAGTGCTTCGATTTCCGCGCTGAGCCGCTCGGCCATCGCCGGATTGTCTTTCTTGATGTAGCGGTCGATCAGGCCGTCGTTGAAACCCTGCACGGCGATGTTCTCGTCGGCCATGCCGGTGAGCAGGATCGTCATGCACGGTAGATCTTTGAGCTTGGCGCAGAACTCCAGACCGTTCATGCGTGGCATGGAGTAATCCACCACGATGACCGAGGGCTGGAGGAAGCGGTTGACCTCGTGGATCTGGCGGTAGACGCGGTCGACGTCGAGCTGGATCGTGCGGCGCTCGGTCGAGAACGTCAGGTCATCGTGCGTGACGCGCACGGGCAGGAAACCCGGCATGCGAAGCGAATGCCACTGGCGCAGCCACGCCAGCGCGTCTTCCGGATCATTGAAAGCCAGCAGCGCACGTGATGGGTCCATCTGGAACCCGAGGCTTTCCACGAACGATTGGCTGTCGTCGACCACCACCGTCAGGGTAGGGTGGAAATAGACCGGCAGGGCGCTGTCCTGTTGCATACGTCGGGAAGAGTCGGAAGAGGGCTGGGTGCAGCGCACGGCCGGTGTAGCCGGCGCTGCCCGTTTCCACTACGTTACTGTCTGCCGCTGCCGGGAGCAAGCGGAACCGGTCTGGCCTGACGGCACATTGACGGCTGTCAGTGCGCCGCTTTACTCGACGGATTTCACCATGTCCTCAACGACCTTCTTGGCGTCGCCAAACACCATCATCGTCTTGTCCATGTAGAACAGCTCGTTGTCCAGCCCGGCGTAGCCGGCGTTCATCGAGCGCTTGTTCACGATGATGGTCTTGGCCTTGTAGGCCTCCAGGATCGGCATGCCGGCAATGGGCGACTTCGGATCGTTCTTGGCCGCCGGGTTGACCACGTCGTTGGCGCCCAGCACCAGCACCACGTCGGCCTGGCCAAACTCACCGTTGATGTCTTCCATCTCGAAGACCTGGTCGTAAGGCACTTCGGCTTCGGCCAGCAGCACGTTCATGTGGCCCGGCATGCGGCCTGCGACCGGGTGGATCGCGTATTTGACGGTCACGCCCTTGTCCGACAGCTTTTCGGTCAGTTCCTTCAGGGCGTGCTGCGCGCGCGCCACGGCCAGGCCATAGCCGGGGACGATGATGACCGTCTCGGCGTTGCCCATGAGGAAGGCTGCATCATCCGGCGAGCCCGATTTGACCGGGCGCTGCTGTCCGCCGCCACCTGCTGCGGCCCCGGCGGATGCTTCAGAACCGAAGCCGCCCAGGATCACGTTGAAGAACGACCGGTTCATCGCCTTACACATGATGTAAGACAGAATTGCACCGGATGACCCGACCAGCGAGCCGGCGATGATCAGCATCGGGTTGTTGAGCGAGAAGCCGATGCCGGCCGCCGCCCAGCCCGAATACGAATTCAGCATCGACACCACCACCGGCATGTCTGCGCCGCCAATGGGGATGATGATCAGCACGCCCAGCACAAAGGCGATGGCCGTCATGATGATGAACGGCAGCCAGCTCTGGCTCAGGAAGAACAGGATGCCGAAGCCGAGCATGGCCACCGCCAGCAGCAGGTTCAGCATGTGTTGGCCGGCAAACTGCACCGGCGCGCCCTGGAACAGGCGGAACTTGTATTTGCCCGACAGCTTGCCGAAGGCGATCACCGAACCCGAAAACGTGATGGCGCCGACGAACGTGCCGATGAACAGCTCCACGCGGTTGCCCAGGGGCAGCACGTTGTCGCCGGCCATCGTGATGCCGAAGGCAGACGGTTCGGCTACCGCAGCGACGGCAATACACACTGCGGCCAGACCGATCAGCGAGTGCATGGCGGCCACCAGCTCAGGCATCTTGGTCATCTCGACCGTGCGCGCCACATAGGCACCGATGCCCCCGCCCACCACCAGGCCCGCGAAGATCAGGATGAAACCCGTGGAGGTGCCGCTCTCGGTGCCGGCAAACATCTCGGCCTTGAGCTTGTAGATCAGTGCGACGGTCGTGACGGCGGCAATCGCCATGCCCGTCATGCCGAACGCGTTGCCGCGCCGCGCCGTGGTCGGATGCGAAAGCCCCTTGAGCGCCTGGATGAAGCAGACGGAAGCCAGCAGATACAGCAGGGTGACAAGGTTCATGCTCATTGCTTGGCTCCCTCGCTCTGATCGGCCTTGGCCTTCGGCTCCTTCTTTTTGAACATCTCAAGCATGCGCTGCGTGACCAGGAAGCCGCCAAACACGTTGACTGCCGCCAGCGCCACCGCCACCACGCCCATCGTGCGGCCGAGGCCCGTCTGTGTGAGGCCGGCTGCCAGCATGGCACCGATGATGATGATGGCCGAGATGGCATTCGTCACGGCCATCAGCGGTGTATGCAGCGCCGGCGTGACCGTCCAGACCACGTGGTAGCCGACGTAGATCGCCAGCACGAAGATGATCAGATTGATCACCGTGTGATTGACCAGCTCCATGAGTGCTCCTCCTCGCTTCTTGGTCGATGTGCGAAGCGGCCAGGTCGTTCAGGCCCGGCCGCCTGGCGCGTCAGGTTTCCTTGATGGCCTTGATCTTGTTGCCCTCGCCCAGCAGCACGACCTTGGGCTTGTAGTTGGCGACTTCTTCTTCGTTCATCGGCGCGTAAGTGCAGATGATCAGCAGGTCGCCCACGTGGGCGCGGCGTGCGGCGGCGCCGTTGAGCGAGATTTCGCCCGAGCCGCGTTTGCCCTTGATGATGTAGGTCGAGAAGCGTTCGCCGTTGTTGACGTTGTACAGCTCGATCTTTTCGTATTCGCGCATGTCGGCGGCATCGAGGAGGTCCTCGTCGATGCCGCAGGAGCCTTCGTAGTCGAGATCGGCCTGGGTGACCGTCGCGCGGTGCAGCTTGGCGCGAAGCATGTTGCGTTGCATGAAGCTTTCCTTGAAACAAAAGATGAAATCGCCACTGGCCACCACGCCGGGCTGTGACGCCCGGCAGGCCGCCGTCTCCGTTCTTATTTGGCGGCGCTCGTGGCTGCGGGAGCGCGCACCACCTGGCCGGCCTGGCTGAGCAGGCAGGCGGCCACGATGTCGTCTTCGCGGTTGATGTTCAAGCCGCCATCCTTGTCGATGATCAGCTTGAGGAAATCAAGCACGTTACGGGCGTAGAGGGCAGAGGCATCGGCCGCCACCATCGACGCGAGGTTGGTGTAGCCCACCAGCGTGACGCCGTGTTTGACGACCACGCGGTCGGCTTCGGTCAGCGGGCAGTTGCCGCCTTGCGCTGCCGCCAGATCGACGACGACCGAGCCTGGCTTCATGGCCTGCACGGTAGCTTCCGACAGCAGCGTCGGCGCGCGGCGGCCCGGGATCAGCGCCGTCGTGATGACGATGTCGGCTTGGGCTGCACGCGTGTGCACGAGTTCGGCCTGGCGGCGCATCCAGTCAGGCGGCATCGGGCGGGCATAGCCGCCCACGCCCTGGGCGATTTCGCGCTCTTCGTCCGTCAGGAACGGTACGTCGAGAAACTTCGCACCCAGCGATTCGATCTGCTCTTTCACCGCTGGCCGCACGTCGGACGCCTCAATGACGGCACCCAGGCGCTTGGCCGTGGCGATGGCCTGCAGGCCGGCCACACCGGCGCCGAGGATCAGCACGCGCGCGGCTTTCACGGTGCCAGCGGCGGTCATCAACATCGGCATGAAGCGCTGGTAATGGTTGGCAGCGACCATCACCGCCTTGTAGCCGGCGATGTTGGCCTGCGAGGAGAGCACGTCCATGCTCTGCGCGCGCGTGGTGCGCGGCGCGGCTTCCAGCGCAAACGCGGTGACGTTGGCGGCGGCGAGGCGGGCCGTGTTTTCGTCATCAAACGGGTTGAGCATGCCGACCAGCACGGCGCCCGGTTGCATCTGCGCCAGTTCGGCCGCTTCCGGCGAGCGCACCTTGAGCACGATCTGCGCGCCAAGCGCCTCGGCGGCGGTTCCGATCTTGGCGCCGGCCGCCACATAGGCGTCGTCAGGCTGGGCAGCGGCGACACCGGCACCCGATTGCACCGTGACCTGATGGCCAAGCGCCACGTACTTTTTCACCGTTTCCGGGGTCGCGGCAACGCGCGTCTCGTCCGCCCGCGTCTCCTGCGGGATGCCGATGTGCATCGTGTTCTCTCCTCGCTGATTATGGTTAGGATGCGCGCGAAGTGAACGAAGGCGCGCTGGATCAGGATCGACGTGCAGCTTACCCGAACTTTTTGGCGCACGGACGCTCGTCGAATGCCATGTCGAATATCCGATCCAACATGGAACGCGGGCCGATTCTGCGCAAACGTGTGCTCAATTGTTCACAACTCAGGCCTGGCGCGACATGCCCTTGTTCCAGCGGCCCCATGCAAGCGGGGAGGGCAGCCTCCAGCTACAATAACGCCTTGTTTTTGTTGCCTTTTTGCCATGAACCAAGCTGTCCGCTGGAAACCCAGCGTTACCGTTGCCGCCGTCATTGAACAGGACGGGCGCTTTCTGCTGGTGGAGGAGCACACCGATGCTGGCTTGCGCCTGAACCAGCCTGCCGGCCATCTCGACCCGGACGAAAGCCTGGTCGACGCCGTCGCGCGCGAGGCACTGGAAGAAACCGCCTACAGCTTTGTGCCGACCGCGTTTCTGGGCTGCTACATGGCGCAGTTCCAGCCGCCGCAGGGGGATCCGGTCACCTACGTGCGGATGGCATTTACCGGCGAGCTGGGCCCCCAAGACCCGCGCCGCACGCTGGACGACGGCATCGTTCGCACTGTCTGGATGACGGCGGATGAAGTCCGCGCCAGCCGCGAGCGCCATCGCAGCCCGCTGCTGCTCGCCTGCGTGGAGGACTACCTGGCCGGCAAGCGGTATCCGCTTGACGTCATCCACACGCACGCCAGCGTGTACGGCCTGGGAGCGCAGTCATGAGCAAGAAGCGCATCGTCGTCGGGATGTCGGGCGGCGTGGATTCCTCCGTCACTGCCTGGCTGCTCAAACAGCAGGGCTACGACGTCGTCGGCCTGTTCATGAAGAACTGGGAAGACGATGATGACAGCGAATACTGCTCGACCCGGCAGGACTGGATCGACGTGGTATCGGTGGCCGACTTGATCGGCGTCGACGTGGAAGCCGTCAACTTTGCCGCCGAGTACAAAGACCGCGTGTTTGCGGACTTCCTGCGCGAGTATTCGGCCGGCCGCACCCCGAATCCCGACGTGCTGTGCAACGCCGAGATCAAGTTCAAGGCCTTCCTCGATCATGCGATGGCGTTAGGCGCCGACACCATCGCGACCGGGCACTACGCCCGCGTGCGCGAGGTCGATGGCCGCTTCGAGCTGCTCAAGGCGTTCGATCACACGAAGGACCAGAGCTACTTCCTGCACCGGCTGAACCAAGCGCAGCTTTCGCGCACGCTGTTCCCGCTGGGCGAGATGCCGAAGACGAAAGTGCGTGAAATTGCTGCCGAGATTGGCCTGCCGAACGCCAAGAAGAAGGACTCGACCGGCATCTGCTTCATCGGCGAGCGGCCGTTCCGCGATTTCCTCAACCGCTACCTGCCGACCAAGCCCGGCCCGATCAAGACGCCGGACGGCAAGACCATCGGCGAGCACATCGGCCTGGCGTTCTACACGCTGGGACAGCGTAAGGGCATCGGCATCGGCGGCAGCCGCGACGGCACCGGCGATGCCTGGTACGTGGCGCGCAAGGACATGGCGGCCAACACGTTGTACGTGGTGCAGGGACACGACCACCCGTGGCTGCTGGCGCATACCGTGCACGCCGACGATCTGAGCTGGGTTGCCGGCCACGCGCCCGCCGAAGGCACCCGCGTTGGCGCCAAGACGCGTTACCGCCAGGCGGATGCGCCTTGCACCGTCGCACGCGCGGCCGATGACGCACTCACGCTGACCTTCCCCGAGGCCCAATGGGCCGTCACGCCAGGCCAATCCGCCGTGCTGTACGACGGCGAGGTCTGCCTGGGCGGCGGCATTATTTCGGCAGCTGAGCCTGCTGTCGTCGAAAAGGCGGTCGCCTAAGCGGTTTTCGCAACACTGCGTTGTGTCGGGTGCGGCTGTTGCTGCACTCGTTTAAGCTTGCGCGCTGATTTGTCTCCACACTGGGTTGGTCATGCTGCCACGTCGCTACTGGGCCTTTGCGGGCGTTGTGCTGTTGTTTGCCGTCACCGCGGGGTTTGCGGTAGCGGGGCGCCTGCATTGGGTCTGTGCCGTCGTTCCGGGCGTGTTCGTGATCCTGGGCGTGCACGACATGACGCAGACGCGCCACTCGGTGCTCCGCAACTACCCGCTCTGGGGTCACTTCCGCTTCCTGTTCGAGTTCATTCGCCCGGAAATCCGCCAGTACTTCGTTGAAGACGACACGGACGAAAAGCCCTTCTCACGCGCACAGCGCAGCATCGTTTATCAGCGCGCCAAGGGCGAAGTCGATAGCCGTCCGTTCGGCACCGAAGTCGATGTGAAGGTGCCGGGGCACGAGTGGATCGGCCATTCGCTGGCGCCAACGCGCATTGCCTCGTCGGACTTCCGCGTGATGGTGGGCGAGGGCCGCGCTAAGCCGTATTCGATGTCGGTGTTCAACATCTCGGCGATGAGCTTCGGGGCGCTGTCGGGCAATGCTATTCGCGCGCTCAACCGTGGTGCGAAGCTCGGCAACTTCATCCATGACACGGGCGAGGGTTCGATCTCGCCGTACCACCGCGAAGAAGGCGGCGACCTGATCTGGGAAGTCGCCTCCGGCTACTTCGGCTGCCGTGACGCCAATGGCCGCTTTGATCCAGACCGCTTTGCCGAACAGGCGCGCAGCCCCCAGGTGAAGATGATCGAGGTAAAGCTGTCTCAGGGCGCCAAGCCGGGGCACGGTGGCGTCCTGCCTGCCGCCAAGGTGACGCCCGAGATTGCCGCCACGCGCGGTATTCAGATCGGCAAGGACTGCATCTCGCCGGCCGCGCATTCGGAATTCAGCACGCCGCTGGGGCTCCTGCAGTTTGTGGATCGGCTGCGTACGCTGTCGGGCGGCAAGCCGACCGGCTTCAAACTGTGCATCGGGCATCCGTGGGAGTTCTTCGGCATCGTCAAGGCAATGCTCGAGTCCGGCATCCTCCCGGACTTCATCGTCGTTGACGGCGCGGAAGGCGGCACGGGCGCGGCGCCGCTGGAATTTACCGACCACGTTGGCACGCCGCTGCAGGAAGGACTGCTGCTGGTGCACAACACGCTGGTCGGCACCAACCTGCGCGACAAGATCAAGATTGGCGCGTCGGGCAAGATCGTCACGGCGTTCGACGTGGCTCGCACGCTGGCAATGGGTGCCGACTGGTGCAACGCTGCACGCGGCTTCATGTTTGCGCTGGGCTGCATCCAGGCGCAGAAGTGCCACACCGACCGCTGCCCGACCGGCGTGGCGACACAAGACCCGTCTCGCCAGAAGGCGCTGGTGGTGCCGGACAAGGCCGAGCGCGTGCATCAATATCACGCGCACACGTTGCACGCGCTGCTGGAACTGACGCAGGCGGCCGGCCTGCAGCATCCGGCGGATTTCCGCGCGCACCACATCGTGCGGCGCGTGTCGGGTAACGAGGTGCAGTTGCTCTCCGCTCTGCTCAAGTACCTCGAACCCGGCGACCTGCTGGCCGGGCGGTATCGCTTCCAGTTGTACGAACGCTACTGGCCGATGGCCCAGGCCGAACGGTTTGATCCGGTGGCCGTGTAGCGCTCGCGAATTACCATGGATTACTGCGGCTGGGTTTCCATGAAACTCGGCCGCTTTTCAATGCGCGCGTAGAACGTGGCGAGGTTGGCGTGACGCTCGCGCCAGTCGATCTGCGGCTGGCGGAAATCCAGGTAGGCAAGTGCGCAACCGACGGCGATGTCGGCCAGCGTCAGATGGTTTCCGTTGCACCAGGTCTTGTCGGCCAGGCCTTGCGACATGGCTTGCAGCGCCTGATCGATCTTGTGGCTTTGGCGTGCAAGCCACGTTTCGCTGCGCTGCTCCGGCGTGCGCTGCGTGTGTTCAATGCGCAGCATGAGCGCGGCGTCGAGCAGGCCGTCGGCCAGCGCTTCCCAGCAGCGCACTTCTACGCGTTCACGGCTCGAAGGCGGAATGAGGCGCGCCACCGGCGACAGCGTATCGGCGTATTCCGCAATGACGCGCGAGTCGAACAGGGCGCCGCCGTCGTCCATCACCAGGCAGGGCACCTTGCCCAGCGGGTTGAACTGGTGGATCTGCGTATCTGCGCTCCACACGTCTTCCAGCACGAACTGGTAGTCGATTTTCTTTTCAGCCAGGACGACGCGCACCTTGCGGGTGTACGGGCTGGCGTGCGATCCGATCAGTTTCATAGGCATGTCATGTTGGAGGCGGAAGTATAGCCGCGCACTTTCCCGAGTGCGCTGGGCGGCGCCTGGCCCCAACTCAACCAAACGGAGGCTTGCTTTAGGCTGGATTGGCCATGAAAGACAGGTGCCGGGTGGTAAAATCGCGGGCTCGCTTGGGTGCGCGTATGCACCTTGGTTCAACGCGCAACGCCGCGTCCGGGTTGTCCGGATTGAGATTCCCTTCACATTTTTCCCCGCCTGCCATGTCGTCGCTTTCTGCCCTGACCGCTCTGTCTCCCATCGATGGCCGCTACGCTGCCAAGGCCGATCCGCTGCGCGAGTGGCTGTCGGAAGCCGCTTTCATGCGCAATCGCGTGAAGGTGGAGGTGCATTGGCTGATCGCCCTGTCGCAGGCTGGCCTGGCAGAGATTCCGCGCTTCTCGGCCGCCGCCGAGGGCGCACTGCTGGCTCTGGTGGAGAACTTTGCCGAGGCAGACGCCGCCCGCATCAAAGAGATCGAAGCCGTCACCAACCATGACGTGAAGGCCGTCGAGTACTGGATGAAGGAGCGCGTGCGCGGCAATGCCGAGCTGGAAGCCGCCAGCGAGTTCATCCACTTCGCCTGCACGTCGGAAGACATCAATAACACCTCCCACGGGATGATGCTCAAGGGTGCGCGTGACACCGTGATCGTGCCGACGCTGCGCCGCGTTCAGGCTCGCCTGGTGGAGCTGGCTCATGCCAACGCCGACGTGCCGATGCTGTCGCGCACGCACGGCCAGCCGGCCAGCCCGACCACGCTGGGCAAGGAAATGGCCAACGTAGCCGCGCGCCTGGACCGCGCCATCCGCCGCATCGAAGCCGTTGAATTGCTGGGCAAGATGAACGGCGCCGTGGGCAACTACAATGCGCACCTGTCGGCGTATCCGTCGCTGGACTGGGAAGCCTTCTCGAAGAACGTGATCGAGACGCGCCTGGGCCTGACGTTCAACCCGTACACCATCCAGATCGAGCCGCACGATTACATGGCGGAGCTGTTCGACGCCGTGGCGCGCGCCAACACGATCATCCTGGATCTGGACCGCGACGTCTGGGGCTACATCTCGCAGGGCTACTTCAAACAGAAGACCAAGGCCGGCGAGATCGGCTCGTCGACGATGCCACACAAGGTCAACCCGATCGACTTCGAAAACTCCGAAGGCAACGTCGGCCTGGCCAACGCGGTGCTGCGCCATCTGTCGGAAAAGCTGCCGGTATCGCGCTGGCAGCGTGATCTGACCGATTCGACCGTGCTGCGCAACATCGGCGTGGCGTTCGGCTATAGCCTGCTCGCATACGACGCCTGCCTGCGCGGCCTCGGCAAGCTCGAAACCAACCCGGCCCGTCTGGCCGAAGACCTCGACGCCTGCTGGGAAGTGCTGGCCGAGCCGGTGCAGACCGTGATGCGTCGCTACGGCATTGCCAACCCGTACGAGCAACTCAAGGAACTGACGCGCGGCAAGGGCATTTCGCGAGATGCGCTGCGTGAGTTCATCGGCACGCTGGCGATTCCCGAAGACGCTCGCAAGCTGCTGCTGGACATGACGCCCGGCAGCTATATCGGCAAGGCAGAAGAACTGGCGCGCCGTATCGCCTGATTGTTGCAAAAATTTGGTGGTGTGGTCTGAAGAACGGCCCGCTCCCGAATCCGAGGGCGGGCCGTTTTGGTTGGCGTCCTCCGCAGAGCTATCCGCTGAGCCGCTGGCATTAATATGCTTAGTTAATCAAAAAATTTGAATTGCTTGGTGAACTTCGCGCTGACTTGACCGGTCGGATTGCGCAAATAATGCACAACTGTTTGGCGCCGTGGCCCTACCCACAGGCGCCGCCACCGAGCGCTCCAAAATACCGAGGGAACCGATGTCACAAGCCGCCCACTCGAATCGCGCCATGCGCGGCGCCGCTGACCACGGCGCCTATACCAAGCCGGCCATTGCGATGCACTGGATCGTCGCGCTGCTGATCTTCGCGGCCTTCGGGCTCGGTCTGTACATGACCGATATCCCGGGCTTTACGCCTACCAAGCTGAAACTGTTCTCGTATCACAAATGGATCGGTATCACGGTGCTGATCTTTGCGGTGCTGCGCGTGCTGTGGCGCTTGACGCATCCCGCACCGGGCCCTGTGCCGGGCATGCCGAAGTGGCAACACGCCGCCGCGGAAGCCGCGCACGTCGGGTTGTATCTTTTGATTCTTGCGGTGCCGCTGACCGGCTATCTGCTCAGCGTCGCGGCCGGCGTCAAGGTTGTCTATCTTGGCCTGTGGGAACTGCCGATGCCGTTCGACAAGAGCGACACGCTGAAAGACATCTTCGGCATGGCGCACGAATGGCTGAACTGGACCATGGCGGCCATCGTCGTGGTGCACATCCTGGCTGCGCTCAAGCACCACGTCGTCGAGCGTGACGGCACGCTGCGTCGCATGGTGCCTTTCCTCCGCTGATTTCCAAATGCGCCGATGCACGGTGTGTGTCGGTGCTCCTGCCTGTCCATCCTGACCAAGACTGCCGGCATGATCCGGCCTGACTGAAGGAGTCTGATGATGAAACGTGTTGTGCGCCCCCGCGTCATCGCCCTGGTTGCTGCCGGCGCGCTGGCGATCGCTGCCGTGTCGGTATCGGCCATCGCCCAGGTGGATGCCGCCAAGAGCAGCGTCACCGCCACCGGCAAGCAGCTCGGTGTGCCGATGGACATCAAGTTCGGCAAGTTCGACGCGGCGGTGAACTACAACCCGGCCAACGTGGCGGCATCGACTGCCAAAGTCGACATCGATGTCACCAGCGTCGACGTGGGCAGTAAGGAATACAACGACGAACTCAAGAAGAAGGATTGGTTCGACACCGCCAAGTATCCGAAGGCGACGTTCGTGTCGTCTGCGTTCAAGCCCGGTGCGGGCGGCAAGGTTGACGTGGTCGGTAAGCTGACCATCAAGGGCATTACGCAAGATGTGACGGCACCTTTCACCTTCAGGCAGGAAGGCGCCACGCAGATATTTGAAGGCGCACTGCCGGTCAAGCGCAACGCATTCAAGGTGGGTGACGGTGAGTGGAAGGACACGTCGGTCGTCTCTGACGACGTAACGATCAAGTTCCGCGTCGTCATCGCCAAGAAGTAATCAGCAGTTCCAACCCAACGTTTTTCCGGCCCTCGTGTGCCGCTTTTATCCGCAGGAGTTCTCATGAAATTGCGTACCCTCGTTGCCGCACTGTCGGCCATTGCTGCCACCGCCGCCTTTGCTGCACCGGCCACGTACCAACTCGATCCGAGCCACACCTACCCAAGCTTCGAAGCTGACCACATGGGCGGTCTGTCGAAGTGGCGCGGCAAGTTCGAAAAGTCCAGCGGCACCGTGACGCTGGATCGCGCCGCCAAGACCGGCAGCATCGACGTGACCGTGCAGACTGACAGCATCGACTTCGGTCTAGCCAAGATGAACGAGCACGCCAAGAGCGCCGAGATTTTCGACGTGGCCAAGTACCCGACCGCCACGTTCAAGGGCAACTTCACGAAGTTCAAGGGCGACGTGCCGACCGAAGCCGAAGGCCAGTTGACGCTGCATGGCGTGACCAAGCCGGCCAAGCTGGAAATCGACGCGTTCAAGTGCATGCAGCACCCGATGCTCAAGCGTGAAGTCTGCGGCGCCGATGCCGAGATGAAGTTCAAGCGCGACGACTTCGGTGTCGACTACGGCAAGGCCTATGGCTTCAACATGGAAACCAAGCTGAAGATCCAGGTGGAAGGCATCAAGCAAGACGCCAACGTCGCGCAGCAGTAAGTCTGGCGACACGCCACAGCCAAAGAAAAAGCCCCGCAATTGCGGGGCTTTTTTGTTGCCCGAGGAATGCATCCTCTGGGCATTGGAAGAGCCGAGTCTTCAGACTTGCGCGCCGAAGTTCGGATCGTCTTCCTTCGGGCCACCGGCCTTCTTCTCGGACTTGACCAGGTCTTCACGCTTGACGCCGAGCCACATGCACAGCGCGGCTGCCACGAACACCGACGAGTAGATACCGAACAGAATACCGATCGTCAGCGCCAGGGCGAAGTAGTGCAGCGTCGGGCCGCCGAACACCAGCATCGACACCACCATCATTTCGGTCGAGCCGTGGGTGATGATCGTGCGCGAGATGGTGCTGGTAATCGCGTGATCGATCACCTCGTGCGTGTTCATCTTGCGGTACTTGCGGAAGGCTTCGCGGATCCGGTCGAAAATCACCACGGATTCGTTAACCGAATAGCCCAGCACCGCCAGCACCCCCGCCAGCACCGACAACGAAAACTCCCACTGGAAGAAGGCGAAGAAGCCCAGGATGATCACAACGTCGTGCAGGTTGGCGATCACGCCCGCAACGGCAAACTTCCATTCGAAGCGGATCGACAGGTAGATCACGATGCCGACCACAACGAACAGGAGCGCCAGCAGGCCGTCGGTGGCGAGCTCCTTGCCCACTTGCGGGCCGACGAACTCAACGCGCTGCAGCTTGGCGTCGGGGTTCACTGCGTTCAGGGCTGTCATCACCTGCTGGCTTTGCACGGCCGAGGCGATGGGCTTGCCGTCCGGGCCGGTCTTGAGCGGCAGACGGATCATCACGTCGCGCGAGGTGCCGAAGTTCTGCACCTGCGCATCGGCGTAGCCGAGCTTCTCAACGTCGCCGCGGATCTTCGGCAGATCGGCGGCCTGGGTGTAAGCGACTTCCATCACCGTACCGCCGGTGAACTCCACCGACAGGTGCAGCCCCTTGTGGAACAGGAAGAAGACAGCGGCGATAAACGTCAGGAACGACAGCGCGTTGAGGATCAACGCGTGCTTCATGAACGGAATGTCGCGGCGGATGCGGAAAAACTCCATGGTCTGCCCTTTGTGGCGACCGCCCCTTCATGTTGGGGGCGGTGCCGGTTTTATGCGAGATTCGTTGTGGGTGGCGTGATTACTTGGCGGGCGATTCCGCGTTCGTATTGCCCGGCTTCCACACCTGCCCGATGGCGACGCTCTGGAGCTTCTTCTTGCGGCCGTACCAGAGGTTCACGAGACCGCGGTTGAAGAACACCGCCGAGAACATGGACGTGCCGATCCCCAGGCAGTGCACGATCGCGAAGCCGCGTACCGGGCCCGAACCGAAGGCGATCAGCGCCAGACCGGCGATGAGCGTCGTCACGTTCGAATCGAGGATGGTCGCCCAGGCACGGTCAAAGCCGGCGGCGATGGCCATCTGTGCCGACGCGCCGCAGCGCAGCTCTTCACGCACGCGCTCGTTGATCAACACGTTCGCGTCAATGGCCATACCGAGCGCCAGTGCGATAGCTGCAATACCGGGCAACGTGAGCGTGGCCTGCAGCATGGAGAGCAGTGCGATCAGCAGGAACACGTTGACGCCCAGGGCCGCCACCGAGAACGCGCCGAACAGCATGTAGTACAGCACCATGAACACCGAGATGGCGAGGAAGCCGTACAGCGCCGAATCGAAGCCCTTCTTGATGTTGTCGGCACCCAGCGATGGGCCGATGGTGCGTTCTTCGATGATTTCCATTGGCGCGGCCAGCGAGCCTGCACGCAGCAGCAGCGCCAGGTCGGAAGCCGCCTCGGTCGAGCCCATGCCGGTGATCTGGAAGCGCGAGCCCAGTTCGGACTGGATGGTCGCCACCGTCAGCACTTCGCCCTTGCCCTTTTCAAAGAGCACGATACCCATGCGCTTGCCGATGTTGTCACGCGAGACATCGCGCAGCATGCGGCCGCCCTGGCCGTCGAGCGTGATGTCGACCGACGAATTGTGATTTTGGTCGAAGCCCGCCGAGGCGCTGGTGATGCGATCGCCCGTGAAGATCACCTGCTTCTGCAGCAGGACGGGAGCGCTGCGCCCTTGCGTGAACAGCTCGTCGCCCAGCGGTACCGGGTCGCCGGGGCGGGGCGCGAGCGGCGCGTTCGGATCGGCCAGGCGCGCTTCCAGCGTAGCGGTGCGGCCGATGATGTCCTTGGCCTTGGCGGTGTCCTGCACGCCGGGCAATTGCACAACGATGCGGTCCGGGCCCTGCTGTTGGATCACCGGCTCGGCCACGCCGAGTTCGTTCACTCGGTTATGCAGCGTGACGATGTTCTGCTTGACTGCGTTGTCCTGCACTTCCTTCATCGCAGCGGCGGTGAAGGTGCCGGTGAGCGTGGCGCCGTCGGCGCTCTTGTCCACGGTGTAGGCCAGTTCGCGGGTCGAATCGGCCAGCAGCGTGCGGGCGCGGTCGGCGTCGTCCGGGGTGCTGAACTTGATCGTGATGGTGTTGCCGTTGCGGTCGATGCCGCTGTGTCGAATGCCCTTGTCACGCAGTTGCGTGCGGATGTCGCCGGCCAGCGAGTCGAGCTTCTTCGTCACGGCGCCGTTCATGTCGACCTGCAGCAGGAAGTGCACGCCACCGCGCAAATCGAGGCCCAGGAACATGGGCTTGGCAAAGAACGGTGCCCCGCTCAACCAGCGCGGCGAACCGGGCAGCAGGTTCAGCGCCACGATGTAGGTCGGATCGGCTTGATCGGTGTTCAGGCCGCGGGCCAGGATGTCCTTGGCCTTGAGCTGCGTGTCGGTGTCGGCAAAACGCACGCGCACGCTGGCGGAGGTGCCGTTGTTGTCGAAGAACACGCCGTCGGGCTGAATGCTGGCCGCAGCCAGCAGGCTCTCGACCTGCTTTTGCACGTTCAGGTCGACCTTGACGGTGGCCTTGCCCGAAGACACCTGCACAGCAGGCGCCTCACCGAAGAAGTTCGGCAGCGTATAGAGGAACCCAATGGCAAGCGCCACCAGGATCACAAGGTATTTCCAGAGCGGATAGCGATTCATCTTGGAATGCAGAGAGGCGACGCCGAAGGGCGCGGGCGCGGATTCTTAGAATAGGCGCTGCCTGGGGTTCCGGCGCCGGCACAATCGTGCGCGGCGCCTGGATGTGGCGATTACAGCGCCTTGAGCGTGCCCTTGGGCAGCACGGTGGTCACGGCACTCTTCTGGACAGTGATTTCGGTGTTGGCAGCGATTTCCACGGTGACGTACTGCTCGGCCACCTTGCTGACCTTACCGAGGATGCCGCCGGCGGTGACCACTTCGTCGCCCTTGGCCAGGGCTTCGAGCATCGCCTTGGTTTCCTTCTGGCGCTTCATTTGCGGGCGGATCATGATGAACCACAGCACCACGAACATCAGGATGATGGGCAGGAAGCTCATCAGGCCACCCGCGGCACCACCGGCTGCCGGTGCAGTTTGCGCGTAAGCGTCGGAAATCAGGAACACGTCAGAACTCCGTAATGGTTCGTCAATCGGTCAAAAATCGGACCGAGCATTCTACCATTGCGATGCTGCGGCAAATGGGCGCGCCGGGCACCCTGGGCAGGCGCGTTACAACGCTCCGCGCGCGCGGTCTGCAGCAAAGCGCGCCTGGAATGCGGCAAAGCCGTGCGACTCGATGGCGGTGCGCATTTCGGCCATCAATTCCAGGTAGTAATAGAGGTTGTGGATGGTGTTCAGGCGGGCACCCAGAATCTCGCCGACGCGCTGCAAATGGTGCAGGTAGGCGCGGGAGAAATTGCTGCAGGTGTAGCAACCGCAGGTCTCGTCCAGCGGGCGCGGATCGTTGCGGTGCACCGCGTTCTTGATCTTGATGTCGCCAAAGCGGGTGAAGAGCCAGCCGTTGCGCGCGTTGCGGGTCGGCATCACGCAGTCGAACATGTCGACGCCGGCGGCAACGCCTGCCACCAGGTCTTCCGGCGTGCCAACGCCCATCAGGTAATGCGGCTTGTTTGCAGGCAGGCGAGGCGCCACGTGCTGCAGCACGCGCATCATGTCTTCCTTGGGTTCGCCGACCGACAGGCCACCGATGGCGTAGCCGCCGAAACCTTCGCCGCCCGCATCGGCGTCAATCGCTTGCAAACCGGCCAGCGATTCATCGCGCAGGTTCTCGAACATGCCGCCCTGGACGATGGCGAACAGCGCGTTCGGATTCTTCTCGCGCTCGAATTCGTTGCGTGAGCGCTGGGCCCAACGCAGGCTCATGCGCATCGAGGCGGCGGCTTCGGCCTCGGTGGCGGGGCGATCGCCGATCTTGTATGGCGTGCATTCGTCGAACTGCATGACGATGTCGGAGTTCAGCCGGCGCTGGATCTGCATCGAGATCTCGGGCGACAGGAACAGCTTGTCGCCATTGATGGGCGACGCAAACGTCACGCCATCTTCGGTGATCTTGCGCAGATCACCCAGCGAAAACACCTGAAAACCACCCGAATCGGTCAGGATGGGCTTGTCCCAGCCGTTGAAGCCGTGCAGGCCCTTGTGCGCGTCCATCACTTCCAGACCGGGGCGCAGCCACAGGTGGAACGTGTTGCCAAGGATGATCTGCGCGCCGATGTCCTTCAGCTCCGCCGGGGACATCGCCTTGACCGCGCCATAGGTGCCCACCGGCATGAAGATGGGCGTTTCGACCACGCCGTGGTTCAGGGTCATGCGGCCGCGTCGGGCGAGGCCATCAGTGGTGAGCAGTTCGTACTTGAGCATGGTCAGAGCGATTGGGTTTCGCCGGGTTCGCCGGGTTCGGTGGGGGCGCGCGTCAGCAGCATGGCGTCGCCGTAACTGAAGAAGCGGTAGCGCTGGGCGATGGCGTGCTGATAGGCCTCACGGATGGCGCTCATGCCGGCAAACGCCGATACCAGCATCAGCAAGGTCGACTTGGGCAGGTGGAAGTTCGTCACCAGCAGGTCGACGGCGCGGAAGCGGTAGCCGGGGGTTATGAAGATGTCGGTCTCGCCGCTGCAGGCATTGAGCGTGCCATCCGGCTGCGCGGCCGATTCAAGCGCGCGCATCGACGTTGTGCCGACCGCGATCACGCGGCCGCCGGCTGCGCGCGTGGCGCGGATCGCTTCGGCCAGTTCGGGCGTAATTTCGTACCACTCGCTGTGCATGCGGTGCTCGGCAATGTTTTCCACGCGCACCGGCTGGAACGTGCCGGCACCGACGTGCAGCGTGAGAAAACCGCGCCGGATGCCCATGGCGTCCAGCTTGGCGAACAGCGCATCGTCGAAATGCAGACCGGCCGTGGGTGCCGCGACGGCGCCCGGGTTGCGCGCATAGACGGTCTGGTAGCGCGTCTCGTCGAAGCTGTCGGGGTCGTGCTCGATGTAGGGCGGCAGCGGCAGGCGGCCGTACTGCTCGATCAGATCGAGCGCCGGCTGCGGGAAACGCAACGTAAAGAACGGCTCGGCGCGCGGTCCGACCGTCACGTCAAAGGCGTCGGCCAGGCGCAGCGAGGTGCCCTCGACGGGCGACTTGCTGGAGCGGATCTGCGCCAGCACCGTGTGTTCGTCCAGCAGGCGCTCGACAAGCACCTCCACCTTGCCGCCGCTGGCTTTGTGGCCAAAAAAGCGTGCCTTGATGACGCGCGTGTCGTTGAAGACCAGCAGGTCGCCGGGGCGCAGGTAGTCGACCAGGTCGGCAAACTGGCGGTCTTCAAAATGCACGGCATCTTCCGTACGGCGTACGGCCAGCAGGCGGCTCGCGGTGCGGTCGGGCAGGGCGGTTTGTGCGATCAGCTCAGGCGGCAGATCGAAATCGAAATCGGACAGCGTCAGCATGAAAAGTGGCGCAGACGTGGATTGCGCCAAGTGATGGTCGCGGGCGCCGGTACAATCGGGCGACTCGCAAAGTTCGCCATTGTAAACGTCCTGTGCCGTCTCGCGCCCGTTCCGCCACTGATGCTGCTCCTATGCCCGACGCTGATACTGCGCCGGCGCCGAAGCCAAAACGCGCGGCCACGGCAGACAAGCCAGCCAAGGCAACGGCCAAAACTGCCCGCCCAGCAGACAAGCTCGCCAAGCTCGGCCTGCACCGCGACGTCGATCTCGTCCTCCATCTGCCGATGCGCTACGAGGATGAAACCACGCTGCTGACCATTGCCGAGGCCACGGCCCGCGCCAACACCGGCTGGGCTGCGCAGGTGGAAGGCACGGTCACGCGCAATGAAGTGGCGTTTCGGCCGCGTCGGCAGCTCGTCGTGCATATCGCCGATGACTCGGGCGAACTGGTCCTGCGCTTTCTCAATTTCTACGGCAGCCAGGTCAAGCAGATGGCCGAAGGCGTGCGCCTGCGCGTGCGCGGCGAAGTGCGCGGCGGCTTCTTCGGCGCCGAGATGGTGCACCCGACCGTGCGCGCCGTGGCGGACGATGAGCCGCTGCCCGATCGCCTGACACCGGTGTATCCGAGCACGGCCGGCGTGGCGCAGGCCTATCTGCGCAAGGCAATCCTGAACGCGCTCACGCGCACGCCGCTGCCGGAAACGCTGCCGAACAGCCTCGTCACCGGCCCGCTCGCGCCGCTCAAGCTGATGACGCCGGCCGACGCCGTGCGCCTGCTGCATCAGCCGATGCCCGATGTCGATGAGCACAGCCTCGTCGAGCGCACGCACCCGGCGTGGCTGCGCATCAAGTTTGATGAACTGCTGTCGCAGCAGTTGTCGCTCAAGCGTGCGCAGGCCGCGCGCCGCATGCGCAACGCGCCCATCCTGCGCGACAGCGGCAAGGATGGGCTGCTCGCGCGCTTCATGGATGCGCTGCCGTTCAAGCTGACCGGCGCCCAGGCCCGCGTGTGGGAAGAGATTCGCGCCGATCTGGCGCACCCGTACCCGATGCAGCGGTTGCTGCAGGGCGACGTAGGCAGCGGCAAGACCGTCATTGCCGCGCTGGCAGCGTGCCAGGCCATCGATGCGGGCTGGCAGGCGGCGCTGATGGCGCCGACCGAACTGCTGGCCGAGCAGCACTACCGCAAGCTTTCTGCGTGGCTGGAGCCGCTGGGCGTGGACATCGTCTGGCTGGCCGGCAGCCTCAAGCGCAAGCAGAAGGACGAGGCGGCGGCGCGCGTGGCGGCCGGCACGGCGCAACTCGTGATCGGCACGCACGCGCTGATCCAGGATGCGGTCACGTTCGCGCGGCTCGGCCTGGCGGTGGTCGATGAACAGCATCGCTTCGGCGTGGCGCAGCGGCTCGCCCTGCGCGGCAAGGCGAGCAACGGCGACGGCCCCGCCGCCAACGTCCAGGTGCCGCACCAACTGATGATGTCCGCCACGCCGATCCCGCGCACGCTGGCGATGACGTATTACGCCGATCTCGACGTCTCTGCCATCGACGAGTTGCCGCCCGGCCGCACGCCCATCGTGACGCGCCTGGTGAATGATGCGCGGCGCGACGAAGTGATTGAACGCATCTACGCCGCAGCACGCGAAGGGCGACAGGTCTACTGGGTTTGCCCGCTGATCGAGGAAAGCGAAGCGCTGCAGCTGCAGACTGCCGTTGAAACCTTCGAGACGCTTTCGCAAAGTCTGCAAGGCCTGAAGGTGGGCCTCGTGCATGGACGCCTGCCATCGGCCGAGAAGGCCGCCGTGATGAGCGCCTTCGCCGGCGGCGACCTGCACGTGCTGGTGGCCACCACCGTCATCGAAGTGGGCGTGGACGTGCCCAATGCCTCATTGATGGTGATCGAGCACGCCGAGCGCTTTGGCCTTGCGCAACTGCATCAACTGCGCGGGCGGGTGGGGCGCGGCACGGCGGAATCGGTCTGCGTGCTGCTGTATCAGGCGCCACTGTCCCCGACGGCCAAGCAACGCCTGCAGACCATGCGCGAGATCACCGACGGTTTCGAAATCGCCCGGCGCGATCTGGAGATCCGCGGCCCTGGCGAGTTCCTGGGGGCGAGGCAATCGGGCGAAGCGATGCTGCGCTTTGCCGACCTGAACCAAGATGCGTGGCTCGTCGAGTTTGCGCAGGGCACCGCGGACGAGATGCTCGCGCGCTTTCCTGAAGCCGTCGACACCCATCTCAAGCGCTGGCTGGGCGAGCGCGAGCACTACCTGCGTGTTTAAGGGCTGAGGCGCACGCTTCGGTACGCCAGCTGTGCCTGCTTGCGCAAGCGCTTGGCCGTGTCCATCGCACGATCGGCCTGCTTGAGCGGGGCGGCGATCTCCGTCTCTCCGTCAGCTGAACGACACGGACCGGCATGTCGCCCGTATGAGGCGCCGTTACAACTTTCGTATGCTCTGCGACGGCGCGGGTGGACTCGGCCGGGCGCGAGACGTTGATGTCCCATCGCTCTTCGTCCGACGCTCGCCCTCACGGCTTAGCCGATAGTCGGCTCCAGCCGAATCAGCGTGATCTCCGACGGCGCACCGAACCGCTTGGGCGGGCCCCAATATCCGGTGCCACGGCTGGTGTAGATCCACAGACGCCCCAGCTTGTGCAATCCGGCCGTAAATGGCTGCTGCAGCGGGACAAACAAACTCCACGGCCAGAACTGGCCACCATGCGTGTGTCCTGACAGTTGCAGGTCGAAGCCGGCCTCTGCCGCGGCCGGGGCGCTACGCGGTTGATGCGCGAGCAGGATCGTGGGCGTCACGCCGGACGGCGACCCCGCCAGCGCTCGCGTCGGATCGCTCGTGTGCGCAGTGTCGAACTTACCCGCACTGAAATCGGTCACGCCTGCGATCACCAGTGGCGCGCCGTCATGTTCGAGCACCGCATGCTCGTTCATCAGCACCCGCATGCCGAGCCGCTCGAACTCGGATACCCACGGGCCGACGCCCGAGTAGTACTCATGATTACCCGTTACCGCAAAAACGCCGTGCCGAGCCGACATGCCGGCCAGCGGCGCGATATGTGGTCGCAGCACTTCGACCTCGCCGTCCACCAGATCGCCCGTCACGGCGATGACATCGGGTTGCAGTGCATTGAGCCGGTCGACCACGCCCGCCACATACGCACGCTTGATGGTGGGGCCGACATGCAGATCGGTGATTTGCGCGATGGTGAAGCCGTGCAGCGGCGCCGGCAGGCCTGCGATGGGCACCGTCACCCGCGCGACGCGGGGGATGCGACGCGCGTTGACATAGCCGATCAACGTCACCAGCAAGGTGAGCGCGACGACGAGCAGGGCCGAGTCATGCCGATAAGCCTGTGGCAGCACGATCAGCGCGATGTCGCGCAGCAGCGTCAGCACGAACAGCGAAGAGAACAGGCCCATCAGCAACGCACCGAACCAAGACACGCGATCGGCCAGCGAGATGGGGCGGATCACGAAGCGCGCCGCCATCCCAGTGGGAATCATCACCGTCGATATGAGTAGGAAGATGATGCCCGCAGCCCAGCCGGCGCCATTCCAGCCCAGATCCGGCAGCAGCCGCCATCCAATGTAGACATGCAGCGCTGCCATGAGCCCGACCGTCGTCATCAGGAAGCGGCGTCTGCCGCGGGGCAGGGATCGACTGCCGTTAGGTTCGTCACGCATGCTGGGGCGGCTCCTTACTGTTTTGTGTTTCGGTGAAACGCATTCACGGGAGATGGGGCGGATGGCAGCGTTGTCAATGCCGGACCGCCATTCGAACCCCAAGCAACATCGCACGTCCCTTGGTAAAATCTATCGACATCCCCAAGTCGATTGATCGCCATGACGCTCACCGAACTCAAATACATCGTCGCCGTTGCGCGGGAACGCCACTTTGGGCGTGCCGCCGAGGCCTGCTTCGTCTCGCAGCCGACGCTGTCGGTCGCCATCAAGAAGCTGGAAGACGAGCTGGCCGTGCAGATCTTCGAGCGCGGCGCGTCGGAAGTGAGCGTCACGCCTGTCGGCGAGCAGATCGTCACGCAGGCGCAGCGTGTGCTTGAACAGACGATGGCGATCCGCGAGATCGCCAAGCAGGGGATGGACCCCCTGGCCGGGCCGCTGCGGCTCGGGGTGATTTATACGATCGGCCCGTATCTGCTGCCCGCGCTGGTCAAGCAGATGATCGACACCGTCCCGCAGATGCCGCTGATGCTGCAGGAGAACTTCACTGTGCGGCTGGTGGAGCTGCTCAAGCAGGGCGAGATCGACTGCGCCATCATGGCCGAGCCGTTTCCGGAAGCCGGCCTGATGACGGTGCCGCTGTACGACGAGCCCTTTGTCGTGGCGGTGCCGCGCGGCCACGAACTGGCGAAGGCGTCGTCGGTGGACCCAGCGGCGCTTAAGCAGCAAACCATGCTGCTGCTCGGCAACGGCCATTGCTTCCGCGACCACGTGCTGGGCGTGTGCCCGGAGCTGTCGCGTTTCTCGCAGAATGCGGACGGCATCCAGAAAACCTTCGAGGGTTCGTCGCTGGAAACGATTCGCCATATGGTCGCCAGCGGCGTGGGCATTACCGTCCTGCCGCGTACGTCGGTGCCGAACATGCGGCCTGCCGCCACCGATCTGCTGACCTACGTGCCCTTTCAGGAGCCGGTGCCCGACCGCCGCGTTGTGCTGGCCTGGCGCAAGAGTTTCACCCGCATCGCCGCGATCGAAGCGGTGGCCAAGGCGGTCGCGCAATGCAACCTGCCCGGCATCAAGCTGTTGCCGCCCACGCCGCTCGTTCACTGATCTCCTGAGTGGTGCGTTGACCGTTGTCGGCTTAGCGAAGGGAATTAGAAAAAGCGACGCTTTTTCGCTGAGAATTAGCGAAGTTGGCTAGAAAAAATAGCGAAGCTGATCAGATTGCCATGTGGCGTTCGCAGTTCCCTTCCTCGTTCTTGTTGGAGGGCGGGTGGTGACGGGAAAACTGCCTTAAATGCTTCATTGTTGGATCCTCAGGCGCTCGCCGTAAATGGCAGCTAGCCACGTCACTGAAGAAGCAGAGGCCACAGATTAGTGCGCTGGAAGGTTGGAGGCCTATCAGATGTCCCTAGACTGCGATAGGCTCGTGTTGGTTTTGTACTCCTTGGTCCACATATCCCCGGGGTTTCCGCTTAGATGAACGAGCGTCAACCGGCGTGAATGCCGACGCGTCACGGCGGAGCACAAAGGATGGCTGTCCATAGCTTAGTGTCCCATCGCCACACGATAGCGGCAGTTGTGACGCCTACAAATATGCACAAGACAAGCAGAGCTCGGACTTTGCGCCGCGTGATAAACCGCATAGCTCACCGCCTTAACTGACAAAAAACGCTGCCTACCGCATGGTGCATGTCCAATTGCGGGCCACGCCCGAGGCGGAGCACTTTACATGCCGCGGAAGCAACGTCAAGAAATGACAGGAGCCAGGACGCCGGGTGTGCGCCCAGTTTCAATAATGCGTGAGCAATCTCCCGCGCTACCCCACGTTCATCGGCAACAACACCATCTGTTTGCCCTGCACGTGTAGGCGCGTCTGGATCTCAAGCGGCGTCTGGTTGTGCAACCAGGCGGTCAGGAAATTGACCTGTTTGAAGATGAGCTTGCTGGCAAAGCACACGCTGTTCGGGAAGGCGTCCATCGTGGTTTCGGCCAGGCGCGTGAATTCCGCAATCGGGTGCGTGCCGAAGGCGATGCGGTAGTCCGCCGCCATGCCGTGGCGCCGGCAGTGCGCCACGTAGTACGCCAACGATGCGCTGATGGTCTGGCGCAGGTGGTCCAGATGTTCAGCGCCTTCATAGCTCTGTGCGTCCACCTCGCCCACGGCCAGGAAGATCACGTTCTTGAAGTGGCCGGGAAACAGCCGGTTCACCCACAGCAGCGCATGCATGCTCGCCCCAAGATGCTTGCCGACCAGCAGAATGGCAGTCGGCTGTGAAGGGTCTGGTTTGGCCGGGGCGCTGCTTTCGTCCACCGCAGGGGGGGCTCCGCCAAACAACGCATCTTCCTTGGCGATCTGTGCGCGGGTTTCGTCATAGTGCCGCCGGATCAGGACGCACAGCGCCACGACCGCGCTGGTGACCAGCACTGTCAACCAGCCGCCCGCCGTGAATTTCTCGACCAGCGTGATAACCAGCACCGTGCTGGTGACCGACAGGCCCAGGGCGGACAGTGCGAAGTGCTTGAGCCAGTTGCCACTGTCCTTGCGGCGGCGCCACCAGTACGTACACAGGCCCAGCAGTGACAGGCTGAACGTCAGAAACACGTTGATGCTGTACAGCACCACCAGCACCGCCACCTCGCCGTGCGTCCACAGCAAGATGATGACGCTGGCCACGCCCATCACGATGATGCCGTTCTGCCGCACCAGCCGCGTCGACAGATCGCGGAAATGCCGCGGCACCCAGGAGTCTTGCGCCATGTTCGACAGCACCGCAGGGCCATCCAGAAAACCCGTCTGCGCGCCCACCAGCAACAGGCCCGCCTCGAACGCCAGCACGGCTGCCAGCAGCACACTGCGCGCAAGCGCTGAGTCGAGCCCCATGTGGTCGATCACGCTGCCGAACACCACCGCGTTAAGCGTCTGGCCTTCCACTGGCTTGGCCTGCCACAGCATGTACAGCAGGATGATGCCGCCCGCCGTAAAGGCCAGCGACGTCGCCATGTACAACATGGTGCGCTTGCCGGCAGGCACGCGCGGCTCGGCCAGCATGTTGACGTTGTTCGAGACGGCTTCCAGGCCGGTATAGGTACCGCCGCCCATCGAGAACGCGCGCATCAGCAAGCCGAGCATCACCAGCGGCCCAAGCGCCTGTGACATGCCATGCGCCTCGCTGACTGCGTCCGGCACTACCGTCACCAAGTGGTCGCCGTGCACGGCCACGCCATAGACGATCAACCCGAGATGCAGCACCACAAAGCCGATGAAGATCGGCAGCAACACCAGGATGGATTCCCGCATGCCCCGGAAGTTGAGCCCGGTCATCAACACGACCAACACGATTTCGGTGCCCAGCTTGAACGCTTGCGCGCTCACGGGCAGCAGGCTGAAGAACGCGTCCACGCCGCTTGCCAACGAGGTGGCGACGGTCAACACGTAGTCCACCAGCAGCGCCGCCCCCGACACCAACCCGGGGCGCGGCCCGAGTAGTGCCGTGGCCACCCGGTAGCCACCCCCGCCGGTCGGGAACAGCTCGATCACCTGGTTGTAGCCCAGCGCGATGATGAACACCGTGGCAGCCGTGGCCAGCGCGAGAAACAGCGCGAGCGGCGTGTGCTGGCCCAGCGCCAGAAAGGCTTCTTCCGGGCCGTAGCAGGAGGAAGACAACCCATCCGCCCCCAGCCCGACCCACGCCAGCAACGGCGTCACCGCAATGGCATGGCGTGTGCGCGGGTCCAGCGGGTCCAGGGGCTTACCCACCAGCAGTTGCCACATCTTGGTCATGCTTGCCATGGCGTCTCCGTGCAGCGAGTGGTCTTATGGGGGCCAAGTTGGCTGTACTGCTCAATCTAGAGCAGCGTCCGCACAAATGCCACCGATGCCTGCCAAGGCGGCCTTTGCCCGTGAACTGGCTTAAACAGGGCATCCAGGGTGGTTTGTTTACGCGATTTTTTCACGCGCGGGTGATCTCTCTACACGTTTTTGACGGTCGGCTGGCTACGCTTCAGCTATCACCACTACGCGGGCGCCATGCGCCATCATCGAGATGGACATCCTAGCCAGATGGTTGCTCGGCATCGGCGCCATGGTCGCCGTTATCGCATTGTTCATCGCTGTCTACCTCACGGATCGGCGCGCGGAGGAACGCTATGGTCGCGCCATCGAGCAGCACGGCGCTTCGGACTCGAACACGGCGGACCTGTCTTAACGAAGCGCTCAGAGCCCAACGTATCCCGGTACCCGCAGGCAACCACCCGACTCACCCTGCCGCCGGCCGATCAACGTGATCAAACCTTGCCATGCTGAAACTTCTCGTACCGGTTAACGGCTCCCGCCACGCACTGGATGCCGTGCGCCACGCCGCCTTCCTCTGCCAAGATCGCTGCGCGTCGGACATCGTGCTGCTGAACGTGCAGGCGCCACTCGAAGGCGGTCGCGCCAGCGCTTACCACTCACTGGAGGCGCTGCGCCAGCTCGAAGAACAGGACGGAGAAGCCGCGCTTCGACAAGCGCGCGCCATCCTGGACGATGCCGGGGGCGCGTTACGTGGCGCAGATCCGAGTCGGCCGCGTGGCCGAAACGATCGCCCAGAGCGCTGCGGCCAATCAATGCGACATGATCGTGATGGGTTCAGCAGCGCGTACCCCCCTGGGCTCTTTGATCAGAGCCAGGCTGTCAAATCGGCTGATGCGCTTATCGCGCATCCCGGTGATGTTGGTGCGCTGAATGCAGATATCTAGCCCTATGGCCGTTGTATGCGCGATACGCGAAGAAATTTCTTGTCCAATTTGGTCGGAGTTGCTAACCTGCGCGCCGTCACAACTACGGATTAATTTCCATGGACAGTTGTTCTAGTCGATCTTCGATCGCACATTGAACGGCTAGACAGTCTCGGCGTGCCGCGTGCGCACCTCACCACTGCCTAGCCGCATTGCACGGCGGGCAGTGGCACTTGTGTGGGTTCTCTACGCAAGTCTCTTCCCCAATTCGATTGTTTTACCGACACGGCCATGTGGCTGCGTGCGCGCTTGCGTGCGTGGTTTCCTGGGAGGGCCGTGGTCGGCTCGTGCCTACGTTCGTCATAGAAGCGAACGGGGGAGGTCTCATGTTGTTTCTTTCGATGCTGCAATACGCTTGGGTCGCAGTACGTCCGCTGGTTCTGGCACGCGCCGCAGCGCTTGGCCGTCCAGCGTTGTTGGCTGTGATCACGCTGCTGTCGGTTTGTGCGCAGGCTGCCCGCGCGGAAGAGGCCCCGGTTGCCGATGCACCGCTGATCGCCAGTGGTGAATTGGGCGATCGCTTTGGATTCCATGGCCAATCGACGTGGGTCTGGCAAGCCAAGCCGGCATTCAACGCGCCGTACAGCGGCGACAACAGCCTGACACCGGGCCGCGCCACCAGCTATTCCTTCAGCACCACGCTGGATTTGGGCATGCGGCTGTGGAAGGGCGGGGAGTTCCACTTCAACCCGGAAGTGGTGATGGGCAAGGCTTTCTCCGATCTGCATGGTTTGGGCGGCCCAACCAACGGGGAGTTGGCCAAGGTCACTGGCACCGACCCGACGCTGTATCGCGCCCGTGTTTTCATGCGTCAGACCTGGGGACTGGGCGGCGATACGGAAAAGGTCGACGCCGACTTCAACCAGTTCGCCGATGTGGTCGACAAGCGCCGCGTGGTACTGACCGTGGGCAACCTGCCAGTGCTCGATGTGTTCGATGCCGTGGAACATGCGCATGACCCGCGCACACAGTTTCTGAACTGGTCATTCATGACGCATCCATCTTTCGACTATCCCGCCGATGCGCGCGGCTACAGCTGGGGCGTGGCGCTGGAATATATCGACAGCGAACTCGGCTGGGCTGTCCGCGCAGGCCGTTTCCTGCAACCGGTGGAGTCCAATGGTTTGCCGCTCGACACGCGCTTTCTCAAGCACTATGGCGACATGCTCGAGCTGGAAAAGAGCTACACGCTGTTCGGCCAGGAGGGCAAGGTGCGCCTGCTGGGTTGGCGCAACTTAGCGCGCATGGGCCGCTTTGATGATGCGATTGCGCTCGGGCAGGCCACCGGTGCCGCGCCAGACCTGAGCCAGGTGCGGCGCGAGCACGCCAAGGTGGGCGTGGGCCTGTCGTTCGAGCAGAAAGTGGGCGAAAACCTGGGCCTGTTCACCCGCCTGAACTGGTCGGATGACAAGACTGAGACCTATGCTTTTACCGAGGCGGGCCGCAACGTGTCGTTCGGCGGTCTGCTCAAGGGCACGTCCTGGCGGCGGCCGAATGATGTGCTGGGAGCGGCCTTTTCGCTCAACATGCTGGGCCCGGATCATCGTGCCTATCTGGCGGCGGGCGGCAGCGGCGCCTTCCTGGGTGACGGCGCGCTGAACTATGGCCACGAGCGCATACTCGAAGTGTTCTACAGCTTTCAACCGGTCAAGGGCATCACGCTCAGCCCCGATTTTCAGTTGATCCAGAACCCCGGTTACAACCGGGACCGCGGGCCTGCCAAGTTCTTTGGCATTCGTGCCCACGCGGAGTTCTAACGCCTACGGAGGACCCATATGGACAGTCCGAGTCGACCTTATCCGACATCCACATCTGTTTCCCACTAGGCGAGTCTGCCGCACGGTTTTCCCTGCTGTTGACTTGCCGCCTAGGCAAGGCAGCGGTGTCTGCATCGCTCCTTGATTGTTTGAATCTGCCGCTAGGGTAAGACGACCCCTGTGCGGCGATTGCCGCATGCCGCGCATCTGTTGCACCCATGTGGCGAGGAGTTGCCATGCGCAAATTCAACATTCCCGCCCGCCGTTTCTCGGCCATCGCGCTGCCGTTCAGCTCGCCGTTCGTGCAGGCCCGCGCCGGTGCGCCCGAGCGTGCCAACGCCGTGCCCGCCACCGCCAATCGGCGTGCGGATGACGGCGGTCAACCGCTCTCCGGCCACGGCTACGCCGCTGCCGCTATCCGACTGTCGCGCACCTACTGGTAACCGGCGGGTAGCCCCACCACCCAATAACAAATCGGAGGTCGCTATGACCCAACTGACTCCGGGCATTGACACACCAATCCGTCATGCCGCTCTTGATAGCGCCCATGTGGGCGACATCCGCGGTGCGCTGGGCACCATCGCCCACCACGATACCGGCGCACGCGATAGCTGGCGCGCGCGCCTGCGCACGTTGCTCGCCATTCTCGGGCCCGGCCTGATCGTCATGGTCGGCGACAACGATGCTGGCGCGTTCGGTACGTACACGCAGGCCGGGCAGAACTACGGCACCACGCTGCTGTGGACGCTATTGCTGCTCATTCCCGTGCTCTACGTGAACCAGGAGATGGTGCTGCGCCTGGGCGCCGTCACGCGCGTCGGCCATGCGCGGCTGATCTTTGCGCGCTTCGGCAAGTTCTGGGGCACCTTCTCCGTCATCGATCTGTTCCTGGTGAACGCGCTGACACTGGTGACGGAGTTCATCGGCATCAGCCTCGCGCTGGAATATCTCGGCATCCCGCGCCACTGGGGCGTGTGTGCGGCGGCCGCGCTGGTGATGCTGGCGGCGTCCACCGGCGACTTCCGCCGCTTCGAGCGCTTCGCGCTGATATTGGTGGCGGGCAGCCTCACGCTCATACCCATCTTTGTGATGGTGCATCCGCCGATGGGGCAGGTGGCGCGCGATTTCTTCGTGCCTGCGCTTCCGGCCGGTGTACCGCTGGCCGAGGTGATGCTGCTGATCATCGCCATCGTAGGGACGACGGTGGCGCCGTGGCAATTGTTCTTCCAGCAGAGCTACGTGATCGACAAGCGCATCACGGCGCGCTTCATCCGCTATGAGCGTGCGGACCTCTGGCTTGGCATCGTGCTGGTGATTGCCGGTGCCGTGGCGATGATCGCCTTCAGCGCGCAGGCCTTCCACGGTACGCCAGAGGTTGGCAACTACACCGATGCACTGGGCACGGCGAAAGGGTTGGAAGCGCACTCGGGCCGCTGGGCCGGTGTGCTGTTTGCGATCGCGCTGTTGGACGCCAGCATTATCGGCGCATGCGCGGTGTCGCTGTCCACGGCCTATGCGATCGGCGATGTGTTCGCTGTACGGCATTCGCTGCATCGCAAGCCGACGGAGGCCAAGGGTTTCTATGCGATCTACTTCGGGCTGACGCTGCTGGCCGCAGGGTTGGTGCTGACGCCGGGTGTGCCGCTCGGGCTGCTGACCAACGCGGTGCAATCACTGGCCGGCGTGCTGCTGCCGAGCGCCACGGTGTTTCTGCTGCTGTTGTGCAATGACAAGGCCGTGCTGGGCCCATGGACGAACGGACGCGCCATGAACATCTTCACCGGCGGGGTGGTGGCGGTGCTGGTGATGCTCTCCGTCATCCTGACGGCGGCGGTGCTGTTTCCAGGCATCGGCGAGTTCGAAATCGGCGCGATCCTGATCGGCGGTTCGCTCATCGCCATCGTCATGTCGCTGGTGCTGTGGCACATCGAGCGGCGCAGTCATCGACCCCAGCATCCACTGCGCGTGAGCGTGCTGGATCGCGACCACTGGACCATGCCGCCGCTGGAACAGCTCACGCCAGCACGTTGGACACCGCTCAAGCGCACGTGGATGTTTGTGCTACGTGGCTATCTTGTGGTGGCGGCTGGATTGGTTTTGGTGCGGATTGCCGGGTTGTTGACCGGTTAATGCTAGGCCAGCAGCCATTAGTTGCTTTTGCTCGCTTCTGACGTGCGCGCGGCCGTCGTGAGCTAGCCTGCACAGGGTGGAAGCCTGTCTACGGGATCGACGTGGGTCATGACATTGAGTACGTCACGTCGTTCCAAGACGCGTCGCCTGGCTTCGAGCGCGATGTCGTGACCGACTTTCACGGTTGCGGTGCTTTCGATCTCCAAGTGCGCGTCCACCAGGATCATGTCGCCCATCTTGCGTGTCCGAACGTCGTGAACGCCAAGCACGCCTGGCGTGCCGAGCATTACTTGCTGAATTTCGGTCGCTGTCTGTTCATCGACGGCTCTGTCCATGAGATCGTGCAGAGCATTCGAGCCAAACTGCCACCCCATTCTGGATACCATCAGCCCCACAATGAGTGCGGCCACCGGGTCGAGCAGGTGGAATCCAAGCAAATTGCCAATGATGCCGAGTGCGACCACCAACGAGGAGGCTGCGTCGGAGCGAGCATGCCAGGCGTTCGCTATCAGCATGCTGGAGCGCACGCGCTCGGCGATAGCCAGCATGTACCGGAACAACAGCTCTTTGCTTACCAGTGCGCCAAGTGCAACCCACAAACCAATCAACTTCACATGTGAAATTGATTCCGGATGCTCCAGCTTGGTGACCGAGCTCCAAAGCATTCCGATGCCTACGGCAAGTAGCAGCAAGCCCAAAACCAGGGATGCCGCTGTCTCGAACCGAAGGTGACCATAGTGATGTTCTGCGTCCGGTTCCTTCTGGCTATGGTGTCCGGCAAAGAGAACGACGAAATCCGAAACCAGGTCGGAAAGCGAGTGAATCGCGTCGGCTATCAACGCTTGTGAATGGGCAAGAACGCCAGCAACCAGTTGCGCGGCTGTTAGGGCCAAATTTACACCCACGCTCACGAGAGTGCTGCGTTTCGCCGCGCGCTTCATGGCGGGCGTCTCGCTGTCGACATCGATCTCGGTCGGCTGTTGCATGGTCTTGTTCGTCTGATGGTCGAGGACAGATCACCTTGCGGGCGAGTGCCTGAATTTGTCCAAGATCATAGGGGGAGAGCTAGCCGTTTGGGAAATAACCGGGAGCCGCAGAAAAGAATCCGCATGAGAGGCGTTCGCATTCGCTGTTGCATTGGTTAGCACAATTGCAATACCGGGATCCGTGATCCAGCAAAGAGGCGCTTTCAGCCTTAAGCCGCATCAGATTGCCTCGAGACCAGAAAGCGTTTTCGTCCCCCACAAGTACTTCATGCCAGATGCCATTGGCGCGGGGCGAATCTAAGTCCCTACCCCCATCGTGAACATGCGCATCAAGACTATCCACTAGTGAGCCAGGATCGGCTTGCCGAACAGCGACGGCAGGAAATCATCAAGGAAGAACAACACCTGAATATTTGCGCCGACACCTCGCGTCGATCCGTGCGTTGCAGGAAGCACCATTTCCGCGGCAACCTGCCACGTATCCTTGACATAGGCGACCCCTGGGTTGACGGTGCCGCGCGTGCGTTGCCCCCGTGGCGAGTCGAAAGCGAACTCAATCAAGGGAATCCATTGGTGCAGGGGTTCGTCCTTGGGCAGCACGCCTGGTACAAATCGATCCGTCAAATAGAGCGTGCTGTACTCCAGCGCGAATCCCCAGTGCACCGTGGTGACATTGGCTGTCCTTACAGTGTTGAACTGCCGCGTCGTCGGGTCATAGCTCAAGTTGTCCGACGTCTTGCTGGTCGGCACGGCCACGCTGACGCCCGCTGTGATGCCGAATGGCCGCAGCCAAGACCATGCGTCAGGCAAGGCGCCGAACCCCTGGCCTATATAAAGGCTGGGGGCGATGGTCGCTGAAGTGTTGGCGCCGAGCCGTTTGGCCCCGGTATGGGGCAGTCCATAGATTAGCGAACCGGCAACAAGCGTTTCGTTCAGGTCATCTTCGTAGAGCCTGGACTTGAGTACCACGTCGGAACCGGTTGCGCCGGGCTGTCGCGTGTTGCCCCAGTCGCGCCGGATGACGCCCGTGTCAAAACCGATCGAGACCTCGGGTGTCAGCAGCCTCGCGAACGAGATCGTTGCACCGCGATCCGTGACGTTTCCGCTGTCATCAGGGTGTTTTACAGCGCCCGCGGTGATCGAGAGTTCGTCAGCAACGGCTGGGTCATCGAAATTGAGTGTGCCCGGAAAGAAGCGGTTGCCCGCGATCCCGTGCGCATGCGATGGGCCGGAGACGCCGCACGCAGCAAGGGCGAGCGCTGCTGCGCAAATGCGAACAAATGCGGATGGGCGGTACATGGTCGAGAGAATCTGCGGTCAGCCCGCGAATGTTTTTGTTGTGGTCGGGCAGATGCGGCACACCTGGCAGGGTGCCGCGCCCCATGTTTGGGGATGCGGAGGAAATGTCCGAGTCGGCCGTTAGGCTAGTTGCCTGGCAACGCGTGAACCTCCACCGTGATATGCGAGAGTGCCTGAAGTCGCCGCAACCGTTGGTGATAAAACTGCGGCCCGCGATGCGCTTGGCCTGTGCTCACCGAGACCACCGCGCCCAGGTGGCCAGGGCCGATGCGCCACACGTGCAGGTCGAGCAGCGTGTCGCCATCGGACTCCAGCGCCGTCTTGATGCGCCTGCCGATATGTTTGTCTGGGGTCATGTCGACCAGGATGCCGCCCGTGTCGCGCATCAATCCGTACGCCCAGTTGGCGATGACCAACGCACCGACGACGCCTGCAAGGGGGTCCATCCACAGCCAGCCGAAAGCTCTTGCTAACAACAGCCCAACAATGGCTAGCACAGAGACGGCGGCGTCGGCCAGAACGTGCACATAAGCTGCGCGCATGTTGTGGTCGCGATGGTGTGCCCCGTGTCCGTCGGCGTGGTCGTGGTCATGCTCTTCGAAATCCACGCTGTATTCCTGACCACCGATGCCGAGCACCGCAGTGAAGGCATGTGGCTCCGGAATCTCTGTGGTGGATTCCAGATAGTTTGCCTTGCGGACCAGCAGGAATTCCTGGCGGCTTCCGTCCGGCCGGAACGTGGTCACCGTCGCCACATCGCCGGGCAGCGGAGCAGTTTCTCCAGCCAGGCGGAACACTGGCGGTACGCCTTCTTCAAAGATCGACAGTGCGAACACGCCCGCGGGCGCGTCGATGTGCTGCACTTCCTTGCCATGCGGATGCGTGTCGCCAAGTCCGGCTGCGTCGTGATCGTGTCCGTGGGCGTGACCATGGTGATGACTGTGGCCATGGCTGTGACCACCGTGGTCGCCACCGCTCAGCAGCCAGGCGCTGGCGATATTCACCAGCAAACCGACGATCGCAATCGGGATCGCCTCACTAAAGTGGATGGGCACCGGCGAGAGGAACCGCACCACCGCTTCGTAGCCGATCAACAGCGCGATCATCGCCAGGATGATGGCGCTGGTGAAGCCGGCCAGATCACCAAGCTTGCCCGTCCCGAACACGAAGCGCGGGTCGTTCGCATGACGTCGCGCATAGGTGTAGGCCAGTGCCGCGATCAGCATGGCGCCTGCGTGCGTCGACATATGCAACCCATCGGCCACCAGTGCCAGCGAGCCAAACATGCTTCCGCCGATGATCTCGGCGGCCATCATGAGCGTGCAGAGCACGATCACGGCCCAGGTTTTGCGCTCGTTCTTTTCGTGTCCCTCGCCCAGGAACACGTGGTCATGGCTCGCGCCGAACGGCGTGTCGTAGAAATTGCTCATAGCCGACTCACTTGAAATAGCTATGCACGACCTCGATCAGCTGCTCCTTGGCGCTGCCGTCGGCGTGCTCATGTTCGTCATCCACCTCGGTCAGGTGGGTGCGGATGTGGTCTTCCAGCACGACGGCGAGCAGGCCATTCATGGCGCCGCGGCAGCTCGTGATCTGCTGCAGTACGGGGGCGCACCCTTGCTCCTCCTCCAGTGCGCGCTCGATGGCATCGAGCTGGCCCCGAATCCGGCGAACGCGGTTGAGTAGCTTCTGCTTCTCACGGATGGTGTGGCTCATCCCATTGCCTCATCAAAATATACTGTAGGGGAGTATACTACATAAGATTCAAGTCGCCGTGATGGCCAAGCGATTCGTATTCATTGCCGGCGAGGACAACAGTCGCTTGCTCGTCCTGAATATGAAGACCAAGCAGCTCCCTGCATGCCTCGATCTCGGAAGGGCGCCTGATGTGTGGACTACGACCTTGATTTCGGGCAGCTCTATGTGGCCGGTGAATCCGGTGTGCTGTCGATCTTCCATGCCGCCGCGACGGGTGTGACCAAAATCGGCGAAGGCTTGGTGGGGCCGAACGCGCACAGCTTGGCGATCAACCCAGCCACACGTGAAATTTGCTTTCGCTTGAAGGACATCGACCGCCACACCATGATGCGTGTCATGCGACTTGGCGCCTAACACCTATGAACGCACGACAGCAGGGCCGTCTGCTCAACCAACTATCGTTATGTCCATTCGCACCGCTAGCCCTGCTTTGGCCGCCGCGCTGTTATTTGGCGCGAGCACGCCCCTGGCCAAAACTCTGACTGGCGGAATTTCGCCAATCCTGCTGGCAGGGCTGCTCTACCTGGGAAGTGGCCTTGGCCTGGCAGGCGTGTTGTTGGCTCGGTGGCTGACGCGGAAGCCCGCTGAGACGCCGCAGCCGGGACCGACCATCCCCCGCCGCGAGATTCCTTGGCTGCTCGGCGCCATCCTGGCTGGCGGAGTAGCGGGACCGGCGCTATTGATGACGGGGTTGACGCAAACGGGGGCCGCCCCCGCATCGCTGCTACTCAACGTCGAAGGCGTCTTCACCGCGTTGATCGCGTGGCTCGTGTTCAAGGAAAACGCTGACCGGCAGATCGTGCTCGGGATGATTGCCATTGTTGCGGGCGGTGTGCTGCTGTCATGGCAACCGGATGCGGCCAGCTTGTCGCCAAGCGCCTTGCTGATTGTGGCGGCCTGCGCCTGCTGGGCGGTCGACAACAACCTGACGCGCAACGTCTCCTCCAACGATGCGGTACTGATCGCGTGCCTCAAAGGCCTGGTGGCCGGCACCTGCAATACCGGCTTCGCGCTGGCCGCCGGCAATGCATTGCCTTCTGCGCTACCGCTTGCGTCGGCGATGGCGGTTGGGTTCGCTGGGTATGGCGTGAGCCTGGCGTTGTTCGTGGTGGCCTTGCGGCATCTGGGGACTGCCCGGACGGGGGCATATTTCTCCGTTGCGCCGTTATTCGGCGTGGTGATTTCCTTCCTGATCTGGCCGGAAATTCCTGGGGTGTTGTTCTGGCTGGCGGCCGTGTTGATGGCGCTTGGCGTGTGGCTGCACCTGCGCGAGCGGCATGAACATGAGCACGTGCACGAGCCGATGGAGCATACGCACGCGCACCGACATGACGAGCACCACCAGCACGAGCACGATTTCCCGTGGGACGGCAAGGAGCCGCACGTGCATGTGCATCAGCACGAGCCTTTAGTCCACAAACATCCGCATTACCCGGATATTCACCATCGCCATACACACTAGGCGCAGGCAGCAACCAGTGTTGCGAACGCAGCGGTCTCGAGCCCACGTTTCGCCAAAAGTACGTGAATCGACCAAGTACGAAGCGCCGATGCCGTGCCGGGGTGGTTTCGGCCGAACGACCATTTTCCGATTTGGTTCGCTGCCCCAATGGTCGGATTGCTCAGTTTATGTGGCATTCGGCGCAGGTTTGCACTGTTTATGAGTCATTCTCCGTGATCGGAGCCATATGTACATCCGAAAGGGAACTAAGGTCCTGTGTGCACTATGTAAGTTGCGTTCAGCGACCTAGACTGATATTCGCCTGGACCAGGAACCCTCGCGATGGAGGGTCGACAGGTCAGGGTGGGGAACGCAAGAATCCACGTATGTATGGTTTGTGGAGCGCCTTATGCCGGCCCGCCGGATCCCCAAAAATTACCTCTTTGTCACCGGCCGTCACGCATCTCCTCAGGCGGACGAAGTCATCGAGTTCGAGTCAATTCTGGAGAAGGAGTACATGCTCCTGCTCGACTCCGATCCCCGCGTCGACTCATACGAAGCACAGCCTGTCGAAATCCCGCTGTCTCGCGGGCGAGTCTATGTCCCAGATCTGCTGGTGAAATATCGTGACTCCTCCTCGGGCGACCAGCGGCCACCTGAGTTGGTGGAAATCAAAATACAAGAGCACCTTGACCAGCATGCCGAGACGTATCGGGAGAAGTTCGCTGCAGCAGCTGTATTTGCAGAAGAGCGAGGCTGGATCTTCGTCACTCGAACAGAGGATGACATCAGGACGCCGCGCATTCAAAACTTGAAGTACCTGCACAGGTATCGCCATACGCCCGCAGATCCCATTGAGGTGGAACGGGTGCTTGACGCGATGCGCCGGTTGGGTAGCCCAACGACTCCGGAGACGCTACTGGGCAGTTTGACGGACAGTTTAGAGACGCGCGCAGAGTTGATTCCGGTGCTTTGGCATCTTGTTGCCCATGGCGAAATTCACGTGGATTTGCAGATCCCGCTGGAAAGCACGCAACTGTTTCTACCGAGCTAGGTCATGGCAAGCAAGCCGTTAGCAAAGACGCCGACCCTTCTATCGATTAAGAAGGGGGGCAGCTACAGCCACGATGGGCGTACATACGCGATTCTCCACTACGCTGGCTTGGACAGCGTTATCGCGCGCGAGGATGCATCAGGAGCGATGGTTATCCTCAACGTGGGGTCGCTCAAGGCACCGTTTAAGGGCCTTGAGGGCTTCCCGGAGCCCAGAGAGCATATCGACCTTGAAGACGTATCGGAGGATGACTGGGAAATCGCGCAAAGCCGACTGGACATCATTAGTCCTCTGCTCGCTCTCCGGCGGAACCGGACTAAGGCGGACTATGTCGCTGTGGCAGCCAACGCAGGCGTGAGTGTCCCGACGCTCTATAACTGGCTGCGAACCTACCTTTCGTCCGAGCAGTTGTCCTCGCTGATACCGACGCGCAAGAGCGGTGGTCGCGGGCGCAGCCGGCTAGCGCCTGAAGTGAAACTGATCTTGGACCAGTACGTTCAAGAGCACTATCTAACCAAGCAGAAGCCGTCGGCAGCGAAGGCCGCCAGGGAGGTCCGCCGCTTGTGCCATGTCGCAGCGCTTGAGCCTCTCCCAGCCGTGTCGACCATCTACCGACATCTAAGTTGGTTGGACGAGCAGGAAGCGCTGAAGCGCCGTGAGGGGCGCCGCGCCGCTGAACAACGATTTGGTGTGAACAAGGGATCCATTCCGGACGCCGAATGGCCGCTTGCCCTGGTTCAGGTCGATCACACTTTGTTGCCCGTCATCATCGTGGACGAGAAGCACCGTAAGTCGATCGGCCGGGCCTGGATCACCTTGGCAATCGATGTGTTCAGCCGCGCCTGTTTGGGTATGTATTTGTCTCTGGATCCACCTTCAGCGATGTCTGCGGGTATGTGTATCTCGCACGCCATGTTGGACAAGGGCGAATGGATGGCACGGCTGGGATGTGGCGATATTGAGTGGCCCTTCCGCGGCCCCATAGACGTCCTGCATATGGACAATGCCAAGGAGTTCAGAGGCAAGATGCTGGCCGTTGCTACGCGGGAGTACCACATCGACATTCATCTCCGGCCGGTCAAGCAGCCTCGCTATGGTGCGCATATCGAGCGGCTCATGGGTACCGTATCCGAGGAGTTGAAAGAACTCAAAGGGGCAACCTTCGCAAATCCCCAGCAGAAAGGAGAGTACGACGCCGAGGGCAATGCCTGCATGACCATCGACGAACTGGAGAAATGGCTTGTCCTAATGTTCGCTCGATATCATCGAGACGTTCACGCCGGCATTGGCACGACGCCATTGACCAAATGGACTGAGGGCATTCTCGGCACACGGGGAAAGATGGGGCGTGGAATCCCACCAATAGTCACCGACCCCGAGAAGCTCCGCATCGACTTCATGCCATATGTGGAGCGAACGATCCAAGGCGATGGCGTCGTCAACGAAAGAGTTCACTACTTCCATGACGTGTTGCGGCCATGGATCGGCGAGCGTGATCCTGATAATCCGAGGAAGGGCAAGCAGTTCCGGTTTCGCTATGACCCGCGCGACATGAGCGTGCTGTACTTCTTCGATTCGGATCTCAAACGTTACCAGGCGATTCCCTATCGAGATTCGAGCTTGCCGCCTGCAAGTTTTTGGGAGATTCGCGCGGCCAACAAAGCGGCGAAGGACGCCGGCATGAAGGACTACAGCGAGCGAGATCTTTTTGCGCTGATCACTCGGCAGCGTGAACTCGAAGAGGCTGCCGCTGCACGGAGCAAGGCGGCGCGTCGAGCAGAGCAGCAACGCAAGCAGCAAGAGAAGGCACGCGCGCGGAAGCCTCAAGATTTGCCGCGTGCTTCGAAGGTGGATCCCTCCAGACTAGCGCCAAGCATCCGGGGATACGACCCTGACGATGTCCAACCGCTGAGCGATGATGAATAGCATGATGACTCAGTATGCTCACCTCAGCCCGACAGCACAGACGCACCTGGCGCTGCCGGACAAGGACCGCATTCGAGAGATCCAGACAGGCACGTGGCTGCCCCTCGACCATGCGAAGACGACACTTCAGAAACTAGAGGAGTTGCTCGACTATCCAAAGGTGACGCGGATGCCGAGCTACCTCATCGTGGGCCCCTCATACAGCGGCAAGACGTCTATTCTTGAGCGGTTCCGCGCTGACCACCTTCCTGATATGGATCCCCACAAGGAGGTCACACGATGTCCGGTGGTGATGGTCGATGCGCCACCGAAACCCGACCTGTCCGACTTCTATAGTCGGATCATGGATAGTCTGATGACGCCGTACAAGCCGACGGCTCCGGTCTACGAAAAGTATTCGCAGGTCAAACGTCTTTTCGGCGAGATGGATGTGCGCATCCTGATCATCGACGAGATCCACCATCTGATTGCCGGTGGCCTTACCAAGCAGCGCGAGTTTCGCAATGCCCTCAAGAGCCTGAGCAATGAGGCAAAGATCAGCATCGTCGCTTCAGGGATTGAAGAGGCGTACAACGCGTTTAACTCCGATCCGCAGATGTCGAGTCGGTTCGTCCCGATCGAGATGCCCAGTTGGACGCCTGGCAAGCAGCTAGGGACGTTGCTGATGACTCTGGAGCGGCGGACACCACTGCGCAAGCCGTCAGGCCTGCATTACCCCGAGATGATGCAGGCGATCTATGTAAAGAGCGAATCCACCCTTGGGGACATCTTCGATCTAGTGAAAGCGGCGGCAGTGGAGGCAGTTAGGTCCGGTGAAGAAGCGATTACGGAGAAGTTGCTTGCCGATCTGGATTGGGTTCCGCCCTCCAAGCGTAAGACCTACAGGCGGAGACTATGAAAACGTGGTCATGCGCAAAGACGCAGCTCTGGCCGATACGATACAAGCCCATACCTGGTGAGCTATTATCGAGCTGGATCGTGCGGCTAGCGCATGGCCATGGAATGGGCGTGATGCCGTTCTGCAACGTGGCGCTTGGTCCCATGGCTCTGCAACTGACGATGGATATCGACCGACGCAGTCGAGAGTCCCTTCTGAAGGCGTTGGCGTTGCACACAGGAACGCATCCGGACGCAGTGCATCAAGCCACGCTGCGCGTCTACGAGGGGGTTCTCTATCGACAGTTTCACGTTGGGGGATTCCTCCCTTGGGTGATCGCTATCAATCTGCCGCGGAGCGTCAGGCTTGGCCCAGGTCTCCAGTTTTGCCCGTACTGTCTCAGAAGTGACCCGGTACCGTACTTCCGTCTCTCCTGGAGGGTTGCACTTCAAACCTTCTGTGAGCGGCACCAATGCTTGTTGCTGGATCGGTGCCCAGGCTGTGGCGCTTGCTTGTTTGTTCAGAGGGTCGATTCAAACTGGTGCCACGCGGAAATAGATGGTATTTGCCATTGCCACAACTGCGATTTCGACCTCCGATTGGCGGAGGCACCTGCAGTAGACGATCGAGGGAGCGGGCTTTTAGCTCTGCTGCAGCAACTGACCCGCGAGCTTTCTGTCGTGAACGCGATAGGTCTGCCAGGCCTGTTAGAGCGTCTACACGCTATGGCGGTGACGCTGTTGTCGGGCAAGGCCAAGCCGCGCCTCTGCAATAGCCTTGCGTGTCGCTTCGGCTACGCTGACCTGGAAATTCAACAGGCCAGAATGCCGGCGTTCGAACTGCAATCTGTAGTGACACGGCATGCGGTGCTTCTTTGGTCCCTCTGGCTTCTTCAACGCGACCCCGATGCGTACGAGCGGCCGGTCAAGCCGGTCGCTCCGCTACACCATCGGTTCATCAAAGAGATCCTGACGCAGCCACGAATCGATGCGGGTGGTCAGACGGGCTGCGACTCGTTCGGAGACCTTTCAATCGCAGGGGAGAGTTCAGCGCAGATACGCGATGGCCGCGTGGTACAGCTGCATTGAGATCCAGGAGCGTAACTCGTCAGGGGCACTGACCTGAGTGTGCTCCAAGGCCATCACCTGATAACCAGTTCCATTCTGCACCGAGATAAACGCCCCCGTCGCCGCCTGAATCGCATGTTGAATCGCTTCGTCACTCTTGTTCGCCAGGGGCACCGCGAATGAAACAGGTGGGCTGGCCTCGTGAACCATGAGCAAGGTGGATGCTTCCTTTGATGAAACAGCGAATGCTGCTACGCGCTTCATCCGGTTTTCGTCATCCGGAACCAGCAGATGTTCGTCCAGTACCCCGTCCTCGTCCGCGATTAGTGGCATGGGGACAGACCACCCGTCGTCGCGGCTTGCCGTCAGGACGCGCACGGACGCGTCGTTCAGCCCAGATAGCGCTTTGACTGCGTGCGCCAAGAATGCCGGTGGGTCCGGAACCTCGTTGTCGCCATCGACGATTTGCGCTTCTCGGATGCGCTTCGTGGAGCCCGGCTCGCCAATCGCATGCTCGCTGATGGGTTCGCCGGACGAGGTAGTGGTACGAGGTTTCTGTCCACCAATGGCGCGGTCCGCGAAGACCCACTTGTTCTCTAGGTCGACGAACCGCCGATTGCCGCGCATAGGCATCGTAGCCGGAGCAAGCTGCGATGAAGGGTCATGCTCTTCCAGGCTGACTTTGGAGGGTTCCTTGGGTTTTCGAGCTGATGGGACTGTAGCCTGCGGCGGGGTCTCGGGCGCTACCTTGCTGCCGAGATTCTTCCTTGTGCCGGTCACACGGAATCGCAATGATTTGAAGGGGAAAGGGTGCGAGCAACTCAGCAGCTGATAGACGAGAAACGTTCCTTTCTGATCGTTGCCGCGCGATAGCCACTTCCCGGAGGCTCGCAGCGTTGTCGTTCCTTCGAACGGAAAGAGGGTCTGCGGATAGATCTCCTGCCGCGCTTGTGCAGCTCGAGCACAGGATGCACCGATCATTGCGGCCGCATGCCATGCGAGGCGGCCGCCGGCAATTCGCGCGATGTCTTCGGCGCTCGCACGCGGAATGCGGTCTGCCAGCTGGAGCGTCATCCGGTTGTGCCGATCGATTGTCATCCCCGTGTAGAGATGCTCTTTCCGGAGTTGGGGAGAGAACAGCCTATTCAGCAGTTCGCTGGACGACCCAAAGTAGAAGCGGATCAACTCCATGCAGGGGACGACAAGTAGCTTGCCGTTCGGGAGAGTGACCCGGACGCAATAGGAGTGCGTGTTCTCGCGATGCCCCGCATGCTCGTGAAGTGGCAACATGAAGCCGCCATCCTCGAAGCTCGATCCCGCCTTTACAAGCTCGCAGGTGTCTCGGCTGATCTCCAGATCCTCACAGAGCAACTCTTCGTCTGCCGCACGGGATTCCAGGGCCTGCTCGCGCCACTGGTCGCCGATGCGCAAGAGCATCGCGGTTCCGACTGAAACCCAGCATCGGGTTGACTGTCTTTCCGCGTGACGGAGCGAGGGAAGCGATAGGCGAGCGGAAGTGTCCCGGCCGTTGCCTTTGGACAGCGAGACCAGCACGGACGGATGGCGCCGCCGCACCATGCGATCGGGAAAGGCGATGGGACCGAACCAGTCCACGCGCCAAAGGTCCTCGCTTTTGGGGAACGCGTTTATGCGAAGCATGCACCCTTGATTTCGCTTTCAAATCACGATCATGCGCTTTCGCGAGGGGCTTGAACCATTTAATTGGATTCAATATTAAAGAGCATATCATCTTGTGAAAGTTTTAGGACAATAAAATTGTCGCTGTTGAGCTCGGGCGGCAATTTATCTCTTAGCATCGAGGCCACAAATTGGATATGCGTTTTCTCTCTTTCTACGAGGTTGGCGATTTTTAATAACTGATTGTCATGCATGAGCTCTTTCTTGTCGTTTAGTAAGAAATGCATGCATGGAATATTTTCGTCGTCCGCGAATAGTGTATATGCGATATCAAAGCAAGATATCTCACCTTGCTTCTTTCCGGAACTCATGTTCATGTTGAACGTTTTGAACTTGTAAACCTGTCTTCCTGACCTTGTTTTTACAATTTCAAAAGTGAGTGCGTATTGCTCATCGTAAAGTTCTTCGGATATTTTCGAGAAAAATTCATTGAATCTATGTACCTGAGATTGAATGACGGATTGTGTTTCGCCTGAAAACAAATCGCCGTCAATCTCCGATAGTTGTCCCTCAATTTTTCCTATTCTTTCGCTCGTTGCGTCGATCTGTCTGATAACAGTTTGATACTCTCCAAGCAGCCGATGTTTCTCGTTCAGTTCCGATATTACAAGTTCAAGCTCATTGAGCGAACCACTTTTGGCCAGCTTGGCGGCAAGATTTCTTTCCAAGTCGAGTAGACGACTCAGTTCAGCCTCTCGGTTCGCTATCTCCTCTTCCAACAAAGGTATGTCCCGAGAAATGTATCTAGATTTCTCGTCGACCATTTTGTTGTGAAATTCAACCAATTCATCAAATGTCTTTTGCACCCCAGATAGCCGAGAGGATACTTCCGCGTAAAGTGCTTTTAACTGAACTGTGTCTACTTGAAATCGACGTGCTTGCGTATCGGCGACTGCTTCGGTCAGCAAATTGCGCCGCAGCTTTATTGCTCCAATTATGGACGACTCGGTGTTGATTCCGTACTTGATTTCATCGAGACGCTGCAAATCTCTTTCAAAATCTGGATTGATGTTAAAGGAGGCTCTTCGGTGATTGAGTTTTTCGATTTCGCGTTGGATTCGCGAAAGAAGCGTCTCATATACGAACTTTGATCCAGCGGCCTCCAATCTTGCCTTAAAAGCATTCTCAACACGCAAATCGCCGATGAGCTTTTGTCTCTCATCCCCACGTGAGAAATCACACCCCAGCATGTAGAGGTGAAGTGCTTCGTATTCCTCATCCTTTGTCATGGGATGAACATGACGAAGGGTGTTTGTAAGCGAGAAATCCTTGTAACGGATATTGTGTGAAATTAGCTGACCCAACGAGGGCTTTTTGCCGGATTGGCCAGGAAAAAGTTTCTCTGTGAGGGTGTGCGTGAATTCTTCTTCTGTTAATTGATTGCCGTTGATTCGACGGATCATTCCCTTTCTAGGGAGAAAATTTCTTTCGATGACAATCTCCTCCGAGCGAGGATTCGAAAGATCCGACGTGAGTGTCAATGTAATCAAAACATACGTTTTTTGCAGGAAATTTTTGACGATCTGATGCTCGCTCTTCCTGTCTTCCGGGTCCGTGTAAATCTCTTTCGGACTGCCACCAAAGCAGAAATCTATCAAGCGTAGTACTGTCGTTTTGCCAACATTGTTTCCTGTCGCCTCGTTATTGCTGTCCGGCGTTTCATCAACAATGAGATTGAGACCTGCATGAAAAGGTATATGTCGAATGACACCGTTTTCATTCTCAATTCGAAGCGACTTTAGAAACATGGCTCGATATTTCCACGATCATTGAAGTTAACCAGCTCTGCAAGGAAAAGCCAATCCAGAGAGAGCGTGAAAATTGGCATCTGAATTTCTCGGAGCTTTCGGGTCTCTGCGAACAAGTCCAGCATGCTCGTCTCGCCAGTTCCCTTGAGAGCCTTAAGAATAATTGAGCCGTTAAAGAACAGACTGTGATGGGGGTGTATGTTCTCTGGCAGCAGCATATTGATCTTTAGATGGGTTCTTGAAGATCTTGCAGCGAATGAAAGCATCAACGGCGATCAGGCTAACATGCTGCTCGAGTTCATCTAATGGCATTGTAACGCAATTCGAGCTATTTTGCGCGACTGTTACCATTTCTTCCACAATTTTAAAGAAGAGTTCATCTCCAGAGTGCTTTTTGTTGAGTTTTAGATATGCGGTTCTTAGGGATTGGAAGACAAAATTACTCTTGTTCTTGCCGGCGGCATCAAACTCTTCATAGATTCTGGAAATTCTATGATAGTGATCCTTGTAATCGTCGATTAGTACGGCCGCGACATCTAGGCCGTTGAATTCGATCTTGTCGTCGTAACGGAATGGAATTGGTTTGTTGAGGGAAAATCCGTCCGACAAGTCTTCGAGGGAAAGGGAGTTGATTACCTCTGCGAGATTGGTTTCGGTAAAGCGATTTACCGGGATCGCGTCGAGTTCTCGCTTTAGGAATTCGGAAATGGCCCTTTGCTTGATGATATCTAGGCTTTTGATTTTTTTAAGAATTGCTGGTATATCATAAATGTCTGACGCTGGGGAGAATGTCAGTTGATGAGGGTTTTTGTATTTTTTCGTTCGCAAGGAGTCTGCGTCGTCGGAGATGGGGACGAATTTGAAGGAGTATCCGTTGTATGAATTTAGATTCTTGGATAACGCAGATTCAATCTTCTGTTTGGTTGCGGTTGAGGAAACCTGCAGCACTATGAGGTTCTTCTTGTCGCAAAGATCAATCCCTTCAACATTCTGTTGGAATTGATTGATGTTCTCGAGCTCGTAGCCATAGAGCTCGTTAAGAAAATGAAGATAAAAATCTTCTGAGTGGTTGTGATAATCGAGGATGTTGAGTTTTCCGCGATTTTTTATCCTTGTGCACAGTAAGGATAATTTCTCTTCGCAAATGCTAAAATAGACAGGTCTCTGCATGTCCCTACCCCAGTATCATGGTTTTCATTGTTTGAGTGAGCGATTTTACATGGGGGACATGCTGGGGCACTAGATGGCTTTGCCAAATAAATCATTCCGAGAGTTTTGATTTATTTACTTCTCATTTTAGTTATTTGGAATACCCATCCTTTAGTGGGGTTGTGTTTCTCGGACTGGTGGTGAGGATATATGGCTGGTTTCGCTCACGTCTCGCTCTCGCCGTGAGCGCGAACTAGATCCGCCGTAATAGCAAGGTGTCGGGATCAACTCTTTCGATCGACAACTCGTCGCCAACCTTCCACCCCATCTGTTCAAACAGTTCGGAGGCAAGCGGGATGACCGGGTCGCCGATGCCATCGGGTGCGCCGACTACTGTGATGCGCCAAGCAGCCTGTGATCTCGCGCTCGGCAGATGCTTGAGGAGAATCACTCGTAAGGTTGCATCGGACTCGGGAAGCTCCAACCAACCCGCGAATCTGTCATCCGAATACTCCGCCCAAGCTCCAACCGCCTCGTCGTCCGTTGCCGTGAAACCGGCTTCTTTCAGGCATCGCAGCATCCGGTCAACATCATCGGGGAACTGCCTCCTGAGTTCCTGACGTTCTCTATATGTTGGCTTCATAGTGATGCGCTCCGAGTTCTATACCGTGGAACCAGTGCGGCAACGGTGGTTAAGCGTTTATTTGGGGAATAACGCCATCCTGCAATCGCAGCCACCGCCACCAAAATCTATGTGTTGGGTACGAAACCAATCGACATCTGCGTAACATGCCGCGGTACCTTCGGCACGGCGATGTTCTTGCCAGACGCCATCGCGGTCGCGAACGCATCCTGCACTAAGCGATGGGTTGCGCGCAGGTCGATGTCGCTTCGCTCGGACAAGGCGTCTGCCGCATTGGCGTCTAGTTCAATGCATCTGCCGGTGGCCCGCTGCAGCCGACGAACTTCTGCCAAGACGAGCCGCAACCGTTGCTCGGGCTCGGGTGCAGGGATGTCGAATACTTCCACGCGGCTCAATAGCGGCGCAGGCACCGCGGCGAGATCGTTCGCAGTGAGGACATAGATGATCCGACTGGCGTCAAATGCGATACGCAGAAATGTGTCCTCGAACATGCGTGCTGTTCCGGACTCAAGGAGGTCCAGCAGTACTGGAGTTACCGGATAGCGGCCGCCTTCTCCAAGCTTGTCCACCTCATCCAGGACCAACACGGGCGTCGCTGAATCGCCGCGAGCGAGCACCTCAAAGATCATCCCTGGCCGAGCGTCGCGCCATGCGCTATCACCGCCCGTCAGTTGGAAACCTGCTTGTGCGCTTCCCGCAGACCATTTCCGCATCGGCACACCCAAGATTTCGGCCAGCTTCAGCGCGAAGTGCGTTTTTCCGACACCAGGCTGTCCCGTCAACAGGATCGGCCGAACGCGAAAGTCCTTCGTCCGCATCGCACTCATGAGCGTGAGGTCGATCTTCAGCTTCTGAATTGGCTCGCGCAGGTTGTCAAACAAGTCCTGGGTCGTTTCGAGCCTCTTCAGCGTGGAGCGGGTGCGAGGCAGGGCTCTGTAGCCGTCATCAATGCCGGCTTGCGCTAGCAATGGTTGTGCATATCGCTCCTGGTGCCGGTCGGCACCTTGAAGGTTCTCGGCGGCGAGCGCCAGCGTCTCAGGCCGAAAAATTTGAACATGCCCGCGCCGATTTCGACGAGGTGGTGCAGGTACAGCCACCGGCGCGGCCGCGGGGGGCTCCTCAATTGAGAATCCGGGGATTTCCTCCTGGGACTCCTTGCTTTGTCGGGCCGCGGCAAGAGCTGTGCGAGTGTCAGAGGGGATAAGTAACCGCCATGCCGCGGCACTGGGCCACGCTGTGAGATCGCCCAAGGGCAGAAACCCAGGGGGGTGATCCGAGGAGCGCTCGGAAGCAGACATGATCTTTCTCCATACGCGAACTTGCGGCATGCAACCGCAGCTGTCCAATCGGGCAATGCCCGGGACCTATAGGGCTGGGAGTCAGCTGACTATTCGCGTACGAACTCGCTCGGGTGGAGCAAGCATGCGGCTGCCAATACCGACCGCTGGGGTCGATTGGTGACGGCGGATGTCCGTGGCAGCCATGGAGATGGGGGAATATTGGGTTGTGTTGCTACCTCCCTCCACCATAGAACACAGGTGGGGTTGGGGCTATCCGGCGAAGTATCGAGGCGCAGGAAAGCGGCGCTGCCAGAGGGTCATTGCATCCACGTACGTCGCGTAGGGGTTGTGCGACGCGTCATTCTCTACGCTGGCGAAACCGATAGAAATGGCTGTGCCACAAGGCTTTCCTGCCAAAACGTATCCGTTCCCGCTTCGATATTTTCTAGCCTACTTCGCTACTTTCTAATTTTCTTCGCTGAGCCAACAACCGTCATGTCGATGTAGCGAAGGAAACTGCAAAAAACCCCGCCGTTTGCCCAGGAAATAGCGAACTATGCTGCAAAAAATAGCGAAGATGATTGCAACCAAATTTGGCTGAACGAACTGCCCTGATTCCAGCGCAAGCCACTGCGCTAGGCCGGCCGACTCGGCGTATCAGCGTTACCGGAGTGCGCGACAGGCGCATCAGCTGATTCGAGAGCCTAGCTGCCATTAATGAGCCCAGCGGCGTGCGAGCTGCCGAGCCCATCACGATCATGTCGCATTGGTTGGCAGCAGCAGTTTGCACGATGGTTTCGGCCTCGCGGCCGACGCTGATCTGTGCCACGTAGTGGGAGCCAGCGTCGTCCAAGATGGCGCGCGCATGACGCAGTGCCTCTTCGCCGCCCTGTTCTTCAAGCTAGCGTAGCACCTCAAGAGAGTAGTAGGCGCTGGCGCGGCCCCTTTCGAGCGGCGTCTGCACATTCAGCAGCACGATATGCGACGCACAACGGTCCTGGCAGCGGAAGGCCGCATGGCGCACCGCATCCAGTGCGTGGCGGGGCGGGAGCCGTTGAAGGGCATAAGAAGTTTAAGCATTGCAAGGTCTAATCACGTTGATCGGCCGGTGGCAGGGTGAGTCGGGTAATTGCCTGCAAGTGCCGGGATAGGTCGGGCGCCACGCGCGCTTAAGACGGGTCCGCAGTGCTCAAATCCGAGACCTCACGCTGCTCAATTGCTCGCCCATAACGTTGCTCCGCGCGCCTGTCAGTAATGTAGACAGCGACGAACAAGGCGATGATGGTGACCATGGCACCTACACTGAGCAGCCATCGAGCTAGCAGTTCCATTTCAGTTGGTGCGTATTGCGCCCGCGCTGGCCATCCTATTCCTGTGGGCGCTTTTCCGGCGTGGCGTTGTGAATGGGCGGACACTGTTGGCCATGAGTTCTCTATATGCGCTGTTCGCACTGATTGTTATCTTTGGATTCCCTAGTGCGCGCTATTGACCCGCCGACCCTCAGGACTGCCTAATTGTTGTACATGGCATACGCGAAGAAATGCCTTGCTGGCTTGCGTGAGACTTGCTAATCTGCGCGCCGTCACAACTACGGAATAATTTCCATGGACAGTTGTTCTAGTCGATCTTGGATCGCACTCTGAACGGCTAAGCAGTCCAGGCGCGTTGGTTGCCCTTCCCGCCACTGCCTAGCCGCATTGCACGGCAGGTGGTGGTTCTTGCGTAGGTTCTCTGCGCGAGCCTCTTCCTGAATTCGATTGTTGTTCTCCGGTACGGCCATGTGGCCGCGCGTTTTCGTGCGCGTCGCTATTGGGAGGTCCGTGGCCGGTCGTTGCCTACGTTCGTCACAGAAGCGAACGAGGGAGGCCCCATGCTGTTTTTTCCCCTTATTCAACACATTTGGGTGGCAGTGCGTTCGCTTTCTGTAGTGCGAGCCACAGTCCTTAGCCAGGTCGCCCGTCGCCGTTCAGCTCAGCTGTCCATGGCAGTGCTGATGTCTGCCTTGGCTTGCGTTGCCCACGCAGAAAATACCGTCCTGGCCGAAACCCCGCCTACTTCTTCGGCGGAGGATCAGAATGCCGTGGGTTCTAAATCGCCTGCTTCTGCCGAGCAAGCGCCGGCAATGCCGGAGGCACAGTGGTGGAATTTCCACGCGCAGGCCACTCATATCACCCAGTGGCACTCCAAGTTCCGAGCCCCCTACGCTGGCGCGAACTCTTTGGCCTCCGACGGCGAGAGCAGTGAAACCACCGACATGACGCTCTTCGTTGGGCTGCGTCTTTGGCATGGAGCCGAGTTGTATGCGAACCCCGAAATTGATCAGGGCTTTGGCTTGAGCAACACGCTCGGTGTGGCCGGCTTTCCTAGCGGAGGTGCATACAAAGTCGGCAACAACACGCCTTACCATAAGCTGCCGCGGCTTTTCCTGCGACAGACCATCAACCTGGGGGGGGAGTCTGAACCGTTGGAGTCAGCGGCAAATCAACTCGCTGGGTCGAGATCCGCTGACAACATCACCGTCACCGTCGGCAAATTTGCCGTAGTGGACGTCTTTGACACCAACAGCTACGCGCATGATCCACGTGCAGACTTCTTGAACTGGTCTGTTATCGAAGCCGGTGCTTTCGATTATGCGGCGGACGCGTGGGGGTACACGCGCGGTGCTGCGGTGGAGTGGACACAATCTTGGTGGACCGTGCGCGGGGGCTTCTTTGCCCTGTCAACGACACCGAATAGCGAGTCCATCGATGTAGGCTTCAAGCAGCATGAATGGGTCGGCGAAATCGAAGCGCGCCATCAGTTGTTGGGCCGTCCGGGCAAGTTGAAATTCCTGGCCTTCGTGAACCGCGGCTATATGGGCCGCTATGACGATGCGGTGAGTCTGGCGCAGCAGACAGGATCGACGCCAGATACATCCTTGGTCAGGCAGTTCGCCTCCCGACGTGGCGTCGCGCTCAATGTTGAGCAAGAACTGGCAAATGATCTGGGTTTCTTTGCTCGGGCCAGCATGAATGACGGCAACAAAGAGACCTTTGACTTCACCGATATCAATCAGTCAGTTTCTGCGGGCCTTTCCATGTCCGGTAGCTGCTGGGGGCGTTCCAAAGACAGGCTTGGCGTTGCTTTTGCAGTTAACGGTTTGTCCAAGGCGGCGAGGCAGTATTTTGCGGCCGGCGGGTTGGGCGTCCTGATCGGGGACGGCGCACTGAACTACGGTACTGAGCGGATCGCTGAAATTTACTACACTTGGGCAGTCATGCCTCATGTCACTGCTGGGCTCGACTACCAGTACATTGTCCACCCCGCCTATAACCGGGACCGGGGACCTGTTTCAGTCGTAGCCGCACGCCTTCATCTGGATTTTTGATGCAGAATTTCTGTCCAACTAGCGTTTTGAGTAACGGGCACGCGAAGCAGGCGGCATTGCATCCCTGAAGCGTGCTTATTTGCATCGGACCGGCGCGGCAATTGCGCGAGAGCGTCCGTGCTGCGCTCCTGCTGATGCGCATTGATTACTAAGCGGCACTTTTGCAATCGGAGGACCCATATGGACAGTCCGAGTCGACCTTACCCGACATTTTCATCCCACTAGGCGAGTCCGCCGCACGGTTGTTCCCTGCTGCTGACTTGCCGTCCAGGCAAGGCAGCGGTGTCTCTCGTCGCTCCTTGATCGTTTGAATCCGCCGCTCGGGGTCCACGCCCTTGCGCGGCGATTGCCGCATGCCGTGCACGTGAGGTGCCCATGCGGCCAGGAGTGACCCATGCGCAAATTCAACATCCCAGCCCGTCGTTTCTCGGCGATTGCACTGCCGTTCAGCTCGCCGTTCGTGCAAGCGCGGGCCGGTGCGCCCGAGCGTGCCGAAGCGACGTCTGTCGCGGCCAACCAGCGCGCCGGAGATGGCGGCCAATCGCTCTCCAACCACGGCTACGCCGCGGCCGCTATCCGGCTGTCGCGCACCTACTGGTAGGCCCACGCGGGGCATCCAACAACACCAACAAACGGAGGTCGATATGACCCATTTCGCTTCGGGCATCGACGCACCACCGCGTCATGCCGCGCTCGACGACGCCCACGTGGGTGACATCCGCGGTGCACTCGGCACCATCGCCCACCATGACACCGGCGCACGGGATAGCTGGCGTGCGCGTTTGCGGACGCTGCTCGCCATCCTCGGCCCCGGCCTGATCGTCATGGTCGGCGACAACGATGCCGGTGCCTTCGGCACCTACACGCAGGCCGGGCAGAACTACGGCACCACGCTGCTCTGGACGTTGCTGTTGCTCATCCCTGTGCTTTACGTGAACCAGGAGATGGTGCTGCGCCTGGGCGCCGTCACCCGTGTGGGCCATGCGCGGCTCATCTTTGCGCGCTTCGGCAAGTTTTGGGGCAGCTTCTCCGTCATCGATCTGTTTCTCGTGAATGCGCTGACGCTGGTGACGGAGTTCATCGGCATCAGCCTCGCGCTGGAGTACCTCGGCATCCCGCGCCATTGGGGCGTGTGTGCGGCGGCCGCGCTGGTGATGCTGGCCGCGTCCACCGGAGACTTCCGCCGCTTCGAGCGCTTTGCGCTGGCGCTGGTGGCCGGCAGCCTCACGCTCATTCCCGTGTTCGTGATGGTGCATCCGCCGATGGGGCAGGTGGCGCGCGACTTTTTCGTGCCTGCGCTGCCGACCGGCGCACCGCTGGCGGAGGTGATGCTGCTGATCATCGCCATCGTTGGGACGACGGTGGCGCCGTGGCAGTTGTTCTTCCAGCAGAGCTACGTGATCGACAAGCGCATCACCGCGCGCTTCATCCGCTATGAGCGTGCGGACCTGTGGCTGGGCATCGTGCTGGTGATTGCCGGAGCGGTGGCGATGATCGCGTTCAGCGCGCAGGCCTTCCACGGCACGCCCGCGTTCGGCAACTACACCGATGCGCTGGGTACGGCGAAAGGGTTGGAAGCCCATTCAGGCCGCTGGGCCGGGGTGCTGTTTGCGATTGCGCTGCTGGATGCCAGCATCATCGGCGCGTGCGCGGTGTCGTTGTCCACGGCGTATGCGATTGGTGATGTGTTTGCCGTGCGGCACTCGCTGCATCGCAAGCCGACGGAGGCCAAGGGCTTCTACGCGATCTACTTCGGGCTGACCTTGCTGGCTGCCGGCTTGGTGCTGACGCCTGGTGTACCGCTGGGGTTGCTGACCAACGCGGTGCAGTCGCTGGCCGGTGTGCTGCTGCCAAGCGCGACGGTGTTTCTGCTGCTGTTGTGTAACGACAAGGCCGTGCTCGGCCCATGGACGAACGGCCGCGCCATGAACATCTTCACGGGCGGCGTGGTGGCGGTGCTGGTGATGCTGTCCGTCATCCTCACTGCGGCGGTGCTGTTTCCCGGCATTGGCGAGTTCGAGATCGGCGCGATCCTGGTGGGCGGTTCGCTCATCGCCATCGTCATGTCGCTGGTGCTGTGGCGCATCGAACGAAAAACCCGCCGGCCGCAGCACCCGCAGCGCGTGAGCGTGCTGGACCGTGATCGCTGGACGATGCCGCCGCTGGAGCAATTGACGCCGGCCCGCTGGACGCCGCTCAAGCGCACGTGGATGTCTGTGCTGCGCGGCTACCTTGTGGTGGCGGCGGGGCTGGTGCTGGTGCGGATTGCCGGACTGCTGACAGGGTAAGGCCAGGCCAACTGCTATTTACTTGCATTTGCTCAGCTTCGGCGCGTTCCGGCGAGAGCTTCGGCGTACTTCCTGCTTCACGCGCGGGGTAACTGAAGCGGTTGTGAGTCCAGTTGGGCAACGGGGACCAGAGGTTGCTCGCAATCGTGAATGTTCACGTATACGGGAGTGTCCTTCCTCAACGTACTACCCGCGGGTAGCGGTACCACCACGTGGCGCAATTTCCGCCCGCTATGCATGTATTTGCCGGCCATGGTTCCGAAGTCAAACCTCACGACAGCAAACAGTTGCGACGCGCTGGATTGGCCTACCCCTTGCTGACACAGCGCCACGAACCTCCCCAGATCGGCAGGCGCTCCAACCTTTTCGATTTCTCCGACTCTCCATCCCTCGTCGTACGCATATTTGCCTTCATAGATGGTCGTGCAACCGGCGAGGGTCATGATCAATAGGGTGCTGAGTGCTGCCACGCGCAGTGTCGAATGAAGAGCAAGCTTCCTCGGAGTTCCTTTCATCATCGGCCCCTTGTTCCTCGATATTGGACCCGCGGCCACGGACCTGTTCGATAGTCGTTGCGCATATGCTGAAAGTCCAAGCCCTATATTCAGTTTAGGGCAGGTCCTTCACACAGTGATACCGTACAAATCACAGTGCCATACGTGTCGGATACCGTACGGAGGTGGACCGGAGTAGTGCAAACGAAAACGCATCTCATGCCGGTTTTTGTTTGCGGCACCGGGTTATTCCGCAAAAGAACTTGCGTCGCGTCTATGCTTGCGCGGCTAGAAATCGGAGCCATCCATGCTGCATGCACGCCTCTCCAGCCTTGTCGGGCTCATCGTTACATTACTGGGTCTATCGGCGCTTCCGGCGCATGCCGTCCTTCCAGATGAGATTCAGGTCTACACCGGTGACATCAACGCACCTGGCGAGTTTGGTCTTGAGCTGCACCTCAACACAACGCCAAGCGGCATTTCGGAACCGTCCTATCCGCGCGAAGTCACAACGCCGCATGGTTGGCGGGCTACGGCCGAGTTTTCTTACGGCCTGACGTCGTCGGTAGAGCTTGGCCTGTACGTCCCGACCGCGCTCACACGCGAGAACACCTACTACGTCACGGGGCCAAAAGTGCGCGTGAAGTGGATGCCCGTTCGACCGGAAGAAGGCGTCGGTTACTTCGCCGGTGTCAACGTCGAGCTCGCTCACGTTGCAAATCGGTTTGATCAATCGCAGCAAGCGGCCGAGTTGCGACCAATCTACGGTTACCAGAATGAACAGTGGCTATGGGCGTTCAACCCAGTGCTCGACTGGAACCTCTCTGGCCCTGACCGCAGCGGGGTGCCCGAAGTCGCACCTGCCTTCAAGGTCGCGCGGACATTGGCAACAGGTGTTCGCGCTGGATTGGAGTACTACGCTGGGCTGGGGCGCGTCGACCATGTTTTGCCATTGCAAGAACAGCAGCACACCGCCTTTCTTGCGTTTGACGTGGATCGCAAGCCGTTCGTTTTCAACTTTGGCGTGGGCCGAGGTTTGACGCGCGCTACCGACCGATGGACGTTTAAGTGGATTTTCGAAATCCCCTTGAGCTGATCATCAGTTGGTGGGCTTCAATTCTCAATTGGAAGGCCCACGCCTCGTCAGCATCAGCGCTGTGCGATGTCACCTCCGCCCCGGTTCCACCACCCGCCCCCTAGCGCTTGAAATAGCGCAGCCGTGTCCGAGAGTCGGTTTGCGCGCGCCGCGATAGTGGCCTGCGTTGCTGTCTGATAGGCCTGCTCGGCGTTCAGCACGGCGAGGAGGTTGACTTGGCCGATTGCCCGCTGCTTGTCTGTGATGTTCAACGTCTTGCGTGCGGCCTGCTCGGATTTGAGCGAGGCTTTCAGCACGTCGGCGTCGGCATCCAGCGCGTGTAGGGTGTCGGCGACGTTCTGGAAAGCGGTGACCACGGTGCCACGGTACTGCGCCTCCGCTTGATCGACGCCCGCATCCGCCGCCCGCTTTTTCGCCAGCAGCGCCCCGCCGTCAAAGAACGTCTGTGCTACGTTGCCGACCAGGCTCCAAAAGACGTTCCCGTCACGGAACATCTGGCTGAAGATTTCGGCGGTGCCGCCTTTGGTCCCGGTAATCGTCAACTGCGGCAGCATATTGGCGATGGCCACACCTACCTGTGCAGTCGCGGCGTGCAGTTGTTCTTCGGCGGCACGCACGTCAGGGCGTTGTCGCACGAGATCCGACGGCAGCGACACCGGCAACTCCTTCGGCAGCGTGAAGTCCGCAAACGTGAAGGTGTCGGGGATGCCTTCGCTGGGTAGTTTGCCGGCCAGAGCGGCCAACAGATCGCGCTGCACCGCCAGTTGCTTTTGCAGATTGGGCAGCGCCTGCTCCGCTTGCGCCAGCGCCGTCTCGGCGGCTGCTACATCCAGCCCCGTCACAGCGCCAAGTTGGAACTGCTTGTGCAGGTTGTCGAGCAACTGCGTATTGATATCGACAATGCGTTGCTGCGCCGCGATCTGTGCGCGCAGCGAGGCTTCCTGCACGGCAGCCACCACGATGTTGGACGCCAGTGTGAGATAAGCCGCCTCCATCTGGAAATACTGCGCATCTTCGGTTGCCTTGAGCGATTCCACCTGGCGGCGATTCAGCCCGAAGACATCCGGTGCATAGCTCACCGTGAGCTGCGCGGTGTGCAGGGTGTAGATCGGCGCACCGGAGGTGAGCGTGGGCGAAATCGTGCCCACGGCATTCTGTTGGCGGCTGGGCTGATAAGAGCCCTGCAGCATCGGGAAGAACGCTCCCTGTTGTGCCCGCGTCTGCTGCTGCGCCACGCGCAGGGCAGCCTGGGCGGCGGCAAGAGTCGGGCTGGCGGCAATTGCATTGGCGATTGTCTTGTTCAGCTTTTCCGACTGAAACGTCTTCCACCATTGGTCGGACACCGGCATCCCCGACACGAAGCGCTGCGCCTCTCCACCCTGCGTGGCGGCGGTCGACGTCTGGTGCGGCAGTGGCTGCGGCGTATAGCCGCTTACCTTGGGGGCTTCGGGTGTTTTGAAATCCGGTCCGACCGCGCAGGCGGTGGTCAACAGGCATGCCGCCGCCATGGTAGTCAGGCGTAGAAGAACGGAGGCGGAAGATGGCGTGCCAAGGGCAGTGTTGGCGGGCATGGAGGCACCCAGTCTGATCGAATGGCGGCGATTCTATGAGAGCGGCGAATCATTGCGAACTGTGATTCATCACAGTAGACCGATCCGTGGGTGAGCAGCATCATGCGGGCAAATTTCTATCGTCTGGGGTATTGCTGTGCAGGTCGATTACAAGTCCGCTGCCATTGGGGGCGCCGTTGCTGCGTTGGTCGTTGGTGGCCTGATGTGGGGAATCGGGAGCCAGAATCGCTCGGAAGCCGCGCTCGCTCCATCGTACACAGGCGCGCCCGTCGCTGTGCCTGCGTCGCCGTCGCGTGATGGCCAAGCCGTCACTTTGAGCCAGGGCCAATTGCAGTACATCAAGGTCGCACCTGTGGAGCTGCGTGCATTCGCCAGCCGGCGTGAAGCCGCGGGCAATGTCGATTTCAACGAGGACCACGCGGTGCAGGTCTTCACGTCATACCAGGGCAAGATCCGCAACACGTATGCCAAGGTGGGCGACACCGTTGCCAAGGGCAAGCCGCTGTTTGATATCGAGAGCCCCGATCTGGTGCAGGCAGAATCCACGCTGATCTCCACTGCTGGCACGCGCAAGCTGACGACCGATGCGCTGGCCCGTGCGCGCCAGTTGTATGAGATTCAGGGCTTGGCACAGAAGGATCTGGACCAGGCTATCTCCGACCAGCAAGCCGCTGAGGCTGCCTACAAGGCCGCGCGTGAAGCCCTGGCGGTATTTGGCAAGACACCCGCGCAGATGGACCAGATCGTCCAGACGCGCAAGACCGATTCGCTGCTGACAGTGGTCAGTCCGATCTCGGGTCAGGTGACTGCGCGCAGCGCCCAGCCGGGCTTGCTCTTGCAACCGGGCAACGGCACGGCGCCATTCACGGTGGCTGACGTGTCAACCATGTGGATGCAGGCCTTTGTGCCGGAAGCCGACGTGCCGCTTCTGCATGTTGGACAGCCTGTCAAGATTCACGTCATGGCATTCCCCGGCCGGGTCTTCAACGGCAAGATCACCACCGTGGGCGCGTCGGTCGACGCCAATACGCACCGTATCCTGGTGCGCTCGGAAATCGACGACCCTAAGCACGAATTGCGCCCCGGCATGTTCACCTCGTTCGACATCACCACCGGCGCGCCCATCCAATCTCCAGCATTGGCGATGGACGGCCTAGTGCGCGAGGGTGACGGCACCATGACCGCCTGGGTCACCACCGACCGCAAGCGCTTTGCGCGGCGCGTGATCAAGCTCGGCCTTGAGCAGGACGGCTTCGTGCAGATCCTTGAGGGTCTGAACGCCGGCGAACTGGTCGCCAATGAGGGTGCGTTGTACCTGAGCACGGCTGCTTCCGGCAGCGTCAATAGCGCTGACTGAAGGGAGTTCACCGTGCTCAAAGCGATTCTCAAGCTGTCGCTGCTGCGACGGCCGCTGATCCTGTTGTTCCTGCTGGCGTTCGTGGCAGCAGGGTTGTTCGCGTACTCCAAGCTGAATATCGAGGCGTACCCCAACCCTGCGCCCGTTATTCTCGAAATTACCGCACAAACGCCGGGCCTATCGGCCGAAGAAATGGAGCGGTACTACACGGTGCCAATGGAAATCGGCTTGGCCGCGACACCCGGTGTGGAGAATATCCGCTCCACGTCGTTCTACGGTCTGTCGTTCGTGCGCGTGACCTTCAAGTACGGGATTGACTACTACTTTGCTTACACGCAGGCGGCACTTGCCCTCCAGCAGAACGTCAGCTTGCCCAATAACGTGCAACCGCAGATTCAGGCGTCCAGCCTGGTCGGCGAGGTGGTGCGCTATCAGTTGAAAGGACCGCCCCACTTTGGGCTGACCAACCTGCGAACCTTGCAGGATTGGGTATTGCAGCGCCGCCTGAAGACCGTACCGGGCGTGGCCCAGGTGGTCAGCTGGGGAGGCACGACCAAGGAGTACGACGTCGAGGTCGACCCAAAGAAGCTGGAAGCCTATGGCGTCACCCTGCCGCAGATGATGACGGCGCTGGGCAATGCCAACATCAACGTCGGCGGGCGCACGATCAATTTTGGGCAGCAGTCCGTCAACATCCGCGGCGTGGGTCTCATCCAAGACGTGAAGGACATCGACAAGATCGTCCTCACGCAGACCAACGGGGTGCCCGTGCAGGTCAAGGATGTTGCGAAGACGAAGATCGGCTTCGCGCCCCGTCTGGGCATTGCCGGCCGTGACAACGAAAGCGACGTCGTCACCGCCATCGTGGTGATGAACCGCACCATGCAGACCAACGACGTGGTGGCGCGCGTCAAGGCAGAGCTGGACAAGATCAATGCCGATGGCACGCTGCCGGCGGGTGTGAAGGTCGAGCGCTACTACGATCGCTCGGAGCTCGTCTCCGTCACCACGCATACGGTCATGCACGCGCTGCTGTTTGGCTGCCTGCTGGTGTTCTTTATTCAATGGATATTTCTGGGCGATCTGCGCAGCGCCATCATTGTCAGCGCGAACATTCCGTTTGCGCTGTTCTTCAGCATACTGATCCTGCTGCTGACGGGGGAGTCCGCCAACCTGCTCTCGGTCGGGGCGGTGGACTTCGGGATCATCGTGGATTCATCCGTCATCCTGGTGGAGAACATCTTTCGCAACTTCCAGATGCCGGCCGCAGAGCAGACGCGCCTGCTGATGAGCCGTGACGCGAAGATGCTTGGATTCCGCGTGCCCGAACGCCTGCGCATGATTTTCGTCAGTGCCTTGCAGGTTGATCGCGCGGTGTTCTTCTCGGCGCTCATAACGGTGGCGGCGTTCGTTCCCCTGTTCACCATGCAGGGGGTGGAAGGTCAGATCTTCGGCCCCATGGCGCGTACCTACGGCTATGCACTGGCCGGCGCACTGATCGCCACGTTCACGGTCACTCCAGCATTGTGCTCGTACCTGCTGCCCAAGAAGATTGAAGAGACGGAAACTTGGCTCGTCCGCATGTTGCATAAGGCTTATCAGCCTGCGCTGACGTGGTCGCTATCCAACCGGCGCATTGCCGTGACGATCGGTGCGGTCGTGCTTGCGGCAACCGCGGCACTTATGCCTCTGCTGGGCACCGAGTTCCTGCCCGCCCTTGAAGAAGGCAACCTGTGGATCCGGCTGACCATGCCGCAAACGGCCTCGCTGGAATCCGGCGTGGTACCGGTCTCGCGCATGCGCCAGATCCTGCTCAAGCACCCCGAGGTGCGCACGGTGGTGTCGGCTCACGGACGCCCTGACGATGGCAGTGATGCCGCTGGCTTCTACAACGCTGAATTCTTCGTACCACTTAAGCCGTTCGATCAATGGTCGGCCGGGATGACCAAGGAGAAGTTGATCGCGCAGATCCAAAAAGAATTCACCAGCGAGTTCACTGGGGTCGGGCTGAATTTCTCGCAGTACATTCAGGACAACGTGGAAGAGGGGTTGTCTGGCGTGAAGGGGGCCAACTCGGTCAAGATCATCGGCCCGGACTTGCAAGTGCTGGAAAGGTTGGCCGACCAGGTGCAAAGCGAAATGAGCAAGGTCAAAGGGATCACAGACCTGGGTATCTTTCGTGTGCTGGGTCAACCGAACCTGAACGTGCGCATTAACCGGGAGGCGGCCGCGCGCTATGGGCTGAACACAGGGGACGTGAACACCGTGGTGCAGGCTGCCTTGTCGGGCTCGCAGGCCACCACCATCCTGGAAGGTGATCGGCAGTTTGCCCTGACGGTGCGGCTGGCCCCGGAGTACCGCGCCACTATCGATGCGGTGCGCAACATCCGCGTCGCCTACACAAACGCTAACGGCGGCAACTCATACATTCCGCTATCGGCCCTGGCTGATATCACGCTGGATACGGGTGCGTCGTACATCTATCACGAGAAGAATGCCCGCTATATTCCGGTCAAGTTCAGCGTGCGTGGGCGCGATCTGGGTGGCACGGTGGAAGAAGCACAGCAACGCATCGCCCAGCATGTCAAGCTGCCGCAGGGTTACCGCATTGAATGGGCGGGTGAATTTGAAGAACTGGAGCAAGCCAAGCAGCGGCTGGCGGTCATGGTGCCGATCAGCATTCTGTTGATCCTGGTGCTGCTCTATGGGCTGTTCAATTCGCTGCGCGATAGTCTGATGGCGCTGGCCGGGATTCCATTTGCGATTACCGGTGGGGTGGCAGCGCTGTTCCTGACGGGGTTGGACTTCAGCGTCTCGGCGGCAATCGGCTTTGTCTCGTTGTTTGGGGTGTCCGTGATGGACGGCATTCTGATGATCACCTACTACAACGACTTGCGCCGAGAGCGCGACCTCCAGCCCACGGAAGCCATGTTCCATGCGGCGCAACAGCGGATGCGGCCCATGCTGATGACCGCGCTGTCAGCGTGTATCGGCCTGTTCCCGGCGGCTATTTCCACGGGCATCGGCAGCCAGGTGCAGCGGCCACTGGCCACCGTGGTCGTGGGCGGCATGCTTGTGGGCCCGTTGATGCTGCTGGTGATCGTGCCTGCGTTGCGGATGGTCTTCCTCGGCAAGGAGCCGCCGTCTGAAGACCCGCCCCTTGAGGAAGCGCCGGTCTGAGCGATGGTCGCCGCTTCGTGCGGCGGCGCTTACGGCTTAATGATCCCTGCACTGGATGCCCTGACCACGGCTTCTATGCGCGTGGCGACGCCCAGCTTTTCGCGCGCATTGTCCATATGGAAATCGACCGTTCGCTTGGAGAGCCCAAGAATCGTGGCGATCTCACCCGATGTCTTGCCGCGCGCAGACCATGCCAGCACCTCGGCCTCGCGCTCGCTCAGTTGTACGGGCGGATGCGCGGCATGCGTGCGCGGCCGTCTGGCGAGCCGGGTCTGCACGATGCTAATCAGGATTTCGAAATCGACCGGCTTGGTCACGTAGTCATCGGCCCCCAGGCGCCGCCCGCGCAGTTCGGAGTCGCGTTGCGCCATCGCCGTCAGAAAGACGAACGGAATCTCGGCATACCGTGGCGCGAGCGTGCGCAACTGCTCCAGCAACTCGAACCCTGTCATGCCCGGCATGCCCACGTCGCATAGCACAAGATCGGGGGCTTCGCGCAGGAGCATCGCCAGACCGGACTCTCCGTCGTGCGCCGTGACGATGGTATAGCCATGTTCAGCCAACTCTTCGGCGATCAGTTCGGCGGTTTCAATATCGTCTTCAATGCAAAGAATCTTGGCGCTGACTGGCTTCATGGATATTCCACGTGATGGTATGGTGACTGATGCTCCGCTCACGACGGGGCCAAGGAACACTGCGCAGGACACTACCTATGCACTCGCCAAAACCGGTCTCCGACGCGCCAGACGGGCGGCGCTTTGGAATCGCTTCACCGTCGATCTTGCGCCCTATCCGGGTGCGGCTGACGCTGGTGTTCGTGGTTTTTTTACTGTTGGTGGTTGGCGTCGGCGCTTTCAGTATCGACCAATTGGCGAGTTTCCACAGCGTATCTGCGCAGATCAGCGGGCGCTGGCTTCAGAACAGCCGAATTCTAGGGGACCTGAACAACTACATCTCGGATTACCGCGCGGCCGAAGGCGATTTTCTCATCGCCTCATCGCGCGCTGATCTGCGAGCCGCCGACGAACAGGTCGCCATGCTCGACAAGTTGATTGCCACGTCCCAGGCCCGCTACGACAAGATCGAGCACGATAGTGCCGAACACGAGCTCTACAGCCAGTTTGTCACCCAATGGAATACGTATCGTGAGCTCGCGAAACGGCTGATGATTACTGCCAAGGCAGGCGACGTAGCGGGCGGTACGCGGCTCTACCACACGGACTCCAAGCATGCATTCGACTTGGCCAACGACACACTGGGCGTGATGACCGAGCGCAGTGTCGCTGGCGCGGCAGCAGAAACCGAGCGTGAGGCACAGGCCTACCACGACGCGCGGCAACTCATCATTGGGGCGATCGTAGTAGCGGCATGGCTGGTCGTGCTGGCTGTGATCTACCTTGTCTACGCTGTGTCGCGGCCTATTGCTGCGTTGGTCGATCGCATGCACCACATTGCCAACAACGACACCCGGATCGACATCCCTGGCTTGGAGCGCCACGACGAGATTGGCGATATTGCGCAGGCCGTGGCGCGCTTTCGAGAAAACACAATCGAATTGGGACGCAGCAAGGATGCACTGATTGCCCAAGCCGCCGTATTGCAGGAGACGCTCGACAAGGAGCGTCGCATGGCCGAGCTGCAGCGCAATTTCGTCTCAATGGCTTCGCATGAATTCCGCACACCACTAGGCGTGATTGATGGTCAGGCCCAGCGGTTGATGCGCATGCGTGACGCTTTGCCGCCTGAGACGCTGGAAGAGCGTTGCGGGAAAATTCGCGCGGCGGTGCAGCGCATGACGCACCTCATGGATCACCTGCTCGACTCTTCGCACTGGTTAGATTCCACGACGCCCGCAGCGATGCGGCGCACCGATTTCCCGCTTGCGGCACTTTTGCACGAGGTTTGTGAGATGCACCGGGAAAGTACGCCAAGCGCACGGATCGACGAGTGCGTAGAGGCTGATGAGCCGAACACATTCTTCGGCGATGCCCGGCTTCTGTTCCAGGCCTTCAGCAATCTTGTCGGCAACGCCGTCAAGTACTCACCGCCAGGCACACCGGTCAGTGTGCGTGTGCGCAGCGATGCCGACGGTGTGTCGGTGACGGTTGAAGACCGGGGCATGGGCATACCCGAACGCGATATCGAGCGTTTGTTCGAGCGCTACGTGCGTGGGGGCAACGTTGCGGGGACGGTCGGGGCAGGTGTAGGGCTTTATTTGGTGAAGCTGGTAGTGGAACTGCACCGAGGGACGATCACCGTGACCAGCGAAGAAGGCAAAGGCTCAACATTCAACGTGTTCTTACCCCGCCTGAAAAGCTAGCTTGTGCCGGGTGGGAGCTCGACTACGGGATCGACGTGGGTCATGACATTGAGTACATCACGTCTTTCCATGACGCGTCGCCTGGCTTCGAGCGCGATGTCGTGACCGACCTTCACGGTTGCGGTGCCTGCGATCTCGAGGTGTGCGTCCACCAGGATCATGTCGCCCATTTTGCGTGTCCGTACGTCATGAACGCCAAGCACGCCCGGCGTGCCGAGTATCACATCCCGAATTTCGGTCGCTGTCTCTTCATCGACAGCTCTGTCCATGAGATCGTGTAGTGCATTCGAGCCAAACTGCCAGCCCGTTCTCGATACCATTAACCCAACAACGAGTGCGGCCACTGGGTCGAGCAGATGGAATCCAAGCAAATTGCCGACGATGCCGAGCGCGACCACCAACGAGGAAGCCGCGTCGGAGCGAGCGTGCCAAGCGTTCGCTATCAGCATGCTGGAGCGCGCGCGCTCCGCGATGGCCAGCATGTACCGGAACAACAGTTCTTTGCTCACCAGGGCGCCAAGTGCGACCCACAAACCGATCAACTTTACATGTGAGATCGACTCCGGATGCTCAAGCTTGGTCACCGAGCTCCAAAGCATCCCGATGCCGACGGCGAGTAGCAGCAAGCCCAATACCAGGGACGCCGCTGTCTCGAATCGAAGGTGACCATAGTGATGTTCCGCGTCCGGTTCCTTCTGGCTATGGTGTCCAGCGAAGAGAACAACGAAATCCGAAACCAGGTCGGAAAGCGAGTGAATCGCGTCGGCTATCAACGCCTGTGAATGGGCAAGAACGCCAGCAATCAGCTGCGCAGCTGTTAGGGTCAAATTGACACCCACGCTCACGAGCGTGCTGCGTTTCGCCGCGCGCCTCATGGCGGGCGTCTCGCTGTCGAGATCGATCTCGGTTGGCTGTTGCATGGTTTTGTTCGTCCGATGTTCGAGGACAGGTCACCTTGAGGGCGCGTGCCCGAATTTGTCCGCGATCATAGGGGCAGAACTGGCCATTTTGGTAATTACCGGGAGCTGCAGAAAAGAATCCGCATGAGAGGCGTTCTCATTCTGCGCATCTCCTCTGAGGGCCCATTCCCTGCCTCATTTATGGGGCATATGAGCCAAGATTGCTCCGTTTTTTAACGCATGTGTCTTTGCAATCGGTCACGGTGTCGACCACCGGACTGTGTTGGCGAGCAGGCAGCTCGCGCCTGCAATGGTCCGATCGCCATGTGTGCACTACATAAGTGTTCCGAGCCGACCTAGACTGGAAGACGCTCACGACGCTGAGCCCCCTCGCGATGGAGGGTCGACAAGTCTTGGTGGGGAAAGCAAGAATCCACGGATGTGTGATTTGTGGAGCGCTTTATGCCGGTGCGCCGGATCCCCAAGAATTTCCTCTTTGTCACGGGACGACACGCCTCTCCGCAGGCGGACGAGGTGGTTGAGTTCGAGTCGATCTTGGAGAAGGAGTACATGCTCCTGCTGGACTCGGATCCTTACCTCGAATCGTACGACGTCCAGCCTGTCGAAATTCCACTGTCCCGTGGCCGAATTTATGTCCCGGACCTGCTGGTGACATATCGTCCCACGCCTTCCGGAAATCTCCGACCACCTGAGCTGGTAGAGATCAAAACGCAAGAGCATCTGGATCGGTACGCTGACAAATACCGAGAGAAGTTCGCCGCGGCAGTGGTGTTTGCTGAAGAGCGAGGCTGGATCTTCGTTACCCGAACAGAGCTGGATGTCAGGACGCCTCTTATCCAGAACCTGAAATATCTGCATCGATATCGCCATACGCCGGCAGATCCGGTGGCAGTTGAACATCTACTTGAGGCGATGCGTCAAGAGGGGAGTCCGATGACGCCGGCAGCATTGCTCGGCTGTCTGACAGACAACTTGGAGACGCGTGCAACGTGGATTCCCGTGCTTTGGCATCTTGTGGCCCATGGCGCAATTCAAGCGGATCTGCAGGTTCCGCTGTCGGAAAGCACGCCACTATCTCTACCGAGCTAGGTCATGACGGGCAATTCACGAGCAAAGATGCCTACTCTTCTACACGTTAGGAAGGGCAGCACCGTCACTCATGACGGGCGCGAATATATAGTTCTCCGCCATGCCGATTTGAACAAGGTTCTCGCGCGTGAGAAGGCGTCGGATGAACTTGTTGTGCTGAAGCTGGGTTCACTTGAGGCCCCGTTCAGGAGCAGTGGCGATCCAGCAGAAGGCAATGATCAAGTTGATCTGGAAGACGTATCCAGCGAAGAATGGGAGGTTGCACAAATGCGTTTGGAAGCGATTGGCCCTCTGCTGGACAATCGGCCAAATCGTGCAAAAGCTGACTACGCTGCTGCAGCCATCAAAGCAGGTGTAGGCGTTCGAACGATCTACAACTGGCTGAGCGCATATTCAGCTTCTGAATTGTTGTCTTCGTTGCTACCGACGCGCAAGAACGGTGGCCGAGGGCGCAGTCGGCTCTCGCCAGAGGTGAAGTTAATCCTGGATAACTATGTTCGGGAGCACCATCTAACCAAGCAAAAGCCATCAGTCGCCAAGGCCGCTCGCGAAATACGCCGCCTTTGCTACGACGCAGGCATCGAGCCTCTTCCTGCAGCGTCGACTGTATATCGGCATCTCAGTTGGTTGAATGAGCAAGAGTCGCTTAAACACCGAGAAGGTAGGCGAGCTGCTGAACAGCGATTCCATGTGAACAAGGGATCCATCCCGGATGCAGGCTGGCCGCTTGCGCTGGTTCAAGTCGATCACACCTTACTGCCCGTCATCATTGTCGATGACAAGCATCGAAAATCCATCGGCCGTGCTTGGATCACCTTGGCGATCGATGTATTCAGTCGCGTTTGCCTCGGCATGTACCTAACTTTTGATGCCCCGTCCGCGATGTCCGCCGGCATGTGCATCTCGCATGCCATTCTGACAAAAGATGCTTGGATGGCTCGGATGGGGTGTGGGGACGTTGAGTGGCCGTTCTATGGGGTCATGGATGTGCTTCATCTGGACAACGCACGCGAATTCAGGGGCAAGATGCTGGCGCTCGCCGCAAGGGAGTACCACATCGATATTCATCTGCGACCGGTCAAGCAGCCGCGCTATGGCGGGCACATCGAACGGCTCATGGGCACGGTGTCGGAAGAGTTGAAGGGGCTGAAAGGCGCAACCTTCGCGAACCCGCGGCAGAAAGGGGAATACGACGCCGAGGGTAACGCTTGCATGACGTTCGATGAGCTGGAAAAGTGGCTTGTCCTCATGTTCGCGCGGTACCACCGCGCCGTGCACTCGGGTATCGGCACAACACCATTGACCAAGTGGCGTGAAGGCATTCTTGGAACACGGGAAAAGATCGGCCGCGGATTGCCACCGATACGCACCGATGCAGAGAAAGTCCGCATCGATTTCATGCCGTACGTGGACCGGACGATCCAAGACTACGGGGTCGCCATTGATGGAATTCACTACTTCCATGACATCTTGCGCCCGTGGGTGAACGCTCGCGACACAAAGAATTCAAGGCAGACCAGACAGTTCCGATTTCGCTACGATCCGAGCGATATGAGCGTCCTGTACTTTTTCGATCCCGACCTCAAACGTTATTTCCCGATTCCCTATCGAGACATGAGTCTCCCAGCGGCGAGTATTTGGGAGATTCGCGCGGCCAAGAAGATGGCACGAGATACGGGCATGGAGAAGTACCGCGAGCGTGACCTTTTCGCGCTGATCGCGCGACAGCGTGAGATTGAAGCGTCTGCTGCTACCAAGACGAAGGCGGCGCGTCGTGCCGAGCAGCAGCGTAAGCAGCAGGCCAAAGCTCGGGCGCAAAAGCCTCAAGACTTGCCGCAAGTTTCGAAGCTTGAGCCGACCAGACTTGCACCGGCGATACGAGGGTATGACCCTGACGAAATCCAACCGCTGAGCGACGATGACTAGCACGACAGCCGAGTACAGTCACCTCAGCCCGAAGGCGCAGGAACAGCTGACCCTACCAGACAAGGATCGGATTCGCCTGATCCAGGCTGGCACGTGGCTCCCACTCGATCATGCAAAGACGACGCTTCAGAAGTTGGAGGACTTGCTCGACTACCCAAAGGTAACGCGGATGCCGAGCTATCTCATCGTAGGTCCTTCATACAGCGGAAAGACTTCCATTCTTGAGCGTTTTCGCGATCAACACCTTCCCGATTTGGATCCTGAGCAGGAGGTTACGCGGTGCCCGGTGGTGATGGTCGATGCGCCGCCCAAGCCTGATCTGTCCGACTTCTACAGCCGGATCATGGATAGTCTGATGGCGCCGTACAAGCCGACGGCTCCGGTCTATGAAAAGTACTCGCAGGTCAAGCGTCTCTTTGGCGAGATGGATGTGCGCATCCTCATCATCGATGAGATCCACCATCTCATCGCCGGTGGCCTTACCAAGCAACGCGAGTTTCGCAATGCCCTCAAAAGCCTGAGCAATGAAGCAAAGATCAGCATCGTCGCCTCGGGGATTGAAGAGGCGTACAACGCGTTCAACGCTGATCCGCAGATGTCGAGTCGATTCGTACCGATTGAGATGCCTAGTTGGATACCAGGCAGGCAGTTGGGAACGTTGCTGAAGACCTTGGAGCACCGGACGCCGTTGCGCCAACCGTCAGGGCTCCATCGTCCGGAGATGATGCAAGCGATCTACATGAAGAGCGAGTCCACCCTTGGTGACATCTTCGACCTCGTGAAGACTGCTGCAGTGGACGCCATTCGGTCCGGGAAGGAGGCGATCACCGAACTGCAGCTCACCGAGTTGGACTGGGTCCCACCCTCCAAGCGCAGGACGTACACACGACGGCTATGAAAACGTGGGCATGTGCAAAGACGCCGCTTTGGCCAGTTCGGTACAAGCCCATACCAGGTGAGCTTCTGTCGAGCTGGATCGTGCGATTGGCCCATGGCCATGGAATGAGTGTGATGCCGTTCTGCAATCTGGCACTCCGCCCTGCGGCTCGGGTGCTAACGGTGGATATCGACCGACACGGCCCCGAGTCGCTATTGACATCACTGGCATTCCACACAGGAACCCATCTGGAGGTAGTTCGTCAGGCCACGCTGCGGGCCTACGAGCGGATCCTGTACCCACAGTTTCACATGGGAGGATCCCTCCGGTGGGTGATCTCTATCAATCTGCCGCGAAACTCCCGGTTCGGTCCGGGCCTTCAGTTCTGCCCTTACTGTCTGAAGAGCGACCCGATACCGTACTTCCGCCTCTGCTGGCGAGTTGCACTTCAAACCTTCTGCGAGCGACACCAATGTCTACTGCTTGATCGATGCCCAAGCTGCGGCGCTTGCTTGTTCATCCAGCGGGTAGACGCGAACTGGTGTCATGCGGAAATCGATGGCATTTGCCATTGCCACAACTGCGACTACGACCTCCGATTGGCGGAGGCGCCCGTCATAGACGATCGAGGGAGTGGTCTATTTCCTGAGTTGCAGCAGTTGACGCGCGAGCTTTCTGTTTTGAACACAGTGCGTCAGCGTGACCTGTTGGAGCGTCTGCACGCTATCGCAGTGACTGTGTTGTCATGCAAGGTCAAGCCTCGGCTCTGCAATTGCCTAGCCTGCAGCTTCGGCTACTCCGACTTGGAGATTGAACAGCCAAGAAAGCCGGCACTGGAGCTGCAACCTGTACTAACTCGCCACGCGGTGCTGTTGTGGTCGCTTTGGCTCCTTCAGCACGACACCGAGGCGCAGGGCGTACCGGTCAAGCCGATTGCTCCACTACATCACCAATTCGTCAAGGACATCCTGAACCAGTACCGGCGCGACGCGGGTTCGCCCGCGCGTCTTGATTCGCCAGTCGGGGCACCAGCAGACGGGCGCGCCTCATCATCGAAGGTACGCGATGGCCGCGTGGTTGAGTTGCATTGAGATCCAGGAGCGCAGCTCGTCGGGAGCGTTTGCCAGTGTGTGCTCCAAAGCCACTACGTGATAGTCGGTGCCGTTTTGGACGGCGATGAATGCTCCCGTCGCTGCCTGAATTGCGCGCTGTATTGCCTCGTCACTCTTGTCTTCCAGCGGGACAGCAAACGATATGGCTGGACTCGCTTCGTGAACCATGAACAACGTGGAAGCTTCCTTTGAGGAAACTGCGAAGGCGGCCACGCGCTTCAGGCGGCGCATGTCCTGCGGAACCAGGAGATGCTCGTCAAGTACTCCGTCCTCATCCGCGATCAGCGGCACGGGAACGGACCACCCGTCGTCGCGGCTCGCTGTCAGGACTCTTACGGAAGCGTTGTCCAGTGTGGATAGCGCTTTGACAGCATGCTCCAGGAATGCGGGTGGGTCTGGGACTTCGTTGTCGCCCTCGACGATCTGCGCTTCTCGGATGCGCTTCGTGGAGCCCGGTTCGCCGATCGCATGCTCGCTGATCGGTTCACCAGACGAGGCGCTGGCACGAGGTGTTTTCCCGGCAATGGTTTTGTCTGCGAAGACCCACTTGTTCTCCAGGTCGACAAATCGTCGATTGCCGCGCATGGGCATCGTAGCTGGAGCAAGCTGCGATGAAGGGTCGTGTTCCTCCAGGCTGATCTTGGAAGGTTCCTGGGCTTTCCGGGCCGTTGACGCGGCTTCCGGTGGTGGGGTCTCGGGCGCCATGCCGCTGCTGCGAGCTTTCTTTGCGCCCGTCACGCGGAATTGCAATGACTTGAAAGGAAACGGGTGCGAGCAACTCAGGAGTTGGTAGACGAGGAACGTCCCTTTTGGATCGTCGCCTCGCGACAGCCACTTCCCAGCGGCCCGAAGTGTTGTCGTTCCTTCGAACGGGAACAGGGTCTGCGGGTAGATATCCTGGCGCGCCTGCGCGGCACTGACACAGGAGGTACCGATCATCGCGGCCGCACGCCAGGCGAGTCGGCTTCCGGCGATTCGGGCGATGTCCTCGGCGCTTGCACGCGGAATGCGGTCGGCAAGCTGCAGCGTCATCCGGTTGCGCCGATCGATTGTTATGCCTGTGTAGAGATTCTCCCTCTGGAGTGGGGGCACAAACAGTCGGTTGAGGAGTTCACTGGACGAGCCAAAGTAGAAGCGGATTAACTCCATGCACGGTACGACGAGGAGCTTTCCATTTGGTAGCGCGACCCGGACGCAATAGGAGTGAGTGTTTTCGCGATGTCCCGCATGCTCGTGGAGCGGCAGCATGAAACAGCCTTCGTCGAAGCTCGATCCGGCTTTTACGAGATCGCAGGTGTCTCGGCTGATCGCCAGGTCTTCGCAGAGCAACTCTTCGTCAGCCGCACGGGATTCCAAGCCTTGCTCGCGCCACAGGTCACCGATGCGCAAGAGCATTGTGGTTCCGACTGAGACCCAGCATCGGGTTGTTTGCCTTTCCGCTTTGTGAAGCGATAGGGGCGATAAGCGACCGGCACCATCAGGGGCGTTGGCCTTGGAAAGCGAGACCAGCACGGATGGATGGCGCCGCCGCAACATGCGATCGGGAAAGGCGATGGGGCCGAACCAGTCCACGCGCCAAAGGTCCCCGCTTTTAGGAAACGCGTTTATGCGAACCATGTGGCTCTGATTGTGTCGTCAAACCGACGCCATGTACTGCGGAACCGCCTGGCCGCAGCGGTTGTGCCGCTCACTAAGACTTCCGCTATTGCTATGCCCTGCTATGACGGAAGTACAGGTAAACCAGTCCAATCGGTGCAATGAAGATTGCGAAAGCCCAGCAAATCAGCATCGTGGTGAACTTGGCAAACAGCATCACGATCGCGTTCACGAAGAAGATGTTGCTACCGAGGATGAAACCCATCACGCCTTCGTACACGAACCGGGCGTATGGATAGAGGAACGTGTTGACAATAAAGAATAGAACGACTGGGAAGGGAGCCGGTTTTCCAGCGTGGCTTACAAAGAAAAAGAAGAACGCGGGAAAGATCAACCCGAACAGGAAGTGGCGGAAGTAGTAAGGACGAGATAGCCCACCGAAAGTCTTGGCGAAGATAGATTGCATTTTCTGTGTGGTTGGTCGGGTACAAATGCGGATTCAAGTTGGTCGCAGGGGCATGGCTCAGATCGCGGTCAAACGCAATCGCGAGCGTGCCTGGATGTCAATGAAACGACATTAATCGACCGTGCTGCACCCTTCTCTAGTTGGGGGCGCCACTTACGCGAAATCAGGCCACTGCAATAGCGCGTGCAAGCTGCACGCTGGGCAGCAGTTGCAGTAGACGGTCTCAGGCGCTGAGGGGGGGCATCACCTTTGCACAGTACCGAAATTTCGTGCCTCTAATATCAGATATAAAAGCCATGATGGCTGGGTCTTCCTCTCTTTGTTATCGCGTCGGTAATCGCTGCCTTTGCCAAGGTTTCCATACTAAGGTGGGGTGCACATTGGCATTTTTCGGCTTACATTTTTGAGCGTGACACTGACCGCGTGGTCACTTCCAGTCCCATCATGCCTCTGAGAAATCAATTGAACGCAGATAAGCTAGTTGATGAGTACCCAGATCCCTATCCTGAGCTGCCAGTCGAGCGTGGCCCGCATGGGCGTGGGGTTGGTAGGTGGGTTCCGGATGAGAAGCACCTCTACCTCAAACAGTATCTTCATGCCACGCGTAAGGCCCAGGCGAAGTTCAAGCAGCGGGTACTGATTGATCCATTCTGCGGTCCTGGTCGCATTCAAGTTGTTGGCGAATCCTTTACCCGTAGTGGCGGCTCGGTAGTGGCGTACCGTCAATCCGCCGCCTCTGGCGCGCCCTTCACACGTGTCCTGATCGGCGACATCGAAGCGGAGCGAGTGCGAGCAAATCAGTTGCGCCTTGGTGCCGCCGGCGCCGCTGTACAGGGCTTCGTTGGGGCTGCGACTGACACAGTCGATGCCATGATCAAGGCAGTTCCGTTCGGAGCGCTTGCTTTGGCCTACATCGACCCTTACAACCTGGAGCACTTGTCGTTCTCAATCATCGAGCGCCTATCCAAACTGCAGCACGTGGATTTCGCCATCCACTTCAGTCTGATGGATCTAACGCGCAATATTGATATGGAGCTGGATCCCCAGCGGGATCGGTTCGACCATGCTCTGCCTGGCTGGAGGTCCAGGGTGCCTACCGATGGGTTGTCCAAGGCCAGCTTGCCGGGGTGGTTCTTTAACGCATGGTGTGACGCGGTGCGGGGCCTGGGTTTCAAGGTCAGTGTTCAGATGCCGAAGATTACCGATGGTAACGGGCGGATCATCTATCGAATGGTGTTCCTGTCCCGGCACGAGTTGCCAGACCGCATTTGGGATGACATTGTTCGCAGTCCTAACCTGAACCTGTTCGATTCCTGATCGGGTGTCTATATCTGCTTCGTTGATCTGACGGGCGCGGCTACCGCCGCGTCCGATTATTTTTCTTGATTAGTGGACGATTGTCCACCAAAATAACGAAATGGCTCGAACCAACAATGACCAGGCGCATTTGCGCCGACTTCGCGACACCTATGCGCAGATGGGGTGCGTGCCCTCGTACAGCCAGATCGCCAAAGCGCTTGGTTTCAAGGCGAAGAATGCAGCTTTCAAACTGACGCAGCGGCTGATTGCCTCCGGCCATCTGACGAAGTCTGTGGGCGGGCGCTTGGCACCAGGTCCCGCCTTTTTCACGCTGGAGTTGAGCGACGATGAAGTGCGAGCAGGCTTTGGCGCGGATGGCGACGCTACGGGCCTTGTGCAAGCGCAGGCTCTCGATCAACTGTTGATGGCGAAACCTTCGAAGACGGTGCTGGTGAAGGTGCGCGGCGATTCAATGCTGAACGTAGGGATCCTGAGTGGCGACGTGGCCGTGGTTGAGACGAGTTCGCAGGCTTTGACTGGCGACATCGTGGTGGCCGAAATCGACGGTAGCCAGACCATCAAGGAATTCAGGAATGATCGGGGCCAGCCGCGCCTTGTGTCGCACGGGATGGACGGCAAGACGGTGACTCCCGAGAAGACCCTGAACATCATCGGTGTCGTCAGGGGGATTGTCCGAAGTTATAGGCCGCAGTTGGCCGGTGGGGCTAAGATAAAAAAACAGGGAATATCTCGATGACAACCATCAGCAAGATTGAGTGGACTGAGCAAACCTGGAACCCGACAGTCGGGTGCACCAAGATCTCGCCCGGGTGCAAGCATTGCTATGCGGAGGCCATGGCCAAGCGTCTGAAAGCAATGGGGACGCCTGGCTATGAGAACGGCTTTGCGCTCACTCTTTTGCCTGAGCGCTTCAACGACCCGATCAAACGCAAGAAGCCGACAGTTTATTTTGTAAACTCCATGTCGGATCTGTTCCACGAGCGGGTGCCGGACGCGTATATCGACAAAGTATTCGAAGTTATTGCACAAACACCGCACCATACATATCAAATACTTACCAAACGAGCCGCTCGGATGGCGCGCTATTTCCGGAAGCGTTCAGTGCCGACGAATGCGTGGCTTGGAGTCTCTGTCGAGGACCGGAAGTACGGCGTTCCCCGTATCGACTACCTACGCCAAGTGCCCGCGACCATCCGGTTCCTATCAGTTGAACCGCTACTGGCCGATGTTGGTGAGCTCAACTTGACGGACATTCATTGGGTGATTGTGGGTGGTGAGTCTGGCCCGAAGGCGCGCCCAATGAAGATGGAATGGGCAGAGGCCGTTCGGGCACAATGCCAGGAGCAGGGAGTCGCCTTTTTCTTCAAGCAGTGGGGCGGATGGGGCGCAGACGGAAAAAAACGGGCGAAGGCGGCCAACGGCCGCGAATTAAATGGCCGGACCTGGGACGAAATGCCCGTCACCGTCATCGAGCGCATGGCATCTTCCTGAGAGGCATTGATGCGCACTTGATTTTGCGAGGTCGCGGGCGCACATTGATAGGCAGGGGTCACAAGAGCGCTGCCACTCAATGCCACACTACACATGGGTCTGGGGAAGTCCGCCGCCGCTGCTTAAGCGACACAGCGAGGTCAAGCATGCGCTCCTGCGCAACTACTTGATCGACTATTTCCTTACGCTGGTGCCGCTGCCGCACCAGGACAAGATCCAACTGACCATCGTTGATGGCTTCTGTGGTGGTGGGCTCTATCTCAACGAGGATGGCCAGGAAGTTCCGGGTTCACCTCTTGTCATTCTTGAGGCCATACGCGAGGCCGAAACGCTCCTGAATGTTCGGCAGGAGCGTCGCAAGCCGATCCTGATCGACGTCGAACTCATCTGCGTTGACGCCAAGATGCGGTCGTTGGACTATCTTAGGCGTTTGCTGGAAGAGCGCGGGTACGGAGCCGCACTCGCCAACGGTAAGGTGCGCTTGGTCAAAGGCGAATTTGTCGATCATTGCGGCGCGGCCATTCAACGGTGCCATGATCGAAGCCGCCGTTCAGGGCGAGCGTTGTTTGTTCTTGATCAGTACGGCTATTCCGACGTGCCGATGCACTGTTTGCGCGATATTTTTGCCAAGCTCAAGCACGCCGAGGTGATCCTCACCTTTTATGTTGATGCGCTGATCAAGTACTTGAATGAGCGCAACCTAGCGGCCTTCCAAAAGGCCACAGGCGTCAGTACATCGGTGCGGGCGTCCGAGCTCGATGAGATCAAGCAGTCGCCACGCTGGCGCGTACATCTCCAGTCCTCGCTCTACCAGAATCTCACCGATCAATGCTCGGCCCAGTTTTACACGCCGTTCTTTATTCGCCCTGAGCGCGGGCACGGAGATTTCTGGTTGCTGCATCTCTCGCAGCATTGGAAAGCTCGGGATGTGATGGCCTCCACGCACTGGCAGCACAACAACCATTTCTCTCACTATGGGGACGCCGGCTTCCACATGTTCAGCACGGGCTACATCAGCAAGATCGACGATGAGCACAAGCTGCAGGCAGGATTTGATTTCAGCGAAGTGGCGGCAGCAGTGAGCAAAGAAACCATGCTCGAACAGATCCCCGAGATGTTGTTCGATGGCGCTGAGGGGATGACCTTCGAGCAGTTCTTCCTGAAGCTGATCAACACAACGCCTGCTACTCGCGAAATGGTGGAGGCCAGTCTGCTAGAGCTTCACCAAGGCGGTGAGATCGTCGTGGTCGATGAATCCGGCGCCCCCTCCAGGGCGCGCGTCAGCCTGAAGAGCGATCATGTTCTGCGCTTGCCGTCGCAGCGCTCCTTCTTGTTTTCTTGAGGGCGTCAAGGCTTGCTGGACGACACAGAAATGCTTTAGACCTGCAAGATCAGCCTCAGATCGAATGCGCCGTTTTCTGTGCTCCGCCCCTTGGGCGCATAGCCTCGCGGATTGCAGATGACCCGACATGCTCCGGCGCTGTAGTCAGAGCTCCCGTGCATATGGCCATGAATCCACAGATCGGCGAGTTTGATTACATCATCCATGTGGCTCGCATACGCCGGCGTGAGCGGGTCATCTTGAAATCTCGGGGACACACTGCGCGCAGATGGAGCATGATGAGTGACGACTACTCGTCTGCATTGTGACGGGGTCATCAACTCTGTGGTCAGCCACTCGCGTGCGGCGTGGTGCATTTGAGCTGTGTCCTGTGGCTGCAGCTTTCTGAACACTCCGCGCGATTCGAAGCGAATGGCTCCGGTGAAGTCGGTCATGCCCCGAGCAGCGTAGCTCTCGGCAGCACGCACTTTTTCTTCTGCACCACCGTACAGCGCGAAGTCTGTCCAGAGTGTGGCGCCCAAGAATTCCACGTCCCCGATCGTGATCTTGTCCGTGTCGAGAAGGTGGACGTTCGGCGTCGCGGCGCACGCCGCACGCAGATCTCGAAGCACTCGACTGTGCTCACCTTTGTAGAATTCGTGGTTGCCGGGTACGTAGATAACCGGTAGGCCGCGGCTCTGGGTTTCAATCCAAGGCATTCCGCGCTTGCCCAGATGAATGTCGCCGGCAAGCACGACCACATCTACGTCGGTCGTGTCGATGTCGAGGGTGGAGAATTCGAGATGAAGGTCACTTAGAACGAGGAGATTCATGCTGTCCAGCAACGTCTGGGCTTCCTTCTTGGGCGCTGTCGCCTGGGCCAGCGTCAATTTTCGATTGCTGGCTTGGTTGGCGCTGGATGTAAGCCGGTGCGATGCCTCGCTTTTCGAGGCGACGCACTGCCTTGGCAACTGCTGCGTTCGCGCGTTCCAGGAATGTGCCGCTGGTCATGAATCGGCCGAGTTTGTCTGCCGGCATGGCTTGCTCCATTTGTCGTGCCCCAAGAGTACTCCCTCCACGCTTTCGCGGCCGAGCGTGCCGTTCAACGAGGTGACCCTGCTCGGGCTGCCTTCCAGCAGCGCAAGTCGTTGGACATCAGCGGATTCAATGCCGCCACGCCCTAGGCTCGCTCGCCCGTTTGGCCGTACGCTGCGAAGCCGATCGCCAGCCGCGCAGCGCGCCGCGGCACCTTGAGCACGGCGACGGCCTTTCCGGAGGCCATTGCTGTCGCAAACGCGTCCTGCACCAGGCGATGCGTTGCGCGCAGATCGACATCACTTCTCTCTGACAAGGCTTCTGCCGCACTGGCGTCCAGTTCAATGCGTTTGCCGGTAGCCCGCTGCAGCCGACGAACTTCCGCCAAGATGAGCTGCAGCCGTTGCTCGGGCTCGGGTGCCGGGATGTCGAATACCTCTACGCGACTCAGTAGAGGCGCAGGCACAGCGTCGGGATCGTTCGCTGTCAGGACATAGATGATTCGGCTGGCGTCAAATGTCATGCGGAAAAACGCGTCTTGGAACGCGCTCGCTGTTCCCGACTCAAGTAGATCCAGCAGTACTGGCGTAACCGGGTAGCGGCCATCGCTGCCAATTTTGTCCACTTCGTCCAGCATAAGGACAGGTGTCGCCGACTTACCGCCGGCAAGCATCTCAACAATCATCCCTGGCCGAGCATGGTGCCAGGCGCTATCGCTGCCCGTCAGTTGGAAGCTTGCTTGGGCACTTCCAGCAGACCACTTTCGCATCGGCACATTCAAAATCTCCGCCAACTTCAGCGCGAAGTGTGTTTTGCCGACGCCAGGTTGCCCTGTCAGCAGGATCGGCCGAACGCGAAAGTCCTTCGCCCGCATAGCGCTCATAAGCGTGAGGTCAATTCTCAACTTTTGAATTGGCTCGCGCAGGTTGCCAAACAACGTCAGCGCTGTTTCGAGCTTCTTCAATGCCGAGCGGGCACGCGGTAACGCTCTATAGCCGTCATTGGTCCGGGCTTGCTCCAATAACAACTGTGCGTACCGCTGTTGGTTGCGGTCGACACCTTGCAAGTTCTCGCTGGCCAGCGCTAGCGCTGCGGGCCCAAACACTTGAATATGCTTGAGCCTTGCTCGACGAGTCGCCGGTGCTTGCGCTGCCGACGCAACTGAGGATGGTTCCTCAACAGTGAATCCGGGGATCTCCTCTTTGGGTTCCTTGTCTTGCCGGGCGGCGGCTAGAGCTGAACGCATGTCCGAGGGGATGAGCAACCGCCATGTTGCGGCGCTGCGTAGTGCTGCGAGATCGCCTAAGGGCAAAAACCCGGGCGGATGCTCTGAGGGGTGCTCGGGAGCGGACATGATGTTTCTCCATACGCGAACTGGCTGCGTGAAGCCGCAGTTGTCGAACCGGGTAGTGCCGGGACCGAAAAGGGCTGGGGATCAGCCGACTATTCGCGTACGGGTTCGTTCGAGAGGAACGAACGCGAGGCTGCCCGAACCGACCGCATGGGTCGATTGGTGACGCTGAATGTCTGCGGCAGCCATGGAGATTTGGGAGGTGTGATGGGTTCGTATTGCTACGTTGTTCGACCATACAACACCGGCTCGGTTAGGGCTATCCGGTGAAGTAACGAGGCGTGGCGAAAGTGATGGCTAAGCGGCTTCGGCGTGCACGTGTGCCGTATGGAGAATTGTGCGACGCATTATTTGTGGGTCTGGAATGAACGCGAGGAATGGCCTTACTAAGGGGATTTCATGGGAAACACGCAATCTCCAGCTTCGATATTTTGCAGGCTACTTCGCTATTTTGAAATTTCCTTCGCTACGTCGACACGTCACCTCATGACGGCTATAGCGCACGCCTAATTGATAGATAAAAACAATCAAATATACGTTTCGATAGTATTTGAATAGACTGTCTTCCATGTTGAGCGCATCGCTCATTCCCTAAATCACCGTGGAGCCCGACATGTCCCTGCCGCTTGCCTCGAACACCGTTACGACCGTGCTGGCATGGCTCGCTAGCTATGGTGAATCGCACTGACCTGACGGATGCATGAAGTTGCCTGCGCGTGTGGTGTAGGCGCCAGGAACGCGCAGGGTCGCAAGGAGAAAAGGCATGGCAATGGTGCGGATGTTTGTTTCGGAATGGCAGGGGTTTGCGGGCACAGTGCGCGCCTCGCAGGTCGAGGTGCTGACGCTGTCGGGCATGCCGGGCAGTGCGGCCGGCGGCCACGGCACGCGCGCCACAGAATCCGCCCGCCTGCAACGCAAGTGGGTGCGCAAGCAGGTCGGTCTAACCATCGTGGCTGCCGGCGCTATGATCGTGTTCCTGCACGGTATGGTGCAGCTCATGGTCTGATGACCGGCCTGATGCTCGGTTGCCATCCGCTTTGCGTTTCGTCACAGGACGATGCGACGATCGGAACTTGCTGCGCGAGGGGCAACCGAAAGAAGGCTGGAAGCACGCGCGGCCCGACGCTGAATCCAGCGGACGGCATCGCGTTTTTGCACACCACTTCATAGGGGAATCCAGATGGCAAAGAAGAACAGCGGCGCGACTGCCGCAGCCCAGATCAACATCGGCATTGCTGACAAGGATCGCAAGAAGATCGCCGACGGCCTGTCGCGCCTGCTGGCCGATACCTACTCGCTCTACCTGAAGACGCATTACTTCCACTGGAACGTCACCGGCCCGATGTTCAACACGCTGCACCTGATGTTCGAGACGCAGTACAACGAACTGTGGAATGCCGTCGACCCGGTGGCCGAGCGCATCCGCGCGCTGGGTTATCCCGCGCCGGGCTCGTATTCGGAGTTCGCCAAGCTGTCGTCGATTCCGGAATCGAAGGGCATTCCCGAGGCGATGGACATGGTGCGCGAGCTGGTGGCGGGCCACGAAGCCGTGACGCGTACCGCGCGCAGCCTGTTCCCCGACGTCGACAAGGCCGCCGACGAACCGACCGCCGATCTGCTGACGCAACGCATGGACATTCACGAAAAGACCGCGTGGATGCTGCGCTCGCTCCTGGCTTAAGGCTGGCCTGAAGGCCGTTCGCCACGTTTGCGACAGGCGTTTCGGCAGCAGCGAATTGCGCCCCTCCCGCGAGCCCGTTGCGTTGCGGTTGGGGCGGCATCACCCCCCATGACCTAACCGAGAGAATCATGACGACTGAAGCCAAATGCCCGTTTTCCGGCCATTCTCCCGCTGCTTCCCACGCCTTCGGTGGCGGTACGGCCAACAAGGACTGGTGGCCCAATCAGCTGCGCGTCGATCTGCTGAACCAGCATTCCGAGAAGTCTGATCCGCTCGGGTCGAACTTCAACTACCGCAAGTCGTTCAATGCGATCGACTACGACGCGCTCAAGGCCGATCTGCGCCGCCTCATGACCGATTCGCAAGACTGGTGGCCGGCAGACTTTGGCCACTATGGCCCGCAGTTCATCCGCATGGCCTGGCATGCCGCCGGCACGTACCGCACGGGCGATGGCCGTGGCGGCGCAGGGCGCGGCCAGCAACGTTTTGCACCCCTCAACTCCTGGCCCGACAACGTCAACATCGACAAGTCGCGCCGCCTGCTGTGGCCGATCAAGCAGAAGTACGGCCAGGCCATCTCGTGGGCCGACCTGCTGATCCTGACCGGCAACGTTGCGCTTGAAACCATGGGCTTCCGCACGTTCGGCTTTGCCGCCGGCCGTGAAGACACGTGGGAACCGGACAACGATGTGTATTGGGGCAACGAGACCAAGTGGTTGGAAGCCACGCGCTATTCGGGCGAGCGCAACCTCGCGAACCCGCTCGCCGCCGTGCAGATGGGCTTGATCTACGTGAACCCGGAAGGCCCGGAGCACGCCCATGGTGATCCGCTCGCGGCCGCCAAGGACATCCGCGAGACCTTCGCCCGCATGGCGATGGACGACGAAGAAACCGTTGCGCTGATCGCCGGCGGTCACACCTTCGGCAAGACCCACGGCGCGGGCCCAGCAAGCCACGTTGGCGCCGATGTCGAGGCCGCGCCGCTGGAAGCCCAAGGCCTGGGCTGGGCCAGCACCTTTGGCACCGGCAAGGGCGCGGATGCGATCACCAGCGGGCTCGAAGTCACCTGGACGCAAACACCCGCGCAATGGAGCAACTTCTTCTTCGAGAACCTGTTCAAGTACGAATGGGTGCAGGAAAAGAGCCCCGCCGGCGCGCTGCAATGGGTGGCCAAAGACGCCGAGGCGATCATTCCGGGCCCGACGCCCGATTCGCCCAAGCGCCGCCCGACGATGCTGACGACCGACTTGTCGCTGCGTTTTGATCCGGCATACGAAAAGATCTCGCGCCGCTTCCTGGACAACCCGCAGGCGTTTGCTGAAGCCTTTGCCCGCGCTTGGTTCAAGCTCACGCACCGTGACCTCGGCCCGAAGTCGCGTTACCTCGGCCCCGAAGTGCCGCGTGAAGACCTGATCTGGCAAGACCCGCTGCCGACGGCGACGCACAAGCCGACCGAGGCCGATATCGCCGATCTCAAAGCAAAGATTGCCGCTTCTGGTCTGTCGGCATCCGAACTGGTTGCCGTGGCGTGGGCGTCTGCCTCGACCTTCCGCGGGTCGGACAAGCGTGGCGGCGCCAACGGCGCGCGCATTCGGCTGGCGCCGCAGAAAGATTGGGCGGTCAACCAGCCGGTGGCCGGCACGCTGGCCAAGCTGGAGGAAATTCAACGCGCCTCCGGCAAGGCTTCGCTGGCGGATGTGATCGTGCTGGCAGGCAGCGTTGGTATCGAGCTGGCCGCCAAGGCCGCCGGCACGACGATCACCGTGCCGTTCACGCCGGGCCGCGTGGATGCGACGGCCGAGCAGACCGATGCCACGTCCTTCTCGGTGCTCGAACCCGTGGCCGACGGTTTCCGCAATTACCAGAAGACGCAGTTTGCGGTGCCGGGCGAAGTGCTGCTGCTCGACAGGGCTCAACTCCTGACGCTGACGGCACCGGAGTTGACCGTGCTGATCGGTGGCCTGCGCGCCATCAACATCAACGCGGATGGCAGCCAGCATGGCGTCTTTACCAGCACGCCCGGCGCGCTGACGAACGACTTCTTCGTCAACCTGCTCGACATGAACACCGAATGGAAGCCTGCCGGCGACATCTACGAGGGCTATGACCGCAAGACGGGCGAGCGCAAGTGGACCGGCACGCGCGTCGATCTGGTGTTCGGTTCGAACTCGATCCTGCGTGCGCTGGCCGAGGTGTTCGGCAGCGCCGACGGTAAGGAGCGGTTCATCAGCGAGTTCGTGGCCGCGTGGGTCAAGGTGATGAATCTCGACCGGTTCGATCTGGCCGCCGCCTAAGCTGCTTTCGGCGGGACTAAAATGGCGCCTTGCCTCGTGCAGGCGCCATTTTTCTTTGGTGATTTCCATGCAATCGTCCGCTGCCCAACCCAGCCGCCTCATGCTCTATGCGCGCCTGATGCGCATGGACAAACCGATCGGCACGCTGCTGCTGCTGTGGCCGACGCTGTGGGCGCTATGGATGGCCGCCGATGGCCATCCGCCGGTGTCGCTGGTGGTGATCTTCACGGTCGGCACGTTCCTGATGCGCTCGGCCGGTTGCGCGGTCAACGACTGGGCGGATCGTGACTTTGACAAGCACGTCAAACGCACCAAGGAGCGGCCGATCACCGCGGGCCTGATTGCCCCCTGGGAGGCGCTGGCGGTAGCCGCGGTGCTCTCGCTCATCGCCTTCACGTTGATCCTGCCACTCAATGCGCTGACCAAGTGGATGTCGGTGGCCGCCATCGTGATTGCCGGCACGTATCCGTTCTTCAAGCGGTTCTTCGCGATTCCGCAGGCGTACCTCGGCATTGCGTTCGGGTTTGGGATTCCGATGGCGTACGCGGCGGTGCAGGATCAGGTGCCGGTGCTGGCGTGGCTGATGCTTGCCGGCAATGTCTTCTGGGCCGTCGCCTACGACACGGCGTACGCGATGGTCGACCGCGATGACGATTTGCTCATCGGCATCAAAACCTCAGCCATTACTTTTGGACGTTTTGACGTGGCGGCGATCATGCTGTGCTACGCGGGGTTCTTCGGGATCATGGCCTGGGCTGGCCATGTGATGGCACTCAGCGTGGCGTACTGGATTGGGTTTGCCGCTGCCGTGGCGTTGTCGCTTTGGTATTTCCCGATGCTACAGACGCGTGATCGGATGAAGTGCTTTTTTGTTTTCCGGCATAACAATTGGCTGGGGGCCTGTTTGTTTGCCGGGGTGGCGGGGGCGTATTTGCTGCGCTAGGTGTTGGTGGTGCGTCCCCGATTTCATCCCCTGCCGGGGACGATACCGGGGATGGACCAGTACCCTCAATCCCGCCCAAACTCCTCCCCCATCTCCTTGCCGCGAGCCGCCGCAGCATGCATGGCCCGCACAAAGGCTGCCTTGATATCGGCGCCTTCCATTGAAGTGAGCGCCGCATACGTCGTCCCGCCCTTGGACGTCACACGCTCGCGCAGCACCTCCACCGGCTCGGACGATTGGCCTGCCAGCGTGGCCGCGCCAATAAACGTCTCCACCGCCAACGTGCGCCCATCCTCAGCCGACAGCCCAAGCTCCTGCGCCGCCTGCTGCATGGCCTCGATGAAATAGAACACGTATGCGGGGCCGCTGCCCGAGATGGCAGTCACCGCATCAATCTGCGCTTCGGCTGGCACCCAAACGCTCTTGCCCACGGCATTGGCGATGGCGCTGGCGGTTGCGCGGTCGGCGTCGGACAAGCCAGCGTTGGCGGCCAAGCCGGTCATACCCAGCCCCGAGAGCGCCGGCGTATTCGGCATTGCCCGCACCACACGTGCATGGCCATTCAGCCAGCGCGACAGATCCTGGATGCGGATGCCCGCCGCCACCGACAGCACCAGGCTGTCGCCCAGATGCGGCGCGAGTTGCGCACAGACCTCGCGCATCTGCTGCGGTTTGACTGCCAGGACGATCACGTCGCGGTCGGCCAGTTCTGCGCCGGGGGCGGCAGCGGTGCGAGCGGCCCAGGTGTGTTCGGCGCGGCTGCGGGCCGGTTCGGTCGGGTCCACCACCACGATGTTGGCGCCGTGTGCGCCTTTGGCGATCAGGCCGCCGATGAGGGCCGCCGCCATGTTGCCGCCGCCGATGAAGCCGAGTTTCAGAGTGTCGAGCATGAGTGTGGTGGTGTGAAAAAAAACAGGAATTCAGGCGTTTGCATAATGCCGCGCGCCGAAGATGGCGCTGCCGACGCGCACAATCGTGGCGCCTTCGGCAATCGCATCTTCCAGGTCGGCGGACATGCCCATCGACAGCGTATCGAGCGGGATGCCGGTCTCGCGCAGCCGATCCGCCAGGGCTCGCAGATCAGCAAAGGGCTTGCGCTGCGCGGCGGGGTCATCGCTCGGCTCGGGCACGGCCATCAGACCGCGCAATTGCAGACGTGGCAGCGCCGAGACGGCTCGTGCCACGGCAAGCACTTCATCGAAATCGGGCAGCAGGCCATGCTTGCTGGCCTGGCGGCTGATGTTGATCTCAAGACAGACCTGCAGCGGCGGTAACGTGTTGGGGCGCTGGGCCGACAGGCGCTCGGCGATCTTGAGGCGGTCGATGCTGTGCACCCAGTCGAACTGCTCGGCCACGGCGCGTGTCTTGTTGCTCTGCAGGGGGCCGATGAAGTGCCAGCGGATCGGGTCGGCGCCCGTGCGCAGGTCGGCCAGCGCGTCGATCTTGGCGATGCCTTCCTGCACATAGTTTTCGCCAAAGAGGCGTTGCCCGGCGGCATGTGCGGCACGTACGGCATCGGCGTCGAACGTCTTGGATACAGCCAACAATGTGACACCTGCAGCATCGCGCGAAGCCAGTGTGCAGGCCGTTGTGATCCGTTGACGCACGGCTTGCAAGTTGGCGGCGATTACAGACATAATCCGGCGACGTTTGTTACAAATAAACAAGGTTCCGGCACGTCGAAAGAACGGCTCGGAGCGCGTCTGGAGGCGCCATTGCGACGCCCGGGCGACATAAAAAAGTCGGGGGTCATTATAAAATGGACATCGCGCAGCTTCTGGCGTTTTCCGCCAAGAACAAGGCGTCGGACTTGCACCTGTCGGCCGGACTGCCGCCGATGATCCGGATCCACGGCGACATGCGCCGGATCAACGTGCCCCCGCTCACGCACCAGGACGTGCACTCCATGGTGTACGACATCATGAGCGACGGGCAGCGCAAGGTCTACGAAGAAAACCTGGAAGTCGACTTCTCGTTTGAGATCCCGGGGCTCTCGCGTTTCCGGGTCAACGCGTTCAACCAGAATCGCGGCGCTTCGGCCGTGTTCCGGACGATTCCGTCGAAGGTGCTCTCGCTGGACGACCTGAAAGCGCCCGCCGTGTTTGCCGACCTGGCGATGAAGCCGCGCGGCCTGGTGCTTGTCACGGGCCCGACCGGTTCGGGCAAGTCGACGACGCTTGCCGCGATGGTCAACCACCGCAACGAAAACGACATGGGCCACATCCTCACGGTGGAGGACCCGATCGAATTCGTGCACGAATCGAAGAAGAGCCTGATCAACCAGCGTGAACTAGGGCCCCATACCCATTCGTTCGCCAACGCGCTGAAGTCGGCGCTGCGTGAAGACCCGGATGTGGTGCTGGTCGGCGAATTGCGTGACCTTGAAACCATTCGCCTCGCGCTTACCGCCGCAGAAACCGGCCACTTGGTGTTCGGCACGCTGCACACCAGCTCGGCAGCCAAGACCATCGACCGGGTCGTCGACGTGTTTCCGTCGGACGAAAAAGAGATGGTCCGGACCATGCTTTCCGAATCGCTGGAGGCGGTGATCTCGCAGACGCTGCTCAAGACGCGCGATGGTTCGGGCCGGATCGCGGCGCACGAAATCATGATTGCCACGCCGGCCATTCGTCACTTGATCCGCGAGAACAAGATCTCGCAGATGTACTCGATGATGCAGACCAGCAGCGGCATGGGCATGCAGACGCTCGACCAGTGCCTGTCGGAGCTGATCAAGCGCTCGGCGATCAACTACGCAGACGCGCGCGCCATTGCCAAGAACCCAGACGCGTTCGTGAGCTGATGCGCGAACGGATGCGCTGACTGACACGTCAGCGCGCTTTCCAATTCTTTCCAGGAGGGGCACGCCATGCTGGACCGCGAAGCCGCCACCAAATACATCCACGAACTCTTGCAGTTGATGGTGAACAGCCGTGGCTCGGACTTGTTCATCACGGCAGAATTTCCGCCCGCGATCAAGGTGGACGGCAAGGTCACGCCGATCTCGCAGCAGCCGCTGAATGCCCAGCAGGCCGTCGGTCTGGTCAAGGCGATCATGAACGAGAAGCAGCTGCGCGAGTACGAAGACAGCTCGGAATGCAACTTCGCCATCACGGCGCCGGGCGCCGGGCGATTCCGCGTGTCGGCGTTCATGCAGCAAGGTCGCGCCGGCATGGTGCTGCGGACCATCAACACGAAGATCCCGACGCTGGGCGAGTTGGACCTGCCGCCGATCCTCAATGAGATCGTGATGAGCAAGCGCGGCCTCGTGATCGTCGTGGGCGCCACGGGCTCGGGCAAGTCGACCTCGCTGGCCGCGATGGTGGGTTATCGCAATGCGAATTCGTACGGCCACATCATCACCATTGAAGACCCGGTGGAATACGTTCACGCGCACCAGAACTGCGTGGTGACGCAGCGCGAGGTGGGTGTGGATACCGAGTCGTGGCACGTGGCGCTGAAGAACACGCTGCGGCAGGCGCCGGACGTGATCCTGATCGGCGAAATCCGGGATCGCGACACGATGGAATACGCCATCCAGTACGCGGAAACCGGCCACCTGTGCCTTGCCACGCTGCACGCCAACAGCTCGAACCAGGCGATCGACCGGATCATCAACTTCTTCCCGGAAGAGAAGCGTCAGCAGCTGCTGATCGACCTGTCGCTGAACCTGCGCGCGATGATTGCGCAACGCCTGCTGCCGCGTCAGGGCAAGAAGGGGCGCGTACCGGCCGTCGAGATCATGCTGGCGACCCCGCTGGTGCAAGACCTCATCTTCAAGGGCGAGGTGCACGAGCTGAAGGAGGTCATGAAGAAATCCCGCGAGCAAGGGATGATCTCGTTCGACCAGGCGCTGTTCGATTTGTACGAAGAAAACAAGATCACGTACGAAGACGCGCTGCGTAATGCCGACTCTCTCAACGATCTGCGGCTGCAGATCAAACTGCACAGCAAGCGGGGCGGGCAGACGGACCTGTCTGCCGGCACCGAGCATTTGAATGTCGTCTGATGTGGTCCAGGCGCTACACCATTTGAGGTAATTTGCGGCGCACAACGTTTGCGCTTCGCCCTGTACCCACCCGTCGTCATTAACTTTTCTTAATATTTGCTGAGAATTGCCGTATAAGCGGTGGGTGGGCTTGCCAGGTCATCGGCGGGCGCGCATCAAAACGATAAAAGCAACAGCAAATCCGGGTGGGTGAAAACGTGGCAAGCAAGCCGAGGTGTCAGCGCGCGCGGGCGGCGCGGGGCTTTACGCTGATTGAGCTCATGATCACAGTGGCCATTGTCGGCATCCTGGCGATCATTGCGTATCCCAGCTACGTCCAGTACATCGTCCGCTCCAATCGGGCAGCGGCGGAATCCTTCATGCAGGAAGTGGCGGCCGCGCAGGAGCGCTTCCTGCTCGACAATCGCGCCTATGCGCCTGACCTGACAACGCTGCAATACGCCAGCAACGTCCCGGCGAACGTTTCACCCAACTACACCTTCACGCTGAGCGCCAGCAGCGTGCCGCCGTCTTACCAACTGGCGGCGACTCCGCAGGGCTCGCAGCAGGCGAACGACGCCGCCTGCGGCACACTCACGCTGACCAACACCGGTGCCAAGGTGGCGTCCACAGGCGCCTCCAACTGCTGGAAGTGAGGCGAGCCATGACTACTCTGCGCAAGCCCACTCAAGGTTTCACGCTCACCGAGCTGATGGTCACGCTGGCCGTGCTCGCCATCCTCGTGACGATTGCGGTGCCGTCGTTCTCCGGCATGATCGCGACCCAGGCAACACGCAATGCATCGTTCGACCTGTCGTCCGCCGTGTCGTTGGCGCGTGCGGAAGCGGTCAAGCAGAACGCCATCGCCACCGTTTCGACCACGAGCACTTGGGCGAGCGGCTGGACACTGAAGGTAGGCCCGTCCGCCACGGTGATCCGCACGTTCGGGCCGTACAGCGGCGTCACCATTGCGGCGAGCAACGGCAACACGCTGTCGTTCGGCAACGATGGTCGCCCCACTGCAGGCGGTGTCACGTTCCAGGTTACGCCGACGAGTTCGTCGCAATCGGTCTCGCCTAGCTGCGTGCAAGTGGGCGGCAGCGGCCGCATCGCCGTGGTTTCGGGGACGTGCTCATGAGCGCCATTGCACGGTTGTCACATCGCCGGTTGGGCAAGCGCGGGCAGCGCGGCACGACCCTGATCGAGATCCTGATTTCGGTGGTGATCCTGCTGGTGGCGCTGTTGGGCGCGGCCGGAATGATGGTCCGCTCGAACCAGTCCGAGATGGAGTCCTACCAGCGCGTGCAGGCCCTGACGCTGCTGCAGGACATGGCGGCGCGGCTCAATGCCAACCGCCAGGTGGCCGCCTGCTACGCTGTGGCCGGCGCGATGACCACTGCCGGCACGGGTGGCATCTCGGCGCCCAGCTGCACGACGGGCTCGGCCGCACAGCAAGCCACTGTCACATCCGATCTCACAGCTTGGAACAATGCGCTGCTGGGCAATACCGAGACCGCTGCAAGCGGCACCGTTGCCCTGGGCGCCATGATTGGCGCGCGCGGCTGCATCGAAGCCATCGACACCGTCAACCAGGTCTATCGCGTGACGGTCGCGTGGCAAGGCCTGGTCAAGACCGTGGTGCCGTCACTGCCATGCGGCAGCGGCAATTTCGGTAGCGATGGCTACCGCCGCGCCATCAGCGTGCAGGTGCGCATGGGGGTGCTGTCATGATGGGCAATCGCACGCTGCGGCGTCTGCAGCGCGGGATGTCGCTGATCGAATTGATGGTCGGCATGACGCTGGGGCTGCTGCTGCTGACCGCGCTGGCGAGCTTGTATGCCTCGACCTCGCAATCGCGCGTGCAGCTGGGCAACAGCGCCACGCAGATCGAGAATGGGCGCTATGCGCTCGACATCATCAGCCAGGAAGTTGGGCTCGGCGGCTTCCTCGGTGATCTGAATCTGCTGGGTACCTCCGCCGTTGCCACGCCCGATGTCTGCGCCGCTGCCATCAATGCGCTCGGCTTCAGCAATAGCCCGGCAACGGTGCCCGTGGCCATCTACGGTTACGTGCCCGGTGCGAATGCGGCGCCATGCTTGCCCAACCTGTCGCCCAACTCGGAAATCCTGGTGGTGCGTCGCGTGTCGAGCACCATTACTTCTGCGAGCGCCGTAGCGGCAGGGCAGGCTTATCTGCAGGATTCGTTCTGCGGCACCGACACGGCGCCTTTTGTATTCAGCGCCACCGCAACGGACTTCACGCTCAAGGAAAAGACCTGCAGCAAGCCCGCAGACCTTCGCCAGGTCAGTGTGCGTGCGTTCTACCTGGCCACGTGTGACCGCTGTGGCACGGGCGGCGACAGCATTCCCACGCTCAAGATGGTTGAGTTTTCCAGCGGCGCAATGCAGCCCCCAAACTCGGTCGCCCAGGGCATCGACGACGTGCATTTCGCCTATGGCGTGGATATGGACGGCAACGGTTCGCCCGATTGCTACGTTGCCAATCCCGGCATCGACAACAGCACTGCATGCAACAACGTGGGGGGCTACAACTGGCTCGCGTCTGCCGCGACCAACTGGAGCAACGTGACGGCCGTGCGCATCAACGTGCTTGCGCGCACGCTGGGCGTGTCACCGGGCTGGACGGATACGCGGTCCTACGATCTGGGCCGCGGTACGCTCACCCCACCTTTCAAAGATGGCTACAAACGGCACGTCTACGCGCAACTCGCGCGCGTCGCCAATGTGGCCGGCCCACGGGAGTAGCCATGCGGCGCTTATCGGTTCGCCAATCGGCACGTCAGTCGGGCGTGACCCTCGTTGTCACGCTGATCTTCCTGGCGATTTTCATGGGCATTGTCGTGATGATGATGAACTCGGGCGTGATCAACACCAAGATCGCCGCCAACCAGCAATATGGTCTGGAGGCCCGCAGCGCGGCGCAGCAGGGCATTGAGCAGGTCATCAGCGCGGATTTCACCTCCAACCCGGTCGCCACCAACGTGCCGGTGGACGTCAACGGCGATGGCAAGGCGGACTACACCGCGCAGGTTGCTGCGCCTGCTTGTGTTGCCACCAAGCCCATTGCAAATACGCAGCTGACTACAAATACGACGAGCCCGAACTTTGCCGCTGACTCGTCCTGCTTCAGCGGCGTAAACAACAACTCGGACACGGGCATCCTCACCGCCGCCGGTACGCCAGGCGGGATGTCGAATTGCAGTGCGACGCAGTGGGATGTTGCCGCCACCGTCAACGATGCCAACGGTACGGCCGTGAACACGACGCTGCATCAGGGCGTTGCGGTTCGCGTGCTGACCGGCGCGGCATGTCCGTAAGCCCACGCGCAAAGCCAGGAAGAACCCATATGCGCTCCTTTGCCCAACGACTTGCCTTTGCCGCGACGGCAACTTTTGCACTCGCGCTGTCAGGCGCTCAACTTGCCAGTGCCGAAGACATTGATCTGTACACGGGGCTGCAGCAGAACGCCGGCAAGCCCAACGTTGTGATCATCTTTGACGATGGCTCTAACTCAGACGCCAACGCGACGTTCACCTGCTCGGCGACTGGGCTGACTGTGGCCAACCCAACAAAGAGCTCCGGCGCTGAGCAGTGTGCCCTCTACGGCGCCGCACAGTCGATTGCGAGCAATCCGTCTTTGCTGGGCAACGTCAATCTGGGTCTGATGTTGTTTGACCCCAAGAGCCCCGGCGGATTGTTCACGTTCCCTTCTGCGAATCCCAGGTCGGCGCAGACGCTGCAATTGATGGACAACAACGGCGTCAACAGCCTGCTGTCGTACATCCAAAACCAGTTCGCTACGGACCTGACCGGCGGCAACAATGTGCAGACAGCCGGCGCCATGCAGGAAGCCTGGGCGTTCTACGCGGGTTACCAGAACACCAAGGTGGCGGGCCTGTCTGGCACGCAGTACACATCGCCCATCAGTAACCCTTGCCAACGAAATTTCGTCATCTACATTGGCAACGCGACCAACAGCGGCCACCCTGCCGAGAGCGATCCGAAGATGTTGGCGGCGCTTCAAGCGGCCGTGCCCACGCCCACGGCTGCACAGACGACGCAAATCGCGATCAATAGCAAGTACGCGTCGAACTGGGGTGACGAGTGGTCGCGCTATATGTACCAGAGCGACCTGCAAGGCACGGCCAACACGGCCAACCCGCAGAACGTCATCACCTACGCCATCACGGTGACGGACGGCAAGAATCAGGACTACGTCAACTTCGATAACAGCATGGCCACCAATGGTGGCGGCAAGGCCTACACCGTTCAGCTTGGCGATGTGGCGGGCCTTCAGGATGCGCTGCTGTCGATCCTCAATGAAATCCAGGCGGTCAACAGTGTGTTCGCATCGGTCAGCTTGCCGGCTGCCGTGAACGCGCAAGGCCAGTTCCTGAACCAGGTGTACATCGGGATGTTTCGCCCCGATGCGACGGCAGCCCCGCGCTGGATGGGCAACCTCAAGCAGTACCAGGTGGGCTTCGACACCAACGGTAACCTCCAGTTGCTGGATTCAGTCGGCAAGGCCGCGCTGAGCAATGCGGGCACGGGGTTCATGTCGCCCAGCGCCATCAGCTTCTGGACCGCCGACCCGCCGCTGTCTTTTGGCTCAAGCGGTTATGGCAGCAGCATCAGCAATTGGCCGACCAAGGGTTTCTGGCAAAACAGCCCGTCCAGCAAGGGTTGGGCCTTTGACTCACCCGACGGTGAGATCGTCGAAAAAGGCGGCGCTGGTGAAATGCTGCGCGCATTATTCCTGACCAGCCAGGGCAGCCGCACGCTGCTTACCTGCAACGGCAAGGGCACTTGCCCGACCAGCACGGCTATGCCAACGTTCGACACGGCCAACACATGGCTGACCGGCACCAGCGGGCTCAACGCCATCAACTCATACAACAGCACGAACGGCGCGCCCACCATCGCGTCGAGCGAGCAGACCAACTTCATCAACTGGGTGCGCGGCCGCGATGTTCAGGCGCTGGACAATTCGACGGTCGCGGGGCAGGAAGCCGAAACTGGCCCGGGCTCGCCCGTGACGATCCGCCCGTCCATCCACGGTGATGTGCTGCATTCCCGGCCGGTGGTCATCAACTACGGAGGCAGCACCGGCATCGTGGTGTTCTATGGCGCCAATGATGGTGTCTTCCATGCCATTAATGGCAATCAGACGACGGGTATCAACGGGGTGCGACCTGGTGGCGAGCTGTGGGGCTTCATCCCGCCCGAGTTCATTGGCAAGCTGAGCCGGCTCTATGCCAACTCGCCACAGGTGAAGCTGTCCACTACGCCGAACGGCATTACGCCGACACCGACGATGCGTGATGACTTTTTCGACGGCAGTACGACCGTCATGCAAGACCAGCGCATTTCGGGAAGCGCCCGCACCATCATCTACTTGACCGCACGGCGTGGCGGTAGCTTGATTTACGCCCTGGAGGTAACCGACCCCGCCAACCCGCGCTATCTCTGGTCGCGCAGCAACACCGATATTCCGGAGCTGGGTCAGACGTGGTCCAAGCCGAGACTGATGCGCGTGGCCGGTTACGCCAACCCTGTACTGATCATGGGCGCCGGCTACGATGCGTCTTCCGAAGACAGCGACCCCGCACCCGGCACCGATACCATGGGTCGAGGCATCATTGTGCTCGATGCCTACAGCGGCGCGCCGGTCTGGAGCGCCTTGCCGAACTGCGCTGGCATGGCGGGCGTGTGTGTGAAGAACACCGGCCTGACCCGTTCGATTGCCTCGGATGTCACTACGGTCGATCGCACAGGTAGCGGTTACATCCAGATGGCCTACGTGGGCGACGTTGGTGGCAACATCTGGCGGGTGGACTTCCAAAGCTCCGCTGGCAACGCCCCCGCCAACTGGGCACTGACGCAGTTCGCGTCGCTCGGCGGCGCTGCCAACACCAACAACGCGCGCAAGTTCTTCTATGCGCCCGATGTCGTGCCCACCGCCGGTTTCAACGCCGTCATTGCCGGCACCGGCGATCGCGAGCACCCGCTATATTCGGCTTCTACAACGCCGGGCACCGCCTACAACGTGGTCAACCGCTTCTATATGTTGAAAGACCCGAATCTTGGCCCCGTGCCGGCTGGTTGGGTGCCATTGACGGAAGCCAACCTCGTAGATTCGACTTCGACGGCGTACAGCGGGACGGGCTCAGGCTTCTACATCACGCTGCCGAATCCGGGCGAGAAGGTCGTGAACGCCCCCCTCACGGTGGCTGGCTACACCACGTTCGGGACCAACACCCCGGCGGTTCCGTCCGCCGGCGCGTGCTACCCGAACTTGGGCATCGCCCGCACGTATTCGGTGAGCTTCCTGACAGGCACTGGCCAGAACCCGAATCGCTCGGTGGTGCTGGACGGTGGCGGGTTCCCGCCCTCGTCGGTCTATGGCGTGGTGCTGGTGAACAACGGCAGTGGCGGTACGACGCCGGTGCCGGTGTGCTTCGGGTGTGGCAACCAGACGGGAACGGGCGCAGGCGGCTCCGCGCTGGCGCCCGTCCAGGTGACACCTAAAGGCCTTGGCAAACGCAAGCGCACATTCTGGTTCTCCGAAACCGACAGGCACTGACCTGCATCTCCCAACGGCCCGCCCCGCGCGGGCCGTTACAATTCCGGCCAGATGCCGGAGCATTTCCGTTCCCGCAACCATCCGGAGAGTAGCCATGAGTGACGTCTATGCATTCGAGGCCGATTCGTTAACCGGCCAGCGCGTGCCGCTGTCGCAGTACAAGGGCAAGGTCCTGCTGATCGTGAACACGGCGAGCAAGTGCGGATTCACCCCGCAGTACGCGGGGCTGGAGGCGGTGTACAAGCGGCTGCACGACAAAGGGCTGGAGGTGCTCGGCTTTCCGTGCAACCAGTTCGGCAAGCAGGAACCGGGCGGCGAAGACGAAATCGGCGCCTTCTGCGAAAAGAACTACGGCGTCTCGTTTCCGATGTTCGGCAAGATCGACGTGAATGGCTCCACCGCGCATCCGCTCTACAAGTGGCTGACCTCGGAAAAGCCCGGCGTGCTCGGTATCGGAGCCATCAAATGGAATTTCACCAAGTTCCTGCTGCGCCGCGACGGCACGGTCTACAAGCGCTACGCGCCCATGACCAAGCCGGAAGAGATTGCCGACGATATTGAGCGGCTGCTGGCGGAGCCCGATCCCGCCTGACGTTGCGGTCGTCAATCCGACGAGCCTCGCACCTTGCGCATGAAATCCGCCAGCGAGCGCTCGGCGGATTCGGCAAAGTGGCGCTCCAGAATGTCGACCTTGACGCAGCGGTCGAGGCGGAAGGTGCGGTAGTCCTGACGATGTTCGCACCAGGCGGCCACCAGCCAGACTTGTCCCCAGAAGAACAGGCCGAGCGGTTGGATGCAGCGCTCGGTCAACTGGCCCTGCGCGTCGCGGTAAGCAAGCCGCGCAACAGCGTGGCGGCCAAGCGCTGCATGCAGCGTGTCGAATACCTGCTTGACCTCGCTGCCCATGCCGTAGCCGGGCGCGAAGATGCGCGTGGTCTCGGCCTCGGAGCGGCGCTCCGCGGGCAGGGCGCCCATGAGCTTTTCCAGTGCGGCTTCCACCGAGTCGGCCATGGTGCCACCACTCCACGCCTTGATCATCCGTGCGCCGGCCACGAGCGCTTCGACTTCGTCGGCGGTGAACATGAGCGGCGCAAGGTCGTAGCCTGCCCGCATGCGGTAGCCGATACCGGCCTCCCCTTCGATCGGTACGCCTGAGACGGATAGATCGCGGATATCGCGATACACCGTGCGCTCCGACACGCCGAGGCGGTCGGCCAGCATGGCCGCCGTGGTCAAACGGCGGCCTCGCAGGATCTGGGCAATCTGGAACAGGCGGTCGGCGCGGCGGGTCATGCGCGGCATTGTAGTGGGCTTGGGCCCGGGTGCAATGCGCGCCATATCCCCTACGCGCCGAAGGGCGTCAACTCGCGCTGCGGGTGGATGTCGACGATATCGACCTGCTCCCCACGGCGCAGCATGCGCTTGCCCAGTCGCGGGAAATCGGCAATCTCGATGTTGAGATGTTCGCCGCCGCACAGATAGACGAGATCGTCCTTGCCGCAGTTGCGCAGGTGATGCGCGACGCCTGTGGGGAAGGCCATGAAATCGCCGCCGCGCACGGTGAAGATGCTGTCGTCGATCTCGGCCTGCGCTTCGCCGGAAAGGATGTAGATCCATTCCTCCTCGCGCTGGTGCGAGTGATAGACGAACGACTCCTTGCCCGGCGGCACGCGCGCGAAATTCACGCCGGTACGTTTGAGCCCGAGCAGCCGGCCCATCATGGTGCCGTGAATTTCCGACAGGCTGTTCCAGGGGTGCGAAAACGACTGCGTGCGCGCGGTGACATCCGCGGCACGCATGAGATACGGGGATTGGCTCGGCATGGTGTTCTTCTCTGTCTCTTGGTGAAGGCCGGCGCCCGCGCACTGGCCTTGGGGAGCGTTACTGCTGTTACTGCTGCAGCAGGTACGCCTGCGTCTTGGCATCCGGCTCGTGCAGGCCGATGCGGTTGCCTTCGGTGTCGACGATGTGGGCGATGCGGCCCATGTGGTCGGGCAGCGTCATCGGCCCAAAGACGCATTGGCCGCCGCTGCCGTTCACGCGCTCGAGCACGGCATCCAGGTTGGGCGCGTTCAGGTAGACCACGCTGCCCTTGTCGGACGGCGCAAAGCCCTCCCCCTTGACCAGCGCACCGTGGATGGTCGTCTCACCCGCCGGAAACACGCCCATGGTCAGGTCGCCCATATCTTCCTGCTTGAGCTGCGTGTCGAAGACGTTCTCGTAAAACTTCACCGCACGCGGGAAATCGTTGGCGGGAATTTCAAACCAGTTGATGACGCTTGCCATGATGTTCGCTCCGTTAGGTGGCTCAGGCGGTTGGGAGTGCCGTTGCCGGTTAAGGTGGAGCGATTCTGGCGGGGGGCTCCTGACAGCGTTCTGTCAGGAGCGTTCAGGAGGGTGGCAAAGCGTGTTGCAGATTGCCCAGGCAGTGAATACCGGGCGGAGGGAGGAGCGATTCAGTGCGGAATCCAACCCGCCAGCAGCGGCACCAGCACGGCCGTCAGCACGCCGTTCAGGCCCATGCCCAGCGCCGAGAACGCCCCCGCTTCCGGATTGACCTGAAACGCGCGGGCCGTACCAATGCCGTGCGCCGCGATGCCGGTGGCAAAACCACGCACGCTGTACTCGCGCACGCGCAGCAGGTTCAGCAGCCGCGTCGTGGTCGTCGCCCCGACAATGCCGGTAATGAGCACCAGCACCGCCGTGATGGTCGGCGCGCCGCCAATCTTCTCCGAGATGCCCATGGCGATCGGGATCGTCACCGATTTCGGCGCCATCGAGCGCAGCGTTTCCGGCGATGCGCCCAACAGCCACGCGATGCCCACGGCTGACACCACCGCGACGACCGACCCTGCAAGGAGCCCAGCCATCAGCGGCACCGCGTGGCGGCGCAGCTTCGCCCACTGCTGAAACAACGGCACCGCCAGCGCCACCGTCGCCGGCCCCAGCAGGAAGTGCACGAACTGCGCGCCGTCAAAGTAGGTCTTGTACGGCGTGCCCGTCACGGTCAGCAGCGTGCCCAGGATGACAACCGCAATCAGCAGCGGGTTGACCATCGGGTTAAAGCGGCTGCGTTCATGAAGGCGCACGCCGATCAGGTACGCGATGAGCGTGGCGGTCAGGCCGAGCAGCGGGCTGGCGGCCAGATAGACCCAGAGTTGGTGCAGGTTGGGAGCCATCGCGTTCATGGGGCCAGCTCCTCCTGGCCTTCGCCGTGGTCCCCCGTGCGGCGCATCAGCGCGCGCGTCACGAGCGCACCGGCGGCAATCGACAGCCACGTCGATACGACGGTCGCCACCACGATTGGCAGCCATTCCTGCCCGATGCGGTTCAGTTGCGTCATGACGCCCACGCCGGCCGGCACGAACAGGATGGTCAGGTGACGCAGCAGTTCACGGACGGTGCCCTGCATGACTTCGAGCACGCGGCCCTTGTCCACCAGCAGGTAGATGACCAGCAACACCATGCCGATCACCGGACCGGGCACCGGCAGGTGCAGCGAATACGTCAACAACTCTCCCACCGACTGGAACGTCAACAGGATCGCGAAGGTTTGCAGCATGGGGCCTCCGGGCAAAACGAAGCGCCAAGTATAGAACCCGGCTGCGTTCGTTTCAGGCCAGCATGCGGTCGACCAGCTCGATCCAGTGTTCGACCGGCGTGTCCGTGCCGCTCTGCAGATGCGTCAGGCAGCCGATGTTGGCGGAGACGATGCGCTCAGGCTGCGTGGCTTGCAGCTTGGCGAGCTTGTCATCGCGCAGGCGATAGGCAAGTTCCGGTTGCAGCACCGAATAGGTGCCGGCCGAGCCGCAGCACAGGTGGCTGTCGGCGCAGAGCTTGACGTCCACGCCCAGCGAGGCGAGCAGCGTTTCCACTGCGCCGCGAATCTGCTGGCCGTGTTGCAGCGTGCAGGGCGGGTGCCACGCCACGCGTGGCCGTTGTGCTTCGGGTTTGGTCTTCTGCAGGAGCTGCTGCGAGAACGCCGGCAGCACCTCGCACAGGTCGCGCGTCATCGCGGACACGCGCGCCGCGCGTTCGGCATAGGCGGGGTCATCGCGCAGCAGGTGGCCGTATTCCTTGACCATCGCGCCGCAGCCGGAGGCCGTCATGACGATGGCCTCGGCGCCGGCCTCGATATGCGGCCACCATGCGTCGATGTTGGCGCGCATGTTGCCGAGGCCGCCCGCATGGTCGTTCATGTGATAACGGATGGCGCCGCAGCAGCCGGCGCGGTCCGCGCTGATGAGCTGCACGCCCAGCTTGTCGAAGACACGCGCCGTGGCGGCATTGATGTTGGGCGACATGGCGGGTTGCACGCAGCCTTCAAGCAGCAGCATCTTGCGAGCGTGCACGGTGCCGGGTCGCGTGCCGGCGTGCGGCTGCCGGGCCGGAACCTTGTTGCGCAGCACTGGCGGCAACATCGGCCGCACCGCCTGTCCGAGCTTGAGCGCGGAGCCGAACAGCGCCGGCCGCGTCAGGCCCTCGCGCAGCGCCCAGCGCACGGCGCGCTCGCCCAACGGGCGTCGCATTGAGCCCACCCCGCCTTTCGCGTCGAGCTGGTCATCGACGATCTTGCGGCCGATCTCCACCAGGCGCCCGTAGGTCACGCCGGACGGGCAGGTCGATTCGCAGTTGCGGCAGGTCAGGCAGCGGTCGAGGTGCAGGCGTGTAGCGGCGCCGGCGGGCTGGCCCTCCAGCACCTGCTTCATCAGGTAGATGCGCCCGCGCGGGCCGTCCAGCTCATCGCCGAGCAGTTGGTAGGTCGGGCAGGTGGCCGTGCAGAAACCGCAGTGCACGCACTTCTGCACGATGCTTTGGGCTTCTTCGCCGTCGGGGGTGTTGCGCAGGAACGCCGCGAGCGTGATTTGCATGATGGGCTTGCGTTAGAAGTCGGCGTACAGACGGCCCGGGTTGAAGATGCCGTGCGGATCGAAGCTGTCCTTCAGGCGTTTATGCACGGCCATCAACGGCGGGGCGACGGGCGTGAAGATGTCGCTGGCGCGGTCGCCGTTGCGGAACAGCGTGGCGTGGCCGCCGGCCTTGCGTGCTGCATCGCGGATGGCGTCGGCGGAGGTGTTGGCGGTGTCGATCCACCAGCGCTGGCCGCCGCCCCATTCGACGAGCTGCTCATCGGCCGACGCATGGCCGAGCGCCAGCGGCGGTGTGGCAGGGGGCAAAGCGATGCGCCACAACGGCAGGCTGCCTTGCACGGCACGCGCGAAAAACGCATGCGATTGCTCGCGCAGGTCGCGCCAGAACGCGGTCCCTTCTGCGTCCTCGACACGCTCGCCGCCGAGCTTGGCGATGGCTGCGCGCACGGCCGCATCGGCACCGCTCAGGCGCACCCACAGGGCACCGTCGATCCACGCGGACGCCGCAATCGGCAACGGCTGGCCACCCCAGCGGTTGAGTGTGTCGATGGCCTCGCCTTGTGCCATGGCAAAGCGCAGCGTCGCATCGCAGAACGGCATCGGCAGCACCTTGAGCGACACCTGCACGATCAAGCCGAGCGTGCCGAGTGCACCGGCCATCAGGCGCGAGACGTCGTACCCGGCCACGTTCTTCATCACCTGGCCGCCAAAGTTGAGCATGTCGCCGCGGCCGTCCATGACGACAGCGCCGAGCACGAAGTCGCGCAGCGCGCCCACCGACTGCCGGCGCGGGCCGGACAGGCCGGATGAAAACGCACCGCCTACCGTTGCCTGTCGGCCATTCGCAGCAAAGTGGGGCGGCTCGAACGCCAGCATCTGCTTGTGCTCGGCCAGTGCGGCTTCGATCTCGACCAGCGGTGTACCGCTGCGCGCTGTGATGACGAGTTCTGCGCAGTCGTAATCGACGATGCCGGACCACTCGCGCGTGTCGAGCACGGTGCCGTCGGGTGCGGGCGCGCGGCCATAGAAATCCTTTGTGCCGCCGCCGCGCAGGGTGAGCGGCGTGCGGTTGCTTGCGGCCTGCGTAATGGCGTCGCGAAAGCGTGCGAGCGCGGGCGAAAGGGCGGTGTCAGACGTGATGGGCATGTTGAACCTTCGGGCGCAACGGCTTGTTCGCTGCGTGCGGCTTCGGAATGGTCAGGCGGCGATCAGAAACGCGGCAAGTCGGGGTGGGGCAGCAGGCCGTTGCGCACGTGCAGCTTGCCGTATTCGGCGCAGCGCGCGAGCGTGGGGATGGCCTTGTCGGGGTTCAGCAAACGCACCGGGTCAAAAGCCGCCTTCACGCGCAGAAATGCGTCACGTTCTTCTGCCGAGAACTGCACGCACATCGAACTGAGCTTTTCCACGCCCACGCCGTGCTCGCCCGTTACGGTGCCGCCGAGTTCCACGCAGGTCTCGAGGATGTCGGAGCCGAACAGTTCGGCGCGGTGCCATTCGTCCTGGTCTTCGCCGTTGAAGAGGATGAGCGGGTGCATGTTGCCGTCGCCCGCGTGGAACACGTTGATGCAGCGCAGGGCGTACTTCTGCTCCATCTGCTGGATGCGCCGTAGCAGCGTGCCAATGTGCTTGCGCGGGATGGTGCCGTCCATGCAGTAGTAGTCCGGCGAAATGCGCCCGGCTGCCGGGAAGGCATTCTTGCGACCGCTCCAGAACTTCAGGCGCTCGGCTTCGCTTTGCGAGACCTGGATGCGCGTGGCACCGGAGGCGCGCAGCACTTCGCTCATGCGCGCGATCTCTTCGGCCACTTCTTCGGGCGTGCCGTCGGATTCGCACAGCAGGATGGCGGCCGCGTCGAGGTCGTAGCCGGCGCAGACGAATTCCTCAACGGCAGCGGTGGCGGGCTTGTCCATCATTTCCAGCCCCGCCGGGATGATGCCCGCGGCAATCACGTCGGCCACGGCGTTGCCGCCGGATTCCACGTCGTCGAAGCTCGCCATGATCACCTGCGCGAGTTGCGGCTTGGGGATCAGGCGCACGGTCACTTCCGTCACCACGGCCAGCATGCCTTCGGAGCCGATCACCGTGGCCAGCAGGTCCAGGCCGGGGGCGTCGGGCGCCTCGCTGCCGAATTCAACCACCTCGCCGTCCATCATCACGGCGCGCACGCGCAGCACGTTGTGCACGGTCAGGCCGTACTTCAGGCAATGCACGCCGCCGGAGTTCTCGTTCACGTTGCCGCCGATGGTGCAGGCAATCTGCGATGACGGATCGGGCGCGTAATACAACCCGTGCGGGTTGGCGGCTTCCGAAATGGCGAGGTTGCGTACGCCCGGCTGGACCACCGCCGTACGCGTGTATGGGTCCACCTTGATGATGCGCTTGAACTTGGCCAGCGACAGCACCAGCCCGCCCGGCGTCGGCATCGCACCGCCCGACAGGCTCGTCCCCGCGCCGCGCGGCACCACGGGCACGCCCATGCGGTGGCACACGCGCAGGATTTCGACGACCTGCGCCTCGGTATCCGGGAGCACGACGGCCAGCGGCACCTGCCGGTAAGCGGCCAAGCCGTCGCATTCATACGGGGTGGTGTCTTCGCGCTCCCAGAGCAGCGCGTCGTCGGACACGATCTGGGACAGCGCGGCGGTCAGCTCAGCCTGCAGGGCAGACGGATCGCGAGCGGTGGCGGGCAGCGATGCGTTCATGGGGTGTCTCTCATCGTTGTGCCCGGCAGCGGTGGCCGGGATGGAGGGCACTATAGCCCGGCCGCCGCGCCATGCGGCGTGTTAAGGACTTTTGCTGCGATGAATTTGGCTCGCCGGAGCGGCCAATGCGGTTCATCGCGGGGCAGCAAGGTTTCATTGCCCATTCGCGCGAGCCTGACCTCCACGATCGAGCCTTCAACCGCCGACGGTGGGGTGCAAAGCACCGAGCTTCACACTAAAAGTATCGAATCCGAGGTTCAGGTACCTCGCGCGTGAGGCAAATAGGATCGGCGTTGATGAAAAAAGCAGCAACGATGACGTTCGGAACGTCAACTTCGAGGCCCTGGGGCTCGACCCATGACGCTTTTTGCCCCGACGTTGCTGTTTTTTTCATCAGCGCTGAGGGTTCAGGGCTTCAACGTCGAAACTAAAAGTTTCGAATCCGGTAGTTCGAGACCCAGCCGCGAGGCTCGGGGGCCGGCCGCTGAGCGGCTTACCAATCCAGCCCAAGCAACCAATCCACAAAATGCCGCGCCTCGGGCTTCATCGGCGCCTGCTCGCGCTGGACAATGTAATAAGCATGTGGCGACGCCGATTCGATGTCCAGCAGCCGCACGATCTGCCCCGAAGCCAGCCAGTTGCGCGCCATGGCTTGACGCACCAGCGCCACGCCCTGGTTGGAGGCGACGGCTTCGAGCATTAGGCCGATGTCGTTGAACAGCGAGCCGGTCGCAGGCTCCGCCGCGTCCAGCCCGGCCGCCTCGAACCATGGGCGCCAGGGCTCCAGCGGGCTGCGCAGCAGCGTGAGGTTCAGCAACTGCGACGCTTCGGTGATGGTGTTGCCGCTGATCTGCTCGAAGTAGGCCCGCCCGCACGCCGGGAAGACCGGCTCGTTGAGCAGCAGCGTGGTCTTCAGGTCCGGATAGCGGCCGGTGCCGTAGCGGATTTCGACATCGGTGTCCTCGGCTTTCACGTCGAGGAACGGGATGGAGAGATGCAGTTCCAGATCGATGTGCGGGTACAGCGCGTTGAACTCCGGCAGACGCGACACCAGGTGCTGGCGTCCGAACGTGGGCGGAATCGCCACGCGCAGCCGCGCGCGCTGTTTGCTGAATTCCGGCCGTGCCAGTTCGTGCAGGGTGTCGAGCGCCACTTGCACACTGCGCAGGTAGCGCGTGCCCGCGGCGGTCAGCCGCAACGCCGTGCCCGTGCGCACGAAGAGGTCTTCGCCCCACAGCTCTTCCAGATTCTTGATGCGGTGCGATACCGCGCTGGGCGTGACGGACAGTTCTTCGGCCGCGCGCGCGAAGCTCGCATGGCGCGCCCCGGCCTCGAAGGCAATCAACAGATGCAGCGGAGGAACGCGCTTGAAGACGGAAGACATGCGGGCGGTCGCTGGTAGGTGAATCGGTTACAGGTGGAAGATCTTGCCGGGGTTCAGGACGTGCTTCGGGTCCAGCGCCTGCTTGATGCTGCGCATCAGGTCGATCGCATCGTTGCCGTGTTCGGCGATGAGGAAGTCCATCTTGTGCAGACCCACGCCATGCTCGCCCGTGCAGGTGCCGTCCATGGCAATTGCACGGGCGACGATGCGCTGGTTGATGCGCTCGGCCTCTTCCAGTTCTTCCGGCTTGTTTGGGTCGATCAGCAGCGCAACGTGGAAGTTGCCGTCGCCCACGTGGCCGACGATGGGGGCGGGCAGCTGCAGCGCGCTGGCAAGCAGGTCCTTCTCGGTCTCGACCACGCATTCAGCCAGGCGCGAGATCGGCACGCATACGTCGGTGGTGACGGCGCGGCAGCCCGGCTTGAGTTGCAGAAAGGCGAAATAGGCGTTGTGGCGAGCGTTCCACAGGCGGCTGCGGTCTTCGGGGCGCGTGGCCCATTCGAAGCCTTGGCCCTTGTGTTCAGCAGCGATCTGCTGGACGGTCTCGGCCTGCTCCTGCACGCCGTGCTCCGAGCCGTGAAACTCGAAGAACAGCGTCGGCATCTCGGGCAGCGTGAGCTTGTCGTACTGGTTGATCGCGCGGATGGCCAGCGCATCGACAAACTCCACGCGCGCAATCGGCACGCCCATCTGGATAGTGTCGATCACTGCCGACACCGCATCGCCCATGCTCGGGAAGGCGCACACGGCCGCGGATACCGCTTCGGGCTGCGGATACAGCTTCAGCGTGATCTCGGTGATGATGCCAAGCGTCCCCTCGCTGCCGATGAACAGGCGTGTGAGGTCATACCCCGCCGACGATTTACGTGCGCGGTTGGCCGTCTTGATGATGCGGCCGTCAGCGGTGACCACCGTCAGGTTCAGGACGTTTTCGCGCATCGTGCCGTAACGCACGGCGTTGGTGCCCGAAGCGCGCGTCGCGCACATGCCGCCGATGGATGCATCCGCGCCCGGGTCGATCGGGAAGAACAAACCGGTATCGCGAATCTCGGTATTGAGCTGCTTGCGCGTGACGCCCGGCTCGACCGTCACCGTCAGGTCTTCGGGGTGCACCGACAGCACGTGGTTCATCTGCGAGAGATCGAGGCTCACGCCACCGGCCACGGCCAGCAGATGGCCTTCGAGCGACGATCCGGCGCCATACGGGATCAGCGGAATCTCGTGCTCGAAGCAGAGCCTGGCGACGGCAGCGACTTCCTCGGTGGTCTGCGCGAAGACGACGGCGTCGGGCAGCATCGGGTCGTAGGCGGATTCGTCGCGGCCGTGGTGGGCGCGCACGGCTTCGCTCATGGAGACGCGATCGCCGAAGCGGGTGCGCAGCGCGTCGAGCATGGCCGGGGGAATCGGCTTGCGGATGATATGGGAGGGCGGGGCTGGATGGTTCATGGCGTCTCGCGTGGGGCAGCGGTCTGAAGCCGGCTCGGGCTGTCATTCTAACGCCGGGGTCGTACCGCCCTTGCGATAATGGCGCCACCAACATTGACGCGATACAGGGAGACGCACCGTGGGCAACCGCTTATCGAAGATCGCCACACGCACCGGCGACGACGGCACCACCGGCCTCGGCGACGGTAGCCGCACGGACAAGGACAGCCTGCGCATCGCCGCCATCGGCGACGTCGACGAGCTGAACTCGCACATCGGCGTGCTGCTGACGGAAACGCTGCCCGACGGCGTGCGCACGGCGCTCACCGCCATCCAGCACGACCTGTTCGATCTGGGTGGCGAACTCTGCATTCCGGGCTACACGATGGTGACGACCGCGCACGTGTTGCGGCTCGACCAATGGCTGGCCGACTACAACGCCGATCTTCCGCGGTTGGCCGAATTCATCCTGCCCGGCGGCAGCCGCGCTGCGGCCCAGGCGCATGTCTGCCGCACCGTCGCGCGCCGTGCCGAGCGCAGCATCGTCGCACTCGGCCGCGCCGAGACCATTGGCGAGGCGCCGCGCCAATACGTCAATCGACTGTCGGACCTGCTGTTCGTGCTGGCGCGCGTGCTCAATCGCGCAGATGGCGGCACGGACGTCCTCTGGAAACGCGACGAGCACAAGCCGGCGTAATCACCGTCGGCACCAAACAAAACGGCCCGGCGAGTGACGGCAACTCGCCGGGCCATTTTCTTGCAGCGCTGACTTAGTTCACGCTCGTTGGTGTCGTCGTGCTTTGCGCCACGGCGGCCAGCCCCGCCAATTGCCCCGGCGTGGTGATGGTCAGCGCCTGCGATGGCGTCGGCGCCGGGAAGCCGGCTTCGGCCAGCGCTTCCTTGATGGTGCGGTTGGTGTCGAAATAGACCTGCCAGTAGTTGTCGTTGTGCGTGTACGGGCGCACGGCCAGCACCGGCCCAACCAGGTTGAATTCCAGGATTTCAACATCGACCGCCGGTTCGGTCAGCACGTTGGGAATGGCGGCCACCTTCTCCTTGAGCAGCGCGATGGCGGCGCGGTGGTCGGCGCTTCCGGCCAGTTGTGCCTTCAGCTCGACGCGGCGGAAGGGGTTGGAGGTGTAGTTCTGGATCGTGTCCGCGAAGATCTTGCCGTTGCCGACAATGCTGACCACGTTGTCTGGCGTGTTGATGGTCGTGGCAAACAGGCCGATCTCCTTGATGGTGCCCGTCACGCCGCCGGCCGTCACGAAGTCGCCCACCTTGAACGGCCGCAGCACGATCAGGAACGCGCCCGCAGCAAAGTTCGACAGCAGGCCCGACCATGCCATGCCGATCGCCACACCGGCTGCGGCAATCAGCGCCGCGAACGTCGTCGTCTGGATGCCGAAATAGCCGAGGATGCCGATCACCAGCAGCACATTCAGCGTGACGGTGATGATGGAGCCGACATACCGCAGCACGGTCGGATCGACCTTCTGTCGGCTCAACGAGCCTTCCACCATGCGCACCGCCAGATTGATCAGCCAGCGGCCGACTACCCAGAAAACGATCGCGCCGAGGATCTTCATGCCGACGTCGGTGGCGTATTGCGCCACGATTGCCTGGTACTTGCTTGCGGTGTTGACGGCGGTGTCCGCCAGGTTGTCTGCCATGGGTGCCTCCGAAAGAGCAGGGGGAAACCCACCTACGATATGTCAAAGACAACGCACTTGTGTGACTTTGATACGCTTCGCTCACATTTGTTATAGATCTGCGCTTTGATGCGCGCGCAAAGAAAAAGGACGCCCGCAGGCGTCCTTTCCAATCACGCCTGAGGGCGTCTTAGTTGCCGCTGCCCGGTACCAGACGGCGCTTGCGCACGGCGTCGGCCAGCGTTTCCAGCACCTTCACCGAATCGTCCCAGCCGATGCAGGCGTCGGTCACGCTCTGGCCGTAGGCCAGGTCGGACACCGGCGTGCCTTGCACGTGGTCCTGGCGGCCGGCATTGATGTGCGATTCCACCATCACCCCGACGATGCGGTTGTCACCGGCAGCCATCTGGCGGGCGATGTCTTCGCACACCGGAATCTGGTTCTCGTGCTTCTTGCTGCTGTTGGCGTGCGATGCGTCGATCATCAGGCGCGCGGCCAGGCCCGACTTGGAGATGGCGTCGCAGGCTTCCTGCACGCTGGCCGCGTCATAGTTGGGCGCCTTGCCGCCGCGCAGGATGATGTGGCAATCCTCGTTGCCTGCCGTCGACACGATGGCCGAGTGGCCGCCCTTGGTGACCGACAGGAAGTGGTGCGGCTGCGATGCGGCCTTGATGGCGTCCACGGCGATCTTCACGTTGCCGTCGGTGCCGTTCTTGAAGCCGACCGGGCACGACAGGCCGGAAGCCAGTTCGCGGTGCACCTGGCTTTCGGTGGTGCGCGCGCCGATGGCGCCCCAGCTCACCAGATCGGCGATGTACTGCGGGCTGATCACGTCGAGGTATTCGGTGCCGGCGGGCAGGCCCAGTTCGTTGATGTTCATCAGCAGCTCGCGCGCGGTGCGCAGGCCGTCGTTGATCTTGAAGCTGCCGTCCATGTGCGGATCGTTGATCAGACCCTTCCAGCCGACGGTTGTGCGCGGCTTCTCGAAGTACACGCGCATCACGATTTCCAGCTCGTTCTTGAAGCGCTCGCGCTGCTCGACCAGGCGGCGGGCGTAGTCCATCGCTGCCTTGGTGTCGTGGATGGAGCAGGGGCCGATGATGACGATCAGGCGGTCGTCCATGCCGTGCAGGATGCGGTGCATCGCGTTCCGGCTTTGGTAGATCAGGTCGGACACGGTGTCGCTGCACGGGAATTCGCGGATCAGATGTGAGGGCGGCGTCAGCTCTTTCAGTTCGCGAATGCGCAAATCGTCGGTGTTCTTCGGCATGGAAAGCTCCGGGGATGTGTCTTGAGTTCTATTGGAAACGTCTACTGTGTTCGGATCATGTTTCGCGTCGGTGCCGGGGTGGGGCAGGTGACTGGGCGAAAAAAAACCGCCAGGGTCGCTGGCGGTTTTCGGTATCTGCTGGGTGCTTTATTTTTGCTGCAAGCGCCCCTCTCCTTCCGCCAGCGGTGCGAGATGCCAAAAGTAAAAGTAAAAAAACTTGGCGAAGGACATGAGAGGAAAACCAGGCAATGCAGGAAAAATTGTGGCGCGCGGGTGACTTGGAACTACTGCGCCGCACCAATCGAACCGTCTTTATAAACCCTTTTTTTGAGGGCCGCAAGCGCGGATTTTCCGGGCCTGCGGCGTCAAGACGACGGTTTCAGGGCGATTAAGCCGTGCCGCCCACCGTCATGTTCTCCATGCGCAGCGTCGGCTGACCGACGCCCACCGGCACGCTCTGGCCTTCCTTGCCGCACACGCCGATACCCGAATCGAGGCGCATGTCGTTGCCGATCATGGTCACGTGCTTGAGCGATTCCGGGCCGCTGCCGACCAGCGTCGCGCCCTTGACCGGAGCGGTGATCTTGCCGTCCTCGATCATGTAGGCCTCGCTGGCCGAGAACACGAACTTGCCGTTGGTGATGTCGACCTGGCCGCCGCCAAAGTTGACCGCATACAGGCCCTTCTTGACGCTCGCGATGATCTCTTGCGGATCCTTGTCGCCGCCCAGCATGTAGGTGTTGGTCATGCGCGGCATCGGCAGGGCGGCGTAGCTCTCGCGGCGCGCGTTGCCGGTCACGGGCATCTTCATCAGACGCGCGTTGAGCGTGTCCTGCATGTAGCCGGTGAGGATGCCGTCTTCGATGAGCGTGTTGCACTGCGTGGGGTTGCCTTCGTCATCGAGGTTCAGGGAGCCGCGGCGGTTGGCCAGCGTGCCGTCGTCGACCACGGTGACGCCCTTGGCCGCCACGCGTTCGCCCATGCGGCCGGAAAACGCCGACGAGCCCTTGCGGTTGAAGTCGCCTTCGAGCCCGTGGCCGATGGCCTCGTGCAGCAGCACGCCGGGCCAGCCCGGGCCGAGCACCACCGTCATCGTGCCGGCCGGTGCCGGCTTGGCTTCCAGGTTGACGAGCGCGGAAGAGACCGCCTCGTCCACGTATTCGCGCAGCAGTTCGTCGGTGAAGTAGCCATAGGCATAGCGGCCGCCGCCGCCGGAGCTACCCATTTCACGGCGCCCGTTCTGCTCGGCGATGACGGTGACGGAAATGCGCACCAGCGGGCGCACATCCGCGGCGATCACGCCGTCGCTGCGCGCAACGAGCATCACGTCGTATTCACCGGCCAGGCCGGCCATCACCTGCACCACGCGCGGGTCTTTGGCGCGGGCGAGCTTTTCGATCCGCTCGAGCAGGGCAACCTTTTCGGAGGCCGTCATCGAATCGAGCGGGTCGTTCGGTGCATAGAGCGAGTGGCTGCCCGGGGTGCTGGCAAGGCTGCCCGCCACCTTCACGCGGCCGGCGCCAGCTTTGCCGATGGTGCGCGTGGCACCGGCAGCCTGCATCAGCGCGGGCAGGCTGATGTCGTCGGAATACGCAAACGCGGTGCGGTCGCCCGAGACGGCGCGCACGCCCACACCCTGGTCGATGCTGAAGCTGCCGGATTTGACGATGCCTTCTTCCAGGCTCCACGCCTCGTTGCGCGTGTACTGGAAGTAGAGGTCGGCATAGTTCACGCGGTGCGTGAAGATGTCGGCCAGCGCGCGCTGCAGATGCGCTTCATCAAGGCCGTACGGATCGAGCAGCACGCGGCGCGCGATGGACAGGTTCTGGATGGCGATGTCGCCTGCGTTCATGGTCGGTTCTCGCAAAAAATTCGATTGGCTTACATCACGCGGTGCTTGAGCGCCGGCAGATCCCGGCGCACTTGGGCGATGCGGGCGGGGTCCATGTCGCCGATGGCAACCCCTTCGCCCTCAGGAACGGAGGCGATGATTTCCCCCCACGGGTCGATCAACATGGAGTGCCCCCACGTGCGGCGGCCGTTTTCATGGCGCCCGCCCTGAGCGGAGGCCAGCACATAACACTGGTTCTCGATGGCGCGGGCGCGCAGCAGGATTTCCCAGTGCGCGGCGCCCGTCACGTAGGTGAAGGCCGCCGGCATCAGAATCAAGTTCAGGTTGCCCTGCGACGCCAGCGCCCGGTACAGCTCGGGAAAGCGCAGGTCGTAGCACACCGACATGCCCACGCGGCCGCACGGCGCATCGAAGGCGACCGGCGTGGCGCCGGGCTCGATGGTGCGGGCTTCGTCGTAGCGTTCTTCGCCGCGTACGAAGTTGAACAGGTGGATCTTGTCGTAGCGTGCGACCCGCAATCCGGCCGGGTTGAATGCGAGCGACGTATTGCGCACGCGCTGTGCGTCTTCGCACCACATCGGCAACGTGCCGCCGACGAGCCACAGCTTGTGGCGGCGCGCGGCATCGGCAAGGAAGGTCTGGATCGGGCCGTCTTCGTCGGCTTCGCGGATGCCGACCTTGTCGGTGTCCTTGCGGCCCATCATGCAGAAGTACTCGGGCAGCAGCGCGAGTTGCGCACCTTGGGCGGCCGCCTCGGCCAGCAGGGCGTCTGCCCGCGCCAGGTTGACGTCCACGTCGATGGCCGTCACGGTCTGGATGGCGGCGACGCGAAAAGGTGCATCGAAAGGCGCATCGAAAGGCGCATCCATACCGGATGCGACGGGGGCCGGAGCAACGGTGGTCGAGGTCATGGCGCCTATTTTGCCGAGGTTTGCGATTGGCTGCCCGAATTGCTGTTGGATGCGACTTTCTCGATCTTCGGATCGGCCCAGCTGCCGGTCACGCGGTATTGCGTGACGAATGCCTTCGACAGCTGATCGCCCAGGACCAACTGCGCGGCCAGCGTGCCCAGCCCGATGGCCGGATTGATGAACGCCGCCGCCAGCGAGGCCGACGTGGCGTCCACCTTGGGCGTGACCTTGACGCGCAGGTCCTGCGTTTCATCCAGGATGTTGGCCGAGCCCTGCATGGCCACCTGGAATTGCGGGCCCTTGACGGCAAAATCTTCAGTGTGGGCGATGCCGCTGGCGATTGTGCCGGTGGCTGCCACGCTCTCGAACGGCGTGCCGCGCCCGGTGGCGCTGCGCAGGTCGGTCGCGAAATGCAGCAGCCCCTGCAGGCTCAGCACGCCCGCCAGCTTGGCCAGGCCCGGATCGACCGGGAGGAACTGGCCGCGCTCCAGGTTCAGCGCCATGCGGCCGTTGAGCGTCGGGTAGTCGATCGACATGGGCGAGCCGCGCCAGACCACGCGGCCTTCGAGCTTGCCCTTGGCACCGTCGATCACCTTGGCGAAGCCCATTTTTTGCAGCAGCTCGCCGGTGTCGCGCAGGTCAAGGTTGAAGTCGAGCAGCGTCCGGCGCTCCGGATCATCACCGCCGCCGCGCAGGCGTCGCGGGATGCGCCACGTACCGTGGGCCGTGAGCGTGGCAGCAGGCTGCTCGATCTTCAGCGTTTCGAGCGTCCACACCGGCGCACCGTCGGTGATCTGGCTGCGCGCCTTGATCTCCAGCTTGCCGAGCGCCTTGCCGCGTAGGTCGAATTTGTCGGCGACGAGGTCGAGCGATGGAATTTCCTGCGAGCTGCTGGCCAGCGATTCGGTGAGCGCCGTCTCTTCCTTGGCGTCTGGGATGCTCATGCGCGACAGGCGCATCGTCAGCTCGCCGAAGGGCACGGCGGCGCTTTCGGCGTGCCAGCGCGCGCTGCCTGCAATCTCGCGCGAATCGATGGTCGATTGCCAGTTGGGGCCGTCGCGCGTGGCATCGATGCGCACGGCGTTGAAGTCGCGGCCCAGGATGCGCAGCGTTTGCGCGCGGGCGCTCAGGTGGCTGGGCAGATACGCGCTGTGGCTGTCGGAGGCGTTTGGAGCATTGGTGGCATGTTCGGCGGCAATCTGGCCGGCGCTCTTGTCTGCGGCGGGTGCGGCAAAGACATGGCGCCAGGCGTCGATGTCCAGTTGATCCAGCGCCAGGTTGGCCTGCACGCCCTCCTGCGGTTGCGGCACCGGTTGCCGCACGCCGATCCCGCCTCGCAGCACCTCGACGCCGTTGCCCGTGCTGCGTTGCTCGTAGCGCGCACTGACGATATTGCCGACCTGCAAAACGATTTCGTCGACGGCGTTGTTGGAAGCCAGCGGCTGCATCTCGAAACGCACCGGCAACGGCTGCCCGGCGGCCTTGTTGAGCGGCGCCGGCAGACGCACCGTCATCGGCGTGAGGTCGGACTGCACCTGAATCAGGGGGCGATGCTGCTTGACGCTGATGGTCGCGCTGTACGGGGCGCTGCCCTCCAGCGAGCGGGCGACGGCGGCCACCGGGCTGTTTTCCGGCGTCGTTTCACGCAGCCCTTGCGCCGATGCGGTGCCCGCCACCTGGATGCGGATCGTGCCATCGGGCGCGGTGCCACCCGTGGGGCGGATTTCGCCGCCGGCAAAGCGCGCGCGCAGGTTGTCGAAACCGATGCCTTTTTGCGTGAAGGTCAGCGCGCCGTTGACATCGGTGAGCGGCGGCGCCTGCGGAACCAGCGTGACGTCATTGCGCAGGAACGTGACGCTGCCCTGGGCGCGCGTCGAATGCATCTCGTGCAGCGGCAGGTCCAGCTTGAGCGCCAGCGTGGCGTTGCCCTGGGCGCGCGCGTCCTTGGTGAAGTGGCCGATCCACTGGCCGATGGGGCTGGCCTCAACGTATTGCAGGAAGTTTTGCGTGGCGCCGTCGCCGCGGCCCTCGATGGTGAGTAGCGGGTTGTGGTCGCCCATGTCGGGCAGCCTGCCATTCACGTCCTGCAAGTTCACACCCATCACCTTGGCGCGCGCAACCTTGAAGGCCAGGGACGCGCGATCGAAGATCACTGTCCCGTCGATGTTGGTGAACGCCGGCCAGTCGCCCGGGTGCGTGGGCACGCGGCCCGGCAGGTTGTGCCCGGCTTCGGCCGGCGCTGATTGGTAAGTTACGTCCTGGATCGGCACTTCCACGCGGAAGACACCTTTGTGCGGCGGACGGAACGGAAAGTCGTGCAGATCACCTGCCAGTGCGAACCCGACGTTATTCGCCGTGCCGGCTTGCAGCGCACCGCCCAGGTAGTCGCGCAGATGCTGTCCGATCGACAGCGGCAGGTAGCGCGGCACACGCGGAACGTTGGCACGGTCGAGCGTGCCTTTCAGGTCGATGGTGCCGAGATGGCTGGTGTCTGGCGCGTGGCGATAGCTGCCCGTGATACGCGCTGACAGGTCGTCGTTGGAGAGCGCGAGGTTGTCGCTGGCGACAACCAGTTCCTGCTTGCGATATGTCCAGTTGAACGTGCCCTGTAGCCGGTCCAGCGGCACGCGCGCGTCGGCAAAGGTGCCAGGCAGCAGTAGGGCGGTGTCGTTGGACTCGATGCGCAGCGTGCCCTTGTCGTCGGAGAAGACGGCGTTGCCGGAGAGGTTTTCAACGCCGGGCACGGCTGGCTCGGGATGCTGGCCCGGCGGTACCGCGGGCAGCGCACCGGGGCCGAACGAGACCTGGCGCATCGTGGCGCGGCCGGTGAAGTGCACCGGCGCCGGCGTATTTGGCCGCCAGCGGGAGACATCGCGCTGCCAGTTGATGTCCAGATCGTCGATGCGGCCGGACGGCTGCTTTGTCCGCAGTGGTTCGAGCACGCCGGCGGGCAGCGGCAGCGCGGTGGCGATGTTGCGCAGGTCGGCCAAATCCAGTGTCGTGGCCTTGACCTGCAGGCTGCGCAGCGCATCGCGCGCGTCGAGCGCCCACCCGACGGTGACATTGCGCACGCCGCGCGGCGTGCCAGCCGGGTTGGTCGGCGCCTGGATGCCGGGGCCTGCCAGTTCGGGTACCGACGGCGGTTGGGCGGGCGGGTTCAGCGGTTGCCAGAGCAGCGTGTCGAGGCGCAAGGCGTGCTCGCCTCGCGCGTTGCGCTGATGCGTGGCCAGCGCCTGGAGGCTGCGCAGCTGCAGCGGGTCCAGATCCTTGCGGACCTGGAGATCAAGCTGTTGCCCGGTCAGGCGTGCCTGGCTGCGCGTGAACACGCCGCCGGCGAACTCCACCGAGCCGTCGGAGGTGAGCGTGCCGCTCTTGGCGGCGGCCAGCACGGGCACGTAGCGCTGCACGGCAGCCAACTGCAGCGTATCGACCTGCCAGGAGGCCTGGCCGTGCCAGTGGCGCCAGTCGCCGGGCCGGGCGAGCAGGTCGTGACGGAAATCGGCGTGCAGTTTGATGGGACCGTTGAACAGCGTGGCCGAGGTTCCGCTGGCCTCCAGCCGGTGGCGCGTCGGGCCGCTGCGTAGCTGCACCCGCACATTGCCCAGCGCCACTTCAGGCAGCTTCTGCTGTTCGTCAAGCCAGCGGACGGCGCCTTGCTGGAAATCGATGTCGCCCTGGGAGAGCAACTGATCAAGGAAATTGCTGTCGCCGCCGGTGTCGGGGCCGAGCGGCATGCCGGCGACGAGCAGGGCGCCCTGCGTATCGCGCCGTACCAGCACGTCGGCCTGGCTGGCGTGCAGGGCGGCAAAGGTGATCTGCATGCGCAGCAACGAGCGCCAGGACAGCCGCGCCTGCACGTCCTGTATCGCGAAGGTGCGGCGGCCCGCGGTGTCGTGCGCGTCGATGCGCTGGGCGCGGAATGCCGGGTGCCAGCCCTCCCAGTAGGTCTCAAGCGAGCCGATGTCCACCGTGGCGTGCAGTGCGCTGGACGCCTCGCGCTGCATCCATTCGCGCGCCACGCTCGCGCGCGGCCACAGGATGAAGCGCACCGCCAGCATGCCGACGACGGCCAAGACGGCCAGCGCGGCGGCCGTCTTCCAGAGCACCCGCCACAGCTTGCGCCAGATCGGGGCGCGAAAAGCAGCCCCGATGCCCGCGCCGACCCGGCGGGCGAGCCATACCAGCCATGCCCAGGCCGAGGGCCGGCCCACCCCGCGTGTGGACAGGGTGCTGGCGTGTCCACCATCGGACTTCGGCGATTCTGGGGGCTGGGACGGGCGAGGCATGATGCGGATTATCCGATATTCAGGAGGCGGCGCCACATTTGGAGCCCGGGCGGCGCGCTGGCGGAGCGGCAAGCAGTGGGCAAGCACACCCGATGCCCGCGGAGTCTCTGGCCACTGCCGGTCTTGCATGCATTTCAGCGAGAATGGATGCTTCCGCCAATGCTCGATGGGTTCGCATGACCGATTCCGCCTTGTCCGCCCAGCCATTTCTGAAAGCTCCAGCCCGCGCGCCGCAGGGCGCCGCTGCCGCGCTGCCCTTTGCACTCGCCTATTCCCGTTATCTACAGCGCCAGGCGCAAGCGCGCGAAGGATGGGCCGAGCGTGTGCAGGCTGGCGCCAGCCATCCGATTGACATGGCGTGGCTGTTGGCGCGCTTCACTGAACTGTTCGATACCAGGGCCGTGGAGGCTGAGGCGGCGCTCAAGCGCGCCTTGCGCCTGTTGCGCAATGAAGTCTTCGGTGCACTGGTTGAGCGCGATCTGTCCGGCGCCGCGACGCTCGATGAGGTGACGGGCACGATGACCGACCTGGCCGAGTTTGCCGTGCGCACGGCCGTTTCCGTGATCGGCCAGGAACTGAGCGCCCTGCACGGCCAGCCGATCGGGCAATCCTCCGGCGAGGTGCAGGAACTGGTGGTGGTCGGCATGGGCAAGCTGGGTGGGCGGGAACTAAACGTCTCGTCCGACATTGACCTGATCTTTCTCTACGACGACGACGGCGACACCCAGGGGGGGGCGCGCCCCCTCTCCAATCATGAATATTTCACGAAGCTTGGCCGGCGGCTGATCAACGCGCTGGCCGATGTGACAGAGGATGGCTACGTCTTCCGCGTCGACATGCGCCTGCGTCCGAACGGCGATGCGGGGCCGCTCGCGTGCAGCCTCGGCATGTTGGAGGAGTATTTCGTTGTGCAGGGCCGCGAATGGGAGCGCTACGCCTGGATCAAGGGCCGCGTGATCACCGACCCGACCAGCCCGCATGCCGCCCGCGTGATCCAGCAGCTGGATCGCGTGACGGGCCCGTTTGTGTTCCGGCGCTATCTCGATTACGGCGTGATCTCCGCCATTCGCGCGCTGCATGCGCAGATCCGCAACGAGGCAGCCAAGCGCAGCAACGGTGCCAACCAGCAGCGCGATGACACGGGCCACCTGCAGGCGCGCTCGCCCAACATCAAGCTCGGGCGCGGCGGCATCCGCGAGATCGAATTTGTCGCGCAGGTGTTTCAGCTCATTCGCGGCGGGCAGGATTTCGGGCTGCGCGTGCGGCCCACGCTGGAGGTGCTGCGGGTGGCGGCGGAGCGCGGCCTGATCGAGCCCGAAGCGGTGGAGCGCCTGACCGAGGCGTACCGCTTCCTGCGCCAGCTTGAACATCGCCTGCAGTACATCGAAGACGCGCAGACGCACAACCTGCCGGGCTCGCCGGAAGACCAACTGCGCGTGGCGCACATGATGGGCTTTGACGACTATGCGGCGCTGGTCACCACGCTTGAGACGTATCAGGACGAAGTTGCACAGCATTTCGAGCAGACCTTCTCCGACAAGCAGGACAGCCAGCCGCCGTGCGCCGCGGTCTGGCACGCAGACCTGCTCGACGACGAGCACACGGAAACCGCCCGCGTACAACTCGCCGAACTCGGCTATGCAAATCCGGAGAGCGTGCTGGAGCGGCTGCGTGCAACGCGCAATTCGCCGCGTTATCGGGCGTTGTCCGAAGTCAGCCGGCAGCGTTTCGACTTGCTGATCAACCGTGCGCTTGATCAGGCATCGCGGCAGACCGATGCCGATGTCACCATCGCGCGCTTTCTCGATTTCTTTGATGCGATCAGCCGGCGTTCGTCGTACCTGTCGCTGCTGAGCGAATACCCGCAGGCCATGGAGCGCGTGGCCCACACGCTCCATGCATCGCGCTGGGCGGCGGACTACCTCACACGCCATCCGCAACTGCTCGATGAGCTGCTCGATGTGGAAGCGCTGTCGGCCGAGCCCGACTGGCCAGCGTTCAGGGCGCGCGTGCGAGAGCGCCTGCAGGCAGCGTCCGACCACGTCGAGATGCAGATGGACATCCTGCGCCAGGAGCACCATGCAGAAACTTTCCGCGTGCTGCTACAGGACCTGCAGGGCATGCTGAGTGTCGAGCACATCAGCGACCGGCTCTCCGATCTGGCCGACGCCGTGCTGGACCTCACGCTTGAAACCGTCTGGCAGCAGGTCGCCACCCGCCATCGGGAGGTGCCACGTTTTGCCGTGGTTGCCTACGGGCGGCTGGGCGGCAAGGAACTCGGCTATGCGTCAGACCTCGACATCATCTTCCTGTATGACGACGATGACGAACGCGCACCCGATGTCTACGCGTCATTCGCGCGCAAACTCATCACGTGGCTGACCAGCCATACCGCCGCGGGCACGCTGTTCGACGTCGATACGCGCTTGCGACCGAACGGTGCGGCGGGTTTGATGGTCACGCACTTCGAAGCCTTCCGCCGCTATCAGATGCGCGAGGGCGACAACGCTGCGTGGGTGTGGGAACACCAGGCGCTCACGCGTGCACGCTTCTGCGCGGGCGATGCGGAAATCGGCGAGCGTTTCGAGGCGCTGCGTACCGCCGTGTTGCGCCAGGAGCGCGATCCCGGGCCGCTGCGCGACGAGATCGTGGCCATGCGCGAACGCGTGGCGGAAGGCCATGCGAACCCGACCGGGCTGTTTGATCTCAAGCACGATCGCGGGGGCATGGTCGATATCGAGTTCACCGTGCAATTCCTGGTGCTGTTGCACAGCGCGGCGCATGCCGAGCTGACCCTCAACAAGGGAAATATCGCGCTGCTACGCATGGCTGGCGAACTCGGGTTGATTGACGCGACGGCGGCCGCGCAGGTGGCCGATGCCTACCGTGATTTCCGCGCACGCCAGCACAAGTTGCGGCTTGACGGGCAGTCCGCCGCGCGCGTACCCGTCGGCACCTGCGCGCGCGAAGCCGGCCACGTGCGTGCATTGTGGGAGCAGGTGTTCGGGCCCGCGCAATGACGGCGCATCGGCACGCGCTGCACACATGGGGCGCGTGCGCCGTTGTGGCTGCGCTGTCGGCGGCGTTCTCGTTCGTGCCGTGGCTGTACGCGTTCGGGCTGTATCAACGCGAGGCCGTGCGCGCGGGGCAGTGGTGGCGCATCTTGACCGCCATGTGGGTGCATCTGGACACGTGGCATTGGCTGGCGGATGCAATGGCCGCGGTGGGGCTCATCCTGCTGCTGGCGCGCGTGTTGCGGCCGCAAGCCATCGTTGGAGCGTTGGTGGTGTGCGGCGTGCTCGTACAGATCGCTTTGCTCACTCGGCCGACGGTGCAGTGGTACGGCGGGCTCTCTGGCGCGCTGCATGGTCTGGCGGCATGGGGCGGGCTGCGGCTGCTGAAACCGTCCGCCGACGGGGCCGAAGATCGCTTCTCGCGCTGGATTGGCGTGGCGCTGTGTGTGGGCGTGCTGGTGAAAGTGTGGCTCGAGCAATCGTGGCTGTCGCCCGTCGCCTATGACCCGCACTGGGGGTTTGGCGTGGTGCGCATCGCTCATGCGTTTGGTGCGGTGAGCGGATTGCTGGTGTGGGTGCTGGGGGAGTGGGGCTCGCAAGGCAGCAGGCAGGCGCCGCGCTGATCGGCAGAGAAGTCACGTGCCGATGCACGGAAAAACGGACACGCTGGTGGAGCTAGGGTGTCCGTTTTTGCGTTTAGACGATCGCGAGATTGCTCGATCAGCCCTTGCGACGGCGGAAGGTGACCACTCCGCTGGCGAGCAGCAAGCCTGCCAGCCACAGGGGAAGCGCGCCACCGCCGCCGCCACTGCTGCTATTCGTCGCGGTGCCGCTACCCGAGCCCGATGTCGCCGCCGCCGCCGTAGCAGTCACGCTCGCTGTATCGGAGGCGGTAGCGCCGGAGCTGTTCGTCAACGTCACGCTAAAGCTGTACACGCCCGCAACGCCCGGCGTGAACGTGGCTGTGCTGACGCCGTTTGCGTCGGGGCCTGCGGTCGTCAGGGTGACGGGGGTTCCGGCGGTCTGGGCCCAGACGGTGCTGCTGGTCGTCTTGTTGTAGCCGGCGCCGCCGACGGACGTCAGCGTGACGACCGTGTTGGCAGTGACGCTCGACGCCGATGCAGCCGCATGCACGGTCGGTGACCCTTGCGCCTGCGCGACGGCTGCGCCGGCATCCAGCGTACCGGCGCCGCACACGCCCGCGTGCGTTGCACAGTAAGTGCCGGCCACGAACGGTCGTGCCGATTGCTTGATGATCGCCGTGATGTTGTCTGGCGTGAGCGCAGGCTGAACCGACAGCATCAGCGCCGCGGTCGCAGCCACATGCGGTGTGGCCATCGACGTGCCGATGTCCTGGGCGTAGGCATCGCCCGCAGGCGACGCCACAGGCGTTGTCGTGCCCGAGTTGGACAGCGACACAATTTTGCTGGCGGAACCGGGAATGACCGTGCCCGAGCCTCCGCCAGGCGCGCTGATTGCCGTTTGTCCACCGACGTTGGCATAGAACGCGTTGTCGCCTTCCAGCGAGTGCGCTGTCACGGCGATGGTGCCCGTGCAATTGGCGGGCGCATCCACGGGCCCAGCCTCGTTGCCGGTGGCCACCACAATCGTCACGCCCAACGCACGCGCTGCGGTGATCCTGTTCTGCTCCAGCGTCGAGCAACTGCCGGGGCCGCCCAGGCTCATATTGATGACCTTGACCGGCGTCGGGTTGTTGGTGACGCCCGGCACCGAGCCGCCCGACAGCCACGTCACCGCGTCCATGATGTCGGACGTCGAGCCGCCGCACTTACCCATGGCCCGCGCCATCTGCACACGCACATGAGGGGCAATGCCCGCGATGCCGATGCCGTTGTTGCGCTGCGCTCCGATCTGGCCGGCAACGAAGGTGCCATGCCAACTGCTGTTGCTTGCCGAACTGCCGCAGAACGTCGGATACGACGCGGCGTCGCTGCTGCTCACCCAATCGCCCGGGTCGGACGGGTCGGTATTCGTGAGCGTGTTGTTGGCGCCGTTGTTGACGAATCCGGAAGGAATCGTGTTGCCTGTCTTCGGATCGGCGCTGCCGGTCATGGCGGTGCTACTGACGAAGTTGCGGCCCGTGCCGAAGTTCAGCCCGACAAAGTCGGCATGGTCTGCGCGGATGCCGGTATCGACAATGCCAACGCCAACGGTACTGACGCCGGTGGTGGTATCCCATGCGGCCGTCACGTTGGCGCCGCCGGGCGCGCTGGCGGTCGGTGCCAGCAGGTTCCATTGCTGGCCGAACAGCGGATCGGTGGCCAGTGCCATCGGCCGCATGATGCGGTCGGGCGACACATATTCGAACTCGCCGCTGGCTTCCATGCGCTGCGCAACGGTCTGGGCGTCTTCCAGCGTCATGATCTTGGGCAGCGTCAGTACGTGTGCCCCGCCCGACATTGGGCGTTTGTACGTCATCGGCAACTGCGCTGCCGCCGACCAGCGTTGCACGGCTACCACGTCTGCGCGTGTTGCCGCGCCGTCGGTTGCAATCGATTGCGTCTTCAATCCCGTGCTTTTTTCTTTCACGACCAGCTGCGTCACCCATTGCAGCTGCGTATTGAACGTCGTGGATTTTTCCACGGCCAGCGCCGGCGCAACGTGATACGACACCAGCCCAAGCGCCATCAGCGCCTGCGCTACACCCCCGGAAACCATCGCCTTCATCAGAGCAGCCCTGTCTTCTTGTTAGGAATTGCAACGTTTACGTTTGCATTGTCCAAAAGGATTGAGGCAGCGTGGCGTAGATCGTATTAGGTATAAACCCTAATATCCGGCGCTAAAAGGGGTGTGCGGAAGCGGTACAAATGAAAACCGCCTCGACAGGCGAGGCGGTCTTGCTAGGCCAAAGGCGGCGTCAATGTGGTAACGCACGCTTGCGCCGGCATGCGAGCCCCAGCACTAGCAGCAGTGCGGCACCGGCCAGCGGAATGGCACCACCGCCACCGCTGCTAGTACTCCCGGTCGATCCCCCCGACCCCGTCGTGCCACTGCCCGCGCCAGCCGGGGCCGTGTTCTGGGCATAGCCGACGGCACCGGCGGTATCCAGCAGGCCTGCGCCGCAGATGCCGGTGTTTACGGCGCAAAACGTGCCGCTCGGGTGCGGCCGCGCGGTCTGCTTCAGGCCAGCCAATATCTGCGCGTTCGACAACTGGGGTTGCACGCTAAGCATCAGCGCGATAGTGCCGGCGGTTTCCGGTGTCGAGAAACTTGTACCTGCCACCGACTTGACCGTGGGGTTGCCGACGCTTTGTGTGCCATCGTTGGAGTCGGCCTGGATGACGGAAACGGGCTCCGCACAAGTCGCGGGATTTGTCGTTGTTACGACCTTCGAGTTGCCGCAGCCACCCCCCGGCGCGGACAGCGCCACCTGCGGCCCCACGTTCGCGTAGCTGGCGTTCTCGCCGCTGTCGACGTGCGCGGTGACGGCGATCGCTCCTGAGCAATTGGCCGGTGCGTCAACGGTCTGCGCGGCTTCGTTGCCGGCAGCAGCTACGACGATGGTGCCGCGTGCGGCCAACTGATTCACTGCGTCTTGTTCTGCGGCCGAACATTGGCCAACGCTGCCCAGGCTCACGTTCACAACACGCGCCGGGTTGGCGTTGGCCGGCACGCCAGACACGTTGATGCCGCCCGCCCACAACATGCCGTCGACCGTGTCCGACAGCAGCGCACCGCACTTGCCCGACACGCGTACCGGCACGATCGGCGTGTTCCAGCCGACCCCCGCGATATCGAGCGCATTGTTTGTCTGGGCGGCGAGCACGCTGCTGACCTCGGTGCCGTGCCAGCTACTTGCAGGCGGATTGCTAATGTCATTGGTCGTGCAGCCGGAAATCTTGGGAACGTCAGCTGACGTAACGATGTCGCCTAGGTCGTGCGCGTCCGTTCCTCGGCCAAAGGAGTTACCCGCGCGCGCCGGGTCCGAGATGAAGTTGTAGCCCGGCAGGATCTTGGGGGACAGATCGGGGTGATCGGTGTAGCCGGTATCGACCACCGCCACCACGATGCCCGTCGAGCCCTGCGTGATGCTCCATGCCGCGGCCGCGTTGATGCCGCCCGGCACCAGCGCCGGCGCGGCCAGGTTGTTCTGCGTGGCGAACAGCGGATCGTTCGGAACGGTGTTGGGCCGCAGGATGCGATCGGGCACCACATAGGCCACGCGGGCGTCCTGCGCGATCTTGTCGACGGTGGCCTGGATGCTCGCGGCGTCGGTCAGGCCGGTGCGCATGAGTTGCGCGTTGGTGGCCAGCGTGCGCTTGACCTGCAGCGTGCTACCCGCGGCCTGCGCGACCGACAGCAAGCGGTTGCTCGCCTCGCTGGCCGAGAGCGTCTTGCGCGTGCCGCTCGTGTCGTCGCGCCATTTGATGATCAGGTCACCGGTGTATTGCGGCTGCGGTGTGGCAGCTGTGGCGAATTGGCTGCTCGCCACCCAGGCAACACAGGCAAGGCTGGCGCCTGCGCGGAGCCAAGACTTCAACCGGAAGAGGGAGGGGGTCATCAGCACGTGCTCCGTGGTGTCTCGTTGTCATGAGAAACGTCGTCACGATGTGATCGTTGACACACCGTTACACAAAACCAAAGGTAGCACGCGACTCGCCCACCTGGTGTGGTGGCGATGGCCGATCACGTTTGCGAGCGGAAAAGAGCCGGTCTGTGCGCCGCAACCGAAGCAGAATACGGGCCGGGTGAGGGGATGTGAAGCTGGAAACCGGACGCCAGACGGCGCCCGATGATTCACAGTGTGGAGCGATCTTGCGGCGGTTCAGCGTTGGATCTTCACGACGCGGTCCGGGTCGGCCGAAGCGATGCCGGGCGTGCTGCGCAACGCTGCCACCGCGCCATCCAACGTGGCCGATGCATCGCCCGAACTGGCGCGCACCACCCAGAACCCGCCCGACATCGGCCGTACCACGGCAAACGCCAGCCGTGGCGTTGCGCGTGCGCCGGCAGCATCCAGCAGGCCTTGCACGGTGGCAGACGACGTGGTCGGCGTGCTCAGGCCGATGATGACGTCGCCCAGACTGTGCGCAGCTGACGCGGAAGCCGGCGGCTGGGTGTTGGCCGAGGCGGGGTCCATGGCAGGCGGCTTGCCCGGATCAATGGCCGGCACGGACTTGCACGCGGCCAGCAGGCACAGGCCAAGAGCCACCGCCACCGCAGGCTTGGCGGACGACAGCAGGAATCGAGGGCGGGCAGCCGATGATTGGGCCATGCGGGCCATGAGGTTCTCCTTGGATTCGATAGTGGGTGTCTGTGGCCAGTGCTGCCGGAACCTTCCTACCAGCCATGGCAGTCATGGTTCCGGTATAGGCGATCACTGCGCCACGCGGCGGGATTTCCGCGCCGAGGATTCTGGCGCCGATTGTGCACGGCCTGCGGTGAGCATCTCGTCTGCATGGCGGCGCGTGGTGTCGGTGAGCGACGCCCCGCCCAGCATGCGGGCGATCTCGTCCACGCGGCCCGTGGCGTCCAGGACCACGAGGTCAGAGCGCGTGCTGCCGGCCACCGTCTGCTTGGCGACCTGAATGTGGTGATTGGCGAGCGCCGCCACCTGGGGCAGGTGCGTGACGCACAGCACCTGGCGGCGCATGCCGAGTTCGCGCAGGCGTCGTCCCACGACTTCGGCCACTGCACCGCCGATGCCGGAATCGACTTCGTCGAAGATGAGCGTGGGCGTCGGGCTCGCCTCGCTGGCGATCACCGAGATGGCCAGGCTGATGCGCGCCAGCTCACCGCCCGAGGCGACCTTCGCCAGCGGCCGCGGTGAAACACCCGCATGCCCGGCAACGAGGAATTCGACCTGCTCCAGCCCCGCCGCGCCGCCGTGTTCCAGCGCGTGCAGCGCGATGTCAAAGCGCCCACCGGCCATGGAGAGGCCTTGCATGGCGCCGGTCACCGCGTCCGCCAGCTCGCGCGCGGCCTTGGCGCGGTCGCGCGACAGCGCTTGCGCGACCGACATATATGCGGCGTGCGTTTGCGCTTCCTGGGCTTGCAGCGCATCCAGATCGGACGCGGCTTGCAGCGCAGCGAGTTGCGCCTGGCGCTCCGCCAGTTCAGCCGGCAGCGTTTCAGGAGCCACGCGGTATTTGCGCGCCATCGTGTGCAGGGCCTGCATGCGCGCATCGACTTCGGCCAGGCGGTCCGGATCCAGTTCCGCGCGATCGGCATAGCGAGCGAGCGTATGCACCGCTTCCTGGATCTGCACCTCGGCCGGCCCCAGCGCGGCCAGCACATCGGCAAGCGCCGGATCGATCTCGGCCAGTTCACGCAGCGTATGGAGCGTCGTGCCCAGTTGCGTGAGCACCGCACCTTCCGATTCGGACAAGCCATCCAGCGCCGCGCGCGTGCCTTCGATCAGGCTGGCTGCGTGTGACAGACGGTGGTGCTCGGCCTGGACCTCTTCCCACTCGCCGGGTTGGGGGGCGAGCTTCTGCAATTCGTTGACCTGCCATTCGATGCGCTCGCGTTCGAGCTGGGCTTCGCGCGACTGCTGCTCGGCGGCTTCGCGTGCGCGCACCACGGCGTGCCATTCGCGGAAGTGCTCGCTGACGACGCGCACGGCACCTTCCAGGCCTGCGTGGGCGTCGAGCAGGCTGCGCTGCGCATCCGTCTTGAGCAGCAGTTGATGGGCATGCTGGCCGTGGATGTCGACCAGTTGCTCGCCTACTTCGCGCAACTGCGCCAGCGTGACTGCCGCGCCGTTGATGAAGGCTTTGCTGCGGCCGGCGGCATCGACCGTGCGGCGCAGCAGGATCACGCCCTCGTCGTCGTGCAGTTCGTGCGCCTCCAGCCATGCGGCCACATGCGGATGCACGTCGAACTCGGCGGTGATGTCGGCACGCGGCGCGCCTTCGCGCACGACGGCCGCATCGGCGCGCTCGCCCAGCGTGAGTGCGAGTGCGTCGATCAGGATGGATTTGCCCGCGCCCGTCTCGCCCGTGAACACGGTGAAACCGTCGGCCAGATCAAGATCCAGCGCGTGAACGATGACGAAATCGCGGATGGTGAGGCTGCGCAGCATGGAAAGGGTGTTAGAGCCGGTTGTCTTCAGTCGGGTACTCGTGCCAGTGCAGCTTCTTGCGCAGCGTGGCGTAGTAGTTGTAGCCGATCGGGTGCAGCAGCTGCACCGTGCGCTCCGAGCGGCGCACCACGATGCGGTCGCCGGGCAACAGGGACGTGAGCGACTGCATGTCGAAGTTGACGCTGGCATCACGCCCGCTGGTGACCTGGATGACCACCTCGGCGTCTTGCGGAATGACGATCGGCCGGTTCGACAGCGAGTGCGGTGCGATGGGCACCAGCACCAGACCCGAGAGCGCCGGATGCAGGATCGGCCCGCCCGCGGACAGCGCATACGCCGTCGAGCCCGTGGGCGTGGAAACGATCAGGCCGTCCGAACGCTGGTTGTACATGAAGAAGCCGTCGACCGACACGGCCAGCTCGACCATGCCCGAGAAGCCCGAGCGGTTGACCACCACGTCGTTAAAGGCGAGGGCGGAGAAGATGACCTCGTCATCCCGCACGACCTGTGCCTGCAGCAACGTGCGGGTCTCGGCCTCGTAGCGGCCGGACAACATGTCGGGCAGCACGGTGTGCACGTCGTCGAACGGGATGTCGGTCATGAATCCGAGCCGCCCGTGGTTGACGCCGATCACGGGGACGCTGGCGCCAGCCAGGTGACGCCCGATGCCGAGCAGCGTGCCGTCGCCGCCCAGCACGACGGCCACATCAGCGTGGCGCGCCATCTCTTCGGGCGGCAGGGCGGGGTAGTCCTGGACGCCGATGTTGAGCGCCGTTTCGCGCTCGAACACAATGTCATGCCCCCGCCCGGCGATGCACGACGCCAGCTCCATGAGCGGGCCGGCAATGTTGGCGGCCGAATACCGGCCGACCAGCGCAACGGTCTTGAAAGGCGAGACAGGCGAGGTGGCGGGAGCTTGCGGGGCCACGGCGGACGGGGAAGTCGACATGCGCGCATTACACCATATCGATATGACCGTCGCCACGTTAGCGCGTGTTTCGTGGAGAAACGCCGACATCACCCGCAGGCGGGCGCCGATTTTGCGTAAAATTGACGAACCATGGACAAGCGCGCCACCATCCTCCTCAAGACCCTGATCGAACGGTATATCGCCGAGGGGCAGCCCGTGGGCTCCCGCACCTTGTCGAAATATTCGGGGCTCGATCTGTCCCCGGCCACCATCCGTAATGTGATGTCTGACTTGGAAGAGATGGGCTTCATTGCCAGCCCACACACCTCGGCCGGGCGCGTGCCGACGCCGCGCGGCTACCGCCTCTTTGTCGATACCATGCTGACCGCCAGCCCGCTGGATGTGCTGAGCACGCAGGATCGCATGGCGCAGCAGATGGTGGGCGCGATCGCAGAGCAGGTGCGCTCGCAACTTGCGTCGCATGGGGCGGAATCGTCGCAGCGGGTAATTGCGGCGGCGGCGCAAACCTTGTCCAACCTCTCGCAGTTTGCCGGCATCGTGATGACGCCGCGGCGCACGCATGCATTCCGGCAGATCGAATTCCTGCGCCTCTCGGAGTCGCGCATCCTGCTGATCGTCGTCACGCCCGAGGGCGACGTGCAGAACCGCATTATCCATACCGATACGCCTTACAGCCCGTCGCAACTGGTGGAAGCGGCCAACTACATCAACGCGCATTACGGTGGCCAGACGTTCGATGCAGTGCGCGAAAGCCTGCGGGGTGAACTCTCTGCGCTGCAGGCCGACATGACGGCACTGATGCAGGCGGCCGTGGAGGCGGGCAGCAGTGCCGTGTCGGACGAGGAGCCGGTCGTCATCTCGGGCGAGCGCAAGCTGCTGGATGTGGAAGACCTGTCTTCGTCCATGGACAAGCTGCGCCGGCTCTTTGCCGTGTTCGAGCAGAAGACCGGCCTGCTGCAATTGCTCGACGTATCGAGCCGCGCCGAGGGCGTGCAGATCTTCATCGGCGGCGAAAGCAGCCTCGTCCCGCACGAAGACATGGCGGTCATCACCGCACCGTATGAGGTGGACGGCAAGATCGTCGGCACGCTCGGCGTGATCGGGCCGATGCGCATGGCATATGAGCGCGTGATCCCAATTGTAGATATCACGGCCAAGCTGCTGTCCAGCACGCTCAGCCAATATTGATCTACCGGTTGTTCTGTCTGCGAGCTGCATAAGCTCAGCCGATTTTCTTCGACGACAGGCCACGCTGCCGTCTCTCACAATCGACTCCGGCGCATGTGCGCGGTTCTTTTCTGCCGGAGTCTTTCATGGCTGGTTCTTCCCTCTCCCGTTTGCTGGCTGCAGCGATGTCTGCGGCCATTTCGTTCGCCTTGTTTGGGGCTGCTCCTGCACGCGCGGCCGACCGCGAGGTTGTTATCGCTTATCAGGACATGGTGCTGCCCTGGCGCTACGCCCAAGCCACGGGCGAGGTCGAGCGTGCCACCGGCTATAAGGTGACGTACCGCCAGCTCGCCAGCGGTGCCGACGTGGTGCGCGCCATCGCCTCGGGTTCCGTGCAGGTCGGCGAAGCGGGCTCCAGCCCGATTGCTGCCGGCGTGTCGCAGGGCGTGGACCTATCGCTGTTCTGGATTCTCGACAACATCAACGATGCGGAAGCGCTGGTTGCCCGCAACGGCAGCGGCGTGTCGCGGGTGGCCGACCTGAAGGGCAAGACCTTGGGCGTGCCGTATGTGTCGACCTCGCATTTCCATGCGCTGGTCGCGCTGCAACAAGCCGGGCTCGAGCCGCGCGACGTGAAGGTGGTCAACCTGCGGCCGCAGGAGTTGGCGGCCGCGTGGGACCGGGGCGATGTCGATGCCGCCTTTATCTGGGATCCGGTACTCGCCAAGGTGAAGAAGAACGGCACCGTGCTGACCACCTCCGGCAAGATCGCCGCCGCCACCGGCAAGTCGACCTTCGATGGCTTCGTGGCGGATCGCAAGTTCGCGCGTGACCATGCCGAGTTCATCGCCAAGTTTGTCGAAGTGCTGGCCAAGGCCGATGCCGCCTATCGCAACAACAAGGCCGCGTGGACGGCGACATCGCCGCAGGTGGCAGCCGTGGCCAAGACGTCAGGCGCAACGGCGGCGGATGTGCCGGCAAGTCTTGCGCTGTATGCCTTCCCGGATGCGGCGGAGCAGGCTTCCAAGCGCTGGCTGGGCGGCGGCGCGCAGTCGGGCGCGGCACAATCGCTGCTGGCCACGGCGCAGTTCTTGAAGACGCAGGGCACGATCCAGACGGTGCTGCCGGACTACGCTGCCACCGTCGACTCACGCTTTGTCCAACGTGCGGCTGGTACTGCCAACAAGGCAGTCGCCACCGCAACACGATGAGCCGTATCGATGTGCGTGGCTTGCGCGTCGACTACATCGACGCGCAGAGCCGCACGACCCGCGCCCTGGCCGGTGTGGATTTGTCGATCAACGCCGGCGAATTCGTTGTTGCGCTCGGCGCGTCCGGTTGCGGCAAGACCACACTGCTGAACTGCCTTGCGGGCTTTGTCGCGCCAACGTCGGGTCAGATCCTCCTCGACGGCCACGAAATCGATGGCCCCGGCGCGGACCGCGGCGTGGTGTTCCAGCGCTATGGGCTCATGCCATGGCTGAACGTGCGTGACAACGTGGCGCTTGGTCTCAAGCTGCGCGGTGTCGACCGCAAGACGCGGCATGCGCGTGCGCTTGAGTTGCTTCGGTGGGTCGGCCTTGAAGCGCATGCCGCATCGCCCGTCTATGCCCTGTCCGGCGGCATGCAGCAGCGCGTTGGCATTGCCCGCGCGCTGGCGACGGAGCCCCGCGTGCTGTTGATGGACGAACCGATGGGCGCGCTCGACGCGTTCACGCGCGAGACCATGCAGACGCTGGTGCTCGATGTCTGGCAACGCACCGGCACGACCGTTTTCTTCATCACACACGACGTGGAGGAGGCGCTGTTCCTCGCAACGCGCCTGATCGTGATGTCGCCATCGCCGGGGCGCATCGTGCAGACATTCGATCTGCCGTTCTCGCGGCAGGCGCTGGCAGGCGGCGACGCCCGCGCGGTGAAATCGTCGCCGGAATTCATTGCCTGGCGCGAGCGTGTGCTGGCGCTGATCCACCATGCCCCCGAGGCGTTGCTCGCATGAGCGCGCTCGAAACTCCCGTGCTGCAGCGCGCCTCCCTCGATGCAGCGCCGCCCTCCAGCAGACCGGTGCGCAGGCTGCGCGGCTATCGTCTGCCGGGCGAGGGCAGCGCATCGGGGCTCAGCGTGTTGTCGGTGACTGCGCTGCTCGTGCTCTGGTGGTCGGCCACCATCTTCCATTGGGTGCCGCCGTTGTTCCTGCCCTCGCCGCAGGCCGTGGGGCGCGCATTCATCGATGCCTGGCATGGCGATATTCAAGGCGGCCAGCCGCTGGCGGCACATCTTGGCTGGAGTGCGCTACGCGTGTTCGGCGCGTTTGCACTGGCTGCCGTGACGGCCATACCGATCGGCCTCGCGATGGGTGTCTCCCGCACCGCGCGCGGCTTGCTCGATCCGCCCATTGAGTTCTATCGCCCGCTGCCGCCGCTGGCGTACCTGCCGCTCGTGGTTATCTGGCTGGGCATTGACGAGCGCGCCAAGATTGTCGTTATCTACCTTGCCTGCTTCGCACCGATTGCCATGGCCGCGCGTGCAGGTGTGCGCAGCGCCACGCTTGAGCAGATCAACGCCGCGTATGCGCTTGGCGCAAGCTTCACGCAGGTGGTGCGGCATGTGATCTTGCCCGCCGCGCTGCCGGAGATACTGACCGGCTTGCGTATCGCCATCGGCTTCGGCTGGACCACGCTGGTGGCGGCGGAAATGGTGGCTGCAACCGTGGGCGTGGGGCAGATGGTGCTCAATGCGTCGAGCTTTCTGCGCACCGACCTCGTGGTGATGGGCATCGTGCTGATCGGCGCGATTGCATGGGTGTTCGACTTGGCCATGCGCGCCATCGAAGCGCGCGTGGTGCCCTGGAAGGGTCGCAGCTAGCGCAGACTCAGAAACTGCCCGTGAACTGATAACGCCCGCCGGGATGCCACATGGTCGCCACCGAGGCGACCTGGCCCTGCGACAGCGTCTTCCGCCGCAGCATCAGGCAGGGCTCGCGCACGTCCATGTGCAGCATCTCCGCAATCTCGCGCGGCGGCAGGCGCGCCTCAATGCCGTAATCCACGCCCTGCAATGGGGCGGCACGCATCAGGTAGGCGTTTGGCGTGGTCTGCGTGAAATCCTGCTCCATGTATTCGGGCGCCAACGCCGCGTTCACCCAACGGTCTTCCACCTGGATCGGCAGCTCGTTTTCAAAATGCACGATCAGTGAATGGAAGAGCACACGGCCTGCGGGCACGCCAAACGAAGCCGCCATTGCCTCGTTGGCGCGGGCGCGCTCCAACTTGTGCAGTTCGGCGCGATGCTGATGACCGCGCGCTGCAATTTCCTCGGCGATATTGCGGATCGCCACCAGCGTCGCCTGGTATTTCTGCTGCGCGACGAACGTTCCCAACCCTTGCACGCGCGTGAGGATCTGCTCGGCGGTCAACTCACGCAGCGCGCGGTTGACCGTCATGCGCGACACGCCAAAGGTCTGCGCGAGCGTGGTCTCCCCGGGAATCATTTCCCCTTCCTGCCACTCGCCGCTGCGGATGCGCATGAGGATGTCTTCCTTGATGCGCTGGAAGGCGGGCGTGCTGGCGGACGGGTCGTGTGACATGGGCGTGGCTTGCGGTGCGGGTAGGGCCGCGGAAGTGATGTGCGGATGGCGGTCATCATCAGGGTTTGCTCTTAGCTTGTAAAGTTTTCTTGCGTAAGTTGTATATACAACATAAGATGCGCTCCATGACAAAGGAGTTCGCAGGAGACCTCACATGAACGCCCCGACCCACGCTGCCCACCTGACCAACGATCCGCGCTACGACGCCTCGCGCGAAATCCGTGCCCCGCGTGGCACCGAGCTGCACTGCAAGAGCTGGCTGACCGAGGCGGCCTATCGCATGCTGCAGAACAACCTCGACCCGGATGTGGCCGAGAACCCCAAGCACCTCGTCGTCTACGGCGGTATTGGCCGCGCTGCGCGCGACTGGGCCTGCTTTGACAAGATCCTGGAAACGCTGCGCGAGCTGAACGACGACGAATCGCTGCTCGTGCAATCGGGCAAGCCGGTGGGCGTGTTCAAGACCCACCCGGATGCACCGCGCGTCTTGATCGCCAACTCCAACCTGGTGCCCAAGTGGGCGAACTGGGAACACTTCAACGAGCTGGATCGCAAGGGCCTGTTCATGTATGGCCAGATGACTGCCGGCAGTTGGATCTACATCGGTAGCCAGGGCATTGTGCAAGGCACGTATGAGACGTTTGCCGAAGCCGGTCGTCAACATTACGACGGCAAGCTGGCTGGCCGCTGGATTCTCACGGCGGGCCTGGGCGGCATGGGCGGCGCGCAGCCGCTGGCCGCCACGCTGGCCGGCGCCGTGTCGCTGAACATCGAGTGCCAGCAATCGAGCATCGATTTCCGCCTGCGTACGCGCTACCTCGACAAGCAGGCAAAGGACATCGACGACGCATTCAACCTGATTCGCCACCATTGCGAGCGCGGCGAGGCCGTGTCCATCGGTCTGCTCGGCAATGCGGCGGAAATCTTGCCGGAGCTGGTCAAGCGTGCCCGCGCCGGCGGCCTGAAGCCGGATCTGGTGACCGACCAGACCTCGGCGCATGATCTGGTCAACGGCTACCTGCCGATTGGCTGGACGGTCGAGCAATGGCGTGCTGCGCAACGCGACCCGTCGCAGCACGCCCGCCTGACCGACGAGGCCGCCAAGTCGTGCGCCGTACACGTGCAGGCCATGCTTGACTTCCAGGCCATAGGCATTCCGACCGTCGACTACGGCAACAACATCCGCCAGGTCGCGTTCGACCAGGGCGTGAAGAACGCCTTCGACTTCCCGGGTTTCGTGCCGGCCTACATCCGACCGCTGTTCTGCGAAGGCAAGGGCCCATTCCGCTGGGTGGCGCTGTCGGGCGATCCGCAAGACATCTACAAGACCGACGCCAAGATCAAGGAACTCTTCCCGCACAACACACACGTGCATCGCTGGCTCGACATGGCGCGTGATCGCATCGCCTTCCAAGGGTTGCCCGCACGGATCTGCTGGCTGGGCCTGGGCGAGCGTCACCTGGCCGGTCTGGCCTTCAACGAGATGGTCAAGAACGGCGAGCTGAAGGCGCCGATCGTGATCGGCCGCGATCACCTCGACACCGGCTCGGTCGCCAGCCCCAACCGTGAAACCGAAGCCATGCGCGACGGCACCGATGCCGTGTCAGACTGGCCGCTCCTCAACGCGCTGCTCAACACCGCGGGCGGCGCGACGTGGGTGTCGCTGCACCACGGAGGCGGTGTCGGCATGGGCTATTCGCAGCACTCGGGCGTGGTGATCGTCGCCGACGGCACGGACGCTGCGGCCAAGCGTCTGGGTCGTGTGCTCGTCAACGATTCCGGCTCGGGCGTCATGCGCCATGCGGACGCCGGCTACGAAAGCGCCATCGCCTGCGCCAAGCGCAACGGTTTGAACCTGCCGATGATCGGCTAAGTTAAAGACATCCTCTCGCATTGCTATGAACACCATGACCACGCCCCCCATCATCACGTTGCAGCCGGGCGCAATGTCCTTTGCCGACCTGCGCCGCGTCTGGCTCGCCCCCACGCCTGTTGCGCTGTCGGGCGATTGCGCTGCCGCCATCGAAGCCTCGGCAGCCACCGTGCAGGCCATCGTTGCCAAGGGCGACCCGGCCTACGGCATCAATACCGGTTTCGGCTTGCTGGCCAAGACGCAGATCCCCACGCACGAGCTGGAGCGCCTGCAACGCAACCTGATCCTGTCGCACGCTGTCGGCACCGGTGAAGACTTGAGCGATAACGTCGCGCGGCTGGTGCTGCTGATGAAGGCAGCGAGCCTGGCGCGCGGTTATTCGGGCGTGCGCCGTGTTGTGATCGACACGCTGTTGGCACTGCTGAACGCCGGCATCGTGCCCTGCATTCCGTCCAAGGGTTCGGTGGGCGCGTCGGGCGATCTGGCGCCGCTGGCGCACATGACGCTGGCCCTGCTGGGCGAAGGCGACGTGCGCGTGAAGGGCGTACGCACCCCGGCACGTGCGGCACTGGCTGCCGCGGGCATCGAGCCGATCGCGCTGGCCGCCAAGGAAGGCCTGGCACTCATCAACGGCACGCAGGTGTCGACCGCGTTGGCGCTCAATGGCCTGTTCCTGGCCGAGCGACTGCTGCAAGCCGCCACGGTGTCGGGTGCGTTGTCGGTGGATGCCGCCAAGGGCAGCGACGCGCCGTTCGATCCGCGCGTGCACACTGTGCGTGGGCAAGCCGGCCAGATCGCCACCGCGGCCGTGTACCGCAACCTGCTTGCCGGCAGCGCCATCCGTCAGTCTCACCTCGTGGGCGACAAGCGCGTGCAAGACCCGTACAGCCTGCGCTGCCAGCCGCAAGTCATGGGCGCGTGCTTCGACCTGATCCGCCAGGCCGGCGCCACGCTGCTCACCGAAGCCAACGCAGTGACCGACAACCCGCTGGTCTACGCCGACGCCGGTGAAGTGATCTCGGGCGGTAACTTCCATGCCGAGCCGGTGGCGTTTGCCGCCGACATGCTCGCGCTGGCGATTGCCGAGATCGGTGCGCTGTCCGAGCGCCGCATCGCGCTGCTGATCGACTCCACGCTGTCGGGCTTGCCGCCGTTCCTGGTCGAGCAGCCGGGCCTGAACTCGGGCTTCATGATCGCCCACGTCACGGCCGCCGCGCTGGCGTCGGAAAACAAGACGTTCGCCCACCCGGCCAGCGTCGACAGCCTGCCGACTTCCGCCAACCAGGAAGACCACGTCAGCATGGCAACCTTTGCAGGCCGCCGTCTGCAGGACATGGCAGAGAACACCGCCACCATCGTCGGTATCGAAGCGCTGGCGGCGGCGCAGGGCATCGACTTCCACAAGCCGCTGGCGACGTCCGACACGCTGCAGAAGGCACATGGCTGCATCCGTGCGCGCGTGGCGTACTACGGTGAAGATCGCCTGTTCGCCCCCGACATCGAAGCCGCCCGCCGCCTCGTGCTCGACGGTGCCCTCGGCGATTCGTGCCGCGCGCACGTCGGCGAACTCGCACTCGTCTGACCATGCTCGCCCAAGCCGAACCGAACGTCTGGCAAGGCCGCGTCGATGCGGAGGAAGGCCCGCTGGGCTTGCGTTGGCACCAGACGGTGCGCCGCATCGATGCATCGACGCCGCTGGCCAACACCGTCGCCCTGGCGGGCTTTGCCTGCGATGCGGGCGTCGCACGCAACCACGGGCGCACCGGTGCACAGGCGGGCCCCGCGGCCATCCGCAAGATGCTCGCGAACCTGCCCGCGCGTGCGGGCCGCGTGGTCGTCGACGCGGGCGACGTGACATGCCAGGGCGATGCGCTGGAAGACGCGCAGAGCGAATTGTCCGGTGTGCTGCACGATCTGCTCGACCGCGGCGCATTTCCGATCGCGCTCGGCGGCGGCCACGAGATCGCGTGGGCATCGTTTGGCGGCTTGGCGCGGCATCTGGCGGCGAAATCCAACCAGCCCCCGCGTATCGGCATTCTCAATCTGGACGCGCATTTCGATTTGCGCGCCGGCGAGCGCGGCAGCTCGGGCACACCCTTCCGCCAGATCGCCGAAGACTGTGCGCGGCGCGGCTGGCCGTTCCACTACGCCTGCCTGGGCGTGAGCACCTACGCCAACACCGAAGCGCTGTTCGCGCGTGCGCGCCAGCTCGGCGTGCGTTGGATGCACGACGATGAGATGGACGTGATGCAGCTCGCGCACGTGCTGAAGGTGGTCGAGGTGTTCCTGAGTCAGGTCGACCACGTCTATCTGACGATGTGCCTGGACGTGCTGCCGGCCGCGGTGGCTCCGGGCGTGAGCGCGCCGTCCGCACGCGGCGTGGGCATGGACTTGATCGAGCCCATCGTCGATCGCGTGGTCAGCTCGGGCAAGCTGCGGCTGGCGGATGTGGCGGAACTGAACCCGTCGCTCGACATTGATCACCACACGGCACGTGTTGCTGCCCGCCTCGTGGCACGGGTAGCAGACGGCATTGGCCTGCAAGGAACCACACATGGCTGATCCGGCCAATCCGTACTGGGATGCGCTCTGGACCAACGTCCACCTCGCCACGCTCACCGCCGACGCTGACGGCTACGGCGAGATCCGCGACGGGGCCATCGCCGTCAAGGATGGCCGCATTGCGTGGCTTGGCTACCGGGCCGATCTGCCCGTCAACGCCCGCGCCACGCGGGAGCACGACGGCGGCGGCGCGTGGCTCACGCCGGGCCTGATCGATTGCCACACGCACCTCGTCTACGCCGGCAACCGCAGCAATGAATTTGAAGCGCGCCTGAACGGCGTGCCTTACGAAGAGATCGCCCGCGCGGGCGGCGGCATCCTCTCGACCGTTCGCGCCACGCGGGCGGCCAGCGAAGACGCGTTGGCCGAAGCCAGCCTGCCGCGCCTGAATGCCCTGCGCGCCGAAGGTGTCACCACCGTCGAAATCAAGTCCGGCTACGGCCTGAACCTGGAAACCGAGCGCCGCATGCTGCGTGTGGCGCGCCGCTTCGGCCAGGCGTTGCCGGTGCGCGTGCGGACAACGTTCCTCGGCGCGCATGCCGTACCGCCCGAATTTGCTGGCCGCGCGGATGACTACATCGATCATCTGTGCGCCGATGTGCTGCCCGCGCTTGCCGGAGAAGGTCTTGTCGATGCGGTTGACGCCTTCTGCGAAACCATTGGTTTTACGCCCGCACAGACAGCGCGCATGTTCGACGCGGCCCAGCGCCACGGCCTGCCGGTCAAGCTGCATGCCGAACAGCTCTCCGACCAGGGCGGCTCGGCGCTGGTGGCTCGCTACGGCGGTCTTTCAGCGGATCACCTTGAATGTCTGACCGAGGCCGGCATCGCAGCCATGGCGCAAGCCGGCACGGTGGCCGTGCTGCTGCCCGGCGCGTTCTACTGCCTGCGCGAAACGCGCCTGCCGCCGATGGCCGCGCTGCGTGCCGCCAGTGTGCCCATGGCCGTGTCGACCGACTGCAACCCTGGCACATCGCCGTTGTCGTCGCTGCTGCTGGCGATGAACATGGCGTGCACGCTGTTCCGCATGACGCCGCTGGAAGCGCTGACCGGCGCCACGCGTCATGCTGCCGCAGCGCTCGGTTTGTCCGGCACGTGTGGCGTGCTCGCTCCGGGCTGCGCGGCCGATTTCGCTCTGTGGCGCATCGACCGGCCCGCCGATCTGGCGTACGCGATGGGGCTTAACCCGTGTGTTGGTGTGGTCAAGGACGGCGCCGTGGTGGCGTAAGGAACACGCGATGAATCGGCTCGTATAATCGGCCGGTCTATCGCGAACCCGCGCCCATGCCCTTCTTGCCCGAACCCCTGTTCCAGCACGGCCAGCCCGATCGCACGGCGATCCTGCTCGTCAACCTCGGTACGCCCGACGGCACGTCGCCACGCGAGGTCGGCCGCTACCTGCGTCAGTTCCTGTCCGACCCCCGCGTTGTGGAAATTCCGCGCGCCGTGTGGTGGTTCATCCTCAACGTGCTGATCGTGCCGCTACGCTCGCGGGCGTCGGCGCACAAGTACGAAAGCATATGGCTGCGCGAGGCCAACATGACGGGCTCGCCGCTGCTCGTCTACAGCGAGCGCCAGGCGCATGCGCTGCAGCAGTTGCTGAACGCCCAGGGCCACGATGTGGTGGTTGCCTGTGCGATGCGCTATGGCAATCCTTCGATTCCGTCCGTCATGCAGGCGCTGCGCAAGCAGGGCGTCGAGCGTATCCTCGTGTTGCCGATGTATCCGCAGTATTCCGGCACCACCACCGCGACGGCCTTCGATGAGGTCTTCCGCGTGCTGGGCGAAATGCGCAATCAGCCGGAGTTGCGGCTGGTCAAGCATTTCCACGATGACCCTGCCTACATCAATGCGCTGCACCAGCAGGTGGGGGCGTATTGGGCACAGCACGGCGCACCCGATTTCGCGCATGGCGACAAGCTGGTGCTGTCGTTTCATGGTGTGCCGCGACGGACGCTGGAATTGGGCGATCCGTATCACTGCGAATGCCTGAAGACCGGGCGCTTGCTGGGAGAAGCGCTCGGCCTGCAGCCGGGTCAGTACCTGGTCACGTTCCAGTCACGCTTTGGCCGAGCCGAATGGTTGCAACCATACACCGCGCCCACGCTGGAAGAGCTTGGCCGCGTCGGCACCAACCGCGTCGATGTGTTCTGCCCGGGCTTCCCGGCCGATTGCCTGGAGACGCTGGAAGAGATCGCCATGGAAGGGCAGTCGACCTTCCGTGTCGCCGGCGGCAAGGAATTCCATTACATCCCGTGCCTCAATGACAGCGAAGCCTGGATCGCCGGCATTGCCGACATCGCGCTTGCGCATCTGCAGGGCTGGCCGCTCACGCTTACGCATCCGCACGTGCTGGAAGCCAGCCGCACGCGTGCGCAGAGCAAGGGAGCGGCCGCATGAAGGTGAGCGCGGACGCGGCCGATCGCGTGCGTATCGACAAATGGCTGTGGGCGGCGCGCTTCTTCAAGACGCGTTCGCAGGCGACGGACGCGGTGGAGCGCGGTCGCGTGCAGATCAACGATCAGGCGGTTCGCCCCGCCAAGGATGTCAAGATCGGTGACCGCGTGCGGGTGCACGCGCATGAACAGCAGTGGGAAGTGGAAGTATTGGCGCTGGCGGAAGTGCGCGGCCCAGCTTCGGTCGCCCAAACGCTCTACGCCGAGACGGACACCAGTCGCTTAAAACGCGAAGAGAACGCCGACAAGCGCCGGCTCTATCGGGAACCCGCCACACAAATTGCCGGCCGGCCGACCAAGCGCGACCGGCGGCGCATCGACAAACTCGGCGGCGAATGACGCATTCCGCGCGAGTGTGTGCTAACTTGATACGCTCATCAAACCGCGCGGCATCTGCTCCATCTGCGCCGGCTTGATGATGTAGTGCTTGAAGAATGCCTTGCCGCTGCCGTACTCCGTATAACGTGGCGTGACAGCGCCAGACAGGCAAATGAACGTTGTGGCTGCGGTCAGGGTCAACAGCAGAAGCACGGTCAGAACGGGCAATTTGTTGTGCATGGTACGAACCCTCAAAGAAGCTCGCGCCCCCCGATTTTTTCTTGCATCATAGGCGGCCAATTGGGGCGTCGCAATTGCTGTGCCGTTGCAGTCTGATGAAAGTTGTAACCCCATATTTCGTGATGCACGGCGCACAGTTGTCGCGCATCCGGCGCCCTTGAAAAGCGCGCCAAATGCCCCATAACGGGGACAAATCGTTTGTAAAAATCCAGCGGATCGATTCCGGGCACATGCCGTGCGTCGATCCCCTTTATCCAGCGCTATGAAACACACTTCGGACACCCCCTCGAACTCGGACATGTCATCGGACAGCCAAGCCACCCAGCCGAACGCATCGGCGACGGGCCAAGCGGCCCATGCCTATTCGAGTCAGGCGCAGCGCGCAAGCGCCGACGCCGAGGCTGTCGCCGGTGACGAAGCCGCCGTGGCAGAAGCTGTGGCCGACGTGGACGTCGCTGAACTGCGTCGTCAACTGGAGGCCGCAGAAGAAAAGGCTCGCCAGAATTACGAAAACTGGGCGCGCGCCACGGCCGAAGGCGAGAACATCCGCCGCCGTGGTCAGGACGATGTGGCCAAGGCCCACAAGTTCGCCATCGAAGGCTTTGCCGAATACTTGCTGCCGGTGATGGACAGCCTGCAAGCCGCCTTGGCGGACACGTCGGGCGACGCCACCAAGCTGCGTGAGGGCGTTGAACTCACGCTCAAGCAGCTCTACGCCGCGTTCGAGAAGGGCCGTGTGACCGAGCTGAACCCGGTGGGTGAAAAGTTTGATCCGCACCGCCATCAAGCTATCTCGATGGTGCCGGCTGACCAGGAAGCCAACACCGTGGTGGCGGTGCTCCAGCGCGGGTACACGCTGGCCGACCGCGTGCTGCGCCCGGCCCTCGTGACGGTGGCGGCTCCCAAGTGAGCCGACGCGCCCCATGATCCAGAACATAGCCACTTCGCACGACGCCCACGCCGCGATCCCGGTCGACAAGACCGCGCTCGCGGCGTTCGGCATGCGCGAGGTGAACACCGAGACCTTCGACGCGGCCATTGCGGCCGCGGGCGATGCGCTCGTGTGCGTGTTCTTTTGGGGCGTCGATTGCTTTAACTGCGAGATGGCCAAGCAGGCCATGCTCGCGCAACCGGCCGCCGTGCGTGAACTGGGACTGAGTTGGCTGCATGCCAACGTTTATGCTCACCCGGAGCTGGGCCAGCGCTTTGCCCTGCACGGTATTCCGGTGTTCATGTTCTTCCATCGTGGCAAGAAGCTTGGCCGGGCGACCGGCTGGCATGGCCACGCGCAGTTTGCCGCCGCCGTTGCCAATGCGCGCAACAAGCTGGCCGGCAAGCCGCTTGTCTGAGGCAGCGACCATGATGACGTCGACGCCCATGGCTGCGGCCCTCTTTCTTGCTTCGCCTTCCCGTGCTGTGCGCCCCAAGCGCATGATGCGCACCTTGCCGCGCGCCGCTCAGGCGATGACCGCGGCCCTTGCCGCCGCCCGGCGGTCGTTCTAGTGCCCCAGCGGCACGTTGCCGCCGGGCTCGCTCTCTTTCACCAGCAGTTTTAGTGCGTGTTACCGCTGGCCGGCCTGTGTGCCCGCTGGTTTCCTTGCCGCTGCTTTGCGTTGGCCTGTGCGGCTATCGGCAGCGGCTTTGCTTCGTGTTGAACACAGACTTGTAGGAGATCGTCATGGCCAAAGCAGCCGCCATCTACTTGACCGAGCTGGACCTCACCCGCCTGGAAAACGCTGCCACCCGCGCGGGCAACAATTCGCCGCTGGCCGATCTCGTCGACGACCTGATTGCCCGCGCCAACGTGGTGCCCAGCAACAAGATTCCCGCCGATGTGGTGACCATGAACTCGGTCGTGTGCGTGGTGGACGACGCCGGCGCCGAGCAAAAGTGGACGCTCGTCTACCCGGAAGAGGCCAACGTGGCGTCGGCCAAGCTGTCGGTGCTCTCGCCGATGGGCGCTGCGCTGCTGGGCGCGCGCGCGGGCAAGTCGGTCAAATACTCCGCGCCCAATGGTGCTCAGCGTTCGTTGCGCATCGATCGCGTGGCGTTCCAGCCCGAGGCGGCCGGCCAGCACACGCTGTAAGCCGGCTGCGTCCTATCGCGAGAGGCTGTACCCGACGCGCAACTGCGAGCCCAGCTTGTGGTTGTAGTCGAGCAGGCTCTCGCCGTAGCCGGTGAAATACTGGATGAACAGATAGCCGGCCGTGCCAGTGAAGATTCGGCTCATCGGATACGTCAATTGCGCGTCGACGCTCCCATAGGCCTTGCGGGTGCCCGTGCGCAGCGTGGCGGCCAGTTCCCAGCCGTTGGGCGCACCGTACGACACGCGGAAATCCCCGAAACCACGGTAGTGGGCGATGTCGGTGTTGCCGGTGCGCGTGAGGTACGCGTAGAGCTTGGGCTCGAACTTCCAGTGGTAATCGCTCAGGTCACCAAAGTGGAACGTCGGGCGTACGAATGCGGTGTTGATGGCGCGTGAGGCGTCACCGTCGCGACCGTTCGATTCGTGCTCGATGCCGGCCGCGAACGATAGCCGTGTGAGCGCGCCGCCATGGACGCCCGTGTCGGGGCGGTAATAGAAGACGCTCGGCCGGTAATTCGTATCCCTGAACGGCGCCGATTCCTTGCCCAGATCCCACAGCGAGAACTGCGTATAACCGAAATACAGGTTATCGAACAGCGCTGCCGATGCCGGGTTTTCCGGCTGAAAAATCCGAAATTTGAAGCTCAACTGAAACTTGGCGTTCAGGCCCCCATGCGCGCCCACGGCGGCGAACATGGGTTCGTGGAACGTCAGGCGCGCGGTTTCTTCCGGGGGGCGGGACGCCTCACCATTGCCTGCCACAGCCACGGGAATGGGCGGTGTAGCGGTTGCGTTGGCAGCGAGCGCACTCGGGTTGGTGCCGAGCGCGCCGCCGGGGCGGGTCGCTTCGGCGGCGGCGTTGCGGGCGGCGCCGGTGGGGGCGCCATCCGCGGCAATCTGCGGGGCGTCTGCGCCACGCACGAGCGTCACCAGAACGGGCGCTGCATCCAGGTCCGGCACATCAATCCGGACGGTACCGCGCAGCACCTCGGGCAGCGTGCCCGTATAGGCGACCGTGCGGACCTGGCCGAGACGCAGGTGCAGGGTTTCTTCGCCAGCGTTGTGTCGATCAAGAATCACTTCTACCGGGCCCTGCAGATCAGCGCTGGCGGTGACGCGTAGCTTGGCTGGCACGGCATAGCTGCGCTGGGCGGCGTCTCCCGAAATGACTAGGGTCAGATTGAACGGCTGGTTGGCATTGACGCGGCGGGAGGGCTGAAGGAGGGCAACGGCCGCATCGGCGCAGGGCACGGCGCATGCGGCAAGCAAGGTAGCGCCAAGGATGGATCGAAGCGAGGGCAACGGCATGGGCGCAAAAGCCAGGTTCGTGTCCGGCGAGTGGCAATGCGCGCAAGGGTACCACCCACACCTTTTGTGCCCGGTTTGCGGCTCCGGGCGTTCAAAACGCACGTTTTTGCCAGGGAGCGCACGTTTTCGGGTGCTTTCCCAGGAAAAACCGGCCAAAATGCTCAACTTTTCAAAATTCGGCCTTGAAAAGCCGGACGGCACTCCCACATCCGATCCAAGTTTGTATTCAGTGCAGTCCTGACACCAGATTCGAGGAGCAAGAACATGGGCAAAATCATCGGTATCGACTTGGGTACCACCAATAGCTGCGTCGCCATCATGGAGGGCAACACCCCCAAGGTGATCGAAAACGCCGAAGGCGCTCGCACCACCCCGTCGATCATCGCCTACATGGAAGATGGCGAGATCCTGGTCGGTGCCCCGGCCAAGCGCCAGGCGGTGACCAACCCGAAGAACACGCTGTACGCCGTCAAGCGCCTGATCGGCCGCAAGTTTGAAGAGAAGGAAGTCCAGAAGGACATCGGCCTGATGCCGTATTCCATCGTCAAGGCCGACAACGGTGACGCCTGGGTGGAAGTGCGCGGCCAGAAGCTGGCACCGCCGCAGATTTCAGCCGAAACCCTGCGCAAGATGAAGAAGACCGCCGAGGACTACCTGGGCGAGGAAGTGACTGAGGCCGTGATCACGGTGCCGGCATACTTCAATGATTCGCAGCGCCAGGCCACCAAGGACGCCGGCCGCATTGCCGGTCTGGACGTCAAGCGCATCATCAACGAGCCGACCGCGGCTGCGCTGGCATTCGGCCTGGACAAGAACGAGAAGGGCGACCGCAAGATCGCCGTGTATGACCTGGGCGGCGGTACGTTCGACATCTCGATCATCGAGATTGCCGACGTGGACGGCGAGAAGCAGTTCGAAGTGCTGTCGACCAACGGCGACACGTTCCTGGGCGGCGAAGACTTCGACCAGCGCATCATCGATTACATCATCGGCGAGTTCAAGAAGGAGCAGGGCGTCGACCTGTCGAAGGACGTGCTCGCACTGCAACGCCTGAAGGAAGCCGCTGAAAAGGCCAAGATCGAGCTGTCGAGCACGCAGCAGACTGAAATTAACCTGCCGTACATCACGGCGGATGCCTCGGGCCCGAAGCACTTGAACCTGAAGATCACGCGCGCCAAGCTCGAAGCGCTGGTCGAAGACCTGATCGCCCGTACGATCGATCCGTGCCGCACCGCCATCAAGGATGCTGGCGTGAAGGTGTCGGACATCCACGACGTGATCCTGGTGGGCGGCATGACGCGTATGCCGAAGGTGCAGGAGAAGGTGAAGGAGTTCTTCGGCAAGGAAGCCCGCAAGGACGTGAACCCGGACGAGGCCGTTGCCGTGGGCGCCGCCATCCAGGGCCAGGTGCTGGGCGGTGACCGTACCGACGTGCTGCTGCTGGACGTGACGCCGCTGTCGCTGGGCATCGAAACGCTGGGTGGCGTGATGACCAAGATGATCGGCAAGAACACGACCATCCCGACCAAGTTCTCGCAGACCTTCTCGACCGCCGACGACAACCAGCCGGCCGTGACGATCAAGGTCTACCAGGGCGAGCGCGAGATGGCCTCGGGCAACAAGATGCTCGGCGAATTCAACCTGGAAGGCATTCCGCCGGCACCGCGCGGGACGCCGCAGATTGAAGTGTCGTTCGACATCGACGCCAACGGCATCCTGCATGTGGGCGCCAAGGACAAGGCGACCGGCAAGGAAAACAAGATCACGATCAAGGCAAGCTCCGGCCTGTCGGAAGCCGAGATCGAGCGCATGGTGAAGGACGCCGAGGCCAACGCCGAGGAAGACAAGAAGCTGCGCGAACTGGTCGACTCCCGTAACCAAGGTGAAGCGCTGGTGCACTCGACCAAGAAGGCACTGGGCGAGTACGGCGACAAGCTGGAAGCTGGCGAGAAGGACAAGATCGAAGCCGCGATCAAGGAACTTGAAGAGACCCTAAAGGGCACCGACAAGGCCGCGATCGACGCTAAGACCGAAGCGCTGGCAACCGCCTCGCAGAAGCTCGGCGAGAAGGTCTACGCCGACATGCAAGCCAAGGGCGAAGCCGGCGGTGCTGAACAAGCCGCCGCCGGTGCCCACGCAGGCGCGCAAGCCGGACAAGGCGCACCGCACGACGATAACGTCGTCGATGCCGAGTTCAAGGAAGTGAACGACAAGAAGTAAGCCAGATCGTCCGCCAGGCGGACGTGAGGGTACGCCGGGCAGTGATCATCGGGTTGTGCGGGACGCACCTGATGTCACGCTCGGCTTTTTTGCTATTCGACACGCAGTAAAAACAGGCGACGACTAAAGCCACCATGGCAAAACGTGATTACTACGAAGTGCTCGGGGTGGGTAAGAACGCGAGCGACGACGAGATCAAGAAGGCGTATCGCAAGCTCGCGATGAAGTACCACCCGGACCGCAATCCGGACAGCAAGGAAGCGGAAGACAAGTTCAAGGAGGCCAAAGAGGCCTACGAGATGCTCTCCGACGCTGAGAAGAAGGCTGCCTACGACCAGTACGGCCACGCGGGCGTCGACCCGAACATGGCTGGCGGCTTTGGCGCGGGCGGTGCAGGCTTTGGCGGCGGCTTTGCCGAGGCCTTCGGCGACATCTTTGGCGATATCTTCGGGCAGGCCCAGGGCCAGGGCGGACGTCGCGGCGGTGGCCCGCAGATGTATCGCGGCGCCGACCTGCGCTACAGCATGGAGATCACGCTGGAGCAGGCCGCGCATGGCTACGATACGCAGATCCGCGTGCCGCACTGGGACGAGTGCGACCACTGTCATGGCAAGGGCGCGGAGCCCGGTTCCAGCGTGGAGACCTGCCCCACCTGCCACGGCGCCGGTCAGGTGCGGGTGTCGCAGGGCTTCTTCACGATGCAACAGACGTGTCCGAAGTGCCACGGCAGCGGCAAGTACATCCCCAAGCCGTGTACCAAGTGCCACGGCCAGGGCAAGCTGAAGAGCCAGAAGACGCTGGAAGTGAAGATTCCGGCCGGCATCGACGAAGGCATGCGCATCCGTTCGTCGGGCAACGGCGAGCCGGGCATCAACGGCGGGCCCCCGGGTGACCTGTATGTGGAAATCCACATCAAGCAGCACGCGGTGTTCGAGCGCGACGGCGACGATCTGCATTGCCAGATGCCGATCTCGTTTGCGACGGCAGCCATTGGCGGCGACATCGAAGTGCCGACGCTGGGTGGTCGCGCCTCGTTCACGGTGCCCGAAGGTACGCAGGCCGGTAAGACGTTCCGCCTGCGCGGCAAGGGCATCAAGGGCGTGCGTTCGGGCTATGCGGGCGACCTCTACGTGCACATCAACATCGAGACGCCGGTCAAGCTGACGGAGCACCAGAAGGACCTGCTCAAGCAGTTCGACAAGTCCGTGCACGAAGGCGGCTCGCGGCACAGCCCGCAAGAGCAGTCGTGGCTGGACAAGGTAAAGAACTTCTTCTCCTCGTAAGAAGCCGCGCAAAGGTACCGCGCGGCCCGAGCTTGGCACTGTGATGCTCGTCGTACCGATGTACGGCTGCGCTTCTCGTACCAACCTCGGGCCGCTAGCTACGCTTTTCGAGGCTTCTTGAACACCATCTTTTCGATCAGGACTTCGTCATGCAGCCGCTCCAAGCGCCAGACGCCGGCGCGCCGTTCGCGCTGCTGGACGATGCCACCTCGGGCGACGCGCCGTGCTCGCGCTGGTACACCGGTTATGCCGGCGAGTTCTTCCGGCCGGCCGGCATGCTCGAGGGGCTGGACGATGATCTTCGTGCCGCCTGGCGCGAGGGTTTGCATGCCCTGATCATTGCGCCGTATGAGTTTGGTGGGCCGCTGGTCGGTCTGCCGGCTTTTACCGAAATCTCCTCCTCCTTGCCTGGTCACGATGGCCGCCTGCGCGTGCTGCTGTTTCGCACGATGCAGGTGCTGTCGCCGGCAGAGGTCGATACGTTGTTCGACGCGTGGCCCGAAGCGAGCGGTGCAGCGGGCCTGTTCGATTGTGCGGCCAGCGTCGATCACGCCACCTATACCGACGCCATCGCGCGCATCCATGACTGGATTGCGGCGGGCGATACCTACGAAGTCAACTACACGTACCGCCTGCGCATGACGGCGTTTGGCGCGCCAGCGGCGTTGTATCGGCGCCTGCGTGCGCGTCAGCCGGTGCCGTATGGCGCATTCATCGGACTGCCGGAGGGTGCGGCGATCCTGTCGTGCTCGCCGGAGCTGTTCTTTTCGCATCGCGCCGGCCAGCTTGTCGCGCGGCCGATGAAGGGCACCGCGCCAGCCTCCGGCGACGTCGAAGTCGACGAAGCCCGCGCCATCGCACTGGCCGCAGACGAAAAGAACCGCGCCGAGAACTTGATGATCGTCGACCTCTTGCGCAACGATCTGGGCCGCCTCGCGCGTGCAGGTTCGGTGCGCGTGCCGGCGTTGTTCGAGGTGACGCCGTTCGGCAGCGTGCTCCAGATGACGTCAACCGTCGAGGCCGAGATTCCGCCCGCCACCGGCCTTGCCGATTGCCTGCGAGCGTTGTTCCCGTGCGGCTCGATCACCGGCGCGCCCAAGCGGCGGACCATGGAGATCATCGAGGCGCTCGAGCCCGAGCCGCGTGGTCTGTACACCGGCGCCATCGGCTGGATCGATGCGCCTGCCGACGATCGAGCGATGGGCGACGCATGCTTCTCGGTGGCGATCCGCACGCTGGTCCTTGGCGCGCCCGGCACCGATGGTCTGCGTCGCGGCGAACTAGGCATTGGCTCCGGCATCGTGCACGACAGCATCGCCGATGAGGAGTACGCGGAGTGCCAACTGAAAGCGCGCTTCGTGACGGCGCTTGACCCGGGGTTGTCGTTGTTCGAGACGATGCGCGCGACACGCGATGGCGTGGCGCTGCTGGATTGGCATCTGGCGCGGCTGGAGCGTTCAGCGGCAGCCTTTGGTTTCCCGTTCGATCGGACTGCACTGACGAATGATGTGGCGCGTGCGTGCGCAACGCTGGAAGGCGAGGGCGCCTATCGCATGCGCCTGTTGCTTACCCCGGACGGTGGAGCAAACGTATCGGCCGTGCCGCTGTCACCGCTGCATGCCAGCTGGGATGCGCCGGTCCGCCTGCTGGTCGCATCGCAACCGCGTGAGGTCACGCACAGTCTGCCGACGCACAAGACCACGTTGCGCGAAGGCTACGATGCAGCCTGGCAGGCCGCCGAGCGCGCAGGTGCATTCGATGCCGTGTTCTTCAACGCCGATGGCACATTGGCCGAAGGGGGGCGCAGCACGTTGCTGGTCAAGCTCGATGGCGCGTGGTGCACTCCGCCGCTGTCCGCAGGCGTCTTGCCGGGGGTGATGCGTGCCGTGCTCTTGAACGACGCTTTGCCATGGCTTGGCGGGCCGCTGCAAGAGCGTTCGCTCACCCGCGCCGATGTTGCCCGCGCCGAGGCCATCGCCGTATGCAATGCCCTACGCGGCGTGGTGCCCGCGCATTTCGAGCCGGCCCTGACCGTCGACGTGCTCTAGCTTCCAGCGCGCCACGCCGGGCAGGTTGATGAGTTCGCGGTCGTGGCAGACCATCAGCAGCGTGCGGCCCTCTGCTGCCAGTTCTCCCACAAGTGCAATGACTTGCTCGCGCGCGGCGCCGTCAAGGTTCGATGTCGGTTCGTCGAGCAGCAGCACATCCGTTTGCAGGGCGCGAGCGCGCGCCAGTGCAAGGCGTTGCGTTTCGCCGCCGGACAGGCGTTCAGGCGGTACATCCACCACGTGCTGCAGCCCCGCCCAGCGCAGCGCATCTTCGACACGCTCAGCCAACTCCGCATGCGCGACACGGTGCGCGCCCGTGGTCAGCCCATAGGCGAGATTCGCGCGTACCGACGTGCGGAACAGGTATGGGTGCTGGTGTACGTAGGTCAGCCGCGCGCGCAGCTCGTGCGGGTAGGGTGACAGCGCCTGCCGCCCGCGGCCCATATCGACGGTCGCGCCATCGGCGGGGGCAAGCCCGGCCAGCATGCGCAGCAGCGTTGATTTGCCGACGCCGTTTGCGCCCGTGATGACAATCGCATGCCCTGCCGACAGCGCCAGGCGCGGAATCTCGAACAGAACGCGCGCGCCGTGCTGGCAGCGCAAGCCTTCAAACACCATCGTGGGCTGCGAGAACGCGCTCATGCCGGCTCCCTGCGATAGTTGCCAGCCCCTTGCAACCACGCCAGCACAAGGTTGACGAGCAGTGCCAGCACGATCAGCACGATGCCGAGTGCGATGCCCTGTGCAAACTCGCCCTTGCTTGTTTCCAGCGCAATCGCGGTGGTCATGGTGCGCGTGACGCCCTCGATGTTGCCGCCGACCATCAGCGCCGAGCCCACTTCGGCGATGACGCGCCCGAAGCCGGCCACCACTGCAGCCATGAGGCCGAAGCGCAATTCACGAAACACCGTCAACAGCAAACGGACGCGCCCGGCGCCCAGCACACGTGCGGTTTCTGCGAGACGCGGATCCGCCCGCTCAAGTGTAGTCAGTGCAAACGCCACGATCACCGGCAGCCCAAGCACCGCTTGTCCGAGGATCATGCCGCCTTGCGTGAACAGCAGCCCGAAGCCACCCAGCGGCCCCTGGCGCGAAAGCAGCAGATACAGCAACAGCCCGATCAGCACGGTCGGAAACGACAGCGATGCCTGCGCCAGCACCACCAGCGCACGGCGCCCCGCAAACCGGTGCATGGCGATGAGGTAAGCGATGAGCAGACCGGGGGGCGCCGCCAGCAGCAGCCCCGCGATCGCCACCTTCAACGACACCCAGACGATCCGCCACAACGCCGCATCGCCGCTGGCAAGCAGGGCGAAGGCGTCGACGGTGGCCGACCAGATTTCCATGCGGATGCCGCTCAGGCGAAGGTGTGTTCCGGGCCGGGGAACGTACCGTCCTTGACGGCAGCCACATAGGCGGCGACGGCACCATCGATGGTGGTCTGCCCGTCCATGAAGTTGCGTACGAATTTGGGGCGATGACCCGGGAACACGCCCAACATATCGTGCATGACGAGCACCTGGCCGGAGCACTCCAACCCGGCGCCGATGCCGATAGTCGGGATGGCAAGCAGACGCGTGACTTCACCGGCCAGCCCAGCCGGGATGGCTTCCATGACGACGAGTTGCGCGCCGGCGTCCTGCACGGCCAGCGCGTCGGCCTTCAGTTGTGCGGCCGCCTCGTCGCCGCGGCCCTGCACTTTGAAGCCGCCAAATGCATGCACCGATTGCGGCGTCAGGCCGATGTGCGCGCACACGGGGATGCTGCGTTCAACCAGGAACTTGATGGTCGGCGCGAGCCACACGCCGCCTTCGAGCTTGACCATCTGTGCGCCAGCCTGCATCACGCGCACGGCGCTGTGGAAAGCCTGTTCCGGCGTGCCATACGTGCCAAACGGCAGGTCCGACACGAGCAGCGCCTTGGTCGTCCCACGCGATACGCATTCGGTGTGATAGACGATGTGCTCCAGCGTGACCGGGAGCGTGGTCTTCTGGCCCTGCATCACGTTGCCGAGCGAATCGCCGACGAGCAGCACGTCGGTGCCGTTGCGATCCATCAGGGCGGCGAAACTGGAGTCGTAGGCGGTCAGCATGGCGATGCGCTCGCCGGCGGCGCGCATGGCCTGCAGCGAAGTCACCGTGACGGCCTTGCGGTTCGATTCCTGGAGATAGCTCATGGACTGAGACTCATTGGGGCATCGCGAGCGCCCACGCAGACCATGTGGTGCGTCGACTAGCGCGTTGCCAGCTTGATGAATTCCTTGGGCCCGCGCATCGCGTCGATGCGGGCGAGCAAGGTGCGGAAATCGTCGTCGTTGCCTGCGGGGTCGAAGGCAGCGGTGTCGACGATCATCGTCGGTGCGGCATCGTAATACAGAAACAGCTCGCCGTATGCGGCGCAGATGCGTTCGAGATACTCCGCATCGATGCCTGTTTCGTAAGGAACGGCGCGACGGGTGATGCGTGGCAGCAGGTCTTCGGCGCGCGCCTGCAGACAGATGACGAGGTCGATGCGCTGATGCGGCAGGGCCAGCGCATTGGCCATCGCGTCGTACAACGCGAGTTCATCGGCGGGCAGCGTGAGCTGGGCGAACAGCCGGTCGCGCGGCAGGAAGCTGTCGGCGACGATGCGCTCGCCGGCGAGCGTTGCCTTGTGCCACGCCTTCAGACGCTCGGCACGTTGCAGCAGGAAGCGCAGCTGCACCGGCAGCGCATAGCGCGCGGGGTCTTCGTAGAAGCGGGCGATGAAGGTGTTTTCGGCGGGCGTCTCGAACAACGTCGACGCGCGCAGATGATCGGCCAGACGCTGGGCCAGCGCGGTCTTGCCCACGCCAATGGGCCCCTCGACAACGATACGGCGCAGGTGGTCCAGGGCCATCGGCAGGTGTTTGTGCGTGGTGCGAATGATCAGGCGGCGGGCTGCTTGGCGCGCATGCACTGACACATCGTGGTCTTTTCGATGCGCTGGTCGGCCACGCCGGGCAGCAGCGCAGCCACGGCGCCAATGCCTGGAATCACGAGGTCGGGCGCCAGTTCATGCAGGGGCAGCAGGGTGAAGGCGCGTTGGCCCACGCGGGGGTGCGGCACCGTCAGCTCGGGTGAGGTGAGGACGTGGTCCCCGTAGAGCAGCAAGTCCAGATCGAGCGTGCGCGGCGCGTTGTGGAACGGGCGCTCGCGGCCGAACTGGTCTTCGATGTGGTGACAGATGCGGAGCAGCTGGTCGGCGGTGAAATGCGTATCGATGCGCACCACGGCGTTGATGTAGTCGTCGCCGCTGGATTCGACGGGCGCGCTGCGATACAGGCTCGATTTGCCGGTGACGGTGATGCCGACCTGCTGTGCGAGGCAGACCACGGCGTCTTTCACAGCCTGGCGCGCGTCGCCCAGGTTGGCGCCGATGCCGATGTACGCCACTGTCTTCACGTTTCCTCCGAACTTCCCGGATTGACGTCACCGACTGTATCCGATTTTGCCGGACCACGTCGGCGGCGACGGCGCTTGCCCGGACTCGCCGGACCAGCATTTGCCGAGGGGCTCGGGGCGTGCTTGGCTTGTGCCATGAGGGCTTCGCGGGCTTCGCCGTCGCCGCTCTGGAAGTCGGTCCACCAGTCGGCGAGTTCCTGTGGCAATTCGCCCGAGGCACAGCGCAGCGCGAGGAAGTCGTAGCCGGCGCGGAAGCGCGGCGACTCCAGCAGCCGATACGGCATGCGGCCCGAGCGCTTCTCAAAGCGCGGCTGCATGCTCCAAATTTCCTTCATGTCGGAGGTGAAGCGCCGCTGGATGGCGAGTTGCTCGGTCTGACGGTCGAGCACTTCATCCATGGCGGTGTGCAGCGCGGGGATCAGCGGCTCGCCGGCAGCGCGGCGGCGGTTCCAGTGTTCGACCACGTGATGCCACAGCAGGGAGGCAAACAGGAAGCCCGGCGAGACCGGCTTGCCAGCCTTGACGCGATCGTCGGTGTTGTCGAGCGCAAGCTGCACGAAGCGCTGGCCCATCGGCTGCTCCAGTGCGACGTCCAGCAGCGGCAGCAGGCCGCGATGCAGGCCCGCCTTGCGCAGCTCCTGCAGCGACGCCCAGGCGTGGCCCGACATCAGCAGCTTCAACATCTCGTCGAACAGGCGGGCGGCCGGCACGTTGTGGATCAGCGGGCCCAGCTCCGCGATCGGCGCGCGCGTGTCCGGGTCGATGTCGAAGCCGGTCTTGGCTGCGAAGCGCACCACGCGGAGCATGCGCACCGGGTCTTCGCGGTAGCGGGTGTGCGGATCGCCGATCATGCGCAGCGTGCGGGCGCGCATGTCTTCCATGCCGTGATGGTAGTCATGCACGGTTTCGTCGGCGGGGTCGTAATACATCGCGTTGACGGTGAAGTCGCGGCGGGTGGCGTCTTCGGCCTGGGTGCCCCAGACGTTGTCGCGCAGCACACGGCCGCTGGCGTCGACGGCGTGCGTGTGGTGGTCCAGCTCGGTGCGCTTGACGCGCTTGCCGGCGGGCACCTGCTCGGCGTCAACCGCGTCGACGAGCGCGCGGAAGGTCGAGACTTCGATGATTTCCTGATCGCGTCCGCCGTAGAACGTGACGTGCACGATCTGGAAGCGGCGCCCGATGATGCGCGAGCGGCGGAACAGCGCCTGGACCTGATCGGGCGTGGCGTTGGTCGCCACATCGAAGTCTTTCGGCTTGATGCCGAGCAGCAAGTCGCGCACGGCACCGCCCACGATGAAGGCGGCGTAGCCGGCTTCCTGCAGCGTGGATGTGACCTTGACCGCGTTGCGGGAGAGCAGCTTCGGGTCGATACCGTGCTCGTCCACGCTCCACACGCGCGCCTGGCGCGGCACGCCACCGGCGGAGGCCTTGGTGCGAGCCTTGGCCGCCTTCGGTGCCTTGGGCGCGCGGGTCTTCCTGGCGGCGGTCGCCCCGGGTTCAGCAGGTGCCTGAGGCTCTGCGGAGGTTTTGCCCAGCAGGCGATTGATGAGTTTCTTGATCACGCCACGCCCTGCTTAGAAGAGATCCATGATGCGCCAGTTGCGCGCGGCTGCGAGGTTGCGCAGCGTGTCGTCCGGGTTGGTGGCGACGGGGTCAGTCACTTCCTCCAGCAGCGGCACGTCGTTGGCCGAATCGCTGTAGAAGGTGCTTCGCTCGAAATCGCTCCAGCCGCGGCCCATGTTGGCCAGCCACTCGTGCACGCGCGCAACCTTGCCTTCACGGAAGCTCGGTGTGCCGGCCACATCGCCGGTGAAGGCGCTGTCCGGGCTGCCGTCGGTGGTGGCCGGTTCGGTGGCGATCAGGTGATCGATGCCGAACGCCTCGGCAATCGGGCGGGTGACGAAGCTGTTGGTGGCGGTGACCACGCAGCACAGGTCGCCGGCGTCCAGGTGCTTGTAGACCAGCGCTTGCGCTTGCGGCGTGATCTTCGGACGGATCACGTCGTGCATGAACTCGGCGTGCCACTGGGCGAGCGTGTCGCGCGGGTGGGCAGCGAGCGGTGCCAGGGCAAAGCGCAGAAACGCGTGGATATCCAGCGTGCCGGCTTTGTAGTCGGCATAGAACTGATCGTTCTTGCGCTGGTATTCGGACGCATCCACCACGCCGCGGCGAATGAGGAAGCGTCCCCACTCGTGGTCGCTGTCGGTGGGGATGAGGGTGTGATCGAGGTCGAAGAGGGCCAGATTCATGGGGCGCGATTTTACCCGAACGTTACATAACCGGCCGCGCCAGCCCCGGGGCTCACTTCATCAGCGCGAGCATGTCGCGCACGAGCGGCAGGGTGACGGCGCGCTTGCGGGCGAGCGAGTAGGTGTCGAGAGCGTCCAGCAAAGCCATCAGGCTCGGCATGTCGCGGTAGGAGTGCGTCACGAGCCACTGCGGCACATCGGCTGAGAGCTGCATGCCGCGTTCGCGGGCGGCCTGGCGCAGCGCTTCAACCTTGTCGGCGTCGGACAGGGGGCGCAACCAGTAGACCAGACCCCAACCCAGCCGAGTGCGCAGATCTTCACGCAGCGGCATCGCCATCGGCGCAGCTGCCCCGGAAATGGCGATGGCGGCATGCGGATGTGCGCGCACTTCATTGACGAGGTTGAACACGGCGATCTGCGCCCATTCGTCCAGGCGCTCGGCGTCGTCGATAGTCCAGACCGTGATGGTCGGGTCGAATTCGAAGGCCTCGGGCGGGGCGTCGGGTTCCAGCGTGCGGACTTCGTAGCCGCCGGCCTCGGTCTGGGCACAGATGGCCTGCAGCAGGTGGCTGCGGCCGCTGCCTTCCTCGCCCCACAGGTAGACCAGGCGGTCGGTGGCGGTACCGTCCACCACTTGCGGAATCAGGGCGCGCAGGCGCAGCACCGCCTCTTCGTTGCCGGTGGCGACGAAGTTGTCGAAGGTCGGGGCGGGTGTCGCACCGAGTTCGAGCGGGAGCTGTTCGGGTGTGGCCATGAAACGTGGAGTGGAATCGCCGTACTTTTCAGTTGCCTTCAGTTGCCTTTGGTGGCTTTCAATCCTGGTAGAGCCGGCTGCCCAGGTAAAGCTGTCGGATCTGCCGCAGACCGACCAGCAGCACAGCACTCATCGGTAGGGCGAGGAGGATACCGAAAAAACCGAACAATTGGCCAAAAGCCAGCAAGGCGAGGATGACCGCCAGCGGATGCAGGCCGATGCGTTCGCCCACCAGGCGGGGCGTCAGGTAGAAGCCTTCCAGGAACTGGCCGATGCCGTACACCACGGCCACCGCCAGCAGGCCATAGAGGTTGCCGAACTGCAACAGTGCGGCCAGGATGGCCAGCGTAAGCCCCACGCCAAAGCCGATATACGGGATGAACACGGCCAGCCCCGTAAAAATGCCCACCGGCAGCGCCACGTCAAAACCCGCCAGCGCCAGCCCCGCCGAGTAGTACACCGCCAGCACCAGCATCACGATGATCTGCCCGCGCAGGTATTGGGAGAGCAGGCCGTCGGTTTCGGCGGCCAATTCGCGTGCTTTGGGCAGCCAGCGGCGCGGGACGGAGGTTTCGAGCCGGCGCATGAGCATGTTCCAGTCCATCAGGAGGTAGAACATCACGATTGGGACGAGAAAGAAGAGGCCTAGCACCTGGACGGCCGCCGAGCCCGAGACGCGCAAATAAGTCAGCACCCGGGCCACCACGTCGTCAGGGCTGGCGGCGAGCTGTTCCGTGAGCAGGGCGCGCAGGCCGGGAAAATCTAAGCTGACATGCAGTCCCAATTCGTCCAGCTTGGGCGACAGAAATGCGTTGAGCTTGGCCAGCATCCCGGGCAATTGCTCGTGGATGGCCGGAATCTCCCGCTGCAGCACCGCCAGGATCAGCAGCATCAGCGCCACGCCGACCACCGACAGCACCAGGATCATCAAAAACACGCCCAGCACGCGCGGTACGCGATGGCGCTGCAGCCATTCCACGCCCGGGTGCAGGATGTACGACAGGATGAACGCGAAGACGAAGGGCGTGAGCGTCGGCGCCAGCGCCTTGAGCAGGGCCAGGAAGACAAGCGCCACGGCGATCCAGGCGAGCGTGCGCTTGGTTTCCTGTGACAGCACGGGGGCGTTCATGGGGGCGACGGTTCCGATGGCGGGGTGGAGGAGTCGGAAAAGCGGCCATCGGGACGGCCGCATCCGGTAAAATCGCGATTTTACTGGACCGGCGGGTCCGATTTTTGTGACTTCCCGCTGCCGTCTCGCTTTCTTTCCCGGTTTTTTCAATTCAGACGACTGTATGAGCGCTTCCGATACCCCATCCGCATCGACCGGCCTGTCTTACCGCGACGCGGGCGTCGACATCGAGGCGGGTGACGCCCTTGTCGACCGCATCAAGCCGTTTGCCAAGCGCACCATGCGCGAAGGCGTGCTGGGCGGCATCGGCGGCTTCGGCGCGCTGTTCGAGCTGTCCAAGAAGTATCAGGAGCCGGTGCTGGTGTCCGGTACCGACGGCGTGGGCACCAAGCTCAAGCTGGCCTTTGCGTTGAATCGCCACGACACGGTTGGCCAGGATCTGGTCGCCATGAGCGTGAACGACATCCTGGTGCAGGGCGCCGAGCCGCTGTTCTTCCTGGATTACTTCGCCTGCGGCAAGCTCGACGTCGACACCGCCGCCACCGTGGTCAAGGGCATTGCCCAGGGTTGCGAGCTGGCTGGCTGCGCGCTGATCGGCGGCGAAACCGCTGAAATGCCGAGCATGTACCCGGACGGGGAATACGATCTGGCCGGCTTTGCTGTCGGCGCGGTCGAAAAGCGCAAGATCATCGACGGCACCACCATTGCCGAGGGCGACGTGGTGCTGGGCCTGGCTTCGTCGGGTGCGCATTCGAACGGTTACTCGCTGGTGCGCAAGATCATCGAGGTGTCGCGCCCGGACCTGAACGCCGATTTCCACGGTCAGCGCCTGCAGGACGCCATCATGGCGCCGACGCGCATCTACGTGAAGCCGCTGCTGGCGTTGATGGAGAAGCTGACCGTCAAGGGCATGGCGCACATCACCGGCGGTGGCTTGACCGAAAACGTGCCGCGCGTGCTGCAAGACAACCTGACGGCCGTGCTGCACAAGAGCGCCTGGACGCTGCCGCCGCTGTTCCAGTGGCTGCAGAAGGCCGGCAACGTGGCCGATGACGAAATGCACCGCGTGTTCAACTGCGGTATCGGCATGGTCGTGATCGTGTCGGCGGCCGACGCACCGGCCGCCATCGCACACCTGAAGGACGCGGGCGAAACGGTCTACCAGATTGGCGAAATCCGTGCCCGCCAGGCCGGCGAAGCGCAGACGATCGTGGTCTGACGCGAAGCCCGCACCAACAAAAAACCGCCGATGCGTTCGGCAGTTTTTTTATGCGCGTCGTTGCGCGGGGGCTTATTTCAGCGGGACGTATTCTCCGCTGGCCGGGTCGTCCTTCTGCAGCGCACCGGTGTTCTTGTCGATGAGCAACGTGACGACGCGCGGGGCGGTGTTCGGATCGCCACCGCACGTCGGGGTGTGATTTTCCAACACTTCGACGCTGTTGTGCGTGTCGTCGGCCCGGTCCACCAGGAACGACAGGCATTCCTGCGGCAGGGTGGTCAGCTTGTACTTCTCGAGGGCGGCTCGGGCCAGATCGACGGCCTTGGCCTGTTCGGCTTCGCTGACGGCGGGCGCGCTTGCGGCCGGTGCATTGGCGGCGTTGGATGCGCCAGGGGCGGAGGCCGCAGGTGCGGAAGCCGGAGCGGGCACGGCAGGCTTGTGCGCGTCGTCGGAGCGGCCGCAGCCCGCAAGCGCGAGCGCTGCGAGCGCGGCAAGCAGCAGGGGTTTGGTCATGATGTGCGAAGCGTGTCGGCGATGATCAGCCCCCGACTTTACCCGGAACCGGCCGATCTTTTCCATGCCGCATACGCCTGTGGCATGCACACTGCGCAGGGCCGGTAGCCGGCGGCACGCGCATCGGCTTCGTCCAGGAAGAACACGCGGTGGCGCACATAACCGCCGCGCGCGATGGCCCGGCGTGCGGCGGCGCAATCGAGGCGGCCATAGATGCGAGCACGCTGATGCCCGCCTAGCGTGCCGGGCACGGCGCTCTCATAAGGCTGGCCGCAGGCGCCGATGAGCGTCCACGTTCTCACGCGGTTTCATGCGGCGGATTGCGCCTCGCGCTCCAGCAGCGCCAGCTTGCGCTCCACGCCCCAGCGATACCCCGAGGCGTTGCCGTCTCGGCGGATCACGCGATGACATGGGATGGCCACCGCAATGTGGTTGGTCGCGCAGGCCTGCGCCACCGCGCGCACCGCCCTGGGGGCACCGATGCGCGCGGCAATCTCGGTGTAGCTGATGGTGCTGCCGGGCGGCACTTCGCGCAGCGCCTGCCACACGCGCTCCTGAAACGCGGTGCCGCGCACGTCCAGCGGTAGGTCCAGGCCGATGGACGGCGCTTCGACAAAACCCACCACTTTCGCCACCAGATTTTCGAAGCTCGCATCGCCGCCGATGAGTTCGGCCTTCGGGAAGGTGTCCTGCAGATCGCGCACGAGCGCGTCGGGGTCGTCGCCCATCAGGATCGCGCAGATGCCGCGATCGCTCTGCGCCACCAAGATCGAGCCGAGCGAGCATTCGCCCACGGCAAAGCGGATCGTCGTCTGTGCGCCGCCTGCGCGGTAGCGGCTGGCCGTCATGCCGAGCACGTTGTCCGACGCCTCGTAGAAGCGGCTGCTGGCGTTGAATCCGGCGTCGTAGATGGCTTCGGTGACGCTGCTGCCGCGTTCCAGTTGCGCGCGCAGCTTGCGGGCGCGATGCGCATCGGCATAGGCCTTGGGCGTGAGGCCGGTGACGCTTTTGAACAGACGATGGAAGTGATACGGGCTCAGGCTGGCGTCTTGCGCCAGCGCGTCGAGCGTGGGCGGCGTGTCGGCTGCTTCAATGCGCCGGCACGCTTGCGCGACGAGCGCGGTTTGCTGCGCCCGGACGGTGGTCTGATCCGGGCCAGCACGGCGGCTCGGGCGGTAACCGGCGGCTTCTGCGTCGGCAGGCGTTTCGAAGAACTCGACATTTTCGGGGCGCGGCAGGCGCGACGGGCTGCTCGGCTGGCAATACACGCCGGTGGTCTTCACCGCATAGACGAATTGCCCGTCGGCAGAGGCATCGCGCGCCAGCACGCGAGCCCAGCGCGGGTCGTGTTCGACGAGGGTGGTGTCCGGTACGGGGCGGGCGGAGGTTTGCATGACGTCATCCAATGGACTGGGATGACTGTACTGTAGGTGTGGCCCCCTGGCGGGACACTCCGGGTCTTGCGGTCAAATTCGAAGCAGCGCACGCGTCACTTGACGCGGGGTGCTTTTTGCTGATCGGCGCGCGCGGCAGCCAGGTTGGTGGCGATCTGCTTGGCACCGGCAGATTCGGGCGGCAGCAACTGGTACAGGCGCTCCCAGTGGGCGATGGCATCGCTCACGTCACCACGTTCGACGGCGGCGGAAGCGGCCAGGGCCAGCGCTTTGGGCTCGTCCGGGTCGGCCTTCAGGGCAAGGCGCACCTGCTCGATGGGCGCACCAGCCAGGGCGCCGCCCTGCGCGGTGGCGAGTGCGTCGGCGTAATCGGCGCGCAGGCTGGCGACGTCGGGGGCAAGGGCGACCGCTTTGGCATAGGCGGCGACAGCATCGGCGGGCCGCTCCATCGTGCTGTAGGACCGCGCAAGCAGCGCCCAGCCGGGTGCGTCGTCAGGCGTGTCGCGCAGCCGTTTCGCCAAGCCGTTGACCATCGATTCGATCTGCGCATCTCCTCCGGTGTGGTCGCTGCGGGCGGCGGTCATCATGTCGCCGGGCATCCACAGAGCAGAGGGCTTTCCCAGGTGCTGGTACAGCAGCACGGCGAAGGTGGGCAACGCGGCCAGCAGCACTGCGGCGAACAGAACGGGGCGGCGGTCGGGTCGCGCCTGCGGGGTGCTGGCGGTGCCGGCTGTGTCGTCCAGCAGCCGCCGGCCAAGCTCTGCGCGTGCGTGCGCGTGGCCTGCGGCATCCATAGCGCCGGTGCGCAGGTCGGTATCCAGTTCGCGCAGTTGGTCTTGGTACCAGCGCACCATCTGGCTGCGCACGGTGGGGATTTGGATGTGCGTATCGCCCACATCGTTGCGCGCGCGTCGCAGCAATGGCGTCAGTAGAACCACCATGGTGACAGCCGTGAGGACGGCCGCGAGCAGCCAGAACAAGGTCATCACGGTCATGGACGGGGGTCTTCCGGTGGCGACGCCGCAAGCAGGGCGGCGAGGCGCGCTTGCGCGTCAGCGTCCATCTCGGCAGGGGGGGCCTTCTGCTGTTTGCGGGACGACACGATGCCGAACACCACCGACATCAGCAACAGCACCGGGCCGAACCACAGCAGATACGTCAGCGGTTTGACAGGCGGACGGTACAGGACGAAATCGCCATAGCGCTGCACGAGATAGTCCTTCACGTCGGCCTCGGTGGCGCCGGCACGCAGTTTTTCGCGAATCTGGCGGCGCAGGTCGACGGCCAGGTCGGCGTTGGAATCGGCGAGGGTCTGGTTCTGGCAGACGAGGCAGCGCAGCTGCTCCGACAGCGCATGGACGCGGGTGTCGAGATCGGTGTCCGACGCTGCGGCACAGGCGGGCGTCTGCAGCACGAACGCAGCGACGCCCGCGAGAAGGAGCGCAGCCAGTCGTTTATGCATGACCACCTTCCTGCTCCAGTTGCTGCAGAAGCGGCACGATCCTGCGTTCCATGGACTCGGCCGTCACGGGGCCGACCTGCCGATAGCGCACTACGCCAGCGCGGTCGATGACGAAGGTTTCCGGCACGCCGTAGACGCCGTAGTCGATGCCGACCTTGCCGTCTGCGTCGATGAGCGACGTGACATACGGGTCGCCCATTTGTTTGAGCCACGCGCGTGCCGCGTCGGCGTCGTCCTTGTAGTTCAGGCCGTAGATCGGCACGGCTGATTGCTTCGCGAACGCGTTCAGCACGGCGTGCTCTGCGCGGCAGGCGGTGCACCACGATGCCCAGACGTTGAGCATCCATACCTTGCCGCGCAGGTCTTGCGGCGTGAGGGGGCCGGCAGTCGATTCCAGCGCCGTTAGCCTGAACGCCGGTGCGGGCTTGCCGACCAGCGGCGAGGGCAGTTCGCGCGGGTCACGCGACAGCCCCGCCGCCAGCGCAATCACCAGAACAAAGAACGCTGCCAGCGGCAGCACGTAGCGCAGCTTCACCGTAGCTCCTCGGTCGCTGGCATCGCTAATGACGGGCCGCCCCGTGCAGTGTCGGGCGCGGCGCGCGATGACGTGAAGCGGCGGCGCAGCCGGTAGCGGCGGTCGCACACGGCCAGCAGCCCGCCCAGCACCATCAGCACACAGCCTGCCCAGATCCAGCCGACAAAGGGCTTGATGTAGATGCGCATGGCCCAGTTGTCTTGTCCGAGTGATTCACCAAGCGCGACATAGAGATCGCGCGTGATGCCGCTGTCGATGGCGACTTCGGTCGTGGGATTTTCCTGGCTGTGGTACAGGCGCCGCTCGGGTAGCAGCGTGGCCACGGGTTTGCCGTTGCGGCTGACGTCGACATGGCCGCGCAAGACGTCGTAGTTGGGGCCCTGCGCAGGCGCAACGCTGGCGAGGTGGAACATGTAGCCGCCCACCTCCACCTTGCCGCCCACGCGCACCGGCAGCTCGCGTAGCGTCTCTTGGCTGAGCACCAGCGTGACGCCCGCAATGAACACGCCGACCCCCGCGTGCGCCACCAGCATGCCAAAGTAGCTCGGCGGCAGTTGCCGCAGCGTCGTCAATCGATTGCCGGGCTGGCGAAGCTTTTCGGCCAGACTGGCCAGCGCGCTCACAAGACACCATGCGGCGAGCGTCAGCCCCAGGCCCGCCAGCGCGGACGTCCGATACAACACCGCCAGTCCGAGCCCGACGGCAACACTCGCCACTGCTGCCCATCGCAGCCGCACCGCCATCGACGGCAGCGCACCGTGACGCCAGCGTGCCAGTGGCGCGGCACCCATCAGCAGCACCGCAGGAGACATCAGCGGCACAAAGACCTGTTCGAAATACGCTGGCCCGACCGAGATCTTGCCCAGCCGCAGCACATCAAGCAAAAGCGGATACAGCGTGCCAAGCAATACCGTGGCGGCCGCCACCGCCAGCAGCACGTTGTTGGCCAGCAGGAACGATTCACGCGCGAACAGCGGGAACGTCGCGCCTTCCGAGGCGCTGCTGGACAACCGCTTTGCGCGCCACGCAAACAGACCGAGGGCGCCGCCCGTTACGATGCCCAGCAACGCGAGGATGAAGAGACCGCGCTTCGGGTCGACCGCAAAGGCGTGCACCGACGTCAGCACGCCCGAGCGGACGAGGAACGTGCCGAGCAGACTGAGCGAGAACGTGAAGATGGCCAGCAGCGCCGTCCATGCGCGGAACATGCCGCGCTTTTCCGTCACCGCCAACGAGTGGATCAGTGCCGTGCCTGCCAGCCACGGCATGAAAGACGCGTTTTCGACCGGGTCCCAGAACCACCAGCCGCCCCAGCCGAGTTCGTAGTACGCCCATGCGCTGCCGAGCATGATGCCGGTCGTCAGGCATGCCCAGGCGGCGGTCGTCCACGGCCGCGACCAGCGCGCCCAGGTGGCATCGAGCCGGCCCGACAGCAGCGCGGCCATCGCAAACGAGAACGCCACGGCAAAGCCCACGTAACCCATGTAGAGCATGGGCGGATGCGACACCATGCCCGGGTCTTGCAGCAGCGGGTTGAGGTCGCGCCCTTCCATGGCAGGCGGCAACAGGCGCAGGAATGGGTTGGATGCGAACAGCAAGAAAAGCAGCAGCCCCGTGCTGATGGCGCCCATCACGCCCAGCACGCGCGCCACCACGGGCAACGGCAGTTGACGGCTGAACAACGACACGGCCAGCGACCACAACGCCAGCATCGCCGTCCAAAGCAATATCGATCCCTCGTGTCCGCCCCACACGGCGGCCACGCGATAGGGCAGCGGCAGCGCGCTGTTCGAGTTGGCGGCGACATAGAGCACGCTGAAGTCGTTGCTGACGAAGGCCCATGTCAGCGCGCCATACGCCACGAGAACCAATGCACATTGCATGCGCGCAGCGGGTCGCGCCACGGCCATCCAACGCTCGTCGTCGCGCGCTGCGCCAACCAGCGGCAGCACGGATTGCATGGCAGCAGTCAGCAACGCCAGGATCAACGCGAAATGGCCTAGCTCGGCAATCATCGTGACGCGCTCCGGGCAGATTCCTTCGCCATCTGTTCGTTGACTTGCGCAGCGCGGCGTAGGGCATCAGCAGCTTCGGGCGGCATGTAGTTTTCGTCGTGCTTGGCGAGCACCTCGTTGGCGACGAAGACGCCGTCCTCACCGAGCCGGCCGCGTGCCACGACGCCCTTGCCTTCGCGGAACAGGTCCGGCAGCAAGCCGTGGTAGACGACCGGCACGCCGCGCGCTGTGTCGGTGACAATAAAGCGGATGGTCATGCCGTCACGTTCGCGCTGGATCGAGCCGCGCTCGACGAGCCCGCCCAGCCGGAAGACCTGTGCCACAGGCGCTTCCTTGGCGGCGATCTGGGTGGGGCTGAAGAAAAACACCAGATTGGAGCGGAATGCATTCAGCGTAAGCGCGGTAGCCGCACCCGCGCACACCAGCGCGGCGAGCAGGATGCCGAGGCGGCGTTGTCTGCGTGTCATTGGTCGCCGCCGTCAGGATGGGGATGACTGGCGCGATTGGTTGCGCGCCAGCGGCGGGCGAGCAGCAGCAACTCGGCCGCGATGCAGATGGCGGCCACGGCAAACGCGCCCGCAATATAGTCGACGTGATTGACGGAGAGCTGGCTCATGCCGGTGTGCTTGGGTTGAGGTCGTCGTCGGCGCGTTCGCGCATGATGCAGCGCACGCGAATCAGCGCCACGCAGATGCTGTACATCCAGCACGCGAGCGTCATCAGCAACATCCCGAGCAACATCGTCATCGCCATCGACGGAGCTGCCGTCAGGCTGATGGATGCGCCTTGGTGCAGCGTGTTCCACCACTGCACCGAGAAATAGATCACGGGGATGTTGACCACGCCAACCACGGCAAGCACGGCGCAGGCGCGCTCGGCACGGCGGGGGTCCTCAATGGCGCTCTCCAGTGCGATGAAGCCAAGGTACAGAAAGAGCAGAAGCAACTCCGACGTCAGGCGCGCATCCCATACCCACCACGTGCCCCACGTTGGCTTGCCCCACAGCGCGCCTGTCCACAGCGCAATGGCAGTGAACAGCGTGCCGGTGGGTGCCAGCGCCGAGGCCATCATCGACGAAAGCCGTGTGTGCAGCACCAGCGCCAGCGCGCAATAGCCGGCCACCACCAGATAGATGAACATCGACATCCACGCAGCCGGCACGTGCAGGAAGATGATGCGGTAGACCTCGCCCTGCTGCGCATCGGTGGGCGCCACCACAAAGCCAACGTAGAGGCCCGCGACAAGGAACATGAGTGCCGCCGCGCCAAACCACGGCACCAGCTTGCGCGCGAGTGGATCAAACCGCACGGGCGACGCATACGCGAGCCAGTTCCAGCGCCGGGAGGCAGGTTCGCGCGGGGCGGCAATGGGAGGGGTGTGGAGTCCTGATCGGTTCGTCATCGGGTCATTCCACGGCAATCCGCAGCCCGGCCGCAGTGGCCAGCGGGCACACAAACAACGACAGCGCCAGGCAAGCGCCCAGCAGCGACAAATGCGGCATGACATCAAGCCCTGCGTCGGCAGCTGATCCGGCGCCTGCACCAAACACAAGCACGGGCACACACAACGGCAGCACAAGGATGCACAGCAGCGCTGCTCCGTTACGCACGCCCAGTGTGAGCGCCGCGCCAACGGCACCGATCAGCGCAATGGCCGGCGTACCGATCAGCAGCGTGGCTGTCAGCAGGAGCGTTGCATGCAGCGGCAGACTGTACTGCTGCGCCAGGATGGGCGTCAGCAGCAGCAACGGCAGGCCACTCGCGAGCCAGTGCGCTGCGATCTTCGTCAGTACGATCAGCGCAAGCGGGTGTGGCGACAACAGCAGTTGATCCAGGCTGCCATCAGCGTATTCTTGCGCAAACAACCGGGAGAGCGAGAGCATCGACGCCAGCAGCGCCGCTACCCACAGGATGCCCGGGGCGAGCATGCGCAGCTGCTGCGGGTCGGGGCCGATGGCCAGCGGAAACAGGCTCGCCGCAATGACGTAGAACACCACGCCGCCGACCAGGTTGCCGCGTCGCCGCCATGACAGCGCCAGATCGTGCCGCAGGATGGCCATCAGCATGGGTTTCATGCGGTTCCCCCAAGCCGAAGTACGCGATTTGCCCCGTGCGGGCGCGACAGCAACTGGTGCGTGGCCATGATGGCCATGCCGCCTGCACGCAAGTGTGCATCCAGTTGTGCGGTGAAGAGCCCGAGTGCATGGTCGTCAAGCGAGGCGATTGGCTCATCGAGCAGCCACAGCTCGCGCCGGGCGAGCACCAAGCGCGCCAGTGCGACTCGCCGGCGTTGGCCTTGCGAGAGCTTGCGCACGGGCGTGGCGGCAAGCTTGCCGAGTTCGAGCGCTTCCAGTGCGGGCCCGATGCCAAACGGCTCGGATGCCGAATCGCGCAACCCGGCCAACTGCTTGGCCAGACGCAGGCTCTCTGTCACAGTCAGATCAGGGTCGATGCCGTTGGTGTGCCCCACATAGCAGAGCGCATTGAGCAAGGCGGGATCGCCGCTGCGCACGGGTACGCCGTGCCATGTCAGTGAGCCGCTTGCCGGTGCGAGCAAGCCGCAGAGCACGCGCAGCAGCGTGGTCTTCCCGCTGCCGTTCGCCCCCGTTACCTGTACCAGCTCGCCCGCCGACACCGAGAGGTCCAACTCGCGGAAGATCCGGCGGCCGGCGCGCGAAAACGTCAATTGGCTGGCAACAAGCACGGCAGGTGTCGGAGTCGAATGGGGGCTAGCGCATGCCGCACGATCACGTGCCTCACTCGGCCTTCATCTTCGACATGTCGGGCAGATGGTGCGCAATGCCCTTGTGGCAGTCGATACAGGTCTTCTCCTTGCTGCCCAGGTATTGGGAATGCATGGCAGAGGCGCGTGGGCTTTGCCGCGTGAAGTCCATCGATTCGTAGTTGTGGCAGTTGCGGCATTCCAATGAATCGTTGGCCTTCAGCCGATCCCATTCATGCTGGGCCAGCTCGAGTCGGTGGGCCTCGAATTTCTCGCGCGTGTCGATGGTGCCGAAAATCTTGCCCCACACTTCCTTGGAGGCCTGCATCTTCCGAGCAATCTTGTTCGTCCAGGCGTGCGGAACGTGGCAGTTGGAGCAGATTGCACGTACGCCGCTGCGGTTGGTGTAGTGGATCGTGCTCTGCAGCTCCTGATACACGTTGTCGTGCATTTCGTGGCAACCCGTGCAGAACGCTTCGGTATTGGTCACTTCCATCGCGGTGTTGAACGCGCCCCAGAACACCACGCCGGCAACAAAGCCGCCCAACGTTAGAAAGCCCAGGCTGAAATACGCGCTGGGCCGGTTGATGGTGCGCCAGTAGCGCTTGATCAGGTCGAACATGACTGCACCGCCTCAGTTCTTGCCAACGCTCTTGCCATCAGGCTTGCGTTTGAGCAGTTGATCGACATCGACAAACGTATTGGTGACAAGCGGCTTGGCGTCGGCCTGCGGCACGTGGCATTGCGAGCAGAAGAAGCGGCGCGGCGAAACGTCGGCCAGTTGATGGCCATCGCGGTCAACGTAGTGCGTGGGGCTGATCGCGATCGCGCGCATCTCTTCGGCCTTCGTACGCGCGTGGCAGGACAGACAACCGTTGTGGTCCTTGTTGATCTGATACATGTAGGTGCCGTCGATCTTGTGCGGAATCGTCGGCGGCTGCCCGGTGTAGTTGCGCTCGCGGCGCACGTCCTTGTTCTCGGTCGGATACAGGATCGGCGGTGTCGATTCGGCGGCAATCGGCGTGGGGCCGCGCATGGCGTCGACCACGCCTTGGGCTTGCGCGGGCAAGTTGGCAAGGGTCGCCAGGAGCAGCGCACAGATGGCGGCTGGCAGTCCCAAGAGTCGGTTGAGCTTCATGACGTTTTCCTGTTGCGCGTGTGTCGTCTGCCTGTGCTCGTCAGACCTTCACGATCTTGACGGCGCACTTCTTGAAATCCGTCTGCAGCGAGATCGGGCAGGTTGCATCCAGTGTGACCTTGTTGATGAGCTGGCTTGCATCGAACCACGGCACGAACACCAGGCCCTTCGGCGGCTGGTTGCGGCCGCGCGTTTCAATGCGGGTGCGCATCTTGCCGCGCCGCGAGATCACTTCGACCTCGACACCACGCCGCAGCCCAAGCGCGTTTGCATCTTCCGGGTGCATGAAGCAGACCGCATTCGGGAATGCGCGATACAGTTCGGGCACCCGGCGCGTCATCGAGCCCGAGTGCCAGTGCTCCAGCACGCGGCCGGTCGACAACCAGAACGGGTATTCCTTGTCTGGCACTTCCGGCGGTGCCTCATAGGGCAGGGCGAAGATCACCGCCTTGCCATCCGGGTTGCCGTAGAACTGGTAGCCGGTGCCGGCCTTGACGTACGGATCGCTGCCTTCCTTGTAGCGCCAGCGCGTCTCTTTTCCGTTGACCACCGGCCAGCGCAATCCGCGCGCCTTGTGATAATCGTCGAACGGTGCCAGGTCATGGCCGTGGCCGCGCCCGAAGCTTGCGTACTCCTCGAACAGGCCCTTCTGCAGGTAGAAGCCGAACGCCTTGGCTTCGGCATTGTTGTATTCCGGGTCGACGTCCTTGAGCGGGAACCTGTCGACATTGCCGTTGCGGTAGAGCACGTCGTAGAGGGTCTTGCCGCGCAGCTCCGGCTTTTTGGCGATGAGGTCTTCGGGCCAGACTTCTTCCACCTTGAAACGCTTGGAGAACTCCACCAGCTGCCACAGGTCGGATCGCGCCTCACCCGGCGCATCAACGAGTTGATGCCAGAACTGCGTGCGGCGCTCGGCGTTGCCGTAGGCGCCTTCCTTCTCAACCCACATCGCGCTCGGGAGGATCAAGTCGGCGGCCAGTGCGGTGACGGTCGGGTACACGTCCGAAACAACGATGAAATTCGCCGGATTGCGGTAGCCCGGGTAGCCTTCCTCGTTGATGTTGGCGCCGGCCTGCATGTTGTTGTTGACCTGCACCCAGTAGGCGTTGAGCTTGCCGTCCTTCAGCATGCGGTTTTGCAGCACCGCGTGATAGCCGGGCTTTTCAGGGATCGTGCCGGCCGGCAGCTTCCAGATGTGCTCGGCTTCTTCACGGTGCTTCGGGTTGGTCACCACCATGTCGGCCGGCAAGCGGTGCGAGAACGTGCCCACCTCGCGCGCGGTGCCGCATGCCGAAGGCTGGCCCGTCAGGGAGAAAGGGCTGTTGCCCGGTGTGGCGATCTTCCCTGTCAGCAGGTGCAGGTTGTAGATCATGTTGTTCGCCCAGGTGCCGCGGGTGTGCTGGTTGAAACCCATGGTCCAGAACGACACGACCTTGATCCTCGGATCGGCGTACAGCTCGGCAAGCTTCTGAAGCTGCTGCTTGAACTCCTTCTCCTTGCTCTTGTCCGGGTTCGCCAGCTTGGTGGTGTAGTCCAGGTCGTACGTCGAGACGAACTTCGCAAACTCGTCGAATGAGATCGGCTTGGAGTCACCCACCTTGTCGGCGTTCTTGGCGGCCTTCTGCACGGGGTTGTCGGGCCGCAGGCCGTAGCCGATGTCGGTCACGCCCTGCTTGAAGACGGTGTGCTTGTTGACGAAGTCCGTGTTGACCTTCTTGTTGGTGATGATGTAGTTCGCGATGTAGTTGAGCATCGCGAGATCGGCCTGCGGTGTGAAGACGATCGGGATATCGGCCAGATCGAACGAGCGGTGCGTAAACGTCGACAGCACCGCGACCTTCGTCTTGGGCGCGGAGAGGCGCCGGTCCGTCACGCGCGACCAGAGGATGGGGTGCATCTCCGCCATGTTCGAGCCCCACAGCACGAACGCGTCAGCGACTTCGAAATCGTCGTAGCAGCCCATCGGCTCGTCCATGCCGAACGTTCGCATGAAGCCGGCCACGGCAGAGGCCATGCAGTGGCGCGCGTTGGGGTCGAGGTTGTTCGAGCGGAATCCCGCCTTCATTAGCTTGACGGCGGCGTAACCCTCAAAAACGGTCCATTGACCCGAGCCGAACATGCCGACAGCGGTCGGGCCCTTTTCCTTGATGACGCGCTTGAACTGCATCGCCATCTCGTCGAACGCGCGGTCCCAGGTGACGGGCGTGAACTCGCCGTTCTTGTCGTACTTGCCGTTCTTCATGCGCAGCAGCGGCTGGGTCAGCCGGTCCTTGCCGTACATGATCTTTGAGAGGAAGTAGCCCTTGACGCAGTTCAGGCCCCGATTGACCTCGGCCTTCGGGTCGCCCTGCGTGGCCACCACGCGATTGTCTTTGACGGCCACTTCAACGCCGCAGCCCGTGCCGCAGAATCGGCAAGGCGCCTTCGACCACTTGAGCTGCGTCAGCTCTTTGTCGGTGACGAGGTTGGCGGCGCCAGCAGGAAGCGTGACGCCGGCCACCGAAGCGGTCGCGGCGGCAGCGGTCTGCTTAATGAACGCGCGGCGAGAGACTTTCATCGTCCATTTCCTCATTCATGGCGTCGGCCATTTCGTTGTGCTGGTAGATCAGGGCGGTGTTCAGCACACCGTCGATCTGCTGAATGAACGTCAGGTGAGCTGCGATGGCGCGCGAACTGGGCGCCTCAAGCGTGACCACGAGCTTGCCGTTATCGCTGGCTGCATGGATTTCGCTGCCGGCGATGCTTTCGATGGATTCGCTCACCCGTGCAATATGGGTTGGCCGCGTCTGGACCAGAACGCCGGCGATATGCCACTCGTCGTCATCGAGCGGCGCCGGCCGAACGGGGATATCTATTTTTCTTGTGTTTCGCATGACCCTGTTTTGGCGATGAACGCCTTTTTCTAATCAGTGCTGCGCGAACATACAACCCGACTCGCCCTCGGACCCCCCGGGCGTATTTCAATGCGTTGGCGGACCGCTCAGCAATTGGGTTGCCCAGACGATAAAGCCATAGCCGGCCACGATAATGACGGAAAGAACCGGCACCATGACGGCCGTCAGAAACAGAAAGCTCCGCAGCTCTTCGGATTTACGTCGCGCGTCGACGTTTTGGGGCTGTTCCACGATGACTCGACCAATGAGGGCGGCGCTAATGGCGCGAACGTTTTCCAGTAAAGTGAACGTCGCACGGGAATTCAAGGTTTTTGCATGATCCCGGCGTGACATATATCGCGCAAGCAATATGTCGTCGTGGCGTGATCTAGCGCAAGATTTGCCGGATTCACGAGCCTGAAACATTGACGGGCACGCGCCATAAGTACCAGGCCGCGACGGTTCGATACGGGCTCCACGCAAGACTAATCGTCTTCATCTGCTTGCGTGTGGGCGTGGCATCGAGCCGCTTCAAACGTCGGTAGCCATCGCGCACGCCGAAGTCGTCTGCGGGCAAGATGTCCGAGCGCTCCAGCGTGTAGATCAGCAGCATTTCGACCGTCCACCGGCCAACCCCGCGCAGTGTCACCAGCCGCTCGATGAGGGCTTCATCCGGCATGGCGAGCGCTTGCTCACGCGTAGGCACGATGCCGTCGAGCGCGGCTTGTGCGATGCCGCGAATGGTCGCCAGTTTGGTCGCAGAGAAACCGCAGGCGCGCAGCGCTGCCTCGTCGGTGGCAAGCACCTGTTGCGGTGCGGGAAACGCGGCGGCCGGATACAGCGCAAGAAAACGTCCGAGGATGGCGTCACCGGCCTTGGCGTGCAGTTGCTGATAGGCGATCGCGCGGATCAGTGCTTCATAAGGTTCGCGCGCTGGCTTGGCGGTGTGGCGGCAGGGGCCGGTGGCGGAAATATGGCGTGCCCAGTCTTCGTCCAGCGTGGCCATGAAGGTTGCGGCTTGCCGGTAGGCGCTTTCGGACAGATCTGCGGCGATAGTCATGCGCTGATTTGCCGGTCAGCCGGCCTTGCGGAACGTGAGGTTGATGCGCTGGCTGCCCAGCATTGTGTGCGGGTGGTCCTTGAGTGGTGCAATGCCGTGATAGCGCAGGCGATCCGGGCCACCCCAGACGACGACATCACCGTGAAACAGGGGAATGCGTTGCGGTCTGTCGGCGCGGCGATGTCCGCCAAACAGAAAGACCGCCGGCATGCCGAGTGACACTGAGACGATCGGCGCGCCGTAGTCCTGCTCGTCTTTGTCCTGATGCAGCGACATGCGCGCGCCCGGCACATAGCGGTTGATGAGGCAGGCGTCTGGCGTGAAGCCGTGGAAGCCTGCTTCGGCGGCCGCGCTGTGCGCTAAACGCAGGAACACATCGGGCAGCGGCGGCCACGCGGCTCCCGTGAGCGGGTCGTGCGTGGCATAGCGGTAGCCGCGGCGGTCTGATGTCCAGCCCAGCGCGCCGCTGTTGGTGAGCGCGACTGACATCTCAAAGCCGCCCGGCGTGACCATGTGCCGAAACGCGGCCTGCTGCGCGATGGCATCCACCGCCGCGATCAGGGCCGGCGCTTCCGACAGCGCAAAGCCGCGCAGCACAAACGCCGCTTCGCCGAGCGCAATGCGTGTGTCGTCAGCGGGTGAGTGGTCGCCAAACAGATCGCCGGTGGTCATGGTGAGCAGGCTACAGAGCGTCGTGGAAGATGATGCCTGCAGTATGCCGCTGACCCGAGCGCAGGCGGCTCACACCGTGGCGCATGTTCACGCGATACGTACCGCGCGTGCCTTGTACGGGCCGATGGTGCACCGCAAAGACCACTGCATCGCCTTTGCGCAGCGGCACCACTTCGGGCCGCGACTGCATCCGCGGGCGCTGCTCCGTCATGACGAATTCGCCGCCGGTGAAATCGACGCCGGGTTCCGACAGCAGGATGGCCACCTGCAGCGGGAAGACGTGCTCGCCATAGAGATCCTGATGCAGGCAGTTGTAGTCACCGGGGCCGTATCGCAGGAGCAGCGGCGTCGGGCGCAACTGGCCGGCTTCATGACAGCAGCGCAGGAAATCGGCGTGCTTGGCTGGATAGCGCACGTCGATGTCCATGGCTTGGTTCCAGCGATTGGCGATGGTCGCCAGCGGCGGATAAAGCGACGTGCGCAATTGCGCGATGAGGTCCGGCAGCGGATACGCGAAATACTGGTATTCGCCGCGCCCGAAGCCATGACGCTCCATCACTACGCGCGAGCGAAACAGGCGGTCTTGCGGGTACAGCCCAGTCAAGGCGTTGCAGGCGCCGTCGTCCAGCAGGCTCGGCAATACGGCGCTGCCGACATCGTTGAGCGCGTCTTCAACGGCGCGCCAGTCGACGCCTTCTAGATCGGGACGGTGCCCCGCGCTGACATGCGCGGCGGCAGTGGAAAGCGGCATATGCGCTCCTTTCGGAGATTCGATACGCCAAGCGTACGCTCACGGGAGTGCGCGTGGCACTCCGGAGCTTGCGGTCGAATTCAGGCGTGTGCGGCCAGGCTGGCGGGCATGGCGGTGGCAGCCAGCTTGGTGAGTGCATCACCGGTGGCGCGGCAGATGCGCCACTCGGGCAGCACATCCGCACCCATGGCTTCGTAGAACGCGATGGACGGCGCATTCCAGTCCAGCACGCTCCATTCGAAGCGGCCGCAGTCCCGCTCCTGCGCCAGGCGCGCCAGGTGGATCAGGAGTGCCTTGCCGATGCCCAGGCCGCGGTATTCGGGCTCCACGAACAGGTCTTCCAGATACAGGCCCGGCTTGCACAGGAAGGTCGAGAAGTTGTGGAAGAACAGCGCAAAGCCCACGGCTCGGCCATCGACTTCCGCCAGCACCGCCTCGCAATACGGGCGCGGCCCGAACAGCATCGTCGCCAGTGCCTCGGGCGTGGTCTGCACGAGGTGCGTGAGCTTCTCGTACTCGGCCAGCGCAGAGATCAGGCGAACGAGCGAGGCGCAGTCGTCCGGCGTGGCGGGGCGCAGCATGAAGCGGGTCGCTGTGGTGGCGGTCATTGTGATGGCGATTCCAGTGAGGTTTGGACCAGGCGCGCGACCTGGTCGACGTAATCGGGCGCGAGGCAATCGACCACGTGCCGCTCGGGCGTGCTGCGCAGCCAGGTGATCTGGCGCTTGCAGAGCTGGCGCGTTGCGGCGATGCCTTGTTCGCGCAGGGCAGCCATGTCGATTTCGCCTTCCAGGTAAGCCCATGCCTGGCGGTAACCGACGCAACGGATGGACGGCAGCGTGGGCGAAAGATCGCCGCGGCGGCGCAAGCGCTCCACCTCGTCGAGCAGGCCGCCGGCGAGCATCGCATCGAAGCGCTGTGCGATGCGCGCATGCAGCACGAGGCGGTCGGACGGTTCCAGCGCGATCGTCAGATACTGCGCGGCTGCATCGTGCTGCTGGAACGCATTCGCGCCGACCTCGCGTGCGAGCAGGGCGGACATCGGCTGGCCCGTCAGCCGATACAGCTCCAGCGCGCGCTGGATGCGCTGCGCGTCGGTTGCGTGCAATCGCGCGGCCGTGACCGGGTCGACCAGTGCGAGTTTCGCGTGTAGCGCCGGCCAGCCATCGCGTGCCGCTTCGGCATCGATCTCCGCGCGGATGGCAGGATCTGCGCCGGGCAAATCGGAGAGCCCTTGCGTGAGCGCCTTGTAATACAGCATCGTGCCGCCGACGATCAGCGGCAGCTTGCCGCGTGCGCGGATGGCATCGATCAGCGCGTTCGCATCGTTGGCAAACTGCGCGGCGGAATACGCATCGAGCGGATCAATGATGTCGATCAGGTGATGCGGCGCGATGGCTTGTTCTTCGGCGCTGGGCTTGGCGGTGCCGATGTCCATGCCGCGATACACCAGCGCGGAATCCATGCTGATGATCTCGACCGGCCAGCGCTCGGCCAGCTTCAATGCGGCGGCGGTCTTGCCGGACGCCGTCGGCCCGAGCAGGCAAATCGCGCGCGGGGCGCTTGCAGCAGACGCAATCATCGGAATTACTGGCCACGCAGGAAGAGACGATCCAGGTCAGCCACGGTGAGCTGGATCCACGTCGGGCGACCGTGGTTGCATTGGTCGGCGCGTTCTGTCGCTTCCATCTGGCGCAGCAGTGCGTTCATCTCGTCCAGGTTCAGGCGGCGGTTGGCGCGCACGGCGGAGTGGCACGCCAGCGTGGCAAGCAGTTCATTCTGGCGTTCGGCCAGCACGCGCGAGCCGCCGTAGGCGTGCAGATCGCGCAGCACGTCGCGGGCAAGCGCTTGCGCATCGGCCTTCTGCAGCAGCGTCGGCACCGATCGCACCGCCAGCGTGGTCGGCGACACGGCGGAGATGTCAAAGCCGAGCAGCGTGAGCGTGTCGCGGAATTCCTCTGCGGTGCCGATCTCCACCGGGCTCGCGGCAAACGTGACCGGAATGAGGAGCGGTTGCACCTCGACGCGCTTGGTTTCGAGCGCGGTCTTGAGTTGCTCGTACAGGATGCGCTCGTGCGCGGCGTGCATGTCGACGAGCACCATGCCGCGCGTGTTCTGCGCCAGCACGTAGATGCCGTGCAACTGGGCGACGGCAAAGCCGAGCGGGTGGGCATCGTCCTCATCAGCCTGTTGAGCTGCGGCCGGCTCTGCAACGGCGGCAGGCGATTGCGCGGTTGCGGCGCCGCCATCGAACAATGTCGCGGCGCTCGGCACATCGGCCATCCAGGCAGGGCGGCTCGGCGGCATGGGCGCGCTATCGCCGCGCATCATGGACAGATATTCCGCACGCGGTTGCGCAATGCCGAGCGACGTCTGCCGCGCGGCCATTTGGTTGATCCAGCGCGTGGTGTTGTCGGCCGGCGAGGGCGCCGTCGCGACCCCAGCACCCTCAGGCGCTTCGGCGATGTCGGTGCGCAGGCTGTCGCCCTGTTCGCCGGCGTGGCGGGACAGTGCGCGTTGCACCGCGTGATAGACGAACTGGTGCACCGCGCGGCTGTCGCGGAAGCGCACCTCGATCTTGGACGGATGCACGTTCACGTCCACCGCTTCGGGCGGCAGCTTCAGGCACAGCACGTAGGCGGGGAAGCGGTCGCCGTGGAGCACGTCTTCGTAGGCGCTGCGCACGGCGTGGGTGAGCAGGCGATCGCGCACGAAACGGCCGTTGACGTAGAAGAACTGATGATCAGCCCGGCCGCGCGAGGCGGTCGGCAGGCCGGCAAAGCCGAACAGACGCAGTTCGCCGGCCGATTCCTCGAAAGGCAGGCGTGCGCGGGCGAATTCGGTGCCGAGCACGGCCGCCGAGCGCGAATCCGCCTGCGTGGCGTTCCAATGCTCCAGCGGCTTGCCGTTGTGATGCACGGAGATGGCCACGTCGGGCCGCGCCAGCGCGGTGCGGCGGATCACTTCCATGCAATGGCCCAACTCGGTCTGCTCGGTCTTCAGGAATTTGCGGCGCGCCGGCGTGTTGAAGTACAGATGCTGCACATCGACGGTGGTGCCGACGCCGCCGGACGCCGGCTGCGCGCGCCCGGTCTGCGCAATGATCTGCGTGGCGTGGGCGTCATGGGCGGTGCGCGACGTGAGCGTCAGCTCCGCCACCGAGGCAATCGAGGCCAGCGCCTCGCCCCGAAACCCCAGCGTGGCCACCGATTCCAGCTCTTCCAGCGAGCCGATCTTGCTGGTCGCATGCCGCATCAGCGCGACAGGCAGTTCGTCAGCCGGAATGCCGCCACCGTTGTCCGTGATGGCAATGCGCCGCACGCCGCCTTCCTCCAGCTTGATCTGGAGCTGCGTGGCACCGGCATCCAGTGCGTTTTCCAGCAGTTCCTTGACCACGGACGCTGGCCGTTCGACCACCTCGCCGGCAGCGATCTGGCTGATCAACTGGTCGGGAAGCGGGCGGATGGGGCGGCGGGAAGTCGAGGCGGAAGTCATCACGGCATTATAAATGTCACGCCCTGTGCGGCGCACCGACGCAAGCCTCGCCAACGGCTAGGGGAAATCTAAGTCACATCCGGTATCATTTCCCGCTCGTTCAGGGGGATGGTTTGGATATCGTGATGCAATTGGTCGACATCGTGCTGCATGTCGACAAGTCGTTGGGCTTGCTGATTCAGCAATACGGCGCGTGGGTCTACGTGCTGCTGTTCGCCATCGTGTTTGCCGAAACCGGGCTCGTGGTGCTGCCTTTTCTGCCGGGCGACACCCTGCTGTTCATTGCCGGCGCCATGTGCGCCACCGGCCAGATGGACGCCTGGCTGCTCATCGTGCTGCTGGTGATTGCCGCGACGACGGGCAACACGGTCAACTATTTCGTCGGCTCCTGGATCGGCCCCAAGGTATTCGACGGTCACATCCGCTTCCTTGATCACCAAGCGCTGCTCAGGACCCACACCTTTTACGAACGCCACGGCGGCAAGACGCTCGTGATGGCGCGCTTCATCCCGGTGGTGCGGACGTTCGCGCCGTTTGTGGCGGGCGTGTCGAAAATGACGTTTGCGAAGTTCCAGCTTTTCAACATGATCGGCGCCGTGCTGTGGGTGGCGATCCTGGTGCTGTCGGGCAAGGCGTTCGGTAATGTGCCCGTGATTCGGGATCACCTGAACACGATCGTGCTGATTGGCCTGGGCGCGGCGATTGTGCCGCTAATGCTCGGCGGGCTGTGGAAATTGCTCAAACGCCGTCGCGGCGCCGTCGCGCAGAAGTAAGCGTCAGTTCAGGTTCTTGCTCATGGCGCGCAGTGTTGGCATGCGCTCCTTGAGCTTGGCCGTGTCGGCTGCATCGGGCCGGGCGTCCACATAGGCTTCCAGATCTTCCAGCGCGGGCCGGAAGCACTCCAGATTGGCGTAGGCCAACCCCCGGTCGCGCACTTCCTCGATGGAATCGGGCAGCAGGATCACCAGCCGCTGCTGCACCGCCAGCAGGCGTTGCCAGCGCGATTCCTGCAGGTAGATCGCCTTCAGGTTGCGCAGCATGCGCGCGATGATCTCGCGGTGCGTGGCCACTTGCAGGAACACCCCGAGCGGCACCGTGTTCGGGTCTTCGATGCCTTCCTTTTCCAGGTACGGGTCGAGCATGTCCTGCAACTCTTCCTTCGACAGTGTCTGCCCCGTCAGCGGATCGAGCACGACCTCGCCCGCAGGAATGCTCATGCGCACCAGGAAGTGGTTGGGGAAAGACACGCCCTTGAGCGGCAGGCCGATCTGCTGGCCGATTTCCATCAGCAGCACGGCCAATGAGATCGGAATGCCGCGCCGGCTCTGCAGCACCGCATTCAGATAAGAGTTCTCGGGGTCGTAGTAATCGTTTGCATTGGGGCCGAAGCCCAACTCGCGATAGAAGAACTGATTGAGCAGGCGCAGGCGCTGGATGGCGGGCGTGCCCTCGGCGATGCGGTTTTTGATCCGCGCGACGAGCACGTCAATAGCAGCCAGCTCGGCTTGCAGGTCCAGATCCGGATACGCGTCCTGCGCAATCGACAGGGCGGTTTCTGTGAGGGGGATGCTGTCGTCGTCCGCGACCAGGGCCGAAAAATAATCGAGGACTTTAGTGGTCATCAGATGGCCTTTTTTCGGAACGTGGAGAACTTCAATCCGGTGAGCCACAGTGTACCGAAATAGACCACCGCGCACAGGACCAGGCTTGCCCCGAGCAGCGCGATGCGCACAAGCGGCTTGGCGCCCAGTCCCACCCAATCGAAATTGTGGGCAAGCCACAGCAGCGCCCCGGCCAGCAGCAATACGGCCGACATCACTTGCGCGATGAACAGCCCCCAGCCCGGCAGGGGATGGTAATAACCGCGCCGGCGCAGACCGAAGAACAGCAGCGCCGCATTGATGGTCGCGCCAAAGCTGATCGAGAGCGCCAGCCCGGCGTGCCCGAAAATCGGCACGAAGACATAGTTGGACAACTGCGTCGCCACCAACACCACCAGCGCAATCTTCACCGGCGTGCGAATGTCCTGTCGCGCATAGAAGCCGGGCGCCAGGATCTTGATGACGATCAGCCCGATCAGCCCCACGCCGTAAGACGTCAGCGCCTGGCGCGTCATCTCGACGTCCATGCCGTTGAATTTGCCGTAATGAAACAGCGTGGCCGTGAGCGGTGCGCCAAATACGAACAGGCCCACCGCAGACGGCACCGCCAGTAGCACGGTCAGCCGCAGGCCCCAGTCGAGCAGCGATGAGTACTCTTCACGGTTGTTCTCCGCGCTGGCCTTCGACAGGCTGGGCAGCAGGATCGTCCCGAGCGCCACGCCCAGCAGCGCGGTCGGGAATTCCATCAGCCGGTCTGCGTAGTTCAGCCACGACACGCTGCCCGTCGGCAGGCGCGACGCAATGTTGGTGTTGATGATCAGGCTGATCTGCGCGACGGACACCGACAGCGTGGCCGGCAGCATCTGCTTGAGCACGCGCCGCACGCCCGGGTGGTGCCACGCTTGTCGCACATTGAATGACACGCGCGGCAGCATGCCCACGCGGCGCAATGATGGAATCTGGATGGCCAGCTGCAGGACGCCGCCCACCATCACCGCATAGGCTTGTGCGTAGATAGGGGTATCAAGGTACGGCGCCACAAACACCGCTGCCACGATGAACGACAGGTTCAGCAGCACCGGCGTGAACGCCGGCACCGCGAACTGCCGCCACGTATTCAGAATGCCCGACGCCAGCGCGACCAACGACACCAGCCCGATGTACGGAAACATCACGCGCGTCATGAAGATCGCCGAGATGTACGCCTGGCTCTCGTGCTCCTTGAAGCCGGTGGCGACCGCGGTGACGATCAACGGCGCGCCAATCACGCCCAACGCCGAGATGATCACCAGGAACCACGTCATCACCGTAGCCACGGAGTCGACCAGCGCGCGTGTTTCAGCTTCGCCCTGGCGGTTCTTGAATTCACCCAGGATCGGCACGAACGCTTGCGAGAACGCGCCCTCGGCGGACAACCGGCGCAGCAGGTTGGGGATACGGAAGGCGACGTTGAAGGCGTCGGTGTAAACCGAGGCGCCGAAAGCGCGGGCGATCAGCGTCTCGCGAATGAGCCCCGTGATGCGCGAGAGCATCGTCAGGCCGCTGATCGTGGCGAGTGTTTTGAGGAGATTCAAGATGAATGCGTGGTTGGGCGCCGCCTGAGAGGCAAACACGGCGATGGCGGTCTGACCGACGGCGCCATGCGGGGTTCGCGCCCGGGGTGACTGACGTGACCGGAGGGCACAATTGCGGCCGTATCACAATTGCGGCCGTATTATAGGGACCGGCTCGGCATGCGCCAAAAAGTGCCGCAAAAGCCGCAAACTGCCGTTATCCGGGCGATTTTCACAACAGGGTTTGCGTTGGGTGCGGAAGTCTGCGTATAATTGCCGTCTTTCACCAATTTGCGCGCTTCGGCCTTCCGTGTCTCCCGGGGCGCTTGCTACCGTTTCTTCAGGGATTTTTCCATGGCAAACACCGCACAAGCACGCAAGCGCGCACGCCAAGCCGTCGTTCAGAACGCTCACAACTCGGCTCTGCGCTCGCGTCTGCGTACCGCAATCAAGGGCGTCCGCAAGGCTGTGGCCGCTGGCGACAAGACTGCAGCTGCTGCTGCATTCAAGACCGCCCAAAGCACGATCGACAGCATCGCTGACAAGAAGATCGTCCACAAGAACAAGGCTGCACGCGCCAAGTCGCGTCTGTCCGCTGCCATCAAGGCAATGGCTGCCTAAGTTCGGTTGATGCCGGCCTAGCCGGCATGGCGCGACACGCAACGTCGCGCTCCGACGATAAAAAAGCCCGTCTTCGGACGGGCTTTTTGTATTTTGCGCGCGCTGTAAATGTGCGAGGCGCTGCGTCGGACGAGCTTGCGAAGATTAGCTTTTCGCGGGAGCACCGCCTTCCGGCAGGATGCAGGCTTCCACGAGCTGGAGATTGTTGTCGTGCGCGAAGTTCAGTACGAAATCCAGCGCCTTGGGTTCGATGTCGCGCAGGCGTTCGTCGACGAACACGCTGCGGATGCCGCCCGACATGACGGGGCGCACATACGGGGAGTAGGTGAAGCGGGGGTCTCCGGTATCACCGGCGGGGCGGAACTGCGCCATCACACCGCACAGCCGATCGGCCCAGTCGCTCGGGCGGAAGGTCTTTCCGTCGCGGGTGACGCCCTGGATAAAGAATTGGCGAGGGTTGGCTGCCATGGACTGCGTGGGGCTGTGGAGATTTGCAAACGACTTCGACCGTGCGGGTGCCGCAACGTTCGAGCGGGGTGCACTTGTGGTGCAGATGATGCGCTTGCCTGGTTGCCGATTCATGAACCGGACGGACCGGCTTGTCGTACCGGTTTGCGGACGGTTGGGGCATCCGAGGCAGCAAGTATTATATCTTATATAAGACTTTCATCGGCCTTTCACCCAGGCCTTTATGTAGCCGGCCCGCGCAGGCGCGAAACTCGCCAAACCGGTGGCGATCCCGTATGATGGCCTGAATCTTCAACAGGCAAGGCGGCTAGGGCGACGTGCCACGGGATGTTCCCGGTGCGTCAACTGCAGGCCGCCTTCGTTGTTTTATGAACCCACCAAGCTCGATCAAGCACTACCTGCAGTTCAAGGACTTTTCTCTGGAAGAGTACGAATACCTGCTGGACCGTTCCGCGATCCTCAAGGCCAAGTTCAAGAACTACGAGACGTGGCACCCGCTGCACGACCGCACGCTGGCCATGATCTTCGAGAAGAATTCCACGCGTACGCGCCTGTCGTTCGAAGCCGGCATTCACCAGCTCGGCGGTCACGCAGTCTTCCTGAATACGCGCGATTCCCAGCTTGGGCGCGGTGAGCCGATCGAAGACGCGGCGCAGGTCATCTCCCGCATGACCGACATCATCATGATCCGCACCTTCGGGCAGGAGATCATCGAGCGCTTTGCTGCGCATTCGCGCGTGCCGGTCATCAACGGGCTGACCAACGAATACCACCCGTGCCAGGTGCTGGCCGACATCTTTACCTTCATCGAGCAGCGCGGCCCCATCAAGGGCAAGACCGTCACCTGGGTGGGCGATGCCAACAACATGGCATACACGTGGATCCAGGCGGCGGAGATCCTCGGCTTCCGCTTCCATTTTTCTGCGCCGAAGGGCTATCAGCTGGATCCGGCCATGGTGGCCGATTCCGCCTTGCCGTTCGTGCATGTGTTCGAAAACCCGCTCGAAGCCTGCGACGGCGCGCATCTGGTGACCACGGACGTGTGGACCAGCATGGGCTACGAAGCTGAAAACGAAGCGCGCAAGAAGGCCTTTGGCGACTGGATGGTCACCGAGGCGATGATGCAGCGCGCGCAACCCGATGCGCTGTTCATGCACTGCCTGCCCGCTCACCGCGGCGAGGAAGTCGAAGCGGCCGTCATCGACGGCAAGCAGAGCGTCGTGTGGGACGAGGCGGAAAACCGCCTGCACGTGCAGAAGGCGCTGATGGAATACCTGCTCTGCGGGCGTTACTGAGCCCGAGTCTGACGCCATAGAAAAAGGCCGCTCCGATTGACGTCGGAGCGGCCTTTCGCTTTGGGGGGGGGGGCCGGCAGTTACTTCTTGCCGCCGTCGAGTTGAGGCAGTGCGTTGGCGGTACCCAGCGACAGCAGGCCGGCCTTCGCGTAGATCGACAGCTTGTCGCGCGTGTCCATCAGGTCGAGGTTGCGCATGGTCAGTTGGCCGATGCGGTCGGCGGGGCTGAACGGTGCGTCTTCAACCTTCTCCATCGACAGACGCTCAGGTGCGTAGGTCAGGTTCGGCGATTCGGTGTTCAGGATCGAGTAGTCGTTGCCGCGGCGCAGTTCCAGCGTGACGGTACCGGTCACGGCGCGGGCCACCCAGCGCTGGGCGGTTTCGCGCAGCATGATCGCTTGCGGGTCGAACCAACGGCCCTGGTACAGCAGACGGCCCAGGCGCAGGCCGTTGATGCGGTACTGCTCGATGGTGTCTTCGTTGTGGATGCCGGTCACCAGGCGCTCGTAGGCGATGTGCAGCAGCGCCATGCCCGGGGCTTCGTAGATGCCGCGGCTCTTGGCTTCGATGATGCGGTTTTCGATCTGGTCGCTCATGCCCAGGCCGTGGCGGCCACCGATGCGATTCAGCTCCAGGAACATCTCCACCGGGTCGGCGATTTCGCGGCCGTTGACAGCGACCGGGCGGCCTTCGTCGAAGGTGATCGAGACTTCTTCCGCCTTGACCTCGACTTCCGGCTTCCAGAACGCCACGCCCATGATTGGGTTGACGATGCGGATGCCGCTGTTCAGGTGCTCCAGATCCTTAGCCTCGTGCGTGGCGCCCAGCATGTTGCTGTCCGTGGAGTAGGCCTTCTCGGCGCTCATCTTGTAGCCGAAACCTTCCTTGGTCATGAAGGCCGACATTTCGGCGCGGCCGCCCAGCTCGTCGATGAAGGCCTGGTCCAGCCACGGCTTGTAGATCTTCAGTGCCGGGTTGGTCAGCAGGCCGTAGCGGTAGAAGCGCTCGATGTCGTTGCCCTTGAAGGTCGAGCCGTCGCCCCAGATGTTGACGTCGTCTTCCTTCATGGCGGCGACCAGCATGGTGCCGGTCACGGCGCGGCCCAGCGGCGTGGTGTTGAAGTACGTGATGCCGCCGGTGCTGATGTGGAAGGCGCCGGACTGGATTGCGGCGATGCCTTCATTGGCCAACTGCGGCCGGCAGTCGATCAGGCGGGCCTTCTCTGCACCGTACTCCATGGCCTTGCGCGGGATGGCATCGTAGTCTTCCTCGTCGGGCTGGCCGAGATTGGCGGTATAGGCATAGGGCAGCGCGCCCTTGTTCTTCATCCAGCGCAGCGCAGCGCTGGTATCGAGACCGCCCGAGAAGGCAATGCCGACCTTCTGGCCGACGGGAACATGTTGCAGGATGGTTTCCATAATCTTTCTCTTCAAATAGCCGTTCAGGATTCAAACCGGCTCACGATCCGCAGCGAGCGCTCCGAGGTTGGTTCGAGAAGCGCAGCCGTACATGGGTACGGCGAGCATCGCAGGGCCAAGATCGGAGTGCGCAGTAGGATCGTGAGCCGGTTTCAGGCGTAGTGGCAGATGTAGTGGTAGGCCTCGGTCACCCGAATGTCGAACTTCGAGTTGGCCGGAACCTGGAAGCTGTCGCCTGCGCCGGACGTCTTCCATTCATCGGTGCCGTCGAGCTTGTATTCGCACGAACCACCCACGCATTCCATGATCTCGGCGGCGGCCGTGCCGAAGGTCAGCGTGGCCGGCAGCACCACGCCCACGGACTTCTTGGTGCCGTCGGGCAGGGTAAAGCTGTGGCTGACGCACTTTCCGTCAAAGTACACATTGGCCTTGGTGGTCAGGCGGACGCCGTCAAAGGTTTCGGTGGTCATGAAATGGAACGCGAAAAGGGAGGTCGTGGGGTCAAACCAGCCATTTTAGGCCATTGGGTCGACCGCGGGTATGTCGGGCGAGGGCTGCCTGGATCTTGAGGCGTGCGATGTGGCGCGAGATGCCCAGCGTGCCCACCCGCCAGCCCGTTTACACCACGACCGGTTCGGGTTCGATACGCACGCCAAAGCGCGCATGCACGGCGTCCTGGATCTCGCGCGCCAGCGTCATCAACTGGACTGCGCTGCCGCCGCCCCGGTGTACGAGCACCAGCGCCTGCTTTTCATACACGCCCACTGCGCCGCTCTGCCGGCCCTTGAAGCCGCATTGATCAATCAACCAGCCGGCGGCGAGCTTGTATTTGCCGTCCGGCTGGGCATATCCGACCAGATTCGGGAAGCGCGCGGCCAGCGCATCGCGCGTCGCGGCGTCGACGATGGGGTTCTTGAAGAAGCTGCCCGCGTTGCCAATCTCCGCCGGATCGGGCAGCTTGCGGCGGCGGATGGTGACAACCGCATCGAAGATGTCCTGCGCCGTCGGGCGGGCGATGTTCTGCGCGGCCAACTCGCGCGCGAGTTCGGCGTAATGCGTGTCGGGCTGCCAATCCACCGGCAGGGCGAAGGTGACTTCGGTGATGACGTAGCGATCGGCGCCGGCGCGCTTGAAGAGGCTGTCGCGATAGCCGAAGGCGCAATCGGCGGCGGTGAGGGAGACGAACTCGCCGGCGTGGCGGTCGTAGGCGCGCAGGGACTGGAAGCGGTCCTTGATCTCGACGCCGTATGCGCCGATGTTCTGGATGGGCGCCGCGCCCGCCGTACCGGGAATCAGCGCGAGGTTTTCCAGCCCAGGCAAGCCATGAGAGACGGTGTGAGCGACGAGGCCGTGCCATGATTCGCCGCCTCCTGCGGTGACGGTGTTGACTGCGTGGCCATCGACCATGCTTTGGCCAGTGGCGATGCCCATAATCTCCATCAGCAACACCAGGCCTTCGAAATCGCGCGTGAGCACGACGTTGCTGCCGCCACCCAGCACCAGCAAAGGCAAGCCCTGCACGCGCGGGTCGGCCAGCGCGGCGGGAATGTCTTCCGGCGTGCGCACGTGCGCGGCGTAGCGGGCGGTGGCCTCAAAACGGAACGTGTTGTGCTGGCCTAGGGGATAATGCGTGTCGAGCAACGCCATGGCGCCAAATCTGCTGGGAAAGCCAAGATTATAGAAGCCATGGCGAACGCGGCACCCGCACAAGGGCGCCGCAGCAACCCGAATTCAAGTCTGCAAGGAGAACACGATGCCGTCGTTTGACGTGGTATGCGAAGCCAACATGGTGGAAGTGAAAAACGCCGTGGAACAGGCCAACAAAGAGATTTCGACGCGATTCGACTTCAAGGGCTCGGACTCCCGGGTCGAGCACAAGGAGCAGGAACTCACGCTGTTTGCCGACGACGATTTCAAGATCGAACAGGTCAACGACGTGCTGATGAACAAGCTCGCCAAACGCAACGTCGACGTACGCTTCCTGGACTACCAGGACAAGCAGAAGATCGCCGGCGACAAGATGAAGCAGGTCGTCAAGATCAAGAAGGGCGTCTCGGGCGACCTGGCCAAGAAGATCGTCAAGACGATCAAGGACAGCAAGATCAAGGTGCAGGCGAGTATCCAGGGCGACGCGGTACGTGTGACCGGCGCCAAGCGGGATGACCTGCAAAGCGTGATCGCCATGCTGCGCAAGGAGGTGAGCGACACGCCGCTGGATTTCAATAACTTCCGCGACTGAGCCCGACGCGCTTTCCAAGCAAAACGCCCCGCACGAGCGGGGCGTTTGCATTTGCAGCGGCAAAGTTTACTGCGACAACTTCGTCACCTTCAGTGCCGGATCGGCGGCGATGGCGGCTTCCGAGAACGGTAGCCGGTTCCAGCGCTTGGCCGAGAATTCGCGCATCTGGTCGAACGCATGCGGTGAAGCCGGATCGGTCGATTCACCGTAGGTCAGAAGCGCATCGGCCACCGGACCCTGATCGTCGAACGTTACAGTCTGGATGTAGCTCGTGCCGAAATACACCTGCAGGCCCTTCGGCCCGATCGGCGTGCTCTGCAGCTTGTTCAGCACGCCCTCGTATTCCTCGCCGCCGTGCAGGGTGATGTTGTCGCCCGGCGCGTGTGCCGCCTGCACAGTGCCCAGCGGCGCATCCAGCGCAAAGCCGGCGGTGCGAACCGCGCCCACGGCATCCTTCAATGCTTTGAACACGGCCGTGCGCACGGCTGCATCGCTCATGCGCAGGCTGCGCGGCGTGTGGACCGGATCAGCCGGGTTGAAGTCGATCGCATGGACGTGCGGGATGTCCTTGGCGCGCATCCAGAACTCGCGGAACAGGTGCGCAGCGCGTGCGTCGACGTTGTCCGTGAGGTTCCATTGCGCCAGGGCGGCGCAGCCGTCGCGTACATCGGTGTCGAGATCGGACGTGCCTTTGCAGGCGGCCAGGAGATCGTCGTGCACGAGGTGGCCGGCGAGGTTGGCGTCGCGGAAGATCATCGCCTGCAGGTTCGGTAGGTTGACCTTGTTGCCGGGCAGCCCGTCAGTGCCGTTCAGGCGACGTTCGATTTCGATGATGCCGATGCGTGTGCGCAGGCGCTGCGGCACGTCGGTCGAGCCTATCACCGGCGAGAAGCCGGTCAGCTTCTGCGCTGGGTTGGTCAGCCACGAGCTGTCGTTGCTGTTGGCGACGTAGTCTTCCCGCTCCAGTACCGGCATGCGCGCGGGCGCCACCAGGCCCGGCACGGGCGAGGCCGGATCGACCTGCCAGTCGCACGCACTGCGTGAGCCGTCGAGCAGCACCAGCCCCGCGCCCTTGAAGAGCTTGTCTGCGAGCGGCGACGGCGCGCAACGCTTGAGCGCTTCAGCCGACACGTCCGGCGTGGTCGACACATCGGCAAACAGCGCACGGCCGTTTCGGTCGGTGGCGATCGTGTTCACCCAGGGGATGCCGAGGTTGCCGATCGCCTGCTGGATGCCCGCCACGTCCTTGGCCTGTGCGATATGCAGCCAAGTATCGATGGAGCGCGTGTTGTTGCGATTGGCGTCGCGCAGCGTGTAGGCCTTCTGCGAGGTCCACGGCATGCCACCGGCGGGCATCGACAGCACGGGGCCGTACACCGTGTTGTAGAAGGTGTGCGTGCGGCGCTCGATGCGGCCGTCCGGCAGCTTCACGTCAAAAGCCACGGTGCGCGTGGTCATCTTGTGCGGCTTGCCGTCAATCAGGTAGGTGGTCGGGTCGCCTTCGGCCAGCTTCAGCTCGAACAGCGTGAAGCGGCGGCCGGTGGAGACGGTATGCGTCCACGCCACGTCTTTGTTGAAGCCGATGCTGACGACGGGGAACGCGGCAATCGACGCGCCCATCACGTCCAGCTTGCCAGGCACGGTCAGGTGGACCTGGTAGAAGCGGTTGGTGGTCGTCCATGGGAAGTGCGGGTTGCCGAGCAGCACACCGCGGCCGTTATCCGTGGCGTCCTTGCCGAAGGCCCAGCCGTTGGAGCCGATCGGCATATCGCGCAGTTGCAGGTCGCGGTCGAGTGCAGCGATGTCGACGGCATGGGGTGGAATGACCGCCGATGCAGGGGCGCCGCCCGGGGGCCGCGCGGCGACGATGCTCGCCAGCATGGCACCTGCGCTCGCCTGGATGGCTTTTTCTTCGCCCATCAGCATCATGTCGGCTACCGTGAGCGGACGCACCCAGTCGGCATTGCGGCAGGCGGCTGGGCGGTTGGCGGCCGGCGTGTCTTTCAGATAGCGGTTGTAGCCCGCGATGTAGCCACGCAGCAGCTCGCGCGCTTCAGGCGACATCTGCGCATAGCCGGCGCGCAGGCCAGCCTCGTCGAATGCGCTCTTGAAGAAGGCGTCGGCTTGGGTGTTCGGCACCGACTTGAACGACACCACGACCGTGCCGTCCGGCCCGAACGTCTTCGAGCGCTCGCCGTGGACGGTGACGATCTGGTCGGCCAGCAGGCAGACATTGTCCTGTGCATAGGCATAGGCCATGCCGAAGCCGAGGCTGGCGTAGTCGTTGGCACGGACGTGCGGAATGCCGAAGCGGGTGCGGCTGATTTCAGCCGAGAGGCCGGTGTCCGCGGGCGTGGCCCAGCCACTGTCGGTGCTTGCGCAGCCGGCCAGCGCCGCAAGTGCGGCCACGGCAAGCGCGCTGCGCAGTGCGCATCCCTGCATGAATCGCTGCATCGTGCGTTGTCTCCTGATGTCGGTGTCGTTATAGGCGGTTGCGTCTGTGCGCAGCCACCGTCGCATCGTCAATCGGGCGCGTCTGATTCGAAAGAGGTATTCCCGCCAGAATTGGGGTCAATATCGCCACGGGAATTGCCGCACACGCCTATACTCGGGCATGCCGAAAATCGACCTGCTGACCTTTCCCGACGCCGGCTTTTCCACACTGGCAACGGCTGCCGACACGCTTGGCGTGGCCAATGCGCTGGCTTCCATGCAGGCCGGCAAGCGCGCCAATGCCGCCAAGACGCCGATGTTCGGCTGGCGACTCATCGCGCGGGACCCGGCGCATTGGCAGGCTGCGGCACAAACGCTCGCTTGCCGTTGTGATGCACTACCGGATGACGACGCGCAGCTCGGTGATGCGTTGATTGTCCCGCCCGTGCATTTCGACCACATTGGCACGCTGGAACAGCGCCTGGCTCTCCTGGAAGTGGAGCGCGCCACCATCCGCCGTTATCTGCAGGCCGGGCGGTTGGTGGCGTCGCCGTTCACGGGTGTGGCGATGCTGGCCGACGTGCTGCCGCCCGGGCAGCGCCTGACCGTCACGTGGCTGATTGCCGGGTGGGTGCAGGGCAATTTCCCCAGCCTGAAGGTGGTGCCGGCACAGGCGATTGTCAGCAGCGGCAACGTCATCACCGCACGGGCGATGGAGCATGGCGTGGCGCTCACGCATCGCGTGGTCGCGCGATTGGCGGATGCGCGGCTTGCGCGCACGCTGGGCAATACGGCGCTCGATCACCCCTCGCGCGGCGAGGCCATCGGCATCTGGCTGCGCAGCAAACCGGCCATCCGCGACAGCGTCGTGCTGCGTGCGCGGCGTTACCTGCAGCACCATCTGCACGAACCGTTTGACCTGGGAAAGCTGGCTGCGGCCGCCTCAAGCAGCGAGCGGACGCTGCTGCGGCATTTCACGAAGACGGTGGGGATGTCGCCGTTGCAATTGCTGCACCGGTTGCGCGTGGAGCGCGCGTGTCACTTGCTCGAAGTCAGCACGCTGAGCCTGACGGCGATTGCCGAGCAGTGCGGCTATCAGGACATGTCCGCCTTCCGGCGATTGATCCGGCGACACACGGGCCGGCCGCCGGGAGAACATCGGCGCGCGCATTCGGTGCGCGCCGAGCTGCGGAGTTAGGCCGCTTTTTTCTTCTCGCCGATGCGGCTTTCCTTGCCGGCCAGCAGCTTGGCGATATTGGCCCGGTGGCGCGCGATAAGCAGCACCGCCATCAGCGCAACCGCCCCGGCAATCCAGTCGAAGCCGTTCATCAGCACGTAGAAGAACGGCGCGAACACCGCCGACACCAGCGCAGCCAACGACGAATAACGGAAGAACACGGCGATGATGAGCCACGTAGCGAGCGTGGCCAGCCCGAGCCACACGTTCAGCGCGAGCAGAATGCCTGCCGCCGTGGCCACGCCCTTGCCGCCCTCAAAGCGGTGGAACACCGGAAACAGGTGGCCCAGGAACACGGCGATCACCACCAGCGCGATGCCGGTCTCGTCCACACCAAAGCGCGGGGCCAGCCATTGCGCCAGCCACACCGCCAGCCCGCCCTTGGCCGCATCGCCGAGCAGCGTGAGGATGGCCGCCTTCTTGTTGCCCGAGCGCAGCACGTTGGTGGCGCCGGGGTTGCCCGAGCCGTAGGTGCGCGGGTCTGCCAGACCCATCGCGCGGCTCACCACCACGGCAAACGAGATCGAGCCGATCAGGTAGGCGGCCAGGGCAAAAATGACGGTTGCGACGACTGGGGACATAGGAAATCGAGGAAATCAGGCTGCGGGATTGTAGCGTGCCGCGTAGGGTGCCCCAGCCGCCGCGTTCGTTTCAATCGGGGTTTGCACAGTTGACGGGCTGCGCGTTCAGCACGGTGGTGAGCACGCTGGGCGCGATGCTCACAAGAAAGCCGCGCCTGCCGCCGTTGATGTAGATGCGCTCCAGCTCCAGCACGCTCGCTTCCACAAACACCGGCATCGCCTTGCGCACGCCAAACGGCGACGTGCCGCCGACGAGATAACCGCTGTGCCGCTGCGCCACTTCGGGCTTGCAGGGCTGCACGGTCTTGCGGCCGGTCTGGCGCGCGAGGTTCTTGGTGGAGACCGAACAATCCCCGTGCATCAGCACGATCAACGGTTTGGCGTGTTCGTCTTCCATCACCAGTGTCTTCACGACGTGGTGTTCCTCCACGCCGAGCTGGCGCGAAGACTCGGTGGTGCCGCCCTTGTCGACATAGTCGTAGGTGTGCTCGGTGAAAGCGACGCCATGTGCCTTGAGGAACTGCGTGGCGGGCGTCTCGGAAACGTGCTTGGACTTGCTCATACGGGGCAGGGGAACGATCGCTATCCGCGCGGATGGTGCTGCGCATGCAGCGTACGCAGCCGCTCGCGCGCGACGTGGGTGTAGATCTGCGTCGTGGAAATATCTGCGTGGCCGAGCAGCATCTGCACGACGCGCAAGTCTGCGCCGTGGTTAAGCAGGTGCGTGGCAAACGCGTGCCGCAACGTATGCGGAGACAACGGCGCGTGAATGTCGGCGAGCAGCGCATAGCGTTTGATGAGATACCAGAACGCCTGGCGCGTCATGCCTTCGCCGCGCGCGGTGACGAAGAGCGCGTCAGCCGTGCGCTCGCCGAGCAGCGCGGTGCGGCCCGTTTGGCGATCCTGCAGATAACGCCGCAGCCAGTCGCCCGCTTCCGCGCCGAACGGCACCAGGCGGTCCTTGCCGCCCTTGCCCCCGACCACGCGAACCACGCCCTCGTTCAGGCCGACTTCCACCGTTTTCAGCGCGACGATTTCCGACACGCGCAGCCCGCTCGCATACATCAGCTCGATCATCGCGCGGTCGCGCAGGCCGAGCGGCGTGTCGACATCCGGCGCGTTGATGAGCGCCTCGACTTGCGTTTCGGACAGCGTCTTCGGAAAGCGGGGCGGCTGCTTGGCGGTCGGCAGCAGGCGCGACGGATCGGTGTTCACCACGTGCTCGCGCAACGCCCATTGAAAGAATCGCTTGAACACCGTGCGGCGCCGGTTGGCGGACGATGCGCGGCTCTCGGCATGGCGTGCGGCAAAGTAGTCAGCCAGGTCACCGTCTTCGGTTTCGGCGATGGACTTGTTGCGCTCGGCGAGCCAGTGCGCATAGAGCGTGAGGTCGCGCCGGTACGCATCGAGCGTATTGCGGGCGAGGCCATCCTCCAGCCACAGCGCGTCGCAAAAACGCTGGATGACATCTGCGCTTTGCGGCGGCAGGGATGGCGCTTCGGCGTCTTTCCGTGCGGCCTTTCTCATATCAGCATCACGCCTTCGTGGCGCAGCAGCCAGTGCTTGATGTTCAACAGGTAGCCATCCGTGTGATGCGAAAACCCGCCGATGCCGGACGCACTCACCACGCGGTGGCACGGAATGAGGATCGGGAACCAGTTGTCACCGCATGCCTGGCCGACCGCGCGTGGCACGCTGCCGATCTGTTGCGCGATGGTGCCGTAGGTGATGACGCTGCCGCACGGAATGGCGCTGATGGCCTGCCATACGCGGTGCTGGAAATCGGTGCCGGCGCGCGCGAGCGGGACGTCGAATGTCGCGCGAGGGTCGCTGTAGTACGCATCGAGCTGACGGGCCAGCCTTGCGATCAACGCGTCCGATGAATTGGCGAGGGGCGTGCCTTCCGGCAGGTAAACGAGTTCACGAAGCGCGCCGTCGGCCACGCGTACGCCCAGCTTGCCGAAGGGCGCTTCGAGAACGGCGTCGAAAGGGGATGGCATGACAGGGGCCGGCGCTGGAAAACAATCCTGCGAATCTAGCACAGGCCCCAGGTGGGGCAGGGTTACTGATCCAGCTTGATGTTCTGCTGCTTGACCAGGGTGCGCATCTTGTCGAATTCGCGTTTGATCTCGGCCGCGTATTGCTGCGGGGTATTGCCGACAGGCTCAGCACCGGCACCGCGGAATCGGTCCACGAGGCTGGGGTCTTTCAGCGCCTTCACGGCGGCTTCGTTGAGCTTGCGGATGATGTCGTCGGATGTGCCCGCCGGCGCGACCAGGCCATACCACGCCGGGTCATTCGCATCCTTCAGGCCGACTTCGGCAAAGGTGGGCACATCGGGCAGGCTATCGATGCGTTTGTTCCACGCCACCACGATCGGCTGTAGCTTGCCGCCCTTGATGAACTGAATGGACGACGGCAGGTTGTCGACCATGATCGGCACCTGGTTGGCCAGCACGTCGTTCAGCGCCGGCCCAGCGCCGCGATACGGCACATGGACCATCTGCGTTTTGGTCAGCACCTTGAACTCCTCACCGAGCATGTGGCCGATGCCGCAGGTGCCGGATGTCGCAAACGAATATTTACCGGGATTGGCCGTCAGCACCGCGACGAATTCCTTGTAGTTCTTGGCCGGAAAGGTCGGGTTGACTGCAATCACGTTGGCCACCGTGGCCAGGTTGGTGATCGGCTTGAAATCCTTGAGCGGGTCGTACGAAAGCTTCGGGTTGCACGCCGGGTTGACCGCGTGCGTCGAGACGGTGGCGATGCCGATCGTGTAGCCATCTGGCGCCGCCTTGGCGATCGCATCGGCGCCAATCGAACCGCCGCCGCCGCCCTTGTTTTCTACGACCACGGCCTGGCCCAGCACCTTCGAGAGCTGATCGGCCACGCCGCGCCCCACGATGTCGGTCGTGCCGCCCGGGGGAAATGGAATGATCAGCTTGAGCGGCTTGACTGGGTAGTTGCCGGCCAACGCCGGCCCGCACAACCCCATTCCTGCGGCGCCCATCAGGCTGGCGATCAGTCGTCCCTTGGTCATCGTCTCCTCCTTGTAGCTTGGTGTGCGTTCTGCGTTCTTGTGGGGAAACTGCTGAATAGCACAACGGCAAACGCCAACCATGCGACAACCGGGGACACCCCGAAAAGCCAATCGTCAGATTGTCAGGTTCCGAGCAGCCCGCTTTTCAGATCGCGGTCGACCGGGCTGTTGCCGATGAAGATGCTGAGCACGGCCTGGTAGAAATCTTCGCCGGGGATGGCCTTGGTGCGTGTCACGCCATTGATGCTGATGATGGTGCCGGCATCGGGCGCGTAGTCGAAGTTGATGGTGTCGCCGCGCTTGGTCGAGCCGATCTGGCGCATCGCGTCTTGCAACAGTGTCAGGCGGTCGGCCAGCTTCTGCACTTGAATTTCCGTCTGGTTGCGGTGGATGCCGTCGTTCAGCGCGTGGATGAAGGTGTCGGCGCCCACATCGCGCAGCGGGTGGATCTGCAGCCGCTTCGGCCCCTTCATGCCCAGGATGACCGCCGCGTTTTTCGCGCGCTCGGGCAGATACAGGCCTGCCACATAGCCTTTGATGACAAACACGGAACGCAGACCCGTGCCGTTGAGCAGCAGTTCGCGGCCGGCTACGCGTGCGGCGTCGTCGAAGGGCACGCCCTCGACGTTCACCGTTGCCCATGCCGGGCTCACGCACGCGGCGCAGAACACCGCGCCCAGGACGCCGCCTCGCCACGCGCGTGCCATCCGGGATGAGCAGGCACGCACAGCAACCTGCAACGCGCAGCGGAGATCAACAGGAGCGGAAAACATCGGAGTGAGCGGTTTGAGATTAAGCCGCCATTTTCCCGATATTTTGTTTGCAAACAATTGGTGTCTGCCCTGATGCGCAAGCGTTTGCGTACTAGGCGGTATAAGGCCCTGCTGGCATGAGCGTTAAGCAGGCATTCATGGCTCTGTGCTAGGCACACTTTGTTTGGTTTTTAAACCAATCGGCGTTGCAACTTGGAAAATCAGATTAAAGACGCGTCACAGTCCTGATGCGTTGACGTGCCTAACCCGAGCGAGCGCTTACGTCGTCTGTGCCAGCGCCCAGGCCACGTGTTCACGTACGAGTTCCGAGGCGTCATCGGCGCGTGCTTTCAAGGCGGCAAACAGTTGCGCGCGCGTGGTATCCGGCAGCGGGGCGCGCAGTGCGTTGCCAATCGCCACGGCAATGTTGCGCAGCCAGCGCTCGTGCCCGATGCGGCGGATCGGGCTGCCTTCCAGCCGCTGGTTGAATTCGGCGTCGGTCCAGTTGAACAGCTCTGCTAGCGTGGCCGCATCCAATCCGTTGCGCACATCGAAGTCGGGCAGGTTGGCCGGCACAGCAAACTTGTTCCATGGGCAGATGAGCTGGCAGTCGTCGCAGCCGTAGACGCGGTTACCCATCGCCGCGCGCAGCTCGACCGGGATGCTGCCCTTGTGCTCGATCGTCAGGTAAGAGATGCAGCGTCGCGCGTCCACCGTGTATGGCGCGACGATGGCCTGCGTGGGGCACACGTCGATGCAGCGCGTGCAGTTGCCGCAGAGAGGCTCCACGGGCGGGTCAACGGGAAAGGGCAGCTCGACGAGGATTTCGCCGAGGAAGAACATCGAGCCCGCATCGCGGTCCAGCAGCAGAGTGTGTTTGCCGCGCCAGCCCAGGCCGCCGTTGGTAGCCAGTGCGACTTCCAGCACTGGCGCCGAATCGGTGAACACGCGAAAGCCGTACGGCCCGATGGCACCGGCAATTTTTTCGGCCAGCTTCTGCAGGCGTTGGCGCAGTACCTTGTGATAGTCGCGGCCGCGTGCGTAGAGCGAGATGGTGGCGTCTTTCGGGCGCCGCAGGCGGTCCCACTCGATGGTGCGCCAGTCGCTGCCGGGTGTTTGCGGATCGGCCAGATGTGGCAGATACGGCATCCGCGCGACGATGGCGCGTACCGTTCCGGCAACAAGTTCGGCCGGGCGTGCCCGGAGCATGCCATGGTTCGCCATATAATCCATGTCACCGTGAAACCCCTGCGCAAGCCATGTCTGGAGCCCTTCTTCAGCATGCGACAGGTCGACATCGGCGATGCGGACCGCATCGAAACCGAGTTCGGCACCCCAGGAACGGATCTGCGCCACGAGCGCGTGCATGCCGGCCGCATCGGCTGGCAGGCGTGCATCCAGGTTCGTTTCGGGTGATGACGTGGGGGTGGCGGACATGCCCAAATTGTACGCAATGCCCACCGTGCTCCCTGCTGACGTGCCTTCTGGTCTGACCCCTCCGCTCGCCGAGCGCACGCTTTCGCTCGTCGATGAAGCGGCCACGTCGGCCTTTGGCACGGCGCTTGCGCAGGCGGTGCTGGCACTGGGTCCGCGGCCCGTGCAGGTGCAGCTCTCGGGCGATCTGGGCGCGGGCAAGACGACGCTCTCGCGTGCCATCCTGCGCGGCCTCGGACACACCGGGCGCGTGCGCAGCCCCACCTATACGCTGGTCGAGCCGTACGACGTTGCCGGAACTACGGGCACGCAAAAGGTCTATCACTTCGACCTGTACCGTTTTGCCGATCCCGAAGAATGGACCGATGCCGGTTTCCGCGACTGCTTTGCCGAACCCGCGCTGTGCCTGGTCGAATGGCCCGAGAAGGCGCAGGCGCTGCTCGGCACGCCCGATCTGCACATCGCGTTATCGGTCGACGTTGTGCACGAAACCTACGATGACGGCGTTGAGCATGCACCGCGCGCAGCACGTCTGAGCGCACGCACGCAGACCGGCCTTCAACTTCTACAGTCGTTGCAACACCTGTTCCCATGCTGATCAAGCATCTGCCGACCGACCATCCGGATGATCCCAACCTGCCGAGCCAGGCCCGCCGCCAATGGCTCACGCGCATGGCGAAGGCCGGCGCAGGCACGGTCATCCTGAGCCTGGTGGGCCCGCAGATTGCGCGCGGCGCCAACATCGTCGCCGTGCGCGTGTGGCCCGCCGAGGACTACACACGCGTGACGATCGAATCCGACGTCGCGCTCAAGGCCACGCATCAGCTCATCAAGGATCCGGATCGCCTGATGGTCGATATCGACGGGCTCGAGCTGAACCCGACGTTGCGCGAGCTGGTGGCCAAGATCGCGCCGAACGATCCGTACATCCGCCAGGTGCGCGTGGGTCAGAACCGGCCGAGCGTCGTACGCCTGGTGTTCGACCTGAAGGAAAGCGTCAACCCACAGGTGTTCACGCTGCTGCCGATTGCCGGCTATCGCAACCGGCTGGTGTTCGACCTGTACCCAACCAACCCGCCCGACCCGCTGATGCAGCTCGTGCAGGCCACCGAGGGCAAGCAGGAGCGCTTTGCCGCGTCGGGCGGCACGCCGATGCCGACACCGGATGACGATGACCCCATCGCTGCGCTGGCACGCCGCAGCAGCGGCGGCAGCCCAACCAAGCCGCCGATCGAAGAGCCGCACCTCCCGGCGCTTGCCAACCGCACGCCGCCGCGCAAGGTGCCGCCGACGACCTCTTCGAATCCTCCGTCGACGCTCGCCAACGCGCCGAATACGCCGCCGCTGGAGATCATTCCCGAGCCACCCGTGCCGCGTGCACCCTCGAACGGCCCGCGCATGCGCCGCCTGCTCACGGTCGCCATCGACCCCGGCCATGGGGGCGAGGACCCGGGCGCGACGGGCGGTGCCGGTACGCACGAGAAAGACGTCGTGCTGTCGATCGCCCGCATGCTCAAGGCCAAGATCGACGCCCAGCCCAACATGCGCGCCATGATGACGCGCGATTCCGATTACTTCGTCCCGCTGGGCGTGCGCGTGCAGAAGGCGCGCCGCGTGCAGGCGGATCTGTTCGTCTCCATCCACGCCGATGCATTCGTCACCCCGGAAGCGCGCGGTGCATCGGTGTTCGTGCTTTCGGATCGCGGCGCCTCCAGCGCGCAGGCCAAGTGGCTCGCCAACAAGGAAAACGCCGCCGACATGATCGGCGGTGCCAATCTCGGCTCGAAAGACGCCCAGGTCACGCGCGTGCTGTTGGATTTGTCGACCACCGCGCAGATCGGCGACAGCATGAAGGTCGGCAAGGCCGTGCTGGACCAGATCGGCGGCATCAACCGGCTGCACAAGGGGCAGGTGGAGCAGGCGGGCTTTGCGGTGCTCAAGGCGCCCGACATTCCATCGATCCTCGTCGAGACGGCCTTCATCTCCAACCCGGAAGAAGAAGCCAAGCTCAACGACCTGGGGCACCAGAACCAGCTTGCCGACGCGATCCTGCGCGGCATTCGCGCCTACTTTGCCAAGAACCCGCCGTTGTCGCGCAACCCGGGCGTCTGACGCATGACGACGCTTGTGCTACGCGAAGGCGGTGCGTCTGACGCCAGCACCATCGCCGACATCCACACGCGAAGCTGGCAGACCGCGTATCGCGGGCTCGGGGTCCTGTCCGACGCGTATCTCGACGGCGTGGCCAGCGCAGAGATGCACGCGAAGTGGCGTGAACGCATGACTGCACCCGTGGCCGGGCAATACGTGTGGTGTGCCGATCTGGATGGCGAGACCATCGGTTTCCTCTGCGCCATGCGTGAAGACAATACGCCATGGGGCGCGCTCGTCGACAACCTGCATCTGCTGCCGACGTCACGCGGCCATGGTGTCGGCAAGCGCCTGATGGGCGAAGCGGCGCGCTGGGCCGTGGCTCAGGGCATCACACAGTTACATCTGCTGGTGTACGAGGCGAACACCGCCGCGATCGGCTTCTACGAAGCCCTGGGCGGTGTGTCGGCCAGCCGGGACTGGCTGGAGACGGCCGATGGCGGGCACGCGTGGGTGCGCACCTACCACTGGCCGGAAGCGAAACTCGCGGGTCTGATGGGCCTGCGCTGATCAAGCCGGGCGGCTCGCCGGGACCCCCGCGCTGGCCTCTGCGTGGGCAACGCGATCGGCGTATTTGCGCGCCAGCGTCGAACACACGATGAGCTGCAACTGGTGAAAGATCATCAGCGGCAGCACGATCAGGCCGAGCGCAGGGTTGCCGGCAAACAGGATCTTCGCCATCGGCACGCCGTTCGCCAGGCTCTTCTTCGAGCCGCAGAACACGGCAGTGATTTCGTCGGCCAGGTTGAAGCCCGCGCGCCGCGACAGCCAAGTCGTCGCGCCCAGCACGACGAAGAGCAGCGCGCCGCTCATCACGGCCACGGCCACGATGGTTTCCCACGGATACTTCGACCACACACCCGCGTGCGTCGAATCAGCAAACGAGTTGAAGACGATCAGCAGGATCACCGCGCGATCCACTTTGTTGATGATCGGCTTGTGCTTGTTGATGAAGCCCCCCAGCACGGGTCGCAGCAACTGGCCTAGCACGAACGGCAGCAGCAGTTGCTCGGCCACGCCCAGCAGCGCCTTGCCGACCGACAGGTCCGCGCCCGACGCCTGGATCACGAAGCTCATCAGCAGCGGCGTGGCGATCATGCCGATCAGGCCCGAGATGGTCGCATTGAAGATGGCGGCCGGCACGTTGCCCTTGGCCATCGCCGTCATCGCCACCGACGACGACACCGTGGATGGCAGCGCGCACAGGTAGAACACGCCCAGCAGCAGTTCAGCCGGAATGAACGGCTTGCACGCAAACAGGATGACCGCGCCGATCAGCGGAAACAGGATGAAGGTGCAGCTCTGCACGAACAGATGCAGGCGCCAGTTGCGCGCGCCTTCGACGATCTTCTCGCGGGAGAGCGCCGCGCCGTGCAGGAAGAACACCAGCGACACGCCGACGATGGTGACGATGTCCAGCCGCAGCGGGCCGTCGCTCGCGCCAAGCGCCGGGAAGAAAAGGGCGAGCGCGACCATCACGAGCATGGCGCGGATGAACCCATCGATCTGGGACAACAACGGAGACAACAGCGGGATCTTCATGTGCGTGCGCGGTCACCATTACGTGACGGCGCGGTTTGGATGGCGGGATAGCCGCTATTGCACAACATCCCCATCTAGAATACAAATGCATTGATCGAATCAATTCATACGTCGTCGGCATGAATGTGACCTTGCGCCAGTTGCGCGTCTTTCTCGCGGTGGCACGTGCGCACAGCTTCAGCCGGGCGGGCGACACCATTGGCCTGACGCAACCGGCCGTGAGCCGCTCGATTTCGGAGCTGGAAGGCGAACTGGGCTTGAAGCTGCTCGATCGCACCACCCGCGAAGTCGTGCTGACGGAAGTGGGCCGCTCGCTGGCGACGGCGCTGGATCGCCTCGTCGCTGATCTGGACGACACGTTGCAACAGGCGCGACAGGTGAGCGAGCAGCGGCGCGGCCGCGTTGTCGTGGCGTCCAGTCCGACCGTGTCGACCCGGTTGATGCCGGTCTACGTGGCGGAGTGCGCGGTGCGCTATCCAGACATCCGCATGATCGTGCGTGACTCCGTGCAGGTCGACACGCTGCAATTGATCCGCACAGGCGGAGCCGATTTTGGGGTGGTGGTGGAACCCCTCGATACCGAAGGCCTATGGACCGAGCCACTGCTGATCGATCCGTTCTGCCTCGTCTGTCGCAAGGATCACCCGTTCGCGCAGCGCAGCAGTGTGCGCTGGAAAGATTTGCATCGCACGGCGGTCGTCCTGCTCGACCATGCTTCGGGCAGCCGCCCGCTCATCGACCGCATTTTCCTGCGCCACGGCGTTCACCCGGACGTTGCGCAGGAGATGGGTCACAGCAGCGCCGTATTCGGCATGGTGGAAGCTGGTATCGGCGCGGGCGTGGTGCCGTCGCTGTCGTTGCCGCTGCCGTCCTCGTCGCCATTGGTGGCGGTGCCGTTGTCCCCTAAGGAAACGCGCGCCATCGTGCTGGCGCGTCGGCATGACCGGTCGTTGTCGCCGGCGGCCGAAGCGGCGTGGCAGATGATTCGCCGGATGGCGCTGCCAGCCGCCTGACGACCGGATCGCTGCGCTTACTTCGGCTGCATGCGGATGGCGCCATCCAGGCGGATGGTCTCACCATTGAGCATCGGGTTCTCAACGATCGCACGCGCGAGCTGCGCATATTCCGACGGCTTACCCAGGCGCGGTGGGAACGGCACCATCTTGCCCAGCGCGTCCTGTACTTCGGCCGGCATGCCGAGCAGCATCGGCGTTTCGAAAATGCCCGGCGCAATCGTCATCACGCGGATGCCGTCACGCGACAGGTCACGTGCAATCGCCAGCGTCATCGCCACCACGCCGCCCTTGGACGCCGCGTAGGCCGCCTGACCAATCTGCCCGTCAAACGCAGCCACCGATGCCGTGTTGATGATCACGCCGCGCTCGCCGCCGGCGTTGGGTGTGTTGCCGGCCATGGCCGTCGCGGCCAGGCGGATCATGTTGAAGGTGCCGATCAGATTGATGTTGATCACGCGTGCGAACTGGTCCAGCGGGTGCGGCCCCGTCTTGCCCACCGTGCGCGACGCCGTTGCAATCCCTGCGCAGTTCACCAGCCCGCGCAGCGTGCCCAGCGATGTGGCGGCGTCCACAACGGCTTGCCCGTCCGCTTCGGACGTGACATCGCAGCGCACGAAGCGACCGCCCAGTTCCTGCGCCAGCGCCGTGCCGGCGGCCTCGTTCAGGTCTGCAATCACCACGTTGCCGCCGGCCTCGGCCAACGTGCGTGCCGTGCCTGCGCCCAGTCCCGACGCGCCGCCGGTGACGATGAATACCTGATCGCGAATCTCCATGCCATGTCTCCCTGTGTGTGGTTTGCGAGTTACTTGACGTTTACGTTCGCGTCAAGTTCAGCGTCGTATGGTAGCGCGAAGCGGCCGTCGATCGCGCAAAAAAAAGGCGCCTCATAATCGAGGCGCCGTTCTTCCTGGCGTGTAATGCGCGGGAGCGCTTAGTCCTGCAGCGCTCCGAACACGCGGGCCGTGATTTCGTCGACATTGCCCACGCCGCTGATCTTGCGGTACTTCGGCGGCGCAACCTTGGCGGCGCTGTTGCCGTTGGCGGCCCACTGCGAGTAGTAGTCCACCAGCGGACGCGTCTGGTTCTCGTACACGTCCAGGCGCTTGCGCACGGTGTCTTCCTTGTCGTCGTCGCGCTGGATCAGCGGTTCGCCGGATTCGTCGTCCACGCCTTCGGTCTTGGGCGGGTTGTACTTGACGTGGTACGTGCGGCCCGACGCCACGTGCACGCGGCGGCCGCTCATGCGCTCGATGATGGCGTCGAACGGCACGTCGATTTCCAGCACGTAGTCGATGGCCACGGCGGCATCTTTCATGGCTTCCGCTTGCGGAATGGTGCGCGGGAAGCCGTCGAACAGGTAGCCGTTCTTGCAGTCAGGCTGCTGCAGGCGGTCTTTCACGAGGCCGATGATGATGTCATCCGATACCAGGCCGCCGGCATCCATCACCTTCTTTGCTTCGATACCCAGCGGGGTACCGGCCTTGACGGCCGCGCGCAGCATGTCGCCGGTGGAGATCTGCGGAATGCCGAACTTTTCGCAGATGAATTTCGCTTGCGTACCTTTGCCGGCGCCGGGCGCGCCCAACAGAATCAACCGCATGGTGACGAGTTCCTCAAGTTTTCGAATCCTGTCGCGCTGTCAGGGTGTGTGAAGCGCGTTGGGAATCGGTCCAAGAGGGCGGATTCCCAATACGCCTGCGGGTAAAACCATGGCGACGCAATCGACGCGAACAGGCAGCCTAGCGGGCGAAGTTGACGCCAGCCTTACCGGACTCTGGGGAATCAGGCGTCCGCCGGACGGCGGCACCCATGGCTCGATTTGTCTCCCTGTCGCCGCTGTGGCGCCTGCGTGGGCGCCGTCATGCGGCTTGTCGTCCTCGCGATTATGCCATGCCGGGGCCGGGGTTTTGGCAGCCCCGCGCGCAAACTTCAGAGAAATGCGGGCTCAGGGGCCGTCCTGCGCCAGGAGTTCAGCCCAGGCAGCGCGTACCCGGGTAAGGTCTTCGGGGGTATCGACTCCGGCGGCGGGGGCGTCATCGGTGGTCAGCACGGCAATGCGCTCACCGTGCCACATCGCGCGTAGCTGCTCCAACTGTTCGGTCTGTTCGATGGGGGCGGCGGCCAATTGCGGGAAGCGGCGCAGGAACCCGGCGCGGTACGCGTAGATGCCGATATGGCGCAGCACGGGCATGGCCGGCAGCGGGCGTTCCGCAACGGACCCGGCCATGACGGCGGGCGTCCAGGTGTCGCGCGCCCACGGCAGCGGTGCGCGCGAGAACAACAGTGCGCGATCGGCGGCGTCCAGCACGACCTTGACGACGTTCGGGTTGAAGACGTCGGCCGGGTCGTGGATCGGGTGGGCAGCGGTGGCGATGGCGCAGTCGGGGTGGTCGCGCAGGTGCGCTGCCACGTTGTCGATCAGCGTTGGGGCGATCAGCGGTTCGTCGCCTTGCACGTTGACGACGATGGCGTCATCGGGCAGCCCCAGCACGGTGGCCACTTCGGCCAGACGGTCGGTGCCGGATGCGTGGTCGGCACGCGTGAGCACGGCTTCCACGTGATGCTGCATGCAGGCGTCGGCGACCGACGCTGCATCGGTGGCAACCACCACGCGCGCGGCGGATGACTGATGCGCGCGTTCAGCCACGCGCACCACCATCGGCTTGCCGTCGATGTCGGCCAGCGGTTTGTTGGGCAGCCGCGTGGACGCCAGCCGCGCGGGAATGACAGCAATGAACGGCGCGTGCGACATGGCGGTGACCTTCGTATCAGGCCGGATCGACCGGCGTGCCTTCCACGGTCTGGCGCGCTTCGTCAGCCAGCATGACGGGGATGCCGTCGCGGATCGGGTAGGCCAGCTTGTCGACGTGGCAGATCAGTTCGTTGTTGGCGCGGTCGTGTTGCAGCGTGCCCTTGCACAACGGGCAGACGAGGATTTCCAGCAGGCGATTGTCCATGGCGGTAGAGGCTCCGTGGCGGCCGCTCAACAGGTAGGGCGGCGCGCCGGTACAGCGGAAGGGGTGGCGTTATTGTGCGCTTGCCTTGAGCGTTGCGCGATCGGCCAGGGCGCGCACGCGCTGGCAGACCTGTTCGACCAGCGCCGGGTCGACCACCGGTGTGGTCGGCACCACCCAGATGCGCGGGTCGTCGAGATGGCCGCATTTTACGGCATCCTTTTCGGTGATCAGGATGACCTCGGCGTGGCTGTCGGTGAAGGGGTTGTTGGCGAAATCGTAGTGGTCGGGCAGCGGCAGCGTGCTCGGCTTGAGGCCGGCGGCACGCAGCGACGCGAAGAAGCGCTCGGGGTTGCCGATGCCGGCCGCGGCCAGCAATTGCCCGCCTTCGACGCGTGCGAACTGGGCCAGCGGGCGGCGCAGCGCCGGGTCGGCCAGGTTGTAGGCGTCCTGCAGCTCGAGGCGCATGCCAAAGACGTTCGGGCGGTCGGGCGTGGCGCGGTAGTTGGGGTCGTTGATGAGCGTGGCGTCACGGCGGCGCGTCATCGGCTCGCGCAACGGGCCGGCGGGCAGCAGGAAGCCGTTGCCGCCCATGCGTGTGTCGAACACGATGATTTCGATGTCGCGGCGCAGGCGGTAGTGCTGCAGGCCGTCGTCGCAGACGATCACGTTGCAGCCGGGGTGCGAGGCCAGCAGCGTCTGCGCGCACAGCACGCGGTCGGGGAAGACCCACACCGGCAGATCGGTGGCGCGGGCGATGAGCAGCGGTTCATCGCCGACGTCTTCTGCGCGGGAGTGTTCGCGCACGGGGCGGGGATGCTTCAGTTGTGCGCCATAGCCGCGCGAGACAATGCCCGGCCGCAGACCCGCTTCAGCCAGCGCCGAGGCCAGCGCAATCACGGCGGGCGTCTTGCCGGCGCCGCCTACGGTGACGTTGCCGACCACCACCACCGGCATCGGTAGGCGCACCGAGCGCAGCACGCCAGTGCGGAACAGCAGCCGGCGCAGCGCGCTTACCCCCCCGAACAGCCAAGACAACGGCCACATCACCCACGCAAACCAGCCGCGTTGCTGCCATTGGCGGGTGACGAAGCTGGCGAGGCGGTGCTGGGCGACGGGCATGCGGCGTGATGGTGGTTGAGAGACGGGTCTCTTAGCGGGCGTTGCCGGTTTGCGTGGCGAAGGTCAGGTGCGAGAGACCGGCCACCCGCGCCGCTTCCATCACATTGACCACCGCCTGATGTGCGGCCTGCGCATCGGCGTTGACGATGACGATGGGCTCGGGGCCGCCGGCCTTACCTGCGGCATTGCGCAGGGCATCGGCCAAGCTGGTGACATCGCGGGTGTCGAGCACTTGCTTGTCGACGGAGTAGACGCCGTTGGCGGTGACGGACACGACGATCTGACCCGGGCGCTCGGTGGCCTTTTCAGCCTCGGCGGTCGGCAGGTTGACCTTCAGTTCTGTGTAGCGGGAATACGTGGTCGTGATCATCAGGAAGATGAGGATCACAAGCAGTACGTCGATCAGCGGGATCAGGTTGATCTCCGGCTCTTCGCGGGCACGGCGCGGGCGGAAGCGCATGGCTGTTTCCAGTGAGGCGTTGCCCGGATCAGCCGCGCCGCGGCGGCAGGATCGCGTCGAGGTACGTGGTGGACAGATGCTCCAGCTCGACCACGTAGTTATCCACCACGCCACGGAAGTAGCGCCAGAAGATCAGCGTCGGGATGGCCACCACCAGGCCCAGCGCCGTGTTGTACAGCGCGACCGAGATACCGTGCGCCAGCGCCTGCGGGTTCGTGCCTGCGGCGGTCTGGCTGCCGAAGATCTCGATCATGCCGACGACCGTGCCGAACAGGCCCATCAGCGGCGCCACCGAGGCAATCGTGCCGAGTGCGTTCAGATAGCGTTCGAGCCGGTGGGCAACGTTCTGGCCGGCTTCTTCCACCACTTCCTTGGCGGCATCGCGCGAGGTGTTCGGATGCAGCACCACGTGGCGCAGCGCAGCCGCTAGCAGCCGGCCCAGCGGCGAACCCTGTTCCAGCGTGTTCACCACTTCAGGCGTGGCGCGGCGCTGATGCGCGACGGCCAGCGCCTCGTCATACACCTTGGGCGGAATGATCTTCTTACGTTGCAGGGCGACGAAGCGTTCGATGATGAGCGCGAGTGCGAGCACCGAGGCGATCAACAGCGGCCAGATTGGCCAGCCGGCGGCTTGAATGATGGAAAACACTGGACAACCCGTTTTGTCGTTGTGAAAGGATGTGATTCTGATTTGGTGCTCGTGCCGTCCGCGTCCCCGAACGCTGTCCGTTGCGGCAAAAACAGGCAGCACTCTAGCGCGTCGGACCTGCCTCGGCAACACGATGGCGCAGCATCGCGACATGCGCAGACGATGGTCAACGCATTGTCATGAAAGTTGGGGGCCGCACAATCCACAGCCACGCGGGATAGTCTTGTGGACGGGTTGTGGACATTGCCCGAACAAGCAAACTAAGTGCTTGATGCGAAAGGGCGTTCTGTGCCGTGCTTAAAAAATATGCAAGCGGCATTTCGTTGGCCAATCCATGGACAAACGCCGCCGACCCGGCAGAACGGCGGGTAATCCACACCGTTGCGGGACAGTTATGTGGATGGCTTGTGGACATTGCCTCAACAAGCACGCTAAGTGATTGATCCAAAAGGAAGTCCGATGGCGTGCTCAAAAATGAGGCAACCGGCGTTTTGGCGTTGATCAGGAGAAAAATGAGGGCGTGCTTCAAAAAACCGCCCGGAAATCCACAGCGATCCGGGACAGTCTTGTGGATGGGTTGTGGACATTGCCCGGACAAGCAACTTAAGTGACTGATTCAAAAGGGTGTTCGGCACTTCGCTTAAAAGTTGTGCAACCGGGGGGAGGCTCAAAAAAATGGGGATGCTCGCCGCGAACGTGTGAGAATCGACGGCCGATTTATCCACTGCCCAGGCGTCACACCACGGTTTTCCAGCGCCGCTGTGGATAACTTTGTGAACATCCCTGGGGCGCTTGCGCTAAATGCTTGACGCAGAACGAAATTACTTGCGCTGCTGAAATTTTGACATGGGTGGATTTTTCATAAGAATCAAAGGGTTGCGTCAAGATGCACAGAGCGCGTCACCTCACCTCTGTCAAGCTTGACAAGCACGTTATGCTGTGGACAGGTAGCCCGGCCAGCGTGAGTTGCCTCCCCTATTCAAGGTAGATGTCGCCCCAAAGCCTCATCGTTTTGCGCTCCTCGCACCACTTATGACCCCGCCACCGTCTTCCCGCCGCCCGTTTTGGATGGATGCCACTGCACCCACGGCCACATCCGCGCCGGAGGTGTCGGCTGCACCTGATGCCGCGTCAGCACCGAACCGGGGCGGGCAGGAGGTGCTCTCCGTCAGCGATGTCAATCGCCGCATTGCGGGGCTGCTTGAACGCAACTTTCCGCTGGGCTGGGTGCGCGGCGAGATCTCGAACTTCACGCGCGCGGCCAGCGGCCATTGGTATTTCTCGCTCAAAGATGCAGCCGCGCAGATCCGCTGCGTGATGTTCAAGGGCCGCAACCAGTACGCCGATTTCACCCCGCGCGAAGGCGAGGCCGTGGAGGTTCGCGCGCTGGTCACGCTGTATGAAGCGCGCGGCGAACTGCAATTGAGCGTTGAAGCCATCCGCCGGGCAGGCCTGGGCAATCTGTACGAGGCTTTCCTGCGGCTGAAGGCCGCGCTGGAGGCGCAAGGCCTGTTCGACGTCGACCGCAAGCGGCCGCTGCCACGGCATCCGCGCGCGATCGGCGTGGTGACGTCACTGCAGGCGGCGGCCTTGCGCGACGTGCTGACCACGCTGCGCCGGCGCGCGCCGCATGTGCCGGTGGTGGTGTATCCCGTGCCGGTGCAGGGTGCCGGTGCGTCGGAGCGTATCGCTGCCATGCTGGAACGGGTCAATGCCCGGGCAGAGGTCGACGTTGTCATCCTGTGCCGGGGCGGAGGCAGCATTGAAGACCTGTGGGCCTTCAATGAAGAACCGGTGGCCCGTGCGGTGGCGGCATCCGAAATTCCCATCGTGGCAGGTGTCGGGCATGAAACAGATGTGACTATCGTCGACTTTGTGGCCGATGTGCGCGCACCCACCCCGACTGCTGCGGCCGAACTCGTCAGCCCCGATCGTGCCCGCATGCTGCGCGATGTGGGCCGCGACTGGGATGCGCTGTCCGCGCAGTTCCGCCGCCAGCTCGATCGCCGCGCCCAGACCGTCGATTGGCTCGCGCGCCGCCTGCGCAGCCCGCAGGCGCAGATGCGCGAACGCCGCACGCAACTCGCCCATCTGGAGGGCCGTCTGCGCTTTGCCCTCACCGGCCGCGTGCAGCGGGCGGAACATCTCCAGCGTCTCCTGACGATGCGCCTGAACGCGGCGCGCCCGGATGCCACGCGAGAGCGCACGCGCCTCCAGCAAGCCGAAGCGACGCTGGCACGCGCCATGCGGGACACGCTGTCTCGCGCCCAGGAACGCCTGGCGCGTCAGCATACCGGCCTGGAACTGCTGGCGCCGCAGCGCACGCTGGAGCGCGGGTATGCGGTGCTGCTCGATGACAAGGGCCACGCCATCCGCGATCCGAACGCACTGCATGCCCGGGCGCACATCGAGGCGAGGCTGGCGCAGGGCACGGCCGACATCGAAATCGCCCGGGTGCAACCGAAGCTCGAACTGTGACCAGCGCATGACCTTATAGCGGCAATGATCGCGATTCCGCACGCGTTTAGCGGGTATTCCGACTATTTAGCCTGCGGTTTGCGCCGGTTTTGCAAGTCTCCTACAATCGTCGCTCCCAACCTGTACAACCCACAGAAGGCAAGAAAAATGGAACACACGCTCCCCCCGCTGCCGTACGCCCAAGACGCTCTGGCGCCGCACATCTCCAAGGAAACGCTGGAGTTCCACTACGGCAAGCACCACCAGACCTACGTCACGAACCTGAACAACCTGATCAAGGGCACCGAGTTCGAGAACCTGAGCCTCGAAGACATCGTCAAGAAGTCCTCGGGCGGTGTGTTCAACAACGCCGCACAGGTCTGGAACCACACGTTCTACTGGAACGGCCTGAAGCCGCAAGGCGGCGGCGCTCCGACCGGCGCGCTGGCTGACGCCATCAACGCCAAGTGGGGCAGCTTCGACAAGTTCAAGGAAGAGTTCACCAAGACGGCCATCGGCACGTTCGGTTCGGGCTGGGCCTGGCTGGTGAAGAAGGCCGACGGCTCGCTGGATCTGGTGTCGACCTCCAACGCCGCCACGCCGCTGACGACCGACGCGAAGCCGCTGCTGACCTGCGACGTGTGGGAACACGCTTACTACATCGACTACCGCAACGCCCGTCCGAAGTACGTCGAGGCGTTCTGGAACCTGGTCAACTGGGACTTCGTTGCCAAGAACTTCGCCTAAGGCGAATCGCTCCGGCGATCCAAGAAAACCTCCGCACCAGCGGAGGTTTTTTTATGCGCGCACGCTGCCCAGCATGTCGTGCAATTCATGGCTCATCATCGCCAGGAACACGACCAGGCCGATGTAGTAGACGGTGTAGGTCAACCGCGATTCGTTCGAGATGCTGTAGTACGCGCGGTTTTCCGGCGCGTGTGGGTCGTACCGCCAGGCCTTCATCAACTGCGGCACGGCCAGCACCGCAATCAGGATCAGGATCGGACTCGGCCGCCAGATGAACAGCGCCACCAGCACCGGTACGCCCAGAAACCAGATGCGCGGCGACAGCACCGCCGTAATCCGTCCACCGTCAAACGGCGAGAGCGGGATCAGGTTGAACAGGTTCAGGAAGCAGCCCGCGTAGGCCAGGGCCAGCAGCAACTGGCTGTCGGTGTAGCGCGCGAGCCCGTAGCAGAGCATCGCGCCCACCGTGCCGGCGACGGGCCCGGCCAGGCCGATATGGGCCTCGGTTTCCACATCCATCGGCTGCTGTTTCAAATCGATCCATGCGCCCACGAAGGGGATGAAGGTGGGCGCTCCCACGGCCAGCCCGCGCTGCCGCGCCGCCATGAAGTGGCCCATCTCGTGGATGAACAGAAGCACCACGAATCCCACCGCATAGCGCCAGCCGAACACGAAGGCATAGGCGACCACCGACAGCAGCATCGTGCCGCCGGTGGTCAGCAGCTTGCCGAACTTCAGCCCTGAAAACAGCAGGATCAGCAGCTTGGCCACGGCTTATGCGCTCGGCTTGCGCTTGAAGAACTTGGCGATGGCCGCGCCAAAGCCTGCCACCGCCAGGATCGCCACCTTGGCGAACTTCGCCAGGAACGCGGCGATCACCGCAAACAGGCCCAGCTTCTTGGCAGCGATGCCACCGACCAGCGCGGCCAGACCGTACTCGGCCACCTTATCGGTCTTCGCGTTGAAATCGGTGTAGCGCTTGCCGTCTTTGAAATCGAGATCGGCGAGCAGCTTCTGCACGGCGGGCTTGTCGGCGTCGACGTGGTTGCGGCCGGTGATCAGGTTCAGGCTGATGTAGCCGTCGCGCCCCAGTGCGTAGGTGTTGTAGTTGACCGCGCCGGGATCATCTGCGGGCTGGCCCTTGGAGCGCGCCGCCATCGACCAGATGAGGCGGTGCGTGGCGGCGTCATAGTGCGGACGCTCGACCCAGCCCTGGATTTCCAGTGCGGGGATGCCGCGCTTCTCGCGCTCTTCGTTGGCGGCGGCGGTGCCTTCCTTGAGCGATTTGTACAGATCGTCGACGTTCCAGTCGCGGGCGTCGTCGTCCTTGATGTAGCCCGAGGCCTCGTACTTGGCGACGACCATCCATTCGTCTTCGTCGCTAGTGGGCATGACCAGGCCGAGCATGTCGGGGTTGTTGCTGTTGCCCATGGCGTGCATGAGCTGCCCGGCGGCCGGCTGCGGAATGAACACCTCGTTCTTGCCGATCTTCAGTGTGGCCTGGTCACGCAGTTCGATCGACGTGGGGCCGACCCTCGCGGCGGCCTTGGCGGCCGCCCACGCCTGCTTCATTTCCTGTTGCCGATCGCTGGCCTGTTGCGCGTGGGCTGCCGTAGCGCCCGTCAAGCCCGTTGCGCCCAGCACCGCCGCGCACGCGAGCGCGCTCGCGCAGGCGCGCAGCGCGCCCTGAAACCCCTTGCCCATGTGCTTCTCCCGAAGATGTTCTTATGTGTTGATTGGCTCGATTCTTCTGACGCTTTGGCAGCCGCCAAAGCGGTCTGCAAGCTGCGCGGAAGCATAGCGGGAGCGGTGCGCCGGGCTGTTAATGGGCGTTAATGAAGCCGTGAGGATTACGGTTGAAGGCCCATCTGCCGCAGCAGCGTCTGGTTGTCTTCCAGGTGCCAGTTCTCGGCGATCTTGCCGTCGGCAATCCGGTACAGGTCGAAGGCCTGGAAATCGATCGGCTGGTTCTGCCCGTGCGTGCGGCCGAACTCGCCGGTGAAGTGTCCGCGAAAGCGCAGGTGCACCGAGACGCGGTCACCGGCGACAACCATGTCTTCGATCGCCACGCGCATGTCCGGCACTGCCGTGCGGAACGCCTTGGATGCGTCGAGCGGACCTTGCGTGCCCTGCACGCGCCCGGCTGGAAGTGTGCGGTCGACGAACGACGGCGACAGCGCTTCGGTGGCATAGCGCGCATCGCCGGTATGCCAGAAGGTGGCGTAGCGGCGCGCGGCCAGCACGGCGGCTGCGGCCTGCGGCGTGTCCGCTGCGGCGATGTGGTCGGCGCGGATGAGGTCTGCACCGGACGCAGCCGCAGCCGGGGTGATGGTGAGCGCAGTCGGCAACGTCAGCACAGCGGCGGCAAGCAGGGCGGGGCGGATGAACATGGTGAGACTCCGTTTGGGTGGCAATGCGCTGCACTGTAGATTTCCAATCGCGGACGATAAAGGGCTTGTGAGTCGATCTGGTTTCAATCCAGATTTGATGATCGATCGCCATGCCGGTCGTCCGCGCGAACGCAATCGAGCGCACGTGATAGTCGGTATCGCGCGCCCAGCTGCGTTCAAATGGTCCGCGCCGCGCCAGGTTTTTCTAGACTGGCCCTTCATCGAACAGACGCATGAAAAACAAGGGAGGGGACGGTGGATCCGAGCTACATCCTGTCGCGCACCGAGCGCGGCACGCAGGAACTGCAAACGCGCAGCGGGCACGTCACGCATCGGCAGCGGGCGATCCTGCTACTGGTCAATGGCGAGCGCTGCGCCGCGGACATCCTGGCGCAGTTGAGCAGCGCCGGCCCCGATATCGACGACCGTGCCGAAGACCTCGCGCGCCTGATTGCCGACGGCCATGTCGCAAGCCGCGCGCCCATCAAGATCGCGCCCAAGCCGCCCAAGCCGCCCAAGCCGCCCAAGCCGCCCAAGCCGGTGCCGGCCGCTCCGCTTGCGCCGCGCCACGTACGGCAGGCTTCGATCGCCGACTGGCGCCTGAGCCAGGCCGGCGCATTCTCGGCCTTGCAGCGCTATCTCGCCGAAGGTCCGGAAGCGCCGATCGACTTTCTCAACGGCTTGGCCGCACCGCTGTACGCCGCGCTGACGACGTGCCGCAGCGAGGCGTCCGCCCACGCCGTTGTCGCGTTTCTGGAGGCGCGCCTGGACGAGGAAGCCTGGAATGTGACCGAAGCGTCCTAGGTGTAAATACCGAATTCGCACTGTATTCCCGTTGAATGGGAATGTTGCATTGATGCATTGAGAAAATCGTCGCATTCTCCGTCGCAACATCACTCGACGGAGTTTCGCGATGACCGAGCCGGGCTTGGGCACTTCGCTAGCACAATCGGCTGCCGCCACGAGCGGTTCGGACCGCGTGCTGATGGTGCTCGCCACCATCGCCCGCCATGGCCGCCCGGTCGCCGCGCGCGAGCTGGTCGAACTGACCGGCCTGCCGCAGAGCACGCTGTACCGCCAGGTGGCGATGCTCAAGCGTTGGGGCTTCGTGCTCGAGTCGGCCGGCACCTATGCCCCGGGGCCGATCAGCTTGCAGCTCGCACTCGGTTTCGACCACGCTTCGCATCTGGTGCAGGAAGCGCGCATTGGCATGGCCAAACTCGTGGCCGAGTCGGGCGAATCGGTGGGGCTGGTCGTGGCCGTCAAGGATCAGGCCGTCTGCTTGGAGATGGTCGAGAGCCAGCAGTCGCTGCGCTGCTCGTTCGAGAAAGGGCGCGGGGTGCCCCTGCTGGCCGGCGCTTCCGCCAAGTCGTTGCTCGCCTTCATGCCGCCCGCTGCGGCGCGCGCCATCCTCGCCGATTTGCTGGCCGTCGATGCCGACACTCAGGCGCAATTGCAAGCCGAACTCAATGACATTCGCGCCGCCGGTTATGCGCTGTCCGAAGGCGAGGTCGACCCGGGCGTCTGGGGCGTGAGCGTGCCGGTGTTCCGGCTGCCCGGCCACGCGCTCGGCTCCATCACGTTGATGGCGCCTGCAACGCGCGTGCGCGGCAAGGAGCAGCGCCTGATCGACATGACCGTTGCAGCGGCTGCGTCCATTTCCGCACGGCTGCAGGACCTTTGAATTCTCGATTTTTCCGATTCTTTTTTCTCACCCCACATGCATCACACAAGGAGACCACTCATGGGGAATCGTCGTCAGTTCATGCATTCGATGCTGGCTTGTGCCGTGGCGTTGTCCGCTGCGGCGTCCTTCGCAACCGCTGCGCACGCTGCTGGGGAGCCGTTGCGAGTGGCTACCGACGCCACGTTCGCGCCGATGGAGTTTGTCGAAAACGGCAAGCGCACCGGCTTTGATGTGGACCTGATCGATGCGCTGGCCCGCACCCTGGGCCGCCCGGTCGAGTGGACCGACATCGACTTCAAGGGCCTCGTGCCGGGCCTGATCTCGCGCCGCTTCGACGTGGCCATTTCGGGCATCTACATCACGGAAGAGCGCAAGAAGGTGGTGGACTTCACGGTGCCGTACTACCACGGCGGCCTGGTCGCGCTGGTCAAGCAAGGCAACACGGCCATCAAGACGCCGGCGGATCTGAACGGCAAGAAGGTCAGCGTGCAGGTGGGCACCAAATCGGTCAACTACCTGCGCGAGAACTACCCGAAGGTCGAACGCGTGGAAGTCGAGAAGAACAACGAGATGTTCAACCTCGTCGAGATCGGCCGCGCCGATGCCGCCGTCACGGGCCGCCCCGCAGCCGCGTACTACGTGAAGGCGCGTCCGGGCCTGCGTCTGGTTGAGCCGGCACTCACCACCGAGGAATACGGCATTGCCGTGCGTCGCGACCAGCCCGAGCTGACCAAGGCATTGAACGCCGCGCTGGAGAAGATCAAGGCCGACGGCACGTACGACCAGATCGTCAAGAAGTGGTTTGGCGCCGCAGTTAAGTAACGACCGACGGACACGCTGATGGAACTGGATTTCTCTCCTGTCTGGGCCGGTTGGACGGACATCCTGCGCGGTGCGCTCGTCACGGTTGAGGTGACGGCCGCCGCGCTGGTGCTCGGTTGCGTGCTCGGCTTGCTGATTGGCATCGGGCGGCTGAACCCGCGCCGCCGACTCATCTACGGCATCTGCACGGTGTACGTGACGTTCATCCGTGGCACGCCGCTGCTGGTGCAGCTCTTCCTGCTGTTCTTCGGGCTGCCGCAGTTCGACATCCTGCTGCCGGCGTTTGTGTGCGGCGTGCTGGGGTTGGGCGTGTATTCGGGCGCTTATGTCTCGGAAATCGTGCGCGGTGCGATCCAGTCGGTGGATCGCGGGCAGATGGAGGCGGCACGCTCGATCGGCATGTCTTCAGCGCAGTCGATGCGCGCGATCATCCTGCCGCAGGCCGTCGTGCGGATGATCCCGCCGCTGGGCAACGAGTTCATCGCGCTGATCAAGAACTCGGCGCTGGTGTCGCTGCTCACGATCCACGACCTGATGCACGAAGGGCAGAAGATCATCAGCGTGTCGTATCGCTCGCTGGAGGTGTATCTGGCGATTGCGCTGGTGTACCTGGTGCTGACCAGTGCCGCCAGCTATCTGCTGCATCGGCTTGAACGCAACATCCGTGCGGGAGGCATGGTGCAATGAATATGGCGAATGCGAACCCGCAAACTCTGAAATCTGCGCTGGATGTCCCGATGATCCAGATTCGCGGGCTTACCAAATCGTATGGCGATCACACCGTGCTCAAGGGCATCGACTTCGAAGTCGACGCCTCGCAGGTGGTGGTCGTCATCGGCCCCAGCGGCTCGGGCAAGAGCACGTTCCTGCGCTGCTGCAACGGGCTGGAAATAGCCGAAGGCGGCACCATCGACATCTGCGGCAAGCGCCTGATCGACGACGGCAAGTTGCTGCCCGATGGCGAGTTGAACCAACTGCGGCAGCAGGTTGGCATGGTGTTCCAGTCGTTCAACCTGTTCCCGCATCTTTCTGTGCTGCACAACGTCACGGTGGGCCCGCGCATGCTGAGTGGCAAGTCAAAGCACGAAGCTGAAACGGAGGCGCGCGAGCTGCTGCAGAAAGTGGGCCTGGCACACAAGGCCGATGCGATGCCCGCAAGTCTCTCGGGCGGCCAGAAGCAGCGCGTGGCCATTGCCCGTGCGTTGGCCATGCGGCCCAAGGTGATGCTGTTCGACGAGCCGACCTCCGCGCTTGACCCGGAACTCGTGGGTGAAGTGCTGCAAGTAATGAAGCTGCTCGCCAAGGAAGGCATGACGATGTTGGTCGTCACGCACGAGATGGGTTTCGCGCGCGAGGTGGCCGACGTGGTGGTGGTGATGGACGGCGGCGGCATCGTCGAAGCCGGGCCGCCGTCGGTCATCTTTGGCGAGCCCAAGGAAGCGCGCACGCGTTCGTTCCTGCAAGCGGTGCTGACACGCGCATGAGGACGATGTTCGATGCCTCCGTCTGGCAGGGGCGTGACGACACCGGCGAGCGCGGTGACGTGACGCGCCTGTTCCAGGTTGTGCTGTCGCATGATGCGACGACGTTGTCCGGCGTGCCCGCGCTGCTGGGCTTTGCGTGCGATGCGGGCGTGGTGCGCAACCACGGGCGTGCGGGTGCGGCACTGGGCCCGCGGGAAGTTCGCCGTGCGTTGGCCAACGTGCCCGCGCATGGCCTGTCGGTGCTCGCCGACGCGGGCGATGTCACGTGTGACGATGGCGATCTGGAAGGCGCGCAAGCCACACTTGGCGAAACTGTGTGCGAGTTGCTTGATGCCGGCGCGCGCCCGGTCGTGCTCGGCGGCGGCCACGAGGTTGCCTTCGGCACCTACCAGGGCCTGCGCCAGCATTGGCAGAAGCAAGGCTGGTGCGGGCGTCTTGCGGTCGTCAATTTCGATGCGCATTTCGACCTGCGCACGAGCCGCCCCGGCAACTCCGGCACGCCGTTCGACCAGATCGCCGAAGACTGCGCCGCGCACGGCATCGACCTGACGTATTGCTGCCTCGGTGTGAGCCGCCTGTCGAACACGCCCGCGCTGTTCGACCGCGCCGACGCGCTGCACGCGCACTACGTGGAAGACACCGTCATGCAGGAGCGGCACCTCGATGCGCGCACGGCCGATCTCGATGCATGGCTGGCTGATGCCGATCACGTCTACCTGACCATCGACATGGATGTGCTGGCCGCCGCCGTGGCGCCGGGCGTTTCCGCACCCGCGGCCTATGGCATCACGCTGCCGATGCTCGAAGCCCTCGTGCAGCACGTTTGCGCGACCGGCAAGGTGCGCGTGGCGGATATCGCCGAGACCAACCCCGAATACGATCAGGACCGTCGCACCGTGCGCGTTGCGGCGCGTCTGGCTTATCACCTCCTGCGCAGTCCATGAAACTGATTCCTGCAGATGCAATGCGCCGCATGCCGTGGAAGAACGGAGGCGGTGTCACAACCGAAATCGCCATCGCACCGACAGGTGCCACGCTGGACAATTTCGACTGGCGCGTGAGCACCGCGCAGGTGGATGCGGCCGGGCCGTTCTCGCGTTTTGCCGGCATGGATCGCTCATTGGCGGTGATTGCGGGCGGCCGGCTGACGATGCACCGCGCCGACGCCGAAGCCGTGACGCTCGCGCCCGGCGAGGCCCCCGCGCGCTTTCCCGGTGAAGCCGATGTGCATGCCACGCTGGATGCACCGCTGTCGGATTTCAACGTGATGACGCGGCGCGACGCCTGGGCGCACCATGCCGAGGCCATTGCTCTGACGGCCGGCGAGCGCCGTTCACTGCCGCGCTTGCACCGGGGCATGCAATGGCTGGTGTATTGCGTGCACGGCGTGTTGTCGATCGGCGCTGACGATGTCCCGCAGGGCGCCGCGGCATGGCTCGATGCAGAGTGCGATGCTGACACGGTTGTCGCGCGTGTCGGTTCGGTCGGTTATCTGGTGGGCTTGTGGCCGGTCGCCTGACGTAGCGCCAGGTCAAACCAAATGCACCAAAAGAAAAGGGACCCCGTAGGGTCCCTTGCAAGTCTCCCGGTCCGGCATGCATGCCGGGCTCGGCAGAAGACTCTTACTTCTTCTTGTTCACGGCGTCCTTGAAGCCCTTGCCAGCCGTGAACTTCACGGTCTTGGTTGCCGGGATCTTGATGGCTTCGCCGGTGCGCGGGTTGCGGCCGGTGCGTGCAGCACGCTTGCCCGACGAGAACGAACCGAAGCCAACCAGCGTGATGGTGCCGCCCTTGGCGACGGTCTTCTTGATGTTTTCCAGCGCGGAGTTCAGCGCGCGCTCGGCGGCGGCGTTGCTCAGTTCAGCGTCTTTCGCAATGGCGGCTACGAGTTCGGATTTGGTCGTCATGTCAGTTCCCCACTTCAGGTTTGTTGGACAGCGTTGTACTGCGACCCGTTTTATATCACCGTTGCGAAGGGTTGCACATCCCCTAACTGCAAGGGTTTGCGGGCCGTTGCTTGCAGCCGACACTTGTCCCGCCTGGGTTTGCGGGCGAGCATCCGGGAAACACCCTATACCGACGCGGTTTGTTTGCATTTCCGCCAGCGTTCTTTACGCCGGAAACGCACCGAAAGCGCGCAGGCAGCACGGCAGCGAACCGGTTCGTCAGACGCCGTACACTGTGTCCCAGCGCCTGTGCCAACTTCATGGAGAACATCATGTCGAGTGCGCAAATGCCTGTCGGACAAGGCTTCGCGGCGGGCGGCGAAGCGCCGGAGCAACCGCGCGGACCGTCCGTTCTGGTGGCCGGCGCCAACGGGCTGGTGGGCCGCGCGGTGGTGCATCGGCTCGTTGCGCAGCCGTGGGCGGGCGGCGTGACCGCGCTTGTACGGCGGCGCGGGGCCTTGACAGCAGGGCAGGCGGCGCCCGGTCGATTGCGCGAATGCGTGGTCGATTTCGATCGCCTCGATGCGCCCGAAACCCAGTCTGCGTTTGCCGCCGATATCGTCATCTGCGCGCTTGGCACGACGATCCGGCAGGCCGGTTCCCAGGCGGCATTCCGGCGCGTTGATGTCGCGTATCCGGCTGAACTGGCGCGGCGCGCGTTTGCCGCTGGCGCGCATCATTTTCTGCTGGTGAGTGCGTTGGGCGCCGATGCGCGCTCGCGGGTTTTCTACAACCGCTGCAAGGGTGAGGTGGAGGCCGAAATCTTGTCGATCGGCTTTCCGTCGGTGACGGTTGTCCGGCCTTCGCTGCTGCTCGGCGCGCGCGCAGAATTTCGGCTCGGTGAACGCATTGCGCAAGGCCTGTCGTGCGCAATCGGATGGATGGTGCCCAAGACGTGGCGGCCGGTGCCGGCGGAATCGGTTGCGGCGGCGCTCGTCATGGCGGCGCGGGTGGATGCGCCCGGTGTGCGTGTGCTGGAGAACGCGGCGTTGCTTGCCGCAAAAGACGAACGGCCGGTGGGATGATCCACCGGCCGTTGTTCGGTCTAGTTTCGTTTCGGGGCTATTTCACGCGATCATTTTTCGATCGGCTTGCCCGTGCGGTCGTGCATCAGCGCCAGCGCAAACACGCTGATGATGGCAGCGGCCATCACGTAGTACGACGGTGCGAGCTTGCTGCCCGAGCTGGCAATCAACCACGTCACGATCAGCGGGGCAAAACCACCGAAGATGGTGACCGCCAGGTTGTACGAAATCGACAGGCCGGTGGAGCGTACCGCCGTCGGAAACTGCTCGGCCAGCACGGCCGGCGCCGGACCCGTAAACGCCGCCAGCAACACACCCAGGATCACCTGCACCTGCAGCAGCGTCTGCACCGTCGGGTTGACGTTGAGCCAGTGGAAGAGCGGATACGCCGCTGCTGCGATGACAAGCGCCACCGTGCCCAGCATGCGCTTGCGACCGATGCGATCGGACAGCGTTCCCATGAGTGGGCACAGCACGAAGATGATCGCGCCGCAAAGCGCCGTCGACTGGAACGTCGCGCCCAGGGGCAGCCCCAGCTGTTGCTTTGCATACGTCGGCATGTAGAACACCAGCGTGTAGGTGCAGACGGTCCAGAGAATCGTCACGCCCAGGCCACCCAGCACCTCGCGCGGATGATCGCGCAGCACTTGCGACAGCGGTGCCAGACGCGACTCCTTTGCCGCCTTTGCCTTCTGCGCTGCGAAGGCGGGCGGCTCGTGCAGGTGCGAGCGGATGTACATGCCGACCGGCCCGATCAACAGGCCGAACAGGAACGGAATGCGCCAGCCCCACGCATCGATCTGCTCCGGCGACAGACCGTTCGTGACGATCGCACCCATGGCGGCGCCCAGGATGAACGAGATGCCCTGGCTCGCCTGCTGCCAGCTTGCGAAGTAGCCGCGCCGTTCGTCCGGTGAATACTCGATCAGGAACGCCGTGGCGCCACCGACCTCACCGCCCGCCGAGAAGCCCTGGATGAGCCGCGCGATCACGATGAGGATGGGCGCGCCGATACCGATCTGCGCGTACGTCGGTGCAAGGCCGATGATGGCCGTGCCGATCGCCATCAGCATGATGGTGAGCGTGAGCGCAGCCTTGCGGCCCACGCGGTCCGCATAGATGCCAAGGACGACAGCGCCGACGGGGCGCATGAAGAATCCCACGCCGAACGTGGCGACCGTGAGCATGAACGAGGTGAAGTCGTTGCCGGTGGGGAAGAACAGCTTGGCGATGATGACGGCGAAAAAGCTGTAGACCGTGAAGTCGAACCATTCGAGGCCGTTGCCGATGGTGGCGGCGATGATGGCCTTGCGTCGGGTGGCCGCAGTGATGGCGGGTGCCGGTGCCCCATCGCCGTGGGTGGGCGCTGCCGTGGCTTGCATGGATGTGTCCTCCAGTGTTCTATGGGCATCGCCTGCCTCGATCTCTCCCCAGCGTGGGCGGCGAAGCGGTCATGGTAAGTGATCCGGCAAGGATTCGCTGCGGCGGTATACGAAGTCCTTGGAATTGAAGCAACCAAACGCTGTCGAACGCATATGCACATGCGTCCAACGGAGCACATCATGAGCCGCACACTGCAACGTCGCCGTCGTGCCGTCATCCTGCCGGGCGCGGTGGCCGCGTGCGCGGTCGTCTTGCTGGGGGGTTGCGTGGTCGCGCCGTATTACGACGCCTACGGGAACCCGATCGCCCCCGCAGTCGTGGCGCCTGCGCCAGCGTATCCGTCCTATCCGTACGACCCCTATTACTACTACGGGCCGGCCTATTACCCAGCGCCGGTGTACCCGGCGCCGGTTTTCGGCAGCGTGTGGATCGGCGGGGGCGGCTGCTGGGGCTGCCATCGCGGCTGGGGTGGCCGGGGGTGGGGTGGTCGCGGTTGGGGCCATGGAGGGGGCTGGGGGCACGAAGGAGGCTGGGGACATCGTCATTGATCGTCATCGTCAACGTGACGAAGACGCGCATCCGGCGCGCCCGAACGCCAGTTCCGCCGCCAGTTCAATACGCGTGATTGCGTAACGGAATCTGCTGCATCGCGACATACAATCCTTCGCTCTTAAAAGAAAAGCATGCGAGGAGATTGTCGATGTCCGTCATCATCGTGCTGGCTGCGCTGGCGTTCCTGATGTTCGCCGCGTATCGCGGCTACAGCGTCATCCTATTTGCACCACTGGCCGCACTCGGCGCGGTGCTGTTGACCGATCCATTGGCTGTGGCGCCGGTGTTCTCCGGCATCTTCATGGAGAAGATGGTCGGCTTCGTCAAACTATATTTCCCTGTGTTTCTGCTCGGTGCCGTGTTCGGCAAGGTGATCGAGCTGTCGGGCTTTTCGCGCTCGATCGTCGCGTCGGTCATCCGCGTGGTGGGGGCCAAGCGGGCGATGCTTTCCATCGTGCTGGTGTGCGCGCTGCTGACGTACGGGGGCGTGTCGCTGTTCGTGGTGGTGTTTGCGGTGTACCCGTTTGCGGCGGAGATGTTCCGCCAGGGCAACATCCCCAAGCGCCTGATCCCGGGCACGATCGCGCTGGGCGCGTTTTCGTTCACGATGGATTCGCTGCCGGGTACGCCGCAGATCCAGAACATCATCCCGACCACGTTCTTCCACACCACTTCGTGGGCTGCGCCGTGGCTCGGGACTATCGGCGCGCTGTTCATCATCGTGGTGGGCATGTCGTATTTGGAATGGCGCCGCCGCGTAGCGCTGCGCAATGGCCATGGCTATGACCACGGCCTGACCAAGCTGGTGAACGAGCCCGAAACCGCCGAGACGGGCACGCTCGCGCATCCGCTCGTCGCGCTGTCGCCGCTGGTGCTGGTGGGTGTGATGAACCTGGTGTTCACGCGCTGGATTCCGGCGTGGTACGGCAAGGTCGTCACCGTTGCGTTGCCGGGCCTGCCCAAGCCGCTCACCGTTGAAGCCGACAAGCTGACCGCGATCTGGGCCGTGGAGGCCGCGCTGTTGATCGGCATCATCGTGGTGCTCGTGTTTGGCTTCCGCGCCGTGAAGGGCCGCTTTGCTGACGGCAGCAAGGCGGCGGTGTCGGGCGCCTTGCTGGCCGCGATGAACACCGCTTCGGAATACGGTTTCGGTGGCGTGATTGCCACGCTGCCGGGTTTCCTGGTGCTGGCCGAGGGTCTGCGCGCGATCCCGAACCCGCTCGTCAATGAAGCAGTGACGGTGAGCACGCTTGCAGGTATCACCGGTTCCGCGTCGGGCGGCATGAGCATCGCGCTGGCGGCAATGGCCGATCAGTTCGTGCAGGCCGCGCAGGCGACGGGTATTCCGATGGAGGTGCTGCACCGTGTGGCGGCGATGGCCTCGGGCGGCATGGACACGCTGCCGCACAATGGCGCCGTGATCACGCTGCTGGCTGTCACGGGCCTGACGCACCGCGAAGCGTACCGCGATGTGTTCTGCGTGACGATCATCAAGACACTGGCCGTGTTCTTCGTGATTGCCGTGTTCTACGCCACCGGCATCGTCTGACGCAGACGCTGCCGCAATGAAAAAAGCCGACGCGCAAACGTCGGCTTTTTTTCATGGGCGGATGCCGTTACTGCATGCTGCCCGCGGCGTCGGAGCGGCGTTCGCGGCAGACGCGCTGGGCTTCACCCGCCAGCGAATCGCACTGGTTGGCGCGGCGCGACCAGAAGGCGCGGTCCGACGACGATTCCGCCGTCGCCATGCCCCTGCCACGGCGGTGCGTGACGTGCTTGTCGACCCACTTGTCGGTCTTCACATGCGCACGATGGACTTTCTGCTTGAGCGTGCCGGGCGTCGCTTTCGGTTGCGCACCAGTGGCCTTGTTGTGATAGCCGGGGTTGGCGGCAGCATCGGCGTTGCGCTGAACCTGGGTGCGCGGGCCCTCCATTGGGCTATCGACGCCCGTCACTGCGCTGTGGTCCTTCTGCTGGGCCTGCGCGGGCGCCGCGCCGATCCACGCACAGGCGGCCACGGCGATCGCGGCGGCCAGACTCGACATCTTGCGTGCTTGCATGCTCGTTCTCCTTGTTGCGAAACGGGGGGCGGCTTCATGGCACGCATGCCGCGTGCCACGACGTGCATCCCTAACGTCACAATAGGAAAGCGGCCACCCGGCAGACAGTCGGCGTTGACTGAACCGCCTGTCGGACAAACGCTGTCAAGACAACGCGGGATGCAGCGTTCAAGCGCGCATGAACAGCCAGACCGTCAGGATGATCCCGACGATGACGACGAAGCCGCGCAGCACCTTTTCCGGCAGCCGATGCAGCAGCCAGGCCCCAGCAAACCCGCCCGCGATGCCGCCGATGCCTAGCGCCACCACGGCCGCCCAGTTCACCTGCGGCGAGAACGCAAACACCGCCACGGCGGATGCATTCATCGTCATGGCGAGCACGTTCTTGGTCGCACCCGCCATGCGCACCTGCTGGCCGGCCACGGTGAGCGCCGCCAGCATCAGGAAGCCGATCCCACCGCCGAAGTAGCCGCCGTAAATGGCAATTGCAAACTGCGCGGTCGCCAGCGCGGTGGTCGACATGCCCGATGCCGCGTGCAGCGGTTTGCGCCGGAAGCTGCCCCACGCAAACACGCTCGTTGCAAACAGCACGAGATATGGCACCAGCTTGGCGAAGAACGAAGGCGGTGTCGCCAGCAGCAACAGCGCGCCTAGCACGCCGCCCACCAGACTGATGACAATGAGCTGCTTGAGCGAGAGGTGATGCTCGCCGGCATCGACGCCGCCGGCCAGTTTGCGTCCGGCGATCGACGAGGTGATCTGGCTCGGGAATAGCGCGATCGTCGACGTCATGTTGGCGCCCAGCGGGTTGAGCCCCGCCAGCAGCAACGCCGGAAACGTGATGAACGACCCGCCGCCCGCGAGGGCATTTTGGGCGCCGGCATAGACGCCGGCTGCGGCGACGAGCAGGGCGGTGGAAAACGAAAGCGTGGTCATAAGCGGAGCGTGCTGGGCGGCTGGAATGACCGCGATGGTAATGGAACGCCCGCGCGCGTGCTCGTTAGCGCGGTGGGGTGCTGCCGCTGCGCCGGCGCAGCCACCATTCGGCCAACTCGAACGCGGCCTGCACGAGCAGCGCCAGCACTGCTGCGGGGATGGCGCCTGCGAGCAGCGTTGCGCTGTCGTTCAGCGCGAGCCCGGTCGCGATGCGCTCGCCATAGCCGCCGGCGCCGATGAACGCAGCGATGGTCGCCGTGCCCACACTGATGACCGCGGCGGTTTTGACGCCGGCGAGGATGACCGGCAGCGCCAGCGGCAGATCCACCACGCGGGTGCGTTGCGACGGCGTAAGCCCCAGCGCCAATGCCGCATCGCGCAGGCCGTCGGGTACCTGTTCCAGCCCAACGATGGTGTTGCGCACGATGGGCAACAGCGCATAGACCGCCAGCGCAATCAGGGCCGGTACGACGCCAATCGACCCGACGACGGGGATGAGCATCGCCAGCAGTGCCAGCGACGGAATTGTCTGCAGCACGCCCACGATCGCAAGGATCGGCTGCTTGATCGGGCGACGCGCGGCCACGAGGCCCAGCGGCACGCCCAGCAGCACGGCAACGCCGGTGGAAATGCCCACCAGCACGAGATGCCGTTGCGTGAGCCGCCCCAGGCCGTCCGTCAGCCGGGCGAAGAACGCGCGGGTCGGTGTGGCAGCCGGCGCGTTGCCATGCCCAGCGAGAAACCGCCGCGCCGCTTGCGAGAACGACTGGCCCTCGAGTTCGACCGCTGCATTCATTGCCACCATGTCGTCGCGCTGGATGTGCCCCGCGAGTGTGTTGATCGCCTGCCATTGCGCCGGATGCCGCTGCGCAACGTCGGCGCGGTAAAGCAACACGGCGTCATAGCGCGGGAAGACGTGCGCCGGGTCGTCGAGCACACGCAGATGTTCGCGGCGGATCTTGGCGTCAGTGGAGTAGATGTCGATCACGTCGACCTGACTGGCGCCCATCGCATCGTAGGCGACGCCGTGGTCGAGTCCTGTCGGGTGCTGCGGCAGTTTGTAGTGCTGAGCAATTGCCGGCCAGCCATCGGCGCGGCCGAGAAATTCGTGCGACAGCCCAAGCCGCAGCGCCGGATGCGTGGCGAGGTCGGCCAGCGTGCGGATGTGTTCGCGCTCGGCATCGGCTTCGCGCATGGCCAGCGCGTAGGTGTCTTCAAAGCCGAGCGGCACGCCGGCCGCCAGGCCCATCGGCGCAAGGCCGCGGTTGACGTCGGCCAGCAGCGCGGCTTGATCGGGATTGGCTGCCTGGTCGGCGGGCAAGTGGAGGATTTCAGCGGCGATAGTGCCGAGGTAATCCGGATAGACGTCGATGCTGCCGTTCCTGAGCGCGGCAAAGACGATGGCGGTGTTGCCCAGGCCCGGTACGTGTTCGGCGGGGCCGCGCGGGTTTGCGGTCTGCGTGAGGATTTCGCCTAGCACGTAAGACTCGGTGAAGCGTTTTGAGCCGATCCGCAGTGGTTGTTCTGCGAAGGCCGATGCGCTGCTCGCCAGCCAGCCCAGCGCAAGCCATGCCAACAAGCGCCACAGAAAGGGGCTACGGATCAGTCGCCGTGTATCCAAAGTTCGTTGAGGTCGGTGAGGCCCCAGTCGCGGGGTTCTTCTCGCGAGGCGATCTGGTCGCCGGTCTGCGCCAGGTCGATGAGTTCGGGCGCAATCCGCGTGCCCGACGATATCGAGAAGAATACCTTGACCGTGGGCGTGAGCAACGCGCCCGGCGCATGTTGCATGACCACAGCCAGCCGGCCCGAACGCAACCGAACCAGCGAGCCCACCGGATAGATGCCCACGCTTTTGACAAAGGCGTTGAACACCATCGGGTCGAAATGATTGCCGCGCCATTCGACCATGCGTTGCACGGCGTAGGCGGCTTCCCACGCCTTCTTGTACGGGCGGTCGGACGTCACCGCGTCGTACACATCGCAGATGGCGCCCATGCGTGCAAACAGCGAGATGCCTTCGCCGGCCAGCTTGTGCGGATAGCCGGTGCCGTCCATGCGCTCGTGGTGGTGCAGGCAGACGTCGAGTGCGATGTCGCGCATGCTGCTGTCGCCGGCCAGGATGTCGTGCCCGGCCTGCGGGTGGACGATCACGTGGCGGAATTCAGCGTCGGTCAGGGCGCCGGGCTTGTTCAACACCTCGGGCGGGATTGCGATCTTGCCGATGTCGTGCAGCAGCCCGGCCAGGCCGGCGTCGCGCACTTCGTCGTCTGACAGCCCCAGCTGACGGCCTAGCGACACCATGAGCGCGCACACAGCCACTGAATGCAAGAACGTGTAGCGGTCTTTCGCTTTCAGCCGCACGAGGCTGGTCAGCGCGCTGGGGTGTCGGTCGACCGAGCCGGAAATGGCTTCCACCAACGGCAGTGCGTCGCGCGCTTCGATCGTGCGGCCCATGCGTGCATCGGCAAACATGGCCTGCACGGCCACCTCGGCCTTGCTGATGAGCCGGGCGGCGCGGCGCATTTCTTCCGCATACGTGACGGGGCGCAGGGCGATGCCGGCGTCGGCGGCGCAGGCGGGCGGCGCCGGCACCTCGGGGGGGGCCGGAGGTGCTGCATTGGCGGCGGCCACGTCGGTGCCGCGCATGATGTCGATCCACACCTCACGCACTCCGCTGGTACGCAGGCGTTGCAATTGGGCAGCATCTTCCACGCGAAAACGGGCCCGCCAGAACGGGTGTTCCAGCCAGGAGCCGACGAATTCGTCGAGGTACATGCCCACCCGCAGGTGTTCGATAGCGATGCGCTTGCGCATGTTGATGTTCAGAGATCGGCCGTGGCGGGGCACGTGATGGCGCAACGGGTCCAGGGGAAGGCTACCCGCCAACGAATGGATTCTCTTCTATCGGACGTGCGGCCGCGGCCTTGAGGGGGAAAAGTCCGGGCTCGCCATGTGAAGTCTGCGGGTGTAGGCGAAAAAAAAGCGGCCAAAAGGCCGCCTAGGTAAGCCGGTGCCGGTGCCAACTGGGGCCCCCGGCGTCGGGGAGGGAGAGTGATACGGGTGATGCGGACAGCAGATCGACGACTTATTGGCCGTCGCTGAACGGGTCAGCCTTGCCGACCAGCGCGCCGTCGGTGTACGGATCCGCCTTGCGCAGGGCGCCATCGGTGTACGGGTCGGCCTTGCGCACGGCGCCGTCGGTGTAGACGTCGGCCTTGCGGGCGCCATCGGTGTAGGGGTCAGCCTTGGTCACGGCCTGGCCGTTGGTGTACGGGTCTTTGTTTTGCACGCCGGCAGCGAAGGCAGGAACAGCGGCAACAGCGATCAGCGAGGCGAGAATCAGGTTCTTGGTCTTCATGATGGACTCCACAACAGGGGGGTGAGCATTGCCGCAGGGCAGTTTCGCTGCAGCGCGGTAACGCGATGGCATAAGCTTAGTCGTTGCCCAGAGGGTAAAAAAGTAGTTCTATTAAACTCTTTGTTCAAAAAAGAAGAACAATTTTGGCCCTTCAAGCGCGGCAACCTGCACATAAGTCATTGAAGTGAAATGAAAATGTGAGATGCGGGATAACCCTTAATGCGAAGGTCTGACGACTGGCGCGGCAAAAAATTCCTGTCTTGAGGCCCCCGATTGTTGCGTTGCATTACAGACAGCGGGATTCCCCTTCCCACAGCCCCCCATGTGGCGGCTAAACATTCGGCGTGGATGGTCGTTGATGCAGGTACGGGCGGCGTTTTCCGCCCCTTGTGCAGGAAGGTCATCATGTCCATCACCACCGCGTCCATCGCCCGTTTCGAGATTGACGGCGTCGCTTACCAGGCGAGGCTGTTTGCCATGCCGTTCCACGTGCCGGAAAACGGCCGCGTGCGCGCACATGCGATCGGGCGTCCGGACATGCCGTTCAGCGGTGTGCACGTGCTGGCCGGGTGGCTGAAAGAGCGCGTGTTGCCCGAAGGCGTGTGCCTGGTGATGGCCGATCGCCTGTTCTCGCACGGCGCGGTGGAGCAGTGGTCGGGCGCCGACGGCGCGCGTGCGGCCAAGGTGCTGTCGCAGGTCGCACTTGGCAGCAAGAGCAGCCATCGCCTGTGGCGCAACACCGTGGCGGGTGGTTTCCGCGACGAGACCGCGTTCTTCCTGGGCGCCGCCTTTGTGCAGACCGATGCCCCCGTCGACGACATCCGCCTGCTGGGTGACCTGATTCCGGCGGCTGAATGGTCCAGCGTGGCCGATGCCGCCTCGACCATGATGGGCCTGCACCTGTATCGCCCGGACGAGCCCGAAACGCTGGTCAGTTGCGCGCTGCTGGCACCGTCCTGGACGGAGGCCGCCGTGGAGCGCGCCGACGGCTACCGTGCACTCACGCTGCTGCATTCCTTTACCGAAGACGACGAGGTCATCCACGTCGACATCGAACTGCTGCCGCCGGGCCAGGTGGTGCTGCAGGTGGAGTCGTGCTCGACGCGCTTTTCTGCGCGCTTTGACCCGGCGCTCCTGGGCCGCGACATGACCGACGCATTGCTGCGCGACGCACTGGCCCTGCAACACGGCGATCCGGCCAGCCTCCACTAAGCTTGCAGGCGGCTCTCGCGTCAGCTGGGCGAGCATGGGCAGGGCGAATTGCAGGGCGCGCTGGCGAGCCTCGCCAGCGTGGCCGCCATGATTGGGCCGCCGGTGGCCACAGCCTTTTATGCGCTAACGGCGCCAGTGTGGTCCGGCGCGGTCTGGTTGATGGGCGCGCTGCTTACCGGCGTGCGCCTCGTGTTGCTGGTGGGCGACGCAGCCAAGCGCGCCGCACGGGCGTAGCACTGCTCACTTGACCGGCGCATTCCACGGATACGCCAGCCACGCATCAAAGCGCTTGGCGAACTCACCGCTCTCGGCGGTCTGCCGCAGCCACTGGTCGACAAAGTTCTTGAACACGGCGTCGCGCGGGAGCAGGTAGGCCTTCTCGGAGAAATCGAACGGCGCTTCCGGATGCACGGCGCACAGTTCGGGGTGCAGCTTCTGCTGCAGCTTGGTTTCCACCGCGTCAGTCATCATCAGGTCTGCGCGGCCGGCGACGATCTCGTTGAAGATCGTCACGTTGTCCGGATACACGCGAATCTGCGCTTGCTTCAGATGCTCGCGCGCGAATTTCTCGTTGGTGCCGCCTGGGTTGACCACGGCCCGCACGTTCGGCTGGTCGATTTGCGCCAGCGTCTGGTATTTCGACTGGTTCTCGCAACGCGTGATCGGCGTCTTGCCGTCGCGCTGATACGGAATCGAATAGAACGCCTTCTTCTGCCGCTCCAGCGTGACCGACACCCCGCTCATGGCGATGTCGTAGCGGTCAGCCGCAAAGTCCTGCATCAGCGTCGACCACGTGGTCGGCACGATTTCCAGCTTTACGCCGAGGGCTTTGGCCAGACGTTCGCCCATCTCGACGTCCAGGCCGATGAAGCGGCCATCGGCGGGGTTCTTGTAGGTAAAGGGCTTGTAGTCGCCAGTGGTGCCGACGCGCAGCGAGCCGCGCGCGATGATTTCGTCGAGTCGGTTGGTGGCTTGCGTGGTTTGCGCCAGGGCGGGTGCCGCGGCGCAGGCGCACAGCAGCAGGGCGCTCGTGCGGATGAAACGGTTGAACATGGAATGCCCTCCTGAGAAATCAAAAGGCGCGGCCGTCCGGTACCGGGGCCGACCGCGCCCACATCGACGCCGGCTTACTGGCCCGACGCCTTGCTCCATTGCAGCGCGTTCAGCACCGCCAGCGACATCGCCGTCACACCCGTCTTGATGGACGGTTCCGGCACGGGCGCGAACAGCGGCGAATGATTGGTCGGCAGCGGCTTGGCGCCCGGCTTGAGCGAGGCAAGGAACGTCTGCGGATCGTTCACGCCGATGAAGAAGAACATTGAGGGGATGCCCGCGTCAACAAACGCCGAGAAATCTTCGCTGGCCGTGATGGGCGGCACGCGCAGTACGCGCTCGTTGCCGAAGGCGGTCTTGAACATCGCCTCGGTGCGCGCGACCACGGTCGGGTCGTTGTTGACTGCCTTGCCGCCCTCGGTGATCTTGATATCGGCGTCCGGCGCGCCCGACATCTCGGTGACGGCCTTGGCCGTGCGGCGGATACCGTCAAGCATCTTCTGGCGCACCGCTGGCTTGTACGAGCGGATCGTGCCGCGCAGCAGCACGCTGTCCGGGATGATGTTCTCAGCACTGCCGCCCTGGATGGCCCCGATGCTCACCACGCCAAATTCCTGCGGATCCTTCTCGCGGCTGATCACGCTCTGCAGGTCGACCACGAAGCGCGCCGCCATCATCACGGGGTCGATGGTCTTGTCAGGCGCGGAGCCATGGCCGCCGCGGCCCTTGAACGTAATTTCCAGCCCGTCGGAGTTGGACGTGATCGGCCCGCTGTTGAAGACGATCGAACCGTACGGCCCCGGGCCCGTGTGCAGCGCAAACGCATAGTCGGGCTTGGGGAAGCGCTTGAAGAAGCCGTCGTCGATCATGCTCTGCGCGCCCGACACGGTTTCTTCGGCAGGCTGTGCGACGAACACCAGCGTCCCGTGCCAGCGGTCCTTGAGCGACACCAGCGTCTTCGCCGTGCCCACCCACGACGCCATGTGCAGGTCGTGCCCGCAGCTATGCGCCACGCCTACGTCTTCGCCGCGCCATTTGGTGTGGACGTTGCTCGCGTAGGGTAGGCCGGTTTTCTCCTCCATCGGCAGCGCGTCGAGTTCGGTGCGCACCAGGATCGTCGGGCCGGCCCCGTTGCGATAGACCGCCACCACGCCGGTCTTGCCGACGTGCTCTGTTACATCAAAGCCGATCTTGCGCATCTGATCGGCCAACGTGGCCGCGGTGCGCGTTTCCTGGAACGCCAGCTCCGGATGCGCATGGATGTCTTTGTAGAGCAGATCGAGCTGACCGTATTCCGCATTGACCGCTGCATCCACCGCCGGTTTGATCTGCGCCACGTCGATCCCGCCGGCCGTGGCCGCCGCAGCCTGTGCGGGCGCGGCCGACGCGCCACCGGGGCTGAACGGAATCTGTGCGAATGCCGGCAAGGCTGCACCGGCCAGCAGCCAGGCGAGCGCAGTACGTTTCAACCGGATGGGTGGCGTGATCATGATGTCTCCTGTCGTTGTGGTGGCGCCAACAAAGTCGTTGCTTGGTCAATCGATTCGATTATGCAACGTGATTCAGAGCATGTGCACCCGGGGGCATCCCCAAGTCGGTCCTTGCCGGTCAGACGGCAAACGGAAACGCGCGCTCAGGGATGAGCGTCACGCTTGGCACTCGATAGGCGCTTTCCTAGACTGGGTCAGGTGTGCTGTTTCAGTGAATCGAACATCGAAACGCGGATGAATCCGACGACGTCCTGTCTACAGCTAGCGTTTCGCGATGCCCCGCCCGGGGAGACGGCGATTCGTGCGGCGCTGGAAGCCGCGCAGCGGGTGCTTGAACGCAGTGGTGTGTCGCCGCGCGAAGCGTTCGCGGCCTACCAAGCCTTCGCCAGCGGGGCGGGGAGCCCCGACACGCTCGCGCTGACGTTCGCCCGAGCGGAAGCCGAGGCCATGGATACATTGGCCGCGCACGGCTACACCCGCTACGGTTCGGTCAGCCTGGCTGCGCTCTAAGCGCCTGCGGTGGCCGCGCGTTTGCGTTTCAGACTTCTGCTGTCTTTCCGCCCAGCCGCCGTGCCGTCTCGGACACATGGCGATGGATGCGCGCGAGGAAGTCGATCTCCGCCGCGCGCGTCGGCGAATGTCCCAACGCCTGCGAGAGATGCGTCGCCACGAACGACGACTGCGGCGCGAGCATGCTGATCAGCCGCAGCAACTCGCGGCGCGCCTGACTGGCGTCGTAGCCAAGGTGATCGGCAACGGCGAGCAGCGCGTCCTGATCGATGGCGTCATAGCGGGCTTGTGCGTCCGGCGACAGTTCATCGGCATTCCATTCGTTAGCGTAGACCGCTGCGCAGAACAGGTGATCGTGCGCCGCGAGGCGGATGCCATCCGCACCGATGTGGAAATGCAGTGTGCCAGCCGAGGCGTTGCGCCCGCCAATCAACAGGCAGAACACCATCCAGCGGAACAGCGCGGCCGTCGCGCAAGCCGGGTCCGCGCACAGGCTTGCACATTGCGCGACCTGCTCGACGGTGATCGGCAGGAAGCGGTGCTTGGGGGAGAGCCCCAGCAATTGCACCGCCGAGACGACATAGCGCGCCTGCACCAGCGCGGTGTCGTCGCTCTTGCAGCGCAGGGTGCGATCAAGGCGCTGCACCACGGCGGCGGTTTCCGGAAACTGCCGCAGGCCGATGAACGGTGTCTCCAGCCCGATACTGCGGCCCAACAGCGTGGCCCAGCAGTGGTTGATGGTGGCGTACGGAAGGTGCGCGCCTTCGCCCAGATCCAACCGGACGAAGTGGCTCGATTGCGCGGCATTGGCCGGCGCGGAAAACCGCCCTAGCCACATCGACACGGGCAGGCCATTCGAAGCCAGGAAGGGCAGGCTGATTTCTTCGGACGCGGTTGCTGCATCGGCGCCGTAGCGCGCGCGAGGTTCGGCCACGCGCAGCGGCGTGCTGCGGGGCGGGCGCCCGACGGTCTGCTGGAACTGCAGCACGAGATCGCGCTCGGACAGCCCGTCGGCGCGGCCGCTGCAGGGTTTGAGGCCGATGGGCACCAGCGCCAGCGGGCCATCCAGATGCGGCGCCGCTTGCGCGAAATGTTCCAGCGCGGCGGCGGCAGCCTTGGGCGTGTTGCGTGCCGGTTCGGGCAGCAGGTATTCAAAGAAGTTGCGTACCGGCTGGGCTTTTGCCGTGTCGGCGATATTGCCGGCGGTGCGCGGCAGGTGCGGACTCAGATCAAAGCCCTGCGACGAAGCCTGCCAGCGTGCATCGTATTCGAACGCCCAACCGCTGCGGCCGCACGATAGCTGACCGATCAGATGCTTGTTCAGGTAGACGTCCAGCATGCGCGTATCCAACATATTTGATGGAGCGTGCGTAGTCGGCTGTGCAGCGGAGAATCCGCCGGCAATTGGGAATTTTGGCTGCTTTGCAGCAAATATGCCATTCCCTCGCACGCCCCTCATCGACCGAGGGCGAGCATAACAAAGAAAATCTGCACAACGCGCGGAGATACCCGAATTTGATGATGCAATTTTCTCAAATCGGATTATCGGATCGTTAAGATCGAGTGCGCTTTGGTCGATGTTTCAGGTGTCTACTTCAGTTTTGCAGATTTTTTAAATCTAGCTGGAGAGTCAATGTTGGCGCCATTGAATAAATTTCAGAGGCGTCGCTACGATAGTGTATTCATTACAAATCGGCATTTTATCGCGGCGATGCCAACACTTTGTCGCGCTGCGCCAATCGGCGAAAAGTCCTTCGCTATGTCAGGGCAAAGATGGCATAACCGCATTGCGCATGGATTCAACTGCGGATTTTAAGCGCCGGCTTCAAGCGGTTTCTGATCGGTCAGGAGCGCGCCCCGGCCAACCGGGGCACGACGAACTGGGCCCATTCAGCGGCCGGAACGCAACAGCGGATCCTTCTCGTTTGCTGTGGTCGCTGCATTTGCAGGGGCCTTTTTTCCCGGAGCGAACACGCCGGTCGAGAGCGACGTGCCGAGCAGGATGACGGCGCAGCCGATCACCATGTTGAGCGTCAGTTGCTCGCCCAGGAACAGGATGCCCCACAGCACGCCAAACACCGGGATCAGGAAGGTGACCGATACCGCGCGCGTCGGCCCCACGTGCGCGACGAGTCTGAAGAAGAGGATGTAAGCCACGCCCGTGCATGCGATACCCAGTGCAATGACGTGCAGCCACACGCTGCCGGTGGGCGTTTGCGCGGGCCACAGCCAGTAGGCCAGCGGTGCGAGCACGATGGCGGCGCCCAATTGGCTGCCGGTTGCCACGGCCAGCGGCGGCAGGCCGGTCAGGAAGCGCTTGGTGTAGCTGCTGGCCACGCCGTACAGCACGGTGGCGGACAGCGCCGCGGCCACCGCCACGCCGCCTTGTTTTGCGTCGATGACAGACGACCCGCCCACCAGCACGATGACGCCGATGAAGCCGATCGCCAATCCCAGCACGCGCAGCGACGACATCCGCTCACCGAGCCACGTGAACGCAACGATGGCCGCAAACAACGGGGCCGCCGCATTGAGCACCGAGGTGAAGCCCGCCGTGAGCGTGAGTTCGGCATAGGCGAACAGGCAGAACGGGATGGCCGAGTTCAGCACGCCCACGGCCAGCAGATGCGGCCAGTGCGTGCGCAGCGCGCCCATGCCGCCGCGCAAGGTGAGCATTGGGACGAGGAAGCACGAGGCAATCGCCACTCGCAGCGCGATGAGCGCAACGGGCCCAAAGGGCGGCGCTGCCACGCGCATGAACAGGAAGGAGCCGCCCCATAGGGCAGCCAGCGCGAGGAGTTCGAGCACATCGGAGCGGCGCATGAAGAGGTCTCGTTATCGTTGTGGGGTGGTGTGCGCGCATTGTCCGCGCGATTTGCGTTTTATGCAGGCAGCAGTGCCAGCGTGCTCTGGCGATCGTCGTCGGGCATGGGCAGGCGTTGTCCAACCTGCGCGGGATGTCCTTCGAGCCGGAGCAGCGCGGCCTTGCGCGGCAACCCGCCGGCATAGCCCGCGAGCGCACCGTCGGCGCCGACCACGCGGTGGCACGGGATGGCGATCGAGATCGGGTTGCGGCCCACGGCGGTGCCCACTGCGCGCGCATGTTCGCGTGTGAGCCCGAGGCGCGCCGTGATCTGGCCGTAGGTGGTGCGATTGCCGAACGCGATGTCGCACAGCAGGCGCCAGACGTCTTGCTGTAACGGTGTGCCGTCGGGTGCCATCGGCAGATCGAAGTCGTGCAGCTTGCCGGCAAAGTACGCGGTGAACTGCGCCTGCGCCTCGCGGATGACCGGGACGTCTGCGCCCGGCGACATGCGCGCGGTGTTCTCGGGAATCGTCTTCTGGCCCGGAAAGAACGCGCCGGTCAGGAGGGTGTCGGTGGCGGTCAACAGCAGATCACCGAGGGGGCAGGCAAAGATGTGGCGGTACATGGCGGTCGATTCGTCAATGCGACGCAGGCTGGGTCAGCGCATCCTCGCGATGCCAGAGATGCATGGCGGCGTAAGCGCGCCACGGGGCCCACGGTTCGGCGCGCTCGACCATGGTACGGCGAGTAGGCAGCGCGCCGTCTCCGTCTGCAAGGCGTTTGCGCAGGACGTAATCGCCCAGCGGGAATGCGTTCGGCCAGCCCAGTGCGCGCATGGCGATGTATTGCGCTGTCCATTCGCCGACACCGGGCAGCGCTTGCAAGGCGGCCAGCGTGGGGGCGAGCGGCACCAGTGGTTCAAGCCGCAGGCTTCCGCCGTCGATGGCGCGGGCGAGTTCGATGACGGTAGCAGCGCGGCTGGCTTGCAGACCGGTCTGCGCGGACAGCGCCTGGGCATCGCTGTTCGCCAGTGCAGCCCCGCTCGGAAATGCTGTGGTCAGCCCTTCGCTCGGTTGCGGCAGCGGCACGCCGTACACGGCAGTCATGCGTCCGAGAATGCGCCGGGCCTGCGCCAGCGAAATGACCTGCCCGGCGATGGCGCGCACGGCAATCTCGAAGCCGTCCACGGCGCCCGGCACGCGCAGGCCGGGCGTCTCGGCAGCAAGCGTGCCGAGGTGCGCGTCGACCAGGTCCGGGCGGCAATCGAGATCGAACAGCCGCCGCGCACGCGCCAGCACGGGCGGCATGGCGTGCAGCAGACTGGGCGACAGGGTCAGTGCCACCGCGTGGCGTTGCGGCACATTGCGCGCGTGCAGCCAGCCGATGTGCCGCACGCCGCCGTAGTCGACGGTGATCGTGCGGGCGTAGCTGTCGGCGGTGACCACCTCGACGCCGTCGACGGCACGGGCACGCAGAAATTCGAGCAACGCCGGCCACGCAAACGGCGGACGGTAGCCAAGCATGAGCGTGGGGCCGTCTTCGGTGCGCGGTGCCGTCGTGCGCGAGCGCAGGCGCGTGGGTGTAAAGCCGTAGCGCTCGATAAAGCCGCTGTTCAGGCGCCGGACGCTTCCGAAGCCGGCGGCAAAGGCGACGTCGCCGACGGGCATGGCCGTATCGGTCAGCAGCTGTTTGGCGAGCAGCAGGCGCTGCGTTTGCGCGTACTCGATGGGCGAGACGTCGAACTCCGCGCGGAAGATGCGGCGCAAGTGGCGGTCGGTCACGCCCACGGCTGCAGCCAGCGCGGTCAGGTCGTGTTCTTGCAGAAAGCCTTCGTCGATCATGCGAGCGGCGGCGCGTGCAAGGTTGGACGACATCTCAGCCAGGCTGTGCCCCGGTGCCAGTTCCGGCCGGCAGCGCAGGCAGGGCCGAAAACCCGCGCGCTCGGCAGCGGCCGCCGTGGTGAAGAAGCGGCAGTTCTTCTCCAGCGGCGTGCGCACCGCGCAGACCGGGCGGCAATATACGCCGGTGGATGTCACACCGACGAAGAACCAGCCGTCAAAACGTCGGTCGCGCGATTGCACGGCGTGGTAGCAGGCGTTGTGGTCGAGATGCATGGTGGTGATCGGGGGACTCGCCAGCTAGTCTAGCCCTGTCGGCCCGAATGAATTCGCCGGATTCGGACACATCCCTCGATGCCAAAACTTCGGTATCTCGGCACAATTGCGAACACAACTACACATCAGGAGACCGGCATGTCCAAGACCATCGTCATTACCGGCGGGAGCCGGGGTATCGGTCGCGCCACGGCGGTGCTGTGCGCGCAACGCGGCTGGTCTGTCGCGCTGCAATACCGCGGCAACCGCCAGGCGGCGGAAGAGACGGTGGGGCTGATCGAACAGGCCGGCGGCCATGCGCTGGCGGTGCAGGGCGACGTGTCGAACGACGAAGACGTCATCGCGCTATTCGAGGCAGCGACGGGTCGCTTTGGTGCGCTGCATGGGGTGGTCAACAACGCCGGCATCGTGGCCGAGGCGCAGGACGTGGCCGATATGACCACGCACCGGCTGCGGACGATGTTCGAGACCAATGTGCTGGGCGCCTTTCTGGTCGCGCGCGAGGCGGCGCGGCGGTTGTCGACGTCGCGCGGTGGTGTGGGCGGTTCGGTGGTGAACGTGTCGTCGGCGGCGTCGCGCCTGGGGTCGCCGCACGAATATGTCGACTACGCCGCCTCAAAGGGTGCCGTCGACACCATGACGCTGGGCTTGGCGCGTGAACTCGGGCGCGATGGCGTACGTGTCAATGCCGTGCGCCCCGGTTTGATCGAGACCGATATTCACGCCTCTGGCGGCCAGCCCGACCGCGCTCAGCGCCTTGGCAGCGGCACGCCGATCGGCCGCCCCGGCACGCCGCAAGAAGTGGCCGAGACCATCGTCTGGCTGCTCTCCGATGCGGCGTCGTACGTGACTGGCGCGCTGCTGGATTGCGCGGGTGGGCGCTGACGGGTGATCAGGCGTCCGCCCCCGCGCGGAAGGTATCGCACTGGCGAAGGTCGCCGCCATCGAAGCCCTGACGGAACCAGTGCATGCGCTGCTCGGACGTGCCATGCGTGAAGGCATCGGGCGTGACGCTGCGGCCGGCGTTGCGCTGCAGGGTGTCGTCGCCGATGGCGTGTGCGGCGGTCAGAGCTTGCTCCAGGTCGCCGCGCTCGAGCAGGCCGCGTTGCTGTGCAAAGTGGCCCCACACGCCAGCCAGGCAATCGGCCTGCAGCTCCAGCTTGACCGACAGCGCATTCGTCCCGGCCTGCGATTTGCCGGCCTGTGCGCGGCTGACTTTCTCCGACACGCCCAGCAGGTTCTGCACATGGTGGCCCACTTCGTGCGCGACGACGTACGCAGCGGCAAAGTCCCCTGGGGCGCCAAACTTGCGGCGCAGTTCATCGAAGAAACCGAGGTCCAGGTAGACCTTGGTGTCGGCCGGACAATAGAACGGGCCGACGGCCGAGGTGGCGTCGCCGCAACCTGAGCGGATGCCCTGGCGGAACAGCACGAGCTTGGGCGGCTGATACGCGCGGCCGGCTTGCTTGAACAGTTGGCTCCACGTGTCTTCGGTGTCGCCCAGCACGTGCGAGACCAATTGCTTGCTGCGGTCGTTGTCGGTTTCCCCGGTGGGCCGGGCGGGGCTGTGCGGCGCGGATTGCGTCGGCGCATTCTGCGACACCTGCATCACCATGCTGAGGATTTCCAGCGGGTTCTTGCCCATCAGCAGGCCCACCACGGCCACGATCGCGATGCCGCCGATGCCGAGCCGCATGCCGCCCCCACCGAAGCCGCCGCCGCCCGAGGATGAGCGCTCATCCTCGACATTGTTGCTTTCGCGCATGTCATCCCAACGCACGGTGTTCTCCTTGAGGGGCCTGTGACGCAATTAGGGCGGGGTAAGGCCGGGCGCCACACCCGGCAAACTTTGCAAAGTCTACCTGCTGTGCGTACGTACGGGCATGCCGCCGCGCTGCCGAATCGTCTGCACGGAGCGCCAGCGCGAGCATTGGCAAGGGTTCACGGCGATTTGCGGCGCCGCACAAAGCCCGGCAGGAAACTTGCTAACCAAGGCTGCTCATCCTCCGTCCGGCTGTCACACAGGTGACATGCGGCGGTTCCCGAATAACGTTCGGCAGAAGATGACGCTGCCGATCCATGACCTCGAGTTCTCACCATGCGCTTGCCTGCTTCGATCACTGCTCAACCACCCGGCGCCACAGAGCCGTCGCATCTGGCTGCCACCCATGTCGATCCGACCGAGGTGTCGGACGTGGAGCAAGCCACAGCCAAGCGCAAGCCGTGGTGGGGACGCGTGTCGGATGCAGTCATGGGCGGCGCATTCAGCAGTGTGGCAGCCGCGTTGATTGCGGTGACGGGCGCGATTTACGTTGGGATGTACCACGCGCCATGGGTGAAGAGCCTCGCCGGCCACACGCCGTCGGCCGCACAGGCCGGCGATGCGATGAGCGTTGCCATGGCCGCCGGGCCTGCCAACGCCGCCGCGCCGGCGCTGACGGCTGCACCCGCGCCGGCGGAAGCTGCCACGCAACCCGCATCGCCCGACCGGGTTGCGGCCGCGCGTGACCGGATGGAGCAACGCGTCTACTCGCAGGTCCAGCCGCCGCGTGCCCGCACGGTGGCCGAACGCGAGACGATGGAAGACAACGACGCGCCGGCGCCGGCCAACGCGCGCCGTCATCGTCGCGGTACGCGCTACATGCGCCACGGCGCGCCGTTCAACGCGGCGTGGTACAAGGGCGCCTGATCGGCCCTCTCTACATCGCGGCCAGCTGCGGCGGGCAATCCGCTTTGACGTTTTCCAACGCGTGCATCGCTGCCACCAGGCGGCGGTGCAGCGATTCGGATACCGGCAGAATCGGCGCGCGCGTGTCTGCGCCAATGCGGCCCTCCGCTGACAACAACGCCTTGACCGGCGCGGGGTTCGGCTCTGCAAACAGCAGCGCAGCCAGCGGCGCCAACGCGTCGGCCAAGCGGCGCGCCTCGTCGATGCGGTCCGCACGATGGTGCGCGACGAGCGCCACGAACAACTCCGGCCGCAGATGCGCGCCGGCCAGGATGCCTCCCGTGCCGCCATGTGCGAGGCAATCGAGCAGCGCGCTGTCATCGCCGCTCAGCACATCCAGCGGCCCATCCTGCAACGCGCCGAAATGCTCGGCCACACATTCCTTGATGGCGATGATGTTGGGCTGTTCAGCCAGCGCCAGCGCGGTATCGGGCGCGATCGAGACGCCTGTGCGCTTGGGCACGTTGTAGAGCACCACGGGGCGGGCCGTGCTGGCCGCCACGTGTGCGTAGTGCCAGTGCAATCCCGCTTGCGAAGGGCAGACGTAATACGGCGGGGGCACGAGGTAGCCGGCGCTGTTCCAACGCTCGTAGTGGCGGATCTGCGCGCACACGTCGCGTGTGTCCGTCGCGCCGACGCCGATCAGAAACGGCGTGCGCTCGCCGCAAGCGTCCGCGATGGCCTCCAAAACGGTGTAGCGCTCGATCTGAGAGAGCAGCGCGGCTTCACCGGTCGTGCCCAGCGCCACGAAGCCCGATACACCGGCGCCCTCGTAATGGCGTACCAGTTGCCGCAGTGCGGCGGTGTCGACCTGTCCATGGTGGAACGGCGTGACCAGCGGAATCCAGATTCCTGAGAACATGGCACGCCTCAATGCAGCACAGCATGCGCGCGCTTGTGCGACGTGCGCAGCGGCGTAATACGGCCCAGCGTGGCGCGCGGCAAGCCATGCAGCAGCGCGCCGATTACCGCATCCACATCTGCGTGAGCCAGTTCGAGATCAACGGTGACCGCTTTGCGGCGCGCGTCATGCCGCACGATGTACAGCCCGAGCGCGTCCCCAAGCAATGCATGCATCTGCCGCCGAACCGCATGCGGTGTGTCACCGGGCACGGTCACGCGCAGACACACGTGCTGGCGTGCCGGCAGAGCCACTGCGCGAGGTACCGCCGCCGGAGAAGGCGGCAGCAATTGCGGAACCAGCGAAGACAGGAGCATCGATCGCGCCATGATGGAAGGTGGCGACGGCCCGCGTCGCCATGTCGTTGAACACGACGACACCGTATCGATTCGCTCGTAAAAAGCGTGAAAAAGGGGTGTGACGCTCCGTAAAGAAAGTGTAAATGCTCAGGCAGCGCCCACTGCCTTGCGACGACGCAGCGCGATGATCGTCAGCGAGATGCCGCTCACCGCAGCGGCCGTCAGCACGTAGTAGCTCGGTGCCAGCGTATCGCCCGTCGTATGGATCAGCCATGTGACGATGAACGGCGCGAACCCGCCAAACAGCGTCACGCCGAGGCTGTAGCCGAGCGACAGGCCGGTCGAGCGCACGCGCGTGGGGAAGATCTCCGACATCAACGCCGGCATCGGGCCTGAATACGCTGCCTTGAAGATGCCCGACACGGCTTGCAGCGCCAGCAGCGCACCGATGGTCGGGTACGCGCGCAACAGCGCAAACATCGGGTAGATCAGCAGGATCATCAGCGCCGATGTGGTGAGCATGATGCGGATGCGGCCGATGCGATCCGACAGCGCGCCCATCACCGGCGAGAGCAAGAACTGCAACCCGCCGTTGAGCACCACCACCGCGAACGACTGCGCCGCCGGCAGGTGCAGTTGCTTGACGGCGTACGTGGGCATGTAGAGCTGCAGCACATACACCGACACCGTCGACTGCGCCACCACGCCCACCGCCAGCAGCAGGTTGGTCCACTGCGCTTTGAACGACGCCTGCGGGTCGACCGTTGCTTTCTTCTGCTCGGCGACGAACTCCGGCGTCTCATCCAGATGACGGCGGATGTAGAACCCCACCGGCCCGACCAGCAGACCGAAGATGAACGGCAACCGCCAGCCCCAGCCTTCCAGATCCGCTTGCGTGAGCGATGCCGTGAGCAGCGCTCCCAGCCCGGCCGCCAGAATGGTGGCAATGCCCTGGCTGGCGAATTGCCAACTGGCGTAGTATCCGCGCCCGCGCGGGCTGTGCTCGACCATGAAGGCCGTCGCGCTGCCGAATTCACCACCCACCGCAAAGCCCTGCACCAGCCGTGCGAGCAGGATGGTGATGGGCGCGACGATACCGATTTGCTGGTAGCTCGGCATCACGGCAATCACCAGCGTGCCGATGATCATCAGCAGGATCGACAGTGTCAGTGCTGCCTTGCGCCCCTTCCTGTCGGCATACATGCCCAACACGATCGCGCCGACCGGCCGCGTGATGAACGACACGCCAAAGCTGCCCACCGCAAACAGCAGCGACACCCATTCGTCATCGGCCGGAAAGAACAGCTTGCCGATGACCGACGCGAAGAAGCCGTAGACAAGAAAGTCGTACCACTCCAGCGCATTGCCGATTGACGACGAAATGACGATGCGGCGTGCGTGCGCTGCACTCGTGGGCGCAGGACGAGCAGGTGCAGCAGTGCCTGCCGCAGAGGGGGCGGTCATGATGAGGGTTCCTTTGGTGCCGGCCGGGATCGTTTTTATGGGAACTGCAGCGCGTTGCCCGCCCGGTCCAACGGGTCAGCGCGCTGGTGCGGCGGGCCTCTTTAGAAGCCCACCGCGTGGCCGTCGCGGCGGCTGTCGCTGGCGGCCACGTAGCCGTGGTCGGCGTCGTCCGACAGGCGCCAGATGAACTGGCCGGAGCCGAAATCCATGTACGGATCGGCCACCGATTCAAGCTTGTGGCCTCGCGCTTCCAGTGCAGCGACGGTCTTGGCGTTCATCGTGCCTTCCACGTCGAGCGTGAAATCGCGGTTGACCTTCCAGCGCGGGGCATCGCACGCGGCCTGCGGCTGCTGCTTGTAATCGAGCATGCGCACGAGCGTCTGCAGGTGGCCTTGCGGCTGCATATCGCCGCCCATCACGCCAAAGCTCATCTGCGGCTGGCCGTCCTTGGTCAGGAACGCCGGGATGATCGTGTGGAATGGCCGCTTGCCGCCTTCCACCACGTTGGCCGAACGCGCGTCCATCGAAAAACCGAAGCCGCGGTTCTGCAGGCTGATGCCGGTGCCGGGCACCACCACGCCGGAGCCGAAGCCCATGTAGTTGGACTGGATGAACGAGACCATCATGCCGTTCTCGTCGGCGGCCGTCAGGTACACCGTGCCGCCGGCGCGTGGCATGCCGAAGGTCGGCATCTGCGCGCGGCCCATGTCGATCAGCTTGGCGCGCGCATCGAGGTACGCGTCGTCGAGCATCTGCTCGGGCGTGACGTCCATCGAGCGCGGGTCGGCCACGTATTGGTAGAGATCGGCAAACGCCAGCTTCATCGCCTCAATCTGCAGATGCTGCGAGTCTGCCGAGTCGACGGGCAGGGCGCCAAGATCGAAGCGATCCAGAATACCCAGCGCGATGAGCGCGGCGATGCCCTGGCCGTTCGGCGGGATTTCGTGCAGGTCGTAGCCGCGGTAGCGCTTGGTGATCGGCTTGACCCATTCGGGGCGATAGTCGCGCAGGTCTTGTGCGGTCATGCTGCCGCCGCATTCTCGTGAATAGGCGGCGATGCGCTCGGCGAGTTCGCCTTCGTAGAAATCGCGGCCGTTGGTCTGGCCGAGGCGGCGCAGCGTGGCGGCTGCGTCGGGCAGCTTGAACTTCTCGCCCACTTCCGGCGCGCGGCCGTGCGGCATGAAGGCCTGCGCGTAGCCGGGCTGGTTGTGCAGTTCGGGAATGGCCGCTGCCCATTTGTGCGCAACGATGGGCGCGATGGTGTGGCCGCGCTCGGCAATCTCGGCGGCGGGTTCCAGCACATCGGCAAACGGCAGCTTGCCGAAGCGTTCGTGCAATGCAGCCCACGCGGAGATGGCGCCGGGCACGGTCACCGCGTCCCAGCCGCGTGTGGGGCGCTTGGGGTTGCCGTTGGCGTCTTCGCCGTATTTCTTGCGGAAGTAGTCGAGGCTCCAAGCCTGCGGCGCCGTGCCGGAAGCGTTCAGCCCATGCAGTTCCTTGCCGTCCCACAGGATCGCGAATGCATCGCTGCCGAGTCCGCACGAGACGGGCTCGACCACGGTCAGCATGGCCGCCGCGGCGATGGCTGCATCCACGGCGCTGCCGCCCGCGAGCAGCATGCGCAGTCCAGCCTGTGCGGCCAGCGGGTGCGACGTGGAGACAACGTTGCGCGCAAACAGGGGAATGCGGACGGAGGGATAGGGGTTTTGCCAATCGAAGCGGTGGGACATGGGGCTCAAGCGGTGATAAGCGGGAATGTTTGACGAATGATTATTTGCGGTGCGCTGGATTTAATAAAGTTAAAATTCATTGGATCTTGCTTAAGAAAAACTTGATAGTCCGCCGCGCCTTGCCGTGAGTACCGTCCGCTTTCTCCGCACCTTTGTCGCCGTGGCGCGCCATGGCTCGTTTGCCGCAGCCGCCGAGCGCGTGGCACTCACGCAGGCCGCTGTGAGCCTGCAGATGCGCGCGCTCGAAGCCGAGCTGCGCCGCGACTTGTTCGACCGGTCGGGGCGGACTGTCACGCTGAATGCGCATGGTCGCGCGCTGCTGCCACAAGCCGAGCACCTGCTGGCGCTCTACGACGCCATGCGCGTCGGTGACGAACCGCAGACGGCGTTGTCCGGCGCGGTGGCGATTGGTGCGGTGGTGTCGGTGATGGGGTCGCTGGCACATGCGGTGGCGGGGCTCAAGCAGGCGCACAAGGGACTGGACGTGAAGCTCATTACCGGCAAATCGGGCGAGCTGGTGGAGCAGGTGGAAGCGGGCGAGCTGGATGGGGCACTGGTGGTCGAACACCTTGAGCGCCTGCCTGCCAACCTTGTGTGGCACCCGCTCTATACCGAGCCGCTGGTCGTTGTGGCGGGCCGCCACACACGCGGCCGCGCAGAGGAAGTCCTGCGCACTCACCCGTTCCTGCGCTTCGACCGCGCGGTACGCACCGGCGCCCTGATCGATCGCGCCCTGCGCAAGACGCACATGGCGGTCAACGAGTTCATCGAGGTCAATTCCATCGAGGCGATTGTCGAACTGGTGCGCCAGCAGGTAGGGGTGACACTGGTGCCGCGCCTGCGCCGCGCAAGCTGGGAGAGCGACCCGGCCCTGCGCGTGCTGCCCCTGCCGCCGCAGACGCCGGTGCGCACCGTCGGCATGATCGAGCGGAAAGAGCACGTGCGGCACGGTGTGATTCAGGCGGTACTCGATGCGCTCGAAACCACACTTGGTAAATCCAGCGCCTAGACTGCAATCACCAAAGCCCGCCCTGGAGGCCCAAAATGGACGCGTTCATCGAACGTTGGCGCAACGAACTAATGCTGCTCGCCCGCATCCTCATGATGGTGCTGTTCGTGATGTCCGGGTGGGGCAAGCTGACGGGCTTTCAGGGCACCGTCGGCTACATGGCCAGCACGGGCGCGCCCATGCCGATGGTGGCCGCAGCGGTTGCCGTCGTCATGGAGTTTGGCGTGGGTATCGCCTTGCTGATCGGTTTCTGGACGCGGCCGCTGACGCTGCTGATGGCGTTGTTCGTGCTGGGCACTTCGTTCATCGCCCACAGCTACTGGAGTATGGAAGGCTCCATGGAGGCCGCCAACAAGATCCAGTTCTACAAGAACCTGAGCATCATGGGCGGGCTGTTCCTGCTGGCAGCGGTGGGGCCGGGCAAGTACGCGGTGCAGAAGTCGTAGTGCGCGCTCAGCGCAACGACCGCTGCACCAGCACCAGCACGGCAAACACGCCGCACGCCACGGCAAACCAGCTGAAGAGCTGCGTGCCGGCCAGCAGCGTTGCCTGTCGGTCGATCTCGGCCGACAGGCTGGCCAGGCGCTCCGGCGTGAGCGGGTTGGCAGCCTGCAGGTCTGCCGTGAAGCGCGTGACGTGCGCCACGATCAGCGAGCGCGATTCCGCCTGCTGCGTCTGCAGCGACACAGCCGCCAGCCCCGTGCCCACCGCGGTCGCAAACTGGCGCGCGATGTTCTTCATCTGGTAGCCGTGCGCGAAGTCTTCGCGGTCGAGATCGAGGTAGGTCATCATCGCGACCTGGATCATCACCGCGCCTGGCGTGATGCCTTCCAGAATCGACACGGGGAAGAACGCGTAGTCTGGCGCGCCCGGCATCAGGCTTGTTGCCAGCAGCAGCGCCGCTGCCGCATACACGGCAAAGCCGATGGCGATGAAGCGCCGCTTGCGGAAGAAGAACGGCAACCAGGCGGTCATGGCGACGGCTACCACGGTCGACACTGCCCCGCTGATCATCAGGAACAGCGTGGTCGTGCGGAACGTAAAACCCAGGCCGCCTTGCGATACCGCCGGAAAGAGGTACGACCAGTACCCGCTCATCAAGTAATAGATGCCGTAGAAACCGATGCCCCACAGGTAGCGGCGGCCGTTCAGCCGCGAGAGATCGAGCCACGGGTCTGGGTGCGTGCGCAGGCGGTGGATGGCCAGCAGCAAAGAAGCCGTACCGCCCAGCAACAGCAGCGGAATCAAAGGCGAGGCCGTCAGCCGGTTGTAGCGCAGCTCCGACAGGCCCACCAGGAACGACAGCGCACCGATGGCCATGGCGCCCACGCCAACCCAATCCCACTGGCCGTCTTCAGGCGGCGCTTCATCGGGGCGCCGCGCGGCGCGTGTGCGCGGCTGATGATGCTCGGGCGGCAGGAAGAACACCGCCATCCATGCCACACCGGCCAGCGCCAGTTCGATCCAGAAAATCACGCGCCATTCGCTGTATTCCAGCACTTCGGCGCAGATCCACGGCGCAATGGTGGTCAGTCCGAACAGGCCGACGCTGAACATCAGCATCGGCGGAATGCGTTCGTCGGGCTCGGCTGCGAGTTGCACCAGGATGCGCGACGCCGAGAACAGGCCACCCGCGCCCAGGCCCTGGATGGCCCGTCCGATGATCAGTTCGCCGATGTTGTTGGACTCGGCGCACACCACGCAGCCGATGGCGAACAGCACGATGCCCACCAGCGAATACATGCGGTAGCCCACGTGCGCCGCAATGCGGCCGATGGCGAGGTTGGCGACGACGGCCGCCACGGCATACGCTGTGACAGCGTACAGATAGGCATCCGGGCTCGCATGCACACCGCCCTGGATGTGCTGGCCCGCCACGGCGAACATTTGCGACGAGACGAAATCGAGGCCCGTGGAGAGGCCCATCGCCAGCCCAAAAGCGTGGACGCGCGCCGAAGAAAAATGGGGAAACGCCCGCAGGGATGCGGGTTTGAGGATTTGCAGCGACATGTGCCCGAGCTTAAACTTGCCCGCCAGCCGGATAAACGGCCAACTCTAGGAACACTGTCCAGTCATGCGAACAATGGAGTGGAACGATTGGGAAACCTTCTGCCGCGTGGTGGAGGCCGGCAGCTTTACCGCCGCCGCCGAGGCGCTGGGCATCCCCAAATCGACCGCCAGCGCCGCCGTTTCACGGCTGGAAGCCGGGCTGGGCGTGCGGCTCATGACCCGCACCACGCGACAGTTGCGGCTGACCGAAGCGGGCTCGCACTTCTACGACGACATCGCGCCGCTGTTCGAGCGCCTGCGCGAAGTGCACGCCGACACCACCGCGGCCAGCGAAACCGTGGCCGGCACGCTGCGCATCGCTGCGCCGTACGAAGTCGGTGCGCAGCACCTGACCGAACCCGTGTGCCGCACGCTGGAGAAATACCCGCATCTGCAAATCCAGGTGCACATCTCATGGGAACAGCCAGACCTGCTAGCCAGCGGCTTCGACATCGTCTTCGTCATGGTTGACCAGGTGTTGCCGGATTCGTCGCTCGTGGCGCGCCGCGTGGTGCTCATCCCGCGCGGCTTGTATGCATCGCCGGCCTTGCTGGCGGAACGCCCGCCGCTCAAGACGCCCGCCGACCTGGCCGGCTGGCCCTGCCTCTCCGGGCCTGACGACGCGAGTTGGGCCTTCCGCCCCGTTGGCGAGCCCGCCGTCGAACCAATCGAAGTCCCCATCCAGCCACGCCTGCAGACGTTGAATGCCGAAATGCGCGCCCGCGCCGCCGTGCGGGGCCTGGGCGTGGCCCGCATGGCGCGCTCTGTGGGCGATACGGAAGTCGCGGCCGGCCGGCTTGTGCGCGTGCTGCCCGATTTCGAGTTGACCGCGCTGCGCGTCTACGCGTTGATGCCTGCCCGCAAGCTGGTGCCGCGCAAGGTCCGCGTGTTTCTGGATGCGCTGGAAGCGGAGGGCGCTTCCGCCACACCTGCACCCGCCTAGCCGAAGACCGGCGCCGGATGTCACAATCGGCGCTTCCCTATTCGGATTGTGAGGACCGGCGGCCATGCGTTTGCGCCAGATCGAAGTCTTCCGCGCCGTGATGCTGGTTGGGACCGTCAGCGAGGCGGCGCGCATGCTGAACGTGTCGCAACCCGTGGTGACGCGCGTGCTGCAGCACACCGAGCTGCAACTCGGTTTCCGCCTGTTCGACCGCACCAAGGGCCGCCTGCAGCCCACCGCCGAGGCGTTCGAACTGTTCAGCGAAGTCGAGCGGCTGTACCAGGAGGTCGAGCGCGTGCGGCGCGTGTCGGCCAACTTGCGCCACAAGGGGGCGGGGCGCTTGCGCGTGGCGGCTACGCCCAGCCTGGCGCCGAGCATTCTCGCGCCCGCCGTGCGGCGTTTCTCGCAGCGGCATCCCGATACGCTGGTGCGTGTGTTCACGCACCACACCGCCGAGATCGTGCAGGGCTTACTCTCGCAGGACATCGACGTCGGTTTTGCTTTTGCGCCGCCCGTGCATCCGGCCATCAGCACCAAGCCGGTGGCGCAGGGGCGCATCCTGCTGGCCGCGCCGCGCGCCTGGGTGAGCGGCAAGACCGATGGGCGCGCGCTGCACAAGCTCGTTGCCGAGAAGCCTTTCATCGGATTGGAAGACCAGATCTCGCTTGGCTCGCTGGTCGGGCAGACATTGGCGCGCGGCGGGCTGGCGCCGCAGTCGACGTTGGAAGTGCAGACATATTCGTTGGCGCGTTCGCTGGTGGAGGAGTCGCTCGGCGTGACGATGCTCGATCAGTTCACAGCCGCCACCGGCAGCATGGAGCGCATCGCGCTGTTCGCGCTGGAGCCGGCGCAGACGTTCGACGTGCGCGCCATGCGTGCCGAGCATCATGCGCCGTCATCGTTGGCCGATAGCCTGGTGCAGTGCTTTGCCGAGGCCGCGCGTGCGCTGTCCGATGAACTCCCGCAGCGCGTCGAGCCGACAGCATTCGTGCTCAAGCCCACCGAACCTGACAGCGACGCGGCGGACTAACCGACTTGCGCTGACCATTCTCAGGAGACGGATCCATGCGTCGTTTCGCAACTGCAGTGATGTTCGGGCTGGCGCTGGGCGCCGGCGTCTTCAGCGGCGTCGCCACCGCCCAGCAATCGCCGGTGCCCGGCATGTCGTCCGACGATCTGAATACTGCGCTCGATTTTGCCAAGGCGGGGCTCAACAAGGCGATCGATCAGGCGCGCGCCTATTCCGCGTTGCCGATCAAGGACCCGCACGACGTGCGCTACACGTGCGAAGGCGGCAAGACGCTGCTTGTGAAATACATGACCGTGGGGGATACGCCGCTGGCCGCCATGACCCTCAACGGCAAGACGCTCGTGTTTGCCAACGTGATGGCCGCGTCGGGTGCGCGCTATGCGTCGGGCCAGTATGTCTGGTGGACGAAGGGCCCCACCGGTTTCCTCGCCGACGAGACCCTGTCCGGCAGCCGCAACCAGCTTTACCGCGATTGCAGCGAAGCGAGCAGCGGCCGTCCTTAAATTTCCTGCAGTTCGCGCCCGACGATGATCTCGCCCTTGAAGTGCGGGCGCACGGCATCCAGCCAGACTGAATCTTCCAGATACGGATAGCCGCCGGGCACGAAGTGCGACAGCACCAGTGTCTTCACCTTGGCCTCGGTGGCAATGCGGCCGACCTCTTCGGTGGAGGTGTGGCTCGCCAGCAGATGCTCGCGTAGCGTCTTGGCGTTGGGCTCGGTGGACAGCAGCTTGTCGAGCGACGGCAGGTGCATCACCTCGTGCACAAGCACATCGGCGCCGTATGCCAGGCGCACGAGGTTTTCGCTCGGCGCCGTATCGCCGGAGATGACGATGGAGCGGTCTGCCGAATCGAAGCGAAACGCGAATGCCGGCGAGACCGGTGGGTGCTTGACCAGCGCGCTCGTCACCTTCACGTTGGCATCCTGCATGACGAGGCCGCCCTCGGTCAGCTCGTGCGGATGAAGCATCGGCGCCAGCGGCGGGCGGCCTTCATCGGCAATGCGGGTGCGGATGTCGTAGTCGTACAGCTCAAGGAACTTGGTCGTCATTGCGGCCAGCGGGGGCGGGCCCCAGGCGTCGACGGGGCCGGTCAGGTCGGTGGCCCAGGCGAGCAGCATCAGCGTGCCGTAATCGGCGTTGTGATCGGAGTGCTGATGCGTGATGAAGACGTGGCGGATGTCCTTGAGCTTGAGGCCCGCCGTCACATACTGGCGTGCGACACCGTTGCCGCAATCGACCACGTACGACACGCCGTTGATGACGATCACCTGTGCCGGCGCCGAGCGATTCTTCTTCGGCGTCGGCCCGCCCGCCGTGCCCAGCAAGATCAACCGCGTGCCCTTCTTGGGTGCATCGGCGGCCAAGGCGCCAAGCGGCAGACCTGCCGACGCCGCGCCCGCACCCACGGCCAGCGCGCCGGCCTGCCGCATCCAGCGGCGACGGTTGTTGTCGAAACCGTGCATGCGGCGGTCTCCTCTCTGTTGTTGTATGTGCGTGGGCTTCAGCGCGGCAGCCCGCCCACCTTCATGCCGGGCTTGACGCCTTTGCGTGCAAACCAGCCCTTGTTCATTTCCAGCGCGTAGCTGCCAGCCCGGGTGGGGCAGTGATTGTCTTCGGTCTGCGGCTTCATCTCGGCAATGTCGGAGATGGTGCCGTCGTCGGTGATGAAGGCGATGGACAGCGGCAGGTCAGTGTTCTTCATCCAGAAGCAGTGGCCAGCGGATTCATCGAACACGAAGAGCATGCCTGCGGTATCGGGCATGGTCTTGCGGAACATCAGGCCGGTCTCGCGGGTTTGCGGGGTGGCCGCCACTTCGGCCTTGACCTTGTACATGCCGATGGTCAGGTCGACCACGGGCAGGCCGGTATTCGGGGCGGTGGGCGCGGCGGGTGTCTGGGCGAGGGCTCCGGTGGCGGCAACGGCCAGCGACAGAGCGGCAAAGAGGCGGGACAGGGTGGTCATGGCGCGAGCGGATCGGAAAAGAAACGCTCCATGATCGGCACTCGGCCCGCCGCCGTCAATGAAACGGCGGCGGGCTGTGCGACGAAGTTGTTACCGCGTGTTGGTGCCCGCGGGAGGCTGATGTTCGAGGGCGACCGTCTTCGCGGCCACCTTTGGCGTATGCGCCGAGCGCGCCTTGTCGGCTGCCGGATCGGGCATCAGCGCCACATACCGCGCATCGGTTAGCGTGCGCAGGAATGCAACGATGTCGTCGATCTCGTCTTCCGTCAGCGCAGGCGTGGTGCCGGGGCGGCGGTTCATCGGCACGGCATTCACGTTGATATTGCCCTGGTACTTGGCCGGCACGTCGTTAAAACGCTTGCCGCCGGGGTACCACTGCGCGGGGTCGGTCGAGCGCGTGGCATAGAAGGTCACCGTGTCGCGCAGCGTGCGGAACACGCCGTTGTGCATGAACGTCTGGCGCACCGCCACGTTGCGCAGGCCGGCCGTGCGGAAGTAGCCGCACCACTGGTCGGGCTCCGGCCATTTCAGCGTCCGGGCGGTCTGGCACAGGCCGACGTCGAAGTGGCGCGCGTCCTTGTTGGCGGGCAGCAGCGGGTTGCGCGGCACAGCAATGGCGTCGTAGCCGAAATCCGTGAACAGGGAGCGCTCTGGACGCGACGACGATTCCACCATCAGGTGACACGACGCGCAGTTGCCTTTGTCCGGATTGCGGAACAGGGCGAGGCCGCGCATCTCGGCGGCGGAGAGCGGCGTGCGCTTGCGCAGGAAATCATCGAAGCGCGAGGTGAACGGCGCCAACTCATCGCTCTGGAAATAGGCCTCCAGCGCCTTGCCCAGCACGCTGACCAGGCGTTCGGGCTCATGCACCGCATTGGCGCCGAACTGCTTTGCAAGCGCCTCGCCAAGGTCGGTGCCGGCCACCTTGCGCTGCAGGTCGCGCGCTGAACGGTTGCCCATTTCGTCCGGATTGAACAGCGGGCCGCGAATCTGTTCCGGGATGGAATCTGCTCGGCCATCGGCAAAGAAGCCACCGAACGGCGACGGGAAGCTCGCGTCGTCATCCTGGAAGAAATAGCGATGCGGGATGTAGCGCAGGTACAGCAGCGACGGCGCATTGCGTGCCGCAACATGCCCTGGGCGGCTGCCGGCCGGCACACCGATGCGCAGCGCCTCGCCCTTCAGCGTGGGCCCGAAGGCGCGGCCCGGATCATGGCACGCCGCGCATGCGGTGCCTTGCGGCTCCGACAGGCGCGGGTCGAAAAACACCCGCTTGCCGAGCGCGACGAGGTTCGGGTCCGGCTTGAACGCGGTCGACTCGGCGGGCGGCGGCACGGCGTCCAGCCTGGGCGTCATGCCGATCGATTCGGCCGCTGCCGCACCCGAGAAGAGTGCGGCGGCAACGAGCAGCGTGGTGCTCAGGCGCTTCAAGGTGCAACGAAGCCGGTCTTGTCGCAGACCAGGCTCGTGCCGTTCTGTGTGCAGGTCGTCAGCAGCTTGCCGGCCACACTGTAGGCCTTGAACAGCCAGCCCTTGGCGGGCGCGGGCTGGCGGTCCATCACCATGAAGCCGAACGAGTTGTTGTGCGAGATGCTGCCAACGGTCACACCCGAAGCCGGGCTGATGGCCGGGAACGGATCGGGCAGGGCCACGTCGAGCGAATCGCCGGCGTTGCCCGCAACGATGGTCGCGGGGTGGTTGCTGGTGAAGTTGATTGCCTGGAAGTCATGCACGTGGCCGTGCAGCGCGACCTGCACGCCCGGCGGGTAATACGCCGTGGCGTTCAGGCTGTTCATGACCGACAGCAGCGCCGCATTGCCGCCCAGCGGCGTGCTGCCCGCGATGGGCACGAAGCCCAGGATCGGATGGTGGTTGGTGAAAATCGACATCACGCCCGGCTTGGCGGCCAGCGTGCCCACCGTGCTGAACTGCTTCTGGTAGGTCTGGAACCACGGGTCGGTCGTCGCCAATGCCGTCGTGCCGGCCTTGGCCGAATCGAACACGATGACCTGCGTGTCGCTGCCGATGGCGACGGCGTACGGGTCCGACGCGTTAGCAGCGGTGTCGTTGGCCGGGTCGTCGCACGAGCGGGCGGTGGAGTACGGGCGTGGATCCAGGAAGCGGTACCAGCCTTGGCCGGCGCGCGCGCATTCCTCGTGGTTGCCGCGGACCAGCACCCACGGGGCCGCAGCCATCAGCGGGGCGGCGGGCTGGAACAGGTCGGCCTGCCACGTATCCCAGCCGTATCCCCAGGGGCTGCCCTGGCAGCCGGCCACGTCAGGCGGGCAGGCGTTTTCGCGGTAGTGGTAGTCGCCCACGTGCAGGACGAGGTCCGGGTTCATCTTGGCGGCCGTGGCGGCAGCGCTCGCAAACGGCCACGACAGCGGGTCGTTACACGACTGGAACGTGTTGCTCGACTTTTTCATGCGGCAGCCGGTGTCCGCCAGGATCACCACGCGCTGCGGGTTGGCCTTGGGCAGCGGCAGCACGCGCGAGCCGATCGACGCGGCCTTGGCCGTGGAGGCCACGGTGGCTTCGCAGGCATTCACAGGGAACGACGAGGCTTTCGAATCGCTGGCGGCGCTGGCCGTGGTGCGCTGCGCCGGCGTGCCGGCCGCCACACGCAGCGTCATGCGCGTGGCGGTGCCGTCCACCGTCAGCAGCGGGCAGACCGAGCTGTCGACGGGCGAGGCGCTGTTCGTATAGCTGGTGACCGCGCGCACGACAGCCTGGTTGCTGTCGCCGATTTCCACCCATGCGGCCTGGATGTTGGCGTCAGCCGTGGCCGCATCCGAGGGCGTGGCCGTCGACACCGGCGTCGAATCAGACGACGAGCCACCGCAGCCGGCAATTACGGCGGCAGCGGCCAGCGCGGCAAGAGAGAGCATCGTGAGCACGGCGCGTTTTCGTCGCACCGGAGCGAACATCGATCGGAATTCCATTGCGCCATCCCTTTTTTTTGTTGTGAGGAACGGGCAAGGTACTCAAGCTTGATGGCGCTATTTTGACAGCCCAGCACGCGCGCCCGGGATTTCCGTTCAGCAGGCGAGGGCGAAAAAAAAGCAGATGCATAAGCACCTGCTTTCTCTGTATCGGCCGAGCCGCGTGGGCCCGACAGAAACACAAGCTTATTGCTTGGCGGCGTCAGCAGCCGGAGCCGAAGCGTCAGCAGCCTTCTTGGCAGCCTTCTTGTGGTGGTGCTTCTTGGCCTTCTTGGCCTTCGGAGCAGCCTTTTCGGCAGCAGCCGGAGCAGCAGCTGCGTCAGCAGCCGGAGCGGAGGCTTGAGCGAACACACCGGTGGCGAACAGGCCGGCGATCAGGGCAGCGATCAGCTTCTTCATGGTGAATCCTTTTATAGATCAGTGAGTTAACCAACGACCCGCTTAATGAGTCATCTGCAATAACGCAGCCCGTTACAGGCGCGTTGACATGTTCCGTCGAATTTTTTGTGGCCCCGGGCGAAAGCCTCTGCGTCGCCGGATCCGCCATGTGGCGCATGTTGCGCTGCGCAAGAAAGGTGCCCGCCGGACGATGCGTCGTGACTGCGTTTCGGACCCATCTGATTGGATGGGGGCGCCTGAGCCTTGAAAATGCGAGCCGATTTTGTTCAAGGCCCGCCGTGTCTCTGCCGTCGTCATCTCCCCGCCCCACCAAGCCCGCCCAGCGCAGCAAGCCTGCCCATTTCCGGCGCCGCGATTTTGTTCTGGGCTGCGGCGCCTTACTTGTGCTGGGCGCCGTGCCGGGTTTTCGTCCGCCTTCGCGTGACGCGCCCAGCCTCGACGATTTCATGCTGGTGTCGCAGACGATCTCCGGTGCCCCGCCGGACCGCCACGTGGGCCTGTCCTGTTTCAGCCATTTGCACCGGACTGACGATCGCTTCATCGAACACATCCAGACGCTTGCGTGGCTGGTCAGGCGCAATCCGGGCCTGGACGGCGTTGGCCTAGTCCGCTTAATCGATGCCGACAGCGCGTGCGACCTGCGCGCCGCCTTGGCCCGCCTTGTGGATGCCTGGAGCGCCCGGCTGGATGCGGATCCCGCGTGGGGGGACATCCGCCCGCTCATCGTCAGGGCTTCTGAGGCCAGCCTGTCAGGCAGTTGACAGCCGCCCCGATGCGTGCGGCAGTATGGCGGATGGTGAAATTTTCCGGCATAATGCGGAATTCACTCTTGTGTCTTATATAAGAGTTGCGGCTTGCGCGAGATGCGTGATTTGTGCAGTGCATCGTGAGAGCGTCACCGTAGGCCGTTAGAATCGCCAGTTCATTGCAGCGCTCCACGCCGGCCAACCCGTGAGCGGCGCGCTGTGCTGTCAATCCCCACCGTCCACCCGCTAACCTGCGGTCTGCACTGGAGTCGTCCATGTATCAACACATCAAGGTCCCGGCCGGCGAGAAGATCACCGTCAACCAAGACTTCTCCCTCAACGTTCCGAACAACCCGATCATTCCTTACATCGAAGGTGACGGCACCGGCTTCGACATCACCCCGGTGATGATCAAGGTGGTCGACGCAGCGGTTGAGAAGGCTTACAAGGGCGAGCGCAAGATTTCCTGGATGGAAATCTACGCCGGCGAGAAGTCGACCAAGGTGTACGGCCCGGACGTGTGGCTGCCGGAAGAAACCCTGCAAGTCCTGAAGGACTACGTGGTGTCCATCAAGGGCCCGCTGACGACGCCGGTGGGCGGCGGCATCCGTTCGCTGAACGTGGCGCTGCGCCAGGAGCTGGACCTCTACGTCTGCCTGCGCCCGGTGCGCTACTTCAAGGGCGTGCCTTCGCCGGTCAAAGAGCCGGAGAAGACCGACATGGTCATCTTCCGCGAGAACTCGGAAGACATCTACGCCGGTATCGAATTCGAAGCCCAGAGCGACAAGGCCAAGAAGCTGATCAAGATTCTGCAAGACGAATTCGGCGTCAAGAAGATTCGCTTCCCGGAAACGTCGGGCATCGGCGTGAAGCCGGTTTCGCGCGAAGGCACCGAGCGTCTGGTGCGCAAGGCCATTCAGTACGCGATCGACAACGACAAGCCGTCGGTCACGATCGTGCACAAGGGCAACATCATGAAGTTCACGGAAGGTGGTTTCCGTGACTGGGCCTACGCGCTGGCACAGAAGGAATTCGGCGCCGAGCTGATCGACGGCGGCCCGTGGTGCAAGTTCAAGAACCCGAAGACGGGCAAGGAAATCATCGTCAAGGACGCGATTGCCGACGCCTTCCTGCAGCAGATCCTGCTGCGTCCGGCCGAGTACTCGGTGGTGGCAACGCTGAACCTGAACGGCGACTACATCTCCGACGCTCTGGCTGCGCAAGTCGGCGGTATCGGCATCGCCCCGGGCGCCAACCTGTCGGATTCGGTGGCGATGTTCGAAGCCACCCACGGCACGGCTCCCAAGTACGCAGGCAAGGACTACGTGAACCCGGGTTCGGAAATCCTGTCGGCCGAAATGATGCTGCGTCACATGGGCTGGACGGAAGCCGCTGACCTGATCATCTCGTCGATCGAAAAATCGATCCTGTCGAAGAAGGTCACGTATGACTTCGCCCGTCTGCTGGAAGGCGCGACCCAAGTGTCGTGCTCGGGCTTCGGTCAGGTGATGATCGACAATATGTAAACTGATCCGGAGTGTTCCGGAAAAGTCCAGAAAACCCCGGTGTACACTTAGTGTCGCCGGGGTTTTTTGTCTCTAGAGTTCCAGAAAGAGTGAGTACGATCCGGCGCTAAGTGAGTGTTGTACGGAGTATTTTGGGGGCGAAGCAATACTCAAAGTGCTCACTTCTGAGGATCGCTGCCATGCGCCACTTCAACTACAAGCTGACGCCCACCCGTATCAACAACGCTAAGCCCAAGGAACAGCCCTACAAGCTCACGGACGGCGGTGGCCTGTTCGTCCTAGTGCACCCGGGCGGCTCGAAGGCCTGGCGCTACCAATACATGCTCTCGGGCAAGCGCCGATCGGTCCTGATCGGGAGCTATCCCGAAATCGGCGTGTCTGATGCGCGCGACCGGCACGCCGAATACAGGGCAATGGTCGAGCAGGGCACTGATCCGGCCGAACACCGGCGCCAGGACAAGGCAGAGCGCAAGGCCAAGGAATCACTGCAGGAGGATGAGGGGCTATTCAAGGCGTTCTCCCTCAAGTGGATCGATGAGCGCTTGGCTACGAAAACCGAGGGGTACCGCAGCCAGATCAAGTCGCGCTTGGAACGTTTCGTGTGGCCGGTCATCGGCCGCAAGGCCTTAGAAGACGTGAAGCCGTCCCACGTGCTGGAGATCATCGAGGCCCGGCGCGCCACGCCAAACACCGCGGAGGGCGTACGGGTCATCATTCAGCAGATCTACAACTACGCCATCCAGAAGCTGCTTGTAGAGAGCAATCCGGCAGTTCCTCTGCGCGGCGTCATCACCGTGCCCAAGGCTGAGCACCATCGGCACCTCAGCGAATCGGAACTGGGCGCGTTCTGGCGCGCTCTCGGGCGCCAGGGCGCACAGGCCTGCGGCCCGGCGAGATGATCGTCGTTGCAGGCCGTCCCGGCATGGGCAAGACCTCGCTTGGCCTGAACATCGCCGCCAACGTTGCCATGGGCGGGGAGGTGGGCGGTGCCGTCCTGTTCGTCAGTCTAGAGATGGGCGCTATGGAGCTAACGGAGCGCTGCCTCTCCCTGGCTGGCGGCGCGCCATATGCGGGCATCCTGACCGGCGAGATGGGCGACAAGGAGTGGAATGCGGTAACCAAGGCCGTGGAGAGGCTTGCTCACCGAAACCTGTTCGTCGATGACACAGGTGGCCTGGATCTCGCTCGGCTCGCAGCTAAGGCGCGCTCGATCAAGCGACGGTATGGCCTTGCGCTGCTGGTTGTGGACTACCTCGGCCTGATGCGTAGCACGGGCGGCACCCAGCGCGAAAACCGGACGCAGGAGATCGGCGCCATCTCGCGTGGGCTGAAGGCACTGGCCAAGGAACTCCAAACCCCGGTGATCGTGCTTGCTCAGTTGAATCGGCAAAACGAGGCTAGGCCGGACAAGCGACCGCAACTCTCTGATCTGCGCGATAGCGGCGACATTGAGCAGGACGCCGATGCTGTCCTGCTGTGCCATCGCCCCTCGTACTACGACCCCGCATTCGACCCGGGCGATCTGATGGAGGTCAATGTCGCAAAGATGCGCCGCGGCAAGACCGGGACCGTCCCCTTGTCCTTTGATGGCGACACCCAGCGAGTCACCAATTTCACCGGGACGTGGCCCCTTGCCGCCTTGTCCCAACAACGTAACCCGCGAAACCGCGGGTTTGAATGACCCACGGAGATTGAAATGGAAGACAACGAAAGCCTGGTGCCAACTGAGTGCACCGCAAACAACTCGCCAGAGATTGCGGCTCCCAGAGAGCCAGCCACTGTGATGGCTCGCTATCCCTATGGGGCGATGCCCTATGACGGCCTACAAGCAGTCCAGCCAACGCCGGAGGACTGATCCGGTCAACGGGATAAACAAATGCAATGGGTCAGCCCAAGGAGGGCTGACAACAACCCGCCGCATGAAAATTCGGCCTTAGATCGGAGCTTTAATGGACAGAGCAATAATCTACACGGGAGCGGTTCCGCAAACGACCGACCTGCTGAACACTAACAAGCAGACGATGATCGCGCTGGCGAAGTTGTGCGCTGATCTGTTCGGCACCGCCACGATGGCCACGGGATTGTCGTGTGCGCCAACGTCGCCGGCCTCGATGAGCGTCAACGTCAACCCGGGCCAGATTTACCAGCTTGCGAACGTCGACGGCACCGCTTACAGCGCGATCGCCGCAGACACGACCCACAGCATTGTGAAGCAGGGCATTCTGTTGGACGCCCAGAACTTCGCCATCACCGCGCCGGGCACCGTCGGTTACAGCCAGAACTACCTGATCCAGGCGACGTACCTGGACAACGACATCAACAACACGGTTCTGTCGTACTACAACAGCGCGAACCCGACCCAAGCGTTCAACGGTCCGGGCGGCAATGGCACGGCGCAGCCGACGACGCGCGCAGGCCAAGTGTCGCTGCAGTTGGTTGCCGGCACTGCCGCCGCCACGGGCTCGCAAACGACGCCTGCGGTTACGGCTGGCTATGTCGGCTTGTGGGTGATTACCGTCGCCAACGGCCAAAGCACGATCACCGCCGGCAACATCGTCGCCTATCCGAACCAGCCGATTCTGCCGTCGTCCGTTTTGGCTGCGATCCAAACGGGCAACCTGTCTTTTGCGACCGCAAGCGGCACCGCCAACGCGCACACTGTCGCTCTGACGCCTGCCCTTCAACAGCGGACCGAAGGCATGGTGATCCGCTACAAGTCTCCCGCGACGAACACGGGCGCGGTGACGCTCAACGATGGTGTGGGCACTGCGAGTGTGGTGGGGGGCTCCCACCAAGCCCTGCAGAGCGGTGAGTACGCAGTCAACGGCGACGCATGGGTGCAGTGGAACAGTTCGATCGGTGGTGGCTCGTATGTGCTACTTGAATGCACCGGCGGCGCCCTACAAGTCGCCCCCGCCACGCAGAGCCAGCATGCAGTGCAGCTTGGGCAGTTCGGTGCGTCCATCGGGGCCGGTGGCTATCAGAAGTTTCCTTCCGGACTGATTATTCAGTGGGGCACCATCACAGCCGCGGCGAGCTCATCTACGTCCGGAACGTTCCCAATCTCATTTCCCAACGCCGCAGTCGACCTTCTGGTAACTCCGCAACTTGTGAGCGGCGCTTATTCGATGATAGGGCAGGCCACACGGAGTATCACGGGGTTCTCTTTGTGGAACCCAAACTCGGCATCTATCGCAGTGAATTACATCGCAATTGGATATTGACCATGGGCCATAAATTCGCAGCATACAACGCGCAAGGCGCGATCACAGCCTACTACGACAGCGTGGACAGCCCGGTTCCGTCAGGCGTCAACGCCATCGAAATAACCGACGCCCAATGGCAAGCGGCAATCTCAACGCAGGGGTACACGGTCAGCAATGGCTCGCTCGTTGCGCCAATTTCGCCCACCGCTGCCCAGATAGCAGCGCAGCAGGCCGCAGCAGCCTGGAGCGCATATCAGGCGACCGCCAAGGCCGCGCTGGCCGTTTCGGACATCACTATCCTGCGGTGCGCCGAGAGCGCGGTTGCTTTGCCAGCAGCATGGGCCGCCTATCGCAAGGCGCTGCGCGCGATTGTAGGCGCATCGACCGGTGACCCGACGCAGGCCTTGCCAACGCAGCCTGCTTACCCCGCGGGCACCTGACAGGCATAAGGCCCGCCCAGCGCGGGCCTCAACTCCCAAACCGAGGGTCCCAGTGGACGACCAAGACAAACTATGCGCCGCACCTCACCGTGACCGGGACCCTTCACGATCACGATTCGCTAAAGGCTAGCCATGAATGATGACGAGAAACGGAAGCGGCTGAAGGCGCATTACGTTGAATGTGACGCCGTGCGAGCCGAGCGAGATGCGATTGAGCGCGCAGAGTATGAGCGGTTCCTGAACTCTCGTTTGCCTCCCCGGCGCGGCTGGAGTCGTGCCCCACTGCCGTCTTACCCGCTGTTCCCTGAGGAACTACGAGGGATGACCTGCGGAGCTCGAACGCGCGCCGGCACGCCCTGCAAGATGACGGCGATCCATCGTAACGGTCGGTGCAAGCTGCACGGCGGAATGTCGACGGGACCACGCTCCAATGCGGGCAAGGCTAGATCCGCAGCGAACGGATTGGCACCGAAACGGAAGCGAACCCCATGAGAGGCTAACAAAACATGGTTTCCGAACCGTTGGTAACCACTTTGGTTTCCACGGTTTGGGGCCTTTTGATGGCCTGGTTCGGAGCGCGGTTTGCACCGTTTGTGCTCGTTGCCCACCGAACATCAATTTGAGGAACGCCACCCCATGAAGAAATGTTGCGGTGCCAAGACGCGCGCCGGAACCCCGTGTAAGCGCCCACCATTGGCCGGCAAACGTCGCTGCAAGCTCCACGGCGGGGCCAGCACTGGCGCAGGCAATCCGGCCCGCCCCTGCAACCGGAATGCCCTCAAACACGGCTTGTATAGCGATCGCCTGACGGACGAGGAAAAGGCGTTGCTCGAGCTGATGCCGGTCGGCTCGCTCGACGAGGAAATCCGCCTTGCGCGTGTGTTACTGATGCGCACGATGGAGGCCGAGGAGACAGACGAGCGGCTGCTATCGATCGACCGCGTGATTCTGCGCAAACCGGGTTTGGAGGCCACCTATCGGCCGCCCCAATACCTTGAGCACATCATTCGACTGCTGGGACGTATAGGGCGCCTGGAGACCGCCAGAGCAGCACTACTGCAGAAGCTGTGCGACAGCATCGACGCCAGCACGGACAGCGAAAACAGTCCGCGAATAGAGGTCATTCGTCAGAATGGCAAAACCGGCGCGGGTTAGCTTGGCAAGCGCCCCTCGTGTGCGCGCACGTCCAGCACGGTCTTACCATCGGCCGCAAGATCGCACTCGTAGGTCACTGGAGTATAGGCGCCGAAGCCATTCTGAAATTCAGCCTTGTCGCCGATCATGGTGAGCGTACCGGCGGCCTTGTCCTTCCAGCGAAAGCGGCTGAACTTCAGTTCAAACGTGCCATCCGTCCAACGGACGCTGTGGCGGGCCAATCGCTCGACTGGATCTTTGCAGTAGACGCTAGCGGCCACGACGGCCTTGTCGCCTTTGCATTGCAGATCGTCCTTTGCGCACTCTTGGGTGGCAGACTTAGTTTCGTCCTTCTTCGCGCCTTTCGAACTGCATTGTGTGATAGCGACGGTTCCAACGATCGCAAGAATCAGCATGCCAAGAAAGCCCTGGCTCTTTTTTGGCTTGCCTGTCGCCACAGTCGATGCGCCGGGCAAGGGTGGCGCGCCGCAGTTCAGGCAGGCCGCGGCTTCAGTGCTGACATCTTTGCCGCATTCACGGCATTTGATCAGAGCCATCCAAAGTCCTTTAACCAGGGTGCTAACAGGTTACCGAAGTTGTTATCGCTATGAAAATCGGCATTTCACTTTGAATCAGCACAGCAGACTTATTCTGATTACTATTACCGAGGTTGCCTTTGGCCATGTCGGCCTGCCAACACGGGGGATTGTAGATCCCAGTAACGCATTTGTGGAGCAATGTGCCGCCGGGTGGTAGAACGGCCGACTGGAGATGCGAAGTGAGCGAAACTGACCTAATTGAGCGATTGGCCGAGGCAATCGAAAAGCGCATCAAGCCGACTCTGCCCTTGGATGTGCAGCTCTGGAACCTGGAGATGATCGGTGCCTATCTGCACCGCTCGACTCGAGTGGTCGGCGAGCGCATCGTGACGTTGCCAGGGTTCCCGAAGGCAATCCGCTTGCCAGCGGCAAGGCCAAGAAAGCCCGGCGGGAATGGCGAAGGCAAGGGCAAGGGACTGCCGCTCTGGAAGGCGTCCGAGGTGATTGCCTGGACCGAGGGGCACCGGGATAAGGTCATTGGGCGCCCACGGAAGACGGACTGAGGAGCCAAGTCATTTTCTGGCTGAGCCACAGCGTTCAGCGCTGGACAACGGAGGTAGGGCAAATGAAAACAAGGAAGGCGGTCCTTGATTCAACGACACCGATCTATGTCGATCCCTCGGCGTCCTCCGACGTCTCAAACCTCTCCCCAACTGGCCTGACGGTCGGCATCAAGGGGGCAGCGGAAATTCTTCACATTCACCCCAATACGGTTGTGGACCTGATCACGAATGGCCAGATCCCGGCGGCAAAGGTTGGTCGCGCCTGGGTGATGATGACGCGCGACGTGCTTGCTTACGTTGAAAGGCTCATCATCGCGCAGACGGCCGAGCGCTTGGTTGCCACTGGCCGCCCGCAGCCCACTGGCGTGTCACGGCGACGTCGGCGACTCTAGTTTTACCTAGCAGTTGCGACGCGAGATCGTTGTCTCTCAGGGTATTTCCCACACCGCCATCCAGAAGCGCGCCAAGGCAGAAGGATGGGAGCGCGACCTAGGCGCCAAGATCAAGGCCAAGGCCGACGCGAAGGTTAGTGCCTCGCTGGTTAGTGGCGAAGTTAGCGCACAAACCAAGGTCGCAGAGACGGCGGTACCGAGTGAGAACTGATCAACCTTGGCGGCTTCGCGCCCGGGGTGGCTTTACCTTGACTCGGCACATACGAATTTCTCATCGAGATCGGCCACAAACCTCTGTCTGGCGCGGTCTCGTCGAGATTTCTCGAAGCTTTCCGTAAAAAATCGGAGCGATCGCGAGCGACCGCTTTTACTCGCCCAGGTGTCTACCCTACGATCCGATCAGGCGCCTCCGTTCATTTCCTCTTCTGCTTCCTCTCCCTTTCGTCCAACGCTTGAACAACCTTGTCGGCAACTGTGTGGGCGAACACGTCGAGCGTTTGGTCGTCGATTGGCGGCGTGGTTCCGCTCGTCGTCTCCCCATCCAAGCTCCCTTCCAAACGCCTCACTACCTCCGCATTCAAGGACCGGTCGTTTCGCTTTGCCAGCGCCGTCAGTCGGTCTTTCAGTTCAACCGGCAGGCGCAGCTTCATCTGTGGATCTTCGCGTGTCATAGATAAATTGTGATGGACCATGGTGGTGTTGACAAGGGTGCCGCGTTGGCCTATCTTTCAATGGACCACGGTGGTTTATTATTGATGCAGATGAACCAGAAAATCCAGCAAAAGACGATGCAACTCCGAGACGCTCCGGCTTTGGCTGGTGGCAATAGAAGGCGTCCCGCCGGTCGCAGCCGGCGATGCGTCAGATTAGAAATGAACCCTGAGAAGGAGCACATCATGAAAAATGCAGGCGCACAGGTCACACGGCGCAATGGTAAGTCGACGGGCAAGATCATTCCTTCGTACCAGGCCGCGGCTAATGATGAGACGCCGGGATGCAAGCTGAGAGAGATTGCAGGCGATTACGAATCTGAAAAGGTAAAGGGGGTCATCGTCACCTACGTGATGGATGACGGAGAGGTAAGGTACAAGCTGATGGGAGCGCTGGCCGAGGAGGAGAACCTCGGCAATGCAGTAGCCATCGTCGGCGAATTGAAGCGGCGCATCAATATGATGATTGCTCTTTCCTCGTAACCACTTACTGCCAGCTCGCCGGGCGGCGTTCGTGTCGCACCTGCGCCCCGATGGCTTCGGCTTTCGGGGCTCCATTTCTTTGTGCGGCGCGTACGTTATGGGGAGTCGGCGAGCAGAATGCGGTCGATCTGCTCGATGGGGATCATCCCGCATTTGTTCAGGCGCAGCTGCCCGCTCTGGACCATCTTGGCGACCGTCCAGCGACTGATTCCAAGCATTTCTGCTGCCTGTATTTGCGTGACTTGTGGAGGCCTGGGGTGCCGTTCTGCGTAGAGTTGGACGGCGCGTCGCGCGATCTTTTCTGCCCACTCGGCAGCGAGTTTGTCCGGCGTTGGCTCGCTTGAGCGCGCTCTCGCGATAATGTTGAGCGCTTTGATTGCTTCGTCGCAGTTTTCCTGGATGAGCGAGATTTTGGCGTGTAGGTCGTCAAGCTCCATGGCGGTCTCCGAAGCGGTTTTGGCGGGCGTGGTTTCCACTCCGGTTGCCACGGCTTTGCCCTATTTGCCTATTCTCCGTTCCTCATCCGCGATCGAGCGCTAGCCTCTTGCTTCCTGCAGGTCTCTTCTATCCTGTAGCTGCCGCCGGCCGCTTCCGATACGGACCGGCAATATTTGACGATCTGCGGATCTACACCAGCCGCCACTGGATGCGCAGAGAGGAAGCCTTTCCAAATGACCGGATAGTCGACCGAGGCTTCGCCCCCGGCTACGATCTCTCGCGCCGTCGTGTCCGTGTACGGCAGTTTCACATCTACGCTCGCGCCACTGTTGACCAGCATTGAGGCCCACTGCTTATTCACCGTCTCGCTATTGTGCGGCCAGCGATTTGAAACAGTCAGAATCATCGAGCTTTGCTGGCCGCCGAATGATGGGTTCGCACCGGCTGCCAGCAGGGTCTGGCCCAGCGATTGGCAATTGCGCACATAGGCCGCAAACAGCGGGTTCCAGAAAGCCCCTCGATAGTAATCGCCAGCATTGGGGTCTTTGCCCCGGACTGCAGCGGCGATCTCGGGGCAGGTCTTGCACGACTGCAAATCTTCGGTGGAGCAGGCCATCGCCTGCGGAGCAACCGAGAGACAACCCAGCGCGAGAGCTGCTGCGGCGATACCCGATCTGATTTCCATTTGACGTCCCCTCTGAAGTTCGTCATATCGTAATGCCGATGGGGCAATACGATGATTTCCTTGCGTCACCTAACTGCCGAGCGCGCAATATTCATTCGTCGTGGCAGTCAGGAATCGACTGAGGCTGGGTCCGGCAGGTGCTGGCGACCTGTGGGTAAGTAGGGCAGCGCGTGGGTAGTGAGTACTTTTCTGAGTGTTATTCGGAGGATTGAACGCAGACGCATTGATACAACAACGGTTTGCGGGAAATTTGCACAGAATGATCGAGCACGCGCTTCGCGGCTTCGGCCGTGATGCAAAGGAAAACCCCGGCAGCTTCGGCTGGCCGGGGTTTTTTTATTTCGCGCCGCCAACGGCCATCCGCAGACGCTCGCAGTTCTGGCCGCGTTTGCACGCAAAAAAAGGGCGGGCGAGCCCCAACAAGCCCCAACGCCGGTGCTGCAACAACGGCGCTGCAGGCCCATGCGCCGGGCCTCGCCCATTGATCAGCAGGGGTGTTCGGGTTGCTCTGGCGAGTCCGCCGTGCTCGTCGGGGAGTATTTCAGGGGCGCAGCGCGCGCGGACACCGCATGCAAAAACGCACGCCCGGAGGCAACGCCTTTCTGATATTCGGTGAGCGAATCGCCAGCCGGGGAATCGGCGGATTTGGAGATCGAGCGGGTCACGGCATTCCTTTTCATCTGATGAACGGAACCGCGCCCAACCCTGGCAGGAGGGGTGGGCGAGCACAGGCAAGGTGGAAAACCGATGCGTAACAGTCGGCGCGGCCGAAGCCGCTCATGCCTGGCTCGCCCCAGGAGGGTGACGAAGCCAAGCCATAGCAGTCGAGGGCAAGAACCTATGCTCGGTCCTCACCCGTTACGCACGAGGTTTCCACACCTCGATCGCTTTCTCTATGGCACTGAAAGCGATGGCGCGAGTGTACCGATGGCTGCTTCGTCTGAGCAGGGGCGAAACTATAAATCAGAATTTGCCTAGAGGATGCGCATGTGCGGCGCGGATGCTGTTTCTCGCCGCTGCGCTTTCGGATGGTGCCTCAGTGCGGCAACCGCGTTGTGCCGGGCGATTGTGGCCCAGGCGAGCGTCCGCGCAATGCATCGCGCAGCTGCCGCACACCGCGCCACAGCTTGGGCAGTAACCACGCCGATACCAACAGCAGCAGCGCCAGCACCACCAGAAACGCAATCGGCAGGAAAAACGCCATCAACAAACCACCGCTGGCGGCCACGTCTTCGCTGAACGACGCCACCCAGTTCGAGAAAGGCTCCGGCGACGTGTTGATCAGTGCGCGCGTGCCGGCCTTGGTGGCATGCGCCGTGCCGGCCAGCGTCCCGCCGATCAGTCCTGCGGCCACCATCCATTGCGGATCGAGCTGCCCGAACGCGGCGGCAGCCAGAATCGCACCCGCAGGCACGCGGATGAAGGTCTGGATGCCATCCCACACCGAATCGAACCCGGGAATCTTGTCGGCGAGGAACTCCGCCACGGCCAGCACGCCGGCCAGGCCGATCACCCACCACGATTCCAGCATCTGCAGCCCGGGCGGCAAATGCAGCCAACCCGTGCGGCCGAGCACGCCGGCAGCAAATACGGCCAGATAGAGGCGGAATCCGCTGGTCCAGGACAGCCCGGCGGCCAGCGCGGCGGTTTCCAGCATGAGGCTCCTTGGGGTGCAGAAGAGAGGCGAACGGCGAGTCAATATTGCAGTGTAGTGCGCGCTCGCCTGCGCCGCGGCTTAAAGCAGCGATTTGCCCTGCGACAGGATCTTGTCGCAAGCCTGCTTGGTGATCTGCGACTTGATGCTGCTCAGGTCGAATTTGTTGCCATCCGAATTGGTCAGGATGCCTTTTGTGCCCTCGGTGTAACCCGGGTTGGATGCCGGCGCATCCCCCAGCTTGCCGAGCAGCCTGTCTTTGACCGAGGCCGCGTCGGTGGCGCCGCCCAGGTAGTTGTTCTTCATGCAGAACTCCAGCACGCCAGCCACATTGCCGGCGCTGCCCGACGTCAATGACTCTAGCGACGGCACACCGCCCAGGCTGCCGATGCTGCCAAGGCCACCGGTGGTGTCCTGGCTGTTGCCCTGCGTGGCACCCTTGATCAGGTCTCCAAGCTGGGCGTGGGCGACAGCGGGAAGCAGTGCGGCAATCAGCAGCGTTGCCGCGGCGGCGGTGCGGGTCAGGGGGTGTTTCATGGGGGGGCTCCTTGGAATGACGGGGATCACCACACCGCAAGTGCACAGCCCGCCGAAATGACGTGTTGCGCGCGGTGAGTCATCTGCGCCATTGTCGTGCGCCCCGGCAACAAAAAACCCGGCATGTCGCCGGGTTTTTTGCATTTGGGCACCATCGCCATGCGGCAAGGTGCCGCACAACGCCAATCAGGCAGCCTGGATGTTGGTGGCCTGCTTGCCCTTCGGACCTTGCGTCACTTCAAACGAGACGCGCTGATTTTCCTTGAGCGTCTTGAAGCCAGCCATTTGGATGGCCGAGAAATGCGCGAACAGCTCTTCGCCGCCTTCGTCAGGCGAGATGAAACCGAAACCCTTGGCGTCGTTAAACCATTTGACCGTACCGAGTGCCATGAAAACCCCTCCGTTAAAACACAAGTCCGAGCCGGGAGGGGTGTGCCTGTCGGGGCAGTTCAGAGCGGTACCGCGCAGTCATCGCCCGGCCGCCGGCCCGCAGGGCACGACGAATGGCACGGGTGGAACCGCGCCGCAAGCGATCGGTCTTCTTGTGGCAAACACCACAGCCTGAAGCGGTTGTCGATCTGTTGTCGACTGGTGTGAGGCCTCCCGGGCCCACCATTCATGTGGCTCACTGCCAACGGTTTGCGGGGCAGTAGGGCGCACATGCTGAATTCGATTGTTCGAGGAATGTAAGAGACTGTCAAGGCCACAAAGGATGGGTTTGTGGCGAAAAACGGTCAGTTTCTGAAGAGGATTTGCTCGAAATCCGGCCGATCGCCTCAAAGTACGGAAAACGATTGGCATCCCGGGCGCGGCGCTTGCGCCGGCTCCAGCCAGCGCGGAGGCGGTAAGACCCTTCGCTCCCGAGGGCTGACGGACGCACGCGGCACGGGCCAAACCGTTTGTAGACCTTGAAGTCGGCGTTATTTCCCCAAATTGCGAACTCGAAAGGAGTGGTTAGAATAAGACCATGGCAATCCGGCAAGCGACCACTCCACAACACGATGCAGGCACCGTCCTGGAGCGGAAAGAGCAAGCGCTCAAACCGCCCGCGATGTACAAGGTGCTGCTGCTTAACGACGACTACACCCCGATGGAATTCGTCGTGATGATTCTTCAACAATACTTCAGCAAAGACCGGGAAACAGCCACACAAATCATGCTGACGGTGCATCGGGAAGGTAAGGGCGTGTGCGGTCTCTATACCCGGGATATCGCCGCGACGAAAGTGGAATTGGTGTCAACCCATGCACGGCAAGCGGGGCATCCGCTGCAGTGTGTGATGGAGGAAGCATGATTGCGCAAGAACTGGAAGTCAGCCTGCACATGGCGTTTGTTGAAGCCCGCCAGGCTCGCCACGAATTCATTACGGTGGAGCATCTGCTGCTTGCGCTGCTGGACAACCCGACGGCCGCCGAGGTGCTTCGCGCCTGCGCTGCCAACATCGAAGACCTCCGCACGCACCTGAAGAACTTCATCGCCGACAACACCCCGGTGGTACCGGGCACGGACGAGGTGGACACGCAGCCGACACTCGGCTTCCAGCGCGTGATCCAGCGCGCCATCATGCACGTGCAATCCACATCGAACGGGAAGAAGGAAGTGACGGGCGCGAACGTGCTGGTCGCCATCTTCGGCGAGAAGGATTCGCACGCGGTGTACTACCTCCAGCAACAGGGCGTGACCCGGCTGGACGTCGTCAACTTCATCAGCCACGGCATCCGCAAGGACCAGGCCGAGCCTGCCAAGCAAGGCGAAGGCAACCCCGAGGGCGAAGGCGGCGACGGCAAGGAAAGCCCGCTCGAGCAATTCACGCAAAACCTGAACGCGTTGGCCAAGGCCGGCAAGATCGATCCCCTGATCGGTCGCGAGCAGGAAGTGGAGCGCGTGGTGCAGGTGCTTTGCCGCCGGCGTAAAAACAACCCGCTGCTGGTGGGCGAGGCCGGTGTCGGCAAGACGGCCATCGCAGAAGGCTTGGCATGGCGCATCACCAAGGGCGAAGTGCCGGACATCCTGGCAAAGTCCGTCGTCTACTCGCTCGACATGGGCGCGCTGCTGGCCGGCACGAAGTACCGCGGCGACTTTGAGCAACGCCTGAAGGGCGTGCTGAAGTCGCTCAAGGACAACCCGAACGCGATTCTGTTCATCGACGAGATCCACACGCTGATTGGCGCAGGCGCCGCTTCGGGCGGCACGCTGGACGCCAGCAACCTGCTCAAGCCCGCGCTGTCGTCGGGCGCGCTCAAGTGCATCGGTGCGACGACGTTCACGGAATACCGCGGCATTTTCGAGAAGGATGCTGCGCTGTCCCGCCGCTTCCAGAAGATCGACGTGGTGGAGCCGACGGTCGACCAGACCGTCCAGATTCTGCGTGGCCTGAAGTCGCGCTTTGAAGAACACCATGGCGTGAAGTACGCGTCGTCGGCGCTGACCGCCGCGGCTGAATTGTCGGCACGCTTCATCACCGACCGCCATTTGCCCGACAAGGCGATCGACGTGATCGATGAAGCCGGTGCTGCACAACGCATCCTGCCGAAGTCGAAGCAGAAGAAGACCATCGGCAAGGGTGAGATCGAGGACATCGTCTCGCGTATTGCCCGCGTTCCGCCGCAAAGCGTGTCGCAGGACGACCGCAGCAAGCTGCAGACGCTGGAGCGCGACCTGAAGTCGGTCGTGTTCGGGCAGGACCCGGCCATTGATGCGCTTGCTTCGGCCATCAAGATGTCGCGCGCCGGGCTGGGCAAGACGGACAAGCCGATCGGCTCGTTCCTGTTCAGCGGCCCGACAGGCGTGGGCAAGACGGAAGTCGCCAAGCAGCTCGCGTTCATCCTCGGCATCGAGCTGATCCGCTTCGACATGTCGGAGTACATGGAGCGCCATGCGGTGAGCCGGCTGATCGGCGCGCCTCCGGGCTACGTGGGCTTCGATCAGGGCGGCCTGCTGACGGAAGCCGTGACCAAGAAGCCGCACTGCGTGCTGCTGCTGGACGAGATAGAAAAGGCGCACCCGGACATCTTCAACATCCTGCTGCAGGTGATGGACCACGGCGCGCTGACGGACAACAACGGCCGCAAGGCGGACTTCCGCAACGTGATCATCATCATGACGACCAATGCGGGCGCCGAGACGATGAACAAGGCAACGATCGGTTTCACCACGGCGCGCGAACAGGGCGACGAGATGGCCGACATCAAGCGCATGTTCACGCCTGAGTTCCGCAACCGTCTGGACGCAACCATCAGCTTCCGCTCGCTGGATGAGGAAATCATCATGCGCGTGGTCGACAAGTTCCTCATGCAGCTGGAAGAGCAACTGCACGAGAAGAAGGTGGATGCCATCTTTACCGAGAAGCTGCGTCGCTTCCTGGCGAAGAAGGGTTTCGACCCGCTGATGGGTGCACGCCCGATGCAGCGCCTGATTCAAGACCTGATCCGCAAGGCTCTGGCCGACGAACTGCTGTTCGGCAAGCTGGTCAACGGCGGCAAGGTGATCGTGGATCTGGACGATGCAGACGCGGTGAAGCTGGAGTTCTCCGAGAACGAAGCGCCGCCGGCACCTGCCCAGGAAGAAGCGGAAGCGTGACGAGTTTGTCGCACCAAACAAAAGGCCCGGAAGTTCCGGGCCTTTTTTATATGTGGGCGATATTGTCAGTGACGCCCGGTGCTGCCGAAACCACCGGCACCGCGCTCGCTCTCGGCAAAGTCGTCCACGATGTTCAGCTCGGCTTGTACCACCGGCACGATCACGAGCTGCGCAAGCCGCTCCATCGGGTTGAGCACGAACGCAGTGCTGCCGCGGTTCCACGTGCTGACCATCAGCTGGCCCTGGTAGTCCGAATCGATCAGGCCGACCAGGTTGCCCAGCACGATGCCATGTTTGTGGCCCATGCCCGAGCGCGGCAGGATCAGCGCGGCATAGCCCGGGTCGGCCAGGTGGATGGCCATGCCGGTCGGGATCAGGTGCGTAGTGCCAGGTTCGATGGTGAGCGGGGCGTCGACGCAGGCGCGCAGGTCCAGCCCGGCGCTGCCGGTGGTGGCGTACTGCGGGAGTTGTTCGTGCAGGCGGGCGTCGAGGATCTTGACGTCGAGTTTCATGCGGGGCAGGCCGAAGAGGTTGCAGAAGCCGGAGATGGTAGCGCAAACGCCTCGGCTAGCAGCTCGTATGAGCGCAGGCGCGCCTTGTAGCTTGGCGCGACGGTCAGCACGATCAGTTCGTCGGCGACAAAGCGGTCCTTGAGCGCATGCATCTGCTCGGCCACGGATTCCGGCGTGCCGATGATGCTGCGCGGCCGCTCGCGCATGACGATGGCCTGGTCGCGTTCGGTGTAGACGTGCGCTTCGCCTTGCTCGACGGTCGGGATCGGGCCATTCACGCCAAGCGCCATCTGCACGCGGCGCAGGTCGATGGCAGCTTCATAGCGGCGCGCCTCGGCCTCGGTGTCGGCGGCGATCACGAAGACGGCGGCGGCGCTATACGGGCGCGCATCGTAGCCAGGTTCGAAATCGGTGCGGTACTGCTGGGAGACGATGTGCCCGACGTGCGGGTTGATGAAGTGCGCGAACGCGAAACGGATACCCAGGCGCGCGGCCAGCGCGCCGCCAAAATCGCTGGAGCCGAGCACCCACAGTTCGGGTTGGGTGTCGATCTCCGGCTGCAGGATGACGCCGTAGGCGGGGTGATCCGGCGGCAGCGTGCCCGTCAGGTGCCAGATCAGTTCCTGCACCTGCTGCGGGAAGATGTCGCCGCGGTTGTAGTCGCCCATGGCCACGGCCTGCGCGGTGCGCATGTCGCCGCCGGGTGCGCGGCCGACGCCCAGGTCGATGCGGTTCGGGAACAGCGCTTCCAGCAGGCGGAACTGCTCGGCCAGCTTGAACGGGCTGTAATACGGCAGCATCACGCCGCCGGAGCCCACGCGCAGGTGTTTCGTGGCGCTCGCCACGCGGGCGATCATCACTTCCGGCGCCGGATTGCTGACGCCACGCAGGCCGTGGTGCTCGGCGCACCAGTAGCGCGTGTAGCCGAGTGCATCCGTGAGTTGCGCCAGGTCGACCGTCGCGGCGATGGCATCGCGCGCGCTGTGGCCGTAGATGACGGGGCTTTGATCGAGGACGGACAGGCGGATCGGCGCGGCGCTCATGACTGAGCCCCATGCACGCGATCGGCGATGGCCGCGACGATCTGGCGCGCGAGCGTCAGCTTGTCGGCACGCGGCAGGCGCGTGATCCCCTTTGCATCGAAGAGCGCCACTTCGTTGTCGTCGCGGCCGAAAGTCTGATGGCCGAGATTGCCGACCAGCAACGGGATGCCTTTTTTCTGACGCTTGGCCTCGCCGAACTCTTCCAGGCGTTCGGTTTCTGCTGCAAAGCCGACACAGAACGGCGCATTTGCGCGGCGCGCCACGGCGGCCAGGATGTCAGGGTTTTGCGTGAACATGAGTGTGGGCACGTCGGAATCGCTCTGCTTCTTAAGCTTCTGCTCCGCGGCTTGTGCCACACGCCAATCGGCCACGGCGGCCACGGCAATGAAGATGTCGTTCTTCGCCGCATCCAGTTCGCGCATGACGGCGTCGTGCATCTGCTGGGCGGTTTGCACATCGATGCGCAATACGCCTGCAGGGGTGTCCTGATGGCACGGACCGGCGACTAGCGCGACTTCGGCACCGGCCTGCGATGCGGCCCGCGCCAGCGCAAAGCCCATCTTGCCGCTGGACAGATTCGTGATGCCGCGCACCGGGTCGATCGGCTCGAAGGTCGGGCCGGCTGTCAGCAGCACGCGGTGGCCGCGCAGCAGCTTGGGCTGGAAGAAGCCGATGAGCTGCTCGACGATGTCTTCCGGCTCGAGCATGCGACCGTCGCCGACTTCGCCGCAGGCCTGGTCGCCGGCATCGGGGCCGAGCAGGGTGACGTCGTCGGCTCGCAGTTGGGCGGCATTGCGTTGCGTGGCGGGCGCGGCCCACATCTGGCGGTTCATCGCGGGCGCCACGAGCAGCGGGCAATCGCGCGCGATGCACAGCGTTGAGAGCAGATCGTCGGCCATGCCGTGCGCGAGCTTGGCGAGAAAGTCCGTGGAGGCAGGCGCAATGACGATGGCATCTGCCTCGCGCGAGAGGTCGATGTGCGGCATGTTGTTGCCGATGCGGCCATCCCACTGCGACGTGAAGACCGGGCGACCGGAAAGCGCCTGCATCGTCACCGGCGTGATGAAGTGCGTGGCGGCCTCGGTCATCACCACCTGCACGGTGGCGCCCGCCTTGGTCAAGAGCCGCACCAGCTCGGCCGACTTGTAGCACGCGATGCCCCCGGTCAGGCCGAGCACGAAATGTTTGCCTTGCAGTTCCATAACAACCCGCTTGGGAATCCGATTGACGCAATATGCGCGGGCAGGATACAACCCGGTGCCCGGGCTTCCTGCTGAACAGTGGCGATGATACCGGCTTGCCCCGCGGCGCGTCTGGCGCTCGGGTTTTTCGTTAAGAGCGCATTCTCGATATGGTTTTCGGTCGTTCCGCAGTTCGCAATGTTCTCGCCTGGATTGGCGGTTGCGCCATCGTGGCGGTGGTGGTCGGAGGTGCGCTCGTGTGTGGGGCGAAGGCATGGCTGCGCGAGGAGCCGAGGCTCGCACAGGCGGACGTGATCGTCGTGCTGGGCGGCGAATCGGGCCAGCGCGTGATCGGCGCCGCCGAGCTGTACCACGCGGGCGTTGCTCCCCGCGTGTTCGTCAGCGGGCAGGGCGATTGCCTGCTGATCGAACGTCGCCTGGTGATGGCGGGTGTGCCCGCAGAGCGCATCGGCCACGAATGTGTGTCTGGCAGCACGATGGAAAATGCGCGGATGACGCGCGGGACGCTAGCGGGCCAGCAGGTGCAAAGCGCAATACTGGTCACGAGCTGGTATCACACCGGCCGGGCGCTGGCGGTGTTCCGCAAGGTATGGCCGGAGGTCACCTGGGGTGCGCAGGGCGTATTCCCGGGCGACACGCTGGCCAAGTCGGTCCCGATCTACGAAGCCGGGTCGATTCTTGCGGAGTACGTCAAGCGGGCGTGGTATGCCGTCCGCTACCGGGCCTGAGCCTCATTTGGCTGGCATGGGCCGCGCATCGGCGGCCAGGTCGTCAAGCGAGGGCACGAAGCGGACCGTGTCGCGCTTGTTGGATTCCCGCACCCAGTCGCGCAGCGCGTTGCTGGCTTGGAGATGCGCAGAGATGTCTCCGACCACGGCGAGCTTCAGTCGATAGTTCGTGATCTTCTGCGCGATGCCGCCGGCCAGGCCGGTGCGCAGTGCAAAGAACGCGGCATCGAGACGGCTGACAGGCACGGCAATCATCGATGCTCCATGCCCCAGCGCCTCGCCAATCAGGTGGTCCAGCGCATCCTGTTCGCTGGCGATGCGCGGGCCGGCCTCATCGAGGCATAGCACCGCTTCGCCGTTCCAATGCTGGAGTTCTGACACAGCAGGATCAGCGACGCACGCGTCGCAGTTCGTCGACGATCAGCAGCACCGCGCCGATGGTGATGCCGCAGTCCGCCACGTTGAAGGCCGGCCAGTGGTAGTTGTGCAGGTAGAAGTCGAGGAAGTCCACCACGTGACCGTAGATGACGCGGTCGATCACGTTGCCCAGCGCGCCGCCCAGAATCAGCGCCAGCGCGAAGCAGAACATCTTCTGCCCGCTGTGCCGCTTGAGCAGCCACACGATGAACAGCGCCGCCGCCACGCCCAGGCCCGTGAAGAACCAGCGCTGCCAGCCGCCTGCCGCCGCCAGGAACGAAAACGCCGCTCCCCTGTTATAGGCGAGCACCAGGTTGAAGAACCCGGTGACCGGGCGCGACTCGCCGTAAGTGAAGGTTTTGAGGACGGCGATCTTGGTCAACTGGTCCAGCAGGATCCAGATGACGGCCAGACCCAGCCAGGGGCCCACGCCATGACCGCCGCTGCTCTTCTTCAACCCGATCGATTTGCTCTTGCCGTTGTTCCGAGTGGCCATCAGGCAGCGCTCCGTTGTTCGCCGGAACCGAACAGGTTGTCGGTGCAGCGCTTGCAGAGGGTCGGGTGGGCGTGATCGTGGCCGACGTCGGCGCGGTAATGCCAGCAGCGCTCGCATTTGGCGTGCGTGGACGGCACCACGGTGATGAGCAGATCGCCGCCTTCCGGCGCGCGCTCCAGCTTGGCCGCGGACGTGATCAGCACGAAGCGCAGGTCGTCGCCGAGGCTGGCCAGTGCGTCATGCACGGATTCACCCGCCGACACCGTCACTTCCGCCTGCAGCGACGAGCCGATCTTGCCGTCGATACGCAGCGCCTCCAGCTGCTTGGTCACTTCGCCGCGCACGTTGCGGATGGCGGCCCATTTCTCCAGCAGCGCGCTGGCGCCTTGCGGCACCGGAGCGTTGTAATACGTGCTGGTGAAGATGGTGTCGGTGTGCTCCGTGCCGTGCGCAAACACCTGCCAGGCCTCTTCGGCCGTGAACGACAGGAACGGCGCCATCCAGTGCAGCATGGCCTGGGTGATGTGATACAGCGCGTTCTGTGCCGAGCGGCGTGCCACGGAATCGGGCGCCGTGGTGTACAGGCGGTCCTTCAGCACGTCGAGGTAGAAGCCGCCCAGGTCTTCCGAGCAGAACGTCTGCAGCTTGGCGACCACCGGGTGGAATTCATACACGTCGTAGTGCGACAGGACTTCCTTCTGCAACGCATCCGTCAGCGCTACCGCGTAGCGGTCGATTTCGAGCCATTGCTCGGTCGGCAGCGCGTGCTTGGCGTGGTCGTAGTCGGTCAGATTGGCGAGCAGGAAGCGCAGCGTGTTGCGGATGCGGCGATAGCCTTCCACCACGCGCTTCAGGATTTCATCCGAGATGGCCAGTTCGCCCGAGTAGTCGGTCGAGGCCACCCACAGGCGGATGATCTCGGCGCCCATCTTGTTGGCGATTTCCTGCGGCGCGATCGTGTTGCCGATCGACTTGGACATCTTGCGGCCTTCGCCGTCCACCGTGAAGCCGTGTGTGAGCAGGCCCTTGTATGGCGGCTTGCCGTACAGCATCGAGGCCGTCAGCAGCGACGAATGGAACCAGCCACGGTGCTGGTCGGAACCTTCCAGGTACAGATCGGCCAGGCGACCGTCCGGCAGGTCGGCCGAAGCGTCGTACAGGTCCGCCGCGTGCGAGCCGCGGATGACGTGCCAGTGCGTTGTGCCCGAGTCGAACCACACGTCGAGCGTGTCGCGATTCTTCTCGTACACGTCAGCCTCGTCGCCGAGCAGCTCGCGCGGGTCGAGCGACTGCCAGGCTTCGATGCCGCTCTGTTCGATGCGCTGGGCGACCTGCTCCAGCAGCTCGGGCGTGCGCGGGTGCAATGCGCCGGTTTCCTTGTGCACGAAGAAGGCCATCGGCACGCCCCATTGGCGCTGGCGCGACAGCGTCCAGTCCGGGCGGTTGGCGATCATGTTGTGCAGGCGCTGTTTGCCCCACGACGGGTAGAACGCGGTGGCATCGATGCCGGCGAGCGCCGTTTCGCGCAGCGTGGCGTTGCCGTCGTTGGGCTGCACGTCCATCCCCGCAAACCACTGCGACGTGGCGCGATAGATGATCGGCGTCTTGTGGCGCCAGCAGTGCATGTAGCTGTGCGCGTACTTGTGCGCGTCGAACAGGTTGCCGGATTCGCGCAGCACTTCGACGATCTTCGGATTGGCGTCCCAGATCATCTGCCCGCCGAACAGCGGCAGCGTCGATGCGTACACGCCGTTACCCATCACCGGGTTGATGATTTCCGAGTCGGGCATGTTGTGTGCCTTGCACGACTGGAAGTCTTCCACGCCGTAGGCGGGCGCGGAGTGGACGATGCCGGTACCGGTGTCGATGGTCACGTAGTCGCCCAGGTAGACGGGCGAGGTGCGATCGTAGCCCGCGTCCATCTTGGCAAGCGGATGGTGGAAGCGCACGCCATTGAGCGCTGCGCCTTCGCACGTGGCCAGCACGGTGCCTTCCAGCTTCCAGCTTTGCAGGCAGGCTTCGACGCGCTCCTTGGCAACGATCAGCAGCCCGCGCGACGTGTCGACCAGCGCGTATTCGATTTCCGGGTGCAGGTTCAGCGCCTGGTTGGAGGGGATCGTCCACGGCGTGGTGGTCCAGATCACGATCCAGCCCGGCTTGGCCTTGAGCACATCGGCGCCGACGTGGAAGGCGCTCGCCAGTGCGTCGATATCGGCAAATGGGAAGCCGACGTCGATCGACAGGTCGGTGCGATCCGCGTATTCGACTTCCGCCTCAGCCAGTGCCGAGCCGCAGTCGAAGCACCAGTTGACCGGCTTCAGGCCGCGGAAGACGTAGCCTTTCTCCAGGATCTTGCCCAGCGCACGCACTTCATCCGCTTCGTTGCGGAAGTTCATGGTCAGATAGGGATCGGCCCAGTCACCCAGCACGCCCAGTCGCTCGAAATCGGCCTTCTGGCGCGCGATCTGCCCCGTGGCGTAGGCGCGCGCCTTCTCCTGCACTTCCTTGACGGGCAGACCCTTGCCGAACTGCTTTTCGATCTGGATCTCGATCGGCATGCCGTGGCAGTCCCAGCCCGGCACATAGACGGCGTCCAGCCCGGTCAGGCCGCGCGCCTTGATCACCATGTCCTTGAGGATCTTGTTGACCGCGTGGCCGATGTGCAGATCGCCGTTGGCATACGGCGGGCCGTCGTGAAGGATGAACTTCTTCGCGCCTTTACGAGCAGCACGGATCTTCTTGTAGAGCTGCTTGTCCTGCCATTGCTTGACCCACAGCGGTTCGCGCTTGGGCAGGTCGCCGCGCATGGGGAAGGGCGTGTCCAGCAGGTTGACCGGGTATTTGCTCTTCTCCGGCGTAGGCTTCTTGGAATCGGACATGGTGTGATGTGGGGCAGATTCGGGCAATTCGGGTGGGTGCAGGCGCGGCTGACAGTGCAGGACGCGCGTGCGCAGCGTGTGGCTTCTGGGCGGCGAACGTGTCGGCCGCCTACTGAATTCGGTCGGTGGCGGAGGTGGCGAAGTCGCGCCGAAGCGTTGGAGACTCGCCGGCCGGCGGAACAGGCAGGCCGAAGAACTGCCGCGCATGAACACAGTCCTGCGCGATGGCGTCCTTGAGCGCATCGAGCGAATCGTAGCGAGCCTCGTCGCGCAGCTTCTTCATGAATTCCACGCGGACAAGCTTGCCGTAGACATTGGCCTGGTAATCGAAGATATGCACTTCCAGCAGCACGCGGCCGGAGTCGTCCACCGTCGGGCGTACGCCAATGCTGGCGACGGCCGGCAGCGGTTTTTCGGCCAGCCCGTGCACCTGCACGACAAAGATGCCGGCCACCGCCGGCCTGCGGTGCGAGATGCGCAGATTCAGCGTCGGGAAGCCGAGCGAGCGGCCGAGCTTTTGCCCGTGCACCACGTGCCCGCTGATGGCATAACCGTGACCGAGCAGGCGGCGGGCATGTTCCAGGTCACCGGCGGCCAGCGCCTCGCGCACGGCGGAACTGGAGATGCGCACGCCGGACTCCGACACCGAGCCCATCTGCTCGACTTCGAAGCCGAACTGGGCACCAGCGGCCTGGAGATAAGCGAAATCGCCGGCGCGCTTGGCGCCGAAGCGGAAATCATCGCCCACCAGCAGCCAGCGCGTGTGCAGGCCATCCACCAAAACATTGCGCACGAACTCGTCGGGCGTCTGCCCGGCGAAATGCGCGTTGAAATGCTCCACGACCACGCGGTCGACGCCCTGGCGGCGCAGGCTTTCCAGCTTGTCGCGCAGCAGGGCGATGCGGGTGGGCGCGCGGTCCGGTATGAAGAATTCGCGCGGATGCGGCTCGAACGTCATCACCGTGAGCGGCAATCCGCGTGCATCGGCCGCCGCGCGTGCGCGGGCCAGCAGAGACTGGTGCCCGCGGTGCACGCCGTCGAAGTTGCCGATGGTCAACGCGCAGGGCGCGCGACTTTCGGCGTTGGGCAGGCCGCGAAAGACTTTCACGAGAAGCGTCGGTGGTCGAGGAAGGGAGAAGTGCGTTCTTGTGCCGGATTGACGTGGCAGCCGCCAAAATCCAGCAAAACGCACATTATATAAGGGATTGCCCCATCCCCGGCGCGCACGCGGATTGGTGTCGGGGTGTTGCACAATCGTCCGAACGGTGCGCCCGCGCGGTTCATGCTTGCGGCACAATCCGGTATCCAGTTTCTTCCCTACATCCCCCTTGAACGCCTCGCTGCGCCTTTTCTTCGCCAAGTTCGGGCTTGCCAGCCGCGCGCCGCTTGAACTGGATGCCCGAGCCAAGCTGCTCGCCGCCGTGCATCGCGGGGCGCCCATGGGGATCGCCGCCTCGGTCGTCCTGCCTGCCTTGACGGTCGCCGCGTTCTGGGATGCCTCCAACCGGCCGGCGCTATTGGGCTGGTGCCTGATCATGCTGTGCCTGACGGTGTCGGGCCTGCGCTTCTATTTCGGCTATCGCTACGACCTGACCCGCATGACGCTGGCCGCGCACACCCGCAAGTGGTGGACGGGCATGCACGTCATGTCGGCGGTGGGCGGGGTGGCGTGGGGCTGCTCGGCGGGGCTGTATCTGATGTCGCCGTCGCTGGAGTTCAGCAGCCTGCTGATGATCGTGATCATCGGTGTGGCGGCGGCGGCGGTGTTGTCGCAAGCGCCGGTGCCGTCGAGCCTGCTGATCCTCGGAACGGGCATCCTGGCGCCGCACTTTTTGCTGGCCGAGCAGGCGTTTCCGGGGCACGGGCTGTATTTGCGCGGCGTGCTGCTGTTCTTTGCGGCGCTGCTGACCCGGCATGCCGTGAACATCCACAACACGCTGGTGCGCGAAATCCAGCTGGAGAACGAGAGCCGCCAGCTCGCGCGCCGCTATCAGGATGAAAAGCAGCGCGCGTTGTCGGCGTCGGAAGAAAAATCGCGCTTCCTGGCCGCGGCCAGCCACGATTTGCGTCAGCCGGTGCATGCAATTGTGCTGCTGGTGGAGGCGTTGCGGGCGCGCAATCAGTCGGAATCCTTGGCGCCATTGGTGGAACAACTCGCCTCGGGCGCCGCGACCATCGACCTGCTGTTCCGCTCGCTGCTGGACCTGTCAAAGCTGGAGAGCCGCAAGACCTCGCCGACACTGGAGCCGGTGGATCTGGGCGAGGTGATCACCGAGGTGGTCCAGCAATTCATGCCGGATGCCCGCGCCAAGGGCCTGACGCTCGCGGCGCGCATTCCGCCGCTGCCGGTGTACGGGATGGCCGAGCCGGTGCTGCTGCGCCGGGCGCTGTTCAACCTGCTGCAGAACGCGCTGCGCTACACCGAGCGCGGTGGCGTGATGGTGGCGCTGCGCGTGCGCCAGAAGCATTTGCGGATCGAGGTGTGGGATACCGGTATCGGCATCGCGCCTGAGCATCAGAAAGACATTTTCTCGACCTACTACCAGGTCGAAAACCCAGAACGCGATCCGAGCCAGGGCTTGGGTTTGGGCCTGTCGATCTACAAGGAATGCGTGCGTCTGCTGCGCGGCACGTTCGGCGTGCGCTCGGTGCCGGGGCGCGGCTCGATGTTTTGGATGGCGCTGCGGCCGGTGCCCGCCGAGATCAAGGCGCCGCTGGCCACGCAGCCGCGCGCCGAGCAAAAGCGCGCCGTGCTCGATCAGCCGCGATTCTCCGGCGTGGTACTGGTAGTGGACGACGACCCGCAGATCCGCAAGGCCTGGCACGCGCTGCTTGAAGCGTGGGGCGTGGAAGTCCACAGTGCAGCCGATGGCCGCTCCGCCGAGCAATTGCTGGCGCGCGGCATCCGCCCGCAGATCATCTTCTGCGACTTGCGCCTGCCCGGGGAGGAAGACGGCCTGCAACTTCTCGAACGCTGGCAGGTTAGTCATCCGGATGCCCACGCCGTGCTGCTGACCGGCGATCGCAACTCCGCCGCCCTGGCGCGTGCCGAAGAAGCCGGCTATCTGCTACTGGCCAAGCCCATGGACCCGAACATGCTGCGCGTGCTGCTCAAGCGCTGGCTGCGCGGCCGCTCAGCCGAGCCGCAGGTGGCCTACTGATACGGATGGGAATGTAAAACGGCGCCGTCGATGGTGGCGCCGGATTGAGAGGCCAGACGCTCAGTTCAGGCCGCGCCCGTCAGGCGAAAACGCTCCATGCGCGAAATGATCTGGATGCGCGTGCGCACGCCCAGCCGCTGCAAAATCGCCGAGACATGCTCTTTGACGGTGTTTTCCGTCAGGCCCAGCTGACGTGCGATCGACTTGTTCGGCAGACCTTCGAGCAGCAGCGCGAGCACCGAGCCCTGACGCGGCGTCAGTCCCAGTTCGGCCGGCGTGATGGGGATGCCGTGCGAAGCGCCGCCCTTGCCATTGATGCCGCCCATATCGTCTTCCGACGGGAAGGACGCATCGCCGCCAAAGATGCCGGCCACTGCCTTGGAGAACGCATGGGCATCGGCATGCTTGCCGATGAAGCCGATGGCGCCCAGCGCTTGGGCCTTGGCGACGATTTCCGGCGTGTTTTCCGCCGACATGAAGGCAAAGCGCGCTTCCGGCAGTTTGCCGCGCAGTTCACGCATGGCATCGAAGCCGGTGCAATCGGACAGCCATACATCGAGCAGCACGACGTCAGGCCGGACGCCTTCTTCAACCAGCGCAAGCGCCTGGCGCCGGCCAATGGCCGCGTGCACCTGAACTTCAGGCAAGGCGTGTGCAAGAAACGTGGTCGTGCCAGACAAGGCGAGAGGGTGGTCGTCGACCACCAGCAGGCTACGCAGCGAGCTCGTCATTCTTATTCCCCGGTGAGGGCAGAGCCCTCTTGTTGTTGTACGCGTGTCGACCCGGCGCGGGCGATGGCCGACTGGCCGGGTTTATCACCCTGAGCCGATCGACCGTCACGGTATCGCCCGCACGATGTTGCAGCGCAGGATGAACGGACGTTTGATTTGCGTCGAATCATCGCGGGCTGCACACCCGACCCCTCGGGAGCGCGGACATTTATGGTGCTGAGATTATCAGAGCGCGCCAATGCACGCCAACGGTTGCCCCTTCCTTTTGCGGGTGCGACAAGGTTTTTGCCGGCACCCGTCGGCAAAATGCCACGGTGACTGCAAAAGCGCCCACGGCATGGCCTTGCAGCCGTCACACCCGATTTTCTCGGGGAACGGCGGCGCACTTGATAAAATGCCGCGATGAAAAACATCGTCATTCTCATTTCCGGACGCGGCTCCAATATGGAAGCCATTGTCCGCGCCTGTCAGGCCGAAGGTTGGTCGGGACGCATTGCCGCCGTCATTTCTAATCGGCCCGATGCGGCAGGACTTAAATTTGCCGCTTCGCACGGCATTGCCACCGCAGTGGTCGACCACAAGGCTTTCCCCGATCGCGACAGCTTCGATGCCGCCCTGGCGCAGGTGATCGACGGCTTTTCGCCGGATCTGGTGGTGCTGGCCGGTTTCATGCGCATCCTCACGCCCGGCTTTGTAAAGCGCTACGCCGGCCGCATGCTGAACATTCATCCGTCGCTGCTGCCGTGCTTCCCCGGGTTGCACACGCACGAGGCCGCGCTGGCCATGGGCGTGAAGGTGCATGGCGCGACTGTACATTTCGTCACCGCCGACCTGGATCACGGCCCGATCGTGCTGCAGGCCATCATCGACGTGCGTCAAGGCGACACGCCTGACTCGCTGGCCGGGCGGCTGCTGGCACAGGAGCACACGATCTATCCGCGTGCCGTGCGCTGGTTCGTGGAAGGGCGGTTGTCGGTCGAACACGGTGTGGTGCGCGTCTGGCCGGATGAATCGCAGCTTGTGATTGGCGTCAACGCCCGGGAGGCAGCATGAGCCAGAATCGTCAGCGTTCGGGCGGCAATGGAAGCGGCGGCGGGTCGGGCAACAAGCGCGCGAGTTCGGGTGGCGGCGGCTGGTACCGGGCCCCGCAGGGCAAGCCTGCGCCCCGCAGCGCTCCGCGTTCCCGCACGGGCGTGCATGGCAGCCATCTGGAGCATCTCGACAAGGTGCTTGCGCGCCTGCTGCACTTTGCGGCGCCCGCCGACATGGTGGTCAGCCAGTACTTCCGGGAGCATCACGAACTTGGCCACCGCGAGCGCGGCATCATCGCCGAAGCGGCGTTTGCCGTGCTGCGCCGCAAGGTGGAATTCGGCCAGTTTGCCGAGAGCGGCACGGGCCCGGCGCGTCGTCGCCTGGTGCTGCTGGGCTTGCTGCAGACCGCCGGGCGTGAGGCCATTGCCCCGTTCCTGAACCCCGTAGAAGCCGAATGGCTGGATCGCTGGGAAAACCGTGACCGCGCCGCGCTGGCGGCCCGCGTGCGCGCCAACCTGCCCGACTGGCTCTTCGATGCGCTAGTTGCCCAGCACGGTGCGGAGTTCACCGAAGCACTGGCGCAAGCATGGCTCACGCCGGCGCCGCTGGACTTGCGCGTGAACACGCTCAAGGGCGAACGCGACGCCGTACTCGCCACGCTTGCCGAAGCCGGTATTGAAGGCAGTGCAGCGCCGCTCTCGCCGGTGGGCATTCGCCTGGCCGGCAAGCCGGCGTTGAACAAGCTCGCTATCTTCACCAACGGCACGGTCGAGGTGCAGGACGAGGGCAGCCAACTGCTGTGCCAATTGCTGGCACCCAAGCGCGGCGAGATGGTGGTCGATTTCTGCGCCGGCGCCGGTGGCAAGACCCTGGCGATCGGCGCGGCGATGCGCTCGACCGGGCGCCTGTATGCCTTCGACGTATCGGAAAAGCGCTTGTCGAACCTGGGCCCGCGCCTGGCGCGCAGCGGTTTGTCCAACGTGCATCCCGGTCGCATCGACAGCGAGCACGATGCCAAGGTCAAGCGCCTGGCGGGCAAGATCGATCGTGTGTTGGTCGACGCGCCGTGCAGCGGCTTGGGCACGCTGCGCCGCAATCCGGACCTGAAGTGGCGCCAGTCCGCACAGGCCGTGGAAGAAATGTCGGCCAAGCAGTTGTCGATCCTGACATCGGCGGCGCGGCTGCTGAAGCCGGGCGGTCGCCTCGTCTACGCGACCTGCAGCGTGCTGGCGCGCGAGAACCAGCAGGTGGTTGAGCAGTTCCTGGCCGCGCATGAAGATTTCGTGCTCGTGCCCGCCGGTGAGGTGCTGGCCGCGCAGAAGATCGCGCTGGAAATGGGGCCTTACCTGGAGCTGTATCCACACACACATCAGACCGACGGCTTCTTCGCGGCCGTGCTGGAGCGCCGCGCATGATGGTGCGCCGCTTGGGGTGGCTGCTGGCCGCATGGCTGGCGTTTGCTGCAGGTGGTGTCGCACTGGCCCGCAGCGCGCCGCCGGTGCAGCCGGCCAAGGGCACGGTGCAGGCAGCGTTTACGCCGGATGACGACATCGAAGGGTTGTTGGCCGATGCCATTGACCAGGCGCGCGAGCAGGTGCTGGTGCAGGCGTATCTGCTGTCGAACAAGGCGATTACGCGTGCGCTGCTGGCGGCGCATCAGCGTGGCGTTGATGTGCGCGTGCTGGCCGATCGCGAGCAGATGACGCGCTCCGGCGGCAGCCGCGTGCCCGAGGTCGCCAATGCGGGCATCCCAGTCTGGCTGGAGGTGCGCTATAAAAATGCGCACAACAAGGTCATCGTGATCGACCCGCGCGGCGCGCATCCGGTGCTGGTCACCGGCAGCTTCAACTTCACGCAGACCGCGCAGCGCGGCAATGCCGAGAACGTACTGATCGTGCGCGGCGACGCCGATCTCGCCCAGCGCTATGCCGCCAACTGGCAGAAGCATGCGGGTGACGCGTTGCCCTATCGAGCCCAACAACCGGCCGCCCAATGAACGGATTGCCGCTGAACCTGAACCACATCGCGCTGGGCCACATGATCGACGACATTGTCTTCGATCTGGGTGGCCCTCGCTTTATCTGGCAGCTGGGTGTGCTGCTGCTGGTGCTCGCGGCCGCCTGGCTGATCGCGCGGCCGATTTCGCGGCGCTTGCACACGGCCCATGTGAACGACACGTTCGCCCTGCGTTTTGCCTGGTCGAGCCTGGAGCGGGCGATGTTCCCGCTGATCGGCTGGCTGCTGGTGGTGGGCGCGCGCTACGCCCTGATCGGCACCATGCCGATCAGCGTGTTCCGGCTGGCTGCGGTGCCGCTGTTTGGCCTGGCGATCCTCTATCTCGGCTTCTACGTGCTGCGTCGCGTGCTGTCGGCCAACGGCGAGCTGCACGGCATGCTCGTCCTGGCAGAGCGCGTTTTGACCACGCTGATGTGGATCGGCATGGTGCTCTACGTGCTGGGTGTGCTGGGCGATGTGGTGGACTACCTTGACGGCATCCGCTTTGCGCTGGGCGGCAAGCAGAAAGTAAGCCTTGCCGCCATGCTGATGGGCGTGGTCTGGATTCTCGTCACCGTGCTGGTGGCGATGTGGTTCGGCTCGTGGCTGGACAGCCGCATTACGCGTGCTTCGGCAATCGATGCCAACCTGAAGGTGGTGTTGTCGCGCGTGACCAAGGCGGTGCTGCTGCTGGTGTCGTTGCTGCTGAGCCTGTCGCTGGTTGGCATCGACCTGACGGTGCTGTCGGTGTTTGGCGGCGCGCTGGGCGTTGGCCTGGGCTTCGGCTTGCAGAAGATCGCCAGCAATTACGTCTCGGGCTTCATCATCCTGCTCGAGCGCTCACTCAAGCTGGGCGATCAGATTACCGTCAGCACGTACACCGGCATCGTCACGCAGATCCGCACCCGCTATACCGTGGTGCGCAATGGCGACGGCGATACGCTGGTTCCGAACGAACTGATGGTCGCGCAGGCCGTGCAAAACCATAACGAGCGCGGCACCGTGCGCGTGGCGGTGCGCGTGCAGGCATCGTATGCCGCCGACCCCGAAGCCGTGCTGGCGCTACTGGTGCAATGCGCCGAGGGCATCCCGCGTGTTCTGCCCGAGCCGGCGCCCGCCGCTTTCATGGCTCTGTTCGCCGACAGCGGTATCGAGTACGAACTTGGCGTGTGGATCGCCGATCCGCACAATGGCAAGCTGGGCGTGCAGTCCGACCTGAACCGCGCCATCTATCGTCGCTTCAAGGAGGCTGGCATCGAGATTCCGTACCCACAACGCGAAGTGCGTGTCCTGGGCTCGCTGGCCTTGCAGGGCGCTTCAGGCACTTCGGGTGATGTGGCGGCCTCTTCCAGCGCACCCCTGCCGACTTAGCACACCTGCGGGCGGAACGGTGCCCACTTGCCTGAGGTCAAACCAGCGGTTTTCCCCCATGGAATCGAGGGGGTATTCGGTTAAAATGTTGGATGACCCCACGTAGGAATTGACGGCCCCGTCGCGAAGGCATCGCACTTGCGACAAGACGCCGCGAATACCTTGTATTGCGCTGGGGCGGAGGTCATATAAACGGCGGTCGGAAAGCTCGCCGATGTGACGCGCAAGCCGGGTGTCAACACCCGAATCCCCGCCAACACGACCCCATTGTCGTAACGCTGCGACAGTGGATGGCCTTAAGAGGCAGCAACGTCCGGATCGATTGATGGACCAAAGGCTGCTTTGATCACCCGAGTTGACCACGGAGAACACTTTGATCGACTCCTTTCTGACTTTCCTTGCCAACGGCACCCTGGATTGGGCCTGGTGGCAGATCCTGATTTTCACGCTGGTGATGACGCACATCACGATCGCCAGCGTCACGATTTTTCTGCACCGCTGCCAGGCGCACCGTGCGCTGGACGTGCATCCCATCGCCGGACACTTCTTCCGTTTCTGGCTGTGGCTAACCACGGGCATGGTCACCAAGGAATGGACCGCCATTCACCGTAAGCACCACGCCAAGTGCGAAACCGAAGAAGACCCGCACAGCCCGCAGACCCGTGGCATCCGCAAGGTGCTGATGGAAGGGGCCGAGCTGTATCGTGCTGAGGCCAAGAACAAGGAAACGATCCAGAAGTTCGGCCACGGTACGCCTGACGATTGGGTCGAGAAGAACGTGTATTCGAAGTTCACGTGGCAGGGCGTCGGTTTGATGCTGATCCTGGACGTGCTGATGTTCGGCGCGCTGGGCCTGACGGTGTGGGCGGTGCAGATGCTGTGGATCCCGATCCACGCTGCCGGCATCATCAATGGTTTGGGCCACTTCTGGGGCTACCGCAACTTCGATTGCGAAGACGCTTCGACCAACGTGTCGCCGTGGGGCATCATCATCGGCGGCGAAGAACTGCACAACAACCACCACACGTACGCTACGTCGGCCAAGTTTTCGGTCAAGTGGTACGAGTTCGATATCGGCTGGGGCTACATCCGCGCGCTGGAAATTGTCGGTTTGGCGAAAGTCAAGAAAGTGGCGCCCAAGGCTCGTTTTGGCGACGTGAAGCCGGTCGACCAGAACACGCTGGAAGCCATCATCGCCAACCGCTACGACGTGATGGCCCGCTACGCGAAGACCGTCAAGGCGGCCTACCGCCAGGAGCTGGCCAAGCTGAAGGACTCGCGCGCTGTCGAGTACCGCGCGCTGAAGCCGGCCCGCAAGTGGTTCCACCGCGACGAGACGAAACTGGGCGCGCCGCAGCGCGAGCAGCTCTCCCAAATCGTGTCGGATCATTCGGCGCTGCACACCTTCGTTGAGATGCGCCGTGAGCTTGGCGCCCTGTGGGGCCGATCGAACGCCACGCGTGAGCAACTGCTGTATCAGCTGCAAGAGTGGTGCAAGCGTGCTGAGGAAAGCGGTATCCACGCGCTGCAGGAATTTGCTGTGCGCCTGCGCCGCTACGCCTGAGTTTCTTGTTTCATAGGTGAAGCCCCGCTCCGCAGCGGGGCTTTTCTTTTGGGTAAACTGCCCCAACTCACATTTTTAGCAAGCCGCGACAATGTATCGCGGTGCCAGTCCTCCTCACACGCCGTCCGTTTCATTGCCGCGCCAGCTTCTTGGCGCTTTCACAGCGCGAATGGACGCGGAGACCACCATGGAAACCCACATCAAGACGGTTGAATTCGAGCGCCCGGATATGCTTTCCGAGGCGCAATCCGGCGCCAGTTGCGTGGCCCACGCCTGGGCCAAGGTGCCGCCGGTGCTGTCGCGTGAGGAACGCGACGAACTGAAGGCCCGCATCAAGCGCCTGCTCAAGGAACGCGAGGCCGTGCTGGTCGCGCACTACTACGTTGACGCCGACCTTCAGGATCTGGCCGAGGAGACCGGTGGCTGCGTGTCCGATTCGCTGGAGATGGCGCGCTTTGGCCGCGACCATTCGGCTAAGACATTGATCGTGGCGGGCGTGCGCTTCATGGGCGAGACCGCCAAGATTCTGAGTCCTGAAAAGACCGTGCTGATGCCGGATCTGGATGCGACCTGCTCGTTGGATCTGGGTTGCCCGCCGGATGAGTTCGCCGCCTTCTGCGACGCGCATCCGGATCGCACCGTGGTCGTCTATGCCAATACCAGCGCCGCCGTGAAGGCGCGCGCGGACTGGATGGTGACGTCTTCCATCGGCCTGAAGATCGTGCAGCACCTGCACGCGCAGGGTAAGAAGATCCTGTGGGCACCCGATCGCCATCTCGGCAGCTACATTCAGAAGCAGACCGGCGCCGACATGCTGATGTGGCAGGGCTCGTGCTTGGTGCACGACGAATTCAAAGGCATGGAGCTTGACCTGCTGCGTGCCGAGCACCCGAACGCGAAGATTCTCGTGCATCCGGAATCGCCGGAATCGGTCGTGGCCCAGGCCGATGTCGTGGGTTCGACTTCGCAGCTGATTGCCGCAGCGCAGTCATTGTCGGCGCAGGAATTTATTGTCGCGACCGACAACGGCATCCTGCACAAGATGCGCATGGCCGCCCCGGGCAAGCGCTTCATCGAGGCGCCGACCGCCGGCAACGCTGCCACCTGCAAGAGCTGCGCGCATTGCCCCTGGATGGCGATGAACGCGCTGACCAATCTGGCCGAGGTGCTGGAAACCGGTCGCAACGAGATCCACGTCGATCCGGCCATCGGGCGGCAAGCCGTGGTCTGCATCGATCGCATGCTGGACTTTGCCGCGCGCGAGAAAGCCACGGTTCGCCCGCAAGGCGACCTGGCCGCGAACGCACAACTCTTTCAAGGAATCGGCCCGGCATGACGGCAACACAGATGAACACGACGCGTCTCGCCCCTGCGGCTGAGGCAATTTTCGATGGCTTTGGCCCGGCACTGCGCGAGGCGTTGTCCGCGAATGTGGCCGCAGCCATTGCCGAGGACGTTGGCACGGGCGACCGCACTGGCTTGCTGATCCCCGCCGATCGCCTTGCACGCGCGCGCGTGATCGTGCGTGAGCACGCCGTGCTCTGCGGCACACCCTGGTTCGATGCGTGCATGCGCGCCGTTGACCCGACGCTGCGGGTCACGTGGCGTCAGCACGAAGGCGATCGCATGGCGCCCGATTCCGTGGTGTGCGAGATCGAGGGCCCGGCGCGTTCGCTGTTGACGGCTGAGCGCCCGTCGCTGAACTTCCTGCAGTTGCTGTCCGGTGTGGCGACGGCGACTTCGCGTTACGCCGCAGCCGTCGAGGGCACGCGCGCCCGCGTGCTCGACACACGTAAGACGCTGCCGGGCCTGCGCCTGGCGCAGAAGTACGCCGTGCGGATCGGTGGCGGCGAGAATCAGCGCTTAGCCTTGTACGACGGCATCCTGATCAAGGAAAACCACATCGCTGCGGCAGGTGGCGTGACAGCGGCCCTGCGTGCGGCGCAGGCGCTGAACGCGGGCGTGACGATTCAGGTTGAGGTGGAAACGCTCGCGCAGCTGGATGAAGCACTGGCGGCAGGTGCCACGTCCGTGCTGCTCGACAACTTCGAACCGCCCGCGATGCGCGAGGCTGTGCGCGTAACGGCGGGCAGGGCGCTGCTCGAGGTGTCCGGCGGCGTAAACATCGAGACGATCCGCACCTTTGCCGAGACCGGCGTGGACCGAATCTCCGTCGGCGCGCTCACGAAAGACGTGCGCGCAACCGACTTCTCTTTGCGAATCGTCGACTAAGGCTAAGCCTCAGCGTTTCCGGGCGATCTGCCGATGGGTCGGCTGCATGACCGTCGGCAGTGCCTTGGGTAGCGTTTCGGGGTAGTCGCGCGAGAAATGCAGGCCGCGGCTCTCATGCCGTGACAGCGCACTGTCGACGATCAGCGAGGCGGCCTCGACGAGGTTGCGCAGCTCGAGCAGATCGTGGCTCACGCGGAAGTTAGCGTAGTACTCCGTAATCTCTTCGCGCAATAGCGCAATGCGGTGCTGCGCCCGCTCCAGCCGCTTGTTCGTGCGCACGATGCCGACGTAGTTCCACATCATGCGACGCAGTTCGTCCCAGTTGTGCGAGACGACGACTTCCTCATCGGGATCGGTCACGCGGCTCTCATCCCACGCGGGAATCTGCACCGAGGTCGGGTTCGAGGGCGGCTGCGCCAGGATGTCTTCCGCCGCGCCACGCCCGATCACCATGCATTCCAGCAGCGAATTGCTCGCCAGCCGGTTGGCGCCGTGCAGGCCGGTGTAAGCTGTCTCGCCCACGGCGTACAGGCCGGCGATATCCGTGCGCCCGAGGTGGTCTGTGACCACACCGCCGCACGTGTAGTGCGCCGCCGGCACGACCGGAATCGGTTGGCGCGTGATGTCGATGCCCAGCTCCAGGCAGCGCGCCATGATGGTCGGGAAATGTTCCTTGAGGAACGCTGGGCTCTGATGGCTGATGTCCAGATAGACGCAGTCCAGCCCACGCTTCTTCATCTCGAAGTCGATCGCGCGGGCGACGATATCGCGCGGAGCCAGTTCGGCGCGCTCGTCGTGCGCGGGCATGAAACGCGTGCCGTCGGGCAGGATCAGCTTGCCGCCTTCACCGCGTACGGCCTCGGTAATCAGGAAGGACTTCGCGAACGGGTGGTACAGGCACGTGGGGTGGAACTGGATGAACTCCATGTTCGCCACGCGGCAGCCCGCTCGCCAGGCCATGGCGATGCCGTCGCCGCTGGCCGTATCCGGATTCGTCGTATAGAGATAGACCTTGCCCGCGCCACCCGTGGCCATCACGGTTTGGCTCGCGGTAATCGTCTTGACATGGCCCGATGCAATGTCGAGCGCGTAGAGGCCGTGGCAACGCATGCCCGGCCGACCCAGCTTCGCATCGGTAATCAGGTCGATCGCGAAGTGGTCTTCCAGCAGCGTGATGTTCGGGTGATTGCGTACCTTCTCAACCAGCGTCGTGACGACGGCATGGCCGGTGGCATCGGCTGCGTGGATGATGCGTCGATGGCGATGGCCGCCTTCGCGTGTCAGGTGGAAGCCGAGTTCGGCCTGCTCATCGCGCGTGAAAGGCACGCCGTGGCCGATCAGCCATTCAATGGCCGAGCGCCCGTTCTCGACGATGTAGCGGGTAGCGGCTTCATCGCACAGTCCTGCGCCAGCGATGAGCGTGTCGTCGACGTGTTCGTCATGGCTGTCGCCCGAATCGAGCACGGCGGCAATGCCGCCCTGCGCCCAATCGCTGGCGCCTTCCGGCAGGCTGCGTTTGCTGATGACGACCACGCGGCGGTGATCGGCTAGGTGCAGGGCGACGGTCAGGCCCGCCAAGCCGCTGCCAACAACGGCAACATCGAAATTCATGGAAGACGCGGAACGCGGTTCAGACGCAACTGGTGAACAACACAGTCGCGTGTCAATCGGAAAGAGAAGCAGTGTACACCGCAGCATGCGCCAAACCGCAGGCAACAAAAAACCCGCTTGAAAGCGGGTTTTTGCTGTCGGTCATGCCGACGGAAACAAGATACGCAATCCGCGAGGATTACTTGATCTTGGTTTCCTTGTAAGCGACGTGCTTGCGGGCGACGGGATCGAACTTCATGATCTCCATCTTTTCCGGCTTGGTGCGCTTGTTCTTGGTGGTCGTGTAGAAATGACCCGTACCTGCGGTCGATTCCAGCTTGATCTTGTCGCGTCCGCCTTTGCTGGCCATGTTTAACTCCTAATTAGACTTCGCCGCGTGCGCGCAGGTCCACGAGCACTTCGTCGATGCCTTTTTTATCGATCAGGCGCAGACCAGCGTTCGAGACGCGCAGGCTGACCCAGCGGTTTTCGGATTCGACCCAAAAGCGGCGATTCTGCAGGTTCGGCAGAAAACGGCGCTTGGTCTTGTTGTTTGCGTGGGAAACGTTATTGCCGACCATCGGCGCTTTCCCGGTCACTTGACAGACGCGTGCCATGGAGCACTCCTAACTAAATTCGTTGGCTACAGTTTGCGACCGGGCGCTGGGACCAAAACCAAGCGCAGCGCCACTGTAGAGGTGGGACTTCAGCGAAACGCGGATTATACACACAAAACCGCTGACAAATCAACGAGATCGATGGATTGCCGTTGGGCCCCGTGCGATGCGGCATCGGCACTACATTTTGCCGTGTTCGAGAAAGCCGTAGACGTGGTTGCGGCCGACGATCATGTGATCCAGGACGATCACGTCGAGCATTGCCAGCGCGCGGCACAGTTCGCGGGTCAGGATGACGTCGGATTCGCTGGGTTCAGTGTTGCCGGTGGGGTGGTTGTGGGCCAGGATCACGGCGGCTGCATTGTGATGTAGCGCGCGCTTCGCGATCTCGCGCGGGTAGACGCGGGCTTCGGTCAGCGTGCCGCGGAAGAGTTCTTCCCAAGCGATCAGCCGGTGCCGTACATCTAGAAAGAAACAGGCGAACACTTCATGCGGGCGGTGGCCGAGTGTCAGGCGCAAGAAATCCTTCACGCTTTGTGCGGATTCAAAGGTCTGACCCTGCGTGAAGTCTTCTTTCAGTGCACGCCGGGCAACTTCCAGCAGCGCGTGCAGTTGTGCGTATTTGGCGGGGCCCATGCCGTTGATCGACGAGAACTCCTGTTGAGAGGCATGACACAGCCGCGCGAGGGACCCGAAGTGCGCGAGCAGTTCGCGGGCGAGGTCGACGGCGCTTTTGCCTGGCACGCCCACGCGCAGGAAAATGGCCAGCAGCTCCGCATCGGAGAGCGCAGCGGGGCCGTGGGCGAGCAGTTTTTCACGCGGCCGCTCGTGGGCGGGCCAGTCGACGATTGCCATAGGGTTGGGATGCGCGGAGGAAAGGCCCTGCCAGCGGGAGTGCGGCGCGCGTCGCGCCTGCGGCAGCGCGGAGGGCTGACGTACAATAACGGGTTACTTTTTGGTCAAGCAGGTTGAGCGTGCAAAATTTGGTGAACGAGGCGTCCGCGGCGACGCCAAGCGGCACAGGCAAGGTGGTTGGCCCGGATTCCTTTCTGACGCTGCACTACCGCATCGCGCTGGAAAACGACACCGACATCGTTACCACCTTCGACGACAAACCGGCCACGCTGCTGCTCGGCCAGGGCCAGATGGCGCCCACGCTGGAGCAGGCGCTGCTTGGTATGCGCGAGGGCGAGCGCACGACGTTCCGGCTGGCACCGGAGCATGCGTTCGGCCCACGCAATCCGGAACTGCTGCAGCGCGTGTCGCTGGCCACGCTGCGGGAGAACTCCTCGTTCGAAGAGGATTACCAGCCGGGCGACCTGGTTGAGTTCAATGCGCCGAGCGGCGGCAAATATGCCGGTGTGCTCAAGGAAGTGGGCGAGACCTCGGCATTGTTTGACTTCAACCACCCGCTGGCCGGCCAGACGATCGTGTTTGAAGTCCAGCTGATCGGCATCCTCTGATATGAGCAACGCTGTGAACGCCCCGCTCGATCCCATTGATCCTGTCACCCAGGCCGACGCCGAGGTCTTGCTGGCGCAGCCGCGCGGCTTCTGCGCCGGCGTGGATCGTGCCATCGAGATCGTCGAGCGCGCGCTGGAGTTGTTTGGCGCGCCGATTTACGTTCGTCACGAGATCGTGCACAACGCTTATGTGGTTGGCGATCTGCGCAACAAGGGCGCGGTGTTCGTGCAGGAACTCGACGATGTGCCAGTGGGTGGCACAGTCATCTTCAGTGCGCACGGCGTGTCACGGGCTGTGCGTGAGGCGGCGGAAGCGCGCGGCCTGCGCGTGTTCGATGCGACCTGCCCGCTGGTGACCAAGGTGCACGTGGAAGTCTCGAAGATGCGTGCGCAGGGTTTCGAGATCATCATGATCGGGCACAAGGGCCATCCCGAGGTGGAAGGCACCATGGGGCAGGCCAACGACGGCATGCTGCTGGTTGAGTCCGTCGATGACGTTGCGCATCTCGAGGTGAAAGACCCGACGCGTCTGGCCTACGTGACGCAGACCACGCTGTCGGTGGATGAGACCCAGGAGATCGTGGCGGCCATCAAAGCGCGCTTTCCGGCCGTGCACGAGCCCAAGAAGCAGGACATCTGCTACGCGACGCAGAATCGCCAGGACGCCGTGAAGTTCATGGCGCCGCAGGTGGAAGTGGTGATCGTGGTCGGCAGCCCGAACAGCTCGAACTCGAACCGCCTGCGTGAACTGGCCGAAAAGCTGGGCGTACCTGCCTATATGGTGGATACACCTGAACAGGTGCGCCCCGAATGGGTGGCTGGCAAGCGCCGCGTGGGCCTGACCGCGGGGGCGTCGGCACCCGAAGAGCTGGCACAATCGATTGTCGATCGGCTCAAGGCGCTGGGTGCACGCACCGTGCGCCCGCTCGACGGTATTCAGGAAAACATGTCTTTCCCCCTTCCGAGGGGGCTTCAAATCAATTGAATCCCTTTATGTAAATGCCCACTTAAAAGCGCACAAAAACGGTGCGCCCTAATGCGGTGCATAAAGCGCTTTTGAGGAATCGACGGCCACTTCTCCGGGAGTGGCCGTATTGTTTTGTGCGTCGCAAAAACCTCGTCAATACCGGCGAAGCCTTGATTTGCCGTGGCAATTGCCCGCCAAGCCGCATGAATAGGGGGTTTCCCCTACTCTGGCACGCTTCTTGATTAGCCTATGCGCCGTTCGCGAATGCCTGCGCGAAATGACGCCTGTTTGGGCATTGGGGAAAGCCCGTAAAGCGGCGTAGTTACAGTAAAAATCGTTGTTGCGACGCGTATTGCATCCGCAATAAAAGGGGATACAATTCGCGCGTTTCAAATTGAAACAATCGGCGCGGGGGGAGCGGCCGGGAGGCAGGACGCTCTTCTTGCTCTTGCGAGATCTAGGAGATCACTCATGCAAATTAAGTTTGCCAAAGTTCTGCCGCTTGCGGCTGCCGTGGCACTCGTAGCAGCTTGCGGTAAGAACGAGGAAAAGCCCGCAAACCAAGCTGCTGCACCTGCAGCAACGTCGGCTCCGGCGGCGGCTGCCGGCGGCGAGACCGTCGTCAAGATTGGTCACGCGGCTCCGCTCACGGGCGGTATTGCTCACCTTGGCAAAGACAACGAAAACGGTGCACGTCTGGCCGTTGAAGAAGCCAACAAGGAAGGCCTGACCATCGACGGCAAGAAGATCAAGCTGGAACTGGTCGGTGAAGACGATGCAGGCGACCCGAAGACGGGCACCGCCGTGGCGCAGAAGCTGGTTGACGAGCACGTTGTTGCCGTCGTCGGCCACCTGAACTCGGGCGTTTCGATCCCGGCCTCGAAGATCTACAGCGATGCGGGCATCGTGCAGATCTCGCCGTCGTCGACGAACCCCGACTACACCAAGCAAGGCTTCAAGACGACCTACCGCGTGGTGGCCACCGACGCGCAGCAAGGCCCGGCACTGGCGAACTACGCCGCCAAGACCCTGGGCGCCAAGACCGTGGCAATTGTTGACGATGCCACCGCCTACGGTAAGGGCCTGGCTGACGAGTTCGAGAAAACCGCGAAGGCCGACGGCGTGAACGTCGTGGCGCGCGAGGCGACCAACGACAAGGCCACCGACTTCAAGGCCATTCTGACCAAGATCAAGGGCAAGAAGCCGGACGTGATCATGTACGGCGGCATGGACGCCACCGGCGGTCCGTTCGCCAAGCAAGCCAAGGAACTGGGCATCACGGCCAAGATCGTTGGCGGCGACGGCGTGTGTACCGACAAGGTGGCCGAACTGGCTGGCGACGCGATCGACAACATCGTCTGCTCGGAAGCAGGCCTGGCGCTGTCGAAAATGGAAAAGGGCGCGGACTTCGAGAAGAAGTATCAAGCGCGCTTCAACACGCCGGTGCAGATCTACGCACCGTTCACGTATGACGCCGTCAACGTGATCATCGACGCGATGAAGCGTGCCAACTCGACCGACGCTGCCAAGATCCTGGCTGCCATGCCGGCAACCAACTACAACGGCGTGATCGGCAACATCGCGTTCGACGACAAGGGTGACCTGAAGCAAGGTTCCATCACCCTGTACAACTACAAGGACAAGAAGAAGAGTGTTCTTGACGTTGTGAAGATGTAATCGAAGGGTTATCCGCCCTAAAAACGGCACCGCGACTACCCCTGCGGTGCCGTTTTTTATAGCCTCGCCAATGAAACAAGGCCCTCACCATGGGCGTGTCGGCAGGCCGCTTACCAGCAACCTCACCTTACCCATCCGATTGATCGCATACCTTGCGGGCACGTCATCCCGTCGCCTACAACAAAGCAAGGCATAGCAGGAGCTGTTCTCATGGATATCTTTATCCAGCAGATCGTGAACGGTCTGGTGCTCGGCAGCATTTACGCGCTGATCGCACTTGGCTACACCATGGTCTACGGTATTCTCGGCATCATCAACTTCGCCCACGGCGATGTTCTGATGGTCGGTGCAATGTCTGCCCTGACCGCCATCAACTTCCTCCAGAAGTACTTCCCCAATCTGCCTGACTGGCTCACGCTGGTGTTCGCGTTGCTGTTTGCCATGCCGGTCTGCGCCATCGTGGCTTACACCATCGAACGTGTCGCTTACCGGCCGCTGCGCAACGCGCCGCGCCTGGCGCCGCTGATCACCGCCATCGGCGTGTCGATCGTGCTGCAGACACTCGCGATGATGATTTGGTCGCGCAACCCGCTCACCTTCCCGCAACTGCTGCCTTCGAGCCCGATTGATATCGGCTCCACGGGCGCAACCATTACGGGCAAGGAAATCGCCATCATCCTGGTGTCGATCCTGGTGATGGTCGGGCTGATCCTGCTGGTCAACCGCACCAAGCTCGGCCGCGCGATGCGCGCGACCGCCGAGAACCAGCGTGTGGCAGGCCTGATGGGCGTCAACCCGAACTTCGTGATCTCTGCCACCTTCATGATTGGTGCTGCCATGGCTGCGGTTGCAGGCGTGATGATGGCGACCAACTACGGCAATGCTCACTTCTACATGGGCTTCATCCCCGGCCTGAAGGCGTTTACCGCCGCGGTGCTGGGCGGCATCGGCAACCTGGCAGGCGCCATGGTTGGCGGCATGCTGCTGGGCCTGATCGAAGCACTGGGTGCCGGTTATATCGGCGATCTGACTGGCGGTGTGTTCGGTTCGAACTACCAGGATGTGTTCGCATTCATCGTGCTGATTGGCGTGCTGCTGTTCCGCCCGTCCGGCATCATGGGCGAACGCGTTGCGGACCGCGCATAAGAAGGGGAGCGCCATGACAGAAAATTTCAAAGCGCCGATGAAGACGCGCGCCGCGTTGTACGGCTTCCTGATCCTTGCGATCTTCGCGCCGTTCATCGTGGGCGCCGCAGGTGGCAACTACTGGGTGCGCGTGCTGGACTTCGCACTGCTGTACATCATGCTGGCCCTGGGCTTGAACATCGTGGTGGGCTTTGCCGGCCTGCTCGACCTGGGCTACATCGCGTTCTATGCGGTGGGTGCCTACATGATGGCGTTGCTGGGTTCGCCGCACCTGTCCAATCAGTTCGAGTGGATCCACAACCTGTTCCCCAACGGGCTGCACCTGATCGTATGGTGGGTGATTCCGCTCGGTGCCGGGCTGGCGGCGCTGTTCGGCATTCTGCTGGGCACGCCGGTGCTGAAGCTGCGCGGTGACTACCTCGCCATCGTGACGCTGGGCTTTGGTGAAATCATCCGGATCTTCATGAACAACCTCGACCGTCCGGTGAACATCACCAACGGCCCGAAGGGCATCAACCTGATCGAGCCGGTCAAGATCTTCGGGTTCGACTTCTCGAAGCGCCATGATTTCTTCGGCATCCGCTTCGACTCGGTCTACATGTACTACTACCTGTTCGTGATCCTGGCCGCGATCATCATCATCGTGTGCCTGCGGTTGCAGAACTCGCGTATCGGTCGTGCATGGGTGGCGCTGCGTGAAGATGAAATCGCCGCCAAGGCAATGGGCATCAACACCCGCAACATCAAGCTGCTCGCCTTTGCGATGGGTGCGTCGTTCGGTGGCGTGTCGGGTGCGATGTTTGCGTCGTTCCAGGGCTTCGTGTCGCCGGAATCGTTCGTGCTGTGGGAGTCGATCTACATTCTGGCGATCGTGGTGCTGGGCGGCATGGGCCATATCCCGGGCGTGATCCTGGGCGGCATTCTGCTGGTCGGTTTCCAGGAGTTGCTGCGTGCGCTGGCCGAGCCGGTGCAGAACAAGCTGTTCGGCCATGTGATCGTGGAAGCGGAAGTGCTTCGTCAGCTGCTGTTCGGCCTGGCGATGGTGGTGGTGATGCTGTATCGCCCGTCGGGCCTGTGGCCCTCGCCGCGCAAGGAAGACCGTCCGCAAAAGCAGCGGGCTGGTGGACTGTCCCGTATCTGATGGAGGCACGCACATGAGCAATAACAACGTCCTCCTCTCGATCCGAGGAGTCCAGAAGCGTTTCGGCGGCCTGCAAGCGCTGTCCGACGTGAGCCTGGAAATTCGCGAAGGCGAAATCTACGGTCTGATCGGCCCGAACGGCGCCGGCAAGACCACGTTCTTCAACGTCATCACCGGCCTGTATACGCCTGACGCGGGCGAGTTCGTGCTGGGCGGCACGCCCTACCAGCCGACCGCCGTGCACGAAGTGGCGAAGGCCGGCATTGCGCGCACGTTCCAGAACATCCGCCTGTTCGGCGACATGACCGCGGCGGAAAACGTCATGGTGGGCCGCCACGTGCGCACCAAGGCGGGGCTGATCGGCGCGGTGTTCCGCACCAAGGCGGCACGCGAGGAAGAGCAGTCCATCGAAGACTGGGCGCATGATCTGCTGGACTACGTCGGCATCGGCAAGTACGCCAACTACACGGCGCGCAACCTGTCGTACGGTCACCAGCGTCGTCTGGAAATCGCCCGTGCCCTGGCCACGCAGCCCAAGCTGCTGGCCCTGGACGAGCCGGCCGCCGGCATGAACGCCACGGAAAAGGTGGAACTCCGCGGCCTGCTCGACAAGATCCGTTCCGACGGCAAGACCATCCTGCTGATCGAGCACGATGTGAAGCTGGTGATGGGCCTGTGCAACCGCCTGACCGTGCTGGACTACGGCAAGGTGATCGCCCAAGGCCTGCCGCAGGAAGTGCAGAGCAACCCGGCCGTGATCGAGGCCTACCTCGGCGCGTCAGCGCACTGACGCAGAGGAACGGAATATGAAACCAGTAATGTTGAAGATCGACAGCCTGAAGGTCGCTTACGGCGGCATCCAGGCGGTCAAGGGCGTGGATCTGGAGATTCGCGAAGGTGAGCTGGTCACGCTGATCGGTGCCAACGGCGCCGGCAAGACGACCACCATGAAGGCCATCACCGGCCTGCAGGGCTGGGCCGGCGGTGATGTGCAGTATCTGGGCAAGTCCATCAAGGGCGTGCCCAGCTACAACCTGCTCAAGCAGGGTCTGGCGATGGTGCCGGAAGGCCGCGGCGTGTTCGCGCGCATGACCATTACCGAGAACCTGCAGATGGGCGCCTTCACGCGCAACGACGAGGCCAACATCAAGGCCGACATCGACCGCATGTTCGGCATCTTCCCGCGCCTGAAGGAACGTGCAAACCAGCTGGCCGGCACGATGTCGGGCGGCGAGCAGCAGATGCTGGCCATGGCGCGTGCGCTGATGAGCCAACCGAAGCTGCTGCTGCTGGACGAGCCGTCGATGGGTCTCTCGCCGATCATGGTGGAAAAGATCTTCGAGGTCGTGCGCGACATCTCGGCGCAAGGCGTGACCGTGCTGCTCGTCGAGCAGAACGCGCGCTTGGCACTCCAGGCTGCGCACCGCGGCTACGTGATGGACTCCGGTCTCATCACCATGAGCGGCGATGCCAAGCAGATGCTGGACGATCCGAAGGTGCGTGCCGCCTACCTGGGCGAATAAGCACCCTCAAGCACCACGAGAAAGCCCCGCGATTGCGGGGCTTTTTCTTTTGCGCGCGACCCGCGTTTCAGGCAGAAGCCGCCGTGTAGATATTCGGCCGATGCAATTGCATGAACCCGACACCCTCCGGCACATCGGCAAAGCCGTGTTTGCGATAAAGCCAGTCGGCGCCCGTTGTTACGAGCACTGTGCGGCGCAGCGTCTGCAGGTCAGGGTGCTCGCGCAGGAAGTCCATCAAAGCGTGTGAGATGCCTTTCCCGCGCAACGCCGGCAGCACGAACACATCGCACAGGTAGGCGAACGTCGCCCGATCGGTAATGACGCGCGCAAAACCAACAAGCTCCGCATGTGAGCCATCGCCGTTCAGTCGATAAGCGGCGAAGCAGAGCGAGTTTGCAACCGATCGGTCGAACACATCGCGCGGCAGGCCGCGGGCCCAGAACGTCTCCTGTGACAGGAAGTTGTAGATGTCGTCCAGCGGAAGCCACGCGGAATCATCGGACAACACGATCCCCGTGGCCGGCACTTCTCGCGTCACGGCCATGGCAAACCTCAGAGTGGGAACAGGGGTATAGGGCGATGCAGGGCGACGCATTGCGCGCCGCCCCAGGGTATGCAGTACGCCTTAGGCGTGCGCCTTCAGCAGCGTGCGCAGCATGCCGATCATCGTGTCGATTTCTTCGGTCGTCACGTTCAGCGCGGGCATGAATCGGAGGATGTTCGGACGCGGGGCGTTCAGCAGCAAGCCCGTCGGGTTCATCTCGCGTGCAGCTTCGACCAGTTGGCCGCCGATGTCCTTGCCGAGCAGCAGCGCGCGCAGCAGGCCGTTACCGCGCTCGCCGGCCAGGCCGAACTCTTCGCTCAGCTTGAGCAGTTGCGTGCGCAGATAGGCGCCGCGTTCTTCCACGCCAGCCAGGAAGCCCGGCGCCAGGAGTTGCTCGATCACCGAGCAGCCGACGGCCGTCATGAGCGGGTTGCCGTTGTAGGTCCCGCCCTGGTCGCCGGCTTCAAAGCTGGCGACTTCATCCGTGCACAGCAGGGCCGACAGCGGTACACCACCGCCGATGCCCTTGCCCAGCGTCATGATGTCCGGCTCGATGTTCGAGAGCTGATAGGCGAAGAGGGTCCCGCAGCGGCCGCAACCGGCCTGCACTTCATCAACGATCAACAGGATCTTGTGCTTCTTGGTCAGCGCACGCAGCTGCTGCATGAATTCCGGCGTGGCCGGCAGCACGCCGCCTTCGCCTTGGACCGGCTCAAGCATCACGCCGACAGTCTCGTCGGTGATGAGCGCTTCCACCGAGGCAATGTCGTTCAGGATGGCTTTCGGGAAGCCCGGCACCTGCGGCGCGAAGATGGTGTCCCAGCCGGCCTTGCCCGACGCGCTCATGGTGGCGAGCGTGCGGCCGTGGAAGCTGTGGTCGAACGTGATGATCTGGAAGGCGCCGTTCTTATGCTTCTTGCCCCACTTGCGGGCGAGCTTGATGGCGCCTTCGTTGGCTTCGGCGCCGCTGTTGGCGAAGAACACCTTGTCGAAACAGCTGTGCGCCGTCAGCAGGCCGGCCAGCTTGGCCATCGGCTCGTTGTAGAACGCCGGGCTCGGGTTGATCAGCTTCCGGGCCTGCGCGTTCAGCGCTTCGATCATGCCGTCGTTGGAGTGGCCGAGGCAGTTGACAGCCCAGCCTTGCACGAAGTCCAGGTAGCGCTTGCCGTTGTGGTCCGTCAGCCACGAGCCCTTGCCTTCGGTGAAGACAATCTCGGGCCGGTTGGTGATGTACATCAGGGACTGGACGGGGTAGTCAGCAAACGCCATGGCAAAGCTCCAGAAAAAGGCGGCAGGAAGATGAAAAAGCGGAAAAACGCGAGTTGGAAAAAGACAAAGGCCACGGGGGTCGCCCCGTGGCCTTGTGATCGTCGAATCCTGTGAACCCGATATGCAATCAGCAGACAGCCGCGTGGCTTCCCGGAGGGAGCAACGTACGGCGGCGTCGGAGGTGCAGGGCTTGGTTCATAAGGCGCAAGAATAAGACGGATGCCAAGTCAAGTCAAAACGAAATTTTGGCCTTCTTTGGATTTGTGCAACGTCAGCCGGCCGGGTGGAGGTCCGCCTCTGAGGTGAAGGAATCGGCGAAGAACGCATCCGGGTGCATCCCGCACTGGGCGGCGAAATCCGCGCGGGCCGAATTGATCACTACCGGCGCGCCGCAGGCGTAGACCTCGTGGCCAGACAGATCGGGGTGGTCTGCCATCACGGCTTGGTGGACGAAGCCGGTGCGGCCCGTCCAGGCGTCTTCGGGCAGGGCGTTGGAGACGACCGGCACGTAGGTGAAGTTCGGCAGCGTGCGCGCCCATTCTTCGGCCTTGGCGTGCATGTACAGGTCTTGCGGGCGGCGCCCGCCCCAGTACAGCGTCATGGGGCGCGTGCTGCCGATGAACTGGGCATGCTCGATGATCGCCTTGATGGGCGCGAAGCCGGTGCCCGAGGCCAGCAGGATGATCGGCTTGTCGGACTCTTCACGTAGGAAGAAGCTGCCCAGCGGGCCTTCGAAGCGCAGGATGTCGCGCTCCTTCATGGCCGGAGCGCCTTCCTTGGCGCCGAACACGTAATCGGTAAATACGCCGCCCGGCATGTGGCGGATGTGCAGCTCGATCGGGCCGTCGTCGTGCGGCGGGTTGGCGATCGAGTAGCTGCGGCGCTTGCCGTCGCGCAGGAGGAATTCCACGTACTGCCCGGCCAGAAATTGCATACGCTCGGTGGCAGGCAGTTGCAGCTTGACGATGGTGACGTCCGGCGCGGCCTTTTCCAGTGACGCGACGCGGCACGGAATCTTCTTGATGGGGACATCGCCGGCGCCATGCACCTCACGCACTTCAATGGTGACGTCAGTGGCGGGTGTGGCGCAGCAGAACAGCGCCCGGCCTTCGGTGGCCTCCTGGGCGGAGAGCGCGTTGGGGGAGTGCGTTCCCTGGACGATGGAACCTTCGCGCACGTTGCCCTTGCACGAGCCGCACGCGCCGTTCTTGCAGCCGTACGGCAGGCCGATACCCTGGCGCAGCGCTGCTGCAAGGATGGTCTCGCCGTCTTCGGCCTGGAACTGGCGGCCGCTGGGCAACACGTTGATCTGGTAAGCCATACTACAATCCGAGAATATGTTGAAAAGAGTGTCTGGTCGCCCGTCTGGGCATGCAATGGTGGTCAATCCGGCAGCACGTCCGATGGTGAATCAGTTAGTCGTTCGGCCATCCAAATCCGCACTACGCTTGGGCCTTCCCCGCGTGCTGATCGTCGGCTGCGGCGACGTCGGGCAACGCTGCCTGGCGATGCTCCGCACGCGTTTTCGCGTCTTTGCCGTCACCTCGCGCCTTGAAGGTCGAGCTTCGCTGCGCGAAGCCGGCGCCGTGCCGATTGTCGCCAATCTGGACGATGCCGCATCGCTGCGCCGCCTGCGAGGGTTAAGCCCCCGCGTGCTGCATCTGGCACCGCCGCCCACTGTCGGCAACGATGATCCACGTACGGCCGCGCTGCTGCATACGCTGGCGCAGCCGTCCCCGAATTCCGCCGCCACAAGACGTCGCATTTTACCCGAGCGGGCGCGCAGGACGGGTGGCCTCACTGGCCGCTTGAAAACTCACCTCCAAGCGCGCGCGTTCGTGTACGCCAGCACCAGCGGCGTCTACGGCGATGCGGCTGGCGCCTGGGTCGACGAATCCCGCCCGGTGAAGCCAACCACGGCGCGTGCCCAACGCCGGGTCGCGGCCGAGCGGCGCGTGCGCTGGTTTGGCGCGGGCGGCGGCTGGCGCACGTCGATCTTGCGCATCCCCGGCATTTATGCGGCGGATCGGCTACCCATCGCGCGGCTCGAACGCGGTACGCCCGCCTTGCGCGCGGAGGACGATGTCTACACCAACCACATTCACGCCGACGACCTGGCGCGCGCGGTCATTGCCGCCCTGTTCCGAGGGAAACCGCAGCGCGTGGTGCATGCCAGCGACGCGTCCGAGCTCCGTATGGGGGACTACTTTGACGCGGTGGCCGACGCGCGCGGCTTGCAGCGGCCACCGCGCATTTCGCGAGCCGAGGCCGTCCAGAAGATCGAGCCTGCGCTGCTGTCCTTCATGAGCGAATCGCGCCGGCTGCGCAACACGCGGCTTGCGCGCGAGTTGCGCGTGGCGCTGCGCTACCCGACGGTGGCGGATTTCCTGAGCAGCGAGGTCTGACGTGAAGGCGCCTGAGCCCGCCCCTGCAACGTCGTCGCACGGCGCCTGGCTGCGCGTTGCGCCGCTGGCGCTTTGGCTGTCGGTGGCGGTGGTGGGCGTAGGCGCCTCATGGTTTGCCGCCTGTTTCGTGGCGGATTCGATGGGTGCGCGCGACATGCAGCAGATGGTCGATGCGCGGCGCCAGTTGGCTGCGCAGGTAGCGGAGGGAATGTCGAGCCAGATCACCGCCGACGTGGCCCTGCTGCGCGCGCTGCCGCAGACGCTCGCGCAGATCGACGCCATCCCGCGCGCGGTGGCGCGCGTCGACACCCGGCGCTGGAACCTGATGGACCAGGGCTCATGTGCCGAAGAGGCGATGTCGCACCCGGAAGTGGTCGACATCGATGCTTTCCTCAACGCCACCGCAGGCAATCTCGGGCTGGACTACGTGTGGGTCGTGAACCAACACAATTACGTGGTGCTGGCCAATAACGCCGGTCATGCCGATTCGTTCGTCGGCGTGCAGTTGAGCATGCAGCCGTACATGAAGGAGGCGATGCTGGGTGGCCTGGGCGAGCAGTTCACGATCGGCCCGGTGACGGGCGTGCCGGGCCTGTTCTTCGCCGCGCCGGTATATGACGCCGGAGGTTACCTGGTCGCAACAATGGGCACCAAGGTGAGCCTCGCGAGGCTGCAGCACTGGGTATCGCACCCGACATCGTTGGTGACCGATCCGAACGGCTTGATCATTCTGTCGACCGATGCATCGCTGGTCGGCAAGGTCCTGCCGGATGCTCGCCTGCAGCACATGGGCGCCAGCGACCGGTACAACGCCTACCAACGCGTCGACTTCGAGCCCTGGCCCTATCAGCCTACCGCGAGGGCGCATCGCGATGTGCCCTCCTGGGTGCCGGCCGAGGTGCGCGATACGCTGGCCTGGCGCGAGGGCAGTGCGATGCCATCGCTGACCGTGTCGCGCAATGCCAGTGCGGACCTCACGGTCGTCGTGGCCGAGCCGCTGCCGGCGTGGGGCCAGCAGATCGCCAACCATGCGCGCAACCGCATGATCGGCTTTGTGTTGTTCGTGAGTGTGTTGGTGACGTTCGCGCTGGTGGCGTGGTCTTTGGTGCGCGAGCGGCAGCACCACCGCGTGACGCGCCATCTGAACCAGCGGCTGCAGCGCACCAACAGCGCGCTCGCCAACGAGGCGCATTTCGATCATCTGACCGGTGTGCTGACGCGCCGCCGCTTCCTGGCGCTGTTCGATACGGTGCTCGCGCGTGCGCACAATCGTGCCGAACCACTTGTGCTCGTGCTGGCCGATCTGGATCACTTCAAGCGCATCAATGACACATGGGGCCACGCTGTGGGGGACATGGCGCTGCAGCGCTTTGCGTCGCTTGCCACGGGCGTGCTGCGCAGCAGTGATCTGGTGGGGCGTTTGGGCGGCGAGGAATTCGCCATGGTGATGGGACGCACCACGCTGGAAACCGCCACCGAGGTGGCCGAGCGCCTGCGTACGGCGGTGGCCGAGACGGACGAAAGCTTCCCGACCGGGCTGTCGATGACCGTCAGCATGGGCATGACGGGCTGCCGGCCGGGCGATACCGCGTCGGAAATGCTCAAGCGCGCCGATCTGGCGCTGTATCGCGCCAAGGAAAGCGGACGTAACCGGCACGTGGCCGGCTGACATTACCGCGCGACGCGGCCTGCGCGCCGACGGCGCAGTTCAAGATGCGTGCGCGTGCCTGACAGCGGCACACGGCGGAAGCGCTCGCGGCGCTGTTCTTCATCAAAGAACGCGAGCGACGGCTTGACCAAATCGCTGCGCGAGACAATGCCCACCAGCGCGCGTGATTGTGAATCGGCCACCACCGGCAGCCGCTCCAGCCCATGCACTGCCAGGCGCGTGGCGACGATGCGGCAGGTCTCACCGGGCAGCGCCATCACGGGGGCATTCGCACCAAACAACTCGGCCACGGTGACGGCACCGCGCTTCTGGCCCGCCAGCAGCGCATCGCGGTCGAGCATGCCGATCAACGTGCCATTCGGCCCACCTTGCACCACGGGAAACGCTCGGTGCGCCTGCGTGGCGCCGAAGCGGTCGGCGAGTGTATCGGCCAGCGTGGCCTGCGCGTCGATGGTCTGCACCGAACGCGTCATCACCTCTTCCACGGCGTGGCGCTCGAGCGGGTCGACAGCGTATTCGCGATAGATGTGGAAGCCGCGGCGCGCGATCTTCTCGGTCATGATCGAGCGCGGCATCGTCAGTACGACAAAGCCGTAGGACACTGCCACCGCCAGCAGAATCGGCAGCAGCGCGTTTACATCGTGTGTGAGGCCGAAGGCGAAGACGATGGCCGTGAGCGGGGCGCCCAGCACACCGGCCAGCATGGCCGCCATGCACACGAGCGGCCACAGGCCCGGGTCGCCGCCGGGCAGCACTGGGCCGATCAACACCCCCAAGCCGGCGCCCATCATCAGCAACGGGGCAAGCACCCCACCCGACGTGCCCGAGCCCAGCGCGATCACCCAGATGATGGCCTTGACCACCAGCAGCGCGAGCGCCACCCGGATGGCGAGATGGTTGTGCAGCAAATCGCCGATGACGTCGTAGCCGACACCCAGCGCACGCGGCTCGAAATAGCCGCCGATGCCGACCACCAGGCCACCGATGGCCGGCCACCACATCCAGTGGATCGGCAGGCGGCCGAACAGGTCTTCGGTTTTGTACAGCGCCATCGACAGCGAGCGTGCCAACGCGCCGCACAGCAACCCGGCGACCACGCACGAGCCCAGCGCAGGCAGCGTCGCGGGTGCGGTGTCCAGCGGGAAGAGTGGGCCGGGCTCCAGCACCAGTACACGCAGGAAGCCCGCCACCGCGCATGCCACCGCCACCGGCAGCATGCTGCGCGGGCGCCATTCGAACAGCAGCAACTCCACCGCGAGCAGCAGCGCGGCCACGGGCGTGCCGAACACGGCCGTCATGCCGGCCGTGGCGCCAGCCACCAGCAGCGTCTTGCGCTCGGCGGACGTCAGCTTGAAGAACTGCGCGAACAGCGAGCCGAGCGCGCCGCCCGTCATGATGATCGGGCCTTCCGCGCCAAACGGGCCGCCGCTGCCGATCACGATGCCTGACGACAGAGGCTTGAGCACCGCCACCTTCGGCGACATCTTGCTTTTGCCGAACAGGATGGCCTCGATGGCCTCGGGAATGCCGTGGCCGCGGATCTTCTCCGAGCCGAAGCGCGCCATTAGACCGACGATCAGCCCGCCGATAAGCGGTACCGCAATCACCCAGGCGCCGAGCGTGTTGGTGGCCGGCGAGCGGTCCGCCAGCGACAGCGTCTGGAAAAAGAACAGGTTGGTGAAGAAGCGGATCAGGTTGAGCAGCACCACGGCTGCCAGCGTGGCAAACGCCGCGATGACGACCGCCAGCGCAGTGGTGCGGAACAGCGTGGTGTCGGTCGCAAAGTCGCGCCGATGCGGTTGGTGTTCAAGGGCTTGCATGACGTTACTGCTCGGAGGCGGGTTCGGCGGGTTGATCGAGGTGCGGAAGCTTGAAAGCGCGGCGGAATGCCGACAGCTCGCTCTGGTGCAGCCCGGCCAGCAGTGCGACGAGGTTGTCGCCCTTCCTGGAGAGATGGACTTCGACCTGGCGTGCGTCGGTGTCGCTCTGGCGCCTTTCGACCAGACCCGCTTCTTCGCAGCGCGTGATGAGTGCCGCTGTGCCGTGCGGCGCGGCCTGCAGGCGCTCGGCCAGTTCGCCGACGGTGGCCCATTCGCGTCCGGCATAGCCTTTCACGTGCAGCAGCAACTGATACTGCAGGGGCGTGATGCCCTTGGCGTGGATCAGATCTTCGGAGGCGCGCAGGAAGCGACGCAGGTGGTAGCGGAAATCGGAGAGGTTCTCGAAATCCTGCTTGGACAAAGGGCGTGCGGGGGTGGACATGGCGGAATTAAAAGGTTCGTGGCGGAATATATCACGACATGACATATTTTGGAGAGCGAGCCCCGTTGCAGCGTTGCCAACCCGGCATGCGTTCTGAGTGACACCGATTGTTGATTGGCAATCAAGACTGTTTCGTCGACGGACGGGTTTTTCTGCAAAGGTAGAGCACGCACACTGCGGTCCATGCTCATTGCGCCGGTCGCGGACGCTCGCTGCTGCGCCATCGCCTTGGCGCACGCATCGGACGCAGCGTATTTCCGCCGGAATCGTCGCCCGCTTGCTGAAACGTTTGCGGAAATCGCGGCAGAGGTTCTGCCCGCTTTCCATTCTTCCGCTTTGGAGTACACCGCATGAACCCCACCCACACTTCCGCCGAGCCCACACGCGGCAGCGCAACGCTGCCGCTGCTCGCGCTTGCCGCCGGCGCCTTTGGCATCGGCACCACCGAGTTTTCTCCGATGGGCCTGCTGCCCGTGATTGCCGACGGCGTGCATGTATCGATTCCGCAGGCAGGCATGCTGATCAGCGCGTACGCCATCGGCGTGATGGTGGGCGCCCCGATCATGACGTTGCTGCTGGCACGCTGGCCGCGACGCAAGGCGCTGATCGCGCTGATGAGCATCTTCACCATCGGCAATTTGCTTTCGGCCCTCGCGCCGGATTACACGACGCTGCTGCTCGCCCGGCTCGTCACCAGTCTCAACCACGGCGCATTCTTCGGGCTTGGCTCGGTGGTGGCCGCCAGCCTTGTGCCGCGCGAGAAGCAGGCCAGCGCCGTGGCCACGATGTTCATGGGCCTGACGATCGCCAACGTTGGCGGCGTGCCGGCCGCGACCTGGCTTGGCCAGATGATCGGCTGGCGCATGTCGTTTGCCGCTACGGCAAGCCTCGGCCTGATCGCCATTGCGGGCTTGTTCACTGCGTTGCCGAAGGGCGATGCCGGCAAGATGCCCAACCTGCGCGCCGAACTGGCCGTGCTGACACGTCCCGTCGTGCTGGGTGCGCTTGCCACCACGGTGCTCGGCGCCGGCGCGATGTTCACGCTCTACACGTACGTCGCCCCGACGCTTGCGCAACTGACCGGTGCCTCGCCGGCGTTTGTGACGGCCATGCTGGTGCTGATCGGCATCGGTTTTTCGATTGGCAACATCGCCGGCGGTCGCCTAGCCGATCGCTCGCTCGACGGCAGCCTGATCGGCTTTCTGTTGCTGCTGATCGTGACGATGCTCGCGTTCCCCGTGCTCGCCAAGACGCACGTGGGTGCGGCCGCTGCGCTGCTGGTGTGGGGCATAGCCACCTTCGCCGTCGTGCCGCCGCTGCAGATGCGCGTGATGCGTGCCGCGGCTGAAGCGCCGGGCCTTGCATCGTCGGTCAACGTGGGCGCGTTCAACCTCGGCAACGCGCTGGGCGCGGCAGCGGGCGGTGCGGCCATCTCGGCAGGACTGGGCTATGCGGCCGTGCCGATCGTCGGCGCGGTGATCGCCGCGGCTGGCCTCGCGCTGATCGGGCTGCATGTCGTGCAGCGCCGGACGCGTCTGGCCATGAACCCCTGATCCGACTTCCCGTTGGAGCACAAGATGAACAGGATTCCCGCTTTCGGCCTCGGCACGTTCCGCCTGAAAGGCCAGGTTGTCATCGACTCGGTCCGCAATGGCCTCGAACTTGGCTACCGCGTCATCGACACCGCGCAAATCTACGGCAATGAAGCGGAGGTAGGCGAGGCCATTGCCAGCTTCGGCGTGCGCCGCGAAGACCTGTTCCTGACGACCAAGATCTGGGTCGACAACTACGCCCGGAGCAAGCTGGTGACGAGTCTCGAAGACAGCCTCGCCAAGCTGCCCACCGACTACGTCGACCTCACGCTGATCCACTGGCCGGCGCCCAACAACGGCGCGTCACTCGAAGAATGCATGACCGCGCTGGCCGAAGCCAAGGCCCCGGGGTTTGACGCGCGAGATCGGCGTCTCGAACTTCAACATCTCGCTGACGCAACAGGCGATGGCGGCGGTCGGCAAAGACGCCATCGCCACGAACCAGATCGAGCTGAGCCCGTATCTGCAGAACCGCAAGCTCGTCGATTTCCTGCAGCACGAGGGCATTCACGTCACGTCGTGCATGACGCTCGCATACGGCAAGGTGCTGGGCGATCCGGTGATCGGCGCGATTGCACAGCGGCACGAGGCGACACCGGCGCAGGTCGTGCTGGCCTGGGCCATGCAGCTCGGCTATTCGGTAATCCCGTCGTCAACCAAGCGAGAGAATCTTGCGAGCAACCTGCGCGCGCAAACGCTGCACCTGACGTACGAAGACATGGCTCAGATTGCCTGGCTTGAGCGCAACGGCCGCGGGGTTTCACCAGACGGGCTCGCGCCGCAGTGGGATTGAGCATCGCGCCACCAGCGCAATAGAAAAAACCGCTCCGAAGAGCGGCTTTTTTTCACGTTGATCGAGCGCTTGGCCCGTGTTGCGTCAGTCGTCCAGTTGCGACAGGTCGCGCACCGCGCCCTTGTCCGCCGACATGACCAACTTGGCGTACGCCTTGAGTGCGGCCGATACCTTGCGCGGACGCGGCTGCGCGGGCTTCCAGCCCTTGGCGTTCTGCTCTTCGCGGCGACGCGCGAGTTCTTCGTCCGACACCAGCACGTTGATCGTGCGGTTGGGGATGTCGATGCGGATCTTGTCGCCGTTGCGCACCAGGCCAATCGCGCCGCCTGCAGCCGCTTCCGGCGAGCAGTGACCGATCGACAGCCCCGACGTACCGCCCGAGAAGCGGCCATCCGTCAGCAACGCACAGGCTTTGCCCAGGCCCTTGGACTTGATGTAGCTGGTCGGATACAGCATTTCCTGCATGCCGGGGCCGCCCTTCGGGCCTTCATAGCGCACGACCACCACGTCCCCGGCCTTGACCTTGTCGGCGAGGATGTTCGCGACCGCTTCGTCCTGCGATTCCGTCACGTGCGCCGTGCCTTCGAACACGAGGATGCTTTCGTCCACCCCGGCGGTCTTGACCACGCAGCCGTCCAGCGCGATATTGCCCCTCAGCACGGCCAGGCCGCCTTCCTTCGAGAACGCATGCTCGTTCGAGCGGATGCAGCCTTCGGCGCGGTCCAGATCCAGGCTCGGCCAGCGCGTGTTCTGGCTGAAGGCGACCTGCGTCGGGATACCTGCCGGGCCGGCACGGTAGAACGTCTGCACAGCTTCATCCGACGTGCGGACGATGTCCCACTGGTCCAGCGCGTCCTTCAACGTGGGCGCGTGCACGGTGGGCGCGTCGGTGTGCAGCTTGCCGGCACGATCCAGCTCACCCAGGATGGCCATGATGCCGCCGGCGCGGTGCACGTCTTCGATGTGGTACTTGTTTGTGTTCGGCGCGACCTTGCACAGCTGCGGCACGACGCGCGAAAGGCGGTCGATGTCCGCCATAGTGAAGTCGATCTCCGCTTCCTGCGCGATGGCCAGCAGGTGCAGGATCGTGTTGGTCGAGCCGCCCATCGCGATGTCGAGCGTCATCGCATTTTCGAACGCCTTGAAACCGACCGAGCGCGGCAGCACGCGCTCGTCTTCCTGCTCGTAGTATTGGCGGGCGAGTTCAACGATCCGGCGGCCGGCGCGCTTGAAGAGCTGCTCGCGGTCTGCGTGCGTGGCGACCACGGTGCCGTTGCCCGGCAGCGACAGGCCGAGCGCTTCGGTCAGGCAGTTCATCGAGTTGGCCGTGAACATGCCCGAGCACGAACCGCAGGTCGGGCACGCGGAGCGCTCGACTTCCGCCACTTCCTCGTCGGAATACTTGCTGTCGGCCGCGATCACCATCGCGTCGATCAGATCCAGCTTCTTGATCTCGATGGCTTTGGTGACGGGGTTGGCGAGGCGCGTCTTGCCCGCTTCCATCGGGCCCCCCGAGACGAAGATCACCGGAATGTTCAGGCGCATGGCGGCCATCAGCATGCCCGGCGTGATCTTGTCGCAGTTGGAGATGCACACCATGGCATCGGCGCAGTGCGCGTTGACCATGTATTCCACCGAGTCGGCAATGATGTCGCGGCTGGGCAGCGAATACAGCATGCCGTCGTGGCCCATGGCGATGCCGTCATCCACGGCAATCGTGTTGAATTCCTTGGCCACACCACCCGCGGCTTCGATCTCGCGCGCGACGAGCTGGCCGAGGTCTTTCAGGTGCACGTGGCCAGGAACGAACTGGGTGAACGAGTTGACCACCGCGATGATCGGCTTCTGGAAATCTTCGTCTTTCATGCCGGTGGCGCGCCAGAGCGAGCGTGCCCCCGCCATGTTGCGGCCGGCGGTGGAGGTTTTGGAACGGTATGCGGGCATTGTGCGTACTGAAGAAGTTTCGAAATGGGGAGCGGGCCACGCGGATACTGGCCCTCATGCCCGTGCGATCAACCTCTTGAGCCGCGCCCGGGGCAAAGCCGCTATTATCCCACGCCGCGCGGGGCGTGTTGCCGGCTGCCGTTGCGTTGCCGAGCGTCCAATGAAAAAGCCGCTTCTGCGTGAACAGAAGCGGCTTGAATTCTGGTGCCCGAGGCCGGAATCGAACCGGCACGCCTTGCGGCGGGGGATTTTGAGTCCCCTGCGTCTACCAATTTCACCACTCGGGCAGGTGCTGATCAGCCAACAATTATGCCAGAAGTCCGGCCAAGCGAACAAGGCGGCCGGAAGGCGCTCAATCTGTGTGGTGGTTGTTCTGCTGCTCGAGCACGCGCAGCAGCGACGCCGTATCGTCATACCCCCAGCCATTGGCGACCAGCGTATTGAGCTGCGAGGCCACCAGCTCCATCGCCGGCATCTGCAGGCCGAGTTCCTGGGCGATCTCGCGCACCAGGCCGAAATCCTTGTCGTGCAGGCGCGCTTCGATGCCGGCGGCAAAGTTGCGCTCGGCCATCTTGGGCCCTTCCAGGTCGAGCATGCGGCTGCCCGCGAAGCCCGGGCCGATGGCCGCCAGCACGCGCGACGGGTCGGTGCCCTGGGCGCGCGCAAACAGCATGGCTTCGGCAATGCCCTGGATATTGATGACCTGCACGATCTGGTTGCACGCCTTGGCGACCTGGCCGGCACCGTAGTCGCCGACGTGCGTGATCGTAGTGCCCAGCAGCTGCAGCAGCGGGCGCACGCGCGCCAGCACCTCGGCCTTGCCGCCGACCATGATCGACAGCGTGGCCTTCTGCGCGCCTGCGGTGCCGCCTGAGACCGGCGCATCCAGGAACTCCAGACCCGCCGCTTCCAAATCGGCCGCGATCCGGCGCGTGGCCACGGCGGAGATCGTGCTGTGATCGATGCACACCGCACCACGCGGCGCGCCATGGATGACACCGTCCGGCCCGAGCAGCACGCTTTCCACATCGGCTGTGGACGTGACGTTGGTGAAGATGACCTCCGCGTCGCGCGCCGCTTCGGCAGGGGCGTTGCACGGCTCGGCGCCGAGGGCGCGGGCGTTGTCGACAGCTTCCGGACGGCGCACATAGGCGCGCACCGTATGCCCGGCGGCAATCAGGTGTTGGACCATCGGCGTGCCCATGTTGCCGAGGCCGATGAAGGCAATGCGTGTCATGGCGAATCTCTGCGTATTACGTCTTGCGTATCGATATTGATTTAGCGCGGGCCGGCGTAAGCGAAGCGGCCGTTCTTGATGATGCCCATCACGCGCGAGCGTTGATCGAAGCCCTGATGATCCTGGGTATTCAGATTCAGCACGCCGTTGGGCACAGTCAGATCGCGCGTGGTTTCCAGCGCATCGCGCAGGGCGGCGCGGAAGGCAGGTGTACCAGGCTTGGCGCCGGTCTTGAGCGCACGGGCCGTGGCATTGTCGAGCAACTGCCAAGCGCCCCATGCGTCGCCCGCGAACTGCGTGACGGTGTTGGGGCCATACTTGGCTTCATAGCGATCAGCAAATTCCACAGCCACCTTGTGCACCGGATGGCCGGCCGGGAGTTCGCGCGCGACCACCACGGGGCCGGTCGGGAAGAGCGTGCTTTCCACATCCTTGCCGCCCACCTTCAGGAACTCCGTACTGGCGATGCCATGCGTCTGGTAGATGCGGCCCTTGTAGCCGCGCTCGACCAGCGTGCGCTGGGGCAGGGCGGCCGGGGTGCCGGCCCCGGCAATCAGGATGGCGTCGGGCTTGGCGGCCATCAGCTTGAGAATCTGGCCGGTCACGCTGGTATCCGTGCGCGCAAAGCGCTCGTTGGCCACCACGCGCAACTTGCGCACGTCGGCCAGCTTCGAGAATTCACGCCACCAGCTCTCGCCATACGCATCGGTAAAGCCGATGAAGCCGACGGTGTGCACGCCGTTGTCCGCCATGTGCTGGGTGACGAGCGTGGCCATCTGCGAATCGTTCTGCGGCATCTTGAAGGCCCAGCGGCGCTTGGCGTCCTGCGGCTCGACGATGGAGGCAGATGCTGCCAGCGTGATCATTGGCGTTTGCCCTTCGGCCACTGCATCGAGCGAAGCCAGCGCCGTCGGCACGATCGTCGGCCCGACGATCACGTCTACCTTGTCTTCGGCGATCAGTTTGCGCACGTCCCGCACCGCCATCGACGGGTCGGAGGCGTCGTCCAGCACGATGACCTGCGCGCGCTGGCCGCCGATGGTCGCTGGCCACATCTGCACGGTGTTCTTGCTGGGAATGCCGATGGCCGCGGCTGGGCCGGTGGTCGACAGCACCACGCCCACGCGGATGTCGGCTCGGGCAGGCAGGGCGAGTGCGGCAGCGCTGGCAAAGAGGGCCATGCCGCACAGCAGGCGACGTCGGGTCGTCATGAAATCTCCGGGAAGTTCAGGCATTGCGAATGCGGGCGAATCACAGCTCGTATGCTTCGTGATCGCCCGACATGAGTTGTTCGACCAGCTTGCGCGTGAGCGTTGGCGCAAACAGTTCGATGAAGGTGTAGACGAAGCCGCGCAGGTACGCGCCTTGTTTGACGCCCAGGTGCGTGACGTTGGTGCCGAACAGGTGGCCGGCCGGAATGGCGCGCAGGTTGCGGTCGCGCTCGGCATCAAACGCGACGCCGGCCACGATACCCACCCCCAGGCCCACTTCCACGTAGGTCTTGATGACGTCGGCGTCGATGGCTTCGAGCACGATGTCGGGCTTGATCTGGCGCAGCTCGAACGCGTGGTCGATCTTGGGCCGGCCGGCAAAGTGGTGGTCGTACGTGATGATTGGGTAACCCTTCAGGTCGTCCAGCGTCAGGTGCTGGCGCGACAGAAGCGGGTGGTCAGGCGGCGTCACCACCACATGCTGCCACTGGTAGCCCGGGATCGAGATCAGATCCTTCACGTGCGACATGCCTTCGGTGGCGATGGCAAGGTCGGCCTGGTCGTGCAGCACCATCTCCGCAATCTGCGCGGGCGTGCCCTGCTGAATGGAAAGGCGCACCTTGGGGTACCTGCGCGTGAATTCGGCAATCGCCTTGGGCAACGCATAGCGCGCCTGCGTGTGCGTGGTGGCGATGGTGAAGTTGCCCTGGTCCTGCGCGGCGTAGTCCTTGCCCACGCGCTTGAGGGTTTCCACCTCTTCCAGCACGCGCTCGACTGAAGCCAGGATGCGCCGGCCCGGTTCCGTGAGGCCCCGGATGCGCTTGCCGTGACGGGTGAAGATATCGACACCCAGTTCCTCTTCCAGCTCGATGATGGCCTTGGAGACACCTGGCTGTGATGTATAGAGCGCTTTTGCGGCCTCTGTCAGGTTGAATTTCTGCCGCACGGCTTCGCGCACGAAGCGGAATTGGTGGAGGTTCATGGCTGCGCGGTCAATAAGAAGAACGGGTGCGAACTGAACGCTACTTATAACCGACGCCATATAAACAAACAATTTTTTATTGGTTTGGGATATGAGGCCAGTTCATTACGATGCTCGAACTTCGTGATAACACGCCCTCACTGTCCCTGCGCCATGACGCTTGCCTATACGATTTCCGGTCTGCTGGTCGGCCTGTTGGTCGGCCTGACGGGCGTTGGCGGCGGCTCGCTGATGACGCCGCTGCTGACGTTGATGTTCGGCTTTTCGCCGGCGACCGCTGTGGGCACCGACCTGGCCTTCGCCTCGCTGACCAAGGGTGTCGGCACGATCGCACACCGCAGCCACGGTCATATTCGCTGGGACATCGTTAAGCTGCTCTGCCTGGGCAGCCTGCCCGCCGCGCTGGTGACGGTGCTGGTACTCAAGCGCATGGGCAATCTCGATGCCGAGTGGATGCACCTTATCCGCGTGACGATTGGCGTGTCCGTCATCCTGACGGTGATTTCGCTGCTGTTCCGCCAGCGCGTGCTGGGCTGGCTGGCCCGCAACCCGCGCTATCGCTTGCAAGGCATCACGCTGGCCGTGGCCACGGTGATCGTCGGCGTGGTGCTGGGCGTGCTGGTGACGGTGTCGTCCATCGGCGCGGGTGCTGTGGGCGCGACGCTCATCCTCATCCTGTATCCCGAATTGAAGAGCGCCGAAGTGGCCGGCACCGACATCGCCTATGCCGTGCCGCTGACCGCCGTGGCGGGCCTGGGCCACATGTACCTGGGCACGATCGACTGGAACCTGCTGGTGTCGCTGCTGGTGGGCTCCATCCCGGGTATCTGGCTGGGCGCGCGCCTGTCCAAGAATCTGCCGGAACGTCTGGTGCGCGGCGCGCTTGCCGCCACGCTGACGATCACGGCCATCAAGCTGGTGTCGTGATGCATGACTTCATGCCGGCCCTGCTTGACTGTGGCTGCTGTCGTTGAATCGGCGGCAGCGCCATAACGAAACGCATTCCCCCAATTGAATCGCACGCCGGCCCAGCCGGATTGGACCGAACAGTCATGTACCAATACGACGCTTACGATCACCGCCTCGTCGCCGACCGCGTCGCGCAGTTCCGCGACCAGGTGCGCCGCCGCATTTCGGGCGAACTGACGGAAGAAGAGTTTCTGCCGCTGCGCCTGCAGAATGGTCTGTACTACCAGCGCCACGCCTACATGCTGCGCGTGGCGATTCCGTATGGCCACCTGCGCGCCAAGCAACTGCGCATGCTCAGCCACATCGCCGCCGAGCACGACCGCGGCTACGGCCACTTCAGCACGCGCCAGAACATCCAGTACAACTGGATCGAGCTGGAGCAGGTGCCCGACATCCTGGCCAAGCTGGCCTCGGTGGAAATGCACGCCATCCAGACCTCGGGCAACTGCATCCGCAACATCACGACCGACCAGTTTGCCGGCGTGGCACCGGACGAGGTGATCGACGCGCGCCCGCTGGCGGAAATCCTGCGCCAATGGTCGACTTTCATCCCCGAGTTCGCGTTCCTGCCGCGCAAGTTCAAGATTGCCGTGTCGGCCTCGCGAGACGACCGCGCCGTGACGCAACTGCATGACATCGGCGTCTACGCCTATGAGAAGGACGGGCAGACGCTGCTGCGCATCCTGGCCGGCGGCGGCATGGGCCGCACGCCGATCCTGGGCGCGAGCATCAAGGAAGACCTGCCGTGGCAGCACATGCTGTCGTACATCGAGGCCGCCGTGCGCGTGTACAACCGCTACGGCCGCCGCGACAACAAGTACAAGGCGCGTATCAAGATTCTCGTGAAGGCCATCGGCGCTGAGGAATTTGCGCGCCAGGTGGAAGAAGAGTGGCAGCACATCAAGGACGGCCCGTCGACCATCACGCAGGCCGAGTTCGACCGCGTGGCGCAGTTCTTCGCGCCGCCCGCGTATGAAAAGCTGGCCGACACCGACGCTGCCTATGAAAAGGCGCTACTGGAGAACAAGGCGTTCGCCCGCTGGGTGAGCCGCAACGTGCATCCGCACCGTGTGCCGGGCTATGCCGCTGTCACGCTCTCGCTCAAGCCGGGCGCGGCGCTGCCCCCGGGCGACGCCACGGCCGAGCAGATGGCGCTGGTGGCGGATTGGTCCGAGCGGTTCGGTTTTGGCGAGGTGCGTGTCGCGCACGAGCAAAACCTGATCCTGCCGGACGTGAAGAAGCACGACTTGCTGGAGCTGTGGCAGCTGGCAAAGGAGCACGGCATGGCCACCGCCAACATCGGCCTGCTGACCGACATCATTGCGTGCCCGGGCGGTGACTTCTGCTCGCTGGCCAACGCCAAGTCGATCCCCATCGCGCAGGCGATTCAAGCGCGCTTCGACGATCTCGATTACGTGCACGACCTGGGCGAGCTGTCGCTCAACATCTCGGGTTGCATCAACTCGTGCGGTCACCACCACGTCGGCAACATCGGCATCCTGGGTGTCGATAAGCACGAAGAAGAGTGGTACCAGGTATCGCTGGGCGGCGCACAGGGCAACGACTCGGCGATCGGCAAGATCATCGGGCCGTCGTTCAAGGCCGAAGAAATGCCCGACGTGATCGAGCGCATCATCGATACCTTCGTCGCCAACCGCACGGAAGACGAACGCTTCATCGACACCTATCACCGCATCGGCATGGCCCCGTTCAAGGAACGCGTCTACGCCCGTGCAGAAGCCTGAAAGCCGAGGGAAACGAACATGAGCAAGATCATCAAGCTGCAAAACGGTGCCCCGCAAATCGTGGCTGACGAATGGACCGTGCTGCGCACCCCGGAAGGCGGTGAGCTGACGCAAGCCGATGTGGACGCCGCCGCGCACGCCATCGTGCCGCTGCCCTATTGGGAAGCCCACCGCGACGCACTGCTCGCCCGCGCCCGCGCCGGCACACTGGCCGTCTGGCTTGCTCCGGACGACGAGCCGTTCGCGCTGGAGGCAGACCTGCCCAGCTTGTCGCTGGTGGCGGTGGATTTCCCGGTCTTCCGTGATGGCCGTGGCTACAGCACCGCGTTCCTGCTGCGCCAGCGCCTGGGCTTCACGCGTGAGTTGCGTGCCATCGGCGACGTGCTGCGCGATCAACTGGACTTCATGCGCCGTTGCGGTTTCGACGCTTACGCCGTGCGTGCCGACAAGAACATCGACGACGCGCTGAATGGCTTTGGCGAGATCAGCGTCCACTATCAGGGCGCCATCGACGAGCCGCGTCCGTTGTTCCGCCGCGACCGTGCTACCGAGGCGAGCGCAGTATGAGCGAGTTCCAAGAGGCTGCCCTGTCCGAAGTGCCGGTGTCCGCTATCGGGCGCCCGGTGCTGTGGACGCGTCCGGTCTACACCGGCACGGCTGAAGCCCTCGCTGCGAAGGAGGCCGCGCTGTTCGAGCGCCTGGCCGAGATTGCCGCCAGGCACGGCGTGGCAAAGTTCGCCACCAGCCTGGCAGCCGAAGACATGGTCGTGACCGATGCGATCCTGCGCAGCCCCCAGGCCGTGCGGGCGCACCTGCCGATCTTCACGCTGCAGACCGGCCGTCTGCACGCCGAAACGCTGGCGATGCTCGAGCGCATCCGCGAGCACTACGGTTATGTGATCGAGCAATACGCACCGGATGCCCGCGCAGTGGAAGCCTACGTGCGTGACCACGGCCTGAACGCCTTCTACGACAGCATCGAACTGCGCAAGGCCTGCTGCAACATTCGCAAGGTGGTGCCGCTGAATCGCGCGCTCAAAGATGCCGACGCATGGCTGACGGGCCAGCGACGCGAGCAGGCCGTCACCCGTGCCGACCTGCCGTTTGCTGAAGACGACGACGCCCGCGGCATCGCCAAGTACAACCCGCTGTTCGACTGGTCCGAGCCTGAAGTCTGGGCCTACCTCGAGCAGCACAACGTGCCCACCAACGCGCTGCACGACAAGGGCTATCCCAGCATTGGCTGCGAGCCTTGCACGCGTGCGGTGCGCGCTGGTGAGGATGTGCGCGCCGGCCGCTGGTGGTGGGAATCGCGCGACAGCAAGGAATGCGGTCTGCATGCGACGAATCTGTCGCAAAAGAGCTAAGGAAAGGAACATGGGAGTCATGAGCGAAATCCCCGGCACGGCATTGACGCCTGTGCAGAACGAGCACCTCGACTGGCTGGAAGCCGAGTCGATCTACATCATCCGCGAGGTGGTGGCCGAGTGCCGCAACCCGGCGCTGCTGTTCTCGGGCGGCAAGGATTCGATCGTCATGCTGCATCTGGCGCTCAAGGCCTTCCGCCTGGGCGAGCGCAAGATCGAGCTGCCGTTCCCGCTGGTGCACATCGACACGGGTCACAACTACCCCGAGGTGATCACCTTCCGCGACGAGCAGGTCGCCAAGCTGGGTGCTCGCCTGGTGGTGGGCCATGTGGAGGATTCCATCAAGCGCGGCACCGTGCGCCTGCGTAAAGAGACCGATTCGCGCAACGCCGCACAGGCCGTCACGCTGCTGGAGACGATCGAATCGCACGGCTTCGACGCCCTGATGGGCGGTGCCCGCCGCGACGAAGAAAAGGCCCGTGCGAAGGAGCGCATCTTCTCGTTCCGCGACGAGTTCGGCCAGTGGGATCCGAAGGCCCAGCGCCCGGAACTCTGGAGCTTGTACAACGCACGCATGGCGCAGGGCGAGCAGATGCGCGTGTTCCCGATCTCCAACTGGACGGAACTCGACGTGTGGCAGTACATCGCCCGCGAGAACCTCGCCCTGCCGCCGATCTACTACGCGCACGAGCGTGAAGTGGTGCGCAAGAACGGCCTGCTGGTGCCCGTCACGCCGATCACGCCCAAGGCGGATGGGGACGTGAGCGAGGTCCTGTCGGTGCGCTTCCGCACCGTGGGCGACATCAGCTGCACGTGCCCGGTGGCGAGCACTGCCGCCACGCCGGCCGAGATCATCGCCGAAACGGCTGTTACCGAAATCACCGAACGCGGCGCCACGCGCATGGACGACCAGACGAGCGAAGCCTCGATGGAAAAGCGCAAGAAGGAAGGGTATTTCTGATCATGACGACGAATTCGACGCACCCAGCGACGCACCCTGCATCGCATCAAGGCCTGCTGCGCTTCATCACTGCCGGTTCCGTTGACGACGGCAAGAGCACGCTGATCGGCCGCCTGCTGTATGACAGCAAGGCTGTGCTGACCGACCAGCTGCAAGCGCTGGCCAACGCGAAAAACAAGCGTACCGCCGGCGAGCAGATCGACTTCTCGCTGCTGACTGACGGCCTGGAAGCCGAGCGCGAGCAGGGCATCACGATTGACGTGGCGTACCGCTATTTCTCGACCGCGCGCCGCAAGTTCATCATTGCCGACACGCCGGGCCACGAGCAGTACACGCGCAACATGGTGACGGGCGCCTCGACCGCGCATGCCGCCATCATCCTGATCGACGCCACGCGTGTGACGACCGTCGACGGCAAGACTGAGCTGCTGGCCCAGACCAAGCGCCATTCGGCCATCGTCAAGCTGCTGGAGCTGCAGCACGTGATCGTGGCCATCAACAAGATGGACCTGGTCGACTACAGCGAAGCGCGTTTCAACGAAATCCGTACCGCCTACGATGCACTGGCCACGCAACTGGGCCTGCGTGACGTGCGCTACGTGCCGGTGTCTGCGCTGCGCGGCGACAACATCGTTCACGCGTCCGAAGCCATGCCGTGGTATCAGGGCGAACCGCTGCTGGCATTGCTTGAAGACCTGAAGGTGGAAGAGACCGCCCCGGCTGGCGACGATGCACTGCGCTTCCCGGTGCAGCTCGTGGCGCGCCAGGATGGCTCGCAGGCCGATGACTTCCGCGGCTACATGGGCCGTGTGGAAGCCGGCACGGTGCGCGTCGGCCAGGCCGTGCGCGTGCTGCCCGCCAACCGTGAGACCACCGTGGCCGAAGTGCTGACGCCCAATGGTGCAGCCGATTCCGCCGGCCCCGGCGAGACCATCACCGTGCGTCTGGCCGACGACGTGGACATTTCGCGCGGCGACACCGTCGTCGCTGCCCCGACGACTGCCGCCAACGCCGCCAAGAAGCTGCACGCCGACCTGTGCTGGTTCGACGAACATGAGCTGAACCCGGCCCGCAAGTACGTGCTCAAGCACACCACGGCCACCGTGTTCGCACGCGTGTCGGATGTGGAGCGCGTGCTGGACGTGCATACGCTATCGCACGAAACCGGCCGCAAGCAGATCGCGCTCAACGATATCGGCACGGTCAACCTCAGCCTGCAGAAGCCGATCGTCTGCGACGCATATGGCGACAACCCGGCCACCGGCGCATTCATCCTGGTGGACGAAGCCACGCACCATACGGTGGCGGCTGGCATGATCCGTGCATTTTCCTAATGTGGATGGCGCGTGCTAAGTTGCGCGCCGCAGGAAAAAGCAAAGGAATCCAGGCAATGGAAGCGAAGACCCCCAAAACACTTGGCCACGTGAGCCTGATTGGTGCGGGCCCCGGCGCCGCGGACCTCATCACGGTGCGCGGTGCACGATTGTTGGGCGAAGCCGAGGTCGTGCTGCATGACGCACTGGTCTCGCCGGAGGTCTTCCAGTACTGCCCGCAGGCCGTGTTGATTGCGGTCGGCAAGCGCTGCGGCAAGCGTTCGACCGCGCAGCGCTTCATCAATCGCCAACTCGTCGATCTGGCCACCAAATATCAGCGCGTCGTGCGCCTGAAGGGGGGCGATCCGATGCTGTTCGGCCGTGCCGACGAGGAACTGCAGGCGCTCGAGCAGGCCGGCATCGACTACGAAGTCGTCCCGGGCATTACGGCGGCGCTGGCAGCCGCGTCCGCCATTCGTCAACCCTTGACCAAGCGCGGCGTTGCCCGCAGCGTCGCGTTTGTTACGCAAGCCAAGGCGACCGACCCGGACACGCCGCAACCCGAAGGCGCCGTGCCGGAACCCGTAGCGCAGGCCGATTCGCTCGTCTACTACATGGGCCGTGATCAGGCCGCCTCCATCGCAGCAGACCTGATCGCACGTGGCCGCGCGCCGTCCACCCCCGCTTGGGTGGTCGAGGCTGCCACCACGCCCGAGCAGCGCTCGGCGTGCTTCACGCTGCAGCAGATGGCCAATGGCGCCGCCGCGGAGTGGATCAACGCCGAGCATCCGAGCCTGCTGATGATCGGCGACGCGTTGGCCGTGCGGGCATCGGCGGCCGCATCTGAACCCGCGCTCGACGCGCATCCCCATAGCTTGGCCGCCTGAGCTGCGCTCGGCGCGCCAGCGCTTTCTCTCACTCCCCCTTCTTCACGCAGTCAAAACCCGCCCGGGTACAGCGACAACGCTGCCGGGCATGAGATGCTTTGACCTATTTCATTCTCCGGGGGGAGATCAGTGCCATGCCGCACGTCATCATCGAATACACCGCCAATGTCGAGGCCGATGCGCGCATTCCTGAGCTGATGCGCGTGCTTAACGATGTGCTGATCGGCTATGCGGATGTGTTTCCCATTGGTGGCATCCGCACGCGCGCGCTGCGCCTCGACCAATACCGCATGGCCGATGGCGCGGAAGACGATGCCTTCATCCACGTGACGTTCCGCATCAAGGCGGGGCGGCGCAAAGCCGTGACGGGGCCGATCTGTGCAGCGATGTTCGCCGCCATGCGTGCGCATCTGGCCGACGTGTTTGCGCGCCGTTATCTCGGGTTGACACTGGAACTGGTGGAGTTCGGCGCGCATGGCTTTCACGTCGAGAACAACGTGCATGCGCGCTTCGCGCGCGCGGCAGAACCGCAGTAGGGCGTCTGGTTTAGCCCAGTTGCCGGACGCAGTAACCCGCGATGGCGTCGAGTACGGCGTCGTCTTCGCCAACGGCGTCGGCGCAGCGGATGGAGAGGGCGGGATGCGCCTGCGTGCATTGCGCGACCAGCGCAGGCAGATCGCGCCGCAGGTGGCCGCCCTGGCCGAAGAACACGGGCACGATGGTGATGCTCTGCGTGCCGTTTGCGGCCAGGTCAGCGATGGTGCCCGGCAGATCGGGCGCCATCAGTTCGAGAAAGGCGAGGCGCGTGTCAACGTCGGGCTGCTGCGCAGCCAAACGCTCGCGCAGGCGGTCGAACGGTTCACGCCAGCGCGCGTCGCGCGCGCCGTGCGCAAACAGGACAAGTGCACGGCCAGCCATCAGTGGCGCTCCACCCAGCGCAGGCTGACCAGCGCCAGTGCCAGATACAGCGCGCCCGGCACGATGGCCGTGAAGATGGCCGGCCACGTGTTCAGCAGGCCGACGTGCGAGAAGAGGTTGTTCACCAGCTGGAACGACAACCCGAGCATGATGCCGCCGAACACCTTCAGGCCGACCGCACCTGCACGTGCGTGCAGATACGCAAAAGGCAGCGCCAGCGCCATCATCACCAGCACGGTGAACGGATAGACCACCTTCTTCCACAGCGCGATCTCGTAGCGCTGCGTGTCCTGCTTGTTGTCGCGCAGGTGGCGGATGTACTGGAAGAGGTCCAGCGTGGCCATGCGGTCGGGCGTGACCATCAGCACCGACAGGATCTGCGGCGTGAGTTCCGAGCGCATCTCCTGGTGCGGCAGCTTGGTCTGCTCGCCGCGGAAGTCGGGCGCCAGCGCGTCCGGCGCGCCGGGCACGGCCTGCACCGTGTCTTGCGGGGCAACCGTGCCGGGCTTGCGCGGGAATTCAACGAAGCGTGTCTCCGTCACGTCGTTCAGTTGCCAGTTCTGGTGGCCCTGGTAGCGCGCCTGATCCGCCACGCGAATCGAACTCAGGCGGTAATCCGAATCGAACTCATAGATGCGCAGGCCCTTGATGGACTGGTCCGGCTGCAGCGCGCCCACGTTGACGAAGCGGGTGACTTCGCCGCCCGTGCCGTCCGGCTTTGTGGGGCCGCGGTCCTTCACCCACACGCCCGAACGGAAGCCGGCCGACACCGTCGCGCCCAGCGCTTCCAGTCGCACTTTCTGTGCGTACTCTTCCGCTTTCGGCCCGATGAATTCACCAAAGAGGTACGTGACGAGCGCCAGCGGCAGCGCAATCTTGAACAATGACAGTAGCGCACGCCGCGTATCGAGCCCGGCCACGCGAAAGATCGTGAACTCCGACTGGCTGGCCATCTGCGAGAACACGTAGATGGCGCTGATGAGCGCGGCCACCGGAATCACTTCGTACACACGTGTCGGCGCCTGCAGCATCACGTGGAAGAACGCGACCAGCGTGGTGTAGCGTCCGACCACCGAGCCCAGCTCGCCCAGCATGTCGAAGAAGATGAACAGCGCCAGCACCGCAAACAGGATGAAGACGAACACGCCGTAGATCTGACGCGCGAAGTACTTCTCATAGACCGGCATCTTCATCACGCACCCGCCTTCTTGGGTGCGAAGCCCAGCAGGGCAGAAATGCCCTTCAGGCCGGCCGCGCTGTAGTGGCGGAAGCGGAACAGCAGCACCGCACAGATGAAGGCGGCCAGATGGATCGGCCACCAAGCCATGAACACGTTCATCTTGCCCTGCGAAACCCACGCTTGCGACAGGTTCAACAGGTTCGAATACGTCAGGTAGATCAGCACCGCGAAGATCATCGGTGTGTAGCGGCCCAGGCGCGGATTGACATAGGCCAGCGGAATGGCGATCAGCACAAAGTTTAGCGCCAGCAGAGGCAGGCCGATCCGCCATACCAGTTCGCCCAGGTTTTCGGGCGTCGGGTCGGCGAGCAAATCCTTTGTGGAGCGGCTCTTGGTCGGCAGGTTGGCGTCTGCCTGCGGTGGCTTGTTGGCGACCTTCACGCCGTATTTGTCGAATTCGACGATGCGGTAGTCGAGCTTGCCGGGGGTGCCTTCATAGCGGCGGCCCTTGTCGAGCACGACAAAGCGGTCGCCATTGGGCATGGTCTTGAATTCGCCGGTCTTGGCCACCGCCACGCCGATCTTGTCCTGCTCGGCATTGGCGACGAACAGGTTGCGGGCGTGCTTCATGCCGCTATCGACGCCCTCGATGAAGAGTACGTAGTTGCCGTGCGCGGGCTCGATGAAGCGGCCGGCGGAGATCATCGACAGCACATCGCGTTGCTCGAAGCGGTCTCGGAACAGCGCGCTCTGCTGGTTGGCCCACGGCCAGCCGAACAGCGCCAGCAGCGCCACCAGCACGATGAACGGCAGCGAGAAGCGCAGAACCGGTCGGATGAAATCCGTCAGGCTGATGCCCGAGGTGAACCACACCACCATCTCGGAATCCTTGTACCAGCGCGTCAGCACCAGTAACACCGAGATGAACAGCGTGGCGCACAGCAGAATCGCCAGGTAGCCCAGCGTTGCCAGGCCGATAAGGAGCAGGACGTCATTCGGGTTGGCCTCGCCGTTGGCGGCCATGCCGAGAATGCGGATCACCAGGGTGGTCAGCATGAACGTCAGCAGCACGAGGAAGACGGCGCCGGCGGTAAAGGACAGCTCGCGTCGCAGGGCTTGTTCGAAAATCATGCGGATGCGGGAAGGGGGAGGGCGAGGTCTGGGCCAAGGTTGGGACGATGCGTGCCCCATCCAGGTTCCATCGGAGCCCCCGCGCAAAATGGCGGATAATGTGGGCTTTCGTTGACTCGCCTCATAGAGAGAAGCGCGATGGAATTTAGCACAAAAGCCCTGGACTGGGCCAAAGCGGGCGCCCTGGCTGCCAAGAGCGATTGCCTCGTGATCGGTCTGTTCGAGTCGCAGACCTTGGCTGGCGCCGCAAAGGCGCTGGACGTGGCCACCAAGGGCCTGGTCACCCGCCTCGTCAAGCTGGGCGACTTCGAAGGCAAGCGCGGCACGTCGCTGCTGCTGCACGAAGTGGCCGGCGTGGGCGCTGCCCGCGTGCTGCTGGTCGGCCTGGGCAAGGAAGCCGACTTTACCGACCGCGCTTACGCTGAAGCCGTGCGCACCGCACTGCGCGCGCTGGCCAGCACCAAGGCCGCCAGCGTGACATGGACGCTCACCGAGCACACCGCGCGCGACAAGGACACCGCCTGGGCCGTGTTGACCGCCGTCACGCTTATCCGCGAAGCCAGCTACCGCTTTATCGAGCGCCATCCGGAACTCAAGAGCAAGCGCGACAAGAACGGTACCGGTTTGCGCAAGCTCGTGCTGGCCGTGCCGGCTGCCGACGCCAAGACAGCCAGCGTGGCTGCCGCCCGCGGCACCGCCATCGCCAACGGCATGGACCTCACGCGTGATCTGGGCAACCTGCCGTCCAACATCTGCACGCCGACGTACCTGGCCAACACCGCACGCCAGATCGCCAAGGATTTCAAGCTCAAGGTTGAAGTGCTTGGCCGCAAGCAGATCGAAGCCCTGAAGATGGGCGCCTTCCTGGCCGTGACCAAGGGCAGCGTCGAGCCGCCGGCGTTCATCGTGCTGCGCTACGAGGGAGGTCCGGCCAAGCAGGCCCCGGTGGTGCTGGTCGGCAAGGGCATCACGTTTGATACGGGTGGCATCTCGCTCAAGCCGGGCGAGGGCATGGACGAGATGAAGTACGACATGTGCGGCGCCGCTTCGGTGCTGGGCACGCTGCGCGCCGTGGCCGAAATGGGCCTCAAGCAGAACGTCATTGCCGTGGTGCCGACCTGCGAGAACATGCCCAGCGGCATCGCCACCAAGCCGGGTGACGTGGTGACCAGCATGTCGGGCCAGACCATCGAGATCCTGAATACCGACGCCGAAGGCCGCCTGATCCTGTGCGATGCGCTCACCTACGTTGAGCGCTTCAAGCCGGCCGTGGTGATCGACGTGGCAACGCTCACGGGCGCCTGCATCATTGCGCTGGGCCACATCAATACCGGCATGTACGCCCGCAGCGATGCGCTGGCCGATGCGCTGGTGGCGGCGGGCAAGCAGTCGCTCGACACCGCGTGGCGCATGCCGCTGGACGAGGAATACCAGGAACAGCTCAAATCCAACTTTGCGGACATGGGCAACATCGGCGGTCGCCCGGCCGGCAGCGTGACGGCCGCCTGCTTCCTGGCGCGCTTTACCGAAAAGTACGACTGGGCCCACTTGGATATCGCCGGTACGGCCTGGAAGAGCGGTGCAGCCAAGGGCGCCACGGGCCGCCCGGTGCCGTTGCTGACGCGCTTCCTGATGGACCGCGGTTGATCAGCCGGAGGCACTGCACCGTATGACCCGCGTCGATTTCCACAGCAATGTGCCCGGCAAGCTGGCGTATGCCTGCCGGCTCGTGCGCAAGGCCTACGGCGCGGGCCAGAAAGTGATCGTGGTCGGAGATCCGGCTGCGCTGGAGGCGTTCGACACGCAGTTGTGGACATTCAGCCAGCTCGATTTCCTGCCGCACTGCGGCCTGCGGCATCCGCTCGCCGCGCAGACGCCCATCCTGCTGGCTGATGCAACCGAGCCCCTGGACGACGCGCCGCATCACGACATCCTGGTCAACCTCTCGCCTGAGCCGCCTGCGCTGTTCGCGCGCTTCAGCCGGTTGATCGAAATCGTGAGTGATGACGATGCCGACCGCGCCGCCGCGCGCGATCGCTTCCGTTTCTACCGCGATCGCGGTTATCCGATCCAACACCACGACGTGGGGCGCGCATGACCGACGGACGCTATCCCGGGTCCCAGGCGGACAACAACATCCCTGTTCTGACGGAGATCGTCGAACTGGAGGACGCGGCACCCGCGGTAGCGCCCGCTGCGCCGCCACGCGCGCCCGCTGAAGTGCCCAATGTGGACGTCCCGCCCGCCCTGCGCGAGCAGGGGCTTGCGCCCACGTCGGCCATGCCGCCCGCAGGCACCGATGCCGCCCGCGTGATGGGCGACGTGATGTGGCGTTTTCAATCCGAATGGCCGGCGTTGATCGAAGCGCAGTGCCGTGCCGCCATGGAGTCGCGCCTGTCGCTGCTGAGTGAACAACTGGCGGCGGAATTGACCCGTACGCTGGAGGCCCGCCTGATGGATTGGCTGGGCGCCGCGCTGGACGACGCACTCGCCGCGCAGCAGAAACCGCCGCAGCGCTGATCGGATCAAGAAAAACCCGCCGTCTGGCGGGTTTTTTGTTGGTTTCGCCAACCACTCAGTCCGTTACCGCGCCCTTGCTGGCCGTTGCCGCCAGTTTTGCAAACTTCGCCAGCACGCCACGCGTATAGCGCGGCGCAGGTTGCTTCCATGCGGCGCGGCGGCGGGCAAGCTCGTCGTCCGGCACGTTCAATTGCAGCAGCCGCTGGTGCGCGTCGATGGTGATCGAATCCCCTTCGTGCACCAATCCAATCGTGCCTCCCACGTAGGCTTCCGGTGCGACGTGGCCGACCACCATGCCCCACGTACCTCCCGAGAAGCGTCCGTCGGTAATGAAGCCGACTGACTCGCCCAGGCCCTTGCCGATGATGGCCGAGGTCGGGGCCAGCATCTCCGGCATGCCGGGGCCGCCCTTCGGCCCCAGATAGCGCAGCACCAGAATATCGCCGGCCTTGATCTGGTCGCCCAGGATCGCGCTCATCGCACTTTGCTCGTCCTCGAACACGCGGGCCGGGCCGGTGATGACGGGATTCTTCAGCCCGGTGATCTTCGCCACGGCGCCTTCTTCGGCCAGGTTGCCCTTCAGGATGGCGAGGTGGCCTTCCTTGTAGAGCGCCTTGTCAATCGGCAGGATCACGTTCTGATCAGCGCGCGGCTGGTCGGGCACATTCGCGAGTTCTTCCGCCAGCGTCTTGCCGGTGATGGTGATGCAATCGCCATGCAGCAGGCCGGCGTTGAGCAGCAGCTTCATCACCTGCGGGATGCCGCCGGCCTCGTGCAGGTCGGTGGCCACGTACTGGCCCGACGGCTTGAGGTTGCAGATGACGGGCACGCGCTGGCGCACCCGCTCGAAGTCGTCGATCGTCCATTCCACTTCCGCAGCGTGAGCGATGGCCAGGTAGTGCAGCACGGCGTTGGTCGAGCCACCGGTTGCCATGATGACGGCGACAGCGTTCTCGATGGACTTGCGCGTGATGATGTCGCGCGGCTTCAGGTCGCGGCGCACGGCATCAACCAACACGCGAGCGGATTCGGCGGCGCTGTCGACCTTCTCCTGATCGGGATTGGCCATCGTCGATGAATACAGCAACGACATGCCTAGCGCTTCAAACGACGAACTCATCGTGTTGGCCGTGTACATGCCGCCGCACGAACCGCTCGACGGGCAGGCGTTTTTTTCGATGCCCTCGAAGTCTTCCTCGCTCATGCGGCCGGCGGTGAATTCGCCCACGGCCTCGAACGACGAGACGATGGTCAGGTCCTTGCCCTTCCAGTGCCCCGGCTTGATGGTGCCGCCGTACACGTAGATGCCCGGCACATTCGTGCGCGCCAGGGCGATCATGCCGCCCGGCATGTTCTTGTCGCAGCCGCCGATGACGACGACACCATCCATCCATTGGCCGTTGACGCAGGTCTCGATGCAGTCGGCAATCACTTCGCGCGAGATCAGCGAGAACTTCATGCCTTCCGTGCCCATCGACATGCCATCGGAAATGGTGGGCGTGCCGAAGATCTGCGGATTCGCGCGGGCGTCCTTTATTGCAGCCACGGCGGCATCGGCCAGCTTCTGCAGCCCCGAATTGCACGGTGTGATGGTCGAATGGCCGTTGGCCACGCCGATCATCGGATTGTTGAAGTCGTCTTTTGTGTAGCCCAGCGCGTAGTACATCGAGCGGTTGGGCGAGCGCGCCACGCCCTGAGTGATGTGCTGGGAACGCTTGTTGTCTGGCATGGGGGTCTCCGTGGGGTCGGCTCTATTGTTGTAGTCAACGGCTTGGCGCCCAGCATGCGCTTGAGGAAATAGGGCGTCAAATATATTATTCATAGCTTATTGAGTCGTAAATAGTATTAATCTCCGATATGGACCTGCGCCAACTTCGCTATTTCGTAACCGTTGCCGAGGAATTGCATTTCGGGCGCGCCGCCGAGCGGCTTTCGATGACGCAGCCGCCGCTGTCGCAGCAGATTCGCGCGCTCGAAGACGAATTGGGCGTCACGCTGTTCCATCGCACGCAGCGCTCCGTGGCGCTGACGGCTGTCGGTGCGCGCTGGCTGGTTGAGGTGCGGCGTGTGCTGGCGGAGGCGAATGCACTGCCCGGGCTCGCGCAGCGGCTGGCGCGCGGCGAGGTCGGCTCGCTGTCGCTGTCCTTCGTCAGCACCGCCGATTACGGCATCCTGCCCGCCTTGCTGCGGCACTTTCGCGACGCGCGGCCCGATGTGCAGCTTCTGCTGCGCGAGGCCACCAGCGATGTGCAAATCGAAGCGCTCCTGGCCGGCGATGTGGATGCCGGCGTCGTGATTGCGCATCACGCCGGCTCCGTGCCGGGCGAGCTGGAATACCGCCCGCTGGTGCGCGAGCGTCTCGTGCTGGCGGTGCCCGTGTCGCGCGCGGCGCAATGGGGCGTGGCGCCGGGCCAGGCGATTGCGCTCGCAGATGCAGCGGCCGAACCGCTCATCATCTTCCCGCGCCGGTCCGCGCCCGCGCTGTATGACATCATTACCGGCTATCATGCCGCGCACGGCGGCCGTCCCGAACACCCCGGCGCTGCCACGCGCATCGGCCAGGAAGCCATCCAGATGCAGACCATCGTCAGCCTTGTTTCCGCCGAGATGGGCGTTGCGCTGGTGCCGGCATCGCTATGCAACCTCCAGCGGACTGGCGTGGTCTATCTCGAACTCGCCGCGCCGAGCCCGATCATCGAGACCGGGCTGGTGTGGCGACGCGATGCCGCTTCGCCGGTGCTGCCGTGGTTCGTGTCCAGTGCCGAAGCCGTCGCCAAGCTGCAAGAAGACAACCAAACCTGAAACCCACAGGATTCATGCTCATCCATCCGCAATTCGACCCCGTCGCCCTGCATCTGGGGCCGCTCGCCATCCGCTGGTACGGCCTGATGTATCTGGCGGCGTTCATCATGTTCCTGTGGTTCGGCCGCCTGCGCACGCGCCAGCCGCACATCGCCGCCGAAGGCTGGAGCGGCCGCGACCTTGACGACATGCTCTTCTACGGCGTGCTCGGTGTGATTCTCGGCGGGCGCCTGGGATACGTGCTGTTCTACAAGCCCGACTGGTATTTCGCCCACCCGCTCGACATCTTCAAGGTCTGGGAAGGCGGCATGGCCTTCCATGGCGGCTTCCTCGGTGTGGTCGTGGCGATGATGCTGTATGCGCGCATGCGCGGTCGATCGTGGATGCAGGTGACTGATTTCATCGCGCCGATGGTCCCGTGCGGTCTCGCAGCGGGGCGCCTCGGCAACTTCATCAACGGCGAGCTGTGGGGCCGTGTGTCGTCGCCCAATCTGCCGTGGGCGATGATGTTCCCGCAGGCACAGGGCGAAGACCGTGAATGGTTGCTTTCGCATGCGCAAGAGGCCGTCACCAGCGGCCTGCAGGCCGTTTTTGACCAGTACCACATGCTGCCGCGCCACCCCTCGCAGATCTACCAGTTCCTCGGCGAGGGCGTGCTGTTCTTCATCCTGCTGTGGCTGTATGCGCGCAAGCCGCGGCCGATGGGCGCGGTGTCCGGCGCATTCCTGCTTGGCTACGGCGTGTTCCGCTTCGCCGCGGAATTCGCGCGTGAGCCGGACAACTTTCTCGGCCTGCTCGCGGCGAACCTGTCGATGGGCCAGTGGCTGTCGCTGCCAATGATCCTGATCGGCATCGCCATGCTGGTCTGGTCCTATCGTCGTGCAGGCAACGGTGAAAAAAACCAGGCGCACGCCTGACGCAGCAACCGCGCAAAGAAAAAGCCACCGAACTTCGGTGACTTTTTTCATGGAGCGGATCGCTGCTTATTTCAGCATCTGCACGGCGCCGGAAACCGTCACCGTGACCTGCGCCTTGCCGCCCTCGATGGGCACCGGCGCCGAATCGAACGATGCCGGAGCGGCTGCCATGCGCATCATCGGACGCGGGCCTGGGTTGTTGCTGCCCTCGCTCACGTGCACGTCGCGGATCGTGTAGCTCGTGTAGCCAAACAGCTTGGTGGTCGTCAGTGCCTTGTCGCGGAACGAATTCACAGCCTGATCGATGAGCTTGGCTTCCGCCGCTGTGCGCGCCTCGCGCGAGAGCGTGAAGTTCACGTTCTGCACCTGCATCTGATTGGCCAGCTGGCCCGCCAGCTTGGACGCCGCTGCAAAGTCCTTCGACGTGATGCGTACTTCGGCACGGCCGCGCCACACGCTGATCTTGCCGTTGCGATCGGTGTTCGGATAGATATTGAAGCCGCCCGTTTCTGCCTGCACGCCGGAGGTGCGCTTTGCCTGGTTGATCACGTCGTCGGCCTTGCGCGACAGTGCGGTGGAGATCGCGCCCGGGTCTGCCCCTTCCTGCTCGGCGCTCAGCGTCAGTGTGACGGTGTCGGTGGGGACTTCCGTCACGGCCTGCGCATCCAGCGACAGCACGCCAGAATGATTCGCTTCAGGAGCGGCTTGCGCGAAAGCGGTCGTCATAATTGCGGTCCCCAAAATGGTTGCGGCCAGGACAGATTTCATTGTGTTCTCCCAAAAAGCAATGTGATGCGTCTGACTGGCTGTTACGCGCATCGTTCATCACGTTTGTAACAATTCCCTGCCGGCGCCAGCCATTCACTCAGGATCGCGCATCAATTTGGTCGTGATGTAACGCCATTGCGCGGGCGTGATGGGCGTGATGGACAGGCGGTTGCCGCGTTGCAGCACCGTCATGTCGGCGAGCTGTTCCTGTGCGCGCAAGGTCGGCAGATCGATCAGCGCGCATTTGCGCACGAACTTCACGTCGACGAGCATCCAGCGCGGCGCTTCCGGCTTCGATGCAGGGTCGTGGTAGTGGCTCTTGGCGTCGAACTGCGTGGGATCTGGGTAGCTGGTCGAGCAGACTTCCGCCAGCCCCGCGATGCCCGGCTGCGGACAGGACGAGTGGTAGAACAGCACGCCGTCGCCGATGCGCATGCGGTCGCGCATGAAGTTGCGTGCCTGATAGTTGCGAACGCCAGTCCAGGGCAAGGTGCCCTCGGCGTGCAGCGTGTCGATGCTGGCCTCGTCGGGCTCGGACTTCATCAACCAGTATTGGGTGGCCATCGTTGGGATGCGCGGGCGACGTGCGGAAGTGACGGTGTGCGCAGCATAGCAACACGGCCGCGGCGTTGCCATTGGCGGTGCGGCAACGGGGGCGTATCGCAGATAGGCAAAGAAAAAGGCGGTAGCGCACATGTGCACTACCGCCTTTTGTTGGGTCCCCACCTTGGCCGCTAGACCCGCATCCTGAACCCAAGTGAGGTTCAGAGTGGCAGCGGAAGCCGCATTTCGGGTACATCACCGGCGCAGGGAGCCCACGACTTGCGTCGCACGCTATGCACTGGAAGACGCGCTCGCCCACACGGCATATCCCGCACCAAGCAATGCTTATCGGTTCAAGGAATTAATGGCCATGGCGAACCAGGCAGGGAAACTGTCAGACGCATCATCACGCTGTGTTTCGAGCGCATGGCGATGCGTCTGAGAGATTCATCGCAGGCAACCGCTTTTTCTCTACCCTGCAGCCGCTAAAGCCTTATACCATAAGGGTTTGCAGGAGATTTCGGAAGCCATTACGTGACACTATACACCCGTTCGCATCCGAACCCAAGCCCGGATGCGATCCGGTTACAAACCCGTTTTGACCTTCGCTAAATCACTTCGCCGTACTGGCGCAGAGCCTCGTCGGTGCGGGCGTTCAAGTCGGCCAGTCTGGCGCGAATCGTGTCGATCGGCAGGGCGGAATCTGATGCGGCCTGGCGTTGCATCGACAGCAAATCCGATGCGATGCTGATGGCGGCCATCACGGCGACGCGCTCGATGCCCTTGGTGTTCGAGCCGTTCTTGATGCGCGTCATCTGGTTGTCGACCATGGCGGCGGCTTCACGCAGGGCGGCTTCGTTATCGACCGAGACTGCAAATTTGTAGGGCTGCCCGGCGATGTTCACTTCAATTTGCTTGCTGCTCATGCTTAGGTCTCCGAATGCGGGGCGGCCGCTGTTTCATCGGCCCCTGCGGCCTGGCCGAGGAGATCAAGCTGGCGCGCGTCGGTGGCCGTGGGCAGCTTGTCGAGAATCGATTGGATGCGCAGTTGCGCTTCTTCGATCTTGGCATTGAGCACGCTGCGATCGGCGACCATCGCGTCGCGCTCGGTCTTGGACGCCTCGGCTTCCGCCTGAAGCCGCTCGACTTCGGCGCGCAGGCGCTGGTTCTCGGCGGCGAGCGCATCGGCGTGACGCAGCACGCGCGCGATCTTGCCGGCAAGTTGTTCGAGTTCGTTCAGCATTGGGTGTCAATCAGAATCGAGTGGGGGGATTTTAGCCGATCATGCGCTTCGCGCCTGTCCTCCATACGGATGCGCAATATGCGGGGGAATGAGGCGACGCGGCGGGCACAACGGGCGGTGGGTGTGTTTTTACCGCGACTGCGACGGGTTTGGAATGCCTTTTCCGTTAAACTTCGCCCCGTCCTGGTGCCCGCAGCACCATCTGCAGTTAAACGGGAAGCAGGGAGCGCGCGCCCCAAGCGATGCGCCAACCTGCGCTGCCCCCGCAACGGTAAGCGAACGTCGCGTGTACCCGCCATCTCGCGAAGAAGATGGGTGCCGCGCGGTCTGTCCATACGCCACTGTTCCTTTCGGAATGGGAAGGCGGACAGGCCGCTTCGCCAGCCCGGATACCGGCCAGGACGGTGGATCTCAGAGCCGATGTGCAACCCTGGAGGGAACCGCATCGAGATCCTGCTGCCAGCGACCCGCGGGGGAACGGGTCCGGCTGACGCTTCTTGTCTTTTCAGCATGAGCTTGACTACAAAGCGGCCACTCCGGATGCCCCGGACGGCCATGCGCGCGCTTGCCAGCGCACGATTGGGGGTTGTTGCGGGGGCCATGGCAGGTGCGGTTGCGCCGGCCTGGGCACAAAGCAATACACAAGTAGCCAGCACGCCCGTCGGCGAGCTGAATCCGACAGTGGTGACCGCCTCGCGCAGCGAGCAGCCCCTGTCCGATGCACTGCCGCATACGACGGTCATCAGCCGCGCCGATATCGAGCGCTCGCAGGCGCCGGACGCCGTGACGCTGCTGCGCCGCGAGGCCGGCATCGAAATCGCGCAGAGCGGCGGCCCAGGCACCAACGCCAGCCTTTTCATGCGCGGCGCCGGTTCCAATCAGACGCTGGTTCTGATTGACGGTGTGCGTGTGGCGTCCGGCACCTCGGGCGGCGCGCAGATCGCGCAATTGATGGCCGATCAGATCGATCACATCGAGGTTGTGCGCGGCAACGTGTCTGCGCTGTACGGCTCCGATGCGATTGGCGGCGTGGTGCAGATTTTCACGCGCAACGGCCGTGGCCATGGCCCGCTGGCCAATGCAGAGATCGAGTACGGCGCCCGCAATACCAAGCGCGCGCAGGCTGGCATCAGCGGCTCGCTGGGCGAGAACGGCGATACATCGTTCGCGGTGTCGGTGTCGGAATTCAAGACCAACGGCTTCTCGACCATCAACCCGCAGCAGGCGCCCAAGGCCAACCCGAACGACAACCCGTACACGAACAAGAGCGTGTCGGCGCAGTTGTCGCATCGCTTCTCGGCAGATTGGCAAGCGGGCCTGACGTACTTCCAGACCTGGGGCGATGTCAGTTACGACAACGCCTTCGGCAAGCCGACCGATGACAACGTCGCACACAACGTAGTGCGCTCGATGTCGGCCTACGTGGACGGCAAGGTAACGCAGGATTGGAAGACGCGCCTGACGCTGTCGCAGGGCGATGACCGCAGCTTGAATTACACGAACGGCGTGTTGCAGGTGCCGGCGCGCTTCAACACACGCAATCAGACGGCGAGCTGGCAGAACGACTGGGCCTTCATGCCCAATCAGCTGCTCAAGGTGGGCCTGGAGCATCTGCAGACCAGTATCGACAGCGATGCCTACAACGTGCCCACGCGCAACGTTGATTCCGGCTACATCGGTTACGAAGGCAAGTTTGGCCCGCACCAGTTGCAGCTGAACCTGCGCCGCGACCGCTACTCGGACTTCGGTGGCGCCAACAGCTACTACGCCGGCTACGGCTTCGCATTCAACCCGCAATGGAAGGCGGTTGCGAGTGTGAGCAATGCCTTCCGCGCACCCAGCTTCAACGAGTTGTACTACCCGTTCTTCGGCAACCCGAACGTGCAGCCCGAGAAGGCGCGCTCGGTGGAAGGCGGCGTGGAATACAGCGGCGCGATCGGCCTGGTGCGCGTGACGGTGTTCGAGACGGACTACAGCAACCTGATCACGGCGGTATGCGATGCAGATTTCAATTGCTCGGCAGCCAACGTCAACCGCGCACGCGTGAACGGGCTGGAGACGTCGTATCGGGGTTCGATCTATGGCGTGGATCTGCGTGCGAGCTTTACCATGCAGAACCCGCAGGACCTGTCGGCCAACCAGTTGCTCTCGCGCCGCGCACGGCACTTCGGCAGCGTCTCGGCGTACAAGACGTTCGGGCCGTTCTCGGCGGGCGTGGAGTGGAATGCAGCGGGTGACCGCCAGGATTCGACCAAGACGCTCGGTGGCTATGGCCTGCTGAACCTGGTCGGCCGCTACCAGATCACGCCTGACTGGGCAGTGTCGGCACGTGTTGAAAACGTGACGAACAAGAACTACCAGTTGATCTATCCGTACAACACGGCGTCGCGTGGGGTGTTCTTCACGCTGTCGTGGCAACAGCACGAACCGAAGCGATGACAACACCTGCACTGCCCGCACGCGGTTTTGCCTGGCGACTGTGGTCGCTGCTGGCACTCGCGTGCGTGGTGGTGCTGGCGGCGTCGTTGATGCTCGGCAGTGTGAAGCTGTCGCTCGCTGAAGTCTGGCGGGCGCTGATCGGCGGTGGCGATAGCCTGGCTGCGGGCATCGTCATCGAATTGCGCCTGCCGCGCGCGGGCGCTGCATTTGCTGCTGGCGGGCTGTTGGCCTTTGCCGGGGCGCTCATGCAGATGCTGCTGCGCAATCCGCTGGCCGATCCGTATGTCCTGGGCGTGTCCGGTGGCGGGGCAGTGGCGGCGCTCACGGCGATGTTGTTTTCGCTGCCGTGGTGGTTGGTGCAGACGAGTGCCGGCGCGGGAGCATTGCTGTCGATGGCGCTGGTGGCGGCGTTGGCGCGTCAGCACCTGTGGCGCGGTGAGCCCGGCGAGGCCAATGCGCGCCTACTGCTCGGTGGCGTGGTGATGGCCTCCGGCTGGGTCGGCCTGATCACGCTCATCTTGACGGTGGCGCCCGAGAACAAGCTGCGCGGCATGATTTTCTGGATGGTCGGCGACCTGGGTGGCGCCGATCGTTATGCGGGCGCGTTGATGGCGCTCGTGGCGGCGGTGGCCGTGGTGTTGCCGCATGCGCGCGACCTGAACGTGCTGCTGACCGGCGAAACCCGCGCCCGTGCGCTTGGGGTGCCCGTGGCGCGCGTGCGTGCGTTGATCTACGTGGTGGCGTCGCTGTGCACGGCGGTAGCGGTGACCATTGCGGGCTCGGTCGCTTTTGTCGGCCTGCTGGTGCCGCATATGGTGCGCCTGGCGTGGACCCGCGACGTGCGCATCCACTTGCCCGCTACGGCGATGGCCGGCGGCGGGCTGCTGATGCTGGCCGACCTGATCGCCCGGACGCTGATCGCCCCAACGCAACTGCCGGTGGGTGTGATCACCACCATGCTTGGCGTGCCGACGTTTCTCTACCTGCTGATGCGGAGCACGCGATGAGCTGGTTGCGTCGTGCACGTCGGGCCCCTGCACCGGATGCATTCGCGCACTTGGATGCAGCGCCCGAACTCGCGCTGCGCGACCTGCGCGTGACCATCGACGGGCGCGTGTTGATTGAGCGGTTGTCGTTGACGGCCAACGCGGGCCAGCTCTGGTGCGTGGTCGGCCCGAACGGCGCGGGCAAGTCGACATGGCTTTCCGTGCTGGCGGGCCTGCGTTCGGCGGACGGCGGCAGCGTCACGCTCGACGGTGTAGCACTTGCCGATTGGCCGGCACTGGCGATGGCGCGTCGTCGCGCGTTTCTGCCGCAGACCTTGCATGACTCGTTCCCCATCACCGTGTACCAAGCGGTGATGACCGGCCGCCACCCGCACCTGGCGCGCTGGGAGTGGGAGGGCGACGCCGATGTCCGCGCCGTTGACGCAGCGGTGTCTGCGCTGCAGTTGCAGCCGCTGGTACAACGCGATGTGCGCACGCTTTCTGGCGGTGAGCGTCAGCGCGTGGCGATGGCTGCCGTGGTGGCGCAGGAGGCGCGCGTGCTGCTGCTCGACGAGCCCGTCGCACACCTCGATTTGCATCAGCAGGTTGCCGTGCTCCGCCTGCTGCGCGAAGGCTGCCGCAAACAGGGCTGGCTGGTCGTGCTGACCGTGCACGACTTGAACCTCGCGCGCCGCTTCGCGACGCATGCGCTGCTGATGGACGGCGCCGGTCACACGACCGCCGGGATCGCGGCCGAGGTGCTGACCCCCGAGCATTGCGCACGTGTGCTGCGCACGCCCATTGCCGAGGTGGCCAACGGCCGCCATACGGCCTTGATTCCTGATGATTCCGATGACGACTGAAGAGAACAATGACGCGCTGAACGAGCGCCACCGCTCCCGCATGCAGCGCAAGAAGGCCGTGGTGGACGCCAAGATTGTCGCCGCCACGGACGTGCGCGGCGTACTGCTCGTTAACACCGGTAACGGCAAGGGCAAATCCAGCTCCGGCTTTGGCATGGTGATCCGCGCCATGGGTCACGACATGCAGGTCGGCGTGGTGCAGTTCATCAAGGGCGCAATCCCGACGGGCGAAGAGCGCTTCCTGCGACGCTTTCCCGAGCAATGCAGCTTCCACGTGATGGGCGAAGGCTACACATGGGAGACGCAGGACCGCACGCGCGACATCGAGAAGGCGCAAGCTGCATGGGCCTGCGCACGCGAGCTGCTGAGCGATCCCACCGTCGGCCTGGTGCTGCTGGATGAGCTGAACATCGCCCTCAAGTACCACTACCTTGACGTGCAGACGGTGCTGGCCGATTTGCGCGCGCGGCCGCCCGCGCAGCATGTGGTGATTACCGGGCGCGGTGCGCCACCCGAGCTGATCGAGGCGGCGGATACCGTGACCGACATGACGCTCGTCAAGCACGCCTTTTCCCGAGGCATCCAGGCCCAGCCCGGAGTCGAATTGTGATGAACCAAACCATGCACATTCCGCCATTTGACGATGCGTTGCGCGTGCGCCTGCAGGCGGCCGTGGACAGCAAGACCAAGCCGCTCGGCGCACTGGGCCGGCTTGAATCGCTGGCCGTGCAGATCGGCCTGATCCAGAACACCGACACACCGCAGCTGACGCGCCCCGCGATGGTGGTGTTTGCCGCAGACCACGGCATCGCGCACGCAGGCGTGAGCGCGTACCCTCAAGCGGTGACCGCGCAGATGGTGCTCAATTTCATCGCGGGCGGTGCAGCCGTCAACGTGTTCTGCCGCCAGCATGGGTTTGCGCTGGAGGTGGTAAACGCCGGTGTCGCCGCACCGTTGTGGGCGGCAGATGCGCCGGGCCTGGTCGATGCACCTGTCGGCCCCGGCACACGCAACTTTGCCGACGAGAGTGTTGAGCAAGCCGCCATGACCACTGAGGAGCGCGACCGCGCCATGGCGCTCGGCGCGCAACGGGTGGCACACCATGCGGCGCTTGGCACCAACGTGATCGCGCTGGGCGAAATGGGCATCGCCAATACGGCGTCTGCCGCGTGCCTGATGGCGCGCTTATGCAATTTGCCGGTCGCGCAATGCGTTGGCCGCGGCACCGGGCTCGATGATGACGGCCTGGCCCACAAGCGCGCCGTGCTGGAATCTGCGATGGCCAGGCACGCTGACGCAAGCGAGCCGCTGGACGTGCTTGCTTGCTTCGGCGGCTTCGAGGTCGCAGCGATGGTGGGGGCGGTGCTTGAGGCGGCGCAGCGCCGCATGGTCATCCTCGTCGACGGGTTTATCGCGACGGCCGCCGTGCTGGTGGCCGCGCACGTGGCGCCCGATGTGCTGCGCTTCTGCGTGTTCGGGCATGTGTCGGACGAGCGCGGGCATCGCGCCTTGCTGGAGCTGCTCGATGCGCGGCCGCTGCTGTCGCTGTCGTTGCGGCTGGGCGAGGGCAGCGGCGCGGTGTTGGCGTATCCGGTGGTCGTGTCGGCGGTGGCGTTCCTGCGCGAAATGGCGACCTTCGCCAGCGCAGGCGTGAGCGAGCGCGCATCGCCATGAACGCGTTGCGCGAACATTGGCAGGCGCTGTGGACGGCCGTCGGGTATTTCACCCGCATCCCCGTGCCGGCGTCGGTTGGGTTCTCGCAAGCGGGCTTGAATCGCGCGGCGCGCTACTTTCCGCTGATCGGCTGGTTGGTGGGCGCCGTGGCAGCGGCGGTGTATTGGCTTGTGTTGCGCACGGTGCCCGCGCAAGGTGTGGCGGTGGCCGTGTCGATGGGGGCTACGCTGTTGCTGACCGGCGCGTTTCACGAGGACGGGCTGGCCGATTGCGCCGACGGCTTTGGCGGCGGCTACACGCCTGAAGACCGGCTGCGCATCATGCACGATTCGCGCATCGGCGCGTTCGGGGCGATTGCCGTGTGCATGGCGTTGCTGCTGAAGTGGCAATTGCTGAGCGCGATGGCGCCGCACAGCATAGGCATCCTCGTTGCAATGGTGGCTGCGCATGCTGCCAGCCGGGCCGCAGCTGTCAGCCACCTGCTCACGCATGACTACGTGCGGGCGGAAGGCAAGGCCAAGCCAGTTGCGCAACGCATGCGATGGAGTGACGCGTTGTGGGCTGGCGTATTCGGTGTCGTGCCGTTGCTGTGGTTCGGGCCGATGTGCGCGGCGCTCATCGTTGTCGGCCTGATCCTTGCGCGCTGGCTGCTGGGTCGCTATTTCGTGCGCCGCATCGGCGGCATCACAGGCGATTGCCTGGGCATGGCGCAGCAGATTTTCGAGCTGCTGATCCTGTGGGGGTTGCTGGCATGGATGTCATCCTGATCCGCCACGCGCGGCCCGCCATGACGGCGGGCCTCTGCTATGGCCGCACCGATCTGGAGTTGGTCTCGCCCATGGACCCGGAGCCGTCGGCCATCGTCGAGAAACTCGCCGCCCACACTCCGCATCGTCTGCTGGCAAGCCCGTTGCGGCGCAGCCGCCTGACGGCTGAAGCCATGGCGCAAGCGGCGCAGCTGCCCGCCATTGAAATCGATGCGCAATTGATGGAACTCGATTTCGGCGCTTGGGAAGGCTGCCAGTGGGATGAGATCCCGCGCGCGGAAATCGACCATTGGGCGCGCGATCTCGTGCTCGGCAATCCGCATGGCGGAGAATCGGCGGCGGATCTGCTGGCGCGCGTGACGACCTGGGCTGAAGCAACCACCGCGATGCCCACGTCTTGCGTATGGGCGGTGACGCATGCCGGCTGTATGCGTGCGCTGGCGGCGCATTGGCTGCAGCGGCCACTAATCGAGACCCTGCAATGGCCGTTGCAATGGGGGGCAGCCTGCGGTTTTCGCGTGCTGCCCGACACGTTGCCTGTGCTGCTGTTCTGGAATCGTTGAGCGGCGCGCGGTTTAACGACCCGGCCCGTTGGTGGCCTGTGAACCGAGGCGCCGCATGCGGGCTTGTTCCAGGTCTTCGCACAACAGGGTCGCGGCTTCCACAAGGCGTGGGCCAAAGCGGTTGATCAGGTCACCGTTGATGCTGAAAAGGTTGCCGCGCTGCACAGCGAGCAATTGCGGCCAGCGCTTCCATGCGTCGAGCGTATCGATCGGACGGCTGCCTTGCGTGGCGCCCATGCTGGCGGTCAATAGCACTTCCGGGTTGGCTGCGATCACCGCCTCGGGCGATACGGTCGGCACCAGCAACGGCTCTCCCGCAAACACATTGCGGCCGCCGCACAACGCGAGCATGTCAGAGAAGATGTGCTGGCCATTGAGCGTCATCAGCGGCTGTTCCCACACCTGATAGAACACCGAAACCGCCGGCCGGCTCGCGTAGCGCTGTCGTAGCGTATCGGCGCGTTGGCGGAATTGCTGGGCCGCATCGTGCGCGCTCGCGTGGGTGTCGAGCAGCGTGCCGAGCGCCTCGATCGAGCGCGGAATATCGCTCATGCGATGCGGCTCGGAGAAGAACAGCGGTATGCCGAGCGCGCGCAGGCGGGCGATCTGCTTCTGCGCGTTGCCGTGGCGCCAGACCACCACCAGATCGGGTTTGAGGGCGGCGATGCGCTCCAGATCGAGCGAGCGGTTGTCGCCTACGTGAGGAATGTCGCGCGCGGGCGGCGGGTAGTCGCTGTAAGCCACAGTGCCAACAATGCGTGCTCCGCCGCCCGCCGCGAACAGCAACTCGGTCGCATGCGGCGCGAGGCTGACGATGCGTTGTGCGGGGCGCTGCAGCGTAACGATGGCACCGCTATCGTCTGTGACGGAAATGGCCGCACATGCCGGTACGGCAGCGATCGTGAGCGCAATGGCGGACAGGCCGCACACATACAGGCGACGGGTGAGGCGAGAGAGACGAGTGGGCATCGGGGGGAGGTCAAGCGGAGTGCGACAGCGATGCTAGCGCATCGGCAAGGCGTTGCCATCCGGGCTCATCCGGGGGCAGGCCGAAGCGCAAGCCGCTGATGGGCGCATCGAACAGGCGGGTCCAGATGCCGAGGCGCGCCAGGCTTGCATGCAGCGCTTGCGCGCGTGGGGCGGATGCCCAGGCAAACAGCGGGGTGGCGGCATTCGGCAGCCCGTGGCGATCAAGCAACGCCGAGAGCCGTGCGCCGGCATGCTGGAGTTGCGCGCGCGTTGAAACTTGCCAAGCGGTATCGGCCAGCGTCGCACGTACCACAGCACGGGCGGGGCCGTTGACGGTCCAGTGCCCCAGCGCCTCGCGTAGCGCAGACACCAGCTCAGGCGCGGCCAGCGCGAAGCCGATGCGGGCGCCCGCCAGCCCGTAGAATTTGCCGATCGAGCGCAGCACGACAAGCCCCGGCACGCCAGCCAGGGGCGCCAATGTGGGGCCATCGTCGAACGCCTCGATAAAGGCCTCGTCCACGATCAACGTACCGCCGCGCGCATGCAGGCGCCTGTGCCAATTGCGCAGGATTTCGGCGGGCAGAAGGCGTGCCGTGGGGTTGTTCGGATTGACGACGACCAGGTGCTGCACGTCGTTTGGCACGTCACCGAGGAAGGCGGCTTCGGGCAGTGGTACGACGTCGTGGCCGGCGCGCGCAAAGGCCGGCGCATATTCGCTGTAGCCGATCTGCGCGATGCCGGCTCGCCCTCGCGGCAGCAGGGTCGGCAGCGTGCGGATCGCCGCCTGCGACCCTGCAACCGCGAGCACGGCGCGCGCATCGATCACGCCGTAGTGCGCGGCGGCCAGCGCTTCGAGGTCATCGTCTTCGGGCAGGCGCAACCACGCACCGGGTGGGATCGACGGGATGGGGTAGCCGTGCGGATTGATGCCCGTGGACAGATCCAGCCAGCCGCCTTCAGGCTCTCCGTACTGCGCGCGTGCGGCGGCGAGATTGCCGCCGTGGACGATGACGCTCACGACAAGCCCCGCGCCGATGTTGCGATCAGGCCAAGTACGCCCAGCCACAGCCACAATGTGCGCGATACGAGCGTCAACGCACGCGTGATATCGACAGCGGTTGCCGGCTTGCCGGTGCCGAGCGGCGGGCGCGCTTCTTCCACGCCTTCGTAGCGTGCTGCGCCGCCAAGCCGGACGCGCAGGCTGCCCGCGCCGGCGGCCATGACCGGGCCCGCGTTCGGGCTCGACCATTGCGGGGCTTGCGTGCGCCAGCAGCGCAGCGCATCGGCGGTGTGGCCAAGCAGCGCGTAGTTCATCGCCGTGAGTCGCGCGGGAATCCAGTTGAGCACGTCGTCGATGCGTGCGGCTGCCCATCCAAAGCCGGTAAAGCGCGCATTGCGGTAGCCCCACATTGCATCGAGCGTGTTGGCCAGCCGGTACAGCATCACGCCGGGCGCGCCGGCCACAACAAGCCAGAACAGCGGCGCGAAGACGGCATCGCTGCCGTTCTCCAGCGCCGATTCCACGGCGGCACGCGCAATGGGCTCGTCGCCGGCTTGTGTGAGATCACGCGAGACGATGCGCGAGGCGAGGGCGCGTGCGCGGGGCAAATCCGCATCGCGCAACGCAAGCGCGATCGGCGCAATGTGTTCATACAGGCTGCGCGCGCCAATGGCGAAATAGAGGGCAATCGCATCAAGCGCCACCACCAGCCGTGGCGACACATCGCCCGCCATCACGACGAGCCATGCCGCCAGCAGCACGAACGGCAACACGGCGACTGCCCAAGCGACGAGACCGACTATGCGCGACCTGGCCAACGCAGCCGGTGCGCGGTTCATGCAGCGCTCAATCGCTGCGGCGATGCGCCCGAAGCCGACCAAAGGATGCCAGCGCGACACCTCGCCGAATACCTGATCGAGCAGCACGCCCGCGAGTGCTGCCAGCGTCACGAGGGGCCACCCGAGATCGAACACGCCGCCCGACGGCAAGCTCACGTTGCGGTGCCGAGTGCCGGCCCTTTCACCACCATCGGAATGCCGGCCACCAGCAGATGCACGTTGTCGGCCAGAGCGGCGAGGCGTTGGTTCAGCCGGCCCAGTTCGTCCACGTAGAAGCGCGTGACGGCACCCATCGGCACCACGCCCAGGCCGATTTCGTTGCTCACGAGGATGACCTCGCCGGGCAGCAGCGGCAGGGCGGTCAGCAGCGCGTCGATCTCGGCCGTCCAGGCTTCGGGCGGCGTGACGAGGCCTGTCTCGGGATATTCATGATGTTCGGAAAAGAGCAGATTGTTGAGCCACAGCGTCATGCAATCGACCAGCACACAGCCACCGTGCTGCGCGTGCGTGTAGAGCGCTTCGGCCAGGTGCACGGGCTCTTCGACCAGCGCCCAATTGGCCGGACGCCGCGCGCGGTGCAGGGCCACGCGCAACTGCATCTCCTCATCGTCCTCGCCAGCGGTGGCAACGTACGTGACCGGCCCGACGCATTGCAGCGCGAGCTGTTCGGCGTGGTGGCTCTTGCCCGAGCGGGCACCACCGAGGACAAGTGTGAGACGGCGTGACATTCCCGCATTTTAGCGAGGGCGCGGCAGCCAGGCATAACAAGGTGGGTGCGATAATCCGCGCATGTCGAAAGCTCCATTTTCTGTGCCGCCGGACTCGCTTCGGGGCACGCTGATGATCCAGGGCGCCACGTCCGATGCCGGCAAGAGCACGCTGGTCGCCGGCCTGTGCCGTGTCGCGCATCGCGCCGGTGTGCGCGTGGCGCCGTTCAAGCCGCAGAACATGGCGCTCAACAGCGCCGTCACCGCAGACGGCGGCGAGATCGGCCGCGCGCAGGCGTTGCAGGCGCAGGCGGCGGGCGTCGTGCCCACGGTCGACATGAACCCCGTCCTGCTCAAGCCCAACAGCGACACCGGCGCACAGATCATCATCCACGGTCAGCCGCGCTGCGACCTCGACGCCCGTGCGTACCACGACTACAAGCCCACCGCCATGGCCGCTGTGCTCGAATCGCACACGCGGCTGCGTGGGCAGTACGACCTCGTGCTGGTAGAGGGCGCCGGCAGCCCGGCGGAGATCAACCTGCGCGACCGCGACATCGCCAACATGGGCTTTGCCGAAGCCGTCGATTGTCCCGTCGTGCTCGTCGCCGACATTGATCGCGGCGGCGTGTTCGCGCACCTTGTTGGCACGCTCGCCTGCTTGTCTGACAGCGAACGCGCGCGCGTGACGGGCTTCATCATCAACCGGTTCCGCGGCGACATTTCATTGCTGACGCCGGGGCTCGACTGGCTGACCGCGCAGACGGGCAAGCCGGTGTTTGGCGTGCTGCCATATCTGCCCGGCCTCCATCTCGACGCAGAAGACGCGGTGCAGACGGCGCAGCGTGCAGCTTCACCCGATGGGCTGCGCGTCGTTATTCCGGTGTTGCCGCGTGTGTCCAACCACACCGATTTCGATGCGCTGCGCGCGCATCCGCAGGTGGACGTTCGACTGGTCGGCCCTGGCCAGCCGATTCCGCCCGCCGACCTCATCATCCTGCCCGGCAGCAAGAGCGTGCAGGCGGATCTCGCCTGGCTGCGCGCCAATGGCTGGGAAGCGGCCATCGCGCGACATCTGCGCTATGGCGGCAAGCTGATCGGCATCTGCGGCGGCATGCAAATGTTGGGGCGGTGGTTGCATGATCCGCTAGGGCTTGAGGGCGCGCCCGGTAGCGTCGAGGGACTCGGCTATCTCGATTTCGAGACCACGCTGGAGACCAGCAAGAAGTTGCGTCAGGTGCGCGGCAGCCTGGCGGAAGGCGGTGCGGCCGTCGCCGGCTACGAAATCCACATGGGCGTGACCGCGGGGCCAGCCTTGGCATGCCCCGCCGTGTTGCTCGATGATGGCCACGCAGATGGCGCGATCTCGGCCGATGGGCAGATCTTCGCCACGTATCTGCATGGTCTGTTCGATGCGCCACAGGCGTGCTGCGCGCTGCTAGCCTGGGCCGGCGTGGGTGATGCGCAGACGCAGGACTACGCCGCATTGCGTGAGGCTTCGCTCGAGCGTCTGGCCGACACCTGCGAAGCGCATCTCGACCTTGCCGCGTTGCTGCGAACGCCGCCACGTGCAGGCTGAGCCATAATTACCGATGGACAGATCTGTCGAGTGATCAAATCGACACATGATTCAACGAGCGCAAGGAGGCGGGCATGCCGGTGGCCGTTGTAGCGAATCCGAAGGGCGGGGTGGGCAAGAGCACGCTGGCCACCAATCTGGCCGGCTACTTTGCCGCGCGGGATCACGCCGTGATGCTGGGAGACACCGACCGCCAGCAGTCCTCACGCGAATGGCTCGCCTTGCGCCCGGAGACCGCCAAGCCCATCCGCACATGGGAAATCAACGCCGACCACATCGCCAAGCCGCCCAAGGGGACGACGCACGTGGTGCTCGATACGCCGGCGGGCCTGCACGGCTGGCGGCTGGGGGATCTCGTCAAGATGTCGGGCTACGTGATCGTGCCGCTGCAGCCTTCCATGTTCGACATCCTTGCCACGCAGACCTTCCTGCGCAAACTGGCCGATGAAAAGCCCGTGCGCCATGGCGAGGTCAAACTGGGCGTGGTCGGCATGCGCGTGGATATGCGCACGCGCGCCGCTGAACAGCTTCAACGTTTCGTACAGGGGCTGGAAGTGCCCATCCTTGGCTATCTGCGCGATACCCAGAATTACGTGCAACTGGCCGCGCATGGCCTGACGCTGTGGGACGTGGCGCCCTCGCGTGTGGCAAAGGATGTGGAGCAGTGGAGCGGCATTCTCAATTGGCTCGGGGAATCGCCCCCGCAGGCCAGGGTTGCCGACACGTCGGCGGCGGCATGAAAAAAGCCCGGCACTGCCGGGCTTTTTCGTGGAACGAGGCTGCGTCGCTCAGATTTCGAGGTTATCGATCAGGCGCGTCTTGCCGAGCTTCGCGGCGGTCAGCACGACCAGCGGCTCGCCGGCGGCGATGTTCTCGGGTGTCGGCTTCTGCAGGTCGGAGCGGCGGCGCACGGCCACGTAGTCGGGCTGCCAGCCGCGGCCACGCAGATAGTCCATCGCCTTGGTGGTCACCTCTTCGTGCGACGCCTGGCCTTGCAGCACAGTTTCGAGCACGTCCTGACGCACCTGATGCAGCGTGCGGTAGAGCTCGGGCGCTTCGGCCCGCTCTTCGTTGGTCAGGTAGACGTTGCGCGACGATAGCGCCAGGCCATCATCCGCGCGCACCGTTTCGGCCGGGACGATATCGACCGGCAACGCAAACTGATGCGCCATGCGGCGCACGATCATCAACTGCTGGTAGTCCTTCTTGCCGAACACGGCCACGCGTGGTTGCACGCAGCAGAACAGCTTCATCACCACCGTGCAGACGCCCTTGAAGAAGCCAGGGCGGAATTCGCCTTCGAGCGTGTCGCCCAGATCATGCGGCGGTTCGACACGGTATTCCTGCGGCTCGGGGTACATGTCGCGCTCGGTGGGCGCGAACAGCACGTACACGCCTTCCTTTTGCAGTTTTTCGATGTCGTCCTGCAGGGTGCGCGGGTATTTGTCGAAATCTTCGTTCGGGCCGAACTGCAGGCGGTTCACGAAAATGGACGCCACCACCGGGTCGCCATGCTGGCGCGCCAGGCGCATCAGGCTCAGGTGGCCCTCATGCAGGTTGCCCATGGTCGGCACGAAGGCGACGCGGTTCTGGCCGCGCAGTTGGTCGCGCAGTTCCTGGATCGACGAGATGACTTTCATAGTTGTTGTGTGATTCGGCCCGGGTCAGGCCGGACGAATTACGTCGGAGAATAGGCGAGGCGCACGTAAATGGGCGCGTACGGTTCGGCCTGCGTGATTTCGAGCAGCGATTCGCGCGAAAGCTCAAGCATGGCGACAAAGTTGACGACCACGATGGGTGCGCCCTTGCCGGACTGGATCGCTTCTTCGAATAGCTCGGTGAACTCCATGAACCGCGCGTGCTGCAGGCGACGCAGGATCTGGCTCATGTGCTCGCGCACCGACAGCTCTTCGCGCGAGATCTTGTGGTGCTGCGTGAGCTTGGCGCGGCGCAGCACGTCGGCCCAGGCGACACGCAGGTCGTCGGAATTGACGTCGGGGTAGCGCGGCGCGAGGCTCTGCTCGATATAGACCTGGGCGCGCAGGAAGTCGCGGCCCAGTTGCGGCACGGTGTCGAGCTTCTGCGCGGCGAGCTTCATCTGCTCGTACTCGAGCAGGCGGCGCACCAGTTCGGCGCGCGGGTCTTCGGGCTCGTCGCCTGAGTCGGTCTTCTTGACCGGCAGCAGCATGCGCGACTTGATTTCGATGAGCATGGCCGCCATCAGCAGGTATTCGGCGGCCAGCTCCAGGTTGGTCGCGCGAATCTGCTCGATGTATGCCAGATATTGCCGGGTGACCTGCGCCAGCGGAATGTCCAGCACATTGAAGTTCTGGCGACGGATCAGGTACAGCAGCAAGTCCAGCGGCCCTTCAAACGCTTCGAGAAAGACTTCGAGCGCGTCGGGCGGGATGTAGAGATCCTGCGGGAGCTTGAACAGTGGCTCGCCGTAGAGCCGCGCAAAGGCAAGGCCGTCGACCTGCGCGGGCGTGGAATCCTGATCGGGCGCCACGCTGGGCAGCTCGACGGGCAGTGGCAGCTTGTCCTGCGCGGAAGTGGTCATGCGGCGGTGAGCCTGGCGGGCCGAGGGCCGGTCGGCCGATCAGTCCAGCGAGTAGACGTACGGCTTTTGCGCCACGCGGGTGGACTTGGCACGTGCGCGCTCTTCCAGGTCGATCGGGTCCTTGTCCCACAGCAGGGAGCGGCCTTGGCGCTGCTGCGCTTCCAGGTCGGGCTTCTGGGTCTTGAGTTCTTCCAGGAACTGGGTGATCTCGGACTTGTACAGGGCCATGGCGGTATGTGATGTTGGGTGATCTTGCCCGCACGGAAAGGTCCCGGGCGGAAAACCGGCGCATTTTACCGTATTGGCCGTCGTAACGGCCTTGGGCACGGCACGTGCGAAACCCTTCCGGCCGATCCGGAAGGCCGCATTCGTTGCATTTGCCTGGGCACCCGCCGGGCCCGGTATGGTCAAATACGCCTTTCCTTCGATTCAGCCGGCCCGTGGGGCGGCACCACGCTTGCCACGATGACCGGCTCCAATCGACCATCGCGACCGTCACGACCACCACGCTTTCGTTTCCTGGGTTTGCCCGCCGCCGCGCTGGCGGCCGGCTTTGTGCTGTCCCTCGCCTGCGCCCGGGCGCACGCTGAATACGACGTCAAGATCGATGCGCCGAAGTCCATTCGCGACTTGCTTGAGCGCCATCTGGACCTGTCGCGCTACAAAGACCGAAAGGACATCACTGACGACCAGCTCCAGTACATGGTCGAGACCATTGGCGATCAGGTCACCAAGCTGACGGCCACCGAGGGCTATTTCGTGCCGAAGGCGACCGCGAAGCTGGACGGCCCGCCGGACCACCGCGTGGTCAACGTGAAGGTCGAGCCCGGCCCGCGTACCACCATCGACACCGTGGCGCTCGACTTTACCGGCGCCATCACGCAAGACGCCAAGCGCATCGACGAGTTGAAAAAATCGTGGAGCCTGCAGCACGGCATGGCGTTCCGCCAAGCGGGCTGGGACAAGTCCAAGGACGACAGCCTGGCTGCCCTGCAGAGCAAACGTTATTACGCGGCCAAGCAGACGTCGTCGCAGGCGCGTGTCGATCCGGACGAGAGCAAGGCTGACCTGTCGGTGGGCTATGACAGCGGTCCGGCCTACACATTGGGGCCGCTGGACGTGCAGGGTTTGTCGCGCTACCCGCGCAGCATCATCAACCACGTGAACCCGCTGCGCGTCGGCGAGGACTACTCCGCCGATCGTCTGCAATCGCTGCAGGCCGCCATCCAGGGGCAGCCATATTTTTCCAATGCGATCGTCGACCTGGGTGACGATCCGAAGAACCCGGTCAATGCGCCGGTGCGGGTGCGCGTGCGGGAGTACCCGCCCAATCGCATCACCGGCGGTGTGGGTTACGGCACAGACACGGGCGCCTCGGTGGAAGGGCGCTATCAATATCTGAACCTGTTCAGCAAGGCATGGGTGCTCGATACGCAGGCTCGCATCGAACAGCGCCGCCAGTACCTGTTTGCCGGCGTGACGGTGCCGCCCGATGACAAGCAATACGTCAATAGCCTCTACACCAGCATGGACCGCACCGACACCTCGGGCACCGAGACGCGCAGCTATCGTTCGGGCTTCAAGCAGACGCGTGTGCGCGGCATCTACGAGACATCGTTCACCGTTGATTTCTACTACGACGACCTACGGCCCGAGGGCGCCGAGCGCCAGTTGAGCAAGGCGCTCGTCCCGGGTTTCGCCTGGACGCGCCGCGATGTGGACGACCCGCTGTTCCCGCGCCGCGGCAACATCATCACCACGCAGATCGGCGCGGCAGTGAAGGGCGTGCTGACGGACCAGTCGTTCGTTCGGTCTTACAGCCGCATCCGCCAGTTCGTGCCGGTGGGGCAGCGCGACATCTTCGTCGCACGCGGTGAGCTGGGCGCGGTCATCACCTCCGGGTCCGGTGATGGCGTGCCTGCCACGCTGCGCTTTCGAACGGGCGGCACGCAGTCGGTGCGCGGCTACGACTTCCAGAGCATCGGTAACGACGTCAACGGCAGCACGCTGCCGACCAAGTTCCTCGTCACTGGCGGGTTGGAATATCAACGCTGGTTCCTGCCGCAATGGGGCGCCGCCGTGTTCTGGGATACCGGTACCGCCACCGACAACTGGTCGGAGCGTCGCTGGTTCAATGGGGTGGGTGTCGGCGTCCGCTGGAAGAGTCCCGTGGGGCCGATCCAGCTCGACATGGCCTACGGCGTCCAGCAGAAGCAGTTCCGGCCGAGCGTGTCGCTGGGCATCGCGTTCTGAATATGACGATGACCGATCCGCAAACGCCTGAATCCAATCCACCCGAAGCACAACACCCCAAGCGTCCCACGCGTGGCTGGGGCCGCCGCACGCTGCGCTGGCTCGGCGGCTTGGTCGCCTTTTTGCTGGTGATCGTGCTCGCGCTGGCCGGCTGGCTGGTGTGGGCCATCCATTCGCAATCGGGCACGGCGCAGTTGTGGGCGCTCGCCACGCGCTTTGGCAACGCCTATGTGTCGGGCAAGCTGGAGGGCGGCACGGTGCGCGATGGCGTGTCGCTGCGCGATCTGCATGTGCGCGCGGGCAGCACGGAAGTGCGCATTGACCATGTGGAAGGCCGCTGGGCCATCACGCGCGGCCCATGGCATGCGCACTTCGCGTATCTCCGTGCCGGCAATGTCGATGTGATCCTGCATCCGACACCGCCCATACCGCCGAGTGGTCCGCCGAATTCGCTGGTGTTGCCGCTGGCGCTGGATGTGGACCGGCTTGCAGTCGATCGCCTCGCCATCCGGCAGGGCACGTCGACCACCGAGCTGAAATCGATTGCCGGCAGCCTGCATACCGACGGCACGCATCACAACGTGCTCCTCGACGGTATGGAGACGCCCGCCGGCAAGCTCGCGGCCACGCTGCGCATGACCGGTACGCGGCCGTATCCGCTCACCGGAGCCGCGACGCTGGCCACTCAATTCGAGGTCAACGGGCAGAAGCAGGATGCGTCAGTGTCGGCGCAGCTGTCGGGCTCGCTGGAGGCGCTGCGTATCGACGCGACCGGCACCGGCGCCAAGCTGACCGCACAGGCGCTGATAGACGCCACGCCGTTTGGCGCCTTGCCCCTGTCGCGCGCAGTCGTGTCGGCGGAGCACGTGAATCCGAGTGCGTTTGCGCCAGGCGCGCCGGAAGCATCGCTGTCGATCCACGCCGATCTGCGCCCCGACGAGAAGGCCAAGACGTTGACGGTGGCCGGCCCCATTCAGATCGACAACGCGCAGCCCGGCACGCTCGACAAGCAGAAGCTGCCGCTGCAATCGCTGCGTGCTCAGGTGCGGCTGAACGAAAACGATCAGCAACTCACCGGACTCGATATGCGCTTGCTGGGCGGCGCGGTGCTTACGGGTGGCGCCAATGTCCAGAAGGGGCATGGCGCACTGCGCGTGGATGTGCGCCAGCTTGATCTGCAGGCGCTTCATGCATCGTTGGAGAAAACAAAACTCGCTGGCCCCATCACCGTCGACTTTGCGGGCGGCACGCAACATGTGGCGCTGGATCTAGCGGGCGGCGACATGCGTGCGCAAGCGAAAGCCGTGCTCGATGCGACGCAGGTCACGGTGGAAAGCGCCCAGGTGGCGCTGGGGCGCTCGCGGTTGACGCTGGTGGGCACGCTCCGGCACGACGAAGCGCAGTCGTTTGCCTTCAAGGGCAATCTGGCGGAGTTCGATCCGTCGCGGCTGGCGAAGGTGGCCAAGGGCCGCATCAACGCCGAGTTCGATGCGCGCGGCACGCTGGGTGAGCCGATTGACGCCGCCGTCAAATTTGCCGTGCGCGATAGCAATTACGCCGGCTTGCCGATGACCGGCGACGGCAATGTCCACCTGCGCGGTGAACGCCTGCTGCCCAGCGACGCCAGGCTCGGCGTGGCGGGCAACAAAGCCAGCCTGCGGGGCAGCTTTGGCGGGGCGGCCGACCGCATGCACGTCGACATCGATGCACCGCAACTCGCACGCCTGCAGCTTGGGGTGAGTGGGGCGCTCATCCTGTCTGGCGATGTCTCCGGCACGATCAAGCGCCCGCAAGTGGATGCCACGTTCCGCGCCAATCAGCTTGCCTATCAAGGAAACAAGATCGACACCGCCAACGGCCGGGCGCAGATCCGCGACGGCATCGATGGGCCCTTGCTGTTCGAGCTGACCGCGCGGCGTGTGACGGGCCCGAGCCTGTCGTTGCGAGAAATGCATGCCACGCTGGAGGGCACGCGCCGCGCCCACCGCTTCCGCGCCGATGCAGACGGCAACGTGCGCAATCAGCCGTTCAAATTTGCGCTGGCAGGCGACGGCGCGCTGACTCCCGGCAAGGACGGCGATGGGTGGGATGGCACGATCTCTACGCTGTCGGCGCAGGGTGCGCCCAACCTGCAACTCACGGCACCGGTGCGGCTGTCGGTGGCGCCGGGCCGCCTGATGATGGGCCGCGCTGACCTGACGCTGGACCAGACCCCCATTCACATCGAACGTATTGAATCCACTCAGGGACACGTGCGCAGCGCAGGCCGTGTCGACGGCTTGCAGATCGCGCGGGTACTGGAGCTTGTGCGCACCTGGACGGGCCAGGCTCCGCCGGTACGCACGGATCTCGTCATCGACGGGCAATGGGATCTGGATCTCGGCAGCACGGCCACCGGCGCGGCGCGCATCGCCCGCCGCAGCGGCGATCTGTCGATCAACGCTGGCCGCGGTTTCACCCCATTGGGCTTGACCGAAGCGACCGTGGAAGCGCACGGCGAAGGCATGCGCCTCGGGCTGCGCGGCAATGTGCAGTCAACGCGCGTGGGCAACCTTTACCTTGATGCGGGTGTCGGGCTCGTGCGTGATCCTGGGCCGGGCACCTTGGCGCTCATGGCGCCCACGTCGCCGCTCTCCGGCGGCTTGACGATCAGCCTGCCGCACCTCAAGAGTATCGGCGACCTGCTGGGGCCGGACGTTGCGACGGACGGGCAGCTCGCGGCCAGCCTGACGTTTGCCGGTACAGTGGGCGCGCCCAAGGTGAGCGGTTTCCTGACCGGCCAGGACGTCGACGTGGCCCTGTACGACCAGGGCATCCGCCTGACCAAGGGCGTGGTGCGCGTGGCGCTCGACCAGAACGTGGTCGACCTGCAAGAGGTGGTGTTCCACGGCGGCGACGGCACCCTGCGTGCGCAGGGCCGCGTGCAACTCGGCGAGGCGAACCCGAACCTGGCCGGCACCATCGTTGCCGACAAGCTGCAGCTCTTTGCCGATCCGGACCGCACGCTGGTGCTGTCGGGCCAGGCGCGTATTGCCAACGATAACGACCGCGTGGCCATCACCGGCAAGTTCAAGGTCGACCGGGGCTTGTTTGATCTGCCGAAGGACGGCGCGCCCTCGCTGGGCGACGACGTGGTCATCGTCCGCCGCGCCGACGCCGCCCGCAACCAGGCCGAACGCGGTGTTAAGCGCGAAGAAAAGCCGGCTGGCCGCTTCAGCCCGGTGGTCGATGTCGATGTCGATTTTGGCGACAACTTCCGCTTCAAGGGTGCCGGTGCAGACCTGTCGCTTGGCGGCCAGATGCACGTGCACAGCGAGCCGCTCGTACCCCTGCGCGGCACTGGCACGATCTACGTGCGCCAGGGCAGCACGTATGAAGCGTTCGGCCGCAAGCTGGCCATCGAGCAGGGCGTGCTGAATTTCGTCGGGCCTATCAACAATCCGTCGTTCAACATCACCGCCATGCGGCGTAACCAGGAAGTCGAAGCCGGCGTGCAGGTGACTGGCACGGTGCGCCAGCCACGCGTCAAGCTCGTCTCCGAGCCCAACGTGCCTGATGAAGACAAGCTTTCGTGGCTGATGTTCGGCTACAGCGCATCGAACGCCGGTCTGGGCCAGCAGCAGGCGATGTCCGGCGCGGCCCTCGGCCTGCTGGGCAACGTAGCAGGCAAGAACGTGGCGCGGCGCTTCGGGCTCGACGAGTTCTCGATCGGGCCGTCCGCCGCAGGCCTGACCGATCCGCAGGTGGTGAGCCTGGGCAAGGTCATCTCGGAGCGCATCACCGTCGGCTATGAGCAAAGCCTGTCGACGGCCGATTCCATCGTCAAACTGACGTGGCAGTTTTCGCGGCGGTGGTCGGTGGTGGCACGCGGCGGTACGATCAATGGCGCGTCGGTCCTGTTCAACAAACGTTGGTAAACGGTTGGCCCGGCTGCCAGAATGGCGGCGGGTCCATGTTTCGCACGAGGAGTTCCATGCCGCATCTTCGTCAACTCGCACAAGTGGGAGTCACCATGGGCGTTCTGGCTTCATTGCTGGCGCTGTTCGGCTGCGATCAACAAAAGGTCGACCAGGCCGTGGATCGCGTGGGTGATGCCGCCAAGCGGGCGTGGCAATCGGCCAAGCCGGACAACCTGCTGTTCAAAGGCATCGTGGTCGGGCAATCCACCGAGGACGATGTCAGGGCCACGGCAGGCCAGCCCGAGACGATCTGGGAGAACGAAGGCGGCACGCGGCAACTGGAGTATCCGCGCGGACCAGAAGGGACTTCAACCTGGATGGTGGCGATCGGGCCTGACGGGCACGTGCAGAAGATCGAGCAGGTGTTGACGGCCGAGAATTTCGGGCGCGTGCGGGTGGGGCAGGCCAAGGACGACGTTCGCCGGATGCTGGGCAAGCCGGGGAAGGTGGAGCTGTTTAAGCTGAAGCAGGAAGAGGTTTGGGGGTATCGGTGGATGGAAAGCGCTACCGAGCGGGCCTTCTTCAATGTGCACTTTGGGCCGGATGGGCGGGTTACGACGACTTCGCGCAGTGATGATCGGTTGAATGGGGGTTAAGGGTTTTCGGTGTTTGGCCCCGGGGTTTTTTGTGGTGTATCCCTTGTTTCATCCCCTGCCGGGACCGAAAGGGGAGTGGACCACCAAGGCCCATCCCCAAAACAACCATTACCGCACCCGCATCCCCGGCACCGCGCCAGAATGCGGCTCAAGAATATAAAGCCCAGGCTGAGCCTTCTCATCGGCAGCCGAAGCCGCCAACACCATCCCTTCCGACATCCCGAACTTCATCTTGCGCGGTGCCAGGTTGGCAACCATCACGGTCAGCTTGCCCACCAGATATTCCGGCGCATACGCCGACTGGATACCCGAAAACACATTCCGCGTCTGTCCTTCGCCCACATCCAGCGTCAGCTGCAGCAGCTTGTTCGATCCTTCCACGCGCTGGCAGGCGACGATCTTGGCGACACGCAAGTCGATCTTGGCGAAGTCGTCGATGGTGATGGTGTCGGCCATCGGCTCAATGGCGGCAGCACCGTTGGCGGCGGCAGCAGCCGGGGCTTCTGCGGTGGCCTGCAGCGACTGACGATTTGCCTCCACCAGCGCATCCACCTGCTTCTTGTCCACGCGCGTCATCAGGTGGGAGTACGGCTGGATCGGCTTATCCGACGAGAGCTGCGAATCGATCGAACGCCACGTCAGCGGCTCAACGTTGAGGAACGCTTCGATGCGCTCCACCGTGGTGGGCAGAATCGGCTTGAGGTACACGGCCAGCAGGCGGAACGCTTCCAGCGCGACCGAGCATGCGGCGTGCAGCTTTTCGCGGTTGGCTTCATCCTTGGCCAGATCCCACGGTTTCTCGGTGTCGACGAAGGCGTTGACGGCATCGGCCAGTTCCATGACGGCACGCAGTGCCTTGCTGTACTCGCGCTTCTCGTACAGATCGGCGATTTGCGGGGCGGCTTCGCGCAGTTGCACCATCAGCGGATGGCCCAGCGCGGCGTCGCTCACGCGGCCTTCGAAGCGCTTGACCAGGAAGCCCGCCGAGCGGCTGGCGATGTTGACGAACTTGCCCACCAGATCACTGTTCACACGGGCGATGAAATCGTCCAGGTTCAGGTCCAGATCTTCCATCGTCGCGTTCAGCTTGGCCGCGAAGTAGTAGCGCAGCCATTCTGGGTTCAGGCCGGTGTCGATGTAGCTTTGCGCAGTGATGAACGTGCCGCGCGACTTGCTCATCTTCGCGCCGTCCACCGTCAGGAAGCCGTGGGCGAACACGTTGGTTGGCGTGCGGTGGCCGGAGAACTTCAGCATCGCCGGCCAGAACAGCGTGTGGAAATAGAGGATGTCCTTGCCGATGAAGTGGTACTGCTCGGTGGTCGAGTGTTCGTTGATCCACGCGTCGAAATCCAGGCCGCGCTTGGCGCACAGGTTCTTGAAGCTGGCGTAGTAGCCGACCGGCGCATCCAGCCACACGTAGAAGTATTTGCCCGGGGCGCCCGGAATTTCGAAACCGAAGTACGGCGCATCACGCGAGATGTCCCAGTCCGAGAGCTTGGCCTCGCCTTCCTCGCCGAGCCATTCACGCATCTTGTTGGTGGCTTCGGGCTGGGCCAGGTCGGCCACCCAGTCGCGCAGGAAGTTCTCGCAGCGCGGGTCGGACAGCTTGAAGAAGTAGTGTTCCGATGACTTGCGCACCGGGGTCGCGCCCGACACCACGGAGTATGGGTTCTTCAGGTCGGTCGGCTGGTAGGTTGCGCCGCAGACTTCGCACGAATCGCCGTACTGGTCTTTCGCGCCGCACTTCGGGCATTCGCCTTTGATGAAGCGGTCTGGCAGGAACATCTCCTTGACCGGGTCGTAGAACTGCTCGACTTCGCGCACGTCGATCAGGCCGGCTTCTTTCAGCTTGAGGTAGACGTTTTGGCACAGCTCCTTGTTTTCGTCGGAGTCGGTGCTGTAGTAGTTGTCGAACGAGACTAGGAAGTTGTCGAAGTCGCGCTTATGTTCCGTCCAGACGCGTTCGATCAGCTGGCGCGGGGTCAGGCCTTCCTTCTCGGCGCGCAGCATGACGGGCGTGCCGTGCGTGTCGTCGGCACCCACGTAGTAGGTCTCATGACCGCGCATGCGCTGGAAGCGTACCCAGATATCGGTCTGGATGTACTCGACCAGGTGGCCGATATGGATCGGCCCGTTGGCATAAGGCAGGGCGGAAGTGACGAGGATGCGACGTTCGGACATGGGCAGGCCAGAAAGGTGCGGGCGGGCCGCGAACAGGGCGCGGCGCGCGGATAAACGCATATTTTAGCGCGCCCGGCGGTATCAGGCCGTTCCCGGACGAATCTGCGGAACGTGGGTGTGATCGTGGAGTTCGGCCTATGCGTCACGATGCCGCGCATCGTGTGACCCAAAAAAAGCGCCGGTCAGAGCCGGCGCAGCTTTCCACAACGGAAAAGGAGGAGAAATCAGGTACCGCCCGGGAGGTCAGCCACGCATCGCGAGCCAGCAACGTGTGGCAAGCGGCACCTGTTTTCTATGACAGGGTTACCCTTGAATTGGTTTCAAATAAATTTCGACGCGGCGATTTTGGGCGCGGCCGGCCTCGGTGGCGTTGTCGGCAACGGGCTGATTCTGGCCGCGGCCTTCAGCGGAAAGGCGGTTGCGGGCCACGCCGCGGTCCGTCAGGTAGCTCGCCACGCTCTGCGCGCGCTTTTGCGACAGCGTCAAGTTGTAGTTCGGGTTGCCGGTGCTATCCGTGTGGCCGACCACATTGGCGGCCAGCTCCGGATGCTGCGTGAGCGTTTGTGCCACGCTATCCAAGGGGCCGCGGAACGACGGCTTGATCACCGCGCTGTCGGTGTCGAACGAGACCTGGCTCGGAATGTTCAGCTTGAGCGAGCCGTCGGGCTGCTCCGAAATCTGCGTGCCCGTGCCGGCCGTATCGCCAGCCAGCTTGGACTTGATGGCGCCCCAGTTGTAGCCGACGGTTGCACCGGTGGCCGCGCCAAGCGCACCGCCAATGGCGGCGCCCTTGCCGTTGCCGACCAGCGCGCCAATGCCAGCGCCCACGGCCGCGCCAACGCCGGTGCCCATGGCGGTCTGGTTCTGCTGCTCGGTGGCGCAGCCGGCGGCCAGCAGGGCGATCAGCGAGACGGAAATAAGCTTGGCTTTCATGGTTTCTCCTACGGGTAACGGGATCGGTTCTTGTGGGTTTGCCGATATCCGGCGCATCGGAAGGATATTGAGGGGGAATCGGACGAACGGTGCGCCGGCAAAATACAATAGCAAAACAGTAGATAGAGTGCCCAGGGCGCCGCAAAGTTCATGCCGCGTCACCGTTGGCCCGTCCCCCATTCGCATTAGATTTGTGGAGCAAATGTTGAGCGTAACCATCGAACAGATCACCGAAGCCCTGCGCGGCGTGGTGGATCCCAATACCGGGCGCGACCTCGTGTCGTCCAAATCGGCGCGCAACATCCGGGTCGATGGCGGCGAGGTGTCGCTCGACGTGGAACTCGGCTACCCCGCCAAGAGCCAGTTCGAGCCGATCCGCAAGCTCGTGATCGGGGCGCTGCGTCAGGTGCAAGGTGTCGAAAATGTGAGCGTGCAGGTGTCGATGAAGATCGTGGCGCACGCGGTGCAACGCGGCGTGCACCTGATGCCGAACGTGAAGAACATCATTGCCGTGGCGTCGGGCAAGGGCGGAGTGGGTAAGTCGACTACCGCCGTGAACCTGGCGCTGGCGCTGGCTGCGGAAGGCGCCAACGTCGGCATTCTCGACGCCGATATCTACGGCCCTAGCCAGCCGATGATGCTGGGCATCCAGGGCCAGCCGGAGTCGGCCGACGGCAAGACGATGGAGCCGATGGAGGGGCACGGCCTGCAAGCCAACTCCATCGGCTTCCTGATCGAACAGGACAACCCGATGGTCTGGCGCGGCCCGATGGTGACCTCGGCGCTCGAACAACTGCTCAAGCAGACCAACTGGCGCGACCTGGATTACCTCATCGTCGACATGCCGCCGGGCACGGGCGATATCCAGCTCACGCTGTCGCAGAAGGTGCCTGTGACGGGCGCGGTGATCGTCACCACGCCGCAGGACATCGCGCTGCTCGACGCCAAGAAGGGCCTGAAGATGTTCGAGAAGGTGGGGATTCCCATCATCGGCGTGGTCGAGAACATGGCGGTGTACTGCTGCCCGAACTGCGGCCATACCGAACACATCTTCGGCGCCGGCGGCGGCGAGAAGATGTGCGAACAGTACGGCGTGCCGTTCCTGGGCAGCCTGCCGCTGAACCTGTCCATTCGCGAGCAGGCCGATTCGGGCCGCCCCACCGTGGTGGCCGACCCCGACGGCGCGATTGCCGGCGTGTACAAGCAGATCGCGCGCCGCGTCGCCATTGCCGTGGCCGAGAAGGCGAAGGACATGACGAGCAAGTTCCCGTCAATCGTCGTGCAGAACACCTGAGCGCCAAGCCATGGATGCCAGCGAACCGTTGTCCAACGATCGTCAGACGGAGCGCCCCTCCGTAAAGGTGGCAGTGGTGCTGTGTCGCCGCCCGACGGCCAACCGCTGGCAGCCGTTCCAGTGGCGGCTTGAGGCTGTCGTGCCCGACCTGGGCGAATACGGCACCGCACCGCGCTGCCTCGATCGCGCTGAGGATGAGAAGGGCGAAGAGCGCTGGCTCACGCCCGGCTTCTCCGTCACGCTGTTTCGCGACGAGGCCGAGGGCTACTACCTGAACGTGACCTCCGCCGCGCCCTGCTGGTTCGTGCTGTGGCGCCTGGGCGAGTCGGGCACGACCGACGAGGGCCGGGCGATTCCGCATACGGTTTCGCTGAGCTACAACGAGGCTGGTCGCTGGCTCGACGGCGGCGAGACGGTCGAAAACGTGCCGTTGGATGCCGCTGCGCTGGAGTGGCTGCAGGCGTACGTGGCCGAAAACTACCGGCCCGAGCCGAAGAAGCGGCGCCGCCCGGAGTCGTTCCTGCCGCCGGAAGACCGCGCGAAGTTCTGAGCGAGACTGCTGTGAGCGACGAAACCTTCCTCTCGCGCTGGTCGCGCCGCAAGGCCGCCGAACGGCGGGGCGAGCCCGAACCGGAAGCGGCACCGCCCGCCGAGCCGGCCCCCGTCGTCGTGCCTGAAGCGTCGACGGTCGAGCCTACGCCCGAAGCGGCACCCCCGCTCACGCTGGAAGACGCCTCCAAGTTGACGCCATCCGATGATTTCTCGCCCTTCGTCGCGCACGGGGTGGACGAAGCCGTCAAGCGTGCCGCGCTCAAGAAGCTCTTCGCCGATCCGCACTTCAATGTGATGGACGGGCTCGATACCTACATCGACGACTATTCGCAGCCCGACCCGATCCCGCCCGAGATGTTGCGCGAGCTGCGGCACACGGCGGAACTGCGGTTGTTCGAGCCGCTGGACGAGGATGTGGCTGCGCCGCCAGGAATCGAACCGGTATCGGCCGCTGCACCTCTCGTCACGGGCGAGACGCCGCCTGAACCTGTCGATGCCGAGTCGCCCCGCGTTGATGACCCCGCTCAGGCAACCCCGCATGGCGGCGTTAAGCCGCCGTCCGTAGAATAAAAAGAAGGCCGCGCGGCAAAGACCGTGCTGCCATGTCTCCACAGCCTGCGCCATGCACGTGGGCGCTCACGCACAAATCCATGCCGACACTGCTCTGCAGTTGCAATCACACCATGCCGATCGATGCCGATGCGGTGGGCGACGCCCTGCGCGCGTCTGACGCCGCTATCGACGCCCCCAGCAAGACGCACCACCTGCTGTGCCGCCGCGAGATCAGCGCGTTCACACAGGCGCTGGATGGTACGGAAGACGTCGTCGTTGCCTGCACGCAGGAAAAGGCGCTGTTTGCAGAAGTGGCCGCGCAGCATGAGGGTGTGACCGCACCGATCCATTTCGTCAACGTGCGCGAAACGGGCGGGTGGTCGGCAGGCGCCAAACGCGATGCGCGCGGTTTCCGTGCCAAGACAGCGGCGCTGCTGGCCGTCGCTGGCTTGCCGGCGCCGGAGCCAGTGCCGGTGGTCGACTACCGCTCCGACGGCAACGTGCTGATCATCGGTCCTGCCGAGCGTGCCATGCCGTGGGCGGAACGGCTGGCCGACCAACTGAGCGTGGCGGTGCTCGTCACCGGGCGCGATCGCGCAAGTGGTCCGTTTGTCCCGCCGATGGAGCGCCGCTGGCCGGTCCACGCGGGCGAGCTGGCGCAGGTGAACGGCTGGCTTGGTGCGTTCGAGGTGCAATGGCGCAACCGCAACCCGATTGACCTGGACCGCTGCACGCGCTGCAACGCCTGCATCGATGTCTGCCCGGAAGGCGCCATCGACGCGCTGTACCAGATCGATCTGGATGCATGCCGCGACCATCGCGCGTGCGTCAAGGCGTGCGGCGATGCGTTGGCCGTCGATTTCAGCCGCGTGGACGCACCGCAGGCGCTATCGGGCCAATTCGACCTGATCTTCGATCTGAACGATGCGCCGGCGTTTGCCCAGCACCAGCCGCCGCAGGGCTACTTCCATGCGGGCGCAGACGCGGGCCGCCAACTGACGGCATCGCTGGCGTTGCTGCAAATGGTGGGGGAGTTTGAGAAGCCCAAGTTCTTCCAGTACAAGGAATCGATCTGCGCGCACGGGCGTAACGGCCAAGTGGGCTGCAACGCTTGCGTGGACGTGTGTTCGGCGTCGGCGATTGCGTCGCAGTGGAAGGACGGCCGCGGCAGCGTGCACGTCACGCCCAATCTCTGTGTGGGCTGCGGTGCGTGTACGACCGCGTGTCCCACCGGCGCCATCACCTATGCCTATCCGAGCGCGCCGTACCAGGGGCGCAAGCTGAAGACGCTGCTCGGCACGTATGCATCGGCGGGTGGGCGTGATGCCGTGGTTCTGCTGCATAACGGTGGGCGGGGCCGCACGCTGATCGAGCAACTGGGCCGTGCCGCGCGTATCGGTAAGGCCCAGGGCGTGCCGGTGAATGTGCTGCCCGTCGAGGTCTTCCATGCGGCATCGACGGGATTGGACCTGTGGCTCTCCGCATTGGCTTACGGCGCCGCGCGCATCGCCATCCTGCTGACGGAAGACGACGCGCCGCAGTACCGCGCGATGCTCTCCGAGCAGGTTGCCGTGGCGCAGGCGGTTCTGCAGGGGCTGGGTGAACCGGCAGACGGGACGGGTGTGGTGCTGATCGACGTGGCGGATGCGGCGGCGCTTGATGCACGCTTGAGCCACGCCGACGTGTCGGGCCCGGTGCGCGGCTTTCGCCGTGATATGCCGGCGGCCACCTTTGCGGTGGCCGCTGCCAAGCGCGAGGCACTCGATTTCGCGCTCGACCATCTTGCACGCCACGCCAAGGCCACCGAGGCCATCATCCCGCTGCCAGCCGGTGCGCCGTTTGGCGCCATCACCGTGAACCGCGAACGCTGCACGCTGTGCATGGCGTGCGTGGGCGCGTGCCCGTCGCAGGCGCTGCGCGATCAGGCCGAGCGGCCCGTGCTGGCCATGATCGAGCGCAACTGCGTCCAATGCGGCCTGTGCGAGACCACGTGCCCTGAAAGCGCCATCGCCCTCGTGCCGCGTTTGAACCTGTCGGCAGAAGCCCGCCAATCGGCCACGCTCAACGAGGCGCAGCCGTTCCACTGCATCCGCTGCAACAAGCCGTTCGGCACCGCGCAGATGGTCGCGACGATGCTGGCCAAGCTGGGCGCGCATCCGGCGTTCTCCGGCGCCGCCGCCGAGCGCCTCAAGATGTGCAGCGATTGCCGCGTGATCGACATGATGCAGCACGGCGAACGCCCGGGCGCCCCGCACTGAAGACTGCGCATTGAAGACCGCACACTGAAGCCGATTCCCGATCCCATGACCGACGCCCAGCCCCTGCAATTCCAGCCCGCCGCCACGCCCGCCGACAGCGCAGAGGATCTCGCCCGTGCCGACCTGTACGGCCTGCTGGCCACGCTGTTCTTCCACGCGGCAGACGCCGATTTGCTGCAGCGCATCGCGGCCGCGCCGCTGGACCCGATAGGCGACGGCGATATCGCCGCAGCCGATGCGCAAGCCGCCGCCAGTAGTGCTCTCACCCAGGCCTGGCGAAAGCTTGTCGCCCGCGCGGGCCAGACCACCGCCGAGCAGGCCGACGACGAATACACCGAACTGTTTATCGGCGTCGGCAAGCCCGAAGTGTTCTTGTACGGCTCGTACTACCAGGCCGGTTTCATGAACGAGAAGCCGCTCGTGGTGTTGCGCGACGATCTGCGCCGCCACGGCCTGGAGCGCGCCGAGGGCATCACGGAAACCGAAGATCACCTCGCGACCCTGTGCGAGGTCATGCGTTACCTCATCGCCGGGGACGACGTTGCCGTGGCCCGCATCGAAGAGCAGCGCGCATTTTTCCAGCGTCATCTGGCCCCGTGGGTCGATACGGCTTGCGATGCTGTATTGCAGCATCCGCGCGCCGCGCTCTATGCCGATGTGGCGGGATTGGCGAAAGCGTTTTTTGACGTGGAGCGGCTCGCCCTTGAATTGGCATGAGAGCCGTCGTCTCGGCTGCCTAAAAAATAAGCGGACGCCGAAGAGCCACGCCGGGCCAGCGTCACGGCGCTCCGGTTCAAATCCGACTCATTGAAAAAATTCATCGGTAAATCGTCAGGAAAATCCCTCGGTGAGGGGTTTTGGGCATGGTTTTCCCATGCCGTTACTCCTAAAATGTGTTGGAAAATTCCTATTACATTCGGTCATCGGTTTGAAAGAGCCGGGGAGCATCGAAATGCCAGGTTTGAACACCGTCCCTCACGTGCGCCCAGAAGCGGATTCCGCTGATGTTGCACCCACTCGCCGCCGCTTCCTGATGGGGGCGGCGGTCGCCGCCGCGGCTGCAGGCACTGCCGCGACAGCCGGCCATTTGGTGCAAGCGCCCACTGCTCCGTCCACACCCGCAACCGACGCCGCGGATGACAGCGCCACCGGTTACCGGCTGAGCGAACACATCCGCAAGTACTACAAGACGACGTGGATCTGATGCGGCTGCACGCGCGCCGCTGTTGCTCCATCGTCATTGCACGCACCCCACATCTTCAGGTGACCTCATGCTTCTGACCCGCAAACCGGCGGTACAGGACACCAAAGCCGCACCGGCTCGACGTTCAAACGGACAGGGCGCCGCATCGCTTGCTGGCAGTCTGGCGCGCAGTCTGGCCGGTGCACTGCCGACCATGGACCGCCGCACCTTCCTCAAGCGCTCTGGCATCGGCGTGGGCGCAGGCCTGGCCGCAACGCAGCTTTCGCTGGTGAAGAAATCGGTGGTGGGCGAGGCCCAGGCCGCCGAAGGTAAGGGCGATATCGTCGTGCGCCGCACGGTGTGTTCGCACTGCTCGGTCGGCTGCTCGGTGGATGCCGTCGTGCAGAACGGCGTGTGGGTGCGCCAGGAACCGGTATTCGACTCGCCGATCAACCTGGGTGCGCACTGCGCCAAAGGCGCTGCCCTGCGCGAGCACGGTCACGGCGAATACCGCCTCAAGACGCCAATGAAGCTCGTCGACGGCCGCTACCAGCGCATCAGCTGGGACCAGGCGCTCAATGAGATCGTCGCCAAGATGAACACCATCCGCCAGGAGACCGGACCGGATTCGTTCTTCTTCGTGGGTTCGTCCAAGCACAGCAACGAGCAGTCGTACCTGATGCGCAAGTGGGTGTCGTTCTTCGGCACCAACAACTGCGACCACCAGGCGCGCATCTGCCATAGCACCACCGTGGCCGGCGTGGCCAACACCTGGGGCTACGGCGCGATGACCAACTCGTACAACGACATGCAGAACGCCAAGTGCGCGTTGTACATCGGCTCGAACGCGGCCGAGGCGCACCCCGTGTCGATGCTGCATCTGCTGCATGCCAAGGAAACGGGCTGCAAGGTCATCGTGGTGGACCCGCGCTACACGCGCACGGCGGCCAAGTCGGATGAGTACGTGCGCATACGGTCGGGCACCGACATCGCGTTCCTGTTTGGCGTGCTGTATCACATCTTCAAGAACGGCTGGGAAGACAAGCAGTACATCCATGACCGCGTCTACGGCATGGACAAGGTGCGCGATGAAGTGCTTGCCAAGTGGACGCCGGACAAGGTCGAGGAAGTGTGCGGCGTGCCTGAGGCACAGGTGCACAAGGTGGCCGAGATGATGGCAATGAATCGCCCCAGCACGCTGGTGTGGTGCATGGGCCAGACGCAGCACAGCATCGGCAATGCCATCGTGCGCGCGTCGTGCATTGTGCAGCTGGCGCTGGGTAACATCGGCAAGTCGGGCGGCGGCGCCAATATCTTCCGCGGCCACGACAACGTGCAGGGTGCGACCGACGTCGGCCCCAACCCCGATTCGTTGCCTGGGTACTACGGTCTGGCTGCCGGCGCGTGGAAGCACTTTGCCGGCGTGTGGGGCGTGGATTACGACTGGATCAAGGGCCGCTTCGCCTCGCAGGCCATGATGGAGAAGTCGGGCACCACCGTCTCGCGCTGGGCCGATGCGGTGCTGGAAAAGAACGAGCTGATCGACCAGGACCACAACGTTCGTGCCGTTTTCTACTGGGGGCACGCACCGAACTCGCAAACGCGCGGGATGGACATGAAGCGCGCGCTCGACAAGCTTGACCTGCTGGTGGTGGTGGACCCATACCCGTCGGCCACGGCGGCCATGGCCAACATGCCCGCCGCCGATGGTACGCCGCCCAATCCGAACCGCGCCGTCTATCTGCTGCCCGCCGCCACGCAGTTCGAAACGTCGGGCTCGTGCACCGCATCGAATCGATCGCTGCAATGGCGCGAGAAGGTCATCGAGCCGCTGTTCGAATCGCAGCCCGACCACGTGATCATGCAGGCGTTTGCCGATCGCCTGGGCTTCGGCAAGGAGCTGTCGAAGAACTACAAGATCACGGAATACAAGCGCGCCGGCATGACATGGCGCGAGCCGGAGATCGAATCGATCCTGCGCGAGATCAACCGCGGCAACTGGACGATCGGCTACACCGGCCAATCGCCGGAACGCCTGAAGGCCCACATGCGCAACATGCATCTGTTTGATGTGCGCACGCTGCGCTGCAAGGGCGGCAAGGATGCCGAAACCGGCTACGACCTGACCGGCGATTACTTCGGCCTGCCTTGGCCCTGCTACGGGACGCCGGAACTCAAACACCCCGGCTCGCCCAACCTGTACGACACCAGCAAGCATGTGATGGAGGGCGGCGGTAACTTCCGCGCCAATTTTGGCGTGGAGCGCGATGGCGTCAACCTGCTGGCCGAAGATGGCTCGTTCTCGCTGGGCTCGGAGTTGACCACCGGCTACCCAGAGTTCGACCACGTGTTCCTCAAAAAACTTGGCTGGTGGGACGACCTGACCGACGCCGAGAAGAAGGCCGCCGAAGGCAAGAACTGGAAGACCGACGTGTCCGGCGGCATCCAGCGCGTGGCGATGAAGCACGGCTGCCACCCGTTCGGCAACGCCAAGGCGCGCGCGATCGTGTGGAACTTCCCCGATGGCATTCCGCAGCACCGCGAGCCGCTGTATTCCACGCGGCCCGACATGGTCGCCAAGTACCCCACGCACGACGACAAGAAGGTCTTCTGGCGCCTGCCGACGCTGTACAAGACGGTGCAGCAGCGCAATATCGAGAACAAGGTCTACGAGAAATTCCCAATCATCCTGACCTCCGGCCGGCTGGTGGAGTACGAGGGCGGCGGCGAAGAGACGCGCTCCAACCCGTGGCTTGCCGAGCTGCAGCAAGAGAACTTTGTCGAGATCAACCCCAAGGCTGCATCTGACCGGGGCATTCGCCACAACGATTTCGTCTGGGTCAAGACGCCCACCGGCGCACAGATCAAGGTGCGTGCGCTGGTGACGGAGCGTGTGGGTGTAGACCACGCCTTCATCCCGTTCCACTTCTCGGGCTGGTGGCAGGGCAAGGACCTGCTCGATTACTACCCGGAGGGCGCCCACCCGATCGTGCGCGGCGAGGCCGTCAACACGGCCACGACCTACGGCTACGACTCGGTGACGATGATGCAGGAAACGAAAACGACGGTCTGCCAGATCGAGCGGTTCGCATAAGGACGGGGAGATCAACATGGCACGTATGAAATTCATCTGTGACAGCGAGCGCTGCATCGAATGCAACGCCTGCGCCACGGCCTGCAAGAACGAACACGAGGTGCCCTGGGGCGTGAACCGTCGCCGCGTGGTGACGATCAACGACGGCATGATCGGCGCGGAGAAATCCATCTCGGTGGCGTGCATGCATTGCTCCGATGCGCCGTGCATGGCGGTCTGCCCGGTCGACTGCTTCTACCGCACCGAAGACGGCGTGGTGCTGCACGACAAGGACGTCTGCATCGGCTGCGGCTACTGCTCGTATGCGTGCCCGTTCGGCGCGCCGCAGTTCCCGAGCCAGGGCACGTTTGGCGTGCGCGGCAAGATGGACAAGTGCACGTTCTGCGCGGGCGGCCCCGAGAAGAACGGCAGCGAGGAAGAATTCGAAAAGTACGGCCGCAACCGCCTGGCCGAAGGGAAGCTTCCGCTGTGCGCGGAAATGTGCTCGACGAAGGCGCTGCTCGGCGGCGACGGCGATGTGATTTCCGACATCCTGCGTAACCGGGTCATGAAGCGCGGGAAGGGCGCGGAGTTGTTCGGGTGGGGCACGGCCTATGGCGGCGCGCCGGGCAAGGGCGGTCAGGCGGCACCGGCAACTCCGGCCGCACCGGCCACGCCGGCTTCGGCGCCGGGAGCGCAATCATGATCGCCCCCGCACGATCGACGAGCCTGGTGATCGCCCTTGGTGCTGTGCTGTTGCTCGGTGCCTGCGGTGAACGCCCGCAAACGGCATTCGCCTCGCACCGCAAGGACGACGCGCCTGCCTACAAGGGCGCGGAGGGCGATCCGTTCATGGCCAAGAACTGGACACCCGGCGACCGCACGAGCTGGGAGAACCAGATCCGCGCGCGCGGCCAATACCAGAACGAGTACAACAAGACGCCATGACGCGCGCAAGCGGAGGTTCGTCCATGGGCACTTCCTGGAAACATCTTGTGATGGCCGTGCTGCTCGGCGGCGCGGCGGCGTGGGCGAACGCGCAGCAGCCGGCCAGTGCGCCGGCAGCCGACCATGCCCCGGTCAATCCGGCCGTACAACCGGCGCAGCCGTTCTCCAACATCGTCTCGGAGAACGTGTTTGATCTGCAGAAGCGCGATCTCGCCAAAGAGGCGCAGGACCAGGCCGCACGCCGCGCGACGCAACCGGGCAACAACGCGCCCGTCTGGCGCGAGGTGAACTCCGATCAGGCGCACTACGCCAGCATTCCCGGGCTGGAAGCCGGCGTGCTGATCCAGCGCACCGGGCAGAAATGGCGGCTGTTCCGCAATGGCGTGATCACCGTGTGGGGCGGTTGGCTCATGGTGCTGGTGCCGTCGGCCATCCTGGCCTTCTTCCTTTGGCGCGGCATGATCCCGCTAAAAGAAGCGCCTACGGGCCGCAAGATCGAGCGCTTCACGCCCACCGAGCGCTACGTGCACTGGACGATGGCGATCTCCTTCGTCACGCTCGGCGTGTCGGGCGTCGTCATGCTGTGGGGCAAGCATTTCCTGTTGCCGATCCTCGGTCATCAGTTGTTCGGCTGGCTGACGTATTTGCTGAAAAACCTGCACAACCTGGTGGGCCCGCTCTTCACGGTCAGCATCATCGTGGCCTTCGTGATTTGGGTGCGGGACAACTTGCCGCGCCAGGGCGACGTGAAATGGCTGCTGAGCCTGGGTGGCATGTTTGCCGGAGAGCACGGCGCCGAAGTGCCGTCGCACCGCTTCAATGCGGGCGAGAAACTCTGGTTCTGGGGCGGGCTCGTCGTGTTTGGGCTGATCCTGTCGGCTTCGGGCTGGACGCTCGATCGCATCGTCCCGGGCGTGGATTACTACCGCAGCATGATGCAACTGGCCGAAGTCATTCACGCGATCGCGGCGGTAGGCATGATGAGCATGTCGCTGGGCCACATCTACATGGGCACGATCGGCATGGAAGGCGCTTACCGCGCCATGCGTGACGGTTATGTCGACGAGGCCTGGGCGAAGGAGCACCACGAACTTTGGTATGACGACGTCAAGGCCGGCAAGATTCCCGCGCAGCGGTCCCAGCCGCCCGCGCCGCCGGCGCCGAGCGAGCAGCCCGCCAAGTCATGACGCCATCGCCTGCCACTCATTCGAGGATCCTCACCATGCATGCTTCCACGCTGACTCGCGCCGCAGGTATGGCACTTGCTGCCGCCATGCTGGTCCTGACAAGCGGACTGGCCGGCGCCAAGCTGCCGGCACCGACGGAAGAACAGAAGGCACAGGCGGATCTGGCGAAGGCCAAGGCAGCCTGGGGCGACAAGGTGGCCGCGTTCCAGACGTGCAAGGCCCAGGACAAGGCGGCGGCGTCGTACCAGGCCGGCGGCAAGGCTGCGCATACGCAACCGGGCGCGCCGTGCGTGGATCCGGGGCCGTTTGTCGCGCCTGTGCCCGCAGCATCGGCACCGGCACCGGCGGCCAAAGGGTGAACCGTTGGTTCCAATGTTGCGTGTTCATCATCCGGCAGTACAATCGTTCGCTCCCCGAGTGAACCCTGACTGGAGGTGACACATGAAGCAACTCGCGATTGCACTCGCCGCGATCGGCCTGATGGCCGGCTGCGCATCGAACTCAGCGTCGACGGCCAAGGCGGCTAATGCCGGTGACGGCGCCATGACGGCCTCGGCCGTGCTGGCACCCAAGAGCGGCAGCACCGTGCAAGGCAGCGTGAAGCTCGCGCAGCAAGGCGACAATCGGGTTGCCATCGCCGTGGATATTTCCGGCCTGCCGGCCAACGGCATGTTCGGTTTCCACGTGCATGAGAAGGGCGATTGCTCGTCGGCGGATGGCAATAGCGCCGGCGGTCACTTCAACCCGACCGGCCAGCAACACGGTGATCCGCGTCAAGGTGCGCACCACGCCGGCGACATTCCGATGCTGCAATCCGATGCCAACGGCAAGGCTGTCGGCTCGATCGTTCTTTCCGGCGTGACGCTGTCGCCTGGGCCCACCAGCCTGGTCGGCCACGCGCTGATCGTCCACGCAGGCAAGGACGACTACACGACCCAGCCCACCGGCAATTCCGGCGGGCGCATCGCCTGCGGCGTGATCGTGGCGAACTGATCGCCCGCACGCGGTACCTGCTCTCGGGCAGGTACCAACCGCAGCATGCGCACGCTCGCCGTGCGCATTTTTATTTGAACGAAGACATCGATGCCGCTGCGCCCCGAACTGACCAACGCTTCTGTTCCACTGCTCGACGAGGTTGAAGTGCTCGACGAGCTGGGCCGCGCACGCCATGTCTACATCCCTGGTGAACGCCCGCTCACGGTCTATCTCGACAAGCGCGAACTCGTCACGCTGATGACGCTGGGCGGCGCGCCCGAAGCGCTCGTACTCGGCTATCTGCGTAACCAGCGCCTGGTCAGCAGCATCGAAGACATCGCCTCCATCCAGGTCGATTGGGAAACCGAATCGGCTGCCGTGTCCACGCGCGCCGGCATCGCCGACCTGGACGAGAAGACCGCCCGCCGCACCGTGACCACCGGCTGCGGGCAAGGCACCGTGTTTGGCTCGCTGATGGACGAGATCGACGCCATCCATCTGCCGCCCGACGCGCGCATGACGCAGACCACGCTGTACCGCGTGGTGGACGCCATCCGCCTGCAGCAGTCGATCTACAAGCAGGCGGGCTCCGTGCATGGCTGCGCACTGTTCGATGCGCACGGCCAGCTGCTGCACTTCATTGAAGACGTGGGCCGCCACAATGCCGTGGATGCCATCGCCGGCCGCATGTGGCTTGAGGGCATGGAGGGCGGCGACAAGATCTTCTACACCACCGGCCGCCTGACCTCCGAGATGGTCATCAAGGGCGCGCAGATGGGTATTCCGTTCCTGTTGTCGCGCTCAGGTGTCACGCAGATGGGCCACCAGATGGCGCAGCGGGTCAACCTGACGCTGTTTGCGCGGTGCACGGGGCGGCACTTTCTGCTCTACACGGGACGGGACCGTTTTGTGGCCGAGCCGGGAGTGGCCGGCATGGTCGGGCCGCGCGGGGAACTGCTCCAGGCGGCGGAATCCGGCCGCTGATCCGCTCGCGTTTGCCCGGATAAGGCCAGCGCAAGCCATCGGCCGCCACGGGGTTTTCCGTCACAGGTTTGGGAGTACAATCCGCGTTCCAAACCGGCCCCAGGCGCGGGCCCGGCCGCTGGCGTGACCAAATGGGGACAGTTTTCGCACCGCGAAGGCTGCCCCCATTTGTTCATCCAAGGTATCTGGACGCTCCATGAGCATCAAATCCGACAAGTGGATCCGCCGCATGGCAGAGCAGCACGGCATGATCGAGCCGTTCGAGCCCGGTCAGGTGCGCGAATCCGATGGGCGCCGCATCGTTTCCTACGGCACGTCGAGCTACGGCTACGACATCCGCTGCGCCGACGAATTCAAGATCTTCACCAACATCAACAGCACCATCGTCGATCCGAAGAACTTCGACGAGAAGTCGTTTGTCGACTTCAAGGGCGATGTGTGCATCATCCCGCCGAACTCGTTCGCGCTGGCCCGCACGATGGAGTATTTCCGCATCCCGCGCACGGTGCTGACCGTGTGTCTGGGCAAGAGCACGTACGCGCGCTGCGGGATCATCGTCAACGTCACGCCGTTCGAGCCTGAATGGGAAGGGTACGTGACGCTCGAGTTCTCCAACACCACGCCGCTGCCCGCCAAGATCTACGCTGGGGAAGGCTGCGCGCAGGTGCTGTTCTTCGAGAGCGACGAGGAATGCGAAACCTCGTACAAGGATCGTGGTGGCAAGTACCAGGGCCAGCACGGTGTGACGCTGCCCAAGACCTAGTTTTTGTAGTCCGTTTCCGCGCGTTCAGGCGTATCCGGAGCGGTGCCTTTAGCTGCATCCATAAGGAACCACGATGAAATTCCGCTTTCCCGTCATCATCATTGACGAGGACTTCCGCTCCGAGAACATCTCCGGGTCGGGCATTCGCGCGCTGGCCCAGGCCATCGAGCAGGAAGGGATGGAGGTGACCGGCCTCACCAGCTATGGTGACTTGACCTCGTTCGCGCAACAGTCCAGCCGCGCGTCCACCTTCATCGTCTCGATCGACGACGACGAGTTCATCAATCCGGACAACGACAAGCCGGAACCGGAAGCCGTCGAAAACCTGCGCGCCTTCGTGGCAGAAGTGCGTCGCCGCAACGCCGACATCCCCATCTTCCTGTACGGCGAAACGCGCACCTCGCGCCATCTGCCGAACGACGTGCTGCGCGAGCTGCACGGCTTCATCCACATGTTCGAGGACACGCCCGAGTTCGTGGCCCGACACATCATTCGTGAAGCGCGCAATTACCTGGATTCGCTGCCGCCGCCGTTCTTCAAGGCGCTGATCGACTACGCGCAAGACAGCTCGTATTCGTGGCATTGCCCGGGGCACTCGGGCGGCGTGGCGTTCCTGAAGAGCCCGGTGGGGCAGGTGTTCCATCAGTTCTTTGGCGAGAACATGCTGCGCGCCGACGTCTGCAACGCCGTGGAAGAACTGGGCCAACTGCTGGATCACACGGGTCCCGTGGCCGCGTCTGAGCGCAACGCTGCGCGCATCTTCGGTTCGGACCACATGTTCTTCGTGACCAACGGCACGTCGACGTCGAACAAGATGGTGTGGCACGCCAACGTGGCGCCCGGTGACATCGTGGTGGTGGACCGCAACTGCCACAAGTCGAATCTGCACGCGATCATGATGACGGGCGCGATCCCCGTGTTCCTGATGCCGACGCGCAACCACTTCGGCATCATCGGCCCGATCCCGAAGAGCGAGTTCGAGCCGGAAACGATCGCCAGGAAGATCGCCGACCATCCGTTTGCCAGCAAGGCCAAGAACAAGAAGCCGCGCATCCTGACCATCACGCAGGGTACGTACGACGGCGTGCTGTACAACGCCGAGATGATCAAGAACATGCTGTCGACCGAAATCGACACACTGCACTTTGACGAAGCGTGGCTGCCGCACGCGTCGTTCCACCCGTTCTACGAGAACATGCACGCGATCGGCCACGGCCGTCCGCGCAGCAAGGATGCGCTGGTCTATGCCACGCAGAGCACGCACAAGCTGCTGGCTGGCTTGTCACAGGCCTCGCAGATCCTCGTGCAGGATTCCGAGACGCGCAAGCTCGATACGTATCGCTTCAACGAGGCGTATCTGATGCACACGTCGACGAGCCCGCAGTACTCGATCATTGCGTCGTGCGACGTCGCGGCCGCGATGATGGAAGCGCCGGGCGGCACCGCGCTGGTGGAAGAGAGCATTGCCGAAGCGCTGGACTTCCGCCGCGCCATGCGCAAGGTTGAGCACGAATACCTGGGCACAAATGGTGGCAACGGCCGCGGCGACGACTGGTGGTTCAAGGTCTGGGGCCCGAACGATCTGTCGGACGAAGGCATCGAAGAGCGCGAAGCGTGGATGCTCAAGGCCAACGAGCGCTGGCACGGCTTCGGCAACCTGGCCGAAGACTTCAACCTGCTCGATCCGATCAAGGCCACCATCATCACCCCGGGCCTGGATGTGGACGGCAAGTTCAGCGATTCCGGCATCCCGGCCGCCATCGTCACGCGCTACCTGGCCGAGCACGGCATCATCGTCGAGAAGACGGGTCTGTACTCGTTCTTCATCATGTTCACGATCGGCATCACCAAGGGCCGCTGGAACTCGCTGGTGACGGAGTTGCAGCAGTTCAAGGACGATTACGACAACAACCAGCCGCTGTGGCGCGTGTTGCCGGAATTCGTGCGCCAGTATCCGCAGTACGAGCGCATCGGCCTGCGTGAACTGTGCGACAGCATCCACAGCGTCTATCAGGCCAACGACGTGGCCCGCGTGACGACCGAGATGTACCTCTCGGATATGGAGCCTGCGATGATCCCGTCGGATGCCTGGGCCAAGATGGCGCACCGCGAGACCGAGCGTGTCGCGATCGACGATCTGGAAGGCCGCATCACCGGCATCCTGCTGACACCGTATCCGCCGGGCATTCCGCTGCTGATCCCGGGCGAGCGCTTCAATAAAACGATCGTGCAGTACCTGCAGTTCGCTCGCGAGTTCAACAAGCTGTTCCCGGGCTTTGAGACGGATATTCACGGGCTGGTCGAGGAAGAGGTCGACGGCAGGATGGAGTACTTCGTCGATTGCGTGCGCTGAGTTTCAGTCGCACAAACAAAAACGCCGCGCTGAGTTGATCAGCGCGGCGTTTTTGTTTGAAGCGGCTGCGAATTACTCAGCCAGCGCAGCCCGTGCAAACGCAATGGCTTGCTTCACCTGCTCCGGCGCCGTTCCGCCGATGTGGTTGCGCGAAGCGACCGAGCCTTCCAGCGTCAGCACAGTGTGCACATCGTCGCCGATCAGGTTGGCCTTGTCGCCCAGGCCGCAGATGTCACGCAGTTGCGCGACGGACAGATCCGCCAGGTCGCAGCGCAGGTCGTCGCACGCACGCACGGCGTGGGCCACGGCTTCATGTGCATCGCGGAAGGGCAGGCCGCGCTTGACCAGGTAGTCGGCCAGATCGGTGGCGGTGGCGTAGCCCTGCAGCGCAGCGGCGCGCATGGCGTCGGCCTTGACGGTGATGCCCGGCACCATGTCGGCAAAGATGCGCAGCGTGTCGACCACCGTATCCACCGTATCGAACAGTGGTTCCTTGTCTTCCTGATTGTCTTTGTTATATGCCAGCGGCTGGCCCTTCATCAGCGTGAGCAGGCCAATCAGGTGGCCGTTGACGCGGCCGGTTTTGCCGCGTGCCAGTTCGGGCACATCGGGGTTCTTCTTCTGCGGCATGATCGAGCTGCCCGTGCAGAAGCGGTCGGCAATGTCGATAAAACCCACACGCGGGCTCATCCACAGCACCAGCTCTTCAGAGAAGCGCGAGACGTGCGTCATGATGAGCGCGGCGGCAGCGCAGAATTCGATGGCGAAGTCGCGGTCGGACACGGCATCCAGCGAGTTGCGGCATACGCCTTCGAAGCCGAGTTGCTGTGCGACAAATTCGCGGTCGATCGGGTAGCTCGTGCCTGCCAGTGCAGCGGCACCCAGCGGCAGGCGGTTGACGCGGCGGCGGGCGTCGAGCATGCGCTCGGTGTCGCGCGTGAACATCTCGACGTAGGCCAGCAGGTGGTGGCCGAACACCACCGGCTGCGCGACCTGCAGGTGTGTGAAGCCCGGGACGATGGTGTTGGTGTGCTGCTCGGCCAAGTCCAGCAGCGCGCCGCGCAGGGCCTTGAGCAGACCGACGATGTTGTCGATCTCGCTGCGCAGCCACAGGCGGATGTCGGTGGCGACCTGGTCGTTGCGCGAGCGGCCCGTGTGCAGGCGCTTGCCGGCGTCGCCCGCCATGGCGGTCAGGCGCGCTTCGATGTTCAGGTGCACGTCTTCCAGGTCCAGCTTCCACTCGAACGTGCCGGCTTCGATCTCCTGGCGGATCTGCGCCATGCCCTGTTCGATGGCGGCGCGATCGGCTTCGGCAATGATGCCCTGCTTGGCCAGCATGGCGGCGTGCGCGAGCGAGCCCTGGATGTCGAACAGCGCGAGGCGCTTATCGAAGAACACCGATGCGGTATAGCGCTTGACGAGATCGGACACCGGCTCGTTAAAGCGGGCGGACCACGCTTCGGCCTTCTTGGCGAGTTGGGAGGTCATGGGCGGACAGCTGGAGGAGCGCGGCCGGCGAAGCGCCAGCCGCAAATTCAGGAAACCGCGATTATATCGCCCGACAGGCCTTCCGGCCCCCGCGCCGGGGTGCCTACAGCGTGCTGTCGATCAGCGCGCCCTTGAAGACCACCGGCCCGGTCGGCCCCTGCGGATTGGGCGAGCCGCCACGCGGTTCCACGCTGATGGCGAGCGCCGGCACCTGCCGCAACGGCTGCGCTACCGTCAGCCGCACGGCGCGCTGGTGCCCGATCACCCCAAGTGACTGCGGATGCCCGCCGGGGGGCAGTGCCCAGAGCTGCAAGGCCTGTTCGGTATTGAGCGGCGTTGCATCCAGCCGCTTGAGCGATAGCGTTCCGGTGCGCGCATCCCAGGTGACGAGGACGGCCGCCTGGGCCTGCGCGTCCTGCAGCACGGCCACGGCGTTGGCGACAGGTGCATCACGCAATTGCTGCGCCAGCCGCAGGTTCAGCCCGATCGCGACCGCCGCGACAACCGCCGCGACTGCGGTGGCGCCGCGCCAGAAGCCGGTGCCTTGCCAAATCCGTTGCCAGAGCGCCTTCCGCGCCGGCGTCGGCTCGCGCCAGCCGAGTTGCACTTCCACGCGGCAGAGGATTTCCGGCAGCGGCGCCGTGGCAGGCTGGAGCGCGGGCAAGTCGGCCAGATAGCGTTGCCAGCGTTCAACCGTGGCGCGCACGGCGTCGTCGTGGCGAAGGATCTGCTCGAACCGGCGGCGTGCGCCGGCGCGCAAGGTGCCGACCGCATATTCGGCGGCCAGCTTGTCGACGAGATCGGGGTGGCGGCGCGGGTCCATCACGGTGCTCCGAGGCATTCGCGCAGGCGGTCCAGCCCGCGTCGCATCCAGGATTTGACGGTACCCAGCGGCAGCGAGAGCGTTTGCGCCAGCTCGCTGTGCGACAGGTCACGCAGATAGGCGAGCGACACGACTTGGCGTTGCTTCGGGTCGAGGCGCTTGAGGCATTCGGCCAGCGCGCGGGCCTGCTGACCGGCGAGCGCGATGTCCGCAGGGCCAGGAGCGTGGTCGGCCAGGACATCGGCGTAGGCGTCGTCCAGGGGCACGGATTCCTGCACGCGCTCGGCATGCTGCCGGCGCAGGCAGTCGAGTGCACGGTTGCGCACGATGGTGGTCATCCACGTCATGGGGGCGGCCAGATGCGGGCGGTAATCGCCGGCATGGCGCCAGATGTTGACGAAACTTTCTTGCAAAACGTCCTCGGCCCAGTCCTTCCTGACCAAGATACGCAGCGCGAGCCCAAACAGTTTCGGTGCGCAGCGCGTGTACAGCGTGCGCAGGGCGTCGCGGTCGCCCAGGCTGATGCGTTGCAGCAATGCGGCCAACTCTTCAGCGTCGGCGCTCGGGGGGCGCGCTGCTGCGGACATCGCTGGCGGGTCGGCAGGTTGCGCGGCGGGGTCTTCGGCGGTGCGCTGATAGGTGAGCACGTGGGCAGTTTTCTGTGGACGGTTTTGCCCAAAGTGTAGGTAGAAACCGTGGTCGTGGGTGAATTCACGTGAAAGGCGCTGAGGTTTTATTGCATCCAGTTGGGTACGCCCTTCGTACAAACGATCAGGCGCTGGATAAACGCCTGCGATCCGCACCTCGGCAGTATATGGGTCGCGCTTCTTCCCAACACATGCAAGGAGACGGACGATGGATACGACCAAAGAGATGGATCTGTTCGAAGGGGAGAACCCGCGCATCGATGCGCGCCGCCGCGTGCTGCTGCGCGCTCCGGGGCTGATGGCGCTGGGCTCGCTGGCGGCGGTGTCGCTGGGGCAGTCGATGCCGGCGTGGGCGCAGACGCAATCGGGCAGCGTGAAAGACGACGTCAACATCCTGAACGTGGCGCTCGGGCTCGAGTATCAGGCCATCGCCGCCTATCAGGTGGGCGCGGAAAGCGGCCTGTTGCAAAAGCCCGTACTGGCAACGGCGGTGAAGTTCCAGGGCCACCACAAGGCACATGCATCGGTGCTGGCGGGCACGGTCTCCAAGCTGGGCGGCACGCCCGTCATGGAAAAGAAGGTGGCGGAATACAACTTCCCGGTCAGCCAGTTGAAGACGCAGGCCGACGTGCTGCGTTTTGCCGCCGGGCTGGAGAAGGGCGCTGCCTCGGCCTACTTGGGGGTGATGCCGAGTTTCTACACGCGCGACCTGGCCAAGGCCGCCGCCAGCATCCTGGGCGACGAGACGATGCATTGGGCGGTGCTGCTCTCGGTGCTGGGTGAAGACCCGGTGCCGGTGGCGTTCATCAGCTAAGAGGTTTGTTGGGCCGCCACACCGGCTGCTCGTTACGGTGTGGCGGTTTTTTTTGGCGCGTCGAACGCTTCGACGATGCAATCGAGCAGGGCACGCACGCGCGCGGTCTTGTGCAGATCGGCGTGCGTCACGAGCCAGACGTCCTGCATGCTGCGGCGATTGCGCAACACACGCACAAGTTGCGGATAGATCTGCGCACGCCTGCACACCAGTTCGGTCATCCCAATGCCGGCGGCCACCGCCTCGAACAGCGCCAGCGCCGAGTTGCTCTGCAAGACGACGCGCCCGGTGATGCTTGCGGCGCTGTGTTTTGCCGCGATCGAGTGGCCGGCGCGCGGCGCGCTGTCGCCCTGGGTGTGGGGTGCCGCGCTGCTGACGCTGGCGGCTGGCGCACTGTTCGTCCTGGCCGAACGCCGGGCGCGTGCACCGCTGGTGCCGCTGGCCTGGCTGGGGCATCGCACGCTGGGCGCCGTCAATGGCGTCGGGTTCCTGCTGAACTTCGGCTATTACGGCGCCCTGTTCGTGCTGAGCCTGCATTTGCAGAACGTCGAACATCTGAGCGCACGCCAGACCGGGCTGGTCATGCTGCCGATGGCGGTGAGCCTGTCGGCGGGCAACATCTTCGCGGGCAAGCTGATGGCGCGTTTTTCTACGCCGGCGATGATGCTGGGCGGCCTTGTGATCGGCGCAGCGGGTTTGCTGGCAACGTCGGCTGCGCTGACGGGGCACGTGCACCTGTGGGTGGTGAGCGCGACGATGGTGGCTTACGGCGGCGGTACCGCGCTGGCGATTGCGCCCATGACGTCGACCATCCTGTCTGCGGCACCGGGCGAGTTGGCCGGCACGGCGTCGGGCTTGCTCAACGCCGCGCGGCAGACCGGCAGTTTGCTGGGCGTGGCAGCGGCGGGCGCCGTCGTGACGGTGGTGCCAGGGCTGGCGCACGCCGCGCCGATGGTGTTTGGCCTGATGACGCTGTCATACGCCGGCGCGATGGCGATGGCGTGGATCAGCCGTCGCCCGGCCGCCACCGCGCTGGCTGCCTGATCAGCCGCTATTGCGAAGGCCCGCGGCAATCCCGTTGATCGACAGATGGATGCCGCGCCGCACGCGCGCATCGTCACTGCCGGCCTTGCCCGAGCGGAAGCGCTTGAGCAGTTCGACCTGCAAGTGATTCAGCGGGTCGAGATACGGGAAGCGGTTCTTGATGGAGCGTGCCAGCAGCGGGTTGTCGGCCAGGCGCTCCGACTGTCCTGTGATGGCTGCCAGCATCTGCTCGGTCAACGCGAACTCCGCCGAGATGCGCGAGAACACCGCGTTACGCAGCTTGCGGTCGTCGCAGAGCTGCGCGTAGCGCGAGGCCACGTTCAGATCGGCCTTGGACAGGACCATGTCCATGTTCGACAGCAGGTTCGCAAAGAACGGCCACTGCTTGTGCATGCGCTTGAGCGTGGTCAGGCGCGCGGCGCGGGCCTTTGCGTTGCCGGCGTCGTCCAGCCAGCGCTGCACCGCGCTGCCAAAACCGAACCAGCCCGGCAGCAGCAGACGGCACTGGCCCCATGAGAAGCCCCACGGAATCGCACGCAGGTCTTCGATGCGGCGGTGCTTCTTGTCCATCAGCTTGCGCGAGGCCGGGCGCGAGCCGAGGTTCAGGTCGGCAATCTCGGTGATGGGCGTGGTGGCGAAGAAGTAGTCCTTGAAGCCTGGGGTTTCGTAGACGAGGTTGCGGTACGCGGCAAAGGCGTTGTCCGACAGCGCCTGCATCGCGGCTTCGAACTCCTCCAGGCCTTTCGGGCGGTTGCGCGTGGGCAGCAGCGTCGCTTCCAGCGTGGCCGCGACGATGGTTTCCAGGTTGCGCCGGCCGATCTCGGGGTTGGCGAACTTGCTGGAGATGATTTCGCCCTGCTCGGTCAAGCGGATCTGCCCGTTCACCGTGCCCGGCGGCTGCGACAGGATGGCCTGGTAGGTCGGGCCGCCGCCTCGGCCCACCGTGCCGCCGCGGCCATGGAACAGGCGCAGGCGCACGCCCTTGCGCTCGAACAGCTCCACCAGCGCCAGCTCGGCCTTGTACAGCTCCCAGTTGGAGGTGAGGAAGCCGCCGTCCTTGTTGGAATCCGAATAGCCGAGCATGACTTCCTGCTCGTTGCCCTGCGCGGCCAGTACGGCATCGAAGCCGGGCAGGGCAAGCAGATCGCCCATGATCTGCGAGGCGTTGCGCAAGTCTTCGATGGTCTCGAACAGCGGGATCACCATCACGTCCAGCCCCACGCCAGCGCCATTGGCATTCGCGCGGAACATGCCGGCTTCCTTCTGCAGCAGCATCACTTCGAGCAGGTCCGACAGCGTCTCGGTGTGCGAGATGATGTAGTTGCGCACGATGCGGTTGCCGTAGCGGGCACGCACCTCGCGCGCGGCGCGGAAGATGTCGATCTCTTGCGTAGTCTGCTCGCTGTACGCATGGAACGGCAGCGTCAGCAGACGCGGCTGTTGCAGTTCGCGCAGCAGCAGCGTGCGCTTGTCGGCTTCGGACAGTGCGGCGTACGCGCCTTCCACGCCCGCCACCTTCAGCAGCTCGGCGACGGTCGCTTCATGCACGTCAGACACCTGCCGCAAGTCGATCGACGACAAGTGGAAGCCGAACACATCGATCGCACGCGCCAGCGAGGCCAGACGCGCATCAGCCAGTGCCTCGCCGTGATGTGCCGCCAGCGAATCGGTGACGATCTGGATGTCGGCGCGCAGCTCTTCCGCGCTCGTGTAAGCCGGGGCCGGGCCGACGGCGTGGCGGCCGGCGTCTTCACCGGTCAGCTCGCGGCACGTCGCAGCCAGGCGCGCATACACGCCGATCAGCGCGCGGCGGTACGGCTCATCCGAGCGATGCTCCGATCGATCGGGCGACTGCTCCGCCAGCGCCAGCAATTCAGCACTCACATCCACCTGCGATGTCGACATCGACAGTTCGGCGCCCAGCGCGTGGATCTCTTCCAGATACCACGCAAGGATCACGCTGGCCTGCTTGCGGGCGGCGTAGCGCAGGGTTTCTGCCGTGACGAAGGGGTTGCCGTCGCGGTCGCCGCCGATCCACGAGCCCATCTGGAAGAACGGCGCCAACGGGGTGGGTTCGCCACGTGCGCCACGGCGCGGGAATACGGCAGCGACGTCCTCTTCCAGTTCGCGGTACAGCGCGGGAATCTCGCGCAGGAACGTCGTCTGGTAGTACGACAGCGCGTTTTCGATCTCGTCGGCCACCATCAGACGCGTGGTGCGCAGCATGCGTGTCTGCCACAGTTTGGTCACGTGCGCGCGCAGCAGCGTCGTGTTGCGTTCACGCTCGCGGGTGGTCAGCGGCGTGTCGCGTTCGGCCAGCAGGCGGGCGATTTCACGCTGTGCATCGAGAATGCTCTTGCGCTGCACCTCGGTCGGGTGGGCCGTGAGCACGGGCACGATCAACGCGGCATCGAAGAAGCGGCGCAGCGTCTCACCCGAGACACCCTCGTCGGCCACCGACAGCAGCGCGCGCATCATGCTGCCCGGCTGCGGTGGCGAGCCCGCCAGCGCATGCACGCGGCGGCGGCGGTTGTGGTGCTGGTCTTCGGCAATGTTGGCCAGGTGAGAGAAGTAGCTGAACGCGCGCACCACGGAGTTGGTTTGCTCACGCGACAAGGCTTTCAGCAGGCGGTCGAGTTCCTGCTCGGCCTGGCGGTCGCCGTCGCGGCGGAAACGCACGGCGGTCTGGCGGATCGTCTCGACGGTTTCGAAGGCGGCGCCACCTTCCTGTTCACGCAGCACGTCGCCCAGCAGGCGCCCGAGGAAGCGGATGTCTTCCTTCAGCGGCTGATCCTTGGCCGCGGCGCTGCCCGACGAGCGCCGGGAAGTGGGGCCGAGTGATGCGCCATTGGCTTCGTCCGCGCCATTGGCCTTGGCCACCGGTTTGGCGGCGGGCTTGGCAGCCTTGATGGCCTTCGTGGCCTTGCTGGTCTTGGCGGGGGCGGCGGAAGCCTTGCGGGCGGTGGTCGCGCGCGAGGAAGCGCGGCGCGCGGCGGGCTGCGTCATGGTGTCTCCTAGGTTGGGTGCTCGAAGGTGCCTGAACGGCCCTCGTTTCTGTATCACTTCAACGTGATAGCCGGACTGTCGCGAAAATGCTGCGTGCTACCATTGCCGCATGTCTTCCAACGCCCGCCCGACTTCCCGTCAATCCCAGCTTGCAACGACTCCTGCAGCCCAGGCGCCGACCAAGCTGGTCATTGCCTCGCGCGAGAGCCGGCTAGCCCTCTGGCAAGCCGAACACGTGCGTGCTGCATTGCAAAAATACTATCCCGCGTGCGACGTGTCCATCCTTGGAATGACCACGCGCGGCGACCAGATTCTCGACCGCTCCCTCGCGAAGGTGGGGGGCAAGGGTTTGTTCGTGAAGGAACTGGAAGTCGCGCTGGCCGAGGGGCGCGCAGATCTCGCCGTACATTCGCTCAAGGATGTGCCGATGGAATTGCCGCAAGGCTTTGCGCTGTCGGCCATCCTCGAACGCGAAGACCCGCGCGACGCCTTTATTTCCAACGACTACGCCGATCTGGCCTCGCTGCCTGCCGGCGCCGTGGTGGGCACGTCGAGCCTGCGCCGCGAGGCCTCGTTGAGGGCTCGGTTTCCGCATCTGGTGATCCAGCCGCTGCGGGGCAACCTCGATACGCGCCTCGGCAAGCTCGATCGCGGCGACTACGCTGCCATCATCCTGGCCGCTGCGGGGCTCAAGCGCCTGGGGTTGGTCGATCGCATTCGCTCGACCATCGCGCCGGAAGAATCGCTACCGGCAGCCGGGCAAGGTGCGCTCGGCATCGAAATTCGCGCCGATCGCGCAGACGTGCGAGCCTGCCTCGCGCCCCTGCACGATGAGCCCACTGCACTGGCCGTGACGGCTGAACGCGCTGTTTCGCGCATTCTCGGCGGTTCGTGCCAGGTGCCACTCGCCTCGTTCGCGCAGTGGTCGGACGGCGGCACGCTGCGCCTGCGCGCCTTTGTTGCTTCGCAGGACGGCACCCGCAAACTCGCCGCGGATGGCGAAGCCACGCCATCTACGCTGGCCGAAGCCGACGCACTGGGCGTGCGCGTCGCCCAGCAGATGCTGGCCGGCGGCGCACGCGACATCCTTGCCGTGCTGGGCGCCGACGCCCCACCCGCTACCTGAATCCCACGGCTCGCCATGGACGACCACTTGCCACCGCGCTTGTCACCATCGTCGCCCGCTTCCAGCACGCCGCCTGTTCAATCGGCAACCCCGCCCGTGGTGGTGGTCACGCGTCCGCGCGCACAGGCGCCCATGCTGGTGGCGGCGCTTGAGCGCCACGGCCTGCGCACGCACCAGTTTCCGCTGCTCGACATTGCGCCGACGCCCAATCTCGACGACTTGCGTGCCGCGCTGGGCGATCCGTCGCGCTATGCGCTGGTCGTGTTCGTCAGCCCCAACGCCGTGCAGCAGGCATTTTCCGCCATGCCGGAAGGCTTCCGCTGGCCGCAGGAAGTACCGGTGGCAGTAGTGGGGCCCGCGAGCGCACAGGCGCTTGCCACGCACGGGGTCGCGCCGCCCGCGCACCGTGTGATCAAGCCCGACACGCATGCCGACGACGCCCGCCAGGATTCCGAGGCGCTCTACGCGCGGCTGGATGTGCCCTCGCTGAGCGGCCGTGAAGTGCTGATCGTGCGCGGCAACGGTGGCCGTGAGTGGCTGGCCGATCAGCTGCGCGAAGCCGGTGCATCGGTCCGTACGGCGGAAGCCTATCGCCGCAGCGTACCGGTGCCCGATGCCGCTGCGTGGCTTGCGTTGCGTGCCGTGCTTTCGTCCCGCCACGCCTGGACGCTCACCAGCTCCGAGGCCGTCCGCAATCTTGATGAGCTGGCCCGCGCCAACCTGTCGCCCGCTGATCTCGATACGCTGCACGGCGCGCCATGCTTTGCTTCGCACGCCCGCATCGTCGAACAGGCCGAATCGCTGGGTTTCCGCGATGTGACGCTGACCGGCGCCGGCGACGACCGGCTCCTCGCCAGCGTGCTCGCCTGGGCCGGGCCGATATGGGCTCCCGAGCATGCCCCAGCAACGGTGCCGGATGATTCAAACCCGTCTACTTCTTCTTCCACTGTGACGCAGACTCCCGTTCCCTCGTCCGCTCCCGCTCCCGCTTCAACGCCAGCGCCCGCAGCCGTCAAGCCGAGTCCTGCGCCTGCTGCTCCGCCGGCTGCGTTTGCGCCCACCATGACGGTCAACCATGCGCCGCGCCGTGGCGGTTGGATCATCTGGGTGGCGCTGGTCGCGGTCGTGGCGGCAGTGGCCGCGCTACAGGTGCGCAACGAACGCCTTGCACGCGAGATCCGTCAGCGCGCCCAAACGAATGAGGCGCTGGCGCAGGAGATGCGCGTGCTCTCGCGGGCCGATCAGGATTCGGTTTCCCAACTGCAGCAGAAGTTTGGCGCGCTGGATGCCCGCACCGCTGAAACGCGCGATCGCCAGGCCGCGCTGGAGCAGGCCAATCAAGACCTCCTGCGCAACCGCGATGACTGGCAGCGCGCCGAGATCCAGCGTTCGCTGGAAGTGACCGCTGAACAACTGCAACTGACCGGCAACGTCGCGGGTGCATTGGCTGCGCTGCAAACGATCGACGCGCGCCTGGCCACGCTCGACAAGCCGCAGTTCAACGCCGTGCGTCGGGCGGTATCGCGCGACATGGCCAAGCTCAAGGCGATGCCGTCGTTTGATCTGGCCGGTGCTGCGCTGCGGTTGGATGACGCCATCAACGCGGTCGATACGCTGCCGCTCGTCTCGTCGGCCCAGCCGCTGGAGGCGGAACAGGCTGCGCAGGCGCCGCATACTGTGGCGAAACCCTCGAAGAATGCCAAGGCACACGCTGCGTCGGCGCCCGTTGCCTCGACGCCGCCAAACGCCGGATGGTCGGCAGGCGTGCGCGCTTGGTGGGGCCGCCTGTGGAACGACGTGCGCGGCGAACTCGGCCAGATCGTACAGGTGCGCCGCGTCGATCAGACCGAGGCACTGCTGCTGTCTTCCGACCAAGCGTGGTTCCTGCGCGAAAACCTCAAGCTGCGCCTGATGAATGCGCGCCTGGCGTTGCTCTCGCGCAATGAAGCCGTGTTCCGCGCCGATCTGGGGCGCGCTGATACGCTGCTCGCGCGCTACTTTGATACGCAGTCTTCGCGCGTGACCACAGTGCAGAATCAACTGTCGCAGGCGCGCGCGACGGTTGGCACGCTGCAGGTGCCAACGCTGGCTGACAGCCTTGCCGCCGTGCGCGGTTCGGGCAAGGAGTGAGCATGCGCTGGGTATTCTGGGTCGCGCTCCTGTTTGCCGCCGCCGTGGGGCTGGCGCTGTTTACCGAACTCAATCTGAGCAACGTCGTGCTGTTCTACCCGCCGTACCGGGTGGAGATGTCGCTCAACTTCGTGCTGGCTGCGCTGCTGGCGACGTTCGTGGTGCTGCATCTCGTGATGCGCCTTTTCCACCATGTTGCGGGTATGCCGGCGCGTGCAGCGGCGTATCGCGAGCGCAACCGCATCCTGAAGGCATCGGCGGCGCTGCGTGAAGCAATGGAAAGCCTGTTTGCCGGCCGCTTTGGTCATGCGGAGCGCCAGGCGCGAGAAGCCCAGGCCTGGGAGCCTCAGCGCGAGACGGCCGCGCTGATCGGTGCCCGTGCCGCGCACCGCATGCAGGAGACCGAGCGCCGCGACGCGTGGATGGCCGAAGTGTCCTCGCCCGATCGTGAGCAGGCGAAGCTTGTGTCGATGGCCGAACTGCTGGTTGACGCTCGCGATGCGGAAGGCGCGCTCGAGAAGATCGCGCAACTGCAATCGCAGGGGGCGCGGCAGATTCAGGCGCAACGCATTGCCTTGCGTGCTCACCAGCATCTGAAGAACTGGAGCGAGGTGCTGCGCCTGACGCGTGCACTGGAAAAGCGCAACGCCATCCATTCCGTGCTGGCCGCACGACTCAAGCAGATGGCCTGTGAAACGCTGCTGGCCGAGCGCCGCCACGATGCCGATGCCCTGAACGGCTTCTGGCGCGAGTTGACCACGGAAGAACGCCGTTCGCCGCGCATCGCTTCGCAGGCGGCGCTGTACTTCGCGCAACTCGGTCGCACCGATGATGCCAAGCGCATCGTCGAAGAGGGCCTGAAGACCCATTGGGATGGCCGCCTGATCCGCCGCTATGCCGATTGCGCAGTGCCGGGCAAGGCGCTGCCGCTGATCCAGCAAGCAGAGAAATGGCTCGCCCAGCATCCGGTGGATGCCGAACTGTTCTACACGCTTGGCATGCTGTGCTTCAAGGAGCAGCTCTGGGGCAAGGCGCAGTCGAACCTGGAGTCGGCACTGAAATATGCCGATGCCGATCACTCCGGCAACCTGCGCGCCCATGCGCATCTGGCGCTTGCACAGATGTTCGAGCAGACGGAGCGCATGGAAGACGCCCAGCGCCACTATCGGCAAAGCGCATTGCTTGCCGTGAAATGAGAAAAGACCGGGATCATCCCGGCCTTTTTTCTTGCTGGTGACGGCGCCTATTTGTTCACCATCCGTGCTGGTACGGAAAGCGTGAGGATCGCACCCAGCACCATCGACGTGGCCAGCATGTACATGCCCGAATCGGTGCTCTGCGTGGCGTCTTTCAGCCAGCCGACGGCGTAGGGGCTCAGGAAGCCCGCGAGGTTGCCCAGCGAATTGATGAGCGCAATGCCGGCGGCGGCACCGGTGCCGGCCAGGAACGCAGTCGGCAGGCTCCAGAACAGCGGTAACGTGGTCAGGATGCCCATGGTGCCGAGCGTGAGTGCGGCCATGGCCAGCATGGTGTCGGTGTGCCAGACGGCTGACAGTACGAGCCCGACCGCGCCCACCACTGCGGGAATCGCGATGTGCCAGCGGCGCTCGCGCAGGCGATCCGCGCTGCGTGCCACCAGGACCATCGCGACGACTGCTGCGCCGTACGGAATCGCCGTCAGCAGGCCGACCGAGAACGGATCGGCCACGCCGGTCTGCTTGATCAGCGTCGGCAGCCAGAAGCTCACGCCATACAGGCCCATCACGAAGGTGAAGTAGATCAGGCTCATCAGCCATACGCGCGGGCTGGCCATGACGGTGCGGATGGGCGGGTCTTCCTTCTCGGCGTCTTCCGCGGCGATGTTGCGCGCGAGCAGCGCCTTCTCTTCGTCAGTCAGCCACTTCGCGTGGCTGATGCGGTCGTCCAGATACGCCAGCACGACGATGCCGACGATGATTGACGGAATGCCTTCGATCAGGAACATCCACTGCCAGCCGGCCAGGCCGTAGAGGCCGGCAAACGCCTTCATCGCCCAGCCCGAGATGGGGCCGCCGATCACGCCCGACAGCGCAATTGCCGTCATGAAGAAGGTGGTGGTGCGCCCGCGCCGCTGCGCCGGATACCAATACGTGAGGTACAGGATGATCCCCGGGAAGAAGCCGGCTTCTGCCAGCCCCAGCAGGAAGCGCATCACGTAGAACATGGCCGGCGTGGTCACGAACATCATGGCCGCCGAGATGATGCCCCACGAGATCATGATCCGCGCGATCCAGATGCGTGCGCCCACGCGGTGCAGGATCACGTTGCTCGGCACTTCAAAGAGGAAGTAACCGATGAAGAAGATGCCGGCGCCGAGCCCATAGATGGTCTCGCTGAACTTGAGGTCGTTGAGCATCTGCAGCTTGGCAAAGCCCACGTTGACGCGATCGAGATACGCGACCACGTAGCACAGCAGCAGGAACGGAACCAGGCGCCACGTCACTTTGCGGTAGGTGGCTTCTTCAAATGCACTAGCGGACCGGGGCGGCAGCGTGCCTGCGCCGCCGACCGGTGAGGTGGGTGGGGTGGTGGTGGCCATCGGGTCTCCAGAGTTATTGTGAGTTCAGGCCGAGTGCTCCTCGTTACCTACCTCGGCCTGGAAAACCGCCACAGCATTCTGCGCTTCTCGGACGGGCGCGCCAAGACGCCCGCCGGCAGGGTTTATACGCAGCGCCCGCCGTCCACCTCCAGGCACGCGCCGGTAATGAACTCGGCTTCGTCCGACGCCAAGTACAGGCATGCGTTGGCCACATCCTGCGGCGTGGAGAGCCGCCCCATCGGGATCGTCGCCAGGAAGCGCGCGCGGTTCTCGGGGGTGTCGGGTACGCCCATGAACTGCTCAATGAGGCCCGTGGCACCCATTACCGGGTTCACGCAGTTCACGCGGATCTTGTCGGGGCCCAGCTCGGCCGCCATCGCCTTGCTGGCTGTGATGACGGCGCCCTTGCTGGCGTTGTACCAGACGAGCCCGGGCCGCGGCCGGATGCCAGCGGTGGACGCCACATTGACGAACACGCCGCCGCCGCGCTCCCGGAAGTGCGGGACGATGTGATGTGCCGTCCAGTAAATGCTCTTCACGTTGACGGCCATCACGCGGTCGAACTCGTCTTCGGTGATCTGCAGCAACGGCTTGTTCTTATGCGTCGTGCCGGCATTGTTCACGACGATGTGCAGATCGCCATAGCGCGCCAGCGTGGCGCCCAGCAGCTTGGCGACGGAATCGCCATTGGAGACGTCAGCCTGCACGAAATGCGCATCGCCGCCGGCCACGCGAATGGCGCTGGCTACACGCTCACCGGCCTCCGCATTCAAGTCGTTGACGACGACGCGTGCGCCTTCGCGGGCAAAGGTGTTGGCGATACCCTCGCCAAAGCCTGAACCCGCGCCCGTGACGATGGCAATCTTGCCGGCAAGCCGCATGGTGTCTCCTCGTGTTGTGGGTGGAATGTTGCGTTGTGCCTTAGCCGTGGCGGATGGCGATGGTCTTGAGCGTGGTAAAGCCGTAGAGCGCTTCGAAGCCCTTTTCGCGCCCGTGCCCCGAGTGGCCCGTTCCGCCGAAGGGCAGTTCAACGCCGCCGCCCGCGCCGTAATTGTTGATGAAGACCTGGCCGGCCCTGAGCTTGCGCGCAAGGCGCATCTGGCGGCCACCGCCGTTTGTCCACACGCCGGCCACCAGGCCGTACGGTGTGCCGTTGGCCAGGGCCAGCGCTTCGGCTTCGGTGTCGAACGGCATGGCGGCCAGCAGCGGACCGAACACTTCCTGCTGGGCGAGGCGGTGCGTGTGGGGTACATCCCGCAGCAGCATTGGCGCCTGGTAATAGCCGGTCTCGGGCGCCTCAGGCACCACCTGGCCCTGCGCCATCACCGGAATGTTGGCGTGCTGCGCATCCGAGACGAAATCCCACACGCGCTGCTGCTGCTTGGGGTTGATGAGCGGGCCGCAATCCAGATCCAGCGACGACGGGCCGACCCTGATCGATTCGAACACCATGGCGAGCCGGTCCAGCATTGCCTCGTAGATGCTGCGCTCGATCAGTACGCGGCTGCCTGCAGAGCAGGTCTGGCCGGCGTTCTGGATGATGCCGTTCACCACGGCCGGAATAGCCGCTTCCAGATCGGCATCGGCAAACACGATCTGCGGAGATTTGCCGCCCAGTTCCAGCGTGACGGGCACGTGGTTTTCGGCGGCCGCTCGCACAATGGCCTTGCCCGTTTCCGGCGACCCCGTGAACGACACATGGTTGATCCCGGGGTGCGCCGCCAGAGCCGCGCCGGCTTCGTGGCCATAGCCCGTCACGATGTTGAGTGCGCCATCGGGCAGGCCGGCCTCGGCGGCCAGCTCCGCCACGCGCAGGACCGACAGGCACGCGTCTTCCGCCGGCTTGACCACGCACGCGTTGCCGGCTGCCAATGCGGCGCCCACGCTGCGCCCGAAGATCTGCATCGGGTAGTTCCACGGGATGATGTGCGCCGTCACGCCATGCGGCTCGCGCACGGTCAGCACGGTGGTATCGGCCGGGTAGGGGATGGTCTGCCCGTGGAGCTTGTCGGCGGCGCCGGCGTAGAACTCGAAGTAGCGGGCGACGGCGCGGGCATCGGCGCGCGCCTGGCGCATGGGCTTGCCGGTGTCGCGGGCTTCCAGGCGGGCGAGTTCTTCTTCGTGATCGGCCAGGCGCAGGGCTACGCGCATCAGCACACGGCCGCGCTCGGCCGGCGCCAGTTGACCCCACACGCCTTCGAACGCCCGCCGCGCGGCATGCACTGCCACGTTGATGTCGGTGGCGTTGCCGCGCGCAATCTCGGCAAAGGATTGGCCGTCGGACGGATCGAACACCTTGATGCGCAGCCCCGAATCGGGCGACATCAGACGGTTGGCGATGAAGTGCTGGGCATGCATGGGGGGTTCCTGCAAAAGATCGGCAACGCCCGATTTTCGCACGGGTGCGGCCGGGGTAGGGCAAGCGTCCGAGTGTGAGGGGCTATAATGCCCGCCGACAGTTTTTCACGCTTCTTTCCAACCATTTGCGTCGCGTTTTTACGCACTTCGCGCATTCCGGAGCATTTCCATGAGCTTCAACAACGTCTCGCCGGGCAAGGACATCCCCAACGATTTCAACGTCATCATCGAGATCCCGGCGCAGAGCGACCCGGTCAAGTACGAAGCCGACAAGGAAACCGGCCTGCTGTTCGTAGACCGCTTCGTTGGCACCGGCATGCGCTACCCGGCCAACTACGGCTTCATCCCGCAGACGCTCTCGGGCGACGGTGACCCGGTCGACGTGCTGGTCGTCACGCCGTTCCCGCTCATCCACGGTTGCGTGGTGCGCTGCCGTGCCCTGGGCATGCTGAAGATGACGGATGAATCCGGTGTGGATGCCAAGCTGGTTGCCGTGCCGGTCAACAAGCTGAGCCCCGCAACGGCCCACATGACCGACCTGTCGGACGTCGGCCAGAACCTGCTGGATCAGATCAAGCACTTTTTCGAGCACTACAAGGCGCTGGAGGCCGGCAAGTGGGTCAAGGTCGAAGGCTGGGGCGGTATTGAGGAAGCCCACAAGGAAATCGCCGACGGCGTTGCCAACTATAAGAAGTAAGCTGTTTCAGGATTTTGCCGTACGGCATGTCTGACAAATCCCGGCCTCCGGATGGAGTGCCGGGATTTTTTCTTTGCAAAGCCGTCATCGGTGTAACGCACGGAGATTCGTCGACTCGCATCGGGGCGCCATCTGCGGCCGGGTGGGCCCGTTGTATGCGTTCCATGATATTTTTCACGCATAGCGCATACTTACCGCCCGGTAGTTCTGCTACACAGAGATTTAAGAAACGCTCATTTGCCCACCGGAAACGACCCCTCTAGACTCCCGGGCAAGTTTGACTCCAACCCCCGGTACTGCGATGTTGAACAAGACCGTTGTCGTTCCCGTGCTCTCCGCCGTGGCCATGGCCGCATTCACCGCGTGGGCGCTGCTGGTTGGGCCACCGGACGCAGCCCACGCTGGCGAGCGTGCCGTCGCATCGCCCTCCATGGCTGTTCCCTCCATGGCGGTTGATTCGAACGCCGCACACTGCGTGATCGCCCAGCAGAAACCTGCCGAGCACTAAGCTGCACCTTCGCGTCCGCCGTTCGTGCGGACGCTGTCTTTCCCGCCTCCGCTGTTTTCCCCCTGCTAGTCCGGTCCCGGCCGCTGCCTGAACGGCGAGCGGTCCGTCAGTTCGTCCAGATACGCTTCCATGCCGGCCGTTTCGCGGTCGAGGAACCTGCCCACGGCATCGGCAAATGCGGGGTGCGCCAGCCAGTGTGCCGACAGCGTCGCCACGGGCTCGAAGCCGCGCGCCATCTTGTGTTCGCCTTGCGCTCCGCCTTCGAACGTGCGGATGCCGTGCGCGATGCAGTACGTCAACGGCTGGTAATACGCCGTCTCAAAGTGCAGGCAGGGGTGATGCTCGATCGCGCCCCAGTAGCGGCCGTACATGACGGACGCCTCGGGGCGCATGTCGATCACCAGCAGCGCGCTGGCGATGTCATTGCCGTCGCGCGAGGCGATCACGAGCAGCAGGTTTTCCGGCATCGTCCGAGCGATCTGGCGGAAGAACTCCAGGTTCAGATACGGTGACGAGTGATGCTCGCGGTAGGTGGTGCGATAGCAGCGGTGGAAGAAGCGCCAGTCCGCGTCCGTCGCGGCTGCGCCGGGCACGTGGCGGAACGTGATACCGGCGTCGTGCACGCGGCGGCGCTCGGCGCGGATATTTTTGCGCTTCTTCTGTTCCAGCGCGCCCAGAAAATCGTCGAAGCTTGCAAAGCCCGGATTGCACCAGTGGAACTGCACCCCTTGCCGCAGCAGCATGCCTGCGGCGTGCAGTTGCTCGGCTTCGTCGGCAGTGGGAAACAGCACATGCAGCGATGACAACGCGCTCTGGCGCGCAACTGCCAGCAACGTTTCGACCAGCGCTGCGCGCGCAGCCGCATCCCGCGCCAGCAGCCGCGCGCCCTGCACCGGCGTAAAAGGGATGGCCGACAGCCATTTCGGGTAGTACTCGAGCCCGTGCTGCGCGTACGCATTGGCCCAGGCCCAGTCGAAGACTTATGTAGTCAAGCTCTTTCCTACCCGTTTGTGTCCAAGTGACCGATTGTTTCCATTTTCTATCTTGAGCCCCGAAGGGGCGAACACAGCAGTCAGTTCAAGAGCCTTTTGATTCGCTTATGCTGCAATGCAATAACGCCGGCAAGCGGTTGTTGCGGTGCAATAAGTGGATAACTTCCGATTCCCCACACGTGACAGGCGAAACGAGTGCAAATTTGCAGCGAATCGACCTGGCCACATCTACGTTATGCCGCCTGTCAGCTCATTCTTCCTTCCGCTTCCGGCCTGGCTTGAGCGGAACAGCTAGCTCACGCGGCTCGCCCAGAAGGTCGGTTACCTGAACGCCTAGGGCCTCCGCCAGCAAGACAATGTTGTCGAGCGATACGTTTGTCAATTCGCGCTCGACTTGGCTGATGTAGGTGCGATGAAGCCCAGCACGGTCCGCCAGGGCCTCCTGGGAGATATCGCGCTTGCTTCTGAAAATTTTCAAATTTGCTGACAGCCGCCGACGTGCAGCTCGCTGTGATGGGGTGATGTTCTCAGCCATATGGCGCAAGAGCATCACCCATTGAACACGATGAATCTACAGAAGATGATTCGACAGTTTTTGAATCGACAGAGTATACATCTCTGAATTTTGGTCTTAGACTCCTACCTGAACGAGTCCTTTGCCAAGGTGAGTAGGTAGATGTGCCCATCCCCGATACGGGGCCTTCCACGCTCGTCGTTTGAAAAATCTCGCGGGAGCACTGCGCACCTTGAGGTCCGCACACAGTGGGCTGAGGAGGGATTTTTCAATCGGCCTTTGCAAGTCTCGACAACAGCGTTCGAGGAAGCGAGTGCAGATACAGGCCCAACGACTCTGCAGTGGCGCGCGTTTGAAAATGCGCTGGCCTGCCAGATTAGTCAACTCGAACTGGGCTCCATTCCTAGATTTATGATTATTGCTGACATTAGTACGACGGTCGTCCGTGTATCGCGCGGCCGGATCAAATACAAGGTGCAGCCATGCAGTCTTTCCCGAATCTCGGCGCACCATCAATGAATGCTGTACTTTTCCTCGGCTATGACGGCTGTCTGCACCCAATTTCTGTCGAGCACTCCGATAACAAACCGTTCTTGCCTGACAAGAGTTCGAAACTCTTTGAGCACGCGCCAAACCTTGTGGCTCTTCTTGCCCCTTATCCGAATGTGGATATTGTGCTTAGCACGGACTGGGTGCAGATCTATGGTGCCGAGACTTCGAGCCGGTATTTGCCGGAGGACTTGCGCAAGCGGGTCGTTGGCACCACGGACGAGTTTAGGGGCGAGTCCCTCAAGCCGGTCTTGATGTCAAAGTTCGACAGGATCATGCGCTACGTAATCTGCAGACACGTCCGAGTCTGGCTTGCATTGAATCGCGACGATGGCGGTTGGCCGGAGGCATTCATGACGCAGTTGGTTTGGCCTCATCCCCACCTCGGCATAGCAGATAAGGAGACCCGAGAGGATCTGAAGGACAAGCTCTATCTTCTCAACGCCCGAGGTCAACGTTGGCTTTGATGAACCAATATTCGGCGCGAGCATTACGCGCTGTTATCCGGGCCCTTTGCCCCTTGTAACCACTACACATTTCTTCGCAAGGTTCGGAATGCCACTCTTCCGGGCAGATTCTTGACACCCTTGCAGCGCGCTTCGATCCGCCGCGTTCTGGGTGTCGAAGTCGTAGGCGCTGCGGAAAGTCGCTTTTGCTTGACCGAGACAACTGGCAACCCCAAGTCATCAGCCACGCGCTTTTGCGTTCGCCCCTTCGTCAACGGAGTCTTCCGTGGTGCCAATATGAATACTAGAGCAGACCAAACGCAGCGAGCTCAACACCACCGCGAAACGCAGGCGCCCACAAACGGTCTGGTCGGCCATTTGAAGAGCAGACACGAGATTCCGCATGACGCAGGTGCTAGCGTCACTCCGGTCAGCGTCTTACGCTTTGAAGCACCCGACGGTGGGTTTTCAGCATTCGAACGTGTGCGAAAAACATCACTGTCATCAACGGCTGCCAACCATCCCGGGTTGGTAGGCTTTTGCGCAACCGATTAGGACGCAGCACCCAGTCGCGCGTTTTGCGGAAAAAGTATGCTGCGGGCCTCGTCATCCATCTCGGTTTTGAAAGCATGCTTTGCCTTCAGGGCCTCGGCACGCTGGGCGGCCGGCCGCGCATTGATTTCATCAAGCAGACGCTTCACATTCGGAAGGTTGTCCCAAGCCTCGGCACCAAGGATAAAAGGCACGACGCGCGCCCAGCCCCACACCGCCATGTCGACGAGACTGTAGCGGTCACCCACCATGTAAGGATGCTGGGCCAGTTGTACGTCGATCAGGCCCCAATGACGCTGCGCCTCGAAGTCGTAACGGTTCACTGCATAGGCCTTCGGTTCGGGCGCGAAATGCTTGAAGTGCACTGCTTGGCCTGAATACGGCCCGATTCCCGTGGCCACGAACATCAGCCACGACAGCATCTGCGCACGCTGCTCGGGTCTGTTCTCGGGCAGGAATTTGCCGGTTTTCTCGGCCAAGTACAGCAGGATGGCATTGCTGTCGAATACCACAGCGTCGCCGTCCACCAAAGCCGGTGCCTTGGCATTCGGGTTGATCGCCGTGTAGGCCGGCGCGTGCTGCTCGCCTTTGCGGGTGTCTACAGGCACCAATTCAAAAGGCAGGCCAGCCTCTTCCAAGAAGAGAGCAACCTTGGCCGGGTTAGGGGACGGGTGGTAATAGAACTTAATCATGATGAGCCTCCAAAAAACGGGGTCAAAAATCGTGAGGAGCGAACTGAGCGAAAACTGCGATGACGGAGTCGACCATGTGCAATGGACTTTTTCAGTGGCCAGTGCGGACGGTGCGCGGGGCCGCAGCCGCCACGGGCAATTACGACGTCCCTTCGGCGGCTGTGCTCACCTTGTCTTGGGTCGCAGTATCGAAATCGCTGGCGTCGTGGCGTTCGAGCAGCTGGCTGGACGGTTCACCCCAGGCGCGGTTGACCATGCGCCCACGCTGGACGGCTGGACGCAGTGCGATTTCATTCGCCCAGCGCAGAACATGCTTGTACTCGTGCACGCTGAGGAACTCGCCAGCGTCGTAAAGTTGGCCCTTGACCAGCGCGCCGTACCAGGGCCACACGGCTATGTCGGCGATGGTGTAGGTGTCGCCGGTCAGGAAGCGGTGTTTGGCCAGTTGGCGATCCAACACATCAAGCTGGCGCTTGACTTCCATCGCGTAGCGGTTGATCGGATACTCGAACTTTGCGGGCGCGTAAGCATAAAAATGGCCAAAGCCACCACCCAGAAAAGGTGCGCTGCCCATCTGCCAAAAAAGCCACGACAAGCATTCAGCTCGCGCCGCGCCGCTTGCGGGCAGGAAAGCACCAAACTTCTCGGCCAGGTACTGCAGGATAGCGCCGGACTCAAATACCCGTACCGGTGTTTCACCGCTGCGATCCACCAGGGCCGGGATCTTGGAATTCGGGTTGACGTCTACGAATCCACTGCCGAACTGGTCGCCATCATGGATCCGGATGATCCAGGCGTCGTATTCAGCGCCAACGTGCCCCAGGGACAGCAGCTCTTCCAGCATTACCGTCACCTTGACCCCGTTAGGCGTGGCCAGCGAATACAGCTGTAACGGGTGGCGCCCCACTGGCAATTCCTTGTCGTGCGTGGCACCGGCAACGGGCCGGTTAACGTTGGCAAACTTGCCGCCGCTTTCCTGATCCCAAACCCAGACCTTGGGTGGAATGTATTCGCTTGAATCGCTCATGATGGGCCGTGATAACACCGCGCCGTCGCTGACGCAGGAAGTGGTTTCGGGGTAATCGCAGACGAATTTCGCGCTTTTCGCCTGCCCTGCGACGCACCCCGGACCGTCCAGAAAGGCGACGTCGGCGGTGCACGCGCTTCGACGAGGTGGAGATGATAGCAAAATTCTGGTACGATCGGTCCAGAATTTATTGGAAGGTACGCTGCGCATGGCTCGACATCTGGAATTTGATCGCTCCGTAGTTGTTGCTCGGGCCGTCGACGCGTTTTGGCGGTTCGGCTACGAGTCCTTGTCTGCCCTTGAAGTCGCCGAGGCAATGGGCGTTGCAAAGTCTTCGCTGTACAACTCGTTCGGCTCGAAGCGAGACCTTTTTCTCGAGTCGGTTGATCATTACGCCAACACACAGCGTTCCAAACTTGACGCGCGCATTGGTAACGAGAACCCCGAGGTGCTGCTGCGCCAGATGTTGCTGGAGGTGGTTTCCGACAATAACGCCGGACGAGGCTGCTTACTGGTGAATGCGGCCGCAGAATTCGGCGCGCACGATGGCGAAGTGTGTCAACACGTTAAAGCTGGATTCGACGGGATGATTGACGCATTCGCCAATCTAATCCGCACTGGGCAAGAGACAGGGCAGTTTAAATCGGGCGTGAATCCGCGCCAGTATGCGGTCATTCTCATCGCCGGTATCTCGGGGCTGCGCGTTCTCGCGAAAGGCGGATGCTCCGCTCATGAACTCAATCCCGTGATTGAAAATCTGTTGGCTGGATTGCTGGAATAAATTTTTCTCTATTTTGGACCGGAATGCCCACAACATCGGGCGTGTCTCATTCATTCAAGAGCTGATTTTTACTGCGGATCATCTATCTTCCTTGCTACTCCGCGACACCGGTTGTCGTCCTATTTGTTCTGAGTAAATTGACACAGCCGCGCGAGCGGCCAGTTCTCGACCATTGCCATTGGAGCCAACAATTAATCATTCAAAAAACCGAGAGCGTGTGATCGTCTTTGATGTTAACGAAACGCTGCTTGACATCGAAATACTGAACCCGTTTTTCGAGCGCACCTTTGGCGATGCGCGTGTCATGCGACAGTGGTTCTCAGAACTGATTCTTTACTCTCAGGCCCTGACTTTGAGCGGTAATTATGCGCCTTTTGGTCAGCTCGTGGTGGCCGTGCTCAAGATGGTTGCCCAGATAAAAAACGTTTCCCTAACGGAAAACGATCTCAATGACTTCAAGGACCATATGGCGCGGCTACCTGCCCACAAGGATGCGGCGCCCGCTTTGGAAATCCTTAAGAGCTCAGGATTCCGTCTAGTGACCTTGACGAATTCAGCGCCTGAAGCTGGCCAGACAGTTCTTCAGAAGGCAGGGCTGTCCCACTATTTTGAAAAGCAATTTTCGGTCGATGCAGTCAAGCGCTTTAAACCTGCTCCGGAAACCTACAACAGCGTAGCCTCGGCGCTGGGCGCCGACGTGGGCTCGCTGCGACTGGTTGCGGCCCATACCTGGGACACGTTGGGCGCAATGGCGGCGGGTTGGAAGGCGGCACTGCTAACTCGACCAGGAAACGCGCCCTTGCCCGTCGGCGGCCAGCCTGACGTCGTCGAAAAGGACTTGCTGGCAATCGCACGCCGAATCACCAGCATAGACCGATGAAGCAAATCCGGCGTCGACCTCTAAAGACCAACGCATCGCGTTTTCCGCATCTATAGACTCTTATCCGGGCCCGAGCAACCCATTCCCATGACTCCCGTTACTACTTTGATCAATATGAAGTCAACGCAATACTCATCAAAACTCTTTGCGCCAGCTGTTCTTGGTTCTGTGCCACTTCAAAACCGTATCGTGATGGCGCCGTTGACGCGTAGTCGCGCCGCAGACGGCAACGTGCCGCAGGAACTAAACGCCCGTTATTATGCGCAACGCGCCTCTGCCGGCTTGATTATCTCGGAAGCGACTCAGATCACTCCGCAAGGCCAGGGTTATCCAAAGACGCCTGGCATCCACAGCACTCAGCAAATTGCCGGGTGGCGCTTGGTCACCGATGCAGTCCATGAGCACGGCGGAAAGATTTTTCTTCAACTGTGGCATGTCGGACGCATCTCGCATCCCCTGACATTGGGAAGTGGCGACCTCCCGGTGGCGCCTTCAGCGATCAAGCCTGCTGGCAAAATTTACACTGACGAAGGGATGCAGCCATTCGTGACACCACGCGCGCTCGCCACGAGCGAAATCCCTTCTCTGATCGAAGACTTTCGCCGCGCTGCCGCCAATGCAAAAGAAGCCGGTTTTGACGGCGTCGAAATTCACGGCGCCAACGGCTACCTGATTGATCAGTTCCTTCGCGATGGCACGAACAAACGTGATGATGCCTACGGTGGACCGGTAGAAAATCGCGCGCGCCTTTTGCGCGAAGTAGCGGAAGCAGTCCTATCCGTCTGGGAGCCCGGGCAAGTTGGCGTTCGCCTCTCGCCGACAAATCCGTTCAACGATATTGCCGACTCCAATCCGCAAGCCACCTTTGAAACGGTGGTCGCGCAACTAAACCAATATGGCCTCGGCTACCTACACGTGGTGGAAGACCGCACGGACGGCTTCGACTATCAAAAGCTCCGGCGCATTTTTAACGGCGCCTACATGGCCAACGGCGGCTACGAGCGCGACAGCGCGATTGACGCGGTTGAGAGTGAACAAGCTGATTTTATTGCTTTCGGCAAGCTTTTCATCGCCAATCCCGACCTCCCGGAGCGCCTGCGTCTCAATACGGGATTCAATCCGGCGCGCGAGGAATCCTTCTACGCCGGCGGCGCCGAGGGCTACGATGACTACCCTTTCTTGGCAGCGGGGAACTAAGCTGGACTTACAGATCGGCGTGGGCTTTGCGAGTTGATCGCTGCTCGGCTATTACGGTGACCGTCTACGCCATGCTGCTGGCAATCGCCGTAGGCATTGCAGACCTGCCATTTCCATTCTTACCGCGACACCTCACGCTCGTCGGCGCGCTGACGATAGGCATACCAGCGTTCCTGCTGTCGATGGAGCCAGGGGGCGAAAGGGTCACGGGCGGCTTTGTCGCCAGGGTCTTGCGGTTTGCCGGCCCAGCGGGGGGCATTGCGGCCCTGCTTACCTTTGCGACCTATTTCACCGTGCTTCAATATCAGTACGGGAACCTCGAGAACGCGAGGTCGATGGCCGCCATCGCCTTGTTCTGTATCGCGACTTGGGCTCTATGCCTCCTATCTCGACCTCTGGATTGGTTCAGGACGGTCTCGATTGCGGTGATGGTTGGCGGTTTCTGTACCGTCTTGGCCGTACCATCGCTGAGAGCATTCTTTGCGCTCTCCCTGCCGCCTACCGTCACGCTCGTCATAGCGATGGCGATGACACTGGCAGCGGCCCTTGCCCAGACGCGGCTCGTCGACAAGTTGGCCAACAACACTTCGGCGGAACGACCTTGGCACGGTTTGCTCGGTGACCGCAGCCTGACCTGGCAGCTCGTGATTCAGAGAATTGGCATTGTGAACCTGCTCGTCGCGAGTGTGCTGATTATTGGTGGCGTGTGGCTCTTCCTTGGAGTACTGGAAGACGTTGTCAGTGGCGACCCGCTTGTCGCAGCCGACATAACGATTCACGCCACGCTGCAGCAGCTTCGCTTTCCGCAACTTGACTCCATGATGGTCATAGCGTCGGAACTCGGTGATGCTGCTGTGACCGTACCGTTGATTTTCGTGACGCTTGGCTGGTTCATGTGGCGCGGCGAGCTGCGCAGCGCAATCTACTGGATTGCAGCAGTTGCCTTGGCCGAAGTTTTCGTCGAAATGCTGAAGTTCGTTGTCCATCGACCAAGGCCAACGTTGATATACGAGGGCATTCAAGGCTTCTCGTTTCCGAGCAACCACGCGACGTTGAGCGTCGTCACCTACGGATTTCTTGCGTTCTTCGTGGCGCGCGCTTTTCACGGTGCCAAACGTCAGTGGATTGCCGTTGCGACAAGCTTGCTGATTGCGCTCATCGCGTTCTCGCGCCTCTATCTGGGCGTACATTGGTTTTCGGACGTCCTCGCAGGCGTCAGTTTCGGTGTCGCATGGATAGCCATGGCTGCGCTACTGCACCATGTTGGAGATGGAAAATCGAGTCCATCGTCCTCACTGGGCGTGGTAGCCATCCTCACCTTCCTACTCAGTGCGGGTGTGCACATCTTCATGCAACACGGAGCGGACTTGATTCGATACGCGCCGAGGTAATTTCCCTGAGCCGCCTAGCCCGGTCTGCTGCCTCATGAAGGGGGCGCGGGTCTTTTGCGACACATGGCGAACACGGGCAGCCGGCGGAACGATAGACAACCGCACCCTGACCGACTGGCTGTCTGCATCAGGATGAGAACTGTTCAAATGCTGCCAGCGCATGTGTCGCGTACATCATCGATGGGCCACCCCCCATGTACACAGCTGTTCCAAGCACTTCCTCCAGCTCGGCTCGCGTGGTGCCCAGTTTGACAAGCGCCTGGACATGAAAGCCAATGCAGTCATCACAGCGGCTGGCAATCGCAATACCTAGCGCCACAAACTCCCGCGTCTTCTTGCTCAGCGCCCCTTCTTTCGTGCCAGCGGAAGCCAACTGACTGAAGGCCGTCATCAAATCTGGTTGAGTCTCGCGCATGTGACGCATCTGCGTAGATACGTCTTTGACTACGGTCTTGAACTCTGGGATACCACTCATGGAGGCTATCTCCTTCCTTTGAGAAATATCATTCAAACGGACCCGAGCAGCCGGTCAACTGCTGGGCCAGCCGAAGTGAAGTTACTTTGCGCCGGACTTTGGCGCGGCGCACGTTTTCACGCCCAGGATGCTGTAGGCAGGGCAAACGCGCACGATGCCTGTCAGGAGTGGCACGATGCCAATCCAGCCCCAGGCGCCAATGCGTCCTGTCGCGGCCAGGCCAATCAAGACCAGCCCAACAACAATTCGGAGGACGCGGTCGACCGTTCCAACATTGACTTGCATGGCGGGTTCCTTCTCACAAAAGGGATTGCGCGAGTTCGTTCACCAAGGCTAGCAGAAGGGGCACCGCGAGGATGGCTCCAACTGATGGAATTCGGTCTCGGCGCCTACGGCTTTGGCTTTCTGGCAGGGCTCCTTTCGACGTTGTCGCCTTGTGTCCTGCCGCTCGTTCCCATCCTGCTCGGGTCGGCCACGAGCGTGCACCCGCGCGCGCCGCTCGCGCTCGCCGGCGGGCTGGCGATTTCCTATGCGACCATCGGTACCGCGCTCGCCTGGGCAGGGTCGGCACTGAACATCGATGCTGGGGTGTTTCGTTATGCGGGTGCGGCCGTGCTCGGCGTGCTAGGCATGGTCCTGATGTCAACCAGTTTGCAGCAGCGCTTCGCGGCGGCGACGTCGGGGCTGGGTGACGCAGGCAATAGCCTGATGTCCCGTGTGCAACCCGATGGGCTGTGGGGTCAGTTTGTCATCGGCCTCGTCTTGGGCGTTGTGTGGAGCCCGTGTGTCGGCCCCACCCTGGGAGCCGCCGTAGTTCTGGCCGGTCAGGGTTCACACTTAGCGCAGGCGGCTTCGCTCATGGGTGTCTTCGGCATCGGTGCCGCCTTGCCCGTGGTTGCGCTGGCTTACGTCTCACGGGGCACGATAGCCAAGGCGCGCGGCCAACTTATGCTGGCGGGCAAGACCGGCAAGATGTTGATGGGCGTCATCCTGGTGGTCATTGCCGGACTTATCCTGAGCGGCGCCGACAAAAGCATCGAGGCTTGGCTGGTGAGCCACTCGCCTACGTGGCTCACTGCATTGACCACACGTTACTGACCCCGTTCGCTGCACATCCTCAAAGAGGCTTTTCATGCTGAAGAATCCAATCCAGTTCCGCAAGCATGCCGCACATGCGCTCTGCGCCACGGCCCTCGTGGCCGGCTCGGCGATGGCAGACCCGCTGAACGTGCAGGCGACCATGGTTCCGAAGGAGCAAATCAAGCTTGATTTCAAGGACGGCTCGGGACATTTCGTGCTGATGGTCCGGCGGGAGGGTATCGCTTCCGGTTCAGGCTTGCTCGATGGCGCGCACATCGTCGAGTATGGGCGCCATGACATCGTGCCGGGCGTGTCCGGTGACCCGAGCGGCTATCTGGTCGCCACCAAGGGCGAGGGCAACGTGGCCTATATCAAGTGGACCGTCCGTGCGGTCTTCCTGCCAGGTAAGGACGGCAAGCCTGAATTGAACGACAACGGCTTCTGGGAGGTCGTCTCCGGCACCGGCAGCTTCAAGGGCCTGAAAGGCGCCGGAACCTTGCACATCAAGTCCGCCAATCCGACAGACCGCATCTTCATTCTGGACGGCCAGATGGTTGCGGTGTCACAGTAAGTCGCGGCATGAACGCGTTTTCTTCATTGTCAGCGAACCGTATTGCCCGGCAGGCGCCTCTTAGTTTGTGAGGGTTGTCCTCAACCACTGACAAAGGAAATCGCCATGTTCTATGTGAAGAATGTCCCGAATTGGGAGCGCGTGCTGCGCGTCGTCATGGGCCTGATGAGCCTTGGCTATGCTGTCATGAATTGGGGGAGCTCGGGCCTAGCTGTCGGTCTGGGCGTCATGGGTGCGATGTTGGCCATGACCGGCTTGGTCGGATTCTGCCCCATGTGCGCGATGGTGGGCCGCAAGCTCGACAAGGGGCAATAAGCCATGACCGCGCGCGGAATCGAGCGTGACAATCTGATACTCGCCGCACAGACGGGAGACCCGGCCGCCATCACCCGTTTGCTAGCGGTGTGTCAAGCTGATGCTCGGCGTTACGCATACAAGCACTGCCATGCCAGCGATGTCGACGACGCGGTGCAGGAGTCGCTGCTCATCATCTCGCGCAAGGTCAAGGGGCTCAAAGCGGCAGCGGCCTTTTCGGGCTGGCTGTTCACGGTCATCAAGCGCGAGTGCCGCAGGCTTGAGCGCATGATGTTCAAGCATGACCCTCTGCCGGAAGAGGCCGCCGAGGAATTGCTCGCCCACCGAAGCGACAATGCTTTGCGCGTGGACCTCGCCAATGCCCTGGAATCGCTCCCCGCGCACTATCTGGAAGTCGTGTTGCTGCGCGATTTCGAGGAGTTGACGATTGCCGAGATTGCGCAGCGCCTAAACGAGCCGCACGGCGCCGTCAAGAGCCGGTTGCACCGCGCGCGGGAGTTGGTGCGCGAATACATGCTGGACCACGACGTCGCGCCACATTCACCGCCAACAGGAGCGTGACAACCCGGCGTACCGGACGTGAGGACATCATGAGCCATTTCAGGACCGACCCAGTTGAGATTCAATTGCGCTCGACACTGACCTGTCCGGCGTGTGGCCACGCGGTTGAGCTTGATATGCCCACGGACGCGTGTCTTTTCTTTTACGCGTGCGAGAGCTGTCATGCACGGGTTCGTCCGTTGCCTGGCGATTGCTGCGTGTTTTGCAGCTACGGCTCGGTGAAGTGCCCTCCCATGCAGAAGGCGCAACCCTGTTGTAACGGTCGCGGTGAAGGTTGCGGAAGCCGTTGAACTGATGGAGCCTTGCTGCATTCAGCGGATGTTTTGCGGCTACCAACCGTTAGTGAGTGGCGCAACGGTAGAAGCGTTGGTGGTCCTGCTTGCGGTCAAGAAAACAATGTCGAAGCTCAGGGGCGCGGCTGGTGCCGACCACACCTTCCGTGACAAATACCGATTGAGGCGGGTACTCTGTGCAGTCTACTCAGACCAGACTGCGTTGACTCCTCGCAGTAAGTGCCCTGCGAGAATGTAGTCGCCGAGGCTTGTGGCGTTCGCTTCGAGCTGCTCCAGTTTTCCTGCGGGCAATCGATTCAGGTCAAATCCGCAATAGAGGTTTCGCTGTCGGAACGAGGCTTTCGGTCGCGCGAGCCCGGCGACAAGTGCGGAGAGTGATTGCACTGCGATGCTCTCATGCCCGCGAAACTCCACGCGAATGCCGACTTTTTGACCAAGCCGGTCAAGTTCAACCGCATCTTGCCAACCGGCCTCGTAATCCAGTTCGACGACCACGACACCGCGCGTCTTCAGCAGTCGCAGTGCCTCTTCTCGCGTGCCGGCGCGTGCTGTTGCGGTCACCATCTCGTCTCCCATCCAATCTGCTAGCGCAGTTCGACCTTCTATTGCGCTCGCACAATTGTAGTTGCGCATCGCGCCGAGGGGTGCGTTTCTTGGCCTTCCATAGGTATCACGGACAACGTGACAGGTATCACGGACAACGCCAGTGACTCTTGGGAACGCCACAATCAGCGCCGCTGACAGGCAGCAGCACATCGCAAACGTGTGTCACAGGACTAGGTCAAAGGTGATGCGGAACGGTCTTGAATGGTGCGCTGCACGTGCCTACGCTTTCGTGGTCTGAAAGCCCGAACCAAGCTCTCTCGCTGTGGTCGTGTGGTCTGTACGCAAGGCATGCCATCACGTGCAATCCGTGCGTGATATTGAAAGCTAACGCGCCGGAGACGACTGTGCTAAGTCCTCATGAATTCGCTGTGCTGCTTCTCGTCAACGACAGTGCCGAATCGCGCGAGTTGGACCGTGCGGATGTAGAGGCGCTGATTGAACACAAGCTCGTGACGCTCGAGCGTCAAGGGTTGGACCACGTCTATGCCCGAGTCACGGCTCAAGGGCATGCACTTCTCAAAGCCTTCGGCCATGCCCGTGCGGGCGGACGAAGAACGTTTGCTTGCGTTCCTTGAGCGAATCGCATTAATCGAGCGATACACCGCGCCCGCTAGTGCTCAGGTTGACGCGCGCAAACCTACAACATCCTCTCGGTTCTGAGAAGCATTAGCCAAGGGCGCTGCGGAAGCTACCGTCGCGTATCTGCTGGGGTTCAATAAGAACACCGTGCAGCGCATCTTCCAG